>Ga0209181_10000021_pt1 | contig 222682 bp, 186 predicted proteins | sample MAT05_FD_187208 | JGI IMG/M metagenome (GOLD analysis project Ga0209181, IMG submission 187208) | Freshwater microbial communities from Lake Fryxell liftoff mats and glacier meltwater in Antarctica - MAT-05 (SPAdes) (version 2) | ecosystem: Environmental > Aquatic > Freshwater > Ice > Liftoff...
AAGGGCCACCGGTTGGTCACCGGCTACCTTCTGCTCCCTGACGTGGACTCGAACCACGGACATGGTGATTAACAGTCACCCGCTCTACCAACTGAGCTATCAGGGAATAAGGCGCGGCTGAATTATGGCGCGTCTGGCACAAAGTCAATGATCCGACGCAGGGGCTTGTCGCTTCATCCCGCCGGTTCCTGACACCCGCCAAAGAACGACGGTGCCGTCGTAGGAGCCGCTGACGAAGTGGTCCCCGTCGACCCGGGCCAGGCAGCGAACGAAGTCGTCGTGGCGACCTTCCCCCAGCAGCACTCCTTCCGCCGTCCACAGCCGCACCGCGCCGTCTTCGCCCGCGCTCACCCAGGCGCCGCCGCCCAGCTGAATGACCGCCGTCACCGCACCCTGGTGCGCCTGCCACGTCTTGCCAACCCGCAGCCTCCCGTCGCGGTGTCCTTCGGCGCCTTCCGTCACCGCGCCAGCGTCCCACACCACCTCGACCCGCCGCGATTCCAGCAGCTCGCCGCGCGGCGACCATCTCATCGCGCGGCCGTCGGCCCCAGACGACACCACCGTTCCATCTGCCTCGCGCGCAAGTCCCAGCACCGCGCCGCGGTGCGCCTGCCACGAACGCTCGCCGTCTTCGAGCCGCCCGTGCCGGCCTCCCGTCCACAGCCGGCCTTCCACCTCCACCAGCGCCGTCACCGAGCCTTCCGTCGTCCGCAACAACTGGCCGTCGCGCCGCACCGTGCAGTCGCGCGAGCCGCTCGCGATGCCTCCGTCGGCCAGCACCTTCACCGCCCAGACGTACCCGTGATGCCGCGCCACCACCTTCGCGCGGTGCAGCTGCCCCGACGTTGCCGCTTCGACCGCCTTCCCAGCGCCCTGCCTTCGGTACATCACGTCCGTTCGCATCACGTACTTCACGCCCTTCGTCACCGCCTCGCCGTCGTGCCACTGCCGGTGGTCGAACACGATCGCCTGACCTTCGCGCGGGGCAATCGATTCCGGCGCGTCGTCGAAGAAGCGCGTCGCTCCACCCACGAACTCGCCCGCGTCGTTCAGGTACAGCATCACCGTCAGCCACGACCGCTCGTCCGCCGATGGCGCCCACGCACCATCGCGGTGCTTCGTGAACTGCTGCCCTTCGCGATACCGGCAAAACCGGAAGCGCGAGTTCAGGCCCTCGAGCCGCCAGTCGCCGTACTCCGCCGGCAGGTGAGGGCGCAGCCGGTCGAACAACCTCGCGGCCAGCGCCTTGTCGTCGAGCAGCGCACGGTCGTTGTTCCGGTAGCCGCCGGGGTACCTCGGCCCCATCGCCTCGAAACCCTTCGCCTCGGCCGCCGCGATCGTCTGCCGGCACTCGTCGCGCGTCAGCACGCAGGGCACCACCCTGCGCAGCCCGGTCACCGCAGCAACCCCGCGGCCATCTTCTTCGCCGTCGCCGCCGCCGACCCCTTTGGAATCAACGTCCGCGCCGTCGCTGCCAGCACGAAGTACCCGTGGATCAACGCAACCAGCCCCGCTGCCGCCGCCTTCGGATCTGCCGAGCGCTTCAGCGGCGCCTCGAGCCGCGCCGCCATTCGTTGCAGCGCCTTCTCGAGCTCCACCCGCACCTTCGCGTCGCGCAGCGCCTCGCCCGTCATCAGTATCCAGCACGCCATCGCCTGCGGGTCCGCGTCGCGCCCCAGCCCGAGGTGGAAGTCGACGAACGCGCCCACGCCATCCTTCCCGGCCTGTGCCATCACCGCGGCGAGCCGCTGATCGTGTTCCATCACCAGCTGTTCCAGAGCGGCCAGCAGAATCTCGCGCTTGTCCTTGAAGTGGTAGTGCACCAGCCCCGGCGTCAACCGCGCCGCGGCCGCCACGTCGGCAATCGACGCCCCGTCGTAGCCCCGCTTCGCCATCACCTTCATCAGCCCGCCTGCGATCTGCCCTCGCCGTTCTGTCGTGTTCGAAGGTCGCGCCATGGTGTCTGAAATTATGTTGGTTGACCAACCTATAAACAAGTGGCTTCATCGCGGCGACCCCGTGGGCGAGACTCCGCTGCCGATGAACTTCGACTTTCCAGTCCCGATGATCGAGGCGCTGAAGCAGGCGTACCGGGTGCCGTCGCGCGCCTACCATTCGTGGTCGCATGTCGAAGAGGTGGCGCGGTGGATCCAGCAAGTGCCCTCCTGGAGGCAACCGCGCGAGGTGATGCTCGCGGCGCTCTTCCACGACGCCGTCTACGTGCCCAGCGCGAAGGACAACGAAGAACGCAGCGCTGGCCTCGCGCTCGAGCTCATCCCCCGGTTCTTGCCTGATGCCGATGCCGCGCGTGTCGCCGCGCTCGTTCGGCTCACCGCCCGCCACGGCACGCTCACGCCCGCCGACGTCGACACCGACGCAGCGCTCTTCCTCGACTGCGACATGGCGATCCTCGGCGCCGCGCCCGACGCTTTCGATCGCTACGACGCCGGCATTCGCGAGGAATACTGCGCCGTGCCTTCCGTGCTCTATGCCCTCGGCCGCAAGCGCTTCCTCAAGCGACTGCTCGACACACCCCGCATCTACTTGAGCGACTTCTTCCATGCGCGCCTCGACGCCGCCGCCCGCGCCAACGTTCGCCGCGCCCTGTCGTGAAGGGCTTCGACCGCCTTCGCCACGTCCCCTGGTCCGCCCTCGAAGGGCTCGAGAGCGCTGTCGGCCCGGCCCTCGATGACGTGCTTGCAGGTAAAGCCGCCGACCGCGTGCTCGATCGCCTGCTGCGCAAACACAAAGACGCGACCGCTGACCAACGCACCGCGATGGCCGAGGCGCTGTTCGGCGTCGGGCTCTGGCGCCGGCGGCTCGGTGACGGCACCGGGCTTCAGAAGCTGCAGCGGCTCATCGACGGGCACCCCGAGCCCGCGTCGTTCGCCGACCGCTTCTCACTGCCCGACTGGCTGGCGGCCGAGCTTCAGCGCACGGACGCCCCCGAGGAGTTCGCCGACGCGCTCAACCAGCCCGGCCCCATCTGCCTTCGCGCGAACCGTCTGCGCATCGATCGCGACGCGCTGGCCCGGCAGCTCGCTGAAGAAGGCGTCGAGACCGTGCCCGGACGTCTCGCCCCCGACTGCCTCGTCATCACCTCGTCCCGCCCCAACCTCTACGGCCTGCGCGCGTGGAACGAAGGGCTCTTCGAAGTGCAGGACGAAGGCAGCCAGCTGCTCGGCGTGCTCGTCGACGCCCAGCCCGGCGACGACGTGCTCGACCTCTGCGCCGGAGCGGGCGGCAAGACCCTGCAGCTCGCCGCCCAGCTGAAAGGAAAGGGCAGGGTGCACGCCGTCGATCTCGACCTCGCCCGCCTCGAGCGCCTTCGCACCCGCGCCACCCGCGCCGGCGCCACCGTCAGCATTCACGGCCGGGCTCCTCCCCCCGGACTTCGCGCGAACCGCGTCCTCGTCGACGCTCCGTGCTCCGAGCTCGGTGCGCTGCGCCGCGGCCCCGACCTGCGCTGGCGCCTCGACCCGAAGGACTTCGAGCCGATGCCGGCGCTTCAGCGCGCCCTGCTCGAGACGGCGGTGCAGCACCTGGCTCCGAGCGGCCGGCTCGTCTACGCGACGTGCACCTTTCGCCCCGAAGAGAACGAAGCGGTCGTGCGCGACTTCGAGCGCGCGCACCCGCAGCTCACCCGCGTGCGGCCCGACGTCGATGCGCAGCTGCTCGACGCCGACGGCTTCCTTCGCACCTGGCCCCACCGCCACGGCACCGACGCTTTCTTTGCGTCAGTCCACGCGGCGCCGCGGCTTTGACGGCGGCCGGTTCCGAAACTCGCCCAGCGCCTTCAGCTCGGCTTCCTGCTTCAGCAAATCGGCTTCGTGTTCCTGGGCCTTGATGCGTTTGGGCCCATAGCGCCACCACGCCCACAGCACGCAGATGACGACGCCGCCCGGAATCGCCCAGATGAGCGCCTTCGACGGGCCTTCGAGAAGCTGCTCGGGCGCCCAGCCGCGATCGCGCACGCCGACGACGAGGAACTGCTGGCGGCTCTCGCGAATGCGTTCGTGCATCGCCGACACGGCCTCGGCCCGCATCTTCAGGTCGGTGTCGAGCTTGAATTTCCTTTCGTCGAAGCGCCACCGCAGCGCCTCGATGCGTTGGTGCACCCACTTCTCTTCTGGCACCAGGCGGCCGACCTCGAGCATGTGAACGAGGCCCGCGACGAGGTTCTCTTGCGAGCAGGTGCGGCCTTCATCGACACCCAGCAGCTCTTGCGCCTGGGCGTAGTGGCGGGCCGCCTGATAGCCGGGCGAATTCCAATAGGTGCTGTAGACGTAGAAGCTGACCGTCATCGCGTAGACGCCCAGCGCGATGAGCAGGCCCCATGGAATCGGGAAGCGCTGCCGAACGGGGTTCACTTTGACGGCTGCGATGCTCATCGGTCGCAGCGGACACTACTGCTAAAAGCCCCCCGTGCCTTTCCTTGCTCCACCCGCGCTGCGCCCAGGAGACGCCGTGGCGATCGTCGCCCCCGCGGGTCCCTTCGATCGCGAGAGCTTCGAGGCCGGCGTGTCGCTGCTGAAGACGCGGTACTCGCCGCGCTTCACCGACGGGCTCTTCGCGCAAGACCGCTACCTCGCGGGCGATGACGCAAGGCGAGGCGCCGAGCTGAATGAGGCCTTCAGGGCCGAAGGAATCAAGGCAGTGTTCACGGCGCGTGGCGGCTACGGCGCGATGCGGCTGCTGCCGTCGCTGAAGCTCGGCCCGCCCCGCATCTTTGCCGGCTTCTCTGACGTGACCGCTGTTCACGGCGCGCTGCAGGCAAAAGGGGTACGCAGCTGCCACGCCCCCGTGCTCACCCAGCTCGGCAAACAGCCGCGCGCGGTGGTCGATCGCTTCTTCGCGATGCTCGAGTCGCCGGCGCCGGCCGAAGCTTTGGACGGCAGCTGCGTCGTGGCTGGCGTCGCCGAAGGCCCGCTGATTGGGGGCAACCTCTCGGTGCTCACCCGCCTCATCGGGACGCCCTTCATGCCGCCAACGAAGGGCGCGGTGCTGCTGCTGGAAGACGTGGGCGAGCGGCCCTACCGCCTCGACCGGATGTGGACGCACCTGAAGCTCGCGGGCGCGTTCGACGCAGCCGCGGGCATCGTGCTCGGCGACTTCACCGGCTGCGAAGAGAAAGACGCGGCGTACGGCAGCGCAGACGTTCTCACCGGGCTCGCGCGCGAGACGGGGCTGCCTTGCGCGCGTGGCTTCGCGATTGGCCACGGCGCCACCAACTTTCCAGTCGCCCTCGGCGCGAAGGTTCGCCTCGACGCCACCGCCGGCCGCCTCGACTTCCTCGAAGGCCTGGTGGGCTGATGGGCAAGCTCGATGCGCTGGTCGAAGAAGGCGAGCGCGCAGGCGTCTTCCCGCTGGCCCGCGCGAGTGTCTTCGTCCGCGGGCAGCTGGTCTGGCAGGGCGGCAACACGCCGGCCGACACGGTGTTCGACCTCGCGTCCGTCACCAAGGTGATGTCGACGACCGCGCTCGCGCTGAAGCTGGGGCTCGACCTGAAGGCGCCGCTGCGCGACTGGCTGCCTGCTGCCCGCGCCGGTCACGCGACGCTCGAAGACCTTCTCTTCCATCGGTCGGGGCTCCCGGCGTTTCTGCCCTTCTTCGCAAAGGCGATGGCCGAAGCGCCGCAGCTGTTCGACGACGACTGTCCACCGAAGCTGCGGGCCGTCGTGCGCGAGCGCGTGGTGGCGCAGGTGCTGGCGACGCCTCCGATTCGCGGCGTCGGCGAAGGCACCACCTACAGCGACCTGGGCTTCATTCTGCTGGGTGAGGCGATCGCAAAGGCAGGTGGGGCGCCGCTGAGCGCGCTCTTCACCGAGCACCTCGCCAAGCCGTTGGGCCTCACCACCGAGTACCGCCCGGTGTCGAAGCGTCTGCCGCTGCCGCCCTCGCTCGCTCCGACGGGGAGCACGCGGCCCCGAGAGCCTGCGCCCGGGCAGGAAGGCCTGTGGAACGTGCCCCTGCGCCCGACCTGGCCGGGCGACGTCGACGACGACAACGCGTGGGTGCTCGATGGCGTGTCGGGCCACGCGGGGCTGTTCGGCACCGCAAACGACGTGGCGAAGTTCGGGCAGGCGGTGCTCGACGGCTTCATCGTCCCGCCGGCGCCGTGGGCGAAAGACAAGAACAGCACCCGCGCGCTCGGCTTCGACACGCCATCGGATGAAGGCCCGTCGGCGGGCGCACGCTTCGGCAAAGCAGGCCCGAACGGAGCGATCGGCCACTTAGGCTTCACCGGCACCAGCCTGTGGGTCGACCTCGATCGCAAAGCGGTGGTGGCGCTGTGCACCAACCGGGTCGCGCTGGGCCGCGCGAACACCGCGATTCGAGAGTTCCGCCCCCGCTTCCACGACGCCGTGCTCGACGCACTGGCCCCCTGAGACAACCATGACCGACGGCAACGTCCTTTCCACCATCGACCCGGGCAGCATCCGCCGCATCCACCTCGTCGGCGTCGCCGGCACCGGCATGGGCAGCTTCGCCGGCATGCTGAAGGCCGCGGGCTACGAGGTGACGGGCAGCGACGAGAACGTGTACCCGCCGATGAGCACGATGCTGCAGACGTGGGGAATTCCCGCGCTGACGCCGTACTCGCCGGAGAACCTCGAGAAGACGAAGCCCGACCTGGTGATCATCGGCAACGTGATTCGCCGGGTGAACGTCGAGGCGACGGCGGCGCGCGAGTCGGGCGTGAAGCAGATGAGCTTCCCCGCTGCCCTGGGCTCGCTCTTCCTGAAGCAGCGCCACTCGGTGGTCGTCGCCGGCACGCATGGGAAGACGACGTCGTCGTCGATGATGGGGCACGTGCTCGCGTCAGCGGGAAGAGATCCGACCTTCCTCGTCGGCGGCGTCACCAACAACTACGCGGGCAACTTCCGGCTTGGCAAAGGGCCGCACTTCGTCGTCGAGGGCGACGAGTACGACACCGCGTACTTCGACAAGGGCCCCAAGTTTCTTCACTACCAACCGAAGACCGTCATCCTCACCAGCATCGAGTTCGACCACGCGGACATCTACCGTGACCTGCCGCACTACGAGGCGAGCTTCGAGAAGCTGCTCGCCCTCATCCCGAAAGACGGGCTGCTGGCGGTGAGCACGGCGTACCCGAACGCTGTTGCCCTCGCGAAGAAGTGCGCCGCGAAGGTGGTGACGTATCGCGGCGTCGACGGTGCGGACGCGGACTACGCGCCGAAAGACCTGACCTTCGGCGAGGCCGGGGCTTCGTTCACAGTGCTGGAGCGCGGCGTGGCGCTGGGCAAGATCGCCCTGCCGATGGGGGGGTCGCACAACGTCGAGAACGCGCTGGGCGTGGTTGCGGCGGCGCGAGGCCTGGGGCTGACGCACGAAGAAATCGCGGCGGGGCTGAAGACGTTCAGCGGGGTGAAGCGCCGGCAGGAAGTGCGGGGCGAGAAGCGGGGCGTGATGGTGATCGACGACTTCGCACATCACCCGACGGCGGTGCGCGAGACGATCGCCGCGGTGAAGGGCCGCACGCCGGGCCGGCGGCTGTGGGCGATCTTCGAGCCGCGCAGCAACACCAGCCGTCGCAACATTCACCAGCAGGACTACGCGAACGCCTTCATCGGCGCCGACCGCGCGAGCATCAAGGTGGCCGACCCGCACGACAAGATTCCCGCAGGCGAAGGGCTCGACGTGCCGAAGCTCGCCGAGTCGGTGGCGGCGCAGGGAATTCCGTGCTTCGCGGCGCCGACGGTGGACGCGCTTCTGGACGAGGTGGTGGCGGGCGCGAAAGAAGGCGACGTGCTGCTGGTGATGAGCAACGGCAGCTTCGGCGGGTTCATCGACAAGCTGCTTGCGCGGCTTTGATCAAGGCGGGACAAAGGTCGCCATGCGAACTCTTGGCCTCGCGGTGTTGGTGCTGCTCACGGGCTGCCTGAAATCGGACCCAGCGCCGCCGCTGACGGGGCCGGTGGGCGGCGAAGAACGGCCGGGCCTGCAGACGATGGTGCTGAAGACGCTGGACGGGAAAGAGTGGCGCCTGAGTCAGGACAAGGGCCAGGTGGTGCTGCTCGATGTCTGGGCGACGTGGTGTGAGCCGTGCGCAGACTCGCTGCCGATGTACCACGACCTTCTGAAGGAGTTCGGGCCCCGGGGCTTCAAGCTCTACGGCATCAACGTCGACGCCGACTCGAAGGTGGTGACCCCGTTCTTGAAAGAGCTGAAGGTCGAGATTCCAGTGCTCGTCGACCCGGGCGCCGCCACCGTCGAAGGCGCGCTGAAAGTGTCGGTGATGCCGACGGCGTACCTCATCGATCGCCAGGGAAAGCTGAGGCACGTGCACGACGGCTTCGCGGAAGAGTTCTTGCCGCGCTACATGAAAGAGATCGAAGAGCTGTTGGCGGAGAAGGCCCAGTGAGCCCAGCCGAGCTGCTCGAGGTCGCGGTCGAAGCTGCCAAAGCGTCGGGCGCGGTGCTGCACCAGAAGCTGTCTGAGCACCGCACGATTTCGTTCAAAGACCGCGACCAGATGGACCTGGTGACGGACGCGGACAAGGCGGCCGAGGCGGCGATCTTGAAAGTGCTGCACGCGCGCGTGCCGGATCACGGAATTCTGGCCGAGGAATCGGGCGCGTCGCACCTCGAGAAGAGCCACGTGTGGTTCGTCGACCCGCTGGACGGCACGGTGAACTACGCGCACCGAATTCCGCACTACTGCACGACGCTGGCGGTGGAAGAGCGGTCGACGCACCAGCTGCTCGCGGGGGTGGTCTTCGACCCGGTGCGCAACGAGCTCTTCACTGCCTCGAAGGGTAACGGCGCGTACCTGAATGGGGTGCGGATCCACTGCAGCGAGACGAAGGCGATGAACAAGGCGCTGCTGTCGACGGGCTTCCCGACGGACGTGCACTTGAACCCCGACGTTCCGCTGGGGTTGTTCAACACCATCGTGCAGAAGGTGCGCGGGGTGCGGCGCATGGGCAGCGCGGCGCTCGACCTGGCGTACGTGGCCAGCGGCCGGCTCGACGGGTACTTCGAGGTGGGGCTGAAGCCGTGGGACGTGGCGGCGGGCGGGATTTTGATCGAAGAGGCAGGCGGGCGGATGCGGCGCATCGACGGTGGGCCTTTCGATGAACGGCCGTACAACGCGCGCATCGGCGACATCATGGGCGCGGCGCCCGGCGTGTTCGACGCGGTCACCGAGGAGTGCGCGAAGTTCCTGCGCACGCTCGGCTGGAAGCCTACCGAGCTCCAGGGGCTCTAGAAGAGGCTCTCGGGGATGAAGATGATGTCGCCGGGCTGAAGCAGCACGTTCTTCTCTTTGCCGACGCCGATGTCCTGAACGGCGACCTGAATCTTCTTTTCCTGGCCGTCGATGATGCGGGTGACGTTGGCGCTGTTCTTCGACGCGGTCTTGGTGAACCCACCGGCCAGCAGCACGGCCTGGATGATGTTCATGTTCTCTTCGTAGGGGAAGGTGCCGGGCTTGGCGACCTCTCCGAAGATGTAGATCTTCTTCGAGTTGTACTCGCGGATCAGCACCGACACCGAAGGGCGCTTGAGGAAGCCGTTCTGAAGGCAGGTGGTGAGCGCGTCGGCCGCAGCGCTGGACGTCTTGCCGAGCACGGACACGCGACCGCAGAGGGGGAAGTCGATGTTGCCTTCGGTCGACACGCGCCAGATGCCCGACAGCTCGGTCTCTTGAAAGACGCGGACCTCGAGCATGTCGCCGGGGCCCAGGGTGCTGGACGAGGCTTTGGGCTCTGCGCCTTCATCAGGCTTCGTGTTGCCGGTGCCGCTGGGCTTCGGGGTCACACACGCGGCAAGGGCGAGGACGCTCGCCAGCAGCATGGAGGCCCGGCGCATGTCAGTAGGTGAAGCTGAGCCGCAGAATGACTTCGTGGCGCGTGATGTCCGAGCCAGGGAGCTTGGTCACCGGCGCGCCAGTGGTGGCATCGCGCTGCGACGAGCTGCGGAAGTTGAAGTTGTAGGCGAGGGCTACCGAGAACCACGAGAAGATGGCGACCGAAGGGCTGATGCCGGCCGAGATGACCGAGTCGTTACGGATGACGAGGGGGTCGTTGTAGAAGGTCAGGTAGTCGAAGGACGCGTTGCCGAGGATGGTGAAGCGGCCGATGCCGGTCTTCGCCTCGAGGTAGCCGCGGTCGTCGCCGAAGATGCCGTAGACGGGCACGGGCGCGAGGGTGCGGACGTAGCCGAACTTGAAGGTGGTGGCCTCTGAGAGCAGCACGCCGAGCTCGGCCTGGGCGATGAACGTCTGGGCGGGATTCACGCCGACGAAGTCGCGGCCGTAGCCGGCGAGCAGCAAGACGGAGATCTTCGAAGAGATGAGGCCGGCGAGCCCCAGCTGCAGCTTCATCAGGGTGGCGGGCTTGCCGACCGAGTTGAAGTAGGTGCGGTAGTCGACGGTGCCGTCGAACACGACTGCCGTCTTGGGGAGGAACTTCCAGCGGGCGCCGAGGCCGGCGTTCAGGTTGCTGTAGTCCAACAGCCGGGCGGCGTCGGCCTGGCAGAGCGGGTTGCCAGCGGGGCAGTTGACGAGGGTGCCGCCAATAAGGGGCGAGAAGAACTCGACCGCCCACTGCGCCTTCGGGGTGAACTCGAGCGCGCCGCCGCCGGGGTGAATCGGAACCGCGACGCGCAGCGCGTTGTAGAGAGAGAGGACGGCGATGGTGAGCGCGGGGTTGTTGGTGCGGTCGCTGCGCAGCAGCTGGTCGCCGATTTGAAACTCGACGGCGCCCTGCTTGTTGAAGGCGGCCTCGATGCCGACGTCGGTGGCGAAGTGCGACGCCTCGCGCGAGCCCGTGCTGAGCGCGCCGGTGTAGAGCACGTACTCGGCGTTGCCGTTGAAGTTGACGCTGTTGTTGCTGCCGAGGAGCTCGAACTTCAAACCGGGGCGGAAGCGAACGGCGATGTCGCCCTGAAGCGTGGGCGGGGTTCCGAAGTAGCCAACCGCGCTGTCGTAGCGGCCTTCGAGGTCGAAGTAGGGGTGCAGCCGGCCATCGCCGATCTTGATGCCGGCGGGCTTCTCGACTTGTCCCAACGCGACACAAGACGCGAGGAGCGCGACGATCGCGATGAAACGGCTCGACATTACCCCTCCAGACGTCATTGGTGCGCCGCGCTCCTACCACAGGCCATAGGAGCCAAATGCATAAAGTGATTTTTGGTTTACAGGCCCGGGCTGGCAGGGGCGCTGCGTGAATCGACACGGCCGATCGGGATCAGAACCGTGGGGTCGCCCTTCGGGAGGTCATCGGGCTCTTCGACCTCGGTGGTGGCGTTCTCGTCGGTGCGGAAGGCGAGCTGGCCGATGCACTCTTCGGCTTCGGCGCTGAGCTGGTTGACCTTCACGACGGCGATGCTGACCTTGGTGTACTCGTGCTCGGCGGTCGCCGACTCTTTCTTGGCGACGGATTCCTGGAGGGCGATGTCGCTCTGCTCAGAGATGCGGAGCAGGCCCTTAATCTGGGTCAGCTTCTCGTTGACGCAGTTGAGCTTGACGACGTCTTTGCTGTTGCGCGCCTCTTCGAGCTTCACGAGCACGGTCTTCAGCGCGCCGCGCATCTTGGTGACGGCCTCGGCGCTGCGACGAATTTTTTCTGGATCAGAAAGGTTCGACCCTTCGGTCTTTTCAGGAGCAGCAGCGGGAGCGGCAGTGCCCTTGTCTTCGGGCTGCGCGGCACCTTGCGCGATCGCGGCGCCGCCGATCAACAAGCCGAGCGCGATGAGTTTGCGAGTGTGCATAGGACCTACCCCTTCCCGAAAATGAACCGGCGGTACTCTAAAGATCTCTGCCGCAAGGTGTCAACGACAGCGCCACGCACAACATACGATTCTAGTTACTGGTTTTGCTTTGTGTCCGCCGGGTCAGGTCGCATTCAGCCGCCCACTCACCAAGTCTTGAGCCACGTCGCTCGAGAAGTTCAGGCGGCTGCAATCAGGCGGGTTTCCGATGACCCCCGCATGCGCCCCTGATGCAATTTTCGACGCCTGGGGCAAAAGGCAACGATCAGAGGCGGGCGGCGAGGCGGGTGTTGGCTTCTCGAAGGCGGCCGGAAAGAACGCGGGCGATGTTGATGACGATGAAGGTGAAGCCATCGCGGTACTGCTTGCGGAAGGTGGTGAGGTTCTCGGCGGTGAGGTGAAGCAGCTCGGTCTCGCCGCGCGCGCGAACGGTGGCCGACCGGTATTCTTTGTCGATGAGGCTCATCTCTCCGAAGAACTGCGGGGCGGAAAGCACGGTGAGGACCTTCTGTTCCCCCGTCGCATCGCGGCGCATCACCTCGACGTCGCCGGCGCCGATGACGAAGAGGCTGTCGCCCAGCTCCCCTTCTTCGAAGATGGTCTGACCGCCTGCGAAGCGGCGGGGCCGCGAGAGCTCGGCGATGAGCTCGAGCTCCTGGTTCGAGAGCATTTCGAAAAGAGGCGAGCTGGACAGAATCGAGATTTTTTCCATCGTCGTCACCCCTGGGCGCGGACTTCGCCTTTGCGGCCCTTGAGGAAGTACTCCTCGAAACGAAGGTCACCTTCTTCCTGCGACAGCGGCAGCGCTCGGGCGGGCTCGAGGAAGGCGACGCCGCGCGTGCGATCGACCTGGTAGACCGACAGCGGCTTCACCTCGAGGTTGTAGCCCTCGCGATCCTCCAGCAAAGCGACGCACCAGGCGAACCGCGGGTCATCGCGGTGGCGGAAGTAGAGGAAGTCGGTACCGACCGAGCAACCGAACTTCTCTCTCGCGTCTTCGAGCAGACCTGACCTGCGGGCGCGCGCCCCTTCGACGGCAAGCGCGGCGGCTTCGGTTTCGGCCTTCAGATCTTTGGTGCGCTGCTTCCGTTCTTCGGCGACGCCGAACAGCTCTTCGGCGTTGCGGCGCACCTTCTTTCCGAGCGCGCGTTGTTCGGCGACGCCCAGGCTGACTTCGGCGCAGCGGGCCCAGAGCCTCTCGACCTCGTCCCACAGGCGCGCCTTGCGGCCGTCCTCGCTCGAGTACTCGTCGGCGACTTGCCGGACACCGCGCTCGAGCGTGGCGAGCTCGGCGGGGGTCCGCTTCTTGTCGCGCGCCTCTTCGAGGCGTTTTTCGGCGGCGCCGAGGCGGTACCAGTTGTCGGAGGCGCGAATGCGCTGCTCTTCGAAATCGGCGACGAACTTGAAGCTCTTGTTCTCGAGCTCAGAGGCCTCGAACAGCATGTTGGCGGCGACGTCTTCGTGCTCACCCGCGCGATAGAGCGTGTCGATCGCGTTCTTCTGGGTGAGCTCGGCGCGAAACTCGGTGAGCGTCGTCTGGCCAAGCAGCTCTTCGTAGCGGCCTTCCGATTCCTTTAGCGCGGTGCGGGCGGCGGTCAGCTGGGCCCACCACGCCTGGAAGTCGGCAGACGCAATCAACGCCCGGACTTCGTTGAGCCGCTTCTGCTTCAAAATCACCCCGCTTGAGACAGCGGGGGCTTTCTACGCCACTTCGTCAGCTCGCGGGAGAGAAGACGAACGGGTAGGCGACGGGCACGTCGTCCTCGGGCTTGAAGGGGAAGACCCAGCCACGGATGAGCGACTTGATGCAGCTGCCGACGGCCTCGTTACCCATCGTGTCTTCATCGATGCCGATCTCGATGGCGCGGCCCGTTTTGCTGATGGTGAAGCGGACGACGACCTTGCCCTTCAGCGACGGGTTGCGCTTGAGCTCTTTCTCGTAGCAGCCCTGAATCGCCGTCTTGCGCGAACGGACATAACGGGCGAGTGCTTCGCGATCGACGTCCTTGCTCTCGACGTCGGGGGCCGCATCGGCGACGCGGCCGCGAATGACGGTGTCACCCTTCGAGCCGATGTTGACGTTGCCGGCGCCTTCGGTGCCGAGGTCTCCGATGCCGGCTGCGGTGCCTGCGCCGCCGCCCTTCGGGCCACCGGCCGCGAGAGAATCGGCAGTCGCGACGCCGACGCCACCGGCGCCATTGAGGGCGTCTGAGATGGCCGCGCCACCGGTGCTGTTGCCGAGGACGTCTTCGAGCGCGCCGGCGCCGCCAGACGAGCCGAGAATCTTGAGCAGGCCCTTGCTGGCGACCTTCTTCTCGAGCGCGGCCTTCTTGTCGGCGGTGCTGGCGACCTTGGCTTCTTCCTTCTTCTCTTCCTTCGCCTCTTCCTTCTTCTCGTTCGACTTCTCGACGACCTTCGCAGGCGGCGGCTTCTCGATCGTGACCGGCATCATCACCTTCGCGAAGCGGTCGGGCAGCTCGTCCAGCGAGAGCTCGCGCTCTTCGGGCATCGGCTGGCAGGCGATGTAGGTGGCGCCCGAGAAGTGAATGAGGAGGCTGACGGCGAGAATCGTGAAGAAGAATTGATCGATGCCAGACCAGAAGCCGCCTTTGACGCCGGGGGGAAGCTCGGGGCGGGGCGGCTCAGGGGGCGGGGTGACGAACTGAAAGAGAAGGGAGACTTCGCCGACAGAGACGCGGCCCTTCATCGTGTCGTTCAGCGGCAGCGCGTAGTTGGCGCCGCGTTTTTTGGCGAGGCCCTGCTGCTTCAACGCGGCGAAAGTGAGGTCTGCGTCACCGACCTTCACCTTGCCGTCCATCTGCTCGGTGAAGACGAGGGTGTACTGGTTGTTGATGTACTCGAAGAGCGTGTACGCGGGAGGCAGGTTGCTCACCGGCACCACGAAGGTGTTCCGCGAGTCGGTACCGAGGGTGATTGGGCCGCGACGCTTCAGCGACCGGTCTTCGGTGATCTTGCTTCCTTGAATCAGCGCAACACGCAGATTCTTGTGACCGTGGCCGGGCGCGGGGGGCATTTGAATTCCTTAGACCTCAACTGACCAGTTCGGGTTCCGAACTGTCAGAGGTTCTTAACTAGTCCAATTTGCTCAAAAAGCATCTTTCTCGACGCTCTTCTCGACCTTGGGAATGAAGGACTCGGCGCGATTGAGCTCGTCGAAGTTCAGCGTGCTGCGCTGCAGAATGTAGAACGCCTGCGGTTTCTGAATGCGGCCTTCGACGGTGAGCGCGTCGAGGCGGATCACCTTCTTCTTCTTGGCAGGCGCGGGCGCCTGAGCCACGGCGGCCGAAGCGGTGAAGAGCAGGGTGGTGAGCATCAGCCAGCGCATGGTGAAGACCTCTACTTGTCGTCCGACTGCAGCTTAGCCGGAGCGGCCGATTTGTCCTCTTCGTCCGGGTCTTTCAGCTTGGCCGGGGAGCCGCCCTTCTTGGCGGCGGCAGCGGCCTTCTTGGCGGCGGCAGCGTCGGCAGCATCCTGCTTCTTCTTGTCGGCCTCGGCCTTCTTCGCATCGGCGGTGGCTTTCTTGGCGGCGGCGGCATCGGCGGCGGCCTGCTTCTTCTTGTCGGCGTCGGCCTGCTTCGCCGCGGCAGCATCAGAAGCCGCCTTGTTCTTGGACGCGTCGGCTTCGGCCTTCTTGGCGGCGGCTTCGTCGTCCGACTTCTTCTTGGCGGCGTCGGCGTCGGCCTTCTTGGCGGCGGCCTCGTCGTCGGCCTTCTTCTTGATCGCGTCTTCCTCGGCCTGCTTCTTCGCGTCGATCTCACGCTGGGCCTTCTTGAGGACGTCTTTCTTCTCGCGCTCGCGGCGCTTCTCTTCCTTCTCGCCGCCCTTCTGCGCGTCCTTGATGTACTGGTCGACGCGGTCGTCCTTGCCCCCCTTCTCGCGGTACTGGTTGAAGTACGAGATCGACATCTTGAAGCGGTCGAGGGTGTCGACGTTGGGGATCTCGCTGTCGAGGTGAAGGATGGCGAGGTTGAAGTAGGTGTCGGCGAGCCCGGAGTTCAGGTTCATCACCTGCTTGTATTGTTCGATCGCCTTCGGCAGGTCTTGCTTGCCGCGGTAGGCGTTGCCGAGGTTCAGGCGGGCCGCGACGAACTGGGGCGCGGTGCCGACGGCCATCTCGAGCACTTTGATGGCGCCGTCGTAGTCCTGCGACTCATTGAGGAGCGCGCCGTAGTTGTTGTTGGCCTCGGCGTAGTCGGGCTTCAGCTGCGAGGCCTTCTGGAAGGCCTCGAGCGCAGGCTGCTTCTGCTTCAAAGAGAGGTAGACGAGGCCGAGCGCGTTCTGGGTGCCGGCGTCGTTGGGGTCGATGGCGCGGGCGTTCTCGAGCACCATCTTCGCAAGCTCGTTCTTTCCTTCTCGGGCGTAGATCTGCGCGAGCAGCTGCATCGCGCGAACGTCGCGCTCGTCGGCCTTGAGCACCTTCTTGGCTTCGGCGGCGCCGGGCTCGAGCTTGCCCTGCTGCATCAGGGTGTAGACGAGGGCGGTGCGAAGGCCGAGGGAGGCGGGGTTCTCGGCGATCTTCTGGCGAACCTCGTTCTCGAGCTGGTTGCAGCGCTTGGTGCGGCAGTAGAGGCGGGCCAGCGAGTCCCAGGCGACGTCCTGGTCGGGCTTGATCTCAATCGCGTTGCGGTACGACTTTTCGGCGGCAGAGAGGTCGCCGCGGCGCTCGTAGATCATCCCGAGGTTGGTGTGCGCATAGTCGGCCCTGCTGTTGCGGCTCAGCACCGACTTGAAGTTGCGTTCGGCGCCGTCGAGGTCACCGCGGGAAGCGGCTTCGACGCCCTGCTTGAAGGTGTCCTGGGTGGCCGAGTCGAAGACAGGCTTCGGCGCAGGAGCGGGCTCGGCAGCGGCGGGCGCAGGCGCAGGGCCTCCGGCGGCAGGCGCGGCCGCGGCGGGAGCGGGGCCAGCGGGGCTGGTCTTCGCGGCGGGGGCTGGAGCTGGCTGGTACGGGACTTCAGGCGTCTCGCCGCCGGCGGCGACGTTGTTGGTCTTCGGCGGGGGCGTGGTGGCGCAGGCCGCACAGAAGGCGCAGAGCAGGAAAATAGCGCGCTTCATTTGTCGTCACCCTTGAGCTTCTGTGGCGCTTCGACGGCGCGAACGGGGCCATCGACGCCACCGACGACGCCATCGGGGTAGACCGCGTCGCCCGACAGCAGCAGCTTGGGCTCTTTGAGCACCGGGTATTCCTTCGGGCGGAAGCGGTTCAGCGACTCGAGGGTGCGCCTGGTCCACTCGTTCGAGATGTGTTGCTTGCGCGCCTCGGCGAGGGTGAGGGCGTAGTTCTCGACCGCCTTGTCTTCGAGGGCGACGGTCTGCTGGGCCAGCAGGTCCTGGTAGGTGGCGACGGCCTCTTCCCCAGAGCGCTTCACTTCGGGGGGCACTGGCGTCTCGAGGATGGTCGCTCCGAAGCGCTCGAGCAGGTAGCCCTTGCGGTAGAAGGCAGCCAGGGTCCACTCGACGCGCTTGTACTTGAGCACCTTGTCGTAGCTGGCCTGCACGTCCTTCACGGCAGTCTTCTTGGCGGTGAAGCTCTTCTCGAGCGCCTTGCCCGACCCGCCGATCTTCAGCCGGTCGAAGTCCTTGAAGTCGTACTCGGCGAGCTGGAAGCGCGAGATGGCGGCGGCGTCGGCAGCGACGGGGCTGGTTTCGGGCTTGAGGCCGCGCTTGTCGAACTCGTCGGCAGCAGCAGCGAAGGCCTTCTTCGCTTCGGAGTCTTTGTTGAGCTTCTGCCACGACTCGGCGATGCGCTTCTTCGCGTCGACGACGAGCTCGGTCTGGTTCTTGTCGTTGCTGAACTTCTGGACGAACTCGTTGAGGGCGCCGATCTCTTTCGGGTAGTCGGCCTGCTTTTCGTAGATGAGCGCCGCGCGGAACTGGTTCTTCGGCGCGTCTTCCGACTTCGGGTACAGGTCGGCGTAGCGCAGGTACGCGTTGGCGGCCTCGTTGTAGCGCTGCAGCCCTTCGAGCAGGCGGGCGGTGTTGAAGAGGGCGGCCTCGCGGTCTTTGCTCTTCTCGTAGTCCTTCACCAACTTCTGGTAGCTCACGACTGCTTTGTCGAAGTCGTAGCTGTTCTCAGCGTTGACGGCGACGCGAAAGAGGGCAGCGTCGGCGAGCTTCGACTGGGGGTAGTCCTTGGTGATGCGCTCGTAGAGGCGAAGGGCCGAGTCGAACCGACGGGTGTTCTCGTAGCTGACGGCGGCGTTGTTCAGCGCCTTGTCGGCGAACTCATGCTTCGGCTCTTCGTCGACGAGCTCGAGGTACTTCTTCGCGGCCTCGTCGAACTTGCCTTCGGCCATCAGCTGCTCGGCGAGCTTGAAGCGGCCACCCAACTTGAACTTCTGCAGGTCCTTGGCGAGGTCCGACTTGGGGTCGATGACGTCTTTGTTCTGCGCGAGCTCCTGGCTGACCTTCTCGACCATCGCCCAGTTCTTGTCGATGAGGTAGGTCTCGACGGTGAGGTTGGCCGCGTACTTGGCGACCTCTGCCTTGGGGTAGGTGGTGATGATGTTCTTGAAGCGCTTGCGGGCCTCTTCGAAGTCGTTGTGAACGTAGAAGAGCTCGGCGGCCTTGTAGGCGATGCCGGGCGACTTCTCGTCGGTCTTCACCTTGGCGACGTAGGCGTCGGACGCGGCGATGAGGGCCTTCTCGGCGTCGACCATGGGGATGGGCTTGATCTGCTCGTTCTCGGGGCGCTTGCTGCTGGTGAGCACCGGCAGGTTGGGCGCGGCGTTCTTGAGCACGTCGAGCTCGAGCTGCTTCTGCAGACTGAGCACGGCCGAGAAGGCAGCGTCAGACAGGTACTTCACGTCCTGGCTGGAGTCGCGAACGGCGTTGTAGTGCCTGGCGGCTTCGGCGAACTGCAGCGAGTTGTACAGACACTCGGCGAGATAGAACTCCATCTCGTAGGCGTTCTTGCTGCGCGGGAAGCGCTTCAGATACGTGTCGTAGGCCCTGGCGGCGCTCTCGAAGGTGGTCTTCGCCTGGTCGAACTTGCCTTCCTGCTTGAACACCAGCGCCTGCTGGTGGTGGTAGATGGCGGTCGAGTAGAGGCTCTTTTCGGCCATCTCGCTGGCGGCGAGGATGATGTCCGGGTCGCGCTTCCACTTCTCGTTCCACGGGGTGCCGGGGCCGAACATGTTGGCGAGCTTGGACGACTCGCCAAAGGCCTCTTCGAGCTTGCGGTCGCGCTCGTAGGCCTGGACGATTTTCTGCTGAATCTGCGGCGCGTCTTTGATGAGCGGGTTCTTGGCGAGCACCAGGCGGTAGGCCTCGATCGCCTCGGGGTGCTTCGTCTGGTCGAAGTAGATGTCGGCCATGCGCCGGTAGATTTCGGGCTCCCAGGCGCGGCCGCCAATCTTGGCGAACTTTTCCTGCGCCTTGGCGAGGCTGCCCCACTTCTCGTCGACGAAGCTGACGGCGGTGTACTGCAAGGCCTCGCTGCGCAGGTCGCCACCGACCTCTTCCTCGTTCTTCTTCTTTGCCTCGTCCTGGTAGAAGTCGATCAGGGTGATGAAGCGGTCGACCGAGTCGTCGAACCTGTCCATCCGGTAATAGACCCAGCCGAGCTTGTAGAGCGCCTTGTCGTAGAGGGCGTGCTTGGTGTCGAGAATCGCGTGCTCATACGCATCGGCCGACAGGGCCAGCGCGTCCTTCACGTCGTACGCGTCAAAGTAGTACTCGCCGATGCGCACCCAGGCTTCGGTGGTGAACTTCGACTTCGGGTACTTCGCGATCAGGTCGGCATAGGCCGAACGGCTGGCCTCGAAGCTCTCTTGCTTCTCGAGGCAGTAGCCGAGCAGGTAGTAGGAGGCGTCGTTGAGGCGGTAGGTCGGGAACTGCGAGATGAGGCGCTGGTAGAGCGCGATGGACTTGCTGAAGTCGACCTTCGGCTCGGGCGGAGGCGGCGCGTTCTTCTCGGGGTCCATCTTGCGAATGCGTTCTTCGTAGTCGCGCATCGCCAGCGAATGGTCGTCGCTGGTCTTCTCGTAATAGAGCTCGGCCAGACGGAACGTCACGTCGGGCGTGTACTTGGGGTCGTCGGGGTACCGCAGCAGGAACTCTTCGAACTGGGCGATGGCGTCGAGGCGTTCGCGGCGCTCGAGCACTTCGAGATCGCGAATGGCACGCTCGTAGCTGTTCGAGAGCGAGTTCCGCTTTTCCTCGTACTTCTTCTCCACCAGCAGCTGCACTTCGCGCTTGAACTCTTTCGATTCGGCTTCGTATTCCTGCAGCGTGGCCGAGAGCTCTTCGAGCTGTTTGACCTCGGCGGGCGAACGGCCCATGCCTTCGAAGTATTTCGTCTTCGCCTTTTCGGCGGGGGCGACGTCGGCCTTGGTGCCGCCGTCAGCGATGACGGGCTCGACCGCTCCAGACGGAGAGGGCACGGGGCCGGGGCCACGCACAGGCTCGGCGATGCCGGCGTCGGGGGTCTTCTTCTTGTCGGTCTTCGCTGCGCCCTTCGCCTGACCAAAGGCACAGAGGGAACAGACGACGACGGCTGTCGCAAAGAGGCGGAGCATCAGTCGACGTCCTTGAGGACTTCTTTGAACTCGTCGTCCAGCTGCCGCAGCTCGCGGTCTTTCTGGGCGGAGAGCTTCTGGATCTGGGCGGTCTTGTCCTGCTTCCGCGTGAAGGCGACGTCGACGACGCCGACGTCTGCTTTGAGGACGAGGTCGTAGAAGCTCTGGCGGACCCGCTTGAAGCTGTCGAAGGCGATGCGGCCGACGAGGTCGCGGGCGTCGGTGGTGATTCCAGTGACTTCACCGCCGTAGCCTTCGAGCTGGGCCTGTTCGGCGATGACCTGCTCGCGGAGCTTGTCGGCGCGGCGCTGGACGCGATCGCGAAGGGTCTTCTTGGCCGAGGCGATGCGTTCTTTGATGCCCTGCGCATCGGCGCGGACGACGTCGGCGCGCAGCATCACCTGCGCTGCGTCTGCGGGCAGCACGCCGCGCACCTGCTCGTAGGTGCTGCGCTGGCGCTTCAGGGCGGTGTCGAACTCGCGCTTCAACGCCTCGTCGCCACCGACGGCGTTCTCGGCGTTGTTCTTTTCCTCGACCAGCAGCTGACGGGTCTGGTCGAGCTCGGCTTGCACGGCGTCAAGCGCCTTGCGTTCGAACCCGACCTTTTCGAGGAAGGCCTTCTCGTCTTCGGTGGAGTTCTTGCGCTGCTGGCGCGTGTCGTCGACGTACTTCGAGATGGCGGCGAGCTGGGCGTACTGCGACTGAATGTCGACGCCGAGGCGAAAGGCGGCCTGGTCGACCTCTTCGATGCGCGCGCGAATCTTGTCGCGCCGGGCCTGCACCTCGTCGGGGGTGGTGGGCAGGGTGGCGATGCGGTCTTGCAGCACCTTCGCCTCGGCGCGGGCTTTGTCGATCTGCGTCTTCTGGTCGGCCGAGAGGTAGGTGCCGACGAGCACGCCTTCGATGCGGGTCAGCGCGTCTTCGGCGCGGATGATCGAGCTCTCGACGGCGTCGGCGCGGGTGTAGCCCTCTTGCATCACGGGGAAGGACTCGAGGCCGCGTTCGTCGAGCGCCTTCAAGATGCGGGTCGCCGTTTCCTGGCCTTCGATGACGCCGCGGCGGCCGGCTTCGAGGGCGTTGATGATCTGCACGGCGTCGGCGACTTCGCGGCGGGTGGTGGCCCACTTGAGCGCAACGGGCGGCAGCAGCGCGGTGACGTCGAGCGTCTTGTCGTTGCGGGCGATCAGGTCGTCGAAGTAGCGAACGGGGTCTTCGCGCTGCAGCAGCGCCTCGATTTCGTCGCGCACGGGCGCGTAGGCGTTGATGACCGAGACATAGGTCTCGGTGGCCTCTTCGTACTTCTGCAGCTTCAGCAGCAGGGTGCCCTGAAGGATGCGGGCCTCGGGCGCGAGCACGGAGTCTTCGGCGACGAGCAGCAGCACTTCGGTGGCGTTCTTCGCGCGCTGGAAGTCGCCCTTGCGAACGTAGGCCCACGCGGTCTCGTAGAGCGAGTCGGGGAAGTTGTCGGACTCGCGCGCGACTTCCTGGTAGCGGTCGATGGACTCGTCGAACTTGCCGGTCTCGAAGAGCACGCGGCCCAGCGAGAGGTTGGCGAGCTCGCGAACGGCGTTGTCTTTGGCGTCGCGGCCGGGCTGGGAGGCGACCCACTTGAACTGCTCGATGGCCTTGTCGAAGTTCTTGAGCTTCACGTAGCCGACGCCGATGAAGTACGCCGACTGCAGGCGGAAGGGGCCGCCTTCGGTTTGCACGAGGCCCGCGAACGCACCTTGCGCGCGGGGCAGGCGCTGCTCGAGCGAGAGGTCTTCGCGGCGGAAGAGCCACTTCGCGTAGACGTAGGTGAGCTCGGGGGGAAGCTCGCCCCCCGACAGGCCGCGCGCCTGGTTGATGTACTCGTCGATGCCGTTGAACTCGTTGAGGCGGCCGGCGATCTCGAGGTAGCGGGCGAGCGCTTCCTTGTAGTGGCCTTTGCGAAGCGCGAGCAGCTGGCGCAGGTAGAGGCGGGCGCCGAGATAGTTCTTCTGCTGGTACAGCGAGTCCGACAGGTAGAAGAGCGCGTCGGCGTAGCGCGGGCCGGCCTGAAAGTCCTTGTTGGCGATGAGGTCGTAGAAGAGGACGGCGGCGTTCGAGTAATCGCCGAGCAAGTAGTTGATTTCACCGTCAGAGAACCGCTGGTTGCGGGCGGCGTCTTCGGTGGGCTCGTCGACCTGGCTGTACTGCTTCTCGACCAGGCGCAGGTTGTCTGAGGCGTTCTTGACCTGCTTCGCGACCTCGTCGACCTGGCCTGAGAGCTCGGAGACGCTCGCCTTGCCCTGGCCCTGGCCGAAGGCAGACGACGTCAGCGCGAAAGCGAGCGCGAAGATCGTCCGGGTCGGTGGGCTGCGCCTGGGCATGGGGGGGTTCGCGACTGCGACTTGAGGGTTATTTCGGCGCGTCGGCCGCGGGAGCGGGCGCAGGATCCGAAGCGTTGGAGGCCTTCTTCAGCGAGGCATCCTTCGCGGTGGTGATGTCGTAACGGATGCCCGGGCGGTCTTTGATGTCGGCGGTGATGCCGCCCTTCTCGTAGCCGACGACCTTGACGGTGGTGACCTTGGCGCCTTCGGCGTTGAAGGTCTGGTTCGACTGCAGCTTGAACTTGTAGCCCTCGAGGTAGCTGAAGATGCCGTAGCCCGAGCCGCGGTAGACCATGCGAACGGCGATCTGGTGGTTGCCGGGGACGATGCGGCCGTTGAAGATCTCGAACTCTTCGCGCTTGTCGAGGTCGCCATTGACGTCGACCTTGGTGAAGACGGGAGCGCCGTCGAGCGCGTAGGCCACGGACTCGAGGATGAAGGCCGAGCCCATTTCGTTGCGGTGGAAGATGACGGCGCGAGCGCCGGTCGAGAGGTCGCCACCGAGCACGGTTTCCTGCAGCAGCAGCAGGCGGGCCTTGGTGCGGAAGATCTTCTCTTTGAGGTCGACGACGTTCTCTTCCAGCGTCTTCACCCGGGTGGTGAACGCTTCATCGGCAGTCTGTGCGGCGGGAGACTTGGCGGCGGGAGGCGGGGTGGCCTGGGCCAGCGCAAGGGAAGAGCAGAGCAGCGCGGCACAGAGCAACGAACGGGAAATCATCCCTGACCACCTTTGCGGAGCTCGGTAAGGACGAGCTTGGCGACGGCCTTGAGGGTGTCGAAGACGCCGACGCCGGTGGGCGCGACGGCCTGCCACTCGGGGACGTTGCGCGGGTTCAAGACCTTGCGGAGCTCTTCGGCCGAGACGGCGTTGGGAAGGTCGCGCTTGTTGTACTGCATCACAAAGGGGATCTTGTTGAGGTCGTAGCCCTGTTCGGCGAGGTTGATGCGGAGGTTTTCCATCGACTCGATGTTGGCCTCCATGCGCTCGACCTGGCTGTCGGCGACGAAGACGACCCCGTCGACGCCCTTGAGGATCAGCTTGCGGCTGGCGTCGTAGAAGACCTGACCTGGCACCGTGTAGAGGTGGAAGCGCGTCTTGAAGCCGCGAATCTCACCGAGCGACAGGGGCAGGAAGTCGAAGAAGAGGGTGCGATCTGTCTCGGTCGAAAGCGAGATCAGCTTGCCCTTCGTCTCGGGGTTGGTCTTGTTGTAGATGTACTGAAGGTTCGTCGTCTTCCCGCAGAGTCCCGGGCCGTAATAGACGATCTTGCAGTTGATCTCGCGGCTTGAGTAATTGATGAAGGACATTGGGCGGGCGGTTACTCGCTGAACAGGTTGTCGATGTCGGCGTCGGAGATTTCGGCGAAAGGCGAGCCGGCTCCGGGGGCTTCACTGCGCTTGGTCAATTGCTCGAAGATCTTGCTCAGCTCGTCCGACGCCTTCTTGATGCGAAGCCGGACCAGACCCAGCGACGTGCGGTTGTCGAAGATAACGACGAGCACGATGCGGCCGCCAACCAGGGTCATGTACAGCGAATCTTTGGCGCCTTCGTGGAACTGGTTCGGAAACTCGTTTTCGCCGATCAGCTTGGCGAGGCCACCCATCGCGGCCACGTTTCCCGCGGTGAGGGAGGCAAGAGAGGTCGTGTCGATGTGCTGGGTCTGCCCTGCGGCGGCGATCAACTGCCCGTTCTTGTCGACGATGAATACAACTTTGGCGTTCGCATCTTTGGTCAGCCGGTCGCACACCGCGTTGATTCGGTGGAACTCCTCTTCGTACATCACCAACTGCTGACCCATGGGATCGAACGCCCCCAAAATTTGACGGAAGCGCGTTCCTAGCAGACCCACTCAGGTCTTTCACCAATTCAAACGTCGCGACACAATTGAGAGAAACGGGACAAAAGTGCCCCTATACTTTGGTCACCTTGCGTGAGGGACTGATGGGCCTCCTGACCGGGTTGCTGCTGGTGGTCGCGTCGGCGGCAGAGGCGGAAGAGGGGCTGACGGCCAGTGCGCCAGTCGCCGGGCCGGAAGTCTTCCAGGCGCGCGTGCGGTACGGCGTGTCAGTGCGCAGCGGCGCCCAGCGAAACGCGGTGGATCCGGATCTGTCGTACCGCGGCCTGACGCCCAACGATCTGGGGTTGAACGCCTGGGGCTGGTTCGCGCTGAACGGGCACCTGGGCGTGTTCGGCTCGCTGCATCGGGAAGCGTTCGCGCTCTTCGACGGGGGAGAGAAGGTGGCGGGCGGTGGGCTGATTCGGTTCGCGGCGGGGCCGACGGGGAGAGTCTTCCTGGGGCCTTTGAAGCTGGAAGCGGCGGTGGGGTATGCGTTTCACCAGCTGCCGATGTTCGGCAACGTGTCGCAGGCGCCGGCGTTCAAGACGGCCCTGAGGCATGGGGTGCTGCTGGCCGCCAGAGGAATCGTCGACGTGGGGCCGGTGTCGATCGAGGCCAGGGGCGAGGTGCCGATCGCGGTTTCGGTGGCCGATGATCGCGGGCAGCCGGCCGGGAGCTTCGGGTACGCCGTGGGTGGAGGCGTGCGGTTGCAGCTGCTGCGGCTGGGGAACCTGCGGTGGGGCCTGCTGGCCGACGTGACGTACGTCAGCGATTCGCTGACCGCCGCGGGAGGCCTGACGGCGACGCAGGAGATCATCCGGGCGGGCGGAGCGCTGGACGTGAAGTGGCAGGAAGACGTAGCGGCGGAAGCGGCGCGGTTCGGCGAATTGCAGGTGCAGGTGTTCGACGCGGACACAGGGCAGGCGGTAGCGGACGCTGCGGTGGAAGTGGCCGGGCAGCAGCTGCGCACGGACGCGGGCGGGGCAGTGAAGGTGTCGGGGCTGGTGCCGGGGAGCATCGCGGCGCGCGCGACGGCAGAGGGCTACGAGGCAGACGCGGCGCAGGGGACGGTGGTGGGCGGCGGCGTGGCGTCGCTTACGCTTACGCTGAAACGGGAAGCCGCCAGGCCGGGGAAGGTGGTGGTGACGGTGGTGAGCCGCGAGCTGAAGACACCCGTGGCGAAAGCGACGGTGACGCTGGGTGACCGTACGGCGATGACGGACGAGAACGGCGTGGCGGCGTTCGACGAGGTCGCTGCTGGCGTGGCGGCGGTTGCGGTCACCGCTGAAGGGTTCAACGCCGGCGAGGAAGCGGTGAGCGTGGTCGCGGGCCAGCGCGCGGAGGTGACGGTGGCGTTGGTCGAGGTGAAGAAGCGGGTGGCGGCGACGATCACGGGCCTGGTGCGAAGCACGGTGGGCGGCAAGCCGGTGGCGGCGAACCTCGAGATTCCGCAAGCGAAGATCAAGACGCGGGCGAGCGCGGCGGGCGCGTTCTCTCTGCGGGTCGAGGGCGGCACCTACACGATTACGATCTCGGCGCCGGGCTACCTGCCGCAGACGAAGCGCGTCACTGTGAAGGACGGTGACCAGGCGATCTTCAACGTCGACTTGTTCCCGAAGTGAGACGCCTTTTTCGAATCGGCGCGCTCTGCGTGCTCGTCGGCGCATGCTCGAAGGGCGCTGACGGCCCGCCCCTGGACGCAGGCGTCGCGGAGCCCGCGCCGGCGGCGCACCTCGAAACCACGAAAGGAGAGGTGACGCTCGATCGCGGCGGCAAGGTGGGGCCGGCGCAGCTCGGCTACCTCTTCGTCGGCGACGCGATCGAGACGGGCGAGGGCGGAGAAGCGACGGTGCGATTTCCGGGAGGACGGCGGGTCGAGGTGGGGCCGGACGCGCGGTTCACGATTGCCGAGGGCGAGGGGGGCCTGGTGTTGAACGTGGCGCGCGGCCTGGTACTGACGCGGGTGCCGGCGGCGAAGGCTGGCGAGAAGCTCGAGCCGCAGGTGTCGCTCTCGATTCTCACGCCGTTCGGGCTCACGCGCGTCGGCAAGAGCGAAGTGGCCGTCGACGTCGGCGCGGACACGACGAGGGTGGACGTCAAGATCGGGCAGATCGAGCTGGTGTCCCGCAACGGCGAAGTGACGACGGCCGGGGCGGGCGAGAAGGTGGAACAGGGCACGAAGAAGGTGATGGTGTTGCCGGCGGTCGAGGTGACGATCTTCGCGGGCGGGAAGTCCGAGCTGAAGAAGAAGGACGGCAAGTCCTGGGTGGCGATGGGAAAGAAGCCGATGGCGCTGGCGGACGGCGACGCGATGCGGGTGAAGGACGGCAAGGCGACGCTGCAAGCCGGCACGACGAAGCTGGTGTTCGGCAAGGGCACCGAGGTCGGCTTCGCGAAAGCTCTGGGCGACGAGACGGACCTTGACCTGAAGAAGGGCGACGTCGCGGGGACGCTGACGAAGAAGGGGAAGGTGCGGCTGGGCGGAGGGCTGACGCTGGTGAGCGACCTGGGCGGGCAGTTCACGGTGACGCGCACGGGAAGTGGGTTTGACGTGAGCGCGGTGGCCGGCGACCTGCGCATCGAAAGGCCGAACGAAGAAGCGAAGGTGCTGCAGGGCGGGCAGAGCGCAAAGGTCGGGAAGGCCGTCGAGGTGACTGAGGCGTCGCGCGACGTGCTGGCGCTGCCGACGCGCATGGGGCTGAAGGTCTTTCACCCGAACGTGGGGCGCATGTCGCTGGTCTGGGATGGCGACGAGGGAAAGGCGTACCGGGTGGAAGTGGCGCCGGGGCCGTCATTCACCGAGCCCCTGGTGGCGGGCGTGCTGCACCAGCGCTTCGTGTCGGTGGCCGTGCCGGCGCGGGGAAATCTCTACTGGCGCGTGTTCGACGCAGAGAAGGAGGTGGATCGCGGGAGCGCGTACTTCGCTCCAGAGCCGAGGTCGGCAGGCGAGCTCGACTTGCGCCGCAACGAGGTCCAGGACGGCGCGGACAAGACGACCATCTATTACCAGGACAAGCCGCCGGCGCTGACCTTCACGTTCGCGGGCGACCCGGGCGCGGCGAAGTACAAGCTGTCGGTGTTCAAGGAAGCCGCGCTCTCGGTGCCGGTGCTGGAGAAGTCAGTGAAGGAAACGCAGGTGGTGCTCGACGGCGCGCTGGCCGAGGGCAAGTACCTCTGGAGCGTGACGCCGCTGGACGCGAAGAACGCGGGCTTGCGCGGCGGCAAGCTGAACAAGCTGGACATCGTCTACGACAACGCGGTGCCGACGTTGCTGATCAAGTCGCCGAGGAATGGGGACGCCGGAGGCGGGGTGGTGCTGGGGGTCGCTCCGGTAGGCGCGAAGGTCTTTGTAAATGGCCGGGCGCTGGAGCTCGACGACAAGTCGCGGTTCAACACGAAGGTGGCCGCGCTGCCGGGCGGCCGATTCTTTTTTCGCGTCGTTGGGAAGAACGGCGCCGAGGTCTATACCGTGCGCACGGTGCGCCGCTGAGAGCACCGCTGACGAAGATGGCACCCCCGCTTGTCACGACTGCTGGTGGAACTCGCGAGCCGATTGGCCAGGTCGCCGTGCGTCCGTTCGGGAATTACTTCCTGGTGCGGAAGCTGGCCGAAGGCGGAATGGCCGAGATTTTTCTGGCGAAGCAGCTGGGGGTCGAGGGCTTCGAGCGGAACGTGGTGATCAAGCGGATGCTGCAGCACCTGTCGTCGGTGCCGGACTTCGTGAACATGTTTCTCGACGAAGCGCGGCTGGCGGCGCGGCTGGCGCACCCGAACATCGTGCAGATCAACGACCTCGGGCACGCGGACGGCTGCTACTTCATCTCGATGGAGTACCTCGCCGGCGAGGACTTCTCGACGCTGCTGCGCACGTGCGCGCAGCGCCAGGACTACGTGCCGCTGAACATCTCGCTGAAGGTGGTGGCCGAAGCGGCGACGGGGCTGCACTTCGCGCACGAGTTCACAGATGCGAAGGGCGCTCCGATGAACGTGGTGCATCGCGACGTGAGCCCGTCGAACATCTTCATCACGTACACCGGGCAGGTGAAGGTGCTCGACTTCGGCATCGCGCGCGCAGAGACCCGGGTGACGAACACGACGGCGGGCGTGGTGAAGGGCAAGTACCAGTACATGGCGCCCGAGCAGGCGAGCAGCGGCAACGTCGATCGCCGGGCCGACATCTACTCGTTGGGGGTGAGCCTCTACGAGGCGGTGACGAACACGCGGCCGTTCGCGCGCGACAACGATCTCGCGATTCTGAAAGCGTTGTTGGCGAACGAGTACGTGCGTCCGCGCGTGGCGCGGCCAGATCTTCCTGAAGAGATCGAACGGATCATCTTGAAGGCTTTGACGCCGGATCTGCAGAAGCGGTACCAGACGGCGGCCGAGCTGGCGCAGGACCTCGCGGTGTACCTGCAGGCGAACACGTCAGGCGGGGGGAAGGTGGGGATGTCGGCGTACCTGACGGCGTTCTTCGGGCCAGATCGCGTGGGCAGCAAGACGCGCATCGATTCGCTCTCTGAGCTCGCGATGAAGGGCGTCGACGTGCCGGGGTTCGCGAACCCGCTGACGCCGAAGACAGATCCGGGCGAGGGCGCGACGAAGGCGACTGGGCTGCCGCGGTCGATCGAGGCCACGCGCCCGAGGTTCTTGTTGGCGATCGTCCTGGTCCTGGCGCTGGTCGGCCTCGGAGCGGCCCTCGCCGTCGCGGCCGTGGTCGGAATCGGATCCGCGGCCGGCCGCGCGCAGCAGGTCGAGGCGGTGGCGGTGATTCCGGCTCCTACCCTGGCTGTGGTTCCTGTCCCCGTCGTTCCCGTGGTCGAGGAAGTGGTGGATGCGGGAGTGGCAGCGGTGGCCGCGGCTCCCGTCGTGCGGCCGCAGGGCCCGGTGACGCTGACGCCGGGGCTGATCATGAAGGTCGTGAACGGGAACAAGGGCGCGGCGTCGCGGTGCTTCGAGCAGAACAAAGGTGACCTGCCGGGCGAGAAGGGCGAGCTATCGGTGAGCTTCACCATCAACGCTTCCGGGCGGGTCAGCGGCGCGAAGAGTCAGCTGCCTGACAAGAAGGTCGGGCGGTGTCTCGAGCAGCTGGTGTCGGGGATGCGGTTCCCGGTGCAGAAGGACAAAGAGGTCTCGCTGACCTTGCCCTTCGCGTACCAGGTGAAACGTTAGAGCTCGCGACGTCCGGAGAAAGCCCGGGCCAGCGTCGCTTGATCCGCGTACTCGAGGTCGCCACCCATCGGGATGCCCTGCGCGATGCGGGTGACCTTGAGGCCCATCGGCTTGAGCAGGCGGGTCAGGTACAGCGCCGTCGCCTCGCCCTCGATGTCGGGGTTGGTGGCGATGATGACTTCTTCGACAGGCGTGTCTTGCAGGCGCAGCAGCAGCTCGCGGATTCTCAGCTGCTCGGGGCCGATGCCTTCGAGCGGAGAGAGCACGCCGTGGAGCACGTGGTAGCGGCCTTTGAACTCGCGCGTGCGTTCGAGGGCGAGCTCGTCGGCGATGCCTTCGACGACACAGACCTGGCGGTGATCGCGGCGGGTGTCGGTGCAGTAGCCGCACAGCGAATCGTTGGGGCCGTCGGTGAGGCTGAAGCAGCGCGGGCAGAGGCGGACCTTGTCGACGACCTCGAGCAGCGCGCCGGCGAGGGCGCGGGCGTACTCGGGCGGCGCGCGCAGGACGTGGAAGGCGAGCCGTTGGGCTGTCTTCTCGCCGATGCCCGGCAGCTTCGCCAGCTGCGCCACGAGGCGGTTGATCGCGTCTGGGGTCAGGTGATGCCCGGAATCTTGATGCCGCCGGAGATCTTGCCGAGCTCCTTCTGCATGTGGTCCTTGCTCGCGGTCAGCGCGGCATTGACGGCGGCCGTGACCATGTCTTCGAGCATCGCGATGTCGTTCGGGTCGACCAGCGCCTTGTCGATCTTGATCGTCTTCAGCTCTTGAACGCCGTTGGCGACGGCGACGACGCGGCCGTCACCGGCTTTGCCTTCAACGGTCTCTTCGGCGAGCTCCGTCTTCCGGGCCTCGATCTTCTCGGTCAGCTTGTTGGCCTGCCGAATGAAATAGTTGAGGTCGACTCCGGGCATGTTGCTCCACTGGTTGGAAGGGCTGCGGCCCTATATCCGACTCTTCAGGAGTCGTCTTCCTGCGGTGCAGGGTTCTCGGCGCCAGCGGGGGGAAGGGGGTCGAGGACCTGCACGTGCTCGACCTGGCCGCCGAAGTACTTGAGGACGTTTTGCACGGCGGGGTGGACGCGGACGCGGGCGTCGATGCTGTTCTCGCGGGCGGTGCGGTCTGACAGCTCCTGCTCGGCGATGCTCTTCGGCGCGGCGGCGAGCGACGCGTTCGACGAGTCTTCCTGCAGGCGCGTCGCGTGGCCGAGGGCGACCGAGATCTGCTTCTCGATTTCTGGCTTCGCGCTGCCGAACACCGTCGCGCGGTGGAAGCCGGCTTCGTTCGGGAAGGCGATCTTGAGCAGGCCGGGCTCGAAGCTGACGAGGCGCGCGAAGGACAGCGACTTTCCGAAGCGAATCGATTGGGCGCGCACCGCTTCGACCGCGCGCCGCCAGACGTCGTGCGAGGTCAAAAGGGCGGGGGCCGACTCGGCTTCGGGTTCGGCGACGGCTTCCGGCAGGCACTCGCCCGACGCGCAGCCTTCGGCGGAGCCTTCAGGGGCGAAGAGCCGCTCGTCCGGGTTCTGTGGTTCAGGGCTCGGCGGAGGCGGCTCCGCGGGCTGCTCCTTCTTCTCTGCCTGAGGCGGAGGCGCTGGCGGCGGCGCCGGGTCTCTTTGGACGCGGCTAGGAGGGACGAAAGCCCGGCGCTGCGGAGCGACCCCCAGGCGCGCCGGAGGACAGCTTTTCGATGCGTGAGATGAGCTCGGGAATCGAGCCGGCGGGGGCGAGGTAGACGCCCTTGAGCAGGGTCATCTCGAAGCTAAGCTTCGGCTGGGCGGCGCGCGAGATTTCCCAGACGCTGCTGTGGACGATGTCGAACAGGCGGGCGAGCTGGGCGGCGTCGGCGTCGCGGGCGAGCAGGACGACGGCTTCGCGATCGGACTCGGCGAGCTCTTCGGGCGCGGCGCCGGTGCTCTTTGCGATGAAGAGGTGTCGCAGCTCTTCGGCGAGCTCTTCGGCGAGGCGGCGCAGGTCGACGCCGCGGCTCCAGACTTCTTCGATGCGCGCGAGCAGCGCCTTCGCATCGCGCTTCACCAGCGCGGTGGCGAACGCGTGGACGAGGGTGCGATCGATCGCGCCCAGCGCGTCGGCGACCTGTTCGTCGGTCGGAGCCTCGCCGCACGCTGACAGCACCTGGTCGAGCAGCGAGAGCGCGTCGCGCATGCCGCCTTCCGACTGGCGCACGAGCAACGTGAGGCTGCGATCGGTGAGCTTCACCTTCTCGAGCGCGCAGATCTGCTGCAGCCGCTTGAGCATCGCGCCCTGCGGAATGCGGCGGAAGTTGTGGCGCTGGCAGCGCGAGAGGATCGTGTCGGGCAGCTTCTGCGGCTCGGTGGTCGCGAAGATGAACTTCACGTGGCCGGGGGGTTCTTCCAGCGTCTTCAGCAGCGCGTTGAAGGCGGCGCCCGAGAGCATGTGGACTTCATCGATGATGTAGATCTTGTGCCGGTCGCGCTGCGGCAGGTACTTCGCGTTCTCGCGAATCTCGCGCACGTTCTCGACGCCGTTGTTCGAGGCGCCATCGATTTCCGCTACGTCGGTGCTGATGCCGTCGCGAATCTCGGTGCAGGCCTGGCACTTCCCGCACGGGGTCGCGGTCGGCCCGTTTTCGCAGTTGAGCGCGCGGGCGAGCAGGCGGGCGGCGGTGGTCTTGCCGGTGCCGCGCGGGCCGCAGAAGAGGTACGCGTGGGCGACGCGCCCGAGCTTGATCGCGTTCTCGATCGTGCGGACCACGTGCTCCTGGCCCGTCATGTCTTCGAATGTCTGGGGGCGGTATTTTCGAGCGAGAACCGTGTAGCTCATGGCCCACTGCTTCTAACCGCAGAGGTCCCTGCGAGTCGATGGATCAGAGCGTCGCGTACAGATACGCAAGGCACATCTCGTCGCTGGTGCCTTCGCCCCACTGCACGTACTTGCTGGTCGGGTTGTCCCAGGTGCAGGTCAGCGTGACCTTGGTGTTCTTCTTCACCAGCTGCGGTTGGTCGAAGAAGTACTGCTGCTGCCAGTGGAAGTCCCACTTCGGGATGTCGACCATGCAGCGCTCGGGGCCTTTGACGGCGATGCGCTTGCCCTTCTGGTGCATGTGGGGGAGCACGCCCCAGACGCGGGCGTCGAAGCCGAGCGTGTTGGGGAATTCCTTCGGGTGGCCCAGCGGCGTGTAGTCCATCGCGTTCGGCGGAATCGCAAACGTGTAGTCGAGGATGGGGATCAGCGTGGCGGGGATGACGGTCTCGCGCGCGTATTGAAGTTTCACCGTCGTGGTGTCGGCGCTGCGGGGGACGAGGCTCGTGTTGTAGTGAATCTGCATCGCGAAGACTTTGCCGGCCGCGAGCGGAATGCCGGTGCCCGCCGGGTAGCTGACCTTCGCGGTGCCAGGAACCCAGCCGCCGATGAGGTCGGCGTCGTCGATGCCGGACGCTCCGAAGCAGGTCCAGCCCTCGCCGGCTTCGGCGTCGTCCTTCGCCTGCGCCTTGGCCTTGTCGACCGCGTAGATGAGCACGTGGTGCACTTCGCTGCGCTGGCCGGGAATCACCTCGTAGCCGATGACGGACTTCGCGCTCGTGACCTTCGGGTCGACGAGGAAGCAGTGGTAGTCGTCGACGACGCTCTCGCTGGGCAGGTAGCTGTTCAGCGGAGCGACCGTCGCGTCCACCCACTCCAGCGCGTCCTGCTTCGCCGCGACGGGCGCGTCGGCCGGGTTGCCTTCGACCGCGCCGCCTGCAACCCACGCGGTGAAGACGTCGATTTCCTTCTGGCTCATCCGCCGCGAGTCCCGGTAGCTCTGGCCGCACGATTCGGCGGGCATCCACGGCGGCATGCGGCGGTTCTCAGTGGCGTTGGCCATCTGGTTCGCCCACTTCTTCACTTCGGGGTAGCTGTCCATCGAGAACGAGGCGATGCCTCCGGCGACGTGACAGCCCTGGCAGCGCGTCTGCGCCACCGGCAACACATCGCGGTACCAGGTGGCGACGCCGCCGTCGGGCAGCGAAACGACGGGGCCGGCATCGAGACTTCCGCCGTCGTTCGGCTCACCACCGAGGGGGATGAGGCAGCCAGACGAGAGGACGAGCGCAGAGGCGAGCAGGCTGGTTCGGATCATGGATTTGGGAAACAGACACGGCAACCGCACTGGAACGCAAACGTGCACGGTGTATGACGCGGGCGCACATGAAAGTCCTCGCCATGACCCTTTTGACTGCCACCGCCGCCGCCGCCGCTGATTCGTCATTCCTTCGAGAGTTTGCCGAGACGCGCCGGTACCTGGCTGGCAGGCCGTCGTCGCCGAAGTTCGCTCCCGATGGAAAGACGGTGCTGTTCCTTCGCGCGAAGGCGAAGGCGCCCGAGCAGACGCTCTTCGAGCTCGACGTGGCGACCGGGCAGACGAGGGAGCTGCTGACTCCCGAGGCGCTGCTGAAGGGCGCGGCCGAGACGTTGTCGGTGGCCGAGAAGGCGCGAATGGAACGCATGCGGATGACGGCGCGCGGCTTCACGAGCTACCAGTTCTCACCCGACGGCTCGAAGATTCTGCTCGGCCTCTCGGGGCGCCTGTACGTGGTCGAGCGCGCGAGCGGCAAAGTGCAGCAGCTGAAGACGGGCGCCGGCGCGGCGATCGACGCGAAGTTTTCGCCTGACGGCACGCGGGTGGGGTTCGTTCGCGAGAACGACGTGCGCGTGGTCGAGCTGAAGACGAACGCGGAGAAAGCGGTGACGAAGGGCGGCACGGAAGCGAAGCCGCACGGGCTGGCCGAGTTCGTCGCGCAGGAAGAGATGTCGCGCTTCGCGGGGTTCTGGTTCACCGCCGACGGCAAGAACGTCGTGTTCCAGGAAACGGAGCACACGGGCATGGAACAGTTCGGCATTCCCGACCCGATGCACCCGGAAGGTCAGCCCGAACGGTTCTTCTACCCCCGCCCGGGCAAGGCGAACGCGAAGGTGAAGCTGCTGATGACCCCTGTGGCGGGCGGAAAGGTGACGGAGCTTGCGTGGGACGCGGCGGCGTTTCCGTACCTCGCGACGGTGAAGGTTCCGAAGACGGGGCCGGTGACGCTGGTGGTGCAGAACCGCGAGCAGACGAAAGAGCAGGTGCTGGCGGTCGACGCGAAGACGGGAAAGACGACGGTGCTGCTGACGGAAGAAGACGCGGCGTGGCTCAACATCGCGCAAGAATTTCCGCACTGGTTGCCCGATGGGTCGGGCTTCTTCTGGATGACGGAAAAGAACGGTGGCCCCGAGGTCGAGCTTCGAAATGCCGACGGCACCGCCAACGCGACCTGGGTGAAGGTGGCGGCGCGGTACGGCGCGGCGGCGCGGCCTGAAGGCGGCTTCTCCGAGCTGGTCGGCTACGACGAGGCGAAGAAAGAGCTCTGGTTCCTCGGCGGGAAGAACCCGGTCGAGACGCACATCTACAAGGTGAAGGCGGGCGGGAACCCGGAACGGGTGAAGCTCTTCGCCGACGACAACAGCAACGAGGCGGCGGTGTTGTCGCCGGATGCGAAGACGGTGGTCGCGCGGCTGGCCTCGCTGACGAGCATGCCGAAGCTGGCGGTGTTCTCGGTGGACGGAAAGCAGATCGGCGAGCTGCCGTCGGTGGCGATCGAGCCGAGCTTGAAGGTGCGCGCCGAGGTGAAGAAGTTGGGCGGCGACGCGGGCTTCTGGACCACGATTCTGCGGCCCGCGACGATGAAGGCCGGCACGAAGCTGCCCGTCATCCTCAATGTGTACGGCGGCCCCGGCCACCAGGAGGTGATGTACACCTTGCGCGAGAACCTGGTGCTGCAGTGGCTCGCAGACCAGGGCTTCCTGGTGGTGAAGTTCGATGGGCGGGGAACTCCGAACCGCGGGCGGGAGTGGGAACGGGCGATCAAGTACGACTTCGCGACGCTGCCGGCGGACGACCAGGTCGCGGCGCTCAAGCTTCTGGGCAAGGAAGTGCCCGAGGCCGACATGGCGCGCGTCGGCGTCTATGGCTGGTCGTTTGGCGGGTACATGGCGGCGCTGCTGGCGATGCGCAACGGCGACTCGGTGAAGTCGGCGGTGTCGGGCGCGCCGGTGGTCGACTGGCTGGATTACGACACGCACTACACCGAACGTTTCCTCGGCGTGCCTCCTGCGGCGCAGAAGGCCTACGACGTGAGCAACCTGCTGACGTACGTGCCGAAGGCGACGCGGCCGATTCTCTTCATGCACGGCACCGCGGACGACAACGTCTACTTCTTCCACACGCTCAAAGTGTCGGACGCCCTGTTCCGCGCGGGGAAGCAGCACTCGGTGCTGCCGTTGGCGAACTTCACCCACATGGTGCCCGAGCCGCTGGTGATGGAACGGCAGTGGGAATGGATTGCGCGCTACTTCAAGGACACGCTCTAAAAAAATGCTCGACCCTGCTTTCGTGGCCGACTGCCCGTATGGGCCGGGCGGCCTGTTGATCGATGAAGTGCTCGAGGTGGACGTCGAACAGTCGATGGTGAGGTTGCGGATGCCGGCGCACCCCGAGCTGCCGCTGACGCGCGAGCAGAAGAACCACCCGGTGCTGCACCCGCCCCACGTGTCGGGCGGGTTGATGGTGCACATGACGGGCATGGTGGGCTTCGTTCACGCCTACTACGTGTTCGGCCTGCGCCACGCGGAAGGCTGGGTCGGCTACGGGGTGCGGATCCACGCGGCGCGCTTTCACAACCTGGCGGCGATGGGCGAGCCGCTGGTGCTGAAGGGCTGGTCGACGCACGCGCGAAAGGGCGCCGAGAAGATCCTGGCGCGCTACTCGTTCGAGTTCAAGCAGGGCGAGAAGCTGATCTACGAGGGAGACCAGACGGCGCTGTGGACGAAGCTCACTGACAAATGAGCCCGCCGTCTCCGGGCGCGCAGTTCTTGGCGCCCGAGCACGTCGAGTACTTCACGATGCCGCCGTCGGTGCACTTCACGACCTGCTGCGTGTCGACGGAATCGCAGAAGTAGCTGGCTTCGTAGGCTGCTGGGCACGAATCGCCGATGGTGACGTCGCAGCCGACGACGCCGTTCTCGACGAAGCACTGGCGTGGGCCGCTGCAGGTGCGGAACTGGCGCAGCTGGCCGCTGACGCAGGAAAGGGCGCGCGCGCCGCTGACGAAGTCGCACTGCGAAGCGCTGCCCGCGCAACCTTCACCGAGCGTGTGGGTCGAGCTGTCGCACTTGTTGCCCATGCAACCCAGCGGGCCTTTGCAGGCGACGGTGCGGGTCTTGCCGTTGTCGCAGACGGTGAGGTCAGTGCCCTGGCACGTCGGAGCCGTGCCCGCAGTGCAGGTGGCAGACGCGCCGCTGGAAGAGCAGGCGGTGAGCAGCAAGACGAGTGACAGGATCGCGCGCTTCATTTGTCGAAGCAGGAGTATAGGGTGCCCGGCCCCCATGCGCCCTTGCCTCTTCGTTTTGTTCGCGTTCGCAACGACCGGCTGCATCGACCGGATGATCCTCGACGGCACGATCAAGTCGACCCGCGACGCGTCGGGTGCCTTCGACACGCTGTCGGATCTCGAGGTGGCGAAGATCGCGGCTGGCTCGAGCCTGGTGCAGATCGAAGGCATGCAGCAGCTGGCGCCCGACAACGAAGACGCGATGTTCCTGCTGCTGCAGGCGTGGACGGGGTTCGGCGGCGCCTTCATCGAAGACGAGTGGGAACAGGCGTACGACCGCGGCGACGAGGAAGCGGAAGCGGCGCAGGGCAAGCGCGCGAACGAGGCGTACGACCGGGCGATTCGATTCGGGACGATGCTGCTCGAGCAGCGCAAGCCCGGCTTCGTCGCGGCGCAGAAGAACTACGACACGGTGGTGAAGTACCTCGCGGGCCACGACGACGCCGAGGCGCTGTTGTGGCTGGGCGCGGCGTGGCTGAGCCGGGGAAGCGTCGCGGCCGAGAAACCAGAAGTCGTCGCCGAGCTCTACGTGGGCGTGGCGCTGATGGAACGCAGCGTCGCTGTGAACCCTCGTCTTGCGTACGGGCTGGGCTACGCGACGCTGGGCGCCTACCACGCGCGATCTCCGGACGCCGAGCTGGCGGACGCGAAGGACTTCTTCGAGAAGTCGCTTGCGGTCTCGGGCCGCAAGGCGCTGACCACGCAGCTGCTCTACGCGCAGAACTGGGCGTGCCAGGCGCGTGACGAGACGGCGTATCGCGCGTTGCTGCAAGAGATTCTGGACGCGGGCGATGTGCTGCCGGCGCAGCGGCTCGAGAACACGATCGCGGTGCGAAAGGCGAAGCGGTACCTGCAGGCGCCGCGGCTGAAGCGGTGTGGTTTCGGAGGTGCGCCGTGAAGAAGACGATTCTCTGCCTGGTGATGCTGGTCGCTTTCTCCACGCAGGCCGCGACGACCCTCAAGGTCGGCTCCCTCGTCCCGCGTGAGTCTCCGTGGGGCCAGGTGCTGCGCGTCTGGGCGAAGGCGGTGAAAGAGAAGACGAAGGGCGAGGTCGAGCTCGAGTTCTTCTGGAACGCGACCCAGGGCGACGAGCCCGCGCAGATGAGCAAGCTGAAGACGGGGCAGCTCGACGGAGCGGTCGTCTCTGCTGTCGGCCTCGGCATCGTCCACAACGACGTCAACGCGCTGCAGATGCCGGGCGTGTTCAACGACTGGGCGCAGCTGGACAAGGCGCGCGAGCTGCTGCGGCCGCGGTTCGAGAAGGCCTTTGTTGCAGCGGGCTTCGAGCTGGTGGGGTGGGGCGACGTCGGCCTCGATCGGCTGATGTCGAAGGGCTACGCGGTGACGGGGCCCGAGAGCGTGAAAGGCAAGCGGCCGTGGGTGTGGAAGGAAGATCCGAACCTGCCCCCGGTGTTCCAGGTGATCGGCGGCATCACGACGGTGCCGACCAGCGTGCCGGAAGCGATGCCCGAGCTGTCGACGGGAAACGTGAGCTTGATGAGCGTGTCGCCGCTGGCTGCCGAGCAGCTGCAGTGGAGCAGCCGGCTCGATCACCTGAACCTGATGGTGGTGGCCCCGAACATCGGCGGCATCGTCTTCTCGAAGGCGAAGCTCGACGCACTGAAGCCGGAACAGCGCCAGGTGATTCTCGACACCGGGAAAGTGGTGGGCAAGGCGCTGACGGATCGCATTCGCGCGGAAGACGTGGCGGCGCTCGAGCGGGCGAAGAAGAAGATGACGGTGAACGAGCCGACGCCGGCCGAGCGCGCGGCGTGGAGCAAGGTGTTCGCCGAAGCGCGCGCGCGGATGGCGAAGGGCACGTACTCGGCCGACGTGGTGAAGCAGATCGAAGACTCGGTTCGCTAGGGCCGTGCTCGCCCGGCTGGACGCGCAGTGGACGCGGCTCGAGCTCCTGCTGTGTGGAGTGGCGATCGCGGCTTTGATTGCGGCGCTCACCGCGTGGGTGGTGCTCAAGGGGCTCGCGCAGCCGTCGATTCCGTTTCGCGCGGCGTTCGGAGCCCTGGTGCTGGGCGTTGCTGCTTTCGCGCTGACGAAGCGGCGGGCGGTGGTGCTCGCAGCGATCGCGGTGGGCGTGGTGTCGGCCTGGGCGTGGCGCGACGTCGGGGTGGCGTACTTCTCGAACCTGCTCGGTTGGCTGCAGGACGGCTCGACGCTGACGCTGGCGGGCGGGCTTCGCGGGGTTGGGACGCGGCTGACGTTGTGGCTCGCGCTGCTCGGTGGCTCGCTGGCGACGGCGTCGGGTCGGCACGTCACGATCGACGTGGTGTCGAGGGCGCTGGGGCCGAAGCTGAAAGTGCCGCTGTCGATGGTGGGTGGCGTGGTGGCGGCGGCGGTGTGCTTCGCAGCGGCGTGGGGCTTCACCGACTTCATCGCGAAGGACGGCTTCAAGGCGCGCGACGCAGTCATCGCTGCGCTCATCGACGGCCTCGAGCAGCAGGCGTTCGTGGCGCGGCAGCAGGTAGCGCTGGACTTCACCGTGGCGGGGAGGGTGCTGACGGGGACGCGGTGGGACACGTCGTTGACGGCGGCCGAGTGGAACGCGCGCGTCGATGGGGAGCCGAGGTTCGGCGAGGGGATGCACGACGACAGCGCGGAGAACCGGACCCCGTTGATCGCGATGCGGGGCGTGGTGCCGCAGGGCTTCCTCGTGCGCGGGCTCAACCTGCTGGTGCCGTTCGGGCTGCTGATGATCGGGCTGCGGCTGTTGCTGTGGTGCCTGCGCGGCGCACCGTCAGAGGAGAAGGTCTCGTGACGCGGCGCTGGCCTGGGTGGGTCGCGCTGGGCGGCGTCACGGGCGTGGGCGCGCTGGGCGCAGGGCCGATGGGCGGAGTCGTCGCGCTGGCCGCGATGCTTGGCGTGCCGTTGTTCGCGGTGATGGCGGGCGCAGCAGAGCTCGCGTGGTTGTGGGAAGGAGCGCCGTTGAGCCGGCTGGCTCCGAAGGTGCTCGACGAACAGTTCGCGGGCTCGCCGGTGCTGGTGACGGTGCCGCTGTTCATCTTCCTGGGGTACGTGCTGGCCGAGTCGCGCGCGCCGAAGCGAATCGTGGCCGCGGCGCAGGCTTTGTTGGGCTGGATGCCGGGCGGGCTTGCGATCGTCTGTCTGGTCGCGAGCGCCTTCTTCACCACGCTCACCGGTGGCTCGGGCGTGACCATCGTCGCGATCGGCGGCCTGCTGTTGCCCGCGCTGCTCAAGCAGGGCTACCCGGAAAAATTCTCGGTCGGGCTGGTGACGACCGGTGGATCGCTTGGGCTGCTGTTGCCTCCGTCGCTGCCGATTCTCGTCTACGGCCTGGTCGCGGGCCTCGACTTCATGACGTTGTTCAAAGCGGGAGTGCTGCCGGGCTTGCTGGTGATGCTGCTGCTCGGCGGCTACGCGGTGTGGGTCGGGCACAAGGCCAGGATTCCGCTCGAGCCGGCGAATGGCCGCGTGATGCTGAAGGCGCTGTGGGACGTGAAGTGGGAACTCGGGCTTCCGGTGTTGCTGCTCGGCTCGCTGTCGCTGTCGATCGCGTCGTTGGACGAGTCGGCGGCGCTGGGCGCGCTTTACACGCTGGGGGTCGCGCTCTTCGTTCACAAGGATCTGACGCGAAAGGAGCTGCCGAGGATCCTGAAGTCGTCGATGGCGCTGTCGGGAGCGGTGGTGCTGATCTTGATGATGGCGAACGCGCTGATGAACTACGTCATCGATCACCAGCTGCCGGGGCAGGTGCTCGAGGCGCTGGCGCGGGTGGGGCTGACCGAGCGGTGGCAGTTCTTGATCGCGCTCAACGTCTTCCTGGTCGTGGTCGGGATGTTGATGGACGGCTTCTCGGCGATTCTGGTCGCAGTGCCGCTGGTGCTGCCGTTCGCGGCGCGCTTCGGGCTGCAGCCGTTTCACCTCGCGATGATGGTGATCCTGAACCTCGAGCTCGCGTTCTCGGCGCCGCCGCTGGGGCTCAACCTCTTCATCGCGTCTTTTCGTTTCGGGCGGCCGTTGACGTCGCTGTACCGCGCGGTGATGCCTTTCGTCGGGCTGCTCGCGGTGTCGCTGGCGCTGGTGATGGCGATGCCCTGGCTGTCGACGGCGTTGGTGAAGGGCGACATCGACGCGGCGCGCGCGCAGGCCGAGAAGCTGGGCGAGCCGCCGCGCGAGGCGTGGGTGCTCGAGTGCGTGCAGCTGGACGCGACGCATCCGCACGCGTGCTCGGACGCGGACAAGCAGCGCTACGAGTCGGTGGATGCGGGGGCGTCGGAGGAAGACGACGCCCTGATGAAAGAGCTGATGGGCGCGCCTTCCCCTTGAGGCTTCAGGCGAGGGGGTTGAGCCACCGCAGCTGCGCGAAGCGGCCAAAATCCGAGTCGTTTGAGTGCAGCTCGGCCTGGTTCTCGATGGCGAGTGCGGCGAGCTGCGTGTCGGTGGTGAGGTTGCCGGCCGAGCCCATCTGTTGCAGCAGCCGAAAGGCCACTTCCAGGTGCCTGGGGCCGGGAGTCAGGAAGTGAACCTGAGGTCGCGCCAACCAGCCGGTCACGCGCGCAATTGCATCGTCGACCGCCAGCGGGCGATCGAAGATCCGCGGGTTGGTGGCGATTCGGATGAAGCCGAAAACCACCACGGCGGGGATCCCAACCTCCTCGTCGCCGTTCATCACGTCCTCGAGCCAACGGCGGGCTTTGGGATGCTCAGGGTACGCAGCGATGTTTGCGTAGAGCATCAAGTTGATGTCGGGGATGATCACTTCCGGGCCCCGCGGGTCGCGCGGGACTTCGAGATCAGCGCGTCGTCCTCGAGCTCGTCGGCGAGGCGATTGAGAGACAGCCGGTCGATTCCCGGGAGCAGCTTCGCGGCGTGAGGGACGACCCGAAACGGCTTCGCCTTCTCACGGGTCCCGGTTCCGCCCAGCGCCTTTCGAACCGCGTCGTTGACCACCTGCTTGAACGGCTTGCGAAGGCGGTGGGCTTCTTCTTGAAGAAGGCGCGCGACGTCTGGGTCCAGCGTGAGCGTCGTCCTCATCGAGGCATCATGATGCCTCGGTTATTTGACGTCAAGATGCCTCGAACAGGCCTGGTGCTGCTCAAATCTCGAGCAGAATCCGTTCGGGCGCCTCGAGGCATTCCTTGATGCGCACGAGGAACTGCACGGCTTCGCGGCCGTCGATCAGGCGGTGATCGTACGAGAGCGCGAGGTACATCATCGGGCGGATGACGATCTGCCCGTCACGCACGACGGCGCGGTCGACGATGTTGTGCATGCCGAGGATGCCCGTCTGCGGCGGGTTGAGAATCGGGGTCGACATCATCGAGCCGAAGATGCCGCCGTTGCTGATGGTGAAAGTGCCGCCCTGCAGGTCGCTGAGCGCGAGCTTGTCGGACTTCGCCTTCACGCCGAGCTCAGCAATCGACTTCTCGAGCTCAGCCAGCGACTTCTGGTCGGCGTCGCGAACGACGGGGACGACGAGCCCTCGGCTGCCCGAGACGGCGACGCCGATGTCGTAGAAGTGGTGGAAGACGACTTCGTCGCCGTCGATGCTCGCGTTGACGGCGGGGAACTGCTTGAGCGCTTCGATCGCCGCGCGGACGAAGAGGCTCATGAAGCCGAGCTTGATGCCGTGCTTCTTCTCGAACTTCTCGTTGTACGTCTTGCGCAGCCCCATCACCGCGCTCATGTCGAGCTCGTTGAAGGTGGTGAGAATCGCGGCGTTGTTCTGCGCCTGGATGAGGCGTTCAGCGACGCGCTTGCGAAGCGGCGTCATCGCGACGCGCTCTTCCCGCGATCCGGGCGTCCGCGTCGTCGTCGGGCCTGCCGGAGCGGGAGCTGGTGCCTGCGCCTTCACCACGTCGCCCTTCATCACGCGGCCGTTCGTGCCAGTGCCCTGAATGCTGCCCGTGTCGAGGCCCTTGTCGGCCGCGATCGCGCGCGCGACCGGCGTCGAGAGCTTCTGGGGTTTGTCTTCGGCCTTCGGGGCTTCGGCTTTCGCAGCTTCGGGCTTCGCGGCTTCAGGAGCGGCGGTCGCGCCAGCAGCCGACGGGTCGACCGTGCCGAGCGTGTCGCCGATCTTGACCTTCGCGCCTTCCTTGAACGCGATCGACCCAATCACTCCGGCAGACGGCGCCTGCACATCGACGGTGACCTTGTCGGTCTCGAGCACGACGATCGGCTCGTCGACCTTCACCGGGTCACCAATCTTCTTGTGCCACTTGCCGACGACGGCTTCGGTGATCGACTCGCCCAGCTGCGGGACCTTCAGATCGACGGACATTGTTTTCCTCGTCTAGCCCCCAAGTGAGCTCGGGGGCGTGGATGCTCTAGCTCTTTGCCAACGCTTCTTCGACAAGCACTTTCTGCTCGTACTCGGACGCCTTGAGGTAACCGGTCGCGGGACTCGCGCTCTCGGGGCGGCCGACGTACTTCAGCTTCACCTTCGGAGCGCTCTCTTCGAGCAGCTTCGTCAGCGGCTCGATCATCGCGAGCCAGGCCCCACCATTGCGCGGCTCTTCCTGGACCCAACGCACGTCGTTGAGCTTCGGCATCGACTTGAAGAGCTCGGTCAGCTCCGGAGCCGGCAGCGGGTAGAGCTGTTCGAGCCGGACGATGGCGACGCTGGTGTCCTTCGCCGCATCACGTGCTTCGCGAAGGTCGTAATAGACCTTGCCGGAGCAGACGATCAGCCGGGTCGCCTTCTTCGGGTCGACCTCGGCGTTCGTCTCGCCGATCACGCGCTTGAAGGTGCCGCTGGTGAAGTCGGACCAGGCAGAGGCGGCCACCTTGTTGCGCAGCAGGCTCTTCGGCGTCATCACCACCAGCGGCTTGCGAATCGGGCGTTCGATCTGCCGGCGCAGCAGGTGGAAGATCTGCGCAGAGCTGGTCGGGTAGCAGACCTGAATGTTGTCTTCGGCGGCCATCTCGAGGAAACGCTCGAGGCGCGCGCTCGAATGCTCGGGCCCCGCGCCTTCGTAACCGTGCGGCAGCAGCAGCGTCAGGCCAGAGAGCCGGTTCCACTTGTCTTCGCAGGCGACGATGAACTGGTCGATGACGACCTGGGCGTTGTTGGCGAAGTCGCCGAACTGCGCTTCCCAGACGACGAGCGTGTCCGGGTAGTCCAGCGAGTAGCCGAACTCGAAGCCCATGCACGCCATCTCAGACAGCGGGCTGTTGAGGATGACGGTGCGGCCCTGCTTTGCGCCGAGGTTGCCGACGGGGAAGGCGAAACGGCCCGTGGCCTGGTCGTGAAGCACCGCCTGGCGATGGGCGAACGTGCCTCGCTCGGTGTCCTGACCGGTGAGGCGGATGCCGTAGCCCTCGCTGGCGAGCGTCGCGTAGGCGAGCATTTCACCCGCTCCCCAGTTCACAGGCAGCTCGCCGGCGACCATCTGCGTGCGCTCGTTGAGCACCTTCTGAACGTTGGGGTGAAGGACGAAGCCTTCAGGCACCGTCGCGAGCTTCGTGAGCAGCGCTTTGAGCTTCGCTTCGTCGAGCCCGGTTGGAACCTGGGGGACGCCCGCGTCGGCGCCGCCCTTGTAGCGGGCCCAGATGCCGAGGTTGCTGCTCGGATCTTTGACGCGGTTCTCGGTCTTGCCGCGCGCGACCGCGTTGGCGAAATCTTCGGACGCCTTCTTCAGAATCTCGCCCGACTCTTCGAGGGTGATTCGGCCGGCCTTGGCGAGCTGCGCCGCGTAGAGCGTGCGAACTGTCGGCTGCGCCCGGATCAACTTGTACATCGTGGGCTGGGTGAACGAGGGCTCGTCGCCTTCGTTGTGGCCGTACTTGCGGTAGCAGACGAGGTCGATCACGACGTCGCTGTGAAAGCGCTGGCGGTACTCGGTCGCCAGCTGCATCACGTGAACGCACGCTTCGGGGTCGTCGCCGTTGACGTGGAAGATCGGGATGTCGAGCATCGCCGCCATGCCGGTGCAGTACAGCGGCGTGCGGCCCTGGTCGGCTTCGGTCGTGTAACCAACCTGGTTGTTGACGACGAGGTGGATGGTGCCGCCCGTGTCGTAGCCCTCGAGCCCGCCGAGGTTCAGCGTCTCGGCGACAAGCCCCTGACCCGAGAACTGCGCGTCGCCGTGAATCACCAACGGCGCGATCGCATGACGACCTGCTTCCCCGACGCGATCCTGCTTCGCCCGAACGCGGCCTTCGACGACGGGGTGCACGATGCCGAGGTGGCTGGGGTTGAACGCCATCGTGAGATGGATGTTCTGCCCACCGCGCGTCTGCCAGTCGCTGGAGTACCCCATGTGGTACTTCACGTCGCCGCGGTTCAGGAACTTCTTCGGCTCGGCCATATAGGCGAACTCAGAGAAGATCTCGTCGGCCGGTTTCCCGCAGATGTTGACCAGCACGTTGAGCCGGCCGCGGTGCGCCATGCCGATGACGACCTCGCGCAGTCCCAGCGCTCCGCCGACCTCCATCATCGACTCGATCATCGCCAGCATCGACTCGGCGCCTTCACCTGAGAAGCGCTTGGCGTTCTGGAACTTGGTGTGAATCGTCGACTCGAAGGTCTCGGCGAGCGTGAGGCGGGTGAGAATTCGACGCTGCTCATCGACGGTGAAGTCGGTGCGGTTCTCGCTGGTCTCCATGCGGCGCATCAGCCAGCGGCGGCGCTCGCTGTTGAGCATGTTCACGTACTCGACTCCGACGTGGTCGCTGTACGTGCGGCGCATCCGCTCCAACACCCGGCGAACAGTGACGCGGGGCTCGTCGAAGGCGCCCTGGCTGTCGACGAGGGCGTCGAGCTCAGTGTCTGAAAAATGGGCCGGGCTGACCATGCCGATGTCGGCGACGTGATCGAGGATCTGCCGAGGGGTGCCGAGCGGGTCGAGCTGGGTCAGCAGATGCCCGCGAAGGCGGAAGCTGAAGATCGTCTGGTCGATCTTGCTCTGCAGGTCGATGCTCTGCTGCGCGACGACCGCGGTCGCGAGCCCGTGCGCGCCGTTGCCGTTCTTCTTCGGCATCGGCTTCAACTGCAGACCATCGATGACCAGCGGGTTGCCCTTGCCGCCGCTGGCGTTGAAGAGCTCGCTCCAGCTGGGGTCGACGCTGTGCGGGTCTTCTAGCCACCGCTGGTAGGTGGCTTCGATGAAGTCGATGTTCTGCCCGGTGAGGAACGTGTCTTGAGGAATCGACATGGGGTGGCCTTTCTATTACGCAGCGGCACCGCTCTCCATGATGCGTCCGCTTTTCTTCATCGTTGCTCTCTTAAGCCTGCCGGCCTTCGCCGACCCGCCAAAGTTCTCGAGCGGAGGCGTCATCTTCGGCGTCCAGTACGGCCCGGGCCTCTGGTCCTTCGACCGCGGCTTCATTGGCTCGCAGGTGGGCCAGGGCTTTGCCGACAAGTACATCGCCGACCTGCAGGGCTGGCCGAACGCCCAGACGGTCGCGATTCGGCTCGGTTACAACATCCTCGGGCACGCCTCGATCGAAGTGAACCTGCTGGCCACCGGCTGGAACCTGTCGCAGCCCTCGCGCGGTGGCGGCGGCTTCTTGACCGGCATCCTCGCCTGGCACCCGCTGCAGCTCGTCTTCATGAACAAAGAGCGGCGCCCGATTCCGATCGATTTCTCGATCTTCTTCGGCGCCGGCTACGGCATCGTCGGCCAGACGCTGGGCATGGACGGGCTGGTCTGGCAGTGGGGCATGACGGTCGACTACTGGTTCAACCGCTTCATCGGCCTCGGCGCCTTCGTGCGCGGCACCTTCCCCCGCTTCGGCGCGATGTACCTCGACTACGACAACCGCACCGCTCCGGGAAACACGCTGACGTTGCCGCAGACCAGCGGCGGCATGTTCTGGCACCCGGGCCTCGAGCTGCTCCTTCGCTTCGGCGAATAGGTTCCGCGTCGCTGCGACGACTCCGCGGCGGAATCGCTTCCCGCCCGCACTTGCTCAGAATGCGCGTTAGACCTGATTTTCTATTGGGTCTAACGCGCAACCAAAAAAAGTCCGCGGCGGGCGCGTTCCGAAGGCTCTGGCCCTGCCTCTTCAGACCAGCCGCGCGGCCAGCAGGTCCTGCACATCGAGCAGTCCCACGGCCTTTCCACTCGCGTCGACCACCGGCAGCTGATCCACCTGGTGCTCGCGCATGCGGGCGGCGGCTTCGAGCACGAGCTCATCGGGCGAGACGAAGCGCGGGTTCTTCCCCATCACGTCTTTCACCTGCACCTTGAAGTCGAGCTGCTTGCGTTCGGCGAGCCGGCGCAAGTCGCCGTCGGTGAAGATGCCGACCAGCATGCCCTTCGCGTCGACGACGTTCGCCGCGCCAGGCCGGCCGGGGGTGTTCGTCATCACCACCACCACTTCCGCCAGCCGCGCCGTCTGCTTCACCTTCGGGTGCGCCGCGCCCGCGCGCATCACCTCGCGCACCTTCAGCACGCTGCGGCCCAGCTTCCCGCCCGGGTGAAGGTGGGCGTACTTCTCGGCGGTCAGCTCGCTCTGCTGGGCGACGCACATCGCCAGCGCATCCGTCATCGCGTGAAGCGCGGCAGACGACGCCGTCGGAATCAAGCCCAGCGGAGACGCTTCGTCGAGGACGCCGATGTCGAGCAGCAATGAAGCCGCCTTCGCCAGCGGGCTCTTCGGGTCAGACGTGATCGCGACCAGCGTGACGCCGATGCGCTTGAACGCGGGCAGCAGCGCGAGCAGCTCGGTCGTCGAGCCCGAGTTCGACAGCGCGACCACCACGTCGCCCGGCCGCACCCGCCCCAAATCTCCATGCGCGGCTTCGGCCGGGTGCAGGAAGAGGGAAGCGACGCCGACGGACGCGAAGGTGGCCGAGAGCTTCTGGGCGATGAAGCCGGGCTTGCCCATCGCGGTGACGACGACGTGGCCACGGCAGGCCGAGATCGCATCGACGGCGGCGACGAAATCGGCGCCCACCCGGCGTTCGAGCGAGGCGATCGCCCGGCTCTCGGTGCGGAGCACTTTTCGCGCGTAATCCAGCGTCTGTCGGGAACCCATGGCCTCCTGCTTCTATCGGGATTAAACGAGGCGCATGAAATTCTTCATCGACAGCGCCGACGTGAAAGAGATTCGCACCGCCCACGCGATGGGCTGTGTCGATGGCGTCACCACCAACCCGTCACTGCTGGCCAAGGTCGGCCGGCCCCTGGTCGAGACGATCAAGGAAATCTGCGACATCGTCGACGGCCCGATTTCCGCCGAGTGCGTGTCGATGACCGCCGACGAGCTGGTGGTCGAAGGCCGCGGGCTCGCGAAGCTTCACAAGAACGTCGTCGTCAAAGTCCCGATGGGCGTCGAGGGGATGAAGGCGACGAAGATCTTCACCGCCGAAGGCATCAAGACGAACGTCACCCTCGTCTTCTCGCCCAACCAGGCGCTGCTGTGCGCGAAGGCCGGCGCGACCTACGTCTCGCCCTTCGTCGGACGCCTCGACGACATCGGCCAGGACGGAATGGAGATGGTGCGCCAGGTGCTGGAAATCTTCCGCGCCTACGACTTCAAGACCCAGGTGCTCGTCGCCAGCGTGCGCAACCCGATTCACGTGCTCGACGCCGCGCGCATGGGCGCCCACGTCGCGACGCTGCCGCTGTCGGTGATTCAGCAGCTGGCGCAGCACCCGCTCACAGATTCTGGCATCAAGAAGTTCCTCGCAGACTGGGACAAGGTCCCCAAAGCGAAGTAGCGGGAAAAAGGTCGAAGCGGTGGTACACGCCTGCCGCCATGAACTTCGACTTGTCGGACGAGGAAAAGAGCTTTCAGGCCACCGCGCGCAAGTTCTCGAAGGACGTCGTCCGCCCAAAAGCGGCGCACTTCGACGAGACCTCGACGTTCCCCAAAGACATCATCAAGGCGGGCTGGGAGCTCGGCCTGATGAACATGACGGTAAGCCTCGAGCTCGGTGGAGCTGGCCTGTCGCACTTCGCGCAGGTGCTCGTCGCCGAAGAGCTGGCCTGGGGCTGCGCCGGCGTCGCGACGTCGATGATCGCCAACGACCTCGCGCTGCTGCCTGTCATCCTCAGCGGCTCGAAAGAGCAGCACGAACGGTTCGTGAAGCCCTTCACCGAGGCCTTCAAGCTGACGAGCTTCGCGCTCACCGAGCCGTCGGCTGGCAGCGACGTGGCAGGCCTCACCACCACCGCGCGGCGCGAGGGCGACCACTACATCGTCAACGGCCAGAAGCAGTGGATCACCAACGGCGAGTACGCGGATCAGTTCTCGCTGTTCTGCACCACCGACAAGGCGAAGCGGCACAAGGGCCTGATGTGCCTGGTCGTCGAGGGCCGCCCGCAGGGGCTCACCGTCGGCAAGCACGAGAACAAGATGGGGCAGCGCGCCTCGAACACCGTCACCCTGACCTTCGAAGACGTGAAGGTGCCGGTGAAGAACCGCATCGGCGAAGAAGGCGAGGGCTTCTCGATCGCGATGGCGACGCTCGACAACAGCCGCCCGCTGACCGCGATGTTCGCCGTCGGCATCGCCCGCGCCGCGCTGGAACACAGCATCGAGTACGCGAAGAGCCGCCAGCAGTTCGGCAAGCCGATCGCCGACTTCCAGGCGATTCAGTTCATGATCGCCGACATGGCGAAGGACACGCACGCCGCGCGCCTGCTCGCGTACCAGAGCGCCTGCATGCTCGACGCAGGTCAGCGCAACACCCTGGTGAGCAGCTACGGCAAGTGCTTCGCGGCCGACACGGCGATGCGCGTCACCACCGACGCGGTGCAGGTCTTCGGCGGCTACGGCTACAGCAAGGAATACCCGGTCGAGAAGCTGATGCGCGACGCCAAGCTCGTGCAGATCTACGAAGGCACCAGCCAGGTGCAGCGGCTGGTGATGGCGCGCGAGCTGCTCAAAGGCTGAAGAGGGGCTTGCTTCGACGGCGACTGATTTGTATGTCAACGGCGCGAACGCACTGCGTCAAAACTTAGAAAACACCAGCAGAGGTCACCATGAAGATTCTCGTCACTGCCAAGCGCGTCGAAGACCCCGAGTCGAAGATCAAGGTGAAGCCTGACGGAAGCGGCATCGTCGGCGAAGGCCTGAAGTACAAAATCAACCCGTTCGACGAGATCGCGGTCGAAGAGTCGCTGCGCCTGGTCGCGAAGTTCCCGGGCGAAGTGGTGGTGGTGAGCATCGGCGGCAAGGAAGTGCACGAGCAGCTGCGGCACGCGCTGGCGATGGGCGCGACCCGCGCGGTCTGGGTGAACCACCCGGGGGCGCTCGACCAGATGGCGATCGCTGGCCTGCTGCAGAAGGTTGCCGAGAAAGAGAAGCCGGACCTCGCGATCCTCGGCAAGCAGAGCATCGACGACGATCAGAGCCAGGTCGGGCAGTACCTGGCCGAGTGGCTCAACTGGAGCCAGGCGACCTTCGCCTCGAAGGTCGAGTCTTTCGAGTCCGACGCCGAGAAGAACAAGGTGCCGGCGCTGGTCGTCAGCGCCGACCTGAAGTCGGTGCGCGTCGTTCGTGAGGTCGACGGTGGCCTCAACACGCTCGACTGCAAGCTGCCGGCGGTGGTGACCACCGACCTGCGCTTGAACCAGCCGCGCTACGCGTCGCTGCCGGGCATCATGAAGGCGAAGAGCAAGCCGATCGAGGAGCTCACGCCCGCGACCCTGGGAGTCGACGTGACGCCGAAGCTGACGGTGACCAGGATGTCGAGCCCTCCGCCGCGCAAGGCGGGCATCAAGGTGCCCGACGTCGCGACCCTGGTGTCGAAGCTGAAGAACGAAGCGAAAGCTTTCTAAAGGAACCACGACCATGCCCATCGTCCTCATCGTTGCCGAAGCCCAGCCTGACGGTTCCATTCGCAAGGCCACCCTGCACGCGCTCGCCGCGGGCGCCCAGCTCGCGTCGAAGGTCGGCGCCGAGCTCCACGCCGTCGCGCTCGCGAAGGACGCGACCGCGCTCGCGAACGTGGTGAAGGAGTACGGCGTGAAGGTGGTGCACGCCGCCAGCGCTCCGCAGTTCGAGCAGTACCTGGCCGAGACCTTCGCGCCCGCAGTGGCCGAGCTCGCGACCTCGCTGAAGGCCGAGTACGTCGGAGCGGCCGCGTCGGCGATGGGCCGCGATCTACTGCCCCGCGTGGCAGCGCGCCTCAAGGCCGCGATGGCCAGCGACGTGATGGGCTTCAACGGCGACGCGGCGAGCCTCACCTTCGTGCGCCCGATGTGGGCCGGCAGCGTGATTGCCGAAGTGAAGCTGTCGAGCGCGGTGAAGGCGTTCACGGTGCGTGCGACCGAGTTCGAGGCGGCGGCGAAGGCGGGTGGCGGTGAAGTGAAGGCGTTCACCCCGGCCGCAGTGGCCTCACCGACGACCTTCGTCGACTTCAAGGAAGTGAAGAGCGCCCGCCCCGAGCTGACGGAAGCGAAGGTCGTCGTCTCGGGTGGCCGCGGCACGAAGGGCGACTTCAAGGAAATCGAAGCGCTGGCCGACGAGCTCGGCGCAGCGGTCGGAGCGTCGCGCGCGGTGTGCGACGCCGGCTGGGTGCCCAACGACTTGCAGGTGGGGCAGACGGGCAAGGTGGTCGCCCCGAAGCTGTACGTCGCGGCTGGCATCAGCGGCGCGATTCAGCACCTCGCGGGCATGAAGGGCAGCAAGGTGATCGTGGCGATCAACAAGGACCCTGAGGCGCCGATTTTCCAGGTCGCCGACTACGGGCTGGTGGCAGATCTCTTCAAGGCGCTCCCCGAGCTTCGCGAAGGCATCAAGAGCTCGAAGTAGTTGAGCGCCCTCTACGCCTCACCCGAGGCGGCGGCGCCGGTCGACGAATCGTTTCTGTTGAAGCTTGGGGTTCATCGAATCCCCGTGCCGGTGCCGTTTCTGGAAGCAGGCGGCCCGGCCAACGTCTACGTGCTCGAGAACGCGGGCGGCACGCTGACGCTCTTCGACTGCGGCATCGCCACCGACGCCGGCCGAGAGGCGCTGGGCAAGGGCCTCGACGATCGTGGGCTCGACCGAAAGATGATTCGCGACATCGTGGTGAGCCACGGCCACGTCGACCACTACGGCAACGCGCAGGACCTGTCGGAAGAAACCGGAGCGGCGGTTCACGTTCACCCGCTCGACCTCGAGAAGGTCTGCGGCGAAGGGCGGTGGAACAAGCAGCTCGAGAAGGCCTTTGCCTACTTCCTGCGTCTGGGCGTGCCGCGCGCGACGCTTAATCAGATGCTCGAGATTTCGGGCCGCAACAATTCCTACGCGCGCCAGGTCGACCCCGCGCGCGTCAAGCCGTTGGCCGACGGGCAGCGGTTTCACTTCAAGCACCTCTCGGTCGAAGTGCTTCACATGCCGGGGCACACCCCGGGCCTCGTCTGTCTGTACAGCGAAGCGAACAAGCTGCTCTTCGCCGATGACCACGTGCTGGCGCGGGTGTCGCCGAACCCGCTGCTCGACCTCACGGCGGGCTCGGGCGAGAATAAGTTCCGTTCGCTGGTGGCGTACTTGAAGAGCGCGCAGCGGGTGGCGCAGATGGAGCTCGACTGCGTGCTGCCGGGGCATGGCGAAGGGTTCAAGAACCACCGGCCGCTGCTCGAAGGGCTGTTCTCCTTCTACGCGCGCCGGCAGGAAAGGCTCTTGAAGCGGTTGGCCGATGGCCCGGCCACGGTCTTCGAGCTGGTGAGGGTGGTGTTCCCGCGTGCGGACGCGGCGCGGCTCTACCTGATGCTGTCGGAAGTAATGGGCAACCTCGAGGTCCTCGAAGACGCGGGGAAGCTTCGCCGCATCGAGGACACCGACGTGTTCCGCTTCGCCCTCAGTGGGGCGTGTTCAGCACCTTGAACAGCTCGTCGCGCTCGGCGGCCGAGGCGGCGCTGGCGTTCTGCGAGAAGCCGTAGGTGATGAGCTTCAGGTCTTTGGCGAGGCCCTCGACGGCGGCGTCGGCGAACACGTCCAGCGGCATGCCGGCGCCGTTGGCTCCCGCCATGAAGAGGTCCGTGTTCACGTGCGGCGGCGCGAGCTCGACCACCTTCAGCGCCGGCAGCTGGTGCTGCAGCGACAACGTGAACGAGTGAAGGGCGGCCTTGGTGGCGCAGTAGATGGGGAAGGCTGCCATCGGGACAAAGGCGAGGCCCGAGGTGACGTTGACGAGGGTGCCCGAGGCCTGCTTGCCGAGGTGTGGGGCGAAGAGCGCGGCGAGGTGAATCGGCGCTTCGAGGTTGGTCAGCAGCTCCTGGCGCGAGGTGTCCCACGCCTCGGGCTCGTCGCCGAGCTTCACCATGCGCATCACGCCGGCGTTGTTGATGAGCACGTCGAGCTTCGGGAACTCGGCGATCGCCCAGTCGCGCAGCGCGATGCGTTCGGCCGGCTTCGTCACGTCGCAAGCGCGGGTGTGGAAGCGCGGGTTCTTTGCTTTGGCGGCGGCCAGCTTCGCGGCGTCGCGGCCGACGAGGATGACCTCGCTGCCAGCTTTGAAGAGGCGTTCAGCGAGGGCGAGGCCGATGCCCGAGGCACCGCCGGTGATCAGGACGACGTGGTTGGAGAGGTTCATGGTTCACGGTGTATTGTTTCGGCCCTCAAGCACAAACAGCTTCAATCTGAACTCACTGTTCACGGAATCCGAATGAACCGCCTCGACGCGATGCAGGTGTTCACCAAGGTGGTCGAGCTTGGCTCGTTCACCGCCGCCGCGACGGCCCTTCGCGTGCCCCGTGCGAGCGCGACGACCCGGCTGCAGGCGCTGGAAGAAAGGCTGAACGTGAAGCTGCTGCACCGCACCACGCGAACCGTGTCGGTCACCGCGGAAGGGGCGCTGTACTACGAGGAATGCAGCCGCATGCTGCGCGACCTGGACGACCTCGAGACCGAGCTTTCAAGCGCGAATGCGGCCCCGCGAGGGAGGCTGCGCATCGACGTGCCGGCGGTGTCGGGGCGGCAGGTGCTCGCTGCGCGGTTGCCCGAGTTCTTCGGGCGCTACCCGCAGATCTCGTTGTCGATGGGCAGCACGGATCGCGTCGTCGACCTCGTCGCCGAAGGCATCGACTGCGTGGTTCGCGGCGGGGACGTGCATGACGAGTCGCTGGCGGCGCGGAAGCTGGGCGAGATGCCGGTGGTGACGCTGGCTGCACCGTCGTACTTGCGGAAGCACGGCACCCCGAAGACGCCGGCGGACCTCGCGCCACACCTGTTCGTGAACTTCTTCTCGCAGAAGACGGGCAAGGTGTTCGAGGTCGACTTCATTCGCGACGGGAAGACGACCCACTTCCTGCCGAGGCACCTGGTGGCGACCAACGACTCGTCGACGTGGGTCGCGCTCGCCGTCGCAGGCCTCGGGCTGGTGCAGACGCCGGTGAGCGCCGAGGTGCGGCAGCTGGTGAAAGACGGGCGGCTGAAGCGGGTGTTGTCTGCGTGGAGCAGCGAGGCGCTGCCGGTGTTCGCGCTCTACCCTCAGTCGCGGCGGTTGCCCGCGCGCGTCAGGGTCTTCATCGACTGGGTCGCGCAGGTCTACGCAGACGAGGCGCGGCAGGCGATGGCCTTCGCCGCGCGACGGTGACGGCTACTTGTCGACGGCCTTGTCGGCGGCGATCTTGTTCACGATCTGGTTCACGTCGAGGGTCTGGATGTTGGCCCCCTTCGACGGCACGAGAATGATGCGCTTGCCGATCATCGCCTCGGCGATCGCGAGCTTCACCATCGTCTTGCCGCCGGCTCCGGCGAGCGCCTGGTTGCGCTTCTCGATCGCCTGCGCGTTCGCGCGGGCTTCGATCAAGATCGCCTCTGCCTCGTTGCTCGACTGCACCAGCGACGAGTCGGCGGCGAGCTTCGCCTGGGCCAGCGTGCCGGCCACCTGCGCGATCTGCTGAGCGACCTGGCCCTTCGCCGCCTCGAAGTTGCGCTTGCTGCCTTCCGCCGCCGCAAGCGCTTCCGACTTCAGCTTCTCGGCGTTCTGCTCGGCGAGCTTCTTGTCGCGAATCACCGCCTCGTACTCGGGGTTGAAGCGGTGCTCGCCCAAGATCACCTGCTCGACGATCACGCCTTCGGGGTTCATCGCTTCCGACAGCAGCACGCGGCCTTCTTCGGCCGCCTTGAACCGGCGGTCGGCCTCGTAGAACTCTTCGCTCTTCAGCTTGTTCAGCGCGTCGCGCACGTACGCGCGCACGCCGGGCCGCACCAGCCGATCTTGAATGTCCTGCGTCGACTCGCCGACCTTCATCAACAGAAACGAGGCCTTCGCCGGGTCGATGCGCCACGCGACAGTGATGTCGACCGAGATGTCGTTGCCGTCGACGGTCTTGAACTCGACGTCGTCGCCCGTCTCTTTCACCATTCGCAGGTTCTGCAGCTTCGTCTCGAAGCGGTGCCAGTCGGTGGTGCCAAAGGCGAAGAAGTACGTGCCGCCGGAAGGAAAAGGCTCTTCCTGCACGCCCTTCTTGCCGACGAAAGGGGCCACTTTGCGGGTCAGCACGCCGACCTCGTTCGCGCCCGTCGAATGACACGAGCAACCCGACACCGAGAGCCCGACCACCGCTGCCACCATCCACTTGAGCGTCTTCATCACTGCCCCCTCACGTCGAAGCGCTTGAGCATGCTGTTGAGGTCCAGCGGGTTGGTGCCGGCCTCGCCATCGCTGGGAAGAATCAACACCTCGACGCCCTTCAACGTCTCGGCCATCTTCAAGCCGACCAGGTTCTCGCTGCCGCCGACGCGAAGCGCGCGGTTCTCGAGCTCGGTGCCCGTCGCCTTCGCCAGCTCGACCTTCAGCTTTCCTTCGGCTTCCTTGGTGCGCTTGTAGAGGTCGGCCTCTGACATGATCTTCTTCACCTCGGCCTCGCCGCGCGCAAGCTCGGTGGCCACCTGGGCGGCCCCTTCGGCGACGATGGTGTTCTTCTTTGCTTCTTCCTGCGCCGCCGACGCTTCCGCGCGGTTCTTGAAGACCGTCTGGTCTTGAATCTTTCGGCTCTCGATCGCGGCCTGGTAGCGCTGGTCGTAGCGGTACTGCCGCACGAGCACGTGGGTGATGTGGATCCCCTTGGGCGACAGCTCGTCGGTCAACAGCCGCTGCGCCTCGATGGCCGCCTTCTCGCGAAAGTTGCCCTGGTAGAACTGCTCGGCGTCGAGCTCGCCGAACTTTCGGCGCAGCTGCTGGTCGGCGCGGGGAATCACCGCCGAGTCTTCGTAGAGCCGGCCCGGGCCGATCTGCGTGATGACCTTGTAGGCATCTTCGATGCGGTAGAGCACCGTGATGTCGACCGACACCGTGTAGCCCTCGGACGTCTGGATCTTGATCGCCGGCACCTGGCGCATGTTGACCTTCGGCTCGTGCCCGGTGCCCGACACGTCGGACATCTCGAGCACCTGCAGCTCGGCCGGCAGCAGGTGCATGCGTTCGACGCCCGGCGTCATGAAGTGCAGGCCGGGCGGGTAGATCTCGGGCTGCATGCCCTGGCCGCTGCCGACGATCACCTGCTTCACGCCGTACTGGCCGGGATGCACATAGACGGTGCAGCTGCCGTAGCCGAAGAGCCCCAGGAAAATCACCGCCGCCAACGGCCACAACAGCCGGCTCCTTCGAACGATGTACTGCCTGGCCTTCGACGGCTCGCGCATCAGCGGTCTCCTTTCACTTTGGTGGGGTGGGCCGAGGGCGCTTCCGTAGAGACGGACGTGTCGACGGGTGATTGCTCGCCTTCCATCAGCGGCCGATATTGGGCGCGGGCCTGGGCTTCGTCGCGCATGTCGTCGACGAGGGCGCGCAGACGCGAAGCGTACTTGCGCTTCGCGAACCAGATCTGCAGGTCGGGCAGCAGCGGGCCGCCGATGAACATCGCGATCGGCAGGGGTTCGATCCAGTCGGGAATCGCAGTGCGGAAGATGACGACCGCGGTGAGCAGGCCGGCCGCCGCGTAGGCCGCCCGCGAGATGACGTCGCCCCCGCGCCACAGCCCGTACCGGTTCTTCTCGTGCGCCTGCTGGTCTTTCGCCAGCTGGAAATAACGGGGCAGGGCGGCGCTGAGCACTGTCGCCTCGAGCTGTTTCCAGTACGGCTGGTCGTCTGCGATCTCGGCGAACTGGCGGCCGGCCTCGGCGAGCACCGACTTTGCCTCGAGCGTCAGGCTCGCCTCGGTCTCTTCATTCCACTCGGGAAAACCTTCCCTTCGGCGCTCGAGCGCGGCGACGACATGGGCCGTCAGTTCCTGCAGTTGATAGCGCGTCGGGTACACGGAAGGCGGCTTCGTACTTGGCAAGTTGGTAAGTAGCCAAGGCGATGATTCAGATGTTCCACGTCACCAAGGCCTTCGGAAACGACGCGCCGACCCTGGTGGACATCAACCTCGACATCCAGAAGGGCGAGTTCGTGTTTCTCACCGGGCCGTCAGGCGCAGGGAAGACGACGTTGCTCAAGCTGGTTTTCCTTGCCGAGAGGGCGACGCGGGGCCAGGTCCTCGTGTCGGGCCGCAACGTGGCGCGGCTTCGGGAGTCCGGCATTCCGTACCTGCGGCGGAACATCGGCGTCGTCTTCCAGGACTTCAAGCTGCTGCCCAACCGGTCGGTGGCCGAGAACGTGGGGTTCGCGCTCGACGTCATCGGCACGCCGCGCGACATCGTGCGACAGAAGGCGCTGAAGATTCTCAAGCGGGTGGGGCTCGACCACAAGGCGAACGTGCTGCCGCCGAAGCTGTCGGGTGGTGAGCAGCAGCGCGTCGTCATCGCCCGCGCGCTGGTCAACGACCCCGCGATTCTTCTCGCCGACGAGCCGACGGGAAACCTCGACCCGGCGCTGACGGTCGAGATCATGGATTTGCTGTGTGACGTGAACGCGCGCGGCACCACTGTCGTCGTCGCCACCCACGACGCGTCGCTGATCGAGCGGTACCAGAAGCGCACCCTTCGCCTCGAGCGCGGCACGCTGGTCTCCGAAGATCGCGGCGCCAAGGCCGCCCTGCTGATGGTGCAGCGGTGATCGCGAGGGCCAGCTACTTCACCCGCACGGCGCTGGGCGGGATGTGGCGCGACCCCTTCGTTCACGTCGTCGCGATTGCGTCGCTCGCGATCGCCCTCTTCGGTTTCGGCCTCGCCCGCATCGCCGGCGCGCAGATCGACGGCCTCGTCTCGGCCCTGGGTGGCGAGGTCGAGCTCACCGTCTACTTGAAAGACGGCACGTCGCCTGAAGACGTCGCGAAGCTCGAGGCCGCGCTGCAGCAGCGCACCGGCGGCGCGACGAAGGTCGTGAGCCCCGCAGAGGCGCTGGGCCGCTTGTCAGAGCAGCTGGGCACCCAGGGCCAGGCGCTGACCGAGCTCGGCGCCAACCCGCTGCCGTGGAGCGTCGAAGTGATGTTGCCTGCGCAGGCCCGCGACGCCGAGTCGCTGAAGGCCTTGTCGCAGACGCTTCGGGCGCTGACCTTCGTCGACGCGGTGGACTACGGGGCCGACGCGCTCGAACGGCTGGCCGCTTTGTCGAAGGGCTTGAGGCTCGCCAGCGTCGTCGCGTTCGCCGTCGTCTTCCTCACCACCATCGTCGTCGTCGCCGCGACGCTGCAGCTGGCCATCTACGCGCGGCGGGAAGAGATCGAAATCCAGAAGCTCGTCGGAGCGACCAACCGTTTCGTCCGCGCTCCCTTTCTTCTCGAAGGCATGGTGCAGGGCGTGCTGTCGGCATTGCTCGCGGGCGCGGCGCTGTGGGCGTTGGCGGTGTTCGGCGCACCACAGGCGGCAAAGGTGGTGGCGTTTCTCGCGCTGCCCAGCGGGTCGAAGCTGGTCACACTGCGGCTGTTGCTCGAGCTCCTCGCGCTGGGCGTGGCGATGGGGCTATCGGGCAGCGTGGTCGCTGTTCGCAGGTTTCTGCGTTCATGACCGCGTGGGTCGTGCTCGCATGGCTCGCGGCCCAGCCGGGCTCGGGTGTCGAAGAAGAGCAGGCCGAGCTCAACGAGAAGCTCGACGCCGAACGTGCGCTCTTCGATTCGCTGAAGTCCGATCGCGCGGACCTGCTCTCGAACCTCGACTGGTTCGAGCGCCGCTTCCGAGACTCAGCGACGAAGGCCGCTTCGCTGGAGAAGAGCGCGAAGACGCTGGGCGTGCAGGCCGAGGGCTTGCGAAAGGAAGAGGCGAGCGCGCACGCGGCGGCGACGGAAAAGGAAAAGGCGCTGGGGCCTCGGCTCAAGTCGCTGTACCGGCTGAGCCGCGAAGACCGGGTCAGCCGCCTGATCTCGGCCAGGGACTTCGCGACGCTGATGAAGCGCGAGCGGGGGCTGTCGACGCTGGTCGAGAAAGACTTAAGGGAGCTCGAGTCGCTCGCCAAAATCAGCCGGTACCAGCGCCTCACCGCGAGCCGGCTCGAGAGGTTGCTGGAAACGTCGCAGGCGCTTCAGAAGGGCGTGGTGGTCGAGCAGGCGCTGGCCAGGCTCCGCAAGGCGCGCTTCCTCGAGCTGCTCGCGCAGACGACGGCGGAAGAGAAGCGGGTGAGCCGGGTGATCGCCGAGCTCGAGCGTGAGGACAAGCAGCTGAGCGCCTTCGTCGGCGACCTGAAGAGCGCGGCCACTTCGGGCTTCCGCGCACGCAAGGGGCACCTGCCTCTTCCGGTGGTAAATGGCCTCGTCGAGGTCGGCTTCGGAAAAGTCGTGAACCCGCGCTTCAACACGGTGACGGTGCAGAAGGGCCTCGACATCCGCGCGGGGCTGGGCGCGAAGGTGTTGTCGGTGGGCACGGGCACCATCGCTTTCTCGGGTTGGCTGAAGGGCTACGGCAACCTGGTCATCGTCGACCACGGCGCGGGGTACCACTCGCTGTACGCGCACCTCGCGCACAGCCTCGTCGAAGCGGGAAACGAGGTCGAAGAGGGCGAAGAGATTGCCGCCGTCGGCGACACGGGCAGCCTCAAGGGTGCGTTTCTGTACTTCGAGATCCGCAAGCAGGGGCAGGCGATTGATCCGTCACCGTGGATAGAGGCGGATTAGAAATAGCGGCATGGACGTCTTGATGTCGGTGAACAAGGCGCTGCGGCACGTGTTGGTCGCGCGCGGCGTCGAGAGCAGCATGAAGGTGATCAACGGCCACCCGGTTCACACGTACTTCGTGAAGGGCGAAGGCAAGGGGCCTCCGGTCGTGGTGCTGCATGGCCTGGGCGGCTCGGCCAACGGGTTCTACAAGACGTTTTTCCCGCTCGCGAAACACTTCAGCGAGGTCTGGGCGCCCGACCTGCCGGGCAACGGGTTCTCTCCACTTCCCGCGGGTGGCGCACTGAAGCTTCAAGACCAGGTGAAGCTGCTGGTCGCGTTCCTCGACGAGGTCGTGAAGAAGCCGGTGTTCCTCGTCGGCAACTCCCTGGGCGGAGCGATGGCTCTCTTCGCGGCCCACCACGCGCCCGATCGCCTGGTCGCCCTGGCGGTCGTCTCGCCCGCGGGAGCGCGGGTCAGCGATGAACGAATGACAGCGCTGCTCAAGTCGTTCGAGGTGAGGACGACGGAAGAGGCGAGGGCGTTGACGAAGCGCCTCTTCCACAGCGCGCCGCTGCCGATGCTCCTCTTCTCGAGCCAACTCAAAGCGATGTACGCGAGTCCGGCGGTCCGTTCGGCCATCTCTGAGGTGAAGCCTAACGACGTGGTGACCGAAGAGATGCTGGGGAATCTGAAGATGCCGGTGATGTTGGTGTGGGGGAAGAGCGAGAAGCTGCTCCCCTACGAAGGCCTCGAATACTTCCGCGCCTTTCTGCCGAAGGGGGCAGAGGTGCGGGAAGTGGAGGGGTTCGGCCACATCCCCCAGATGGAGAAGCCGAAGGAGCTGGTGACGATGCTCATCGATTTCAGCCGGCGAAGCGGGTTGCTGTGAATTGAAGGGCCGGCGCTCCTACAATCTGAGTTCTATGCATTTCCGGCGCGCAGCTCTGACGTGGTGCCTGTTGATCGCAGTGCCAGCCGCGGCCGGCCCGACTCCCACCCGCGGCGAGAACACGTACAAGCAGCTCGAGCTGTTCGCGCGCGTGCTGTCGTACGTCGAGAACAACTACGTCGAGAACGTCGACGAGCAGCAGCTGATGTACGGCGCGATCCGCGGAATGCTCGACACCCTGGATCCGCACACCGTCTTCATGCCGCCCGACGTCTTCAAGGAAATGAAGATCGACACGTCAGGCGAGTTCGGCGGCCTGGGCATCGAGATCGCGCGGAAGAACGACAACATCGTGGTGGTCGCGCCCATCGACGACACGCCGGCACAGCGCGCGGGCATCAAGTCGGGCGACCAGATTCTGAAGATCGACGACGAGGCGACCCGCAACATGGAGCTCGCCCGCGCGATTCAGAAGATGCGCGGCCCGGCCGGCAAGAAGGTGATGCTCACCATCATGCGTGAAGGCTTCAACGCGCCCCGTGAGTTCGCGATCATGCGGGACCACATCCGCATCGCGTCGGTGGAAGGCGCGCTCTACAACGGCGTCGGCCACGTGAAGGTGAAGAACTTCCAGGAACGCACGGACGCCTCGTTGTTCAAAGAGCTCGAGAGGCTCCGCGCGCTGAACGGCGGCAAAGAGCTGCGCGGCCTGGTGCTCGACCTGCGCAACAACCCGGGGGGCCTGCTCGACCAGGCGGTGGCGATCTCTGACCGCTTCCTGCCGGGCAACCTGGCGATCGTCTCGACGCGCGGCCGCGCGGGCGGGCACGTGACGGAAGAGAAGAGCAAAGACCGCGACACCGAGAAGGCGTACCCGATGGTCGTGCTGGTCAACGCGGGCAGCGCCTCGGCGAGCGAGATCGTCGCGGGCGCTCTGCAGGATCACCAGCGCGCGGTCGTGTTCGGCGTGCCGACCTTCGGGAAGGGAAGCGTGCAGACGGTGATCGAGATGGAAGACGGCTCGGGCCTGAAGCTCACCATCGCGCGCTACTACACGCCGCGCGGCCGCAGCATTCAGGAGAAGGGCATCATCCCCGACTTCGTCGTCGGCGAGGCCGAAGGCACCATGGCCAACAAGACCGAGCAGCTTCGCGAGAAAGACCTGAAGCGGCACTTCAAGGGCGAGTCCGACAGCGATGTCGCTGACAAGCTCAGGCCGAACCTGCCCGAGAACTTGAAGGCGTGGGACGTGACCGACAAGCTGCCCGACTACCAGCTCAAGATCGCGCTCAACTACCTCAACGGCCTCTCGACGCCGGGCAAGGCCACCGCCGCCAAAGGCCCGTAGCTCGGTTCGCCCCTGAGCGCCTCACCCCGTTCATCCCGAGCGGCTCGGTGACCCGTTGATCCGTAGTTGTTCGGACGCGTGGTCTGGGCGAGCATCGCGCCCCCGATGCGGCCGGCGCTGATTGCACTTCTCGTCTCTTCACTCGCCCACGGCGCCACGGCGATGGCGGCGACGGGGCCGAAGCTGATTCTGCTGCCGGTGGGCGTCGACGCCCCGTCGAAGGCGCAGGAAGCGTGGCTCACCGAGCAGGCCGAGCTGGCGATGGCAGCGGCGGGCCGGTTCACCGTGCTGCCGCTGGGCAACGTGGGCAACGTGCTCGTCGAGGCGCAGCCGGCGAAAGCTGCCGAGGCCGACGCGCTGATGAAGACCGCGCACAAGTCGCTGGACGACCTCGACGCGGAAAAGGCGATCACCGAGTTCACGAACGCGATGGCGCTGTGGCGTCAGGCCGACCTCACGGACCCGGCCGTGTTCGATCAGCTCATCACCGCCTGGGTGATGCGCGCCGCGTCGCAGGTCGCGAACGGCGACACTGCCGGCGCGAAGTCAGAGATTGAAAAGATTCTCACCGTGTCGACGAAGGCCGTCTTCCCCGATGCCTTCTTTCCACCCGACCTCCTCAAGCACGTCGAGGCGCAGAAGAAGGCCGTCTCGCGCGCGACCGGCGAGCTCAACGTCCGCACCGAGCCGCCCGGAGCCAGGGTCTGGGTCGACGGCGTCCCTCGCCGCGTGTCGCCCGCGAAGACCACCAACCTTGCTGGGGGCAAGCACCTCGTCGTCGTCTCGATGTCCGGCTTCGAGCACGTCGTCACCGAGATGAACCTCGGCGACGAGCTGGTGAAGCTGAAGCCGAGCGAAGGGGCAGGGAAGCTGAAGGCGGCGCAGGACAAAGTCATCAAGGGCCCCGACGCAGCGCCCCGTGACGCCGCTGGAAGAGAGTGGGCGCAGCTCACCAATCAGGCCGACCAGGCGCTGATTCTCGTCGCGAAGAAGAGCACCGCCGGCCAGAAGCTCGAGCTCACCGCGGTGCGGCTCGAAGTTCGCGACGGCCACAACGCGGGCTACCGCACGGGCACTGTTGCGATGGGCGACAGCGCGGCGCTGCAGACCTTCCTTCAGGGTGTGCTGGCGAAGGACCTGCCGCGCGATGGCGGCAGGCCGGTGAAGAACTTCGGTGGTGGAGGAGGCGGCGGCGTGGTGCGCACCGTCACCGGCGTCGGGCTGCTCGTGCTCGGGCTCGCCTCGGCGGGCGTCGGTGCGTACGCGGGCGTCTCGGCCAGCGGCAAGTCGACCGAGTACCGCAGCACGCCGCAGGTGTTCACCGCGAAGTCCGAGAACCTGAAGACAGAGGGGAAGAACTTCGCCCTCGTCGCCGACATCACCATCATCGCGGGCGCTGTGCTCGCCGCGACAGGCGCTGTCGTCCTCATCACCGGAGCCGTGGGCGGCCCGTCGTCCGCAGCACCCGAGCCCGCGAAGAAACCAGTGCTCGCCAACCCGCGCGTCACCGAGCCGGTGAAGGTCGACAGCGCGAAGCAGGCAGAGGACGCGAAGAAGGCGGACGAAGCGAAGAGGGCCGACGACGCGAAGAAGGCCGACGACGCGAAGAAGGCGGAAGAAGCGGCAAAGGCAGACGAGGCGAAGAAGGCCGAGGACGCCAGGAAAGCGGAAGAGGCGAAGAAGGCCGATGAGGCCGCGAAGTCGTCGGACCCGAAGGTTCGCAAGGCAGAAGAGAGGCGCCGCGCCGAAGAAGAGAAGAGGGCCGCCGCGCAGAAGAAGGCCGACGAGGCAAAGGCCGTGAAGGAAGCGAAGGCGGCGGAAGAGAAGAAGAAGGCCGACGAGGCAAAGGCCGTGAAGGAAGCGAAGGCGGCGGAAGAGAAGAAGAAGAGCGACGAGGCGAAAGCGGCGAAGGACGCGAAGGCCGCCGAGGACGCGAAGAAGGCGGAAGAGGCGAAGGCGGCGAAGGCTGCCGAGGAGGCGAAGAAGGCGGAAGACGCGAAGGCCGAAGCGCAGAAGGCGAAGGACGCGAAGGCTGCCGAGGCGCAGAAGAAGTCGGACGAAGCGAAGGCCGCCGAAGAGGCGAAGAAGAACGGCGGGAAGAAGGCCGAGGAAGAAGCGAAGAAAGCGGAAGAAGCGAAGAAGGCCGAGGAAGACGCAAAGAAGGCCGAAGAAGCGAAGAAGGCGGAAGAAGCGAAGAAGGCGGAAGAAGAGGCGAAGCGCGCCGAGGCGAAGCGGAAGGCCGAGGAAGAGAAGAAGGCCGACGAAGCGCGGAAGAAGGCCGAACAAGAGAAGAAGAAGAAGGTCGACGAAGACGACCTGCGGAACTACTGACGCGGCAGCCCAGCCGCGCGGCCTGCGGCCTGGATGCTCGCGGTTCCCCCCAACCGCCGGAAACTGGACGGGCCGCCACAGGCCTGTAGCGTTCGCACCGCTTGGCATCGCAGGTGCTCTTCACCTGCTCGCGCCGATGGGCGCGTGGTCAGGAGGCCACGGAACTTCAAATGACAAATCGCGTCGGCGTGCTGATGGGCGGTTGGGGCGAAGAGCGGGAAATCTCGGTCAAGACGGGCGAGGCGATCGCCACGGCGCTCGAAGCGGGCGGCCACGATGTGACGCGCGTCTTCGCGGGCCCTGGGCTCGACAAAGCAGTTCGCGCCGCGCAGATCGACGTCGCGTTTCTCGCGCTGCACGGCCGCATGGGAGAAGACGGCAAGGTCCAGGGCCTGCTCGAAGTGCTCGGCATTCCGTACACTGGCTCGGGCGTGATGGCGTCGGCGCTGGCGATGAACAAGCCCTTCGCGAAGAAGCTCTTCCGCCAGCACAACCTCGCCACGCCGCTGGGCTACTCGGTTCGCCGCGAAGACCTCGCGCGCTGCAACGAGCTGCACCTCGACCTCGGCTTCCCCTGCGTCGTGAAGCCCGCGCACGGCGGCTCGTCCGTCGGTCTTTCTGTCGTCACCAGCCCCGAAGGCCTGCCGGCCGCGGTCGCCCAGGCGTGCCGCTTCGGTGGTGAGGCGCTGGTCGAGCGGATGGTGAAGGGCCGCGAAGTGACGGTCGGCATCCTCGGCGAGACCGTGCTCGGCAGCTGCGAGGTCAGCCACGGCAGCTCGACCTTCGACTTCCAGACCAAGTACCAGTCGGGCAGCGCGCGCTACCACTTGCCTCCGCGGCTGTCGGCGACGCGCGTCACCAACGTCGAAGCGATGGCGCTCGCGGCCTATCGATCGTTGGGTTGCCGCGGCTACGGCCGGGTCGACTTCCTCTGCAGCGACACCGCCAACGACGTCGTGCTCGAGGTCAACACGTTGCCCGGGATGACGCAGACCAGCTTGCTGCCGAAGATTGCGCGCCAGGCCGGGATTTCGTTCGAGCAGCTGTGCCGCCAGATCCTCTCGCGTGCCACGCTCGACCAGGTCGAGGTCGGAGCGGCCGACGAGGTGCCCGCTGAGGCTGAGGAAAGGCGGGCCGGTTAGGCGTTCGCAGGGAGCATCGGTAGAATGGCCGCCATGCTCACCACTGCACTGCTGGCCCTGGCGCTGTCGGCTTCTTCGGAACCGCTGAAGCTTTTGCCCGGCGGTCAGGAAGTGTTGCGGATCCCTGGCCTCACCCGCATCGCGCTGAGCAAGGAAGACATCGCCGACGTGAAGGTGCTGAACAGCGGCGAGCTGTTGCTGGTCGGTAAGCAGAAGGGCCGCACCACCATCACGATGTGGATCAATGGAAAGATCTCGACCCGCGCCGTCGTCGTCGATGACGGCAAGTCGACCGAGATCGCCAAGCTCATCCACGACTCGGTGAGCCCGTCGCTGAAGGTCGACGAGTACAACGGCCGCATCGTCGTCGACGGCGTCGTCGACAGCGTCGAAGATCTCGAGCGCCTGCGGCTTGTCGTCGGCAGCGATCCGAATGTGACACTGCTCGTGACGTTGAACCCGCGCGTGCTCCCCGTCGTCGCCGAGATGATCACCACGCAGCTGCATCGCGAAGGCATCAGAACCGCGAAGGCGATCTGTGTCGGCGACAAGATCTTCCTCGAAGGCTCCGTCGCGGATCAGGCCGAGTCGCAGAAAGCCCAGCTGATCGCCGACGCGATTTACGCCCGCGCGTCGGGCGGCCGCTGACCCTTCGACCAGCTCAGGGTCTCTATTCCCCCAATTTTCCCGAGGGAGTTCGGCATGTTGTGTCGAAAACCACCCTTTGGTGGAAACGCTTTGACACCAGCGCCGTCACCCCCTAAGTAAGCCGGAATTTCGCCCCAGAGGGGGGAAAGATCCTTTGTGTTTCTGGGACTTTGAGTGAGGGCAGACCGGCCGCGATGAGCACCGTCGAGATACTCTTCCTCGCCATCTACTTTGGCGTCCTGGCTGTGCTTTCCGTTTACGGCTCCCACCGATACCGGATGGCCTTTCTGTATTACCGGCACAAGTTCAAGCTGCCGACGCCGAACGGAACCCTCGCGCACACCCCGCGGGTCACCATTCAGCTCCCCATCTTCAACGAGCTCTACGTCGTCGAGCGGTTGATCGATTCGGTCTGCAAGATCGAATACGCGAAGGGCCTGCTCGAAGTGCAGGTGCTCGACGACTCGACCGACGAGACCTGCGGCATCGCGCGCGCGTGCGTCGAACGGTGGAAGAACAAGGGCGTCGACATCGTCTACTTGCACCGCGCCAACCGGTACGGCTTCAAGGCGGGTGCACTCGAGGCCGGCCTCAAGGTCGCGAAGGGCGAGTTCGTCGCGGTGTTCGACGCCGACTTCGTGCCGAGCCCTGACTTCTTGAAGCGCACGGTTCCGTTCTTCGCCGACCCGAAGGTGGGCATGGTGCAGGTGCGGTGGGGCCACCTGAATCGCGAGTACTCGATTCTGACCCAGGCGCAGAGCATCTTCCTCGACGGCCATTTCATGATCGAGCACACCGCGCGCAACCGCAGCGGCTGCTTCTTCAACTTCAACGGCACGGCGGGCATCTGGCGCAGCAACACCATCACCGATGCCGGTGGCTGGCAGCACGACACGCTCACCGAAGACCTCGACCTCTCGTACCGCGCGCAGCTGAAGGGCTGGCAGTTCGTCTTCCTGCCCGACGTCATCTCGCCGGCCGAAGTCCCGGTCGACATGAACGCCTTCAAGAGCCAGCAGCACCGCTGGGCGAAGGGCAGCATTCAGACGGCCCGCAAGCTGCTGCCGCAGATTCTGCGTAGCAACCTGCCGTGGCGCGTGAAGCAGGAAGCGTTCTTTCACCTCAGCAACAACATGGCGTACCTGCTGATGGTGCTGCTCTCGGTGCTGATGCCGCTGTCGATGGTGGTTCGCTTCGAGCACGGCCTGTACGGCACGCTGTTCCTCGACCTGCCGTTCTGCATCGCGGCGACGTTGTCGGTGACGTTCTTCTACATCGCGACGCAGCGCGAGCTCGGCCGCGGCTGGTGGGATCGCGTGAAGTACCTGCCCTTTCTGATGAGCCTCGGCCTCGGGATGGCGATCAACAACTCGAAGGCGGTCGTGGAAGCGCTCTTCAAGCAGGAGTCCGGCTTCACCCGCACCCCGAAGACGGGTGCTGAAGGCCTCAACGCGCACAAGGTGAAGAAGTCGTACCGCGGCAAGGCCAGCTGGATGCCGTGGGTCGAGCTCGCCTTCGGCGGCTATTTCACCTGGGCGGTCTGGTTCGCGTGGGACAACTCGGTCTACACGTCGCTGCCCTTCCTCGTGCTGTTTCAGCTGGGCTTCCTCTATGTCGGCATCTCGAGCCTGCTGCAGGCCTGGGGCATCGGCGGGAACCGCGGCCCGGCGATCGTCTCGTCTTCGTCGAACGTCGAAGCGCCGACCGCGTAAATCGCAGGCCGCAGGTACCGGGGGTTCGATGCGCTGGCTGGTGCTGACGTGTCTCGTGTCGGCCGTTGCGTCGGGTGCGTCGGGTGCCGAGCTCAAGGGGCGCGTGCTGCTCGGTGATTCACCCGTAGCGAAGGCGCAGGTGCGGGTGTTCGGCCCCAGAGACGGCCCGTTGCCAGGCTGCGCGCCGGGCGCAACCAGGTCCCGCTCCTTCGGCCGCTGTATGTGCCCAGACGGGCAGGGCGCCTTCATCTCGGCGGTGCTCGCCAAAGGGTTCGTGGGTGTCGAACCGGTGGCCACGGCCGTGACGGCTGCTGATGGAACCTTCTCGGTCGCGGTGAACGGCGCGGGCCCTTTCACCGCTTTTGAACAATCTGCCGACGGCAAGCGGGCAGCGAAGGCGCCGTTGAATCAGGGGCCGAACCTGGTGCGCATTTCCGACTCGGGCCAGACGCAGCTGAAGCTCGAAGGGATGACCGAAGGCGCAAAGGTCTTTCTCTTCGACAGCCAGACGTACGCGGCGACGCCGCTGGTGCAGCAGGGCGACAAGTGGTCCAGCGGCCCGGGCTGGACTGGGATCACCCAGCTCGTGGCCGTCGCGCCCGGGGCGCAGGTCGGCCTCGCGATGTTGCTCGACGGCCGCCCGGTGCATCTGGCTCCTTTCGGCGGCACGGGCGTGTGGTCGCTGAGGTTGGCTGCGCCGCTGCCGGTGCGCGGTTTGGTGGTCGACGAGAAGGGAAAGCCGGTCGCGGACGCCGAGCTCACCGCCGACCCCGAGAGCTGCGCGCTGAAGGCCTGGTCGGATGCGAAGGGGCGATTCACGACTCCTGCCATGACCTCTGCGCCGTTTCTCACCGCCTTGCTCGCGAAGTCGGCTGGCCGCGTGGCCCGGGCAGACGCCGACAGCGGGGCTTTTGTCGAGCTCACCCTGGGTCCAGCCGGACGGCTCGACCTCACCCTGGTCGATGCGCAGCAGAAGCCGGCCGCGGGGGTCGTCGCGTGGCTGTCGGGCCCGCACACCGTCGGCCGGCGCGTCGCCTCTGACGCGGCGGGCAGATGGTCGGAGTCCGATCTGGTCGAAGGGAAAGTCGAGGTCCGCATCGAGAGTCCGTGGCGGCTCGCAGGCGATCGCGCCATCGACGTGAAGGGTACCGTCAAGAAGACGCTGCAGGTCGAGAAGGGCGTCGAGCTGACCGTGCGCGTCGTCAACGCCGGCCGGGAGCCGGTGCCGGGCGTCCGGGTGTCCGTGGCTTTCGGGGACGCGCTGCAGAAGACCGCGACCGCGGGAATGAAGGATGCGCTGCGCGAACTCGCCGAAGTCAGTGACTCCAACGGCGAAGTCCGCTTCCTGCTCATGCCCGGCGAGTACGAGCTGATCGCGAAGCGGCAGCAGGCGGGCGAATCGGCGGTGCTCGCGATGGCCCCGGGCACGGTCGAGCTGCAGCTGGCGACGGTTCCGGCGATCGAAGGCGTCGTGCTCGACCCCGCCCGCAAGCCCGTCGCCAACGCTTCGGTGCGCGCGATGCGGTCGGACATGAAGAACCACACCCTGGGCACGACAGCAGCGGCCGACGGCACTTTTCGCCTCGAGGTTCACAACCCGGGCACTTTCGAGCTCTTGGTGTCGGCGGCCGAGGGCGGCGAGGTGAAGAAATCGATCGTCGAGGTGGGGACGACAGGCGCGAAGGTCGAGGTGCAGGTCTCGTCGGTCGCGGGGGTGCGCGGCGTGCTGCTCGACCCTGCCGGCAAGCCGGTGGCGGGCGCGAAGATCGAAGGCATCGCCTCCCACTCACCTCTGCTGGCGTACCTGCGCGCGAACAGCAAAACCCAGGTCGACCCCGCGCAGCTGCTACCCGGCGCGAAGGCGATGCGGCACTACGTGCAGGCGACGACAGGGGCCGACGGCTCGTTCGTTTTACCGACCGCGGCCGACACGTTGCTCTTCGTGCAGGGGGCCGACGCGACGGCCGAGCCGGTGATGGCAACGACGAAAGAGCGGGTGGTGATGACACTCGCTCCCCGATCAAAGGTGCAGGGCCGGGTGGTGGACATGCAGGGGCAAGCCGTGACGCGGTTCACCGTCAACGGGGAAGTCTTTCGCGGCGCCGACGGAAGATTCGAAAAGGTGCTGCCAGCGCGCGGCGCGTTCGAGCTGAAGATCAGCGCGGACCTGGCCCCGACTGAAGTGTTGACGATCGAAGTGCCAGCGTCGGTGCAGGTGATCGACCTCGGCACGGTGAAGCTGCGGCAGGGGTTTGTGATCGCTGGGCAGATCCGCGGCCTCGACGGCAAACAACCAGAGCAGGCATTCGTGCGCTTGAAGTCAGAAGGCCTCGAGCTCTCTACGTCGGTGGCCAGCGACGGACGCTTCGCCTTCAAGGGCGTGGCCGAAGGCTTCGCGAAGCTCTCGGCGTCAGCGAACTCCTGCGAGCCGGTGACGATGCCGGTGAAGGCGGGCGATCGCGGCGTGGTGGTGATGCTCGGCAAGGCCGGCGCTCTGCTGGTGAAGGTTAATCGCAGGGGTTACCCCGTGGCCGATGCGCAGCTGCAGGTTCAGCGCGAAGGTGAAATGTCGCGCCGCGAGGCCACGGGCTCAGCGGGCGACCTGAAGCTCGACCGCCTGGCACCCGGCGAGTGGACGGTGGTGCTGCTGAGCAGCCCGTTCAACGCGGAGCCTGCCCCGCCGCGGAAGGTGACGGTGCTGCCCGGGAAGACGGCCACGATCGAGCTGCAGATCAAATAGTCAGCGCGTCCAGGCTTTCGACAGCAGCGCGACGGCCTCGGCGCGAATGGTCGGCGACGCCTGGGCGGCAAGCTCGACCAGCGTCTGCCGCCGGCGGTCGAAGAGGTCGGGCCAGAGGCCCTCGGCGCTCTGAAAGAGCACCAGGCCCGAGCCATCGCCCAGCCGCGCGAGCACCGAAGCGGCCTCGAGGCGATCAGTCATGAGGTGCGCGTCGTCGGCGATCCACGCGCGCAGCGCCGGCCGATCGCGGTTGTCTTCGAGGGTTCGTAGCTGCGAACGGCCCTTCATCCAGTCGTGGGCGGCGTTCGCCAGATCTTCGAGGTACGCCCGGCCGAACGCGGTGAGCGCAGGGTCGCGGCGCGCGCGGTCGGCCGCCTTCTCGAGCTCGACGCGGTCGAACATGTCCTTCAGCTTCGACAGCGTCTCGCGGTCAGCGCTGGCTGCCCGCCCAGCGACGCGGCAGAAGGCGTCGGCACGCGAAGTCCTGGCGGCAATGGCGGTCAGCTGCGATGCGAAGAGCCCTTCTTTCAAGAACGGCAGGCTGCGGTCGAGCTCATCGCCCAGCGTTCGTGCCAGTGCATGGAAGGTGGGTAGAAACGCCTGCGCGTCGTCGAGCTGGGCCAGGGTCGCCAGCGCTGCTTCGGCGCGCGACGCGTCGAGGGCGTCGAGGTTCCACAGCGTTCGGGCGAGCGCCGTCACGTCGCCAGCCGAGATCGCCTTTGCGACGGCGCGCTGGTTTGGCTTGCGCCATTTCGCGATCTGCTTTTCGTCGGCGCGCCACGGGCGATCTGCGCGAACTCTGCACTCAGGAAGATTCAGCTCGGTCGACACCGCAGCCGCCATCCGAATCAGCGCGTTCTCACACGGCCAACGGCGGGCGACCGAGACGAGGCGACCTGCAGCTGAAGCGTCGCCGGCACGACAGACGAGCGCCGCCGCACGCAGCACGACCGCGCGATGGGTGTGCTCGAGGTACGGCGCGACCTCTGCGTGGATTCCCTCGAACGCGGGAATCGGCGGGGGCGGCGAGAACGGGTGGAAGAGGTCCTGAAGCTCGCACTCGGGCGTGGGGCCGAAGCGGCCCAACGCCTCGAGTGCGATCGCAGGATCCTCGGGCAGCGCCAGCAGCAGCAGCCACGCGAGGTTCATTTCTTCAGGCCGCCTACTTCTTCGCCCGCTCGATCTTGATCGCCTTCTCGCCCTGCTTCTTGCCGGCGGTCGCTTCGAAGCCCGCGACGTCTTCTTCCGCCACGAACAGGTAGGTGAAGCTGCGAAGCACGTCGGCGCGCTGCACCTTGCCCGCCGGAGCGCCCGCCGCTTCCATTGCCGACGCCACGCCTGCGCTGTCGAGACCATCGAGCGTGCCGAGGTTCAGCCACATCCGGACCTGGCCGGGAGCAGGAGGAGCCACTTCGCTCTTGCTGCGCTCACGGCGGGGGCGCCGTTCACCGCGGTCTTCCCGGGGCTCACCGCGCGATTCGCCGCGCGGCTCACGGGTGGCGCGGATCTCATCGCTGCCGAGGTTGCTGCTGCTCGCACGGCGAGGCGGCCGGCTTTCCACCACTGCCTCTTCCTCGACGGCCGGGTTCTCATCGGTGGTCGGGTCGGGAATCGGGGGCGTCTCGCCGCGCTGAAGCGCTTCGAAGAGCTCGCGGTCGGACAGCTTCTTTGCCGGCGCACGGCGCGGGGCCGCAGGCGGGCGAGGTGCGGCCGCCACCGGTGCAATCGCCACCGCGACAGTTCCTTCGGTAGGCGTCGGCGCGTCGTGCGGAATCGGCGTCGTGGGCGACGCGACGGGGCGCTGTACGGCGCGCAGCTCAGAACGGTCGGGCTCGGTCTTCACGTCGGGCCGACCGCCGCGCTCGCGAAACGGCTTGCGGTCTTTGCTGTCACCCTTCGGGCCGCGCGACGGCGGCGCGTCGGCGTACCGCTTCTCGTGCGGCCGCAGCTTCTCGAACTTGTGCGCGGCCGCGGGCGCTTCTTCCTTCCCGCCCGTCGACAGCTTTTCCTTTCGCAGCTCTTTGAAGAAGCTCTTCAGCATCAACGCGATCAGCTCGTCGGCGTCGGGGCGCTTCTTCAGCTCACTGGCCAGGCCCAGGAAGCCTTCGTAGATGGTGCCAGAGGCCGCTTCCTTCAGCTCCTTCACGTGGCGATCCGTCCACATCGTGACGGCGAGCTCGGGGCTCGGCATCTCGCGCTTCTCGAACTGGATGCCGTACTTCTTTTCCAGCGTCGAGAACTGCGAGAACTCGCGGCCCGAGACGAGGTTCAGCGCGACGCCCTTCTTGCCGATGCGGCCGGTGCGGCCGACGCGGTGAAGGTAGACGGCGGGGTCTTCGGGCAGCGTGTAGTTGATGACGTGGCCGAGGTCCGAGATGTCGATGCCGCGGGCGGCAAGGTCGGTGGCGACCATGAAGGCCACCTCGCCCCGCTTCACCATCGCCATCACGCGCTCGCGCTCTTTCTGCGGCAGGTCGCCGTTCAGGAGCTCGGCGTCGAAGCCATTGCGGTTCAGCACGGCACAGACGAGCTCGGTGTCGCTTCGCGTGTTGCAGAAGACGATCGCGTTGTCGGGCTCTTCCATCTCGAGCATGTAGATGAGGTTGCGCGGCTTCGGGTACGCCTCCGACACCTCGTACTTGATGTGCTGGATGTGATCGACGGTGAAGACGTCGCCCGACAGCAGCAGCGTCTCGGCGTTGGTCGTGTACTTGGAAATCAGCCGCTGGATGTCGTCGGGCACCGTCGCCGAGAACAGCAGCACCTGCCGGGTCTTCGGGAGGTAGTCGAGGATCCGCGTCACTTCCTCGAAGAAGCCCTGGTTCAGCATCTCATCGGCCTCGTCGAGCACCGCGAACGCGCAGTCGCCGAGCTTCAGGTTCCGCCGCTGGATGTGGTCGAACACGCGGCCCGGGGTGCCGACGATGATGGCGCTGCCGTCGTCCAGCGCGTCTTCCTGCACCTTCATCGAGGCGCCGCCGTAGATCGCAGTGACGCGAATCTCACGGTACTTGGCCAGCTCGCTCAGCTCGGCGGCGACCTGCATCGCCAGCTCGCGGGTCGGGCACAGAATCAGCGCTTTGACCTTCTTCTCGCCCTTCTCGATGCGCTCGAGCAGGGGCAGCCCGAACGCGGCCGTCTTTCCCGTGCCTGTCTTCGACCGGACGATCAGGTCGCGGCCCGCCATCACGGGGGCGAAAGCCTTGGCCTGCACAGGGGTGGGGTGGGTGTAACCGCGCTCGGCGATGGCCTTGCGGACTTCGGGTGAGAGGCCGAGCGAGTCGAAGCTGACATCGGCGACGTATTCCTGGTCGCGGTCAGCAGCACCACTGGGCATCGGAAGAGGCTGATTGCTCATTGCGCATTTCGTGTAGCACGAGCAATGGGCCTTCGCGCGGCTTTGCGTTACGAAGGAGTCGGGATGGCTCGACGGGTAAAGAAAGAAGTGGCCGATGCGGAGCTCGTCGAGGACGTGCCGGCGAAGAGTCCGATCGCGGTCGAAGGCAGCGACGAGATCGAGCCCCCGGCCGAAGAGCTGGAAGACGTCGATGCGACTGGCCTGGTCGTGCAGCCGACCGTCGACGACGACCCCGACGCCAGGCTCGTGCGCCGCGACGCGCTGCAGGCGTACATGGCCGAGGTGGTGAAGCACCCCCTGCTCACCCGCGAAGAAGAGGTGGCGCTGGCCGAGAAGTACCGCGCGTCGGGCGACGTGAAGGCGGCCTACCGGCTGGTCGCCAGCAACCTGCGCCTCGTGGTGAAGCTCGCGCACGAGTACCACCGCAACCCGATTCAGCTGCTCGACTTGATCCAGGAAGGAAACGTCGGCCTCATGCAGGCCGTGAAGAAGTTCGATCCGGGTCGCGGGGTGAAGCTGTCGAGCTACGCGGCCTGGTGGATTCGCGCGTACATCCTTCGCTACATCATGGACAACTGGAAGATGGTGAAGCTGGGCACGACGGAAGCCCAGCGAAAGCTCTTCTTCAAGCTGCGCCAGGAACAAGAACGCTTGCGGAACCAGGGGTTCGAAGTGACGCCGAAGCTGCTCGCGCAGCGGCTGAACGTCACCGAGCAGGAAGTGGTCGACATGGATCAACGGCTCGGCAACGACGAGCTGTCGCTGGACGCTCCGATGCGGGTGGGCGACGACGACAACAAGTCGACCCGCGCCGATCGCGCCCTGCCGTCGAACGCGATCGGCGCCGAAGAGTCACTGGGCAACGCGCAGCTGCGCGACGTCTTCAGGACGAAGCTCGGCCAGTTCGCGCTGACGATCAGCGACAAAGAGCGCTTCATCTTCGACAAGCGCCTCATGTCGGACGAGCCGCTGACCCTGCAAGACATCGGGGCCCAGTGGGGCGTCAGCCGCGAGCGCGCGAGGCAGATCGAGTCGGCGCTGGTCGTGCGGATGCGCGACTACATGAAGAAAGAGATCCCCGACTTCAACCTGGTCGCTGCCGAAGACTAAGCGTCGCGCCGGCCATACTTGAACATGCGCTGCCGGTGCGTGCTGCTGTCCAGCGCCTCGAACAGGTGCCCGCGAAACACCATCACCAAGTGGAAGATGGCGCCGCCCACCAGCGCGAGCACCAGCGTCACTGCGCCGGGCAGCCGCCACAGGTTCGACCAGACGCCGTACGCCGCCGCGCCGACGAGCAGCATCGGCACGAACCACTCAATCCAGTTTTCCTGAACGAACTTCACGCTGCGCGAGATGGTGTCCATGCCGCCGCGGGTGCCCTTCGTGTAGATGATTTCCGGGGCGGCGTTCAGCACGACGAACGCGAGCAGGTCGAGCCCGAGGAGGATGACGCCCTTGTTCGGGTTCTGGCCGAACACCGCGCCGAGCACGATTTCGGCGATCCACACCACGAAGAGCAGGCCCATGATGCTCCAGAAGTAGGCGAGGAAGCTCTTCTTCAAATCGTCGAGGCCGACCTTCTGGTTCGCGACGATGCCGGCCGCGAAGTAGAGGTAGCTGCTGAAGGCGAAGTACATCGCGAGCCGCAGGAACATGCCGGACAGCGGCCCCAGCGCCGACAGCGGCACCGCCAGCAGCGCGACGGCAGCAAAAAGCCCCATCGGCAACACGAGCGTCCACGCGTTCTTCGCGATGCCAGCGGCGGCCCTCGAGAGGCAGTCGACGTAAAGCTTCAAGTAGGCGGCGAGGAACACAAAGGCTCTTCTAGCGCGAGCCCCGCAAGTGGCGCTTGACCAAAAATCAAACGTTGCGCCTTGCGGTTTGCTATGCAGCCGCCCGCCTTCTCCTTCGCGTCACCTTTAGGAAATCCCCATGAAGAAGCTCTCAGTCGCTCTCGTGTGCCTCGCGTGGTTCGCGTGTACTCCGAACATCGAGAACGTCGCGCCCCCGGATGTGGTCGTCGCCCGCTTCGACCCTTCTGCCGTGCCGGCCGTGGTGCCCTCACCCAACGACCTGGCGACCAACCCGAAAACGGGCCTGCTCGCAGTGCCGATTCCCGCGTCGGCCAGTGACGTCGACGTCGAGTTCTACAACTACCTCAACTCGATCAACGGCTTTCCGCTGTCGGCCGGTGCCTCGACGACCTTCGACGGCGAGCTCTCCGCGCCCAGCGTCGGCGCCGGCAGCGTCAAGGTGCTCAACGTCACCGAAGGCCTCACCGAAGTGACCCCGAGCAGCATCGCCTACGTGAAGACGGGCAACGCAGAGGCGCCCGGCCGCATCAACGTCGGTGCTCCCTCGGGCGGCTGGAAGGCCGGCAACACCTACGCGATCGCCGTCATCGGCGGAGCGAACGGCGTCAAGGCCGGCGACGGCGTTCGTCCGGTCGTCGGCAGCGCGACGTGGTCTTTCATCCGCTCGGAAGGCTCGCTGCTGCGCTGCAACGACGACGGCGGCTGCATCGCCGCGACCGAGGTGATTCCCTCAGCGGTCAAGAATGATGCGAGCAAGCGCCTCGCCGACCAGACCAGCGCCGCCCGCCGCCTCGAGGCGCTGCGCCTCAAGTACAAGCCGGTGCTCGACAAGGTCGCCACCGGCGGCATCGCGCGCACCGACGTGGTGATCGCGTGGACCTTCAAGGCCAACGGCTTCACCCTGCTGCAGTTCAACCCGGCCGCGGTTCCGCCGAAAGTGCCCTCGCCCAACGACCTCGCCATCGACCGCACCACGGGCCTCGTCAACGCCCCGATCGACGACGCGGGCACGGCGGCCCAGAAGGAATTCATCGCGGAGTACCTGAACACGCTGAACGGCTTCCCGGTGTCGGCAGTCGCGACGGCCGAAGTCGTCGGCGGCGATTTGGACCCGGACACCTTCGATGGCAACGTGCTCGCTGTCTCGCTGCTGCCCAACCCCGACGGTGGCTTCGGCGCCCTCGGCGAGGCGACGGTGACCTACGACCAGGCGACGAAGACGCTTCGCGTTGCGCCTCCCAATGGCAGCTGGGGCAAGGCCCAGTCGATCGCGGTCATCGTCCGCAGCGGCGATGACGGAGTGAAGAAGGTCGGCGGCGGCAACGTGTCGGCCACCGAGACCTGGGCACTGGTCCGCAGCGCGAACTCGCTCGTCACCTGCACTGACCTGACCTCAGCCGACTGCGCCGCACAGATCAACGCGGCCCCCGTCTCTTTGAGCCAGGCGATCGCGCTCGAAGGCCTGCGCCGCAGCTACAAGCCGGTGCTCGACAAGGTCGACGCGGTGCTCGGCATTCCGCGTGAAGAAGTCGCGCTGCTGTGGGTCTTCCGCACGGTCAACCAGCCCGAGGCGACCTTCGACCCCGCGCAGTCGATCATCCCCTTCCCGAACAACCTGCTCACGGTGCCGCTGCCCGACGGTGGCACGCGCGTGAACCTGCCGGTGCCCACCACCCCGGGCCTGCAGCAGCAGCTGGTGCAGGGTCTCAACACCCTCGAAGGCTTCTCGCTCACCGCGATGGCCGTCTCTGAAAACTCTGACACCCGCGGCGCGCTGGACCAGGACAAGGTCGACCCGGCCTCGCTGGACGGCGGCACCACGGGCTTCGTCAAACTCACGGGCGCCGGGCCGCTGCAGCCGAACGTCAGCGTGTGCCTCGACTGCGCCTCGAGCAAGATGGCCGACGGCGGCACGGGCGTCTTCTTCCCTGACGGCGGCTCGATCGAACCGGCGCCCCAGCAGCTGCAGTTCGTGATGAACCGCCCGCTGGAAGAGCGCAGCAACTACGCGGCGTGGCTCACCACGGGCCTCAAAGACACGAAGGGCCGCGCGGTGATGCCGGCCCCCGCCTTTGCGCTGCTGCGCAGCAAGGCGACGCTGCTCGAGAACGGCAAGAGCACCATCTCTGGCGTCTCTGACTTGCAGGCCGCCGCGCTCGAGCCGATCCGTGCCGCATTCAAGCCGATGTTCGACGCCCTGGAGATTGCGGGCCGCCCGCGCAAGACTCTCGCGCTTGCCTTCAGCTACCGCACGCAGGCGACGGTGTCGGTGCTGCAGGTGCTCAACGCGTTGCCGGCCGCGCTGCCGGCCGCGTTGGCGCTGCCGAGCTCGGTGAACAACATCTCGGGCCTGCTGCCCCCGGCGCTGATTCCGAACGTGAACGTCTTTCAGGCGCAGGTGCCGATGCCGTTCATCCTCAATGGCATCGGTGGCACGCTGAACCCGCCCACGGGCCTGCCGCAGTTCCGGCGCGCCCCGGCGTGGATCACGATTCCGAAGGGCGCTCCGCCCGCGAATGGTTTCCCGGTGCTCGTCTTCGGGCACGGCCTGACCAGCAACCGCACCGCGATGATTGCGTTCTCGAACACCGCAGCGGCGATTGGCTTCGCGACGGTGGCGATCGACGTCATCTACCACGGCGAGCGCACGACCTGCGTCGGCTCGGCCTCGGTGACGATGGCGGCTTCTGACGATGGCGCCTGCGCGAACCCGGCGACCCAGCAGTGTGATGCGACCACCGGCCGCTGCGTGGCGCGCCTCCCGGCCAATGCGTCAGCCTGCTCGTTCGGCACCGACGGCGCGACCGGCGACCTCGCCTGCCAGGTGCAGAACCAGGGCCTCTGCCTCTCGACCAACCTGTGTGAAGGCGGCGACTTCCTGCGAACGGCGGCGTCGAACCCGCCCGCGATTGCCTCGTGGAACTTCCTCAACCTCACGAACCTCTTCGCGACCCGCGACAACTTCCGTTACGGCCCGCTGGACTTCGCGATGTTGATCAAGATTCTCAAGGTCGACAGCTCGACGGCGGGCAGCCTTCGCCAGCGCCTCATCGCGGCCGACCCGAACGCGCAGCTGAACACCGGCCTCATCAACTACGTCGGCCAGAGCCTCGGTGGCTTCAACGGGGCGATGGCGAGCGCGGTGAACACGGACTTCAAGTTCATCGGCCTCAACGTGCCGGGCTCTGACCAGGTGCAGGTGCTGCTGACGGCGCCGGGCTTCGGCGCGCAGCGCACGGCTTTCCTGGGTTCGCTGGCCGCGCTGGGCCTGCGTCCGGGCATGCCGGCGTTCGATCAGTTCATGGTGCTGGCGCGCATGATTCTCGACCCGGCGGATCCGCAGAACGCGATCCACACCGGCGTGAACCAGTCGGTGCCGCCGGGCCGCAAGGTGTACATCCAGTACATCGAGAACGACGTCGTCATCCCCAACCCGACGACGATTCAGCTGATCAACGCGGCCAACCAGACGCCGGCGAACCAGGCCTTCCTCACGTTCAGCCAGCCAGGCGCAGGCTTCCCCGCCGCCAGCCGCCACAGCTACCTGTTGGCGTGCCCCGGTGATGGCACGGCGAACCCGAATGCCGACTGCGTCGCGGCCCGCACCAAGGCCCAGACCCAGATGGCGAACTTCCTCACGACCGGCACCCAGCCGGCGCCCTGAGCCTTCGAGAAAACAACCAATGAACAAGCTCACTGCAGCCTGCCTGTTTCTTCTCTCGTCGGTCGCGTTCGGCGCTGGTTTCAAGCTCGACGTGCACGGGGCGCGTGCGACGGGCATGGGTGGCGCGGTCACCGCGTTCATCGATGACCCGTCGGCCATCTATTACAACCCGGCCGGCATCTCTGGCCGGAAAGGCTTCGGCATCCAGGCGGGCGTGTCGCTGATCATCCCGATGATCAACTTCACCCACGCGGACGATGGTGAAGTCACCAGCAGCCCCGTGGGGGTGTCGCCGCCACCGCACGGGCACCTCACCTTCGGCCTCACCGACGACCTGTCGATTGGCGTCGGCATCTTCTCGCCGTTCGGTGCGTCAGGTAACTGGCCGGCCGACTGGGAAGGCCGGTTCAAAGCGATCAAGTCGTCGCTACAGGTGTTCGACATCAACCCGACCCTGGCGTACCGCGTTCACCCGCGGTTCAAGCTGGGCGTGGGCTTCAACGCGATTCGCGGCACACTGACCATCGAGCGCGCCTTGAACTTCGTCGACACCGAAGGCAACGTGGTGCTGGGCGGTGGCGCCTGGGGCTTCGGCTGGAACGCGGGGGCGCAGATCGAGATCGTCGAGAAGCGCTTCTTCTTCGGCGCGACCTACCGCAGCCCGGTGACGCTGAAGTTCGAAGGCCGCGCGCACTTCTCGAACGTGCCCGTCGAGTTCGCCAGTCGCCTGAAGGACCAGGAAATCAACGGCACGGTGATTCTGCCGACGCAGGCGAACTTCGGCCTGATGCTGCAGCCCATCGACAGCCTGCGCCTCGCGCTCGACGCGAACTTCGTCGAATGGTCGAGCTTCACCGACCTGACGATCAACTTCGAGAACCCCGATTTGACGGTGCCGCTGCAGAAGAAGTGGGTTGACCAGGTCAGCGTGCACATCGGCGGTGAGCTCGACGTGACGAAGTCCGTCTCGATTCGCCTCGGCTTCGTCTACGACCCGACCCCCGCGATTCGCCCCACGCTGACGCCCGACATCCCCGACTCGACGCGCGTGAAGATCACCGCGGGCGTCGGCTGGAAGCACGACAGCGGCTTCGGCGTCGACATCGGTTACCAGTTCGTCGCCCTCACCGGCGCCGAGAGCACGGCGCCCGGCTTCTCGGGCACGTACGGTGGCACGGCGCAGGTCGTCGGCCTCACGCTCACGTACCGCATGCCGGTGACCGAGCGCGCTGCCGACGCCGAGCCGCCGGCCGAGAAGGTGCCCGAGGCACCGTCGCAGGATCCGATGACCACTGAGCCGGCGCCGGCGAGCTAAGACTGCAGCTCGTGCCCCGTCGAACACCGGACTCGCCTGTCGTCAGCCTCACCGAGGCGCGGCTCGCCCGGCGGCTGACCACGTACCGTGAGCGCCTGGGCAAAGTGCTCGGCGCCAACAAGCGGGCGATTGGGAAGCTGTACACGACGGGGCTGCTGTTCACGAAGGAAGGCAGCCGGGCGGGGCGCGACTTGCTGCTCGCCCACCAGCACCTGCTTCGCGTGGTGACGCTGCTGAATCGCTTGAGCCACGAGGGCGACATTCCCGCGCCCCGCAAGCAGTCAGAGGTCGACTCGATTTTTGCCGAGCTCGACGTGTTGCTGCAGCGCACCAGCGATCTCACCGAGCGCACGGCGCAGGTGTTCGAGCAGCTGAAGCACTGAGCAGTTTCCGTCGTTGTCAGTGCGAGGGGGGCTGGTTACGGTCGCCCGCCCATGTTCCGCAAAATCTTAATCGCCAACCGCGGGGAAATCGCCCGGCGCATCAACACCGTCGCCCAGTCGATGGGGATGAAGACCGTCGCTGTCTACTCAGACGCCGACGAGAAGCTGCCCTTCGTGAAAGAGGCCAACGAGGCTGTTCGTCTGGGGCCGGCGCCGGCCAAAGACAGCTACCTGAACGTCGACGCGATCCTCGATGCGGTGAAGAAGACAGGCGCCGAAGCGGTGCACCCGGGCTACGGCTTCATCTCGGAAAACGCGCAGTTCGCGCGCACCATCTCGAACGCGGGCGTCACCTTCATCGGGCCTCCGCCCGAGGCGATGGAGCGCATGAAGGACAAGTCGGAAGCGCGGCGGCTCGTCGTCGCGGCTGGAGTTCCGGTGGTGCCTGGGACGGCGGCGGTGGTGCCGGACGTGGCGACGGCGCAGAAGGAAGCAGAGGCGATCGGCTTCCCGGTGCTGTGCAAGGCGGCGGGCGGCGGTGGCGGCATCGGCATGGCGGTCGCGCAGACGCCCGCCGACGTCGAGAAGGTCTTTCGTCAGTGCTCCGACCGCGCGAAGGCCGCCTTCGGTCGCGAGGGCGTGTACCTCGAGCGCTACTTCCCGAACCCGCGCCACATCGAGGTGCAGATTCTCGGTGACCTCAAAGGGCACCTGATTCACGTGCTCGAGCGCGAGTGCAGCATTCAGCGCCGGCACCAGAAGGTGGTGGAAGAAGCGGGCGCTCCGCTGTTCGCGGGCGGTGCCAACGAGGCGCTGCGGCAGGCGATGTTCGACGCGGCGATCAAGGCGTCGAAGGCCTTCGGCTACGCGAACGCGGGCACTGTCGAGTTCCTCTACAGCGACGGCGGCATCTACTTCATCGAGATGAACGCGCGGCTGCAAGTCGAGCACCCGGTGACCGAGCTGACGACGGGCGTCGACCTCATCGGTTGGCAGTTCCGCATCGCGGCCGGCGAGGCGCTGACGGTGAAGCAGGAAGAAGTGAAGCGCAAAGGCCACGCGCTCGAGTTCCGGATCTACGCGGAAGACCCGGTGAAGTTCTTTCCGTCACCTGGGCCTCTGAAAGTCTTCAGGGCGCCCACCGGCCCGGGCGTTCGGCTCGATGCGGGTTACGCCGAAGGCGACCTCGTCACGCCGAACTACGACCCGATGATTGCGAAGCTGATCGTCTCGGGGGCCGACCGGGCTGAGGCGATTTCGCGGGCGACCGCAGCTGTCGATGCGTTCGACATCCAGGGCATCAAGACCAACCTTCCGCTTCACGCCCGCATCCTTCGCGACGAGACCTTTCGCGCGGGCAAGCTCGACACCCGGTTCCTCGAGAACCACGCGAAGCCGTAGTTTCCCTTCAACCCTTTTTACGGAGCATCCCCATGGCGGACGTCGCGGCACACATCACTGGAACCGTGTGGAAGATCGAATGCAAAGTCGGCCAGGCGGTGAACGCCGGCGACACGCTGGTCATCCTCGAGTCGATGAAGATGGAAATGCCCGTCGAGGCGACCGAGGGCGGCACGGTGAAGGAAATTCGCTGCAAGGAAACGCAGGCGGTCAACGAAGGCGACGTGCTCGTCGTCGTCGGCTGACGTGACGGCGTCTTTCGATTCGGCAGACCTGGGGGGTGGCGTTCGCCGCCTCACCCTGCGAAACGAAGGCCGGAAGAACGCGCTCGACGACGCGAGCTTGGGTCAGCTGAAGGCCGCGCTGCAGTCGGCAGAAGGGGTGCGCTGCTGGCTGGTGCGCGGCGACGGCAACAGCGCCTTCTCAGCGGGCTACGACCTCTCGAGCCTGAGCGCGGTGGGCGAAGGCCCGTTGCCCGACGACTTCATCGGCGAGGTCTTCGACTTGCTGCAGGGGCACCCGGCGCCTTCGGTGGCGCTGGTCACGGGGCCCGCGTTCGGCGCTGGTTGTGAGCTCGCGTGCGCGTGCGACTTCCGCATCGGCGACAACAACGCGCTGTTCTGCTTACCGCCGGCCAAGCTTGGGGTCGTCTACGCGGCCCGTGGCATTCGCCGGGTCGCGGCGCTGACGGGCCTGGGCCGCGCGAAGTGGATGCTGCTCACGGGCGCTCGCATCGGCGCGGACGAGGCGGTGGGCTACGGCTTGCTCGACGTGAAGGCCGACGACGCCGAGGCGCGCGCGCTGAGCGTGTGCGCCGGGCTCGCAGGCGCCGCGCCGCTGGCAGTGGCGGGGATGAAGCGCACCTTCCAGGCGCTGATGCAGGGCGGGCCGAACGAGTCGGAAGCGAAGGCGTTGGAAGGGTTGCGGCGCGCGGCGTTCAACAGTGCCGACGCGAAAGAAGGGCGCGAGGCGTTTCTCGCCCGGCGCCCTCCGAAGTTCAGCGGAATTTAGGTGTCGCCGAACAGCTCGCTCATCGGCACCTTCAGCGCCGAGGCGATCTTGTAGAGCGACGAAATCGACGCCGAGCTCTCGGCCCGTTCGATCTGCGACAGCAGCGAGACGGAAAGCCCCGTGCGGCGGGCCAGCTGCTTCAGCGTCAGGCTCTGGCCGGTGCGGCCTTCGCGAATGAAGCGGCCGATGTTCCGGTGAAGGTCGGCTTCCGGGTCGCGCGAGATGCCCTTCTTGTTGAGGACACTGCGCACCGTTTCCATGAACGCCGCGGGCTCGACAGGCTTGCGGACGTAGTCACTGGCCGCCAGCTTGAGGCTCTCGACCGCGGTGTCGACCGTCGGGTACCCGGTGGCGACGATGACGGCGATGTCGTCGTCCCACTTCCTGATTTCCTTGAGCAGCTCGGTGCCCGACATCGCAGGCATCATCATGTCGAGGACGACCAGGTGGTAGTCGTGGGCCTTGAGCTCGCCGACCGCCTGGGTCGGGTCGGTCAAAGCCGTGACCTGGTAGCCTTCTTTGGAAAGGATGAGCTTGAAGAGGTCTGCGTTTTCGACCTCGTCGTCGACGACGAGGGCGCGAATCGAAGGGGATTGGCGCACGTGGTTACTTGTTAAGCCCCTTCTCGTAGGTGTCGATGATGAGCTGGACCTGGGAAATCGCCGGATGATCCGGCGGAGCCAGACGGAGGAACTCCTTGTACGCCTTTAAGCCCTGTTCTGGCTTATCCAATCTTGCGTAGACGGTGCCGAGCAGCTTGTGGCACTCAAAATTCCTGGGCGCGACCTTGACGCACTTCTCGAGCTGGGTCTTCGCGGCGGGCAACTGCTTCTCTTTGAGGAGCTTCCGGCTTTCTTCGTAGAAGACCTGGCCGTCAGGCGCTGCAGGCTTCTGAGGCTCGGGCGGCACGACCGGAACCGGCTTCACCTCGGCCACCGGGTCCTTCTTCTTGGCGGCGGTCGCGGCGACTTCCTCGCCCACCAGCGTGCGGTACCGCGTCTGGGCTGCGGCGAGGCGCTTGCGAAGAAGCTTGGTGCTCGACGCGTTGTTGAGCTCGTCGTTCGCGGCGGCGAGGTCGCCGTCCTGAAGCGCCTTCTCGGCCTTTTCGAGCGAAGTCTTCGCACCCTTTTCCTGGTTCATCTGGCCGAGCAGCTGGGTGGCCTGGGGGCAGGGCGATTCACCGACGAAGCACGACTCGAGGATTTCCTTCGCCTTCACCCAGTCGAGGGTGGCGATCGCGTTCTCGGCGTCAGAAATCTTCTTCGTGTTCTCCTTCACCTTCTCTTCCTGGGTCAGCTCGCGGGGCTCAGGCTGCTCGGGAGTCGCTTCCTTGTCGGGCGGGTTGTTGACCGCGATCTCGTCGACCACCACCGGCTTGTCGATCGGCTTGGGACGCAGCCCGAACCAGTAGACCGCACCGACCAGGCCGACGAGCGCCACTGCCGCGGCGGCCATCATCGGAGCCTTCGAGTCGCGGGTGGCCGACTGCTTGACCTGCACGCCTTCGGAAGACGGGGCCAGCGTGAACGCTTCGCCCGGCCCCACGAACTTGAACTTCACGTGCCCGAGCTCGAGCGTGTCGCCCGTGCGCAGCGCCGACTGGGCGTAGGGCTCGCCATTCACCATCAGCCCGTTCGCCGACTGCATGTCGACCACGCGCCATTCGCCTGTGTCTTCGCGAACGATCTTGCAGTGCGTGCGCGACAGCGACCGGTGGTCGAGCGCGATGTCGTTGTCTTCGATGCGGCCGATTTTCAGCTCGGTGCGAATGCACGCGAACTCGCGGCCGGCGAACTCGGTGTTGAGCACCACGAGGCGCGGCGCTTCCGAAGGGTCGATGTCCACCACCTGGCGGGGGCGGTTTCCTTCGACCTGATCCATGCGGATGATCGCGGTCGACTGGCGGCGGCCGGTGTCCGACTCGCCCGAGGCCGACTGCACATCGTCTGGATCTGCTTCCTCGGGGCCGTCTTCGTCGCCCGATAGCGTCTGGCTGGCATCGCTGACAATCGGCAGCGCCGGAGACGTCTGGTTCATGTCCGGCAGCTTCATCGTCATCGCGCTCGAAGCCGCGGTCTGACGCTGGGGTGGCTTGTCGCCCACGGCGTCGAGATCGGTCGGTGTCGCGCCCTGGCTGGCATTCACCGGAACAATGGGCGACGTCGCCGCCGCTGCTGCGGCCGCTGCCTGGGTCGCCTCGGTCTGTACCGCGAGGTCGTAGTCGCCAATCTGAATCAGGTCGCCGTCGTGCACCGGCACCTGGCCCTGAATCTTGTCGCCGTTGATCCGGATCCCGTTGTAGCTGCCGAGATCCTCGACCAGCACGTGCCCGTTTTGGCGAACCAGCCGGGCGTGGCGGCGAGAGACGTTCCGCTCCGTCAGTCGGATCGTGTTCCCTTCTTGACGGCCGATGGTGATCTCATCCCGTACGAATGGGACGACTGTCTTTCGGCCTTCGTCGTCTTCAATGATCAGCTTCAGCACGCGGATCCGATTTCTAGCACCACAAACCAGTACGGGACAAAGCGCATCCTCGCCAAATCACGACGGCTTTTGAGCCATGTGTGTCCATCCGTCAGCCGGACGGGCGAGAATGACCGGGTCCCGCCATGAGTCAACCACTCACCTTGAGAACCGAGTCGGGTGACGAGCACGTCGATCTGGCCGAATTCGAGGCCCGCGTCCGCCGGGGCGAGGTCAGCCCCCAGAGCCTGGTGCGGGTGCCCGCCGTCACTGGCGAAGGCTTCGTGCCCGCCTGCGAGCTCACCCTCTACCAGTCGCTTCACGAGCCCAGGCGCGCCTTCTTCGCGCGCACCTTCTCGATCGCCCGCTTCCCGTGGATGACGTCGGCGCTGATCCTCTTGAACCTGTCTGTCTACCTCTACACAGTACGGGGCGGGCCGCTGGACATCGACGACATGGTGCGGTTCGGCGGCAAGGTCGGCCCGCTGGTGACTGACCTGGGCGAGCTGTGGCGGCTGCTCACTGCCAACTTTCTTCACCGCGACGCCCTGCACATCGGGCTCAACATGTTCGTCCTCTTCAATGTCGGCGGCGCGCTCGAGAACACATACCGAACGCTCGACTACCTCTGGCTGCTCGTCTTCTCGGGGCTGGCGACGATGACGACATCGCTGTTCCTGTCGGACGCGGTGAGCATCGGCGCGTCGGGCATGGTGTACGGCTGCCTCGGTGGCGTCGTGGTGTTCGGCCTGAAGTACCGGGGCCTGCTGCCGTCGCGGTACCGGCGGGTGATGGGAGAGGCAGCGATTCCCACCGTCATCGGGCTCCTGCTGATTGGCCTCACCTCGAAGGGCGTCGACAACTGGGCGCACTTTGGCGGGCTGCTGGCGGGGATGTTGTGCGCGGGCTTCATGCGGCCGCGGCAGCTCACCGAGCCGGCGCGGTGGTGGAGCCCGGCGCTGAGGGCCGCTCCGTCGCTGGCGATATTGGCGTTCGTGCTCTTCGGGCAGCAGCTGCTGGGCGAGTCGCTGCCGATGCTGCGAACCGAGCGAGACGACACCTTTGGCATTTCCGTGCCCGTGCCGCGCGCGTGGCTGAAGGGCGCAAATCCGCTGGGAAGTCTCGCCTGGTACAACGGCTTGCCGGGCCTGGGACGCGCGAGCTTCGCGGCAGAGGCGGTGCAGATCGGCAACGGCAGCTTGATGGCCGACGCGCAGGCGAGTGCGCGCGCGTTCATCGACGAGAGGTTGAACCCGGTGGCGCTGGGGCCCGATGTCTTCAAGGTGGTGCCAGAAGAGCCCGTCACCGCGCGCCTGGGAGATCGCGATGCCCTCAAAGTCAACGCCCGCTTCTACGAGCCGCAGGGGGCGACCCGCCTCACCGCCTACTTCGTGCCCCGCGGCGAGCTCGTCTACCAGCTCGTCTTCACCTTTCCCGATGGCTTCCCCCGCTATGGCCACGTCGCCGAGGCGATGGTCGCCGGCATTCGCTTCGACGAGCCGAAGGCGCTGCGCGAGGCGCGGGCCCGGGCGCTGCTCTTCCCCAACGCGCCACCCGTGCTCGGCCGGTTGGGAGGAGCGCTTCTTCGTGACGGCGAGCCCGCTGCGGCCGCCGATGCATTGGCCGCGGCAGTGCGCGGAGAGCCGGGCGATGTGACGTCGCGCCGGGAGCTCGCGTTGGCCCTGCTGCAGATGGGGGAAATCGATCGCGCCTGCGAGGCGTCATCGGCTGCCGTTCTGTATGCGCCGGCCGACCCCTGGGTCCTCGAGGCTGACGCGCGGTGCGAAGTGGCGCGGGGCAACGTGCCGCGCGCGCTCGAGCAGTTGGCCATCGCCCGGGTACTGCTGCCGAAAGACGACCGGCTGCGCGCGGCCGAACAACGGCTCGAGGCCGTCTTGAGGAGCTCGAATCTGAAGGGCCCGAACCACGTCCCTGAAGTAAAGAGACGACCATGACTCGAGTGTGGATGCTGTGCACGGTGCTCGCGGCCACTGCGGCGCTGGGGGAAGAGACGGCGGCCGAGATTTCGAAGAAGTCGCGTGAGCGCGGCGCCCTGAACCTCGTCAACCTGTCGGCAGAGCTCAAGCTCACCACCACGTCGGCCGACGGGAAGACGAAAGACCAGGTGTTGAGCACGTCGTCGAAGAACGTCGGCGGCAAGAACCACGCGCTCTCGCGCTTCATTCAGCCGGCGGGCGTCGCGGGCGTCGCCTTCCTCACCATCGAGGGCGGGCCGGGCGAGTCGGACGACATCTCGCTGTACCTTCCGAAGCTGAAGCGCGTGCGCAAAGTGGCGAAGTCCGAGCGCGGCAAGGCGTTCATGGACACCGACTTTTCCTACGCCGACATCGCCAGCAACGGCACCCGCGACGAAGACGCGAAGCGCCTTCCCGACGAGAAGTTCAACGGTCGCGACGTCTACGTGCTCGCGGGCAAGGGCAACGCCGACTCGCCCTACGGTGACGTGAAGCTCTTCGTCGACAAGCAGACCTGGGTGCCGATGAAGGTCGACTACGCGGATAAAGCCGGCAAGCCCTTCAAGCGCTACACGACGCTGAAGCTGAAGGCGTTCAAAGACCGCACGATCGCCGCCGAGAGCCTGATGGAAAACCTGCAGGCGGGCACGAAGACGCAGATGACGGTGCTGAAGCTCGAGGACGCCGCGGCGTCAGACGACGCGTACACCGAACGGGCGCTCGAGCGCGGCTGACCCCTTGCGCGGACTCGCCGTCTTCTTCGCGTTGAGCGCCCCCGCTGCCTTCGCGCAGGACGCGGGGCCGTGCCTGGCGTTGGCGTGGGTCGATGGCGGGCTGATCTGCGACGCGCCGGTCGTTGAAGTCGTGGAGCCCGTCGAAGCCTTCACGCCGGTGGAAGCGCCCACGGTCGAGCAGTTCGAAGCGCCCAGCGAAGGGCCGACGGTGCAGCTTTCCGGGGCCGTGCAGGTCGTCGTCGCCGCCGACACGCAGTGGGAATCGCCGCGCGGGGTCGAGTTCGGGGAGAACGTGTGGGACGGCCAGCTGCGCGCGCGGCTCGCTGCCGACGTCAAGATCAACGCGTCGCTGCGCCTCTTCATCGAAGGCAAGGCGTGGATGCGCGCGGGCTCGCAGCGCGATGGCGACCGGGCGAAGGCGTTCTTCGAGCCGATGCTGGGCGAGGCGTTCGTCGACCTCTACAGCTCGCGCGTCGACCTGCGCGTCGGCAACCAGCGCATCGCGATGGGCGCGAACGCAGCGCTGGCTCCGGCCGACGCGCTGAACCCGAAGGACTTCCGGGTGGGGCTGCTGTCGCAAGACCCAGACGATGGCGTGTTGCCGGTGTTCGCGCTTCGCGCGCGCGGTGAGATCGGCAAGGTGTCGTGGATGGCGGTGTACGCGCCGTTCTTCACCCCGACCCGGTTCACGCTCTTCGGGCAGGACGAGGCGCTGCTGCAGCCGGCGCTGGCTCCGGCGCTGCCGACCCGGCGCATCGACCCGACGATCGAAGATGTGCTTCCCGAAAGGCTGCTCGAGACGAAGCGGCCGCAGGCCTTCGCGGGCGACGTGGCGCTTCGCGTGGTGTCGACGGGGCGGGTAAAGCTCGGTGCGAGCTGGGCGTTCATCAACGAGAAGCTGCCGCAGGTGGTGATCGACAGCGAGTTGCAGTCGCTGTTGTCGAGCCAGGCCGCGGGCCGCACGGTGAACCCAGCCGTCGCGGTCTCGGTGCAGAACCGGCTCGCCGCGAACCAGCAGCTCTTCACCGGCGTCTACGATCGCCAGCACATTCTCTCGGTCGAAGGCTCGACGTTGGTGGGCCCCGGGCAGCTGGACGTCGACGTCTCGTACTCGCCGCGGCAGACGTTCTTCGACGCGAAGTTCGCTCCGCTGTCGAAGCCATCGGTGACGTGGGTGGTCGGCTACAGCACCGCGGAAGACTCGAAGCTGGTCTGGGCGGTGAGCTACCTGGGCATGGCGATTCCGAACGTGGGCAAGGACGAGCAGGTGTTGCTGTTCGAGCCGGCGACCGCGCGCGGGGCCGACCGCACCGCGTGGTTCCACCTCATCGTGGGAAACGCCAGCTACACCTTCTGGCAAGACAGGTTCGTGGTCGAGCTCAGCGCCGCCTTCGAGCCGGTGCAGAAGAGCTTCACCCTGGCGCCGCGGCTCTCTTTCCTCGGGGTCGAGAAGCTGAAGGTGTGGATCGGCGCCGACTTCTTCGAGGGCTCGCCGTACAGCCCGCTGGGGTACTTCGGCCGCAACGACCAGGTGCAGGTCGGCGCGCGGTACGAGCTCTTCTAGTTTGCGGCCCGCGAATCTCGCGCTGGGTGTGCTGGTTACCCTCTCGGGGATGTGCGGCCTCGTCTACGAGGTCATCTGGGTTCGTCACCTGTCGCTGATCGTCGGAGCGACCACCGTCGCCGTCAGCCTCGTCGTCGCGGCATTTCTTCTTGGGCTGGTCGTCGGCAGCCTCGTGCTCGGCCCCTGGGTCGACCGCGTGAAGAGACCGCTGCGCGCGTACGCGTTGCTCGAGCTCTTGACGGGCGTGTCGGCGGTGCTGGTGACGCTCGCGCTGACGCACCTGCCCGCGTCCCTGGCGCAGGCCGGGCTGCCGGTGCGCGTGGTGATGGTGTTCGCGCTGGTGCTGGCGCCGACCTTCGCGATGGGCGGCACGCTGCCGGCGCTGGTGCGGTTCGCGACGAAGGACGTGGCGTCGGTGGGGAAGTCTTTCGGCTGGCTCTACTCGCTGAACACCCTGGGCGCCGCGCTTGGCTGCGGCGTCTCGGGCTTCGTGTTGATCGGCGCGTTCGGCCTCACCGCGACAGCAGCAATCGCGGCGGCGACCAACGTCGGGGTCGCGGCCTTTGCGTTGGCCCTCGATTTCCGCGCCGGGCGCGACCTGGCCGCGGAGGCCTCGGTCACCACCGGAGGCCCGCAGCACCACTGGCTGTTCCTCGCCTTTGCGCTCTCGGGCTTCGCGTCGATTGCGTACGAGGTGCTGTGGTTCCGGGTGCTCTCGTCGACGCTCGAGTCCAGCGTCTATGCGTTCACGCTGCTGCTGGTGACGTTCCTCGGCGGGCTGGTGCTGGGCGGCGTCATCTACTCGGCCCGGCTGTCGACGCATCCCCGCCCGATGGAGCTGCTCGCCAGTGTGCAGAGCCTCGTCGCGCTCACGGCGCTGTTGTCGCTGGCGCTGCTCGGCCAGGCCCGCACGCTCGAGCACGCGCTGCCGGGTGGCTATGCGTTCATGTTCGTTCGCGCGGGGCTCGTCATTCTTCTTCCCGCGACCCTGATCGGCATGGCGTTTCCCCTCGTCGCGCAGCTCACGGCTTCCCGGCTCGAGAAGCTGGGGCGCACGGTCGGCATCCTCTACTCGGTGAACACGCTGGGCGGCATCGTCGGCTCGCTGGCGGTCGGGCTGTGGCTGATTCCGGCGCTGGGCACGCAACGCACCTTCGCGCTCGTCTGTCTGCTGAGCATGGGCGTGGCGTTGCTGGTGCAGCGGCTGGCTTCGAAGAGCGTTCGCGGTCTGCTCGTGACGGCGGCGTTGCTGGGGGTGGGCCTGCTGCTGCTGCCGGGCGACTACCTGGTGAAGGCCAGCTGGAGGTTCGACGACTCGAAGCTGCTCGAGGTGAGAGAGGGCGCCGACGGGACGCTGGCGGTCGTGCAGTACGACCACGACAGCATCTGCGGCTCGGGGCTCTACGCGTGCGACGAGAAGTGCGCGGCGCCGTTTGCGCATCGGCAGCTGTTGTTCGGATCGGTGTCGTACGCGAGCACGGTGCTCTCGGCGAAGCGGTACATGCGGACGCTGGCGCACGTGCCGATGTTGCTGCACGACGACCCGAAAGACGTGCTCGAGGTCTGCTTCGGCACGGGCACGACGGCGGCGGCTTTCGTGAAGCACCCCGGGCTGAAGGGCCTGACGGTGGTGGACCTGAACCGCGACGTGCTGGCGCTGGCTCCGCTCTTCGCCGACAGCAACTTCGGCGTGCTCGAGGATCCGCGCGTGAAGGCGATCGTCGACGACGGCCGGCACCACCTGCGGTCCACCGCGGCGCAGTACGACGTCATCTCTTTCGAGCCGCCTCCGCCGCGGTCTGCGGGCGCAGTGAACCTCTATTCGCTGGAGTTCTACGCGCTGGTGAAGGCCCGCCTTCGCCCAGGTGGCGTGATGAGCCAGTGGATCCCGCTCGACCAGCAGTCGGACGTGCTGGCGAAGCGGCTCATTCGTTCGATGCTCGACGTGTTCGCCGAGGTGCAGCTGTGGGTCCCGGCGCGCGCGGAAGCGGTGCTGGTCGCGTCGGACGCGCCGTTGAAGTTCGATGCGAAACGGTGGGCCGACCGGTGGAGCCCGATTGCCGAAAACCTGGCCGAGGTCGGCTACGCCACTCCTGACGAGATGCGGGGCGGCCTATTGATGGAGACCGAAGCGCTGCGGCGGTACGTGGGCGATCTGCCGCCGGTGACCGACGATCAGCCAGCGATCGAGTACTTCCTCTCGGACTCCGGTTCGCCTTACTCCATCGATGGCTTGCTCGCGGCGTCGGGCGGCGACGAGGTACATCGCGCGCTGTTGAAGGCGCATGGAAAGGGAAAGGCGAAGGAACCGAAGCGGGCGGCCGCGGAAATCGCGTCGCTGCCGTCGACGGCTTTCACCGAGTACCTGCGCCGCCTCGAGTACGGCTGTCTCAGCCGGGCCGCCCCGGAAGATCGCTGACGTCGCCCGACTCGGAGTACCGCTTCGCCGCGAGCAGCAGCGACTCGACGTCTTCTCGCGCGTCGAGCCAGGTGATGCGCACCGACTTGCGATCGACGCCCTTCAGCCGCGCGTTGCAGGGCGTGTCGCAGCCGTCGAGGCACTTCGCTTCTTTCAGCCTGAAGAAGGGCTTGAAGCCCCGCGCCTTCCGTTCGGTGCGCAGCGCGTCGTAGAGGGCCTGGCCGTCACCGCTCGCGTTGTCGGACTCGCAGCCTGTGCAGATGAAGAGGGTGGGGCGCTTCACCGGGTCCCTGCGTCGGGCAGTGCGTGGGTCACCATCCACTTCTCGACGTCGGGCTGTCTGTCCTTCGTCATCCCTTCGCGCGCGAGCGCGGCGAGCACCACGGCCTGCTCGCGCTGTTCCGGCTTGGCTTCCCACAGCGCGCGCGCGAGCTCGTACCGCACCACGGCGACTTCGGCGGTGTCCTGGCTCGGCTCGCGCAACTTCAGCGCGTGAGACAGCGGCTCGATGGCGGCTTCGGGTTGCTTGAGCATCAGGTGGCTGCGGCCGATGCCGAGCAGATCGAAAGCGAGAGACAGGTCGTCTTCCTTCAGTTGCTTGCGGCGAAGCGCCAGTGCGCGCTCGAAGTAGACCAGCGCCTGGGCGGCTTTCCCCTGCGCGAGGTAGAGGTCGCCCATCGAGTTGAGCGCGCTGGCGACCTCGGGGTCGTCGGGTCCGAACTTTTCCTGCCGCGCCGTCAGGGCCTTCACGAGCTCGGCCTGCGCTTTGTCCCACTGGCCCAGCAGCATGTACGCCGAGCCAGCCTTGTCGTGGCCCGCCGCCGTCGCAGAGATCGCCAGCGCCTGCTGCGCGTTCTCCAAGGCTTCCTTTCCTGACCGGCGCGACAGGTAGAAGCCCGCGAGATCGTCGTACACGCTGGCGACCAGCGGGTGGGTGTTTCCGTAGACCTTCTTTCGAATCGCGAGCGCGCGGTTCAGGTTGTCGAGCGCGGCGTCGGGGCTCTCGAGCTTGATTTGCAGGTTGGCCAGCGCGACGTACGTGGTCGCCGTCTCGGGGTGCTCTTCGCCCAGCGTGAGCCTCCGGACGCTGAGCGCGCGTTCGAAGTGGGTGAGGGCGTCTGACAGCTGGCCTTCTTTGCGTTCCATCACTCCGAGGTTGTGCATCGTCGCGGCGGTGTCGGGGTGCTCGGTGCCGAGGTACTTCAGCTGCAGCTCGTAGCTGCGCTTGTACTGCTCGCTCGATTCTTTGTAGCGGCGCAGGCGGGCCAGCGCGACGCCGAGGTTGTTCAGCGTGCGCGCGACCTCGGGGTTGTCTTCGCCCAGCCGTTCTTCCTGCAGCGTGAGCGCGTTCTTGAACTCGTCGTACGCGCGCTTTGGCTCGTTCTCGGCGAGCGCGACGATGCCGGCGTTGCTGCTGAGCTCGGCCTCGATTTCCTTGTCGCTGGCGACGCGGCTCGCCGAGGCGACGGCCAGCTGTTGCCAGGTATGCGCGTCGTCGAAGCGGTTGCCCATGCTGCCCACCACCATCGCGAGCCGGCTGAACGCGCGCGCCGCCAGCGACGCCTCGCCCGTCGTCTGGGCCGACACCGCCGCCGCCAGCAACGTCGCCTCTGCTTCCTTCGCGAGGCCCGCGCGCGCCTGCAGGCGGCCGAGCAACAGCTTCGCCTCGGCGACGGACCCGGCGGTCGCGCTGTGGGGGAGCATCAGCGCGCCGGTGAGCACCTCGATGCCTTTGCTGTACTTCCCCGAGTCGTGAAGCGTGCGCGCCTCGAGCAGCGCCTGACCCAGCTCGTCTTCCCTGGCGTTCGCCTTGTTGCCGAGCCGCGGGTGCGCCGCCAGCGCCGCGACGTCGAGGCACGTCTCGACCGGGTCGAGGCCTTTCACGAGTGAGATCGAGTTAATGACGACGATGCGATCGGCCGACTCGAGCCGCTTGGTGATGCTCTTCAGGTGCTGAACGCGCTCGTCGAGGCAGCGCAGCTTTCGCTGGTAGTCCTCTTCGGTGTCCGTCTTGCGCAGCCGGGCCGCTTCGCACGCGTCGCCCGCCGCCGCGATCCAGGTGCGGGTGTACGTGTTCAGCGACGTCTCGACGAGCCGCCACGCGTCGACGACGAAAGGCGCGTTGGTGCCAATGAACGCGGTCTTCAAGCGCGCTTTGGTCGGCTCATCCCAGATGCCCGCGAGCTTCTTCTCACTGCCGCTGCACACCTGCAGCTTCTGGCTGGCGAAGACGCCGTAGCTGACGGCGACGAGCCCGATGATCGAGAGCACGACCAGCGCGGCGATGAAGCGCTTGCCCGCGGTGGCGACGCGCCGGGGCCGCAGCTTCTCGATCATCTGATCGATCGAGTCGAAGCGCTTGCTCGGGTCCGCCGACAAGCCGCGCAGCACCGTGTCGTGCACGTGCGATGGCACCTCGCTGCCCGAGGGCACGGGAGCAACCTTCTGGGCCTCGATTTCCGCTGCGTGCGCGCGCAGCGTGGTGCCGCCGAAGGGCCGCTTGCCGTACAGCGCCTCGTACAGCGCGACGCTGAAGGCGAACTGATCGCTGCGGGCATCGGTGGTCAGGCCGTTGAGCTGCTCGGGGGCCATGTAGCCGGGGGTGCCCATCACCGCCCCGTCGCGGGTGAGGGGCGAGCCGAAGCCCGCGTCGACGGGCGCATCAGAGATGGGGCGGGCGACGCGGTTCTCGGTGGGGGTGTGCGACTGGCGCGCGAGGCCGAAGTCGACGACGCGGGGCCGGCCATCCGAGCCGATCAGCACATTGTCGGGCTTGAAGTCGCGGTGAACGATGCCCGCCCGGTGCGCTGCCGAAAGGCCGCTGCCGCACTCGATGAAGAGCCGCACCACCTCTTTCCATTCGCGCTGCCCGCGCAGCCATTCGGAAAGCGTCTCGCCCTCGATGAACTCCATCGCGACGAAGACGCGTTCGTCGAAGGTGCCGACGTCGTGAACGGCGGCGACGTTCGGGTGCTGGAGCCGCGCCATCGCCTGGGCCTCGCGCACCAGCCGCGCTTTTCCTTCATCGGCGTTGAGGCTGCCGCTGCGCAGCAGCTTGAGCGCGACCTTGCGATCGAGCTGGGGGTCGTACGCGGCGAAGACTTCGCCCATGCCACCCGAGCCGAGCTTCTCGAGCAGCACGTACCGGCCCAGTGAGGTGCCCTTGTGCAGCAGCCGCACCCCCGTGGCAGTCGACCGTGCGTCGGGGCCATCAGGGTTGGTCTGCGCGGGCGCGGGCGTGTTCGAGATGGGCGCCGCGAAAGTCTTCGAGAAGAGCACCGCCGACAGCGCTTCGTGTCGGGCGACGCACTGCTTGCAGTCGGCCAGGTGTTCCGCCACGGCTGCCGCCCGCAGCGGGTCGAGCGTGCCCCCGGCGAGCTGCGACAGTGTGTCCTCGTCGAGGTGGGCGGAGTCCAAGGGGGGCGGACGTTAACCGGTGAAGTGCCCGCTGGCTTCCCTTGAGGCGTGCGGCTACACGCCGCCCATGCAGAACCCCCGGTTGGTCTTCGGCTTTGTCGTCGCGCTCTACCTGCTGGTGTTCCCGTACCACCCGGGGCTGCGGTCGCCGAACGAGCTGTGCCGCCTCTGGCAGACGCGCGCGCTGGTCGACCACGGGAAGATCTCGATCAACGACACCATCGCCGAGTACGGCATGGTCGGAGATCTGTCGGTCGTGAACGGAGTGCTCTACCCATCGAAGGCGCCGCTGCTTTCCTTCGTGGCGGCACCCGTCTACGCCGTGATGAAGCTCTTCGGCCCGGTGACCGACGTGACCCAGGTGTATTGGTCGCGGCTGTTCCTGCTGATTCTGCCGACGCTGGCGATGCTCGTCTTTCTGCGGCGGTTCCTGCTCGTCTACTTATCGCCGCTCATCGCCGACACCGTCATCGCGACCTACGCGCTGGGCACGATGGCCTTCGCGTACTCGCAGCTCTTCTTCTCGCACCAGCTGACGGCGGTGCTGCTGTTCATGGCCTTCTACGCCGCGTGGCGCACGCTGAGCCAGCAGTGGAAGCAGTGGGGCTGGGCGGTGAGCGGCGCCTTCAGCGGAGCGGTGGTCGCCACCGAATACACGGGAGCGCTGGGCGTGGTGTGTCTGGCGATCTACGCGGCGTACGCAGTCGTCACCGCAACGCAGGGCACGGGGCAGCAGAAGGCGATGGCATTGGCGAAGGTCGGCGGCCTGGTGCTGCTCGGCTCGGCGCCCTTTCTCGGCGGGCTGATGGCGTACCACCAGTCGGCGTTCGGCCACCCGCTGACCAGCGGGTACAAGTTCCTCAACGACCCCGGTTACCAGGAGTGGCACGTCGGCGGCTTCCTCGGCATTCGCTACCCCGACCCGTCGGCCTTCGCGCTGTCGTTCTTCTCGCCGCTGCGCGGGCTCTTCACCCTGTCGCCGTTTCTGTTGCTGGCGTTCGGGGGCTTGAGGAAATTGTTTCGCGAGCAGCGCGCGCTCTTCGTGTTCACCGTGACACTGCTGCTGGGCAACGCGTACTTCACGTCGTCTTTTACCTACAGCTCGTGGGGCTGGACGACGGGCCCGCGGCACCTGACGCCGCTGATGCCCTTCTTGTTGTTGCCGGTGGGGCTCGCGCTGCAATGGCTCTTGGAGGCGAAGACCTTCGACGGGCGCGTGGGCTTCGGGATCGCGGCGGGCCTCTGCGTCAGCAGCGTGCTGGTCGACGGGGCGCTCGCTTTCGTGAACTACATCCCCGACTCGCACTCGACGGCGTTGTTCGGGCTGGCCGTGCCGCTGTTCCGCGCGGGCTACCTGCCGCCGACGGTGCTGATGTTCTTGAAGGCGCCCAATGGCTTTGCGGGGACGCTGGCGATTCTGCTGCTCGTCGGGGCCGCCGCGATCATCGGCCTTCGGCTCGCCGTCGGGCGCGCGCGAGAAGTGGCGGTGGCGGCGGCGCTGGTCGTGCTGGTGCACGTGGGACTGCTGGCGGGGCTCACGAAGCACCACGACGCCGATCTTCAGAACGTGGAGTTCTTGAAGAAGGTGTGGATGACGCCGCCGTCGAGCTAAGCCACGGCGAGCAGGCGGTGCAGCCAGCGAATCTCGAGCACGCGATCGGCAAAGGCGACCGACGCGGGGTCGGCGACGTCGTTGAGGCGGCGCCAGTCGGCCGGGTCTGACGCGTCACCGACGATGCGGGCGCAGGGCAACGTGTCACCGAGCGCTTCGGCATCCGCAGCGGCCTGGCGCAGCGTCTGATCTCGGAACACGGGCACCACGTCGCGCGCGGCGTCAATCCAATCGGCGGTGGCGTGCGAGTCCTGCGGCACGACGACGGTGATGCGCCGCTGCAGGTCTTCGCCGCGCAGGGCGAGCGTGCGCGAGAGATATGACTGCGTGCCCGCGGCGAGCTTCGCGCGAACGGAATCGAGGAGGTCGAGCGGGAAGTTGCGGCGCGCCACCAGCACGATGTCGAGCGTGGCGTACGGGTCGATCGCCAGCCGCGCGTCGACCGCTTTGCCAATCGCGTCGCGCTGCTCGAAGAGGTCCGGCGCGTCGCACCACAGCGAGACGTGCTGCGCGCCGGGCGATGCGGGCTCACCGAGCTGGAAGACGTCGGGCATGTCGAGGCGCGCGGCACGGTCAACAAGGTGCGGGCGGGGCTGCTCGTCGAGGCGGCGGTTCAGCTGCACTTCGGCGCGCTCGAGCGTCGAACGCAGCGTGTCGCGGTTCATCGTCGAGGTCTGCAGCACGCGGTAGGGCGGGGCGGGGTCGAACTCGACGCCGTCTTTCTTCGCGTCGGTGCGCATCGCGGTGCCAGGCAGCAGTGACAGCGCGAACACCTGGGCTTCGTCGCCGAGGCCGTGCGCTCCGAGGAAGTCGATGCCGCGCATCACGTCGTCGGAGGTGTCGCCGGGAAGTCCGACGATCAAGTCGACGAGCAGCTCGATGCCGACGTCGTGCAGCATCTTCGCGGCCGCGGCGACCTTCTCGGGGCTGCCTCCGCGCTTCACCCGCTTCAGCGTCTCGCGGTTCACCGACTGCAGCCCGATTTCGAGCTTGGTGAAGCCGGCCTTCGCCAGCTGCGCGGCGTGGGCGGGCGTGAGGCCTTCGGCGCGGATTTCACCGAAGAAGGTCATCGTGCGGTCGCGGTTCACTTCGGCGAGCGCGTCGAGCAGCGCCTCGAAGTCGGGGCGGTGGTTGAAGGTCGGGTCGAGGAAGACGACCTCGCGCGCGCCCTTGTCGCGAAGGGTGGCGATCAGCTGCGCGCTGCGTTCGACGTCGAGCACGCGAAGCACGCTGCTGCTGCGCGGGTAGAAGCAGAAGGTGCAGTGCGATCTGCAGCCGCGCACGGTCTCGAGGTAGGTCGAGCGCTCGGGGTCGACCGGCACCAGCCCTTCGACATACGGCGACGGGTATTGGGTGAGCGCGAAGTTGGCGTTGGCAGCGGGGCCGAAGGGAAGCAGGCCGGATTTTCCGCGGACGGCGACGTTCGGCATTCCGGCGACGTCTTCGCCGGCGGCGAGCTTCGTCATCAGCGCCGAGAAGGTGTCTTCGGCTTCACCGGTGACGGCGACGTCGTAGCCGTCCTGCCCGAGGATGAACGGGTTGTCGGGGCCGACCTCGGGGCCGCCGATGAGCACCTTGGTGCGGGGCGACCGCTTCTTCACTTCGCGGGCGAGGTGAAGGCTGCGCTCGGAGCTCCAGAGGTAGAGGGACAGGCCGAGGAAGTCGGGCTCGTCTTTGGCGATCAGCTCGGCGAGGCGGGTGTCGCCGTAAGCGTCGGTGACGCTGGGGGCGAGCACTTCGATTTGCAGGTGTTGGCCGAGGCCGTGAACGCGCGCGGCGACTCCGAGACAGCCGGCGGCCAGCGGCACGTTGCCGGTGGCGGCCAACGCGGCAGGCGGAGGCACGGGCAGCTGCACCAGCTTGAGGCGCTTCATTTCTTCTTCGGCCAGACGAGCGTCAGCTGGCCCTGAAACGGCGTCGCGCGCCACGCGCCCCAGAGGCGGTCGTACTCGGCCTGCACCTGCGCGACGAAGGCGGCGTTCACCCAGTTCGGGCGCTGCTTGTTGGTCGCGGTGAACATGCCGTCGAGGCCAGAGATGAGGCCGTTGGCGTCGAGGCGGCCCTTCATCACGCTCTGCATCGGGCCGACGATCGATTCTGCAAGTCCGATCTGCGAATCGGGATCCCAGGTGGCGTTGGCGTCGTTGAGAAGACGGAGCGGGGCTCCGGCGGCGAGCGTGCCGAAGAAGCCCGACGTCATCCCGGCCAGGCTCTCGACCGCGTAGTGCACGAAGTCGTGAACGAGGAATGTCTTCGTCTCGAGGTCCGCCTTCTCGCGCGTGCCGTCGGCGCGGATGACCTCGACCCGGTGCCTGAGGTCCGACAGCTTCGTGAAGAGCACGTGCATCCGGCGCGGGACCTTACACCCGTGCCCGTTTATCCCGAGAGAAGTCGAGGGATGATGTTGTCCCTCGAACGCGGAGTGTCTGACCCCGCAGAGGTTCGGCGAAGGACCTGCCGCTTGATCACGTGCCGCAGCGGCGGCTCATCGCTCGACTGGACCTGGGCCGAACCGACGTCGACGGGCGAGCGCGAGCAGCCCGAGCATCGCGAACATCAGCGGCGACGACGTCGACGAGCAGCCGCAGCTTCCCGTCATCCCGTTCGGAGTTCCGAAGCCGCCGCCATCGGTCGGCGGCGGTGGTGCGCCCGTGCCTCCATCCGCGGTGGCCGGCGTGCCCGCGTCGATGACCGTGCCAGCGTCCGAAGCGCCTGCATCCATGCCCATCGACCCTGCGTCGGTCGTGCCCGCATCGCCGACGGGCGGATCCAGCACGCCCGCGTCGATCGGCCCGACCCACACCAGTCCGATCGCGTCAGCGGACAAGAACCCCGCCGCCGCGGTCGAACGAAGCGTCAACGACACCGCCCCGGACATCGGCACGGTGCCCAGTGACGCGACGCCACCATCGCGTTGGTCCCACGACAGCGCCGCAGTGCCGGAAGCAGACGACACGTCGACGACGCAGACGGTGCGATTGGACCCACCGAGCCCGCTCGCGACCACCCCGTACACGCCCGCCATCGGCACGGTCGCCTGGAACCGCGCCGTCGGCTGGGTGTTCAGGTTCGCCTCGAGCGTCTCCCACGCATAGAACCCGCCAGCCGCGGGCTGCAGCCGCGCCCAGCCACCGTCTGCGCTGAAGCCGTCGTCGAGGTCATCGACCACCAGCGCGTTCTCGAGCTTCGGATCCACCACCGACCGCGCGCGGAACAACCACTTCCACGCGTCGGGGTTGTTGTACGTGCGCGTCCACGAGTCGTGGCTGTTGTCGGTGTAGAGCGTCAGCCGCAGCGACGAGCCACCGTCGGCGTTCGACCCCGGCGACCAGCTGAACCCCGCATCCGTGTAGACGGCCGTCATCGTCTGCGCCGCGGGGCTGGTCACGACGCCATTCACATGCGGGTACCCCGTGAGCACCGTGGGGATGTTCGTGCCCGCGAGCGTGTCGCCGATGTTCGAGACCCAGTTGACGCTGTTCGCGCTGGGCACCGTGCCATCGCCCCACGAATGAAACGCCCAGACCTGCGTGTTGGTGAAGCGAAGCCCGGAGCCGCCGCCCGACGCTCCGCACACCGGCAGCGCCGCCGCGACGCGGTAGCGTCCCTGGCCCGCCGTGTAGTCCCACGTTCCGCCCCCACCCATGCTGATGCCAGTGATGTAGATGCGCCGCGGGTTCACCCGGTAGTGGTGCATCACCCAGGTGAGGAAGTCGTTGAGCTTCCCCGCGTCCCACCACGCCGGCGACTGCGGAGAAATCACGATCGCGTCGTCGTTCGCGAAGATCCGGCTGCCGTTGCGCGCCTCGCGCAGGCCCGCGTCGTCCGTGGTGATCGTGGCTCCCGTCTTCAGCAGCTTCGCCGCGCCATGCGCCGTCATCTCGTCGAAGAGCTCGGAGCCCATGCCGGCGCCGACCTCGCCTGCGCCGTGAAGGAAGAGGACGAGCGAGTGCCTCGCTGTCGACGTCGAATACCCGGGCGGCACGTACACCAGGAACCCGTACCCGGCGTCGGTGGTGTTGATGGGCTTCTCGACCAGCACATCGTCTTTCTGCGCCAGCACCAGCAGCACCGCGAAGGTCGCAAGCATGGCGGCAGAGGTTATCACCGCAAACCGCGGGTGATGTGCGCAGCTGGAGCAGGCGGTGCGTGACCGGCCGACGCAACGGGCCGTAGAGTGCCCGGCCGTGAAAACCCGCCGCCGGAAGCTGTGGCCCTTCGTGTTGGGCGGAGTCGTGCTGCTCGCGATCGCCGCAGTCGCCTCTGCTTTCGCCTTCCGCATGCGGGTCGCGCAGGCCGCCAGCGGGTTCCTCGAAGACACGATGGAAATGGTGCTCGAGCTGCGCACGCGCCCCGCCCACGCGTCGTCGCAGACCGTCGGCTCTTTCGGCAAGTGCGCCGAGCCTCGCCTCGACAGCTACATCGACCTGAACCTCAATGACGAGCCCGAGGCCTGCAAGGCGTTTCGCGCCCCCAACGCGCCGCGCGGCAGAATCCCCGACGAATGCCTCGCCATCGTCACCCCGCACAACGCGCTGGCCTGGGCGCGCGGGCTGATGGCGTGCTCGCGGTCGGACAGCGCGGGCCTGCCCGAGAACATCTTCACCGCGGGTCACCAGCGGCAGCAGGTGCAGTTTGCTCCGTGGACCCAGGCGGCGAAGATTCTTGGCTGGGAAGTTCGGGCGCAGACGGCAACGGGGCAGTTCGGGCTCGCCTTCGAGACCTGCGCCGACGTCATCGCCAGCTGCCGCGATCTCTCGTGGGGCGGAGCGCTGGCCGGCACCATGGCTGCCGTCACCAACCTGCGAATCATCTACCCCGCCTGCGTCGAGGCCGTCGTTCAGGCCGACGCGGCCCAGCGCAAGAAGTTCCACGGCTCGCTCGAGGCCATCTGGACCTCGATGCGCACCAACAGCGCCATGCTTCGTGACGAAGCCGTCATTGCCGGCATCGAAGTCTATGGCTTCGAGCTCGAGCCCAGGCAGCAGGCCACGCTTCCCAAAGAGCTGCGCGACCGCATCGGCCCGGCCCCCGCGATGTTCCCCAAACCCCAGCTGCTCGGCTGGCAGCTGATGTCCCTTCGCGCGATGAATGCCGATTTGCGCAAAGTCGCCGACCTTCCCGACGACGAACGCGCGCCGCTGATCGCGAAGCTGGCCGCGAAGCACAGCGGGGTCGGCTCAGTCGCCTCGCTCGAGAAGTTCCTTCGCCGCGCGGACGAGCTGCCCGCGTTGGTCGAGCTGCTGGCCGCCGCGTCGTCCGTCGATGCGCGGTCCCCCGCGTCGTCAGCGTCCTTCACCGTCACCTCTGGGGCCGGCGCCTTCGAGTTCAAGCCCGTGAACCCCGAGCTCGCGAAGTACGCGATCAAGATCTCGCTGGCGAAGAAGTAGAGATATGGCTTCCGCGACGGGGCGTTGAAGGTAGAAAGCGCCCCTCAAGTCCTACTTTCGTGGAGCAAACGCCGTGGCGAGCGAAGCAGAAGACAAGAAGCAGGGGGAAGACACGCGCGGTCTGGCCGAGACCGTCGTCGGGCGGTCGGTGCTCGACAACGAGTCGGTGAAGAAGTTCCTGGCGTACCCGCTGCCCGTCCGCGTCACGGCCGCCGCGGTCGCCTTTGCCGCGCTGCTCTTCATCCCCTACCTGGGCGCGGTCGGCCTCTGGGACCCGTGGGAAACGCACTACGGCGAAGTGGCGCGCGAGATGATTCAGCGGCGCGACTACCTGCACCCGTACTGGGAAAACGCGTGGTTCTTCAGCAAGCCCGCCTTCACGATGTGGATGCAGGCGCTGGGCATGCAGATCGCCGGCTCGAGCATCCCCCAGGGGCAGGGCGAGCTCGGCCACTACAGCGAGTGGGGCTTCCGGATGCCCTTCGCGCTCTTCTCGGTGCTGGCGATCGGCCTGCTCGCGTGGGCGATGGCGCGCGTCGTCAGCGCCCGCGCCGCGCTGGCCACCATCTTCGCGCTCGCGACGATGCCGATGTGGTTCCTGCTCGCGCGCCAGGCCGTCACCGACAACCCCGTCGTCTGCTCGATGGTCTGCGCGATGGCGTGCGCGATGGTCGGCCTGCTCGACAAGAACACGAAGCACCGCACGGTCTGGTGGTACGCGTTCTACGTCTTCTGCGCGACCGGCACGCTCGCCAAGGGCCTGCTGGGCTTCGGCATCCCCGGCGTCATCCTGATTCTGTTCGCCGTGCTCTGCGTCATCCCGTGGAACGAAGGGGCGATGGAAAAGCACGCCCGCTGGTTCTTCAAGCGCGCGGGCATGCCCCTGTTCGTCGCCGTCGCTGCGGCGGCCTTCGCGTGGGCCCTGACCTACGTCATCTTCGGCGACAAGTATTACGGGCTCACCCCTGCGGTCTTCGCGTTCTTCGGCGTCTCGGCGTACCTGCTGGGCAAGGTGGTCGATCGCGCGCAGCCGCTGATGCCGCAGGCGATCGCCGGAGCGGCCCTTTCCGTTCTCGCCGCTGGCCTCTCGGCCACGCAGGCGGTGCGCAACCTCGGCATCGGCGTCGGGCTGCTCGCGATTGGCTTCATCCTCTACGTGCTCGCCAACTGGGTGCGCGACCAGGAAGAGATGCCCGTGCTGTGGGGCAAGTTCTACGAGATGCGGTTCGGTACGGGCGTGTTCCTTTTCTTCGCGATCGCGGCGCCCTGGTACCACGCGATGTTCACCTTCGAGAGCGTGGACGATGAAGGGAAGCTGTTCTGGTACCGCTTCCTCATTCACGACCACCTCGCGCGCCTCGGCGCAGGCGTTCACACCACCACGCCGGGCGGCACCTTCATCTACTTCATCGAGCAGGGCGGCTTCGCCATCTACCCCTGGGTGCTGCTCGTCCCGGGCGGGCTCACCGTGGTCGCGAACCTGAAGCTGCGCAGCAACAAGGGCGTCGACAACGTCGGCGCGCTCGCGACCATCTGGCTCGTCTTCAGCTTCGCGCTCATCGGCGCGTCGGCGACCAAGTTCCACCACTACGTGTTCCCGATGCTGCCGCCGATGGCGATTCTGATCGGCATCTACCTGGACAAGGTGTGGACGGAAGGCATCAGGAAGCACGCGCTGTCGCTGATGTTCGGGCTGCCGTTGCTTCTCTTGGTCGGCAAGGACCTCTCGGGCAACCCCAAGAACTTCACCGACCTCTTCGTCTACAACTACGACCGCCCGTACCCGACCTTCCTCACCACCAACCCGGTGCAGTTCTGGAGCACGCGGCCGTTGTCGGTCGGTGACCTGGTCGTCATCGCGCTGCTGGGCGTCGGCGGCTACCTCGCCTTCGAAGCCTTTGGCACCAAGCGGTCTCCCTTCTTCCGCGCCCTCGCGCTGCTCGTCACGTTGATGGGCGCCGGCGCGCTGCTGGCGGTGATGTCGGGTGGCTCGAGCCCAGCGCTGCTGATGGTCGGCCTCGGCATTCTCGCCACCGCAGGCTTCGTGGTGTTCGAGGCGCTGCGCCCGGCCAATGAAAGCCGCGCGTCGCTGTGGGTGCTCGCGCTCGTCATCGGTGGAGCAGGGCTCGCAGCTGCCGGCGCCGGTGCCGCACTGCAGGCCTCGGGTCAGCCCGACCCGCTGTGGGGCGCGCTGGCCGAAGTGGCGAACGCGAAAGAGGTGATGGGCTTCGGCTTCACCGCCTTTGGCATTCTGCTGATGTTCCAGGCGCTGGCCCGCGCGAAGGTGGCGATGTTTGCGACGGGCGTCGCGGCCGCGTGCCTGTGGGCCTTCTGGTTCAGCTGGAGCCACTGGGTCGACCTCTCGCACCACTGGACGCAGCGCGATCAGTTCTGGGCGTACTACCAGGGCCGCAAGCCCGAAGAGCCGATCGCCTCGTTCTTGATGAACTGGCGCGGCGAGACCTTCTACTCGCGGAACACCGTGAAGCAGATCAAGGACAACAACCTGCTGTTCCAGTACGCGGCGCAGCCGGGCCGCGAGTGGGCGCTGGTCGAGCACGCGCGGCTGGGCATCCTCAAGGGCGCGGTGGGGCCCGACAAAACAGTCACCCTCATCAAGAAGGACCTCAACAACAAGTTCGTGCTGGTCACCATCGATTGAGCCTTCAGGTCCGTGGCCTCTTCCGCCGGTTCGGCAATCGAACGGCGGTCGAGGGGCTGACCTTCGACGTCGCTCCCGGCGAAGTGTTCGGGCTGCTCGGGCCCAACGGCGCGGGCAAGACGACCACCGTTCGCATGCTCACCGGGCTCATCACCCCGACCGGCGGTGAGGCGGTCGTGTGCGGCGAAAAGATTCCCCTCATCGATGAAGGCAGCGCGCTTCGCCGCAAGGTCGGCCTGCTCACTGAACAGCCCGGGCTCTACGACCGGCTGTCGGCGCGCGAGAACCTGCAGTTCTTCATCCGGCTGAACGAGCTCGACGAGAAGACGGCGTGGGCCCGGTGCCTGCGGTACCTCAAGCGCTTCGGCCTCGACGGCCGCGAAGATGAAGCGGTGGGCACGTACAGCAAGGGCATGCGGCAGAAGCTCGCCATCGTCCGCACGCTGGTGCACGAGCCGCAGGTGCTGTTCCTCGACGAGCCGACGTCGGGCCTCGACCCCGAGTCTGCCCGCACCGTTCGCGACGCGGTCGCCGAGCTCGCGACCGAAGGCCGCACCCTGGTGCTCTGCAGCCACAACCTGGGCGAGGTCGAACGGCTCTGCACGCGCGTCGCGGTGATCAAGAACCGCCTGCGCACCGTCGCCAGCCTCAAAGACCTTCGCAAGCAGGGCACCGCGCTCGACATCCGCGTCGACGCAGACGCTGGCCGCTTCACCGCCGCGCTCGCCGCGCTGCCCTTTCAGCCCAGCGCGATGCACGAAGGCAGCGTGCTCAAGGTAATGCTCACCGCTGACGACCAGGCGCCCGCGGTCGTCGAGTGCCTCGTGAGGGCCGGCGCGCGCGTGTTCCAGGTGACGACCGCCGCCCGCCCCCTGGAAGAGGCGTACCTCGAGCTGGTTCGCGAGGGGGACGGATGAGCTTCTCGTGGCCGCGCGCGAAGGCAGTGTTCCAGAAGGACTTCCTCGACCTGCGGAAGAACAAGGCGCTGCTGTGGTCGATGCTGGCGCTGCCGGCGTTGCTGGTGGTCGCTCCGGCGCTGGTGGTGTTCGCGTACATCTACAAGCCTGACGACCCGAACCTCACCACGATGGCGCAGTACTTCGATGTTCGCGTGAACCCCGAAGACGCCGCGCGCTTCCTCATCGACAAGGTGCTGATCGACTGGTTCGCGGTCTATTTGATCATGCCGGTCTTTGTGCCGATTCTGATCTCGTCGCACGCGGTGGCAGGCGAGAAGGAAAAGCGGACGCTCGAGCCGCTGCTGGCGTCGCCCGTCACCCCGCTCGAGCTGCTGATCGGCAAGAGCCTCGCCTCGCTGGTGCCGTCGTTCATCATCTGCGTGCTCGCTTTTGCCGGCATGAGCGTCGTGGTCGACCTCGTGGCGTGGAACACGGTGAAGGGCCCGCTGCTGCCGAACGCGATGTGGATGTTCGGCGTCTTCGTCGTCGCCCCCCTGTTCGCCTTCTTCGGCAATGGCGTCTCGGTCGTCATCTCGGCCCGCGTCAACGACTCGCGCCTCGCGCAGCAGCTGTCGGGGCTCTTCGTCCTTCCGTTGATTGGCCTCGCGGGAGGGCAGTTCGCTGGCTGGCTGAAAGCCGGGGTCGCCTACTACGCGCTGCTGGGCGCCTTCGTGCTGTTGCTCGACTTCGGGCTCATCGTCGCCGCGCGCCGCCTCTTCGACCGTGAACGGATGATGGGCCGCTAAGCCGTCGCTTCGATGAAGGCCTCGGCCCACGCGACGGGCTGCCACAGCGGGCCGGCCTCAATCTTTGCGTGAGCAAAGCCGGCGTCCTTCAGCAGCGACTGCCACTTCTCGAGCGTGAAGATCCGCACTTCTTTCAAGCCGAACACGCGCTGCTCGAACCCTTCGATCGCCAGCCGGCCGAATACGTTGTCCTGCCGCGGGTCGACCAGCACCAACAGCCCGCCCGGCCGCAGCACCCGCCGCATCTCTTTCAGCGACGCCACGTGGTCCGGGTAGTGATGAAACGAATTGGTGCATACGATTTTATCGAAGGATGCGTCGCGAAACGGCAGCCGGCCCGCGTCGCCGCGCGTCAACCGGCCCCGCAACTTCGGCTCTTTCTTCGCGGTGTCGAGCATGCCCTGCGAGTAGTCGAGCCCGATGGCGACGGCGTTTTTCTCGAGCAGGCGCACCGCTCCGTCGCCTGGGCCACAGCCCAGATCCAGCACCTTTTCCCCAGGGAGAACACGTAACCTCGCCAGCGCCTGCCGCTGAATTCGCCGCAGCTCGAGCCCAAAGAAGGTGAGCCGGTAGAACCGCGCCCAGACGTCGAAGAAGCGACCGTGTTTGTGGAGCGGGTTGTCCATGCAATCGATTTCCCTGCCGTCCGTCTGGCCAGATGACGTTGGCGTTCGTGGGTGAGAAGTGGGAACTTCCCACCCGCGTTACATACCCTCTGGAGGAACGATGGGATTCTTAGGCGGGATCAAGGCCGAAGCGCAGCGCAACTTCATCGCCCGCGCGGACGAGGCCAAAGACCACATCATCTACAAGTACCCTGAGAACAACATTCGGCTGATGACCCAGCTGACTGTTGCCTCGGACGAGATGGCGCTGTTCGTCAAAGACGGCGTGGTGGCGGGCAAGCTCGGCGCAGGCCGGCACACGCTCGACTCCAACAACATCCCGTTCATCTCGAAGCTCCTCGAGAAGGTCACCGGAGGAAGCCTCTTCATCGCCGAGGTCTACTTCGTCACCCTGCGCGAGTTCTCGGGCCTCAAGTTCGGCGGCCCCATCGGCGACACGCGCGACCCCGAGACGGGCCTCGGCATCGGCACGATGGTCTACGGCGACTACTCGCTGAAGGTGAACGACCCCGAGAAGCTGATCGTCGGCCTGGTCGGGATGCGGAAGGTCAACAACGACGACTTCCTGGGCTGGTTCAAGAACCAGGTGTTGAAGGTCACCCGCGATCGCATCGCCGAGCTGATCGTGAAGAAGAAGTGGCCGCTGCTCGACGTCACGTCGGGCGCGTACACGGAAGAGATCGAGCAGGAAGTCATCGCCGGCACGAAGCAGCACGTCGAGCCGTACGGCGTCACCGTCGTCCGCTTCGGTAACTTCACCATCAGCATCAAGCCCGAGGACGAGGCGACGCTGAAGAAGCTGTCGAAGGACGTCGCCTACTCGCGCCTCGCCGGTGGCTTCAACCAGTACGCGCAGGGCCAGGCGATGCTCGGCGCCGCGGAAGGGATGGCGAAGGGCGGCGAAGGCTCGGGCAACGCGCTCGGGGGCATGGGCATGGGCATGGGCTTCGGCATGGCCCAGAACTTCATGAACCAGCAGCCGAACCAGGGCAGTGGTGGTGGACACGCGGCGCCTCCGCTCGCGGCCCCTGCGGCGCCTGCCGCTGGCCCGTCGGTGATGGATCGCCTCAAGCAGCTCAACGAGCTCAAGGCGGCCGGGCTGCTCAACGACGACGAGTTCAACGCGAAGAAGGCCGAGCTGATGAAGCTGCTCTAAGCGTTCTTCGAAATATTAACGATTCGAGGGGCCAGCTCAGAAATGAGTCTGGCCCTTCGTTCTTGAGCCGCCGCGCTGGCTGCGATGGCCGCCTGCGCCAACACGCCCCGGCTCATCGTCAACGACGGCGCCAACAGCCTCGTGGTGAAGAAGCTGCTCGGCACCGCGGAGTGCGGCGGCGTGGTGCCCCTGGTGAAGAACGGAAGGGTGACGACTCCCCGCGCCAGCGAAGAATGCGTCGCGCGGGCCGACATCGAGAAGCTGAAGGGGTCGATCGATCAGGGCGCGCTGGACAGCTGACCCGCCCACGCCTCGCGCAGCTTCGCCGTCGTCTCCGGAGCGCTCCACCACTCGGGCGCCAGCGTAGATCTCAGCGCCGCGACTGCTTCGGCCGACTGCAGCAGCTCGACACCGCGGTACAGCGGGTCACGTTCCAGCTGGAAGCGGGGCGCGTCTTCGAGTGGCACTTGAATCGACAGCGCGCGCGCCGACCACGCGCGGTAGCTTTCCGCCGCGAACTCTGGCGTCTGCCCACGCGATTCGATCATCGTCAGCAGGCCGGCCGCGGTCTTGCGCAGCGCGAACAGCTGCAGCGCGGTCGACGACGCCAGCGATGGCTTCGCCGCCTCGTCCGCCACGCCCTGCTGCTTCAGCCACGCCGCGTTCGACGGCAGCTGCGCGAAGAGCAGGGCGGTGGTGTCAGCGACGAGAGGGTCGGCGAGGCGAGGCAGCTTCTCTGCCGGCTCCCGCGACCCGTGCATCGCCAGGCCCCGGCCGACCTCGCCCAGCGCCATCGACAGGTCTCGCACGCCACCCGCAGGCCGCACGCTCACCCGCACATCGGCCGCGCCATTCGGAGCGACAGTCAGCGGCAGCGGGTTCTTCTTCGCCGACTCCGCCAGATCCAGCGTCAGCCCCGGCTGCCCGTACAGGTTCAGCGTGCCCAGCAGCGCCGCCGCCTTCGCCGCCTGTTCCGCCTTTGCGAAAGCCGCGTCTGCCGCCACCGACGGCCGCAGCAGCTTCGGCAAATCGGCCCGCGTCACCTTTTCCAGCGGCAGCCCGAGCTCGGCCTTCGCCAGCACCGTAAGCCCTGCCTTCCATTCGGCATCGGTCGAATCGAGCGTCTTCTGCGCCAGTGCCTGCACCGATTCCAGGGTCACGCCCGCGTACTCTTCGGGCGTCATCCCCAGCGCTGCCAGCGCCGCCACCACCGCGTCGTCGCGCTTCTTGATTCCCTCGGCCAGCGCCGGCACCGCTTCCCGCGACGCAGCCCACAGCGCCCGCCGCTTCACCGCGCTCTTCTCGTTCGCCAGCAGCCGCGACAGGTCCTTCCATGCCGTTGGCTTTCCATCGAGGTCGAAGGTCGCGGTGGCTTCCTGCCCGGCCAGCGTCGCGTTGGCTTCCATCGTCGCGCGCGCCAGCCTTTCACCGACCAGCCACTTTTCCAGCCGCTTCACACCGACCGCGTTGCCGATGCCTTCCTTCTTCGCGAGCCGCACGCGATCGAGCGTGGCCGGAGCGTAGAGCACCGCGTGGGCCAGGGCCGGCTTGTCGAGCTCGAGCGCGGCGCCCTGCGTCCAGTGCGCCCACAGCAGCTCGTCTTGTTCCCTCGTCAGCGCCAGCGCCTCGACGGCGATCGCGTCGACTTCCTTCGCCAGCTGCTGCTGCGCGTTCAACGGAACCGGCGGCAGCTCGGCGGGCGGCACCACCTTCGGGCACCCGGTGAGGATCAACCAGCCCAGTGTCAGGATCCTTGCGCGCATCACGAGGCGCGAATGTAACGTCACCCGCCCCGATGCCAACCGAGAAGCAGTGGGCGGCCGCCCGCGCGCGAGAAAAGCTCAACGCCGCCCTTCGCGAGTACTTCGCCAGCCAGGGCTACCTCGAGGTCGAGACTCCGCTGCTGGTGCCGACCCCGGGCCTCGAGCCGCACATCGACCCGTTCGAGCTCGAGTTCATCCCCCAGACAGGCGTCGGCGCGCGGCAGCCCCTGTACCTGCACACGAGCCCCGAGTACGCGATGAAGCGGCTGCTCGCAGACCCGCACTGCCCTGCGCTTTTTCAGCTGTGCAAGGTGTTCCGCAACGGAGAGGTCTCGGGTCACCACAACCCCGAGTTCACGTTGCTCGAGTTCTACCGGCCGAACGCCGATTACCACGCGATCATGGCCGACCTCGAAGGCGCGCTGGCGCTGGCCGAGAAGCGGGTCACCGGTGGCGCCGCCCTGTTCGGCCAGACGCCGTGGGAAAGGGTGAGCGTGCGCGACGCGCTGCTGCGTGCGACCGGCGTCGACTGGCAGGCGCACCCGACCGCAGCCGGGCTTCGCGCCGCGGCCGAGAAAGCGGGGGTGCGCGTCGGAGGCGCCGACAGCTGGGACGACGTCTTCTTCCACTTGTTCCTGCAGCGCGTCGAGCCAGGCCTGGGCGCGACGCGGCCGACGTTCCTGCTCGAGTACCCCGCAGCGATGGCGTCGCTCGCGCGGCTGAAGCCTGACGATTCGAAGGTGGCAGAGCGCGTCGAGCTGTACGCGCACGGCGTCGAGCTGGGCAACGGGTTCAGTGAGCTCATCGACGCGAAGGAGCAGCGCGCGCGGCTGGTCGACGAACAGGCGCTGCGTCGTTCGCAGCAGCGCCCCGCGTTTCCCCTCGATGAGAGGTTCCTCGCTGCCGTGGGAAGAATGCCGCCCAGCGGCGGAATCGCCGTCGGCCTCGATCGGGTGTTAATGCTGCTGCTGCAGGCCGAGCAGCTGTCCGACGTGCTCCTCTTTCCGGCCGGAGAATTCCTTTGAAGCAGCTGATGCGCACGTTGTTCGCCGGGTCGGCCGCGGTCGGCATCACCGGAGTCGCTTCCCCTCTCGTGTCCGCGCTCTCGATCGTCGGAGAAGAGGCGATGGATCCGGTGCTCAACCTCTGGGCCCGGACGATTCTCGCCGCGTCGGGCGTGCGCCATGACGTCAGCGGGCTGGAGAACCTGCCGCCGGGGAACTTCGTGCTCGCGGTGAACCACCAATCGCACTTCGACGCGCTGGTGCTCTTCGCTCACATTCGCCGGCACATGCGCTTCATCGCGAAGCAGCAGCTGCGAAAGATTCCCATCTTCGGTTACGCGCTCGCGCGCGCGGGAAACGTCTTCGTCGATCGCACCGGCAGCGACGCGGACAAGGGCAAGCTGAAGGACTCTGTTCGCGCGGTGCAGGAACGGGTGAGCATCGTCTTCTTCGCGGAAGGGACGCGGTCGAAAGACGGGAAGCTCGCTGCGTTCAAGAAGGGAGCGGCCGTGCTCGCCCTCGAGGCCGGCGTTCCTCTCGTCCCCGCTGCGCTCGCGGGCACGTACGACATTCTTCCCAGCGGAAGAATCGCGATTCAGGCCCGGCCCGCGGCGCTCGTCATCGGCGAGCCGTTCATCACCACCGGCATGACCCTGGCCGATCGCGATGGGCTCACGGAAAACTGCCACGCCCGCGTGGCAGCCTGCCTCGCTGAAGCCGAAGCGATGGTCGAGCGCCTCAGGTAGCGACCCCCGGGCGGCAACCCCGCGCCCTAAAAGATGAAGTCGCCGCCCTGGGCGCGCATCGCGGTCACGGCGGCGAGGTTCACGATGTCCTGGACGCTGGCGTTCTGCTGAAGAACGGTGACGGGCTTGTTCATCCCCAGCAGCAGTGGCCCAATCACCTCGGCTCCGCCGAAGCGCCACAGCAACTTGTAGGCGATGTTGGCGGCGTCGAGGTTCGGGAACACCAGCACGTTCGCGTCCTGCTTCAGCGTCGAGAAGGGCGACCGTTCGTGCCGTTCTTCTTCGACCAGCGCGACGTCGACCTGCATCTCGCCATCCATCTCGAGGTCGGGCCGCAGCTTCTTCGCGAGCTCGACCGCCTGACGCACCTTCACCGGCGACGGGCCCTGCGCCGAGCCGAAGTTCGAGAAGCTCAAGAAGGCGATGCGGGGCGTCACGTCGAAGGTCGTGGCGAGGTCAGCGGTGGCGACCGCCATCTCGGCCAGATGTTCGGCCGACGGGTCCGGGTTCACGGTGCAGTCGCAGAAGAACTTGAAGTCGTTGCGGGTGACGACCAGGTAGACGCCACCGGCGGTACGGCCGGCGCGGGTGCGAATGATCTCAAGCGGCGGTCGGATCGCGTCCGGGTAGCTCTGGGTCAGGCCAGTGACCATGCCATCGGCATCGCCGAGCTCGACCATCATCGACGCGTAGTAGCCGCGCCGCTTGAGCCGCACGTGCGAGAGATCGCGGTTCACGCCGTGCCGCTGGCGCACCTTCCAATACGCGTCGGCGTACCTTTCGTGCTCGGGGCTCGTCTCGACCTCGATGATCTGAATGCCCTTCAGGTCGGTGTCCATGTGGCGCTCGATCAGCGTCCTTTCGATTTCGGCCTTCGGGCCCAGCAGAATCGGCTCGCACAGGCCTTCTTCACGAAGGATGCGCGCGGCCTGCTGGACGCGCGGGTTCTCGCCATCGTTGAAGACGATGCGCGCCGTCTTCTGCCGCGCCTTCGAGAACACCGTCGACATCACCTGGTAGCTGCGCGACAGCAGCTTCTGCAGGCGGTCACGGTACTGGTCGAGGTCGACCTCGATGCGCGCGACGCCGGTGTCCATCGCCGCCTTCGCCACCGCGGTCGCGACCCACAGCAGGACGCGCGAGTCGAACGGCTTGGGGATGATGTAGTCGGGGCCGTAACGGAACTTGGCCCCGCCGTAGGCGCGCGAGACGGCGTCGGGCACGTCTTCCCGGGCGAGCAGCGCCAGCGCCTTCGCGGCGGCCATCTTCATCTCTTCGTTGATGCTGCGGGCGCGGACGTCGAGCGCTCCGCGGAAGATGAAGGGGAAGCCGAGGACGTTGTTCACCTGGTTGGGGAAGTCGCTGCGGCCGGTGGCGACGATCGCGTCGGGGCGGGCCTCGCGCGCTTCGTCGTAGCCGATTTCCGGATCCGGGTTCGCGAGCGCGAAGATGATCGGCTTCTTCGCCATCGTCTTCAGCATCTGCGCGGTCACGAGGCCTTTGACGGAGCCGCCGAGGAAGACGTCGGCCCCTTCCAGCGCGTCGGCCAGCGTGCGGCACCGCGTGTCCTGCACATACGGCGCCTTCCACTCGTTGATGCCGTCGGTGCGGCCTTTGTAGATGACGCCCTTGGTGTCGACCATCAGCACGTTCTGGACCTTCACGCCCATCGTCACCCAGAAGTTGGTGCACGCGATCGCGCTGGCACCGGCGCCCGAGACGACGACCCTGACCTGATCGATCTTCTTGCCCTGCAGGTCGAGAGCGTTCAGCAACGCGGCCCCACTGATGATCGCCGTCCCGTGCTGATCGTCGTGGAACACCGGGATCTGCATCTCTTTCTTCAGACGCGCTTCGATCACGAAGCACTCGGGCGCCTTGATGTCTTCGAGGTTGATGCCGCCGAAGGTTGGCTCGAGCGCCTTTACGACGGTGCAGAAGGTGTCGACTGCCTTGGCGTCGATGTTGATGTCGAAGACGTCGATGTCGGCGAAGCGCTTGAAGAGCACGCCCTTGCCTTCCATCACCGGCTTGCCCGCGTAGGGGCCGATGTCACCCAGGCCCAGCACCGCGGTGCCGTTCGAGACGACCGCGACCAGATTGCCGCGCGCGGTGTACTTGTAAGAGAGGTCAGGGTCCTTCGCGATCTCGAGGCACGGGTCAGCGACGCCGGGCGTGTAGGCGAGGGCCAGATCGCGCGACGTCGCCGTGGGCTTCGTCGGGATGACCTCGATTTTTCCGGGACGCCCCAGCGAGTGGTAGTCGAGCGCGTCTTCTTTCCGGACCTTCTTCGACATCGGGGTGAAGCTGGTGGCCATAGGGCGCGGACCCTGCACCACGCCCCGCCCGAAATCGAGCCCGTTGACTGACGCGCCGCGGCGAGAATTTCAGCTGCTGCTGCGGCGGCGGCGCAGCAGCGCGACGCCCATCAGCGCGATCATGCCCAGCATTCCTGGAGAGGTGCCCTGGCAACCGCAGCGCGGCTTTAACTTGCCGATCTCTGGCTCGGGTACCCGCGTCTCTTCCTTCGTCGGACCGCGCCCCGCATCCACTTCTTCCATCGGCACGCCGGCGTCCACGATCACCACCGGGGCTCCCGCATCCGGCGCTCCGGCATCGACGATTCCCGCATCAACGACCCCGACTCCCGCGTCCGGAGGCACCACCACGCCGGTGCCGCCATCGGGCACCCCGCACAAAGGTGACGGCCCCGTCAGCGAGGTGCTCATCGACCCGCGCCCATCGGTCGCAAACGACCACCAGCTCTGGAACCGCGTCCGGTAGGCGTCGACCTTCGCAATCTCGGCCGCCGTCGCGACATGCCCCTGGTGCGCGACGAGAACGAACGCCACCCTCAGACACTTCTGCGCGTTCATAGCGCTCGGCACCCGCGGCCCGATCGCCCGGATGACGTCGGCGATCTCGACCGTGAAGTCGTTGCCCGACATCGTCAGCCCTCCGCCCGTGCGCCACATCGGCTGCACTGCCTTGCCGCGGTTCGAGTTCGAACCGTCGTCGAGGATCGTCATCGGGCTGACCTCGCTCGCGTCGCGCAGGCCCATGAAGTACTGGTCGAAGTGGTTGTACTTCCGCACGCCGCCTTCGAGCTTGTACTGCCCGGCTGCGAGCTTCGTGACGAAGCTTCCGTACATCACGGATCTGGCGTCAGCGAGGTTGTTGTAATGCCCGTTGGGCTGCGCGGGGTCCTGCTCGCTGTTCGACGTGTCGCCCCGCATCAGGAACCGTTTTCCCTTCCCATCGTTCTTGTCGTACGTCGCCCACAGCAGCCAGTGGTGCCCGTACTCGTGCCCCATCAGCTCGGCACCGGTGATGCCCATGCCCACCGGAATGAAGCCGCCGAACAGCATCGTCGCCTGGTCGTCCGGGTTGGCAGGCAGCGTGCCCAGCGTGCCCATGTAGACGCACTGCCCGAGCTTTGCCGCGCTGCCGTACGCCACCGCCGGGTCGCCCGTGAGCGAGATGAAGGCGCTGTCTGAGATTCCCTGCGTCGGCTGCCGCACGATGTTTCCGAGCATCGTGTTCTGAATCGAAAGGTCCGGCGTGTTCATCGGGTGCGTCGTGAACATCACCACCCCGTCGTACTGATCTGCGAACTGCGAATAGAGCCCCTTCGCCGCGAACTGGCACAGCGATGTGCCCATCAACCCCAGCGGAGGCAGCTGCTCGGGATCATGCTGGGACCCCGTGGTGTCTTCCACCACCATCACCTGGCCCGATGGGTAGTTCGCCGCGAATGCGGCCGCAGAGCAGAGAACGACGAGGGAAGTCAGTGCGCGGTTCATCGAGACTCCTTTTGAAACCGCCCGGGTCAAAACATACGCGCCCATATGGTTTCAAGGGGGCGGAGGCGACTTCCACCGGCGGTGCATCCACACCCACTGCTCGGGCGCCGCGCGAACTGCCGCTTCGATTTGCGCGGAAAGGGTGGCGGTGAGACTGACCGCATCGAGCCCTTCGGTCGGGACCTCGTGCATCACCACGCGATAGCGCCCATCTGCTTCTCGCTGGCAGAACCCGACGACCACGGCCGCGCCAGTGCGCAACGCGAGGTCGGCCGCCGCACGAGGCGTCTTGGCCGAGCGTCCGAAGAAGGGAACCCACACCGACTGCACGTCGGTGTCCTGGTCGATGAGCATGCCGAGAATCTGGCCGTCGCGAAGGGCGCGAAGCATGGCCTTGGCCGCTCCGGGCTGGCCTCGCCAGATCGACTTGAGCTTCGACGAAGCGCGGAACTTCTCGATCAGCGCCGTCGTGCGCGGATCCGTCGTCTCTTTCGCGATCGTCTGACAGGGGTACCCAGCCAGCGCGACGCGCCGGGCGAGCAGCTCCCAGTTCCCGACGTGGCCGCTGATGAACATGACGCCCTTTCCGCGGGCCAACGCCGCGTCGAGCACGGTGCGATCGGCCCACCGCACCCACTCATCCGGAACCGCATCGATCTGCTCCACGCAAACGAGCTCGAAGATCATCTTGCCGAGGTGCCGGAAGCACGCCCGCACCAGCGCGAGGCGATCAGCCTGCGCCATCGCCGGAAACGCGACCTCGACCGACGCGAGCGCCTTTCGTCTTTCTCCGCCTGCCAGCGCGAAAGCGAGGACCCCGAAGCCCGCTCCGAGCCATGACGCAAAACGAATGGGCAGCGACGCAAGCACCGCGATGCCCGTGCGTAACAGCGCATAGCGCGCCGCCCGCTTGACCCGCTTGCGTGGGGGGGGACTGTTCAACAGGCCCGCGTTATACGCCCTGCCATGATGACGCCGCTGCAAGAGCTTGCCGCACTCCTGAAGCCCTCGGGCGCAGGCCTGTATCTCGTCTCGACCGGGAAGGCCGAGCAGCAGGCGCTACAGCAGAGGCTCTACGGCGTGTCGTCGCCCGCCGAAGTGCAGGCGAAGTTCGAAGCCAACCTCTCGCGCATCGCAACCGCGAAGGGCGTGATGCTCGGTGTCCCCAGCGACGTCGGGGCCGGCTTTTCCCGCGGCGCCAACCTCGGCCCCCAGGCGATTCGCACCCGGCTGCTCGAGGACTGCGCCGACTGGCCCGGGCAGATGGAAGCGATGGGCCTCGTCGACCTCGGCGATGTCTTCGTCGTCCCGCAGCTGCTGCACGACGACATGCTCAACGAGGCGCAGAAGGAAGCGTCGCGGCGCGCCCTCTACCCCACGTTGCCCGGCGTGCCGCTGCCGGTGAGCCCGCTGTCGATCGCCGAGCGCGCATGGGATCTGATCTTTGAGCTGAACCCGAACGTAAAACCGTTCGTCATCGGCGGCGACCACTCGAACTCGCTGCCGGTGAGCTTCGCGCTCGCCCGGGTACGGAAAGAGCCGTGGGGCATCGTGCAGCCCGACGCGCACACCGACCTGCTGCCCGAACGGTTGGGCGTGAAGTACTGCTTCGCGACCTGGTCGTGGCACGCGAACGAAGTCCTGGGCCGGCAGGGGCGCATGACCCAGGTGGGCATCCGCGCGTCGGGGAGCGACCAGGCGCACTGGGAATCGACGTGCGGCGTCCGTCAGTTCTGGGCGAAAGACATCTTGAAGGACCCGGCGGCGGCGCTGGACGCGGTGATCGCACACGTGAAGTCGACGGGCGTGAAGGGCGTGTACTTCAGCAATGACATCGACGGTACGGACAGCGCGTGGGCGGACGCGACCGGCACGCCTGAGCCGGCAGGGCTGAGGCCAGAGTGGTTGTCGGCCCTGATCGCGCGGCTGGGTGCCGAGGTGGGGTTGATCGGAGGGGACATCATGGAGGTCGCTCCCTCGCTGACCCGAACGCCCGAAAGTGCCCCGCGCACGGTGGGCCTCGCGGCGCGTTACCTGGTCGAGACCCTCAAGGCAGCGCTGGGCACCACCCGATGAACATGGCAAGAAGCGCTTCGCTCATGCGCCTCGTCCTTCTGCTCACGCTGTGCCTCGGCCTCGTCGGCTGCAAGAGCCAGTGCCGCCTGCTGTCCGAGAAGCTCTGCGACTGTTCGTTGAACTCGAACGAGCGCAGCAACTGCGCCGCCCTGGCCGCCAGCCGTGAAGGCAGCAACCCGGCGACTGCCGAGCAGGAAAATTATTGCCGCGAGAAGCTCGCCACCTGCGACTGCCGGCTGATCGGCACCGCCGCCGGAAAAGTGCGCTGTGGTCTCGCGCGCGACCCGGACGGCGGAAGCTAAAGACTTCCGCTGAAGCAGGCAGTGGTGGCGGCTGCTCCCAGCACTGCGCTCGCATCAACGCAGCGGCGGCTACTTTTTCCGTTTCGCCGCAGCGACCTTCGACACGGGCATCTTGGCGAGCGCCTTGTCGGTGGCGACCTGCTGGGCCTGACACGTGTCGAGAAACGACTCGATGCTGGTCGTCGCACCACCAATCTGAATCCGCTCGGTTCCGAGCCCGGCCTTCATCAGCTCGCCGCCCTCGCTGACGCACCGCCCGAACCCCTGCGCCGCGGCAATCATCAGCGCCCGCTTCTTCGCCACGTCCTTCTCTGCCTTCGACGCCTTCAGATCTTCCGCCGCCTTGAGCTTCAGCGCCGCGGGCCCCTTCACGAACTTCAGCTTCTTCTCGGCCTTCGTAACCTCAGCGCGCGCCTTCTCGGTCTCACCCCTCGCGCGCTTCAGGTACCCGATGAAAGACGGCTCTTTGTTCGCGAGCTCACGCCGCGCATCCGTCGCCCCCACCGCCTTCTCCAGCGTCGCGACCGCGTTCCGCGCCGAATCGATCGCCTTCTCGTCCACCTTCGCGCCGGCGATCGCCTCGGCCGCATCTTTCATTTCCTGCAGCGACGGCCCGATCTGCGCGCGCTCGCTGCGCACCGCTTCCTCGATGTCCTTCGCGATCCGCGCCTCCTTCGCCCCCGCCAGCTGCGGCTCGAGCTCGGCGTGCCGCCCCGCGAACATCTCGCGCTCGGCCGAGTACTGAAGGTCGGGCTCGGCGAGCAGCTTCTTCGCCTCGACCAGCGCGGCTTCTGCCTTCACCGGGTCGGGCTCGCCCAGCGCGCGCTCGGCCTCGTCGAGCAATGCGCCAATCTTGTCTCCGATGCGATCCGCGTCCTTCATCTTCGCGTCCACCGACTTCGGGCCACAGCCCACGAGGCACAGCAGCAGGCACAGCCATGCGCGAGCAGCCATGCGTGCAGGTTAGCAGCACCGCCTCAACGAACGAGGTTCGGGCCTTCGAGGCGAAACTGGCCGGCCTCGAGGGCGCTCTGCAGCTCGACCTTCGGGGCTCCGACTGGCTTGAACTCCAGCCGGTGCGCCCGCAGCCCGCCGTAGAACAGCGACTTGCCGTCGGGAGAGAACGTGATTGCCCAGACGCGGCCCTCGTCGCTGACGAAGCTGGCGAGCTCTTCGTGCGTCTCCACCGACCAGAACCGAAGCATCCCGTCCCACCCGCCCGAGGCGAGCAAGGTGCCGTCGGGCGAGAAAGCGACCGAGCTGACCTGGTCGAGGTGGCCGCGCAGCGTGGCGAGGCACCGGCCGGTGGCCACGTCCCACAGCTTCAGATCGCGATCCCAGCTCGCTGAAGCCAGCGTCTTTCCGTCGGGCGAAAAGGCGACCCGGCGAATGCCGTGCTCGTGGCCTTCCATCGCGCGAATCTGCTGCCACGTCGTGGTGTCCCACAGTCGCACCTGCTTGTCGTAGCTGCCCGTCGCCAGCACCTTTCCGTCAGCAGAGAAAGCGAGGTGAAAGACGCCCATCGTATCCAGCGGCAGCGCGGTCGACAGCTTCCGGGTACGCGCGTCGAAGATCGACAGCGGCCCGTTGACGAGCGAGATGACCGCCCACTTCCCATCGGGCGACCAGGCGGTCGAGCTGACCTCGGCGCCTTCTGCGAACTCGTGGCGATCGAGCAGCTTCTTGTCGACGAGCTCGAACCAGCAGGCGCGGTTGAGCCCGCATGTTGCGAGCAGGGTCGACTCATCGGGGCTGACCGAGATGCTACCCGCGACGTAGCCGCTGCCATAGGAAGGGTAGGGCGTACCCTTCGAAGAGGCCAGCTCGTCCAGCGGGCGCACCGCGAAGCCGCGCGCGACCGGGTAGATGACCTGCCGCGAGATCGGAAGAATGGCGAAGAGATCGACGCGCAAGTTGCCGCTCGGGTTGGGCACGGCTTCGAACCGGCGCAGGAAAATCTCGCCGTCGCGGCCGGCCGAAGCAATCTCGGTGTTGTTCAGAAACGCGACGGTGCTGACCTCTTTGTCGCGCCGGTACGACTCGGAGACGAGCGCGCGCCAGCTGGGGCCGCCGTAGACCTGCGGGTGGGCCCCCGCCAGCCAGAGGCGAACCGACCGATCGGTTCCGCCCGACGCGAGCACCGTGTTGTCAGGGGAAAAGTCGACCGAGTACACCTTCTGCTCGTGGCCCCCGAGCACGGCGGGCACGTCGAGGTTGTCGAGCTCGTAGAGAAGAACGGTGCCATCGCGTGCGCCGGTGGCGAGCTCCTTTCCGTCGGGCGAGAACTTCAGCGAGAGCACCGAATCATTGTGGTGCTGCAGGCGCTTGCCCGGCGTGAAGCTTCCATCGGTCGACCAGAACCGCACCGTCCTGTCCCAGCTGGCCGAGGCGACCTGCGAGTCGTCGAGCGTGAAGCCGACGGCGTACACGGGCCCGGAGTGGGTCTGGCTGCCGGCATCGAACGCGGGGCTCTTGCTGATGCCGCCGTCGTCGAGCGAGACGAGCCAGACGCGCCGGTCTTCCCCGCCCAGCGCGACGCGATGCGAGTCGTGGCTGAAGGCGATGGCATTGAACGCCTGGCCGCTGGTGGCGATCACCTGGCCAGCAGTGCCGGCGTCGAGATCCCAGAGGCGGGCGGTGGAGTCTTCGGACGCGGTGGCGAGCCACCGCCCGTCGGGCGAGAAGGCGACCGCGGTGACGGTCTTCTGATGGCCGCTGAGGATGCGCTTCGGCGTGCCGGTTTCGACGTCCCACAAGCGGGCAGTGCGATCGAAGGACCCGGAGGCCAGCGTCTTGCCGTCGGGCGACCGTGCCAAGGTGTGCACCGAGCCGTTGTGGCCAACCAATTTCCGAATCGAGATCTGTGAGCGGTTTGCGGCGAGCATCGAGCCCATGCGCGAGACGGGCCGATCGTCTTCGACGCGGGCGGCGGCATAGTAGGCGGCGGCCGCGTCCCACTGCAGCTGCGTCTCGGCAGAACGTGCGCGGGCGACGAAGACCTCGGCGAGGTTCGAGCGGGCGCGTCGGTATTCGCGAAAGAAGAAGGCGATCGAGATTGCGAGCAGCCCGACGGCGACGAGGCCGACGAAGGAAGCGGTCTTGTTGCGGGCGGCGAAGAGGCGAACCTGTTCGAAGACGTTGTAGCGGTAGGCGCGAACGGGCAGGTCGGCGAGCCAGGCCGAGACATCGCTGGCGAGCACTTGGGCGGAAGGGTAGCGATCGACGGGGGCTCGCTGCAGGGCCTTCATCGCGACGGCGGCGAGGGCGCGCGGGGCGTCGGGGTTCTGCGAGAGCACGGGCAGCACGGGGTGCGACTTCACGCGGGCGACGACCTCGGAAGGGGTCGCTCCGAGAAAGGGTGGGTAGCCGGTGAGCAGCTCGTAGAGGATGGCGCCGAGGCTCCAGACGTCGCTGCGCTCGGTGACGGCATCGTGCGCGCCCAGGGCCTGCTCGGGGCTCATGTAAGAAGGCGTGCCCATCACGTGGCCGACGAGGCTGACGACGCCGTCATCTGTCTGTGGGGTGGGCAGGTGAACGTCGTCGGGGTCACCCTGGATGCGGCCGAGGCCCCAGTCGAGGACCACGGTCTCGCCGAGGGCGCCGATGACGACGTTGTCGGGCTTCAAGTCGCGGTGAAGGACGCCGCGGGAATGGGCGTGGGCGACGGCGTTGCAGATGGCGACGAAGTTGGGCAGCAGCAGCAGGCGTTCGGCGGGGGTGCGCGCGTCGCTGAGCGCGGTACGCAGGGTGCGAACGCGGCTCACGTCCTGCGAGGGGCGGATGAGGCGTTGGGTGCAGTAATACGAGCCGTCGGCGCGGCGGCCGATCTCGTGAATGGGGACGATGTTGGGGTGCTCGAGGCGGGCGGTGATGCGGGCCTCGCGAAGGAAGCGGAGCACCGTCTGGGCATGGCTTCCGGCGCTGGATCCAGGGTCGAGGCGGGGGACCTTCATCGCGACTTCGCGGCCGAGGTGGTGGTCGAAGGCGACGAAGACCTTGGCCTGCCCGCCGCGGGCGAGCTCGCGCAACACCTCGTATCGGCCGGGGGCCTCGTCGGTGACGGCGAGGTCGTTGACGCGCTCTGCTCCGGTCGCAGAAGACGGCACCGTGTCAGGGATGATCGGCAGCTCGGGCAAGCGGCCGTCAGAGTACTCCCTTGCCCCCGTCCGTCGCTCTCAGTTCGGGAAGTGGCTCAGCCTGGTAGAGCACCTGGTTCGGGACCAGGGGGTCGCAGGTTCAAATCCTGTCTTCCCGACTTGTTGAAGTTGAAGCGCTCGGGCTGAAGGGGCCGGGTCGGTAGAACAGCACCCAGATTCCCGCCGCCAGCGCGATGCCCGTGGCGAGATCGATCAGGTAGTGCTGCTTGAGGGTGAGGGTCGAGATCGAGACCAGCGTCGCCCAGGCGAGCAGTGCGAAGCGGGCGCGAGACGCGTGCGACCAGGCGGCGAACGTGGCGAGGTAGCAGGCGGCGACATGGAGGCTCGGCAGGCAGCTGGCCGGGGTGTCGACGCGGCGAAACTGCTCGAGCGCCGTGCGGGTGAGGGGGTCGACGCTGGCGTCGATTGGAAACAGCTCGCGCGGGTAGACCGTTGGGAACAGCAGGTGGATCAACACCCCGGTGGTGACGAGCGTCACGATCGCGGCGACGAAGCGCGCGGTCGACCCGCGGCCGCGGCATACCTGGAAGGCGAGGACGACGAGCCCGTAGTCGCTCCAATAGATCCACGCCGTCTGCGGGATGAAGGGGATCGCGCGATCGGCCGCGGTCATCGGCAGCTCGCGGGCGGGGAAGAGCGGAAGGTGGTTTCCGATCAGGTACAGCACCCCGTGCAGCGCGGTGGCGGCGAGCGCGACCAGCCACTTGTTCTGCCTGTCCAACCACTCGACGAAAGCGGCGGCCGATCGTGGCCTGGGTCGGCTCACTGCGGGCTGACGGTGTTCGCCAGCTCGCCGAACATCTGACGCGCTTCGTCTCTGACGGCCCGGGCGATGTTTGGGTCGTCCGAGGTCACCTCGATCGTCATGTCTCCGACGAGGGGGATCTTGACGCCCTTGATGTAGAGCGAGCAGGGGGTGCGATCGAAGTTGTTGGCCTGGGCCCAGGCGAGGTGGCGGCGCATCTGGTTCGAGACGGTCCTCGCCTTCTCGAGGGTCTTCAGGTGCAGCGCAACGCCGTGGTCGGAGTGGCCGCGCGCGTGCTCGGCGGCCGCGACGTCGGCGGCTGCGGCCTGGCGGTGCTCGTCTCCAGTGGGCTCGAGATGGACACAGGCCCCCACGGACAGCAGCACCGCGCCGATCGAGCAGCGCTTCCAGGCAGTCACTCGCTTCGAGACGAACACTGAGCGCACCTCCACATGCGCTTGACCCAACTGCAGTGCGTGTGCCGTCGCGCGGTTCTGCCGTGGTGGGGGGCAGAGCCTGCACCGCGTCGCCACCTCACTGACGAAGCGCAGTTCGCCATTGGGTGAAGCAGGCCGCCGCGTTGCCAGGGTTCCGCTCGTAGTGCGAGCATGCCGCCCGTGCGCTTTGTGACCTTCGCTGCAACCCTGCTGGTCTCTGCGTGCGGAAATCTCGAAGCTGATCGCGTCTGCCTGCGCGGGTGTCCAGCCCAAACCCCAGCCTGCGCGGCCTACGTCGATTGCTACTACCGCACGGGCGGCATTTCGGGATCCCTGGACTCCTCGTACGGCCCGCAGGGGGAAGCCTGCTCCGCGGGCCTCCCTGGCCTCAGGGCGCAGTTCCCCGACGCTGGCTGCCCCATGCCGCAGTGATGGAGCGGAAGTTTCCCGGGTGGCATACGGGCGGCTTCCTCGGCGGTTGGGACACTCTGCCCTGTGGCGCGGCACGACCTCTGCACTGAGCACGGTCATGAACTCAGCCAAAGTTGTCCTCTCTGTCGTTGTCTCGATCTTCCTCACGGGCTGCGCGGCCCGGGCCGCGATGGTTCCTGGCCCGACGGTGCTCGGGGCGGAAGGGCAGGTGAAAGTCGCGAAGGGCGACAACGGCAACACGATGGTGAAGATCTCGATTCGCCACCTCGCTCCGGCAGAGCAGGTCACGCCGGGCGGCACCGTCTACGTCGCGTGGGTTCAGCCCAAGGACGGTGGCCCCGCGCAGAACGTCGGCCAGATCCAGCTCACCGCCAATCGCGAAGGTCTCCTCGAGACCATCACCCCCTTCAAGGACTTCACGGTCACCGTGACCTCGGAGCAGCTGCCCACCGCGACCACGCCTTCCAGCAACCCTGTTCTTACCTCCGTGATCGAGACTTCGAAGGAGTGAGGCAGTTTTGAGCAAGGGCGGGTGCGTTGGGGCAGATGGTCTCAGTTTCATCTCGATTGGGTAAGTTCCGCGCGTGTCCGCCCGCCAACAACCCGGAGTTTTGCAGTGGCCGATCGCCACGCCGACCGCTCCGGGGCCGCTTCAAACTTCCTACCTGGAACGTGAAAAAATGAGCCTCGCCCTCGGAGTGGACCTCGGCAGCGCCAACATGCGCGCCGTCGTCATCGATCGAAGCACCGGCCGCGTCGTCGCCTCAATGCACCAGGAACATGGCGACCGTTCGCCTGCTGCCGTCGTCACCGCGCTCGCCCAGCTGATGAACAAGGTCAGCAAACAGGCCGGCGCCAACACGCCACTGCCCAGCGCGATCGGCGCCGCCGGCACGCTTCACGGCAGTGAGATTGTTCTCTCGCCGACGCTCGGCTGGCGCGACGTGCCGCTGGGAGACTTGCTCGGCCGCGAGCTCGGCCGCCCGGTGAAGATCGTCAATGACACCCACGCCGCTGCCTGGGGCGAGCTCAAGGTCGGCGCCGCGCGCGGAGAGTCGTTCACCTACACCGTGCTCGTCGGCGCGGGCATCGGCAGCGCGATCGTCACCCGCGGTGAGCTGATGCCGGGCGCCAGCGGCGTCGCCGGCGAGCTCGGCCACATCAAGGTCGTCGCCGAAGGTGGCCGCCCGTGTGGCTGCGGGCAGAAGGGCTGCCTTGAGGCGTACGCGGGCGGCACCAACCTCGAAGCGTGGATGAAAGAGGCGGGCCTCAAGGGCACCGCGTCGGAGCTCGAAGAGCAGGCGCACGGTGGCAACGCCGAGGCGAAGAAAATCTGGGACGTCGCGTCGTCAGCGCTCGCACTCGCGATCGCCAACGTCGTCACGGTCTTGAATCCCGGCTTCGTCGTCCTCGGTGGCGGGGTGATGACCCACTCGCCTCGCCTCGTTCAGCGCGTGTGCGACGCGATCGGTGAACGCACCCTCGCGGCCAGCAGATCCGGCCTCAAGGTCGCGCTCGCCGCCCATGGCGATGACAGCGGGGCCGTCGGAGCCGCGTTGCTGGGCGCCGAAGGGTACTGACCGAAACCGCTACACGGCGTGGGGGAAACCCTCCAGATCTCCCCCCCGCACAAATGATCCAACCCTCTGCGACCAAAGAGGAATTTGCCGAACCCTGTCGTGGCGCCTCGATTGCTTTGGCGGCCCTTTGGCCATGCGGAAATCCCCCCTTTCAGCCCTTTGCCGGTGCTTCGTCGCGGCGGCGTTTCTGGCCGGCTGTGACGGGCTCATTGATTCGCCGCTGAACCCCACGGTCGACCTGAAGCCGAAGGACCCGACCGTCGTCGTCGAACCGGGCGCTGCGTTGCCTCCGTCGCGGGTTCGAACCGACCGCGCCTTTACGCCGTCGACTGATCGCGTCGCGCTGCTGCCGTTTCAGGTTCGAATGAACAAGCTGTCGGCGATCACCGGCCTGCCCACGTCGGACGCGATGTTCGCAGAGCTTACGAAGCGGAAGCTCGACCTCGGCGCGCACGACTTCGGCGCCAACGTCGCCCCCGACCTCACCTGGTCTGCGCAGCGCATGTCGACCTGGGTGCAGGCGCTGTTTCCCGTTTGCGATGACGCCCGCCTCAAGACGCGCTACCCCGACTGGCGCACGAGCCTTGATCAATTCTCTCGCGCTGCCTGGGGCCGCCCGTCGACCGCTGAAGACCTCGCGCTCCTCGATGCCGTCATCGCCGAAGAGCCGACGGCGAACCGCTGGCGCGCCAGCTGTCTCATGCTTCTGTCGTCGATCGAGCTGGTGGCCCAATGAGCCGTTCTGCCGCCGTCGCACTCGTCCTTCTTCTCTCTGGCTGCGTGGCTGAAGTCGTCGAGTCATCGATCAAGAAAGCCGAGCCGAAGATCCCCACCGCGTCGCCGTACGTGCCAGTGGTCGTCGAGCTCGCGCCTGAGAAGACGTTGGAAGAGCTGCGCGCGTCGCTCACCGCCGCGCAGGTCGAGGCGTACCTTCGCCGTCTCGCCCCGATGCTCGCGGGCCGTTCGCTGAAGGCCGACGAAGTCACCGTCATCAACGCGCAGAAAGGCGCCGCGCTGCCCGTCATCATCGACGCGTGGACCCACGAAGACGGGTTCGTGCTGATGGCGCGCGAGTGGATCAGCACCAGGCTCAAGGCCAGCGGCAAGAAGGGCGACCTCAACCTCGAGCTGCCCGGAAATCTCGCGGCGTACCTCGCGAAGAACCGCCTGCCGCACTCCGAGATCCTCACCGCCAACTTCTGCGTCGATGACTCCGGAGCGAAGATCGCCTGTGACTCCGGCGCTCCTTTCGCAGCCGGCGTCCTCACCACCCGCGCCTTCCTCTCGAACAACGCCGGCCGCTTCAACCTGAAGCGCGCCCGCACGGTGCTCCGCACTTTTGGCTGTAAGGACTACCCGCTCACCGCCGTTCAGCAGCCGCCGCTGGCGCGTGAAGTTCTGATTCCGCTCTTCCAGCAGGACAAGGTGGAAGGCGCGTCGGGCACCTTCGGCAACGGCGTCGCCTGCTACTCGTGCCACAGCCAGTTCGGCGCGCACGCGCAGCCGTTCGTGAAGTTCAACAGCGACGGCAAGTGGATCTCGACAGCGACGGGCATTCAGATTGAGGGCGGCGAGCAGGGCCGCAGCGTCGACGGGCTCTCGGCCTCGCACCTGAGCAACCCGGAGACCTCGCGACTCGAAGCGTCGCAGGTGTTCGGGGTGCAGGTGCCGAACCTCGCCGGCATGGGCGAGGCGTACGTGAGCAGCTTAGGGTTCTGGACCTGCAGCGTCGGCGGCCTGATGGGGTACGCGTTCGGGCTCGCGGAATCGACGGTGTTCACGCTGCCTCAAGATGTGCTCGACGACGTGGTCGCCGCCGCCAGAGCGAAAGAGCCGCGCCCGTCGCTCGCGACGCTGGCCATCGAAGCGTTCTCGCATCCCGCCGTCGTCCGGTCGTTCGACCCGCAGGAGACGCCGTGAAATTCACCCGACGGTCTTTGATTCAGGGCGCTGTGGGGCTCGCGGCCGCCCCCGCACTTTTTCAGGCGGGTGAGGCGTGGGGGCAAGCGGTCACTCCGACGTATCTGATCGAGATCTGCCTGCGCGACCAGCTGGACTACGGACACGTGATGGTCGCTCCGGGGTTTGCGAAGGACGCGAACCTGAGGCGCGGCGAGAACGGGCGGAAGGCGGCGCTCTTCTTCACCCAGGCCGAGCTCACCGAAAAGCCGAACAACGTCTTCCTCACGCCGCAGTCGCTGGCGCTCACGCCCCACCTCGACACCGTCGCGATGGTCGAGCTGTGCGAGCTCACCTACGGCCCGGTGCATGGCCACGAGGCGAGCAACCCGATTCGTTCTCCGGGCCGCGGAGCCCAAGCGGGCGCGGGCTCCCGGCTGCCGATGTGGGAAGGCGAGCCCGGCCAGAGCAACGGCGAAGGCGCGAACTACTCGTCGACGCCCACGCCGATGGCGCTCCACAACCGCCTGCAGAAGTTGATGACGCCCGGCCTTCGCAACGCCGTCGTCATCAAGGGCACCGAACGCGCAGGAGCGATTTATCACTTTGGCGCTGGCCTCGCGGGCGCCGAACCCGACCGCTACCAGAACGTGGCCGCGCTGATGCTCGGCTTCCCTGCCACCAACTCGGCGGTCAGCATTCTTCCTCCGGCCGAGGCGCGCTTCCTCGAGAAGGGGCTGGGGCGTTTCGACAAGGCGCACCTCGCGCGGCGCAACCTTTCGGCGCAGTCGACCCTCAACCACACCACGCAGCTCGCCGAAGCCGGCGGCGCGCTGGGGAAAGTGACGACGTCATCGTTCTCTCTTCCCCTCACCGCTGCCGAGAAGGCGTACTGGTCGGCAGGCGTGCCGTCGAAGTACGGGCGCACCACCATCGATGTCTGGGAACAGGCGGCGTACGCGTTCAAGCTGGTGAAGTCGGGGCTGACGCGGTCGGTGGCGATCGAGGTCGACATCGGCGACATCCACGGCGAGCGCACGGCGCCGCAGATGAAGGCGCAGACGGAAATCACGGTGCTGCCGCTGGTGCGGTTGATCGAGCAGCTGAAGGCCGCGGGCATGTACGACCAGACGCTGATCGTGGTGTCGACGGCGGATGGCGGTCGCGCTCCGGCGGCGGGCAGCTCGGGCGACGAAGGAAAGAACGGCGTCATCCTCGCGGGCGGCATGATTCGCGGCGGCTACTACGGCGACATGCGCGCCGACTCGGCCGACGGCGATGGCCACAAGTACCGCTACAAGATGCCCGACCTCGTCACCGGAGTCGCGGATCCGACGGGCACGCTGATGAACGACAAGCGCGTGCCGGCCGCGAACATCTGGCGGACGATCATGGCGGCCGTCGGGGCTCCCGCGGCGACGCTCAGCTCGTTTCCGTCGATCGCGTCGGCGTCCGTCCTGCCCTGGCTGCTGCGGTAGACGATGGCGGGGTCGCATCCAGCATTCTTCGCGGGGCTCGCGATCTTCTTCCTCTCGGGGATCACCTTCATGGTGATTCTCTTCTCCAACGGCGGCTGGCTGCGGTCGAAGCAGTTCGCCGTCATCGCGTCGCTCGCGCGCGGAGACCTCGGCCAGACGAACCGGAGGCTGACCTTCGCGAGCCTCATCGGCGTTGCCATCGGGATGATGGTGACGTTCTCGGGCGTCGCGGCGGAGGATGCAGCCCGGGTCCGGCGGTGCAGCGCGCGCTGCGTGCAGGAAGGGCACGTCTACGGAAAGATTGGGCCTTCGATCGAGATGAGCATGAGCCGGCGCAACAGCCCGGCGTTCCTCGCCTGCACCTGCTCGGGCGGGCCCTCAGAGCCGATCGAGCTGCACGCCGACAGTCTGTGAAGAGGTGGGGTCGACGCGGTAAAGCGCGTCGGCGTGATTCCGTTCGAGCCCCAGCCGGAAGTGTTGCCTTCGCGGCTGGCGAGCCCGTTCGCGGGTGGGGCTCCAGATGGGTTGGCGCGCCGGGCTGCAGAGCTGTTGCAGGCGCAGCTCGGTGGGTTCGGGCTCGAGCGCGATGGGAAGATGTTCGGCGTGCTCGTCGTGCGTGCGCGCGATGGGCGGGTGGGGTGGTTGAAGGCGTACTCGGGGATGCTCGGCGGGCGGTGGCAGGTCGATGGGTTTGCGCCCCCGCTGTTCGACGCGACGCAGTTGGAGGGTTTCTGGCCGAGGGGGGAAGCGGCGCTCGCGGCTCTCGAGGCGGAGCATGGCGAGGCGGTCGCGGCGGTCGGGCGTGCGGTCGCGGTGCGGGCTGCCCAGAAGGCCGAGGTCGAGGCGATGCAGGCGGTGCATCGCGAGCGGCGACGCGTGCGCGCGGAGAAGCGGAAGGCCTTGGCGGACTCGGCGGCGCTGGATCAAGAGAGCCGAGGCGATACCGCGGAACGTCGTCGGCTCGACGAGAAGCACGCTGAAGAAGGAGCAGAGACGGCCCCCGTTCATCCCGAGAGAAGTCGAGGGATGAGCCGCCAAGCAGCTCCGGAAGCATGGCGCGCAGACGTGGAATCCCGCCGGGCGGCGAAATCAAACGCCCTGCTGCAGCAGATGCATGCGCTGTACATGGTGCGGAATTTCCGGGGCGAACAACGCAGCCTCCGAAGCCTCTTCACCCCGCACGCGCCGCCAGGCGGAGCCGGAGACTGCGCCGCCCCGCGCCTCTTCGCCGAGGCGCAACGCGAACATCTCGAACCTCTGGCGCTGGCCGAGTTCTGGTGGGGCGCGTCGCCGACGTCCGGCGATCGCCGCTCCGGCATCTACTACCCGGCGTGCCGCGGGAAGTGCGGAGCTGTGCTGCCGTTCATGCTCGAAGGCCTCGAGGTCGACCTGGCTCCACTGTTTGGAGCAGCGAGTGCTGCGATCCCCCAACCGCGGGTCGTATTCGAAGACGAATGGCTGGTGGTGATCGACAAGCCAGCCGGGCTGCTCTCCGTCCCCGGGCGGCACGCGAAGCTGCGCGACTCGGTGCTCTCGCGGCTGGGCGAAGCGTTTCTCTCGGTGCATCGCCTCGACCTCGACACGTCGGGCCTGATGGTCGTCGCGAAAGACGCCGAGACGCACGCCGCGCTGCAGAGGCAGTTCGCGCTGCGGCAGATCGACAAGCGGTACATCGCCCTGCTGGACGGCGACGTGCGCGGCGACGCGGGGACGATCGACCTCGCGCTGCGAAGCGACCCGGAAGATCGCCCGCGGCAGATCTGCGATCCGGTTCATGGCAAGGCGGCGGTCACCGAGTGGCGGGTAATCGACCGGCGCGATGGCAAGACGCGGGTCGCCTTCACGCCCCGCACCGGGCGCACGCACCAGCTTCGCGTGCACGCAGCAGTCGGGCTCGATGCACCAATCGTCGGCGATCGTCTCTACGGCACGCCGGCCGAGCGGCTGATGCTTCACGCCGCGGCGCTGGTCTTCACGCATCCGACAACGCACGCGCGGCTCGCGCTCGAGTCTCCTGTTTTGTTCTGATTCCGGGTGGCCGGGCGCGAGCTGTCGAAGCAGGCGTTACGGCGCGGCCTCAGTTTTCGAGCGCCTTCAAGCTCTTCTCGATGAAGGTGCGCTCGGCCTCGAGCCCGGACACGCGGTGAAAGTCGCGCAGCCCGTTGAACCTCTCTCGCAGATCGAACCCGACGTTCCACTGCAGCTTCCGCAGACACACGGGACACAGCTCCAGCGGCTGCGAATCGGACTCGGGCAGTGAGTTGCTGCCGTTCATCACGCACGCATGCGCAGCGCAGTGGTGAAGCCCGAACATGTGACCCACCTCGTGTCCGGCGACCTTCAACGTGCGCGTGACGAAGAGCGGCTTTTCCTTCACTGGGTCGCCAAATCGATGAATCGACCAGACGCCCACGCGCCCCGTCAGCGACGCCTGGCCGAACACGTAGTTCCACGCAGGGTCCGGGTACAAATCTTCCGGCGTGAAGGCGAGCAGCGCCACCGCATCGGCCGGCCTCAGCGGCGGCAGCAGCGTGTCGAGCACCCACCGCGTGTGAAGCTGCGGGGCCTGCGTCGCCGGGTTCCTTCGTCGCGCGTCATCCGGAATCTCGCTCGAAGGAATCGCGGGCAGCGCCTTCACCGGCAGTTGGTAGAACGCCGCGAGGAACAGCTGCGCAGACTCGACGGCAGCACGTTGCTCGACGGTGAAGTCTCCCAGGGGCAGCACGTAGATGACGCCGCGGGAAGAAGTGGGACGCACCGGCCCCGACTGCACGTACTGCCAGAAAGACTGCGGCGGCTCGGGATGCTCGGACACCCAGTCGCCCGGGGTCTTCAGCGGCATCGCCTTGTGCAGCGGCACCAACTTCGTGAACACCTTCTCGGACTTCTCGGTGTGAAGCCCGGCATCGAAGACCACTGCCTCAACCGGATGCTTCGCGCACGAAGCGCAGAGCAGCAGCGTTACCAGAACGGGGGAGCGGAGCACCGGCCCCCATCCTGACACGACACGAACCACCCCCGGGCACGTGGGGGGGGCCTCCATCGGCCCCCTGGCCACCTTCGCCGAGCCCACGCGGGGCGAGCGGCTCGCCGTCGTTGACAGCTATCGCGCCGCCGTTCGATAAAGCAGCCATTCGCAGCAGTTGCGGATGGCGCGAACTTTCGCCCGCCTTGGGTGACGCGCCTTAAAAATATCACCCTAAGCCGCTGGGAGTTTCTCACCATGTCGAACGACAAGCCTGTCTCTGCCAGCACCCTCGCGGTGCACGGGGGCGAGCCACATCAGAAAGCCCACGACGCCATCACCACGCCGATCGTCGCTGCGTCGACGTACGTCTTCAAGTCGACCGCCGAGCTGCGGTCGTACTTCGACGGCGACATCGACCGCGAAGAGTACGGGCGCTACGGCAACCCGACCGTGCGCGCCGCTGAAGGAAAGCTCGCCCAGCTCGAAGGCGCCGGCGACTGCGTCCTCTTTCCCAGCGGGATGTCGGCAGTCACCACCACCCTGCTGTTGATGTTGAAGTCCGGCGACCACGTCGTGATGACCAGCGACTGCTACCGCCGCACGCGGCAGTTCGTCGGCACGGTGTTGGGGCGCTTCGGGGTCACCGCGACCCTCGTCGAGCCGGGCGACTATGAGGGACTCGAGAAGGCGATTGTTCCCGGGAAGACGAAGCTGCTCATCTCGGAATCGCCGACGAATCCGTACCTTCGCGTCGTTGACCTGCCCCGCCTGGCGAAGATTCGCGATCGCCACGCGGGCGTGAAGATTCTGATCGACTCGACCTTCGCGACACCCATCAACCAGCGGCCCCTGCAGCTGGGCGCCGACCTCGTGCTGCACTCGTGCACCAAGTACTTCGGCGGCCACAACGATCTGCTCGCCGGCGCCGTCTGCGGCAACGAAGGCCTCGTCTCGGCCATTCGCGACTTCCGCGGAGTGATGGGCGGCGTGCTCGACCCCCACAGCGCCTACCTGCTGATTCGCGGCATCAAGACGCTGGCCCTTCGCGTCGAACGCCAGAACGCCAGCGCGCTGGAAATCGCCCAGTTCCTCGAGCGCCACCCGAAGGTCGAGAAGGTCTTCTACCCGCTGCTGCCCAGCCACCCGGACCACGCGATCGCCCGCGAACAGCTGCGCGGAGGCGGCGGGGTGGTGAGCTTTCTCGTCAAGGGCGGCCTTGATGAAGGTTCGAAGGTGATCGACGCGTGCAAGATTGCTTCGCTCGCTCCATCGCTGGGTGGCGTCGAGACCTTGATCGAGCAGCCGGCGCTGATGTCCTTCTACGAGATGACCACCGAGCAGCGGCTGCAGATCGGCATTCGCGACAACCTCATCCGGCTGGCGGTCGGCATCGAGGACGTGGCGGACTTGATCGCTGACCTCGGCCAGGCGCTAGAGGCGAAGTGACTGCGCTCACGGTGATGAAGTTCGGCGGCTCGTCCGTCGGCAAGCGGCTGCCCGCAGTGATCGACTTGATCGCCGCCGAGCACGGCAAGGGTCCCATCGCGGTCGTCGTCTCGGCGATGGGCGACACCACCGACTGGCTCATCGACGCGGCCGCTGCAGCTGCGCGCGGTGAGCTGGCAAAGGCGCACGGCGAGGTCGATCGCATCTCGGCGCTCGCGCGATCAAACGCGGGGCCCGGCGGCGGCGCGGCGATCGACGGCCTGCTCGCTTCGCTGCGGCAGCTGCTCGACGGCATCGGCACCGTGCGCGAGCAGACGCCGCAGATGCTCGACACCGTGATGTCTTTCGGTGAACGGCTGAGCGCGGCGGTGGTGGTGGAACAGCTGGTCGCCAAGGGCCTGCCCGCGGTGGGCATCGACTCGCGGCAGTGGACGGTGACCGACGCCCATTTCGGGTCGGCGCGCGTCGACGTTCAGGCCACGCACGCGAAGCTCGCTGCCCTCGCGCAGACCTTCGCCACGAAGCTCGTCGTCACCACCGGCTTCCTCGGCCAGACCGCCGACGGCCGCACCACCACGCTGGGCCGCAATGGGTCGGACTACACGGCGACCTTGCTCGCCCGCGGACTTCAGGCGACCGCCGTAGATGTGTGGACGGATGTGTCTGGAGTGATGACGGCGGATCCGGGGATCGTGCCCGACGCGTATCCGCTCGAGCGGCTCTCGTACATGGAGGCCCTCGAGCTCGCGAGCTTCGGCGCCCGCATGTTCCACCCGCGCACGATGATCCCGCTGATCGAATCGGGCATCCCCCTGCGCATCCGCAACACCTCGCAGCCTGCCGCGCTCGGCACCCTCGTCGACGCCGCCGGGGCCGGCGACAGCGGCCGCGCGACCTCTGTCACTTCGCTCGAGAACCTCGCCCTCATCGGCGTCGAGTGCCGCCAGCTTTCGCAGGGCGTGCGGCTCAGCGGCCGGGTGCTCCACGCGCTCGAGACCGCCGGCATTCCTGTGTGGATGGCGACCCAGTCGGCGCACGGGCAGGCCGTCGCCGTCGTCGTGCCGGCCGCCAGCGTCCCCTCTGCCGAAGTCGCGATTCTTCAGGCCCTCGCGCTCGAGCTTGGCCGCGGTGACGTCGAGCCGCCCCGCATTCGCCAGCCGGTGACGATGCTCACGCTGGTCGCCGAGACGATGGGTCAGACGCCCGATGTCGCGGGCCGCTTCCTTCACGCGCTGGGCGCCGTCGGCATCAACGTGCATGCGATTGCGCAGGGCGCCAGCTCGAGATCCGTCTCGTGCGCGATCGAAGCCGCCGACACCGCCGTCGCCGTTCGCACCGTTCACGCGACCTTTCACTTCGCGAAGGAAGAGGTCAGCGTCCTCGTGCTCGGCACCGGCACCGTCGGCAGCCAGCTGCTCGCGCAGATCGAAAGCCAGCAGGCGAAGCTCGCCGAAGAGCACGGCATCGCATTGCGCGTCGTGGGCGTCTGCGACAGCAAGAAGGTGAAGTGGTGCGGGGTCGATTCGCCTTTCGACAACAGCCCCACCGCCCGACGCGCCCTGCTCGACAAGCTTCGCCGCCTGCCGCTGCCCGTGCTGGTCGACTGCACCGCCGCCGAAGGAATGGAGTCGTTCTACGCCGACGCCTTCGAACGCGGCATTCACGTCGTCGCCGCGAACAAGAAGCCGCTGACCCTGCCGTGGGACGCGCGCCAGGCGCTGCTCGCCTCTGCCCGCCAGCACCACCGCGCCTTTCACTACGAGACCACCGTCGGAGCGAGCCTGCCCGTCATCGGCACCCTCAAGGATCTCATCCGCACCGGCGACGAGGTCATCTCGATCGAAGGCTGCTTCTCCGGCACGCTCGGCTACCTCGCGAACGAGCTGATGAAGGGCGTGCCGCTGGCCCGGGCGGTGATTGAAGCGAAGCGCCTCGGCTACACCGAGCCGAATCCCCAGGACGACCTTTCGGGGCTCGACGTCGCACGCAAGGCGTTGATCCTCGCCCGTGAGCTCGGCCTCGCCCTCTCACTGGAAGACGTCGTGGTCGAGCCCTTCGTGCCGAAGGCCCTGATGGTCGAGCCGACGCTCGAGAAGTTCCTCGAGGCCCTCGCCAAAGACACCGTGGTGGCGAAGACGATTCAGACCTGCCGCGCCGAAGGGAAGACGCTGCGCTACCTCGCCCGCATCGAGCCAGAGACGAAGTCGGTGAAGGTCGGCCCGGTGATGCTCGAGGCGTCACACCCGGCGACGCGGCTGCGCGGCTCCGAAGCCTTCGTCGCCTTCACCACCGCCCGCTACCAGGAGTATCCCTTGATCGTTCAGGGCGCCGGCGCGGGTGGCGCCGTCACTGCCGCGGGCGTCCTGGCCGATGTCTTGAAGATCGCTCAAGCCACCCGCGGCGGGTGAAGCCGCTACGTTTTTGTGATCAGCACGACGTTGGTGATCACGTACGTCAGCGGCAGCAGCATCACGAAGAGCTTGTCCATCTTCTTCGACCGGACCTCGTGCCCATTCTGGAAGAGCCACAGCGACCACGTCGACTGCGCGATGGACACGAAGATGAACGCGAAGGCGACGAGGTGCAGCCAGTCGGCGAGGGTGATGATGTTCGTGTCGGGCAGCGACGAAGTGACGATGTACTCGGAGGCGATGGCGGCGAAGATCGCTCCGACGCCGAGGCCGAAGCGGGGGTCCACGTCGGTGGGCTTGATGAAGAAGGCGAGGAAGGCGATCGCCACCGCGATCCACAGGCCGAAGAACAGCTTCGCCATGTAGTTCGTGCCTTCGCGGTTGAAGGTCATCGTCAGCGTCGCGCGCGCGTAGCTCGACGCGTTGCCCGTCGGCAGGGTGATGTCCCCGAAGTTCGAACGGTACGTGCCGAGGCCGCCGACCTCTTCCTTCTCGGCCAGCACCCAGCCCGGCACCGTGATCCGCGGCTCGGTGCCCGAGTTCACCGTGTCGACGATGTACTTGAGCTTGTCGCTCTCGCTGTCTTCTTCTTCGATGATGATCGACAGCTGGTGGTTGTCGAGCGGGAACTTCCGCACGTCCCAGAACTTCGTCATCCGCGCGACCACGCGGACGTAGGCGTAGTTCTCGCCGTCCGTCAGCGTCCGCGTCACCGCTTCCGTCTTCGACTCGATGCGGCCGTCGACCAGCGCGAAGGTGTTCTGCGGCTTGATGTCCTCGCCCTTCCACCGGAACCACACATAGAAGTCCGCGACGAAGTAGTTCTCTTTGAGGCTCACCTCGTGAATCTGGTTCACCCAGATGCCGACCATCACGTCGACGCGGCCCGGGGCTGGGGCAGCCGCGGCACCAGGAGTTGGCACCGCCGCAGGCGCCGGCGCCTGCGACAGGGTGAGCAGCAGTGCAAAGAGGGGCGCGGCAGCCGTCATGGGTTCTCCTTCAGGAGGAAAGGGCGACGCACCATCGCCGAGGTCTGGTACCGATGGCAGCGAGAACTTCCGGCTAAGAAGAAGGCATGACTTCGGATCGGCTGCCACCCGACGCCAAAACGCTGGACGGCGGTTTCGGCGATACCGCCATCGCCAGTGGGAAGAACAGCGGCACGGTGCCTGCGCTGCTGCCCGGCGGGACGATTGGCCGGTACGTCATTCGCGACGCCATCGGCGAAGGCGGGATGGGCGTCATCTACACGGCCTTCGACCCCCAGCTCGAGCGCGAGATCGCGGTGAAGCTGCTGCGGTCGACTGCCGCTAACGGCGCCGACGACAGCTTCGGGCAGGCGCGCCTGCTTCGGGAAGCGCAGGCGATGGCGCAGCTGTCGCACCCGAACGTGCTGCCCGTCTACGACGTCGGCACCCACGGCAGCTCAGTGTTCGTCGCGATGGAGCTCGTGCGCGGCTCGAACCTCGCGCGCTGGCTGCAGCTCGAGCCGCGCACCTGGCGGCAGGTGCTCGACGTCTTCATCCAGGCCGGCCACGGGCTCGCTGCGGCGCACTCGGCCGGCCTGGTGCACCGCGACTTCAAGCCGGCGAACGTGCTCGTCGGCGCCGACAACCGCGCCCGCGTGGCGGACTTCGGCATCGCGCGGTCGACCCGGGTGTCTGAGAAGACGCGGCCAGCGGCAGAGCTGGCTTCAGAGTCGGGGCGGGTGGTGTCGCTCGACACTCCGCTGACCCAGGCGGGCGCGCTGATGGGAAGCCCCGGCTACATGTCGCCTGAACAGTACGCAGGCGTCGCCACCTCGCCGGCCACCGACCAGTTCTCTTTCTGCATCGCGCTCTACGAGGCGCTGTACGGCGCGCGGCCCTTCGGCGGGAAGACGCTGCCCGAGCTCGCGCACACGACGCACCTGGGCAAGGTGCCTGCGCCGCCGAAGGGTTCGCTGGTGCCGCCCTGGCTCTTCCCCGTCATCGTGAAGGGTCTTTCCGTAGACCCGTTGAGTCGGCACGCGTCGATGGCGGCGCTGCTGGCCGCGCTGACGAAGGACCCGGCGAAGGTGCTTCGCCGGCGCGTCGCGACTGGCGCGGTGGTGTTCGTGCTGGTCGCGATCAGCGGCACGCTCGTCTACCTGCAGCAGCAACAGGCGCAGGTGTGTCGCGGTGCCGACGCGATGCTCGAAGGCGTGTGGGATGCGGGCCTGGCGCAGCGGGGCAGGGAAGCGTTCGCGGCTACCGGGAAGTCCTACGCGGCGTCCTCGTGGCAGAGCGTGAGCGCAGGTCTCGATGCTTACGCGAAGCGCTGGGTCGCTTCCCGCATCGAGACATGCGAAGCGACGCGCATTCGCGGTGAGCAGACGGATACCCAGCTGCTGTTGCGGACCACGTGTCTCGATCGTCGGTTGGATGAGCTCGGCGCGCTGGCCGGTGCATTCGCGGTCGCCGACACGAGCGTGGTCGATCAATCGGCGGCGGCCGTGGCGAAGCTGACGCCGTTGGAAGGCTGCGCGAACCTGAAGGGCCTCGAGGCGCGGCGGCAGGTGCCGGCAGAGTCGCGCGAGGCGGTGGCGCGGGTCGGGCAGGCGGTGGCACAGGCGCGCGCATTGGTGGCGACGGGGAAGTTCGCAGCGGCCAGAGAGAAGCTCGCTCCCGCATTGGCGGAAGCCGCGGCGTTGAAGCTGCCGGGCCCGCAGGCCGAGACCCAGGCGCAGTTGGGCGAGCTCGAACGGGAAAGTGCGAACTGGGCGCTGGCGCGCGATGCCTATGAACGCGCGGTGCAGTTCGCGCAGGCCGGAGCGGATGACGCGACGTCGGCCAGTGTGCTCAATGCGCTCGTCTCTCTGATTGGGTGGCGGCTCGAAAGGCCAGCGGAAGGGCGGACCCTCGCCGCCATCTCGGCCGGCATCATCGAACGGCTCGGGGGCGATGAACGGCTCGAGGCGCAGCTGAACGAAGGGCTCGGTGACGCCGAGTGGCAGGCGGGAGACCGCGTCGCGTCGCTCGTTCGCTATCACCAGGCGCTGGCGACGGTCATCCGGCTGGAGGGCGCCGAGACACCCGACGTCGCTCGGCTGCGGTCCGCAATCGGTTGGGTGCTGATGGAACAGGGCGAGCTCGACGAGGCGCGCCGCGAGCTCGAGCTGTCGCGCACGATTCGCGAGAAGCTGCTGGGCAAGGAACACCCGTCGCTGTCGGCGACCTGGAACGAGCTCGGCTCGCTGTTCGACAGCCTGGGCGACTACGCCGAAAGCGTGCGGTGCATGGAGCGCGGGCTGAAGATCGAAATGCTCTCGCAGGAGGACGACTCGATCGCGATCGTCCGCCGGAAGCTGGGCCTCGCCAATGCGCTTCGCCGCGCGGGCCGCGCAGCAGAAGGGTTCGTGTATTTGCGGCAGTCGGAAGCGACAGCGCTGCGGCACCCAGAGGCGCGGTCGTCGGTCTCGTTTCAGCTGCAGCGCATCGCCGGGACGCTGGAAGCTGCGGTCGGCCGGCACGAAGAGGCGGCGCGGATGCTCAAGGCCGCCGTCGCCAACTTCGAGGTCATCAGCGGCAAGGACCACCCCTACGTCACCCAGCTCGCCGTCGACTACGGGCGGAGCCTGATGTCGCTGAAGAAATACGAAGAGGCGCTGGAGAACTTCGATCGCTTCATCGTCAGCGAGCTCCGGCTTGGCGGGAAGAGCCCCGAGCTCGCGCTTGTGTACGCCGACAGTGCGCGGGCGACCGCGGCGCTGGGACGGCCGGCCGATGCGCTCGCAAGGTTCGAGAAGGCCGCGGCGCTGATGCCGATCGAGAGGCATCCTGCCGCGCCGGGGATTCACTTCGAGCTCGCCCGGGCGATGTGGGCGTCTGAGCCCGCCCGCGCGAAAGACCTCGCCGTCGCCGCTCGCAAGAAGATGGTCCCCGGGAAGGAAGCCGACGGGGCCGATGCGTGGCTCGCGAAGCACTGACGTTCGGCCGCTACCGGAGGTCGTACCGGGTCAGCACGGGGTAGTGGTCGCTGGTCGACGTGCCGTACTCACCGATCTGCGCATCGACGCGCAGCACCTTCGCGGACCCTTCGACGTACCGCGCCGCCAGCCCTTGCGTCGCGAGGTGGTGATCAATCGTCGACGAGAACCCGACCGTCGTTGGCGTGTTCGTCGCTGTGAGCGAGTCGGTCGTGAACCGGTAGTGCTCGGTGTCGTTCACCAGCGCCGCGAAGGGACTCGTGAGGCCGTGGTACGTCGACCGATCGAGGTCATCGTTCAAGTCGCCGACGAGCAGCACCCAGCTGCGCGGATACTCGGTGTCGAGGTACGTCTTCAGCGCCGCCGCCGACGTCACGCGCCGCTGGTACCCGTCTTGATTCGCCATCGCCTTGAAGTGCGCGACCATCACCACCAGCGTCCGCGGCCGGCCGCCTTCGCTGAAGCTGAGCTTCACTTCCATCGGAGGCCGGCCTGCGAACGCCCACGCCGACTCGGAGAGCACGACGCGCGCCGAGTCGACGGTGAACCGGCGGCGGTACACCAGCGCGACCTTCTGCTCGTTCGTGCTGTAGAAGTCCTTGCCGCCCGCGACGCGAGGGTCGGTGACCAGCAGCCCTGCGTGGCCCGGCAGCTTTTCCATCAGGTTCAAGAACCCAGACTCAGACACCACCTCGACGAGGCCCACGAGATCCAGGTCGAGCTGCGACAACACCTGCGCCACGTTCGCCTGCTGCTTCGCTTCGTTGGTCGGGCCGTTGTTCGCGTCGCCGTACCACTCGACGTTCCACGAGCCGACATCGACCGTCGCGGTGCGGTCTTCCCGCGGCACCTTCAGCTCAGCGTTGGTCGCCGTCGTCACTTCAGGCGGCGTCTCGACGATGGAAACCACCTCGGGACCACAGGCGGACAGCGCGATCAACAGCAGGGCTCGGAAGTTCATGGGCGCGGAACCTGCTCTCCGCTGGACCTCGACAAAAGGTCCGGTTTGGTCATTTCGGGTGTACCAGTTGAGGGGTACCATCCGCCGCGATGCGCACCTGGGATCTCTCGCTGTCGCTGGATCGCCGCAGCCACCAGCCGTTGCCCCAGCAGCTCGTGCTCGCTCTCGCCGATAGACGACGGCGAGGTGCTGCGGCATTCCCTTCGCGCGAAGCGGGTGTTTCACGCGCGGCGAGATCTGCTCGTTCGCCTGCTGCGCCGTCAGCTCGGCGCCGTGCTCACCTTCGAGGTCCCCCGCGGAGGCCTCGCCTTGTGGGCGCGCGTCGCCGACGACGTCGACGTCGAAGCGTGGGCGGCGCGCAGCTTGAAGCTCGGCGTGCGCTTCTTCACGGGCCGGCAGTACGCGCCGAACGGGCGCGCGATTCCCTTCCTTCGGCTCGGCTTCGGGCACCTCGACGACGGCGAGCTGCGCGACGCAGTGAGGCGAATGGTGAAGGCGGTCTAGCCGACGTGCTGGCCCATGCTGGAGAAGAACGGCGAGCGGCCGATGGCGTAGATGCCGCCGATGATCAGCAGCAACGCTCCGCCGATTCCGACCAGCGGCATCAGGTAGCCGGGCGTGGGCTTCCGCCGGTTCACGATGACCATCGACTGCGCGAGCCCCAGGGCGAGGAGCATCATCACCAGGTGGCCGATCAGGTATCCCTGCCACCGCCCCATCGCGACCATGATCAGCCCGGTCACCACCTGCAGGTGCATCAGCCCGACGAACACCGAGCAGGCGATGCGTGCGACCTTCGTGAACGGCTTCTTCTGCACCAACCCGATGAGGCAGATCGCAACGGCGATCACTGCGGCGAGGAGGATTAGAAACCGCAGGCCCGAGTGCGCGTAGAACAAGTCATTCATGGGTCAGGATTAGCATTCGCGCGTCGGTGGTTGGGAGTAGATCTGCTCCCCGCCATGGCGAAGATCGCAGAGCTCGAGGCGCAGCTGCCGAAGGCACTGCAGAAGCCGATTGGGCCGAAGGCGGTGCTGATGGACCCGCCGTATCGATCGGACTCGGCGTTGCCGCACCTGCCGCTCGCCCTCTGGAATCTGGCCGCCGCTGCGCAGCGCACGGACCTCGCGTTCCTCGAGAAGGCGTCGAAGAAGACGAAGACGGCGTGGCCCGACACCTGGATGCGGAGGTGGCTGATCGAGTCGATGGCGTCGACGTCGGCGCTGATTCTTCGCGTACTCGACGGGCCATCGAAGCCCGCCACGATCGTGCTGCCCACCAAGCCACGTCCTCGGTGGTTGGCGACCTCTGGCACCCATGACTTCGCGAAGCTCGACGGGCTGCTGAATGATCTCCTCGATGGGGCTGCGACACAGATCGCCGAACGCGCCAGCGCGCTGCTGGGTTGGCCGAAAGACGCGCGCATCGCAAAGGCGGCAGTGGCGGCGCACCGTGGGCGGCTCGTCAGCAACGCGATGCATCCGATCTGGAATGCGCTCGGCAATGCGATCGCGGTTCACTCGGACGAGGCGGTGCGAGAAGAGCTGGCGCACGAGATGGTCGAGGACCCGACGCTCGCTGGCCCTTACTGGGTGTCACACTGGAAGGGTGGGCTCGACCCCGCGCCGCGGAAGGCGGCGGTGAAGGAAAGGGGGCCTCCGAAGACTGCGGAGGAGTTCGAGGCATGGGTGATGGCGGCTCCAGGGGATCTGGGTCGCCGGGCCGCGTGGGCCGACTGGTTGCTCGAGCAGGGGAACCCGCGCGGCGAGCTGATGTCGCTGCAGCTGGCGGATCGCGCGCTGACCGCGGCGGAAGAGAAGAAGGTCGCTGCGCTGGTGAAGAAGCACGGCAAGGAGTGGATCGGAAAGCTGCGCGGCGTGTTGGTCGGGATGCGGGTCGACCCCGTCGCCGATTGGGGCGTCGCCGAAGAGCCGGGCTGGGCGAACATCGAAGAGCTCTCGGTGCCGTCGCAGCGGCTGAGCCCGAAGCTCGAGGCGAAGGTGCTCGGGTGCGTGCCGCGGCTGCGCGTGTTCGACGGGCCTTCGCTGGAGTTGCTGCGAAAAGCGCTCGGGCTCGACACGTCGAAGCTCGAACGGCTGGGTTTCGACTACGGATTTCATGCAGAAACGATCAGCGCGCCGGACGCGGCGATGTTCAAGGCGGCGAAGGTGCCGGCGCTGCGTGCGCTGCGCGTCGCGGGGCAGCCGAAGGCCCTGGTACTGAAGCAGTTGATGGGCATGCCGTGGTTCGGTGGGCTCGAGCGGCTGACGGTGACGGGCCACGGCTTTGACGAGAGGTTCGGCCAGGTGGCTTCGTCGAAGCTGCCGCGCATCGATGTCCTCTCTGATTCGTCCCAGGGTTGGGAACCGGGGCCCGGGGTCTCGTTCAGCGCGACGTGCGTCGCGGCGAAGTGGAGGCTCGAGGTCAGGGGACTGCCGGATCCGACGCGCTCGGGTTCGGCCGACTACTTCCACGAGGCAGAGCTGCTGCCGGTGCTCGGCCGCCTGCCGGCAAGGACCTTCACCGAGGTGACGCTGGAGATTCAGAAGGCGTCGCCGAAGGTGGCGAAGAAAATCGAGGGCCAGGTGAAACGGATCTGCGAATGAAAGTCCCCGACGCGAAAGAGGCGCTGTTTCGCGCGCCGCATACAGCGTTCGTCACCGAGCGCAAGCGGCTCGCAGGCGAGGTGAAGAAGGCAGGGCACAAGGAAGAGGCGGCGGCATTTCTGAAGCTTTTGCGGCCGTCCGTGTCGGCGTGGGCGGTGAATCAGCTGTGGTGGGTCGAGCGCGAGACGTTCGACACGATGCTCGCGACGGCTCAAAAGGTCCGGAAGGGTGACCTCGGGGTGATGGCCGAGCACAAAGCGGCGCTCGCCCGGCTGCGGGCTCGGGCGGCTGAGCTGTTGGTCGAGGCGGGAAATGCCGCGGCCGATGCGACCCTGCATCGAATTGGCTTCACCCTATCGGCGATCGCCGCCCGCGGTGATTTCGGCGACTCGGAGCCCGGGATGCTGTCCGAAGATCTCGAGGCGCCTGGGTTTGCGTCTCTGGGGATCGTGTCCGCGCCGCCGCCCGAGCAGGAGAAAAGGACTGCGAAGAAGCGCGAGGAAGCGGCCGTCGAGACGAAGGCCGCGGATGAACAGACCGAGCGTGAAGCGGACGAAGAGGCGGCAGCGAAGCAGGCTTCAAAGGAAGAGAAGGAGCGCGAAGCCGAAGCGAGAAGGAAGGTCGCGCAGAGCGAGAAGGAGCGGGAACAGCAGGAAGCGCACAACGCGAAGGAGGCGCGCGAGCGCGCCGAACGCGAGAAACAGGAAGCCGCAAAGCTGCAAGCAGTCGCGGAGGCCGCGGAGGCCGCGGAAGCCGTGGAAGCGGCTCGCGCGGACGTCGAGCGCCTGGAAGCAGAGCTCGTCCAATCGAACAAGCGCCTCGAATCGGCAAAGAAGCACCTCGACGCGGCGAAACGCAGGAGCTAGCCGGGCAGCCCGCCCCTCCCAGGCCCCCCGGCGGCCCACTGAACCGATTCGAACGAATTCGATCGAATTCGCCGCGCTGCGTCAAAGGCCTGGCCAACGGCCCGCGCGCCGCGACGCATCGACCCCATTCGATCGAATTCGATCGAATCCGCCGCAGTGCGTCAGAAGATCTTCGATCTACTTCTATCGAAGGCGGAAAGGGCAGAGACGGCAGGTGGTTGGCTGCACGCGAGACCGAGCGGATCATTCGATTCGACTTAGCCGTGCCCCAGCCACGCGGGCTTCACGTCGAGGAAGCTTCGCTCGGCCGACTCGCAGAGGGTGGCCAGCGCCGGAATGCGCGGAACCTCGGTGGCGAACCAGTACTTCGCCGCGGCCCGGATGCCTTCTGCGAAATCATCCGTTCGTTTCCCGGCCGCCGCGCCCATTCGCGCCCACATCCACCCCACGACGAGAATCGACGTCAGCTCGAGGAAGTCTGTCGAGTGGCCCAGCATTCCATCGAGGTCACCCGACGCGCCGCGTGCGCCCAGCGCCGCCGTCAATGACACCAGACGATCGAGCGCATCGCGCATCGCCGCCACGTCGAGCCCCGCCGCTTCGGCCTTGATGAGATCCACAGTGACTTCCTCCTTCAGCACCAGCAGCGCAGCGCCACCGCCCGCGACGATCTTCCGGCCCACCAGGTCGAGGCTCTGAATCCCCGTCGTCCCTTCATGGATGCTGTTCAGTTTCTGATCGCGCAGCCATGCCTCGGGCAGGTACTCGCTCGTGTACCCGTAGCCTCCGTGAATCTGGAGCGCGAGCGTGTTCGCCTCGAACCCCTTCTCGGCCGGGAAGCTCTTCGCGATCGGCGTGAGCAGATCGAGCAACAGCCGGTGGCGATCTTTCTCGGCTGGATCCGTGCCGTGCTCCACCACGTCTGAGCATCGCGCCGCGGTCGCGATCAAGCACAGCGACCCTTCGACGATCGCCTTCTGCCGCAGCAACATCCGCCGAACGTCTGCGTGCGCAATCAACCGCACGGGGTCCGTCGTCGCATCCGAGCCCAGCGCGCGGCCCTGCTTGCGGTCGTTCGCGTACGCCAGCGACTCCTGAAACGCGACCGAGGCCGTCGCTGTCGCGTTCGCGCCGATCATGATCCGTGCCTCGTTCATCATCTGGAACATGCACTTCAGGCCCTGGTTCGCAGGCCCGACCAGAAAACCATGGCAGTCGTTCTCTTCGCCGAACGCGAGCGCCACGCTCGGCAGCCCGCGCCAGCCAATCTTGTGAATCAGCCCGGTGACGTGCACGTCGTTCGGCACCAACTTGCCGCCCTCGGGCCGGTGCTGCGGCACGGCGAAGAGCGAGATTCCGCGCGTGCCTGCAGGCGCCCCCTCGAGCCGCGCCAACACCAGGTGCACGATGTTCTCGGTGAGATCCTGCGCGCCGCCAGAGATGAAGATCTTCGCTCCGGAGATCAGGTGATGGCCTTCCGCGGTCGGCTGCGCGCGCGCCTTCACATCGGCGAGGCTCGAGCCCGCCTGAGGCTCAGTGAGCGCCATCGTCCCCGTCCACTCGCCCGAGTACATCTTGCCGAGCCAGCCGTCTTTCAGCGCCTGCGAGCCGAAAGTCTCGATCAAGTGCGCCGCGCCGGTGGTCAGCCCAGCGAACCCATACGCCGAAAGGTTCGCCGCCATCAGGTACGCGGTCGACAGGCAGAACACCGTCATCGGCAGCTGCTGCCCGCCGACCTCCGTGGGCCGGTTCGCGGCGATGACGCCGAGCTCGCGCAGCTCCTTCCAGAGCGCGTGCATTTTGGGATGCACGGTCACACTGCCACCCTCGAACCGCACGGGCGCCAGATCCATCGCCCGGTATTGTGGAAACAGCACGTCGCGAGCGAGGCGGCGGCAGGCGGTGAGCCAGGGGTCGAAGGTCTCGCGGCTGTGCTCGGTGAACGCCGGGAGCTTGCACAGCGCGGCAACATCGAGCACGTCGTAGAGAAGGAAATCGATGAAGCGATCATCGATCAGCGGGTTGGGGCTCATCGCGCCAACATGCTTCGGGCCAGGGAACCTGTCAGCTGCGAATCGGACGAACCACCATCCTGAAAGCCCACCTGTCGCGAACGTCAGCTTCCCGAAGTGAGCTGCGCGCTATGAACCCAGGGCAATGAGCTCTGCGCCCTGGGCAGCACCGGAAAAGACGACCGGGTTGATCTTCGACTGTGACGGCACGCTCGCCGACACGATGCCGATTCACCTGATCGCTTGGCGGGCGATGCTGGGCGAGCACGGCCTCGTCTTCCCCGAGAAGCAGTTCTACGGGTTCGCCGGCATGCCCTCGAACAAGATCATCGCCATCCTCGCGAACGAACAGGGCAAGCCGAAGTCACCCGAAGAGACCGCGGCGATGGTCACCGACAAGGAACACCGCTACGTCCAGAAGCTCAGCGAGGTGACGCCGATCGCCGTGGTGCTCGAGATCGCGAGCCGGCACCGCGGGGTGTTGCCGATGGCAGTCGCGAGCGGTGGCGAAGGGTGGGTGGTGCGAAAGACACTGCAGGTGATCGGCGCGCTCGACTGGTTCGCCGCCGTCGTCGGCGCGGAAGACACGGCCCGCCACAAACCCGAGCCCGATGTGTTTCTCGAAGCGGCGCGGCGGCTTGGGGTCGAGCCGAAGGGCTGCGTGGTCTTCGAAGACAGCGACCTCGGCATCCAGGCGGCGCAAAGTGCCGGGATGATGGGCGTCGACATCCGGCCATGGGTGAACAAGGTCCCGACTTAAATTTCTGGCGCGCACCTTTCGTTGACAGCGCGCACACGTTCCCAATCTCGGGAACCCCACCTCAAGAGGCTTTTTCCATGCGCCGTGTTCTCACCGTCATCGCCACCTTCAGCCTTCTCGCCTGCGGCGCTCCCGCGCTCACGCCGCAGACGGCCTGTGAGGAACAGGTCGACGGCACCTGCGACAAGATGTGGAACTGCCCGAACGCGGCAATCAAGATCGGCTCGGACCTCGAGAGCTGCAAGACGCAATACAAGGCCCTCTGCTCGCTCTTGACGCCTTGCAAGGACGGCACGACCTTCGACGCGAGCAACGCGGCGGCGTGCAACCCGGCGATCAAGGCGCAGAGCTGCGACGAGTACAAAGCCGGCCCGCCATCGGTCTGCACGAACCAGTGCAAGTGATTCACGGCTGATCCCTCATCAGAAGCCATCGCGGTGAGAGCAACCCGGGAATCCCGGGCGGGCTTCACCGCGATGTTCAGGCTTCCTCGACTCAGTCGATCGACTTGAGAAACGCGACGTATTCCCAGTTCCGCGCTTCGAACTTGATGTTGTATTCGCCCGAGGTGAACTGCGTCACGTTCGAGCCGTAGACCTGCAGGCTCACCTGCGTCGTTGCGTCGAACTTCGACAACACGTCAGCGCTGATCTCGCCCGGGCTCGAATTGAACCGGCAGGCAACGGCAACCGTCTTCTCCGCGCGCGTGCCGGTCATCACTGCCACCACCGACGTCTTCTCGCCTCTGTTCCACGCGATGGGCAGCGCGGCCGTGCGACTGAGCTTGCAGCCCGGCGTTTGACTCTGCGGTGAAGGGCAATCAGGCGAGGTGACCTCGATCGGAGTCGGTGCCGTCACCTTCACGTCCGAGAACGCCGGCACGCCACCACCCGTGGCAGACACCGTCAGCGTTTCCCCGCCCAGCCAGAATTCCGGAACGGTTCCCTGCGGCCCCTGGTACGCCGTCTCAGCGAGCTTCATCTCGTACCCACCGCCGATTCCTTGGCCCAGTTCGATCGCGTCGTTTCTTTGCCAGACCGCCCAAGCCGGCGGCGGAAGCCACGGGAGAAGGCCTGCGATGCCGAGCGCTCGCGCGATCATGATCAGCGTCAGCACCGTCATGCCGCCGATGACCAGCACAAAGAAGGTCCATCCCACCGCTGCTTTCGCGCGCGGTGCCAGCGCGAACACCAATGGGAAGAACGCCCAAGCAACGAAGCTGGACATCCCGACCTCCGCCAACCACCCGCCTGACTCCCCACGAAGCCACATGCCGAGCTGTAGGAGTAGCCCGAACGCGAGGCAGGTCAACGGCAGGGCGGGCAGGAACAGCACCCGCCGAAGTGGCTCCGACAACGTCACCCCCGTCTGCTACAAGGTCGTCTAGCCAGATAGACGGGAAGGAGTTATCGTTCCGATGAAAGCAAAGGACTTGCTGCGGACATTGATGGCGCTTGGGTGCGTCGAAGTCAGAACGAGAGGCTCGCACGTGGTCATTCGCTGCGGAAAATGCACCTCCGTTGTCCCCGTGCACGCAGGCATGGATCTCGGCACGGGCTTGCTCCACGCCATTCGGCGTGATCTCGAGGAATGCCTCGGGAAGGACTGGTGGAAGAAATGAAGACCTACACGGTGAAGTATGAGCGCGACAGCGATGGCTGGTGGGTGGCGTCGGCCACCGCACTGAAGGGTTGCCACACCCAGGGCCGCTCGATCGACGAGGCGCGCCGCCACATTCGCGAGGCGATTGCCGCGTGCCTCGATCTGTCGGCAAAGGACGAAGCAGCCCTCGAGATTCACGACGCCATCAAGGTGCCTGCCGCGACGAAGCGGCTGCTCGCCAAGTTGGCCAAGGCGAGAGCGAAGGAGGAGGCTGCGAGCACCGCGGCGCGCAAGGCGGCCGGGCGCGCCGTTCGCGAGCTCACCGAGCGGATGAACTTGAGCCGGCGCGATGCTGCTGTGCTGACCGGCTACTCCTTCCAGCGAATCCAGCAGCTCGCACAGGAGCGTTGACGTGAGCCTCTTCAAGCGCGACGGCGGCTGGGTCATCAAGTGGAAGGACGGTGCTGGCCGTTGGCGCCAGCAGCGCACCAACTCGGCGACCAAGGCGGAGGCTCAAGAGCTCGAGCGCGGCGTGGCGCGCAAGGCGGAGTTCCAGCGCTCGGGCGTCGAGCCGATGAGCCGTCCGCTCTGGTGTTCCCGCGCGCCGATGGATCGATGCAGTCGGAGAACGTCGACCTCCCTCGGCTGCTTCGTTCAGCCCTCAACCGCGCCGGACTGGTCGACGGTTGGACCCATAAGTGCCGTCGGTGCGGTCACCAGGAGAAGGCGCCCACCTCCGACGCCCGGCACTGCGCGTGCGGGTTCAAGCGCTGGCCCGCGCCTCAAGCTCGACGCATCCGGTTCCACGATTTACGGCACACGACGGCCACTTTGCTCCTCAAGGCCAGCGCTCCTCTGGCGGTCGTCCAGCGAATCCTCCGGCACTCGTCTCCGACGATCACGACTGAGATCTACGGCCACCTCGACCTCGACGACAGGCGCGACGCGCTTCACCGGCTCGACTTCCAGCCGACCCAGGCACCAGTCGCGGAAGTCCTGAAGCTGGCGGTCAACGCCCCGCAGGTGCGCCGGTGGTGCGGAACTCCGGTGGGGACCAAAACGAGAGCCCCGGTTTTGTGGATTTCTCCAGCAAAACCGGGGCCATCGAACTGTCGGGAAGACAGGATTTGAACCTGCGACCCCTTGGTCCCGAACCAAGTGCTCTACCAGGCTGAGCCACTTCCCGAGTTCGGGCGGGGTTTACGTGCCCTCTGGAATGATGTCAACGCGCGGGCGAAGGGTGGGCGATACTTTCCCTCTTCGGGCCGAGGTACCGTCGACGGTCCACCAAGCTGGGGGAGCTCCTCAATGATGAAACACCTGCTTGTCGCGACCACCTGCCTGCTGATCGCGGGCTGTCAGTGTGGAACCCCGACCCCGTTCGTAGATGGCGGCGGCAGCGGTGGAGGCAGCGGGGGCACCGGTGGCGGTGATGGGTTCGTCTTCACCGACGGCGGCGGCACCCTTCCCGATGGCGGCACCTGCTCGCTCGCTGGGCGGGCGTGCATCGACTCGAAGTCGTGTTGCGACGGACCCTGCACGAACTCGGTGTGTACCGGCTCGACCTTCTGCGCGACGCAGGGGGCCGCGTGCACGCAGAACGTTCAGTGCTGCAGCAACAGCTGCGTCGGGGGCAAGTGCGGCTCGGCGTGCAAGGACACCGGGGCGACCTGCGCCACCGGCGGGGAGTGCTGCACCCAGACCTGTACGGCCGGAGCGTGTCAGGCGCTCGCCGGAGGATCCTGCCGCGTGCTCGGCCAGGCCTGCGGAAATGGAAGCGACTGCTGCTCGACCAACTGCATCGGCGGCGTCTGCGCCAAGGCCTACTACTGCCAGCCCAACGGCGACCTCTGCAACAACAACGCGCAGTGCTGCGGCAGCGCCTGCAGCGTTCAAGACGGCGGCGCCGGCCGGTGCCTCTCGGTCACCGGTGGTGGCGGTGGCGGCTGCACCCAGGAAGGAAATCCCTGCACCAGCGGCACGAACTGTTGCTCGCGCATCTGCTTCAACCCGGGCTCGGGCGTCTCTGTCTGTCTGCCCGCGGGCGGTTGCCGGCTCACCGGCTCGTCTTGCGTCGACGACAACGCGTGCTGTGGCGGCGGCGTGAACCCCAACGGCTCGGTGCAGTGTGACCCAGGCACCAAGCGCTGCGACAATGGCCAGTCGTGCAACGGTGTCGGCAACATCTGCGGCGCTCCGGTGCTACCGGACGGCGGCAAGATCAACGCCTCGCAGAACTGCTGCGACGGCATGATGTCCAGCTGCAAGCTCGACAGCTCCGGCATTCCACGCTGCTTCGGTGGCGGCAGCGCGATGTGCCCGACGGGCTTCACCGGCAAGGCGCCGTGCTGCATCGCCGAAGGCGCTTCCTGCCAGTTCAAGGACCAGTGCTGCGGAGGCCTGCCGTGCGTGCCGGGCGCCGACGGTGGCCTGCGCTGCACGGGCTCGAGCTGCAAGCCGCTGGGCTCGGTGTGTGCGGCCGGCGACGCGTGCTGCGCGGGTCAATGCAACCAGGGCATCTGCCAGCTTCCGGTGGTCGACGCGGGCACCACCTGCACCGCGAACGATGCGGGCACGTGCGCCACTTCGGCCGAGTGCTGCTCGAAGATCTGCGCCGCTGGCAAGTGCACGCCGCAGGTGGCCTGCCAGCCGAACGGCGGCGTCTGCACCGCCAGCGCCGATTGCTGTGCGGGCACCTCGTGTCTCGTCGCCGGCGGAGCGACCAGCGGCACCTGCCAGCCGGCGACCTGCTCGGCATTCGGCCAGTCGTGCTCCGCGCAGTCGGCCTGCTGCACGGGTCTCGCGTGCCTCAACAGCACGTCGAGCGCGCTTTGCGGAGCGATGGGCGCCTGCAGCTGCCAGGGCATCATCAACTAGCGCGCGATCAGCCCCAACTTTCGCGCCCGGCGGGCGAGGGTGACGGCGTCGACTTCCAGCTCGGCCGCAGCCCGGCGCACCACGCCTGCGTTGCGGCCCAGCGCCTCGTGAATCAGCCCCTTCTCGAACGCTGCCAGCTGCGCTCGAAATGACCGGCCGCCCGAATCGGCGGGCTGTTGCAGCAGGGCAGGGGGCAGGCGCGCGGGCTCGATGGACTCCATCGGGGCCGACAGCAGCACTGCCCGCTCGACCACGTTTCGCAGCTCGCGCACATTGCCCGGCCAGTCCCACGCCAACAGCAGCCCTTCCGCTTCCTTCGTGAAGTTCCGCGCCGACTTGCCGAACGTCTGGTTGAAGACGTCGATGAAAGACCTCGCCAGCGGCAGCACGTCGTCCTTGCGATCTTTCAGCCGCGGCACGTCGACCATGAACGTGTTGAGCCGGTAGTAGAGGTCGGCCCGGAAGTTTCCCGCCGCGACCTCCGCTCCCAGCGGCTTGTTGCTCGCGGTGATGACCCGCACGTCGACCTTTCTCACCATCGTACCGCCCACCGGCCGCACGTCGCCCGTCTCGATCACCCGCAACAGCTTCGCCTGCAGGTTCGGCGTCGTGTTCTCGATCTCGTCGAGGAAGATCGTGCCGCCATCCGCGAGCACGAAGAGCCCCGGATGATCCGCCACCGCGCTGGTGAAAGCGCCCTTCACGTGGCCGAAGAGCTCGCTGTCGAGCAGCGTCTCGGGCAGCGCTCCGCAGTCCTGCACCACGAACGGCGCCCGGCTTCGCGGCGACAACCCGTGCAGCCGCTGCGCGAGCACCTCCTTGCCCGTGCCCGTCTCGCCCTGCAGCAGCACCGTCACCTTGTACGGAGCGACCTGCCGCACCGACGCGATCACCTCTTTCATCCGCGCGCTCGTAAAGCCCGGGCCTTCGACGCCTTCGCCCGACGACAACACCGGCCGCGCGCGATCGCGAAGGATGCGCTCGAGCTCCACCGACATGCGCTGCTGCTGCAGCCGCACCGAGTGCGCCCGGCACGCTGCCAGCACCGCGTCTCGCAACTGCGTCACCGGCGCGTCCGGCGGCAGCGCTTGATCCACCGCGATCGAGTTGAAGAGCTCGACCAGCAGCTCCGGCTGCACCTTCGCCGCGAACACCACCCGCGGCTTCAACTCGGGCGGGCGGCCGAGGTGCAGCGTCGCGGCCTGCGAGGCGCTCTCGATCAGCTGGGCCAGCGCCACCGCCTGGTAGTCATCGTCGCCGCACAACAACACCGCCGCGACGTCGCCTCGCTCGAGCAGCGTTTCGACTTCAGACGGATCCGAGCTGAACAGCAGCTGCACGTCGGTGCGAAAGGCGAGCTCGAGCGCGCGTTCGAGGCCCCGCGGAGCGCCGGCGACCACGACGCGCAGCCGATGCTCGGCGAGGAAGCGGCGCAGCTCGAGCTGCCCGTTGCCTTCGAACACCTCGAACCGAACACCCAGCGCCGACTCGTGCCGCCACCGCACTGCGCCGCGAACCCTGATCCGCACCCCCGAAGGCAGCGGGAAATCGAGGTCCACCTGCTCGCCTTCCGTCGGCCCGTCGCTCGCGCGCTTCGGCCGCGACACCAGCCCCATGCCTTCTTCCGTCACGTTCACCGACCAACAGCCATCCAGCTCCGGAGAGCAGATGACCGGGACGAACAGCGATTTGCGCTCGATGGTGTCGTTTCGCATGCCGGAACTGAAATATCGTAGCTTCAAATGTGAAGTATCGATAGTCACAGCGATTAGCAGCGCTCACTCCTCCCCGCGCCCTCTGAAGGACTTCAAGATTGAAGTTTGACTCGGCTTGCTCCCCAAACAAATTCAAGCCCTTGGAGCTGGTTGAGCAATTGCTGTGAGGCCCGGCTCAACGGAGGCTTCATGGCAACAGCGGTCAAGGTCGTCGGCGTCGGAGACTTCACCCCGGGCCAGGTCGTGAGCAACGAGACGATGTCGCGGGCCATCCCTGGGTGGAGCGCGGACCTCATCCGCGAGAAGACGGGCATCCTCGAACGGCGCTTCCTTTGCGAGGTGGACTCCGAGCGCGGCCGGTCGGTGAGGCCCGCGTCCGGCCCGAAGTCCAACTGCGACATGTCCGAGCTCGCGCTTCGCGACGCGCTGAAGATGGGCAACGTCGCTCCTGGCGAGCTCGACGCCCTCTTCCTCATCACCTGCACCCCCGACCAGCCCGACTTCAACCACGACGCGATGGAGCTTCACCGTCGCCTCGGCCTTCGCCCGGGTGCAATGGCCTTCATGATCAACGACGGCTGCGGCGGCACGCCCTACGTCCTCGATCTCGTCAACAAGCTCGTCAGCAGCCAGGCGATGGGCACCGTCGCCGTCGTCGCCAGCAACTTCGCCTCGGCCTTCATCGATCGCCGCGTCTATTCCGACGAGCTCGAGCTCGACGAAGGCAAGCGCCTCTCGGGCTTCCTCTCGATGTACGTCTTCGGCGACGGAGCCGGGGCGATCATCCTTCGCGGCGGCACCGGGGCCGGGGGCATTCTCGAGTCGATGTCCGGCAACGCGCACGAGCCGCTGGTGCTTCGCCGCGGCGGTGGCGCCGACGAGCCCTTCCTCTTCGCGGGCGCGAAGCCCGTCGACTTCGCGTTCGTCGTCAACGGGTACGCGGTCGCCACCGGCTACCCGATTCACATGCGCACCTGCCTCGAAGGCGTCGGCGGCGCGCAGCTCGAGCGGCTCAGCGACGTCAAGCGCTACTACCTGCACCAGCCGAACAAGCGCGTGCTCGATCGTTTCGCGTCGCTCAGCGGCCTGCGCCAGGAACAGATCGCCAGCACCGTGCAGCACTACGGCAACAGCTCGGCGGCAGGAATGCTGGTGGCGCTGTCGGAAGACGTTCGCAAAGGCACCATCGCGCTCGGCAGCGACGCGCTCATCTGCATCGCCGCCGCAGGCGCCAACGTTCACTACGGCGCGCAGCTCATCCGGGTTTGAGGGAGGAACGCACGATGGCTTTCTTTGCTACCGCAACCACTGCCACCCCGCCGCTGCCGAACCGGCGAATCATCGCCCCGCCGGACTTGACGATCTCTGACCTGCGCGATCGGCTCGCCGCGGCGACCGAAGACGACACCTGCAAGGGCATGTTCTTCAACGGCGTGCTGTCGGCGACGAAGGCGCTGCTGGGCCCCGAAGCGCAGGCCGAGGTGCACGCGACGATGGTCGAGAAGAAGTACGTCGACTTCTTCAACTACCCGATCGCCACCTTTCTGCCTGCCGCGTTCAAGGCGGCGGCGCTGATCCAGACCCAGTCGTCCGACGCTGCGCTTCGCCGCAGCTTCGAGGCCGCGATTCGCAGAATCGGCGAGCAGGCGATTGACGACTTCCTCGGCACTCCCGTGGGCCGGACCCTGGTCACCGTCTCGGCGGGCGAAGCCAAGCGGCTGATGCGCGCCGCGCCGACTGCGTACAAGACCGCGGTGAGCTACGGCACGCGCGAGACGGTCGTGCTGTCGGACACCTCGTGCATCTTCAAGGTGCGCCGCGACTTCATGCCGCACGCGTACCACGAGGGGGTGTTTCTCGCGGTGCTGCGCGCGCTCGGCTGCCAGGACGTGAACGTGCGCGGAGAAAGGTTTGGCCTGATGGACGCCGACTACTTCATCTCGTGGAAGTGAGGAGCCAACAATGAAAGCAGCCCTTTGCAGTCTGGTGTTGCTGGTCTCGTTCGCCGCTTCGGCGGACGAGGTGACCTACGTGTTTCGCAGCGAGGAGGATCCGACGACGCCGGTGGATCCGACCGTCTGCGCGCAGTCGCCCTTCGGCTCGAACGTGCGGCTCGGCGCGAGCCTGTGGAGCATCGAGACCAGCCGGCGCAAAGGCAAAGTCATCGACGAGAAGCGCAAGCGCATCGGCCGCGCCACCGCGTGTCTCGAGCTCACCAACGTGATGTTCCCCGTCGGCCTGGTGCAGAACTTCTACGTGAAGTTCGACCTGCCGCAGGGCGCGTACGTGGCGCAGGGCACGTGCACCGTGTCGTCGAACGCGACGCCGCAGCCGTTCATCATCCTCGCGGGCTGCACGCTGAGGCTCGTGAGCGGACCCACCGGTTCGCTGGGCGGCATGGTGACCAGCGCGTCGATCTTCAACCCGCTGGCCCGGCCGGGGTTCAGCACGGGCTCGATCTGGACGCTGCAGGAATACCTGACCGACGTCCCGCACGTGCACGTGCCGCACTGCCACCACTTCAGCCATGGAGACGACGAGTGATGCCGATCGACATGCCGGTGGTGATCGAAGTGGCGCGGCCCGATGGCTCGCAGGAGCTCGTTCGGGTGGGCACCGCGCGGCGCGATGGCGGCCATTTCGTGCTCGACCTCGGGGCGCTTCGCATCAGCCCGTTTGAGTCGGTGGGCTCGTCGTCGACCCCGCCTCCGCCGCCGCAGGGGGGCACCATCGAGGACCTCGAGTACATCGCGGCCCGCGCCCGGCGCACGCTGGCCGATACGTCGAAGGCGCGGTGGCACTCGCAGGAAAGAGACCTGCTCAACCAGGTCGAGCGCGAGATGGTGAGGCTGCGCGCGCTGGAAAAAGGCTAAGCGGGAAGCCAGACGGTGAAGGTCGCTCCGCGTCCGGGGGCCGAGGTGAGCGCGATTTCGCCGCGGTGGGCTTCGACGATGCGCTTCACCACCGCGAGGCCCAGGCCACTGCCGGTCGCCTTGGTGGTGACGAAGGGCTGAAAGACGCTCTCGGTGAGCGCGGCCGGGACGCCGGGCCCCGAGTCGGCGACGTCGATGCGCGCGTGGGGGGCGCCCCTTCGTGCCTCGATCGAGAGCTTCACCCGCACCACGCCGCCACGCGGCATCGCCTGCACCGCGTTGGCGAGAAGGTTGAGCAGCGCCTGCCGCAACATCCGTTCGTCGACGGGGACCCTGGGGAAGCCTTCGCTGACGTCGACCTCCATCTTCACGCCGGTTCCGCCGTGCGTGCCTTCGATCACCTTCAGCGCGGCGGCGATGATTTTCGGCAGTTGCTCGGGCTTCAGCTCGGGCGCGTGCGGCCGCGCGAACTCGAGCAGGTCGGCGACCAGGGTGTCGATGCGCTCGGCCTCTTCGTTGATCATCTCGAACAGCTGCGCCGATTCGCCGCTGGGGGTCAGCATCCGCTTCAGCGCCGACATCGAGTTGTAGATGACGCCCAGCGGGTTTCTGACCTCGTGTGCGACGACGGCCGAGAGCTCACCCAGGGCGGCGAGCCGTTCGCGCTTCACGAGCTCGACCTGGGTCTGGGCCAGCTGGTCGTAGCTCTTCTTCAAGTCTTCGAAGAGCCGCGCGTTCGCGATCGCGACGGCGATCTGCGCCGCGATGACGGTGGCGCGTTCGACCTCGGCGTCCGTCCACTCCCGCTGGTTCTCGGCATCACCGATGACGGCGGCGCCCATCGGTACGCCGCGCAACATCAGCGGCAGCGCGACCAGGCTCTTCATCTGGTACCGCGCGTTGAGCCCCTGGTTCACCACCGCTGAGCCCATCGCCGCGTGCTCTCGCACCGGCCTTTCCTGCTGCACTGCGCGCGCGGCCAGCGACGGCGCGTCCGGTGCGAGCCGCACCGTCCGGAAGTGTTCCTGATGCTCGGTGGCCGAGGTGACGACGCCCTTCAGCACTCCGTCGGGCTGTAGCAGCCAGAGAAAGGAATGCGAGGCATTGACGATGCGCGCGAGGCGCGACGCCGAGGCCTCGAGGATCTGATCGAGGTTCAACGAGCTGGTGACGAGGCGGCCGACCTCGAGCTGCACTTCGAGGTCTTTCGATCGGCGCCTCTCGCGCTCCAGCAGGCGGGCGTGCTCGATCGCGGTGGCGAGGTGGGCGGCGCACGCTTCGAGCAGCTCGAGCTCGTCGGCCCCGAAGCCGCGATCGATCTTCCGCAGGCCGTAGAAGCTGCCAATCGGGCGGTCATGCATCATCAGCGGCAGCGCGGCGCCGTGCTTGATTCCGCGGGACTCCAGCAACGGCCGGGTCAGCGCGGGCCAGTTCTCGACCGCACAGGTGATTGTCGCGCAGCGCAGCACCGCGGTGCCCGACAGGTTCGACTCGTCGATGGGAAGCCTGCGCAGCTTCTGCAGGTCGACCGGGTTGCCGTCGCCACCGAAGCTTCCCGCGAAGGCCAGGTGGTCGCCCTCGATCAGATGCATGTGGCAACCGTAGAGCTCGAACGCCTCGGTCACCTTCTTCAGCAGCTGTTCCACAACCTGCTCGACGGGCAGGTTGCGGGTGCCGACGCGGGCGAGGTCGACCACCAGTGCGCGCTGGCGATCGGGACCCAGCGCATGATCAGGCGGCGGCATTGCGCCGTCACATACCATTGGTAGAAATCGGCCATGAAGATCGTCCGAACGAACGAGGAGGCGATGTTCGTCGTCTCTGGCTCGGCGAAGGTGCGCACGCCCGAGGGACTCCCGACACCGATCGCATGGCGGCCGCGATGGGCACGCAAGGCAGCGGCAAGCGGTTCCTCTTCAACGGCAAGAACCAGCCCGGGTACTTCGACAACGACCCAGACGCCTGACCCGCGCCTTCAGTACACCGGGTCCTGGTAGACCGAGCTGATCGACCGTTGCGCCTCGAGGAGCTCGATGTAGCTCTTGAGCGCGGCGGTCGTGGTCGGCTCCTGCGGGTCGAGCAGGCCCTTGAGCTCGTTGGCGCGCGCAATCATCCGCGCCGACACACCCGTCTGGGCCCCCGCACTCAAATACGAGATCGCGGTGTACGTCTTCCCGCTGTACGGGTCGGCGAACGTCACCGTCGGCAGGGTGGAGTTCACCTGCGCCCCGTTGCCCGCGAACCAGATGCGCGCGCTGTCCGAGAACGTCTGATCGAAGGTCATCGGAATCAGCGCTGAACCGAGGCTCGACATCCACAGCTGCACCGTGAACCCAATCATCGGGTCGACCGGGCTCGAGTTGGCGGGCAGGGCCGTCGTCGGCGCCGAGATCGGCCGGTGCTTGAAGCCCGTGCCGTCGAAGGTTGGCGCGATGCGATCCCACCTGTCGGTCATCAGCGAGCCGTACACCTCGAGCATCTGCTTCGGGTAGAGCCGCCAGTAGTTGATCGAGAATTCGCGCAGGTCGGCCGCCACGTCCTTGCCGATGAAGTACGTCTCGGGGTCCGTCAGCTCGGCCAGCGCCGCGACCTTGTCGACGAAGCTGCCGACGTTCCGCACCCGCTCGTACCAGAAGTACCCCGAGTCGTATTCCCACGTGGTGTTGAAGAACCGCGCGCGATCGAGGCCAAGGGTGAAGCCCGGCGTGCCGTCGGCGAAGTTGTCGACGTACCAGTTCGTGCGGTTGTCATCGCCCAGGTACTCGAAGTACTTGCCGGGCTCGGGCATCATCAGCATCTCGCCAAGGAAGTCGAAGGACTGCGTGACGGCCACCGTGTACGGGCCGTAGCCGTCGGGCGAGGTCCAGAAGGCATCGTCGACGGCGCCGTCGTAGTAGCCCTTATCGAGCACGTAGAACTGCATCATCGTGCGCAGCGTGCCCAGGTACCGGCCGTAGATGCGGTCGAGGTACCAGTCGGGGTTGAAGCCCAGGCGCTCGCGGCGGAAGGCGTCGAACAGGTAGTAGTTTCGGTACTGGGTCATCACCGAACTCGCGACTTCGAATGGGTCGGCGCCGCGATCGAAGGCCTCGCAGCCCGTCGATGCCGATTCGAACTCGTCCGAGCAGAACTGGTACGGCACCGACAGGCGCTTCTGCGCGTCGACCTCGACCACGTCGGGGTACTTGCAGGTCGTCGCGACGACCTCACGCTTCAGGGTCGACAGCGGCACGGTCGCGCGGTTCTCGAGCGTCAAAAGCGACGGCAGCTTCGAGTAGTGAGAGACGACGTAGTCGTTGCCGGTGCAGTCGACGAGAATCGGCAGTGCCGAGCCGTACGAGACGGACGCCTGCAGCGCGCCGACCAGGTACGGGTCCTTCACGTCGGTGAAGACTTCGACCAGCTGGCCGTAGCCGAACTTCAGTGCCGCCGCGTCGTACTTGCCCAGGCCCTGGATGTCGGAGTTGAAGTTCGCGCCGTAGTCCATGATCGACGACTGCTGGAACTCGGTGATGCCCGCGCGAAGGCCGTTCGCCATCACCACGCCTTCGAGCTCGGCCTGGGTCGGCGCCTCGAGGTGGCGCGGCTTGGGCGTCTTGGTGCCGTTGGTGGTGCGAAGGTCCCAGTACTGCTTCGGGTAGTTCATCGCGTCATAGCTGCCCGCGAAGTTGTGCCGCAGGCCAACAGTGTGGCCGACCTCGTGCAACGCGGTCGAGAGGAAGACCTGCTCGCGAATCTTCTTCTTCACCAGCGCGGGGTCCTGCCCCTTCTGCGCGAGCGCGAAGCCGAGCACCGTGTCGTCGATGGTGGCGAAGTCGACGCCGCGGCTCGCCATGTGCTGCCGCTGCTTCTTGCGGAAGTTGCGGGCGGCCGGGTTGAACAGCTCGAGCGGGCGCACCTTCGCGGGGTTCGCCAGCACGCCGATGCCGGGCGTGTTCGGGTTGATGCCGCGCATCAGCAGCGCCTCGCCGTTGACCAGCTTCGCCTCGACGTCGCTGTCGTGGAGCTTCGCGAGGCGGCGCGCGGTCATGCCCGGCTCACCCTTCAGCACCGGCGACTGCTTCATCGCGGCGTGGCGGGAAATCAGCAGCTCGCGGGTCGACTTCGCGTTGCCCTTCTTCATCGACGGCGTGCGCGGCAGGCCCTTCGTCCACGAGGTGTCCATGCGGCCGCCCATCTCGTTCACTTCGGCCTGCGTCACCGTCTTCGACTTCGAGCCGTAGGTGTTGGCGCCGACCCACTCGCGCACGTTGACGCCGTCGATGAACTTGTCGGGCAGAATCTCGCCGTTGACCAGCCGCACGAGGTCGCGCGCGTAGGCCGCGTAGTCGTCGATCGACGCGCCGTAGATGAAGGCGGAAGACGAGATGACTTCGCCCGTCTCGGGGTCGTTGGAGTTCGGCCCGTAGCCCAGCAGGCCAGCGGTGGTCGGCTCGTCGACCCAGTAGAGGAGGTTGTAGCGAATGTCGCCGATGCGCGGATGCGTGCCGGGGGCGCCGCACTCCACCGGGTCCGAGCTGATCACGGGGTTGTTCGTGCAGACGGTGAAGATGTCGTACGGCGAGTCGCGGCCGGTGAGGTCCTTCAAGATGCCGCGGTAGATGCCGTCGTATTGCGACTTCAGCGACGTCGCCATCGCCTTCAGGTCTTCGGGGAACGTGTCGTTCAAGTGGAAGACGATCTGCTTCGGGCCGAGGTCGGCGCTCGAGGGGTCGGCCGGGTTCTCGAGGTTGCGCACCGCGTACGGCAGCGAGCAGACGCCGGTGACCGTGCCCGCTTTCGTGTCGATGACGGCGTCGGGCGTCTCGGTGACGCAGCGAACGCCAGGCGCGGCGGATCCGCAGTCTGCCGTCTTCGTGCAAGCGGTGGTGGTCAGCGACTTGCGCCACAGGTTGTGGCGGTTGATCAGGCGGATGCGGCCGGCTTCCGTCACGCCGTAGTCGCGGTTGTACGACTTGCGCTCGGTGGTGAAGTAGCCGAACCGCTCCATCATCTTGTCGTCGTAGACCAGCGGCTCGTAGTCGCGCTTTTCGGCGCGCATGAAGCTGCTGCGAACGCGGAGCTCCTGGCTGGCGCAGTCAGCGACGGTGTATTCCATGAAGCACAGCGGCCAAGACGTGCCGTCTTCGAACGAGACCTCTTCTGGCGACGCGACCATCTTCTGCGTCAGCTCGAGGTAGTTGGCCTGAGCGTCGGTGCGCGGGCGCTCGAGGCGGAAGTGATCCGGGTCCTTTGGGTCATTCACGTAGTAGGGCACCGGATCCGTGCGAATCGGCTTCACCGACCCCGTCGAGTAGTCGGCGAGGAAGTTGAAGTTCGAGACGAGGTTGGTCGACCAGTCGACGCGAATGAACCGGCGCTCGTACCACTTGCGTTCCTGGCTCTCGACGACCTTGTCGTACTCCTCACCCGTCGACGCGTTGTATTCGCGGATGATGTCGAAGTGGCTGGTGATCTTGAAGGCCGCCACTGGCGCGCCCAGGTAGCCGTTGTCGGCGCCCGACTGCTGGTGCGGGCCCCCCTTCTCGGTGCCGCGAACGAACTCGTACGCGCGGCGGGCGGTCAGCTGGCCTTCCTGAATGTCCCAGACGATCTTCTCCATCTCGTTCTCACCCTGCTCACCCACGAAGGTGAAGCCGGTGGTGAAGGGCGTGCCGATGACGGTCTGGCGGAAGTACCAGGTGCCCGCGAGATCCGTCTTCGCGATCGCGTCGGCCTGTACGGTGCTTCGGGGCACGACGGTCTCGCCGCACGAGATCGCCGCGAGGGCTGCCAGCGAAAGAAGGATGCGCTTCATTTCTTCTCCGAGATTGCCTGCGCCAACTGCTCGGCACTGGCCGTGATCGACAGGTACAGCGTGGTGTAGTTGTTGCGGTCGAAGCTCAAGAACGGCTGCGCGACGGCCTTGCGCGTCGGCGCTTCACACTCGGCGGCGGTGGCGCACCCTTCGGTGCCTTGTCGTCCCTGCGAGGTGGTCTGCATCAGCGGTCGGTAGGTCGAGACGCCCAGCGCCAGCGTCACCCACTTCGGCTTCCAGTCGAGCTCGAAGGTGAACCACTGGTCGTGGTGAAAGGCGCTGCGGTTCAGACCGCCAAGGGCCGCGCCGTCGGTGCAGGTGTCGGCGGTGGGCACGCCTTCGACAGCGCAGGTGCTCGGCCGCAGCGGAGCGACGTGGAGCAACAGGTACGACGCCGACAGCCCCAGGCTCATCGGTAGATCCACCGAGGCGTTGAGGCCATGCACGATTCCCCAGTCGGGGTTGAAGGCGCCTGTCGACACCGGGCGGTATACCGGCTCTTCTTTTCCGTTCACGACCACCGTCTCGCCGATGCCTTTGATCGAAGGCGAGCTGCGGGTGAAGAAGTACTTCGTCGGGCGCACGGTGTAGCCGACGGACACGGGGCCGACGGTGCGGTCGAGAAACAGGCCGATCGACGCGGCGGTGACGAGGCCCGCGTTGCGGCTCGCTGAGGAAGTGGGAAGCACAGCGCGAAGGCCGGCGCCGAAGACAACCTTTGCGACTGGAACCGTGAAGAGCTTGCTGTGCGAGACGCCGAGCCAGGTGTCGCCCAGCAGCGCGGGCTCGTTGCCGGCGCCGCTGATCATCCCCGAAGGCGGCGTCTGCGCCTGCGCGATCGGAACCTGCTCGGGCGTGTCGATCAACGAGGCGCTGCGAAAGCCGCGCGCGCGAAACCGCGGGTCTGAACCCGTCAGCTCAATCTCGATCGGGACGTGGGCGCTCACGTTCAGCGGCGCGAGCCAGCGGCCTTCGAAGAAACGGCGGCCCAGCGCGAAAGAGGGGTCAAAGGAAAGGCTGAGGGTGTTCGTGTACGCCTCGGGCGCGAAATAGACGCCCGACGAGTTCGTGAGGCTGAGCTCGAGATCGAAGCCGCGCAGCCGCAGCGGCCCTGACTTCGTGATGCCTTCGTCCGGCCCTTCCGACGGCGTCGGCTCGTCTGACGGAGCGGCCGGCGCCAGCTTTGGCGACACGTTCGCCGGTGTCTGCGCGATCGCCGCCGCGCCGAGAAGAAGGAGGAAGGGCAGCGCTCTCAAGGGGCCGCGAGATAGGCCTTTCGGTGTGCGCGGGTCAAACGGACCCCTCTCAAACTTCGAGAAAGTTGCGGCAACAGATCCCGCTGGGGCGCGGTGCCACAGCGAAAGGCCTTACAGCGGGGGTGAATACCCGGCCGCCCAGTTGCATTGTCGGTCGCCGTGAGACGCCCGCTGATCGCGACCTACCGGCTGCAGCTGGGGCCCGAGCTGAGCTTTGCGCGCGCGGTCGAGCTGGTTCCGTACCTGGCGAAGCTGGGCGTGAGCCATCTCTATCTGTCGCCGGTGCTCGACGCAGCGGCGGGAAGCCTTCACGGCTACGACGTCGTCAATCACACGAAGCTCTCGCAGGCGCTGGGCGGGGAAGAAGGGTTCGGGCAGCTGATCTCAGCCGCGCACGCCGCCGCCATCGGCATCGTCCTCGACCTGGTGCCGAACCACATGTCGATCGCCGACGCGGGAAACCAGTGGTGGTGGGACGTACTCGAGAACGGCAGGTCGGGCCGCTGGGCGCACGCGTTCGACGTCGATTGGGATCCCCCCGAGCAACGCCTGAAAGACGTCATCCTGCTGCCTGTGCTTGGCGAGCACTTGAGCCAGATCCTGGCCGCAAAGCAGGTGAAGGTCGCGCGCGAAGGCGCCGTGTTCACTGTTCGCTACTACGAGCACCAATACCCGGTGGCTCCGCGCTCGCTCGGGATGCTGCTTCGTCACGCGACTTCGCGGTGCGACGAGCCGCAGCTGGGCTTTCTCGCCGACGCTTTCGCTGAGCTGCCGCCGCCGACCAGCACTGAGGCCGAGAAGGTCGAGCGCCGGCACCGCGACAAGGAAGTGCTGCGCTCGCTGCTCGACACCCTGATGCAGAACGTGCCCGCGGTGGCCCAGGCGATCGACGAGACAATGGCGCTGGTCAACGACACGCCCGCGCTGCTCGATGCGTTGCTCGAAGGGCAGAACTACCGCCTCGCGTACTGGCGCGCCGCCGAGCACGACCTCGACTACCGGCGCTTCTTCGACGTGAACAGCCTCGTCGGCTTGCGCATGGAAGACCCGCGCGTCTTCGCGGCGGCGCATGCGCTGATCGAGAAGCTCTACCTGCGCGGCGACCTCGACGGCCTGCGGGTCGACCACGTCGACGGCCTCGCCGACCCTGCCGGGTACCTCGCACAGCTTCGCGCGCTGGTGCCCGACGCGACGATTCACGTCGAAAAGATTCTGGGAAAGGACGAGGCGCTGCCCGCGTGGCCCGTCGAAGGGACCACGGGCTACGAGCACGGCGCCGAGCTCGCCGCGCTGTACACCGACCCGTCGAGCGAAGCGCCGCTGCGCGCGCTCGAGGCCGAGCTCACGGGTGACAGCCCCGCCTTCCACACCCTGGCGACTGCCGCCCGGCAGCAGGTGATGACCGAGCTGCTCGCCAGCGACGTGAACCGCGCCGCGCACGCGTTGATGCGCCTGGGCGAACGCCACTGGCAGGTGCGCGACTACTCACGGCCTGAACTGCGTGACGTGGTGGCGACGCTCGCGGCGTGCTTCCCCGTGTACCGCACGTACGTGGTGCCGGCCGAGAAGACGGTGTCGCCCGCAGACGCAGAGGTGATCTCACGCGCGATCGACGCGGCGAAGAAGGTGAACGAAAGAATCGCCGCGCCGCTGTTCGAGTTCGTGGCCGACCTGCTGCTGCTCCGGCGCACGGGCAGCCTGGAAGCCGAGTTCGTGAGCCGGTTTCAGCAGCTCACGGCCCCTGCGATGGCGAAGGGCGTCGAAGACACGGCGTTCTACCGGTACACCACGCTGCTGGCCCTGGCCGAGGTCGGTGGCAGCCCCGAACGGTTCCACCTCACGCTCGACGAGTTCCACGCGCGAAATGCCAGCACGCAAGCGCGCTGGCCGTACCGGTTGAACGCGAGCTCGACCCACGACAGCAAGCGAAGCGCGGATGTGCGGGCGCGGCTGATTGCGATGTCGCAGCAGCCAGACGCGTTCGCCGCGATGGCCCGGAAGTTCTTTGCGCTCACGCAGACGCTGCTGACCGACGGGCTGCCCGACCCGAAGCTGCGGATGACGGCGCTGCAGTTGCTGGTGGGCGCCTGGCCGCTGTCTGAAGAAAGGCTCCGCGCTGCGCTCGAGAAGTCGGCGCGCGAGGCAAAGACGAAGACGAGCTGGCTGCGGCCCAACGAAAAGTACGACGCGGCGCTGACCTCTTTTTCGAAGGCAGTGATGGCCGACGACGCGGTGCGAGGGCTCATCGACGGCTTCGTGACCGAGCTGATGCCGCAGGCGCGCGCGATTTCCCTCGGCTGGGTGTTGCTCAAGTGCGCCGGGCCCGGCGTGCCCGACTTCTACCAGGGCACCGAGCTGTGGAACTTCTCGCTCGTCGACCCCGACAACCGCGCGCCGGTTGACTGGCGGGTGCGGGCGCAGGCGATCGACGAGACGGCGATTCCGCCGCTCGAGAAGGACGAGCTGGGGCTGACGAAGATGTTTGTGACGCAGCAGGCGCTCTGGCTGCGCCGCGAAAGCCCCGCGCTCTTCGATGCGACGGCGAAGTACGAGGCCCTGGAAGTGACGGGGCCGCAGGCCGCAGCGGTCGTCGCCTTTGCGCGCGTCGCTGCCGATGGAAGCCGGGCCGTCGCGGTGGTGCCGCGCTGGCCGGGGAAGAACTGGGAAGGCACGTCGGTTCAGTTGCCTGAAGGAACGTACGACTCTCACCTCGACGCCAGGCGGGGCCTGAAGCAGGCTGTGCCACTGACCACCCTCTTCGCGAAGCTGCCGTTGGCCCTGCTGTCGAGCCGTTCATGAAACAGACGTTGGAAGTGTGGGCTCCCCGCGCGAAGGCAGTCGAGGTCGAGCTGGTCGACTCGCAGACGCGGCTGCCGATGACGGCGGGCGCCGAGGGGATGTTTCACCTTCCGACCGCCGAGATTCACGGCGGCTACCAGCTGCGCCTCGACGGGCACGGGCCGCTTCCGGATCCGCGCGCGGAAGACGTCGCGTCAGTGCACGGCCCTTGTTTCCTGATCGACCACGCGAAGTTCAAGTGGACGGACGCGGGCCACACGCCTGCCCCGCTGGAAGGCGCGATCATCTACGAGCTGCACGTCGGCACCTTCACGCCCGAAGGCACCTTCGACGCGGCCGCGGGAAAGCTTCAGGCGTTGAAGGAGCTCGGCATCACCCATGTCGAGTTGATGCCGGTGGCGACCTTCGCGGGGCAGCGGGGGTGGGGGTACGACGGGACGGCGATGTTCGCTCCGCATCGCGCGTATGGCGGGGTCGACGGGCTGAAGCGCCTTGTGAACGCAGCGCACGCGCTGGGCCTGAACATCGTGCTCGACGTGGTGTTCAACCACCTGGGCCCCACGGGCAACTACCTCGGCCACTTCGGGCCGTACTTTCATTCCGACCTTCACACTGAGTGGGGCGGGGCGGTGGTGAACCTCGACGGGCCGGGCAGCCACGAGGTGCGCCGCTTCTTTCTCGACAACGCGCGGTACTGGGTCGAGCACTTTCACTTCGATGGGCTGCGGCTCGATGCGGTGCACGCGTTGATCGACCGTTCGCACGTTCACCTGCTCGAGCAGCTCGCCAGAGACTTGAAGGCTGCCCAATGGCCGGGCGTGTTGATCGCCGAGAGCGACTTGAACGACGCGAGGATTATTCGCGGCCTCGAAGACCAGGGCTACGGCATGCATGCCCAGTGGAGCGACGACCTTCACCATTCCCTTCGCACCGCGCTCACCGGCGAGACGCACGGCTACTACAGCGACTTCGCCACTGAGCCCCTCACGCTGGTGGCCCGCGCGCTCGAAGAAGGCTTCGTCTACCAGGGGCAGCTGTCGCAGTGGCGTGGCCGGGAACACGGCGGGCCGCTGGGCTTCGCTCCGCTGAAGCGGCTGCTCGCGTACGCGCAGACGCATGACCAGGTGGGCAACGACGCGCGCGGAAGACGCCTCTCGCACATCACCGGCCTGGAAAAGGCAAAGGCGGCGATGGCGCTGGTGATGCTGTCGCCGATGACCCCGATGCTGTTCATGGGCGAAGAGTGGGCCGCGTCGACGCCCTTTCTCTACTTCACCGATCACCAGGATCCCGAAGTGGCGCGGGCGACCACCGAAGGACGCGCACGCGAGCTGGTCGGTCGAGGCGCGGCGCCGGGTGACGTCAGCGACCCACAAGCGCTGTCGACCTTCGAGAAGAGCAAGCTCGACTGGTCCGAACTCGGCCTGCCTCCACACAGCGAGACGCTGCGCTTCACCCGCGACCTGATTGCCCTGCGGAAGCGGCTCGACCCCGACACAGCCGGAAAGGCCCGCGTCAACGGCCAGCTGCTGAGCTACGAGCGCGGCCCCTTCATCGTCGCCGTGAACCTGGGTGACGCTGCCGTGCTGCCGCTGCCCGAGGGCGCGTGGACGGTGGCGGTAGACACGGGCGCTTCGATCACCTCGTCGTCGGTGTCGATTGGCGCGGGCGGCTTCGCCATCCTCTCGATGTGATCGTCGCGGAAGCGCAGTGACTTCTGCGACGACTTCAGCGCGTCTTCGTCGGTGAGGTCGAGGCGCAGCGGCGTCACCGAGACGTAGTGCTCGCTGAAGGCCCAACGGTCGGTGCCTTCTTCCACGCCTTCCAGCGGCACCGCGGTGAACCAGAAATGCGTGCGGCCTGACGGGGAAGTGCCCGGGACGACCTTGCCGTCGTACTGGCGCACCGACTGCCGCGTCCACTTGATGCCTTGCGGCGCCGAAGGGAAGTTCACGTTGTAGAACAGCGCTTCGTTGTCCTTCTTCGTCAGCGTCTCGAGCACCGCCGCGATCCACGGCTTCAGCGCGCCGTACTCTTCCTGCGTCTCGCGCGGGCTGGCGCTCAAAGCGATGCCGCGAACGCCGAACAGCGCCGCCTGCTTCGCCGCCGCCAACGTTCCCGAGTGCCACATCGCCGTGCCGAGGTTCAAGCCCTGGTTGATGCCGCTGAGCACCACGTCGACCTGGCTCCAGTGGTGGATGCCCAGCGCGATGCAGTCGGCCGGGGTTCCATTCACGCGCCAGCCGTCGAAGCGGCCGATGCGGGTCGGCCGGTAGCTCAGCGGACGGCTCGCCGTAATCGCGCTGCCGACAGAAGACTGTTCCACGTCTGGGGCGACGATTCGCACTTCGCCGAACGCCGAAGCCACTTCTGCGAGCACCTGCAGGCCCGGGCTGAACACTCCGTCATCATTCGCAACGAGGATTCGCATGGGCCTTTTCGGAGCACGATCAGTGCCACGGCATGCCCATTGCGTTGCATGCCCATAACCTCAGCAGGAGTGCTGCCATGCGCGTGACAGTGGTCCACAACGAGAAGGCAGGGTGCGGCTTTTTGTCCCGTGAAGAGCTCCTGGGCGAGCTCGAATACGCAGGGCACGAGGTGACAGAACTCACCGAACTGGATGAGCTGCTCAGCCCGTCGTTTCGCGCGAGGTGCGAGGTGGTGATCGCGGCCGGCGGCGATGGGACCCTCTTGAGTGTCGCGCGCAGATTGCTTCACTCGGACGTGCCGATGCTGGTGCTGCCGCTGGGCACCGCGAACAACCTCGGCCGCGCGCTGGGGGCCTCGCGGCACCTTCCCCACCTCGTCGCGGCCCTCGCACACCCGCGCCTGCGCGATCTCGACCTGGGCTCTGCGGTCGGCAGCTGGGGCACGAAGTTCTTCTGCGAGAGCGCGGGGGTCGGCTGGTTCTGCGACGCGCTGAGCGTGGCGATCGAAGACGGCGACAAGACCCCTGAACGCGCGCGCGAGGTGTTGACCAACTACCTGCGCGAACACCAGGCGCGGCACTGGGACCTCGCGATCGACGGGCGCAACTACTCGGGCGACTACGTGATGATCGACATCATGAACGCGGGCATGCTCGGCCCGAACCTGCACCTCTCGGCGTCGGCCAATCCTTCAGACGGCCTCTTCGATGTGGTGCTGGCGACCCCGGACGATCGCCCGAAGCTGCTCGCCTATATGGGAGCGCTCTGCCGCAACGAGACGCCCGAACCGCCGCAGCTCTTCGTGAAGCGGGCGCAGCACATCCGGTTCGCGATGGGTGAACGGAAAATTCGGGTCGACGGCAAGCTGGAAGGCGACTCGCAGTTCATCGACATTCACGTGGTGCCAGGCGGGGTGAAGGTGATTGTCCCCGAGCTTTCCGATGACCCCGTGCGCGCGACGCCACCTGAGACAGAGGTGGCCGTCGCGGCTTGAAGACCCGTCGTTACTTCGCGATGTGCTCGCTGGCTTCCTTCAGCGCGGCGGTGAAGGCCTGGCTGTTGTTCAGCACATACCCCGCGACGTCAGACGAGATGATCCCACCGGCCATCGGCATACCTTCTTCCGAGGTGCCCCTGACGACGTCGCTCCAGACCTTCGTGCCGTTCTTGTCGAACAGGTTCATGATGTAGCCGTTGCGCGACTTGGCGCGAAAGCCGAGCGCGTACTGCTCGACGCCCCAGCTCTCGTAGATCGCCAGCACGCCGTCGACCGCCAGCGCCTCGCAGAGCTTCTTCGCAGTGTCCGGGGTGATGATCGCGTCACGCAGCGTGTCTTCGTCGGCCGAGAAGTACTGCATGCCCTTGCCCGTGTAGAAGCCGTCCCACGCTGGCTTGCCGCCCGCGCCGGTGTAGCCCGCGTTCGCCGTCATTTCGGCCATCGGCATCACGGCGTACGACTGCGCCATTTCCTTGGTGATGACCTCGAAGTTCTTCTCGATGGTCAGCGTCTTCGCCTCTTCCGAGTTCGCAGTGCCGAGCAGGAAGTGCGGGTTGATGGCGTGCTGAACGACCGCGACCTTCTTCACGTTCGTGTACCCGTCTTTCTGGATGAAGAACTTGCTGGCGCAGCCCGAAGAGAAGAGGGCGATGGTGGCGAGGACGAGAGAGTAACGAAGCTTCATGAGGACTCCAGGCGATGGGTTTTGAATTGCGGGCGGAACCAACTCGACCGCCCTTCACCCGTCAACTACTGAGTCCACGTCACTGTCACCGGGGCGTTTGCCGGCGGCAGGCGGATCCACGCGTAGCGGCTGCCGATCTCTGCGAACCAACCCGACTCGGCGTTGTCGAGCGCGGCGCGCGACGCGGCTTTCGTGAGCGGCATCGCGTTCGACGACGCAGTGGCAATCGCGGTTGGCGTCCACAGCTTCAGGACGACGCCAGCCGGCGCAGAGGGAATCACCAGGCCCGCGGCCGACAGCTCGAGCTCGACGAAAGTGCCTTCGTCGTCCCAGTTGCGGAAGGTGGTCTTCGTGGGGCCGGGATACGCGAGCACCGTGAGGCGGCCCTTCGAGGCCGTGGTGCCAAGGCCGTTCACGCCGTCGACGACGTCCAGCGGCATCAGGGCGCCTTCCTTCACGAACAGGGGGATGCGCCGGCGGTCGGTCGCGTCGTAGTTGGTGAGCGTGGTGCCTCCGGCGATGGGCGTACCTGCCGGATCCCACCAGTCGACCCACCGGCTTCCCGCGGGCAGCGCCACGTCGCGCGTGCCGACGTCATTCAGAATCGGAGCGACCAGCAGCGCGTCCCCCACCTGGAACCGCCAGTCGTCCTTCCACGCGGCAGGCGAGTCGCCGATGGGGCGCATGATGGTCGGGCCGGCCTTCTGGTACGCGTCTTCGGCCAGCGAGAAGAAGAAAGGCACCATCGCCGCGTGCAGCTTCGACCAGTAGCGGTAGAGTTCGACCGTCTCGTCGGCCCGCTCGGGCACCGTCCACGGGGTGAAGTTGCCGCGGCCGTGCAGCTGCATGAAAGGCGTCAGCGCTCCGACCGCCGTCCACCGCGCGAAGTTCGCCTGCGAGAAGGGGATGCGCGGGCCGGTGACGTCGAGGTCGTCGACGTCGAGGTAGCCGCCGATGTCGCTGCCGATGACGACGTAGCCGCCCTGGGCCGAACGAAAGAGATGGTCGAGCGCGTCGATGAGGCCGACCCAGTCGCGCCGGTTGTCGCCGACCCACCCGACCGGGCAGTGCTCCTTGCTCGCGTAGAAGCGGCCCGGGAAGCCATAGCTCTCGTCCCACGGGCGCGACATCGTCACGAAGTCCTGCCGCCCCTTCTTCAACACGCCGTGCGCGAGGTAGTCGCGGTAGTACGCCTTGCTGTACTCGGGAATCGTCTTCTCGCCCGCGAAGGTCTTCAGCTTCCGGCTGCGTTCCAGGTACTCCTCTCCGAAGTCGAGCTTCCACCCCGAGATGCCGAGCGCGAGCGCCTTGTCCTGCAGGCGGTGCGCGAACTTCAAGGCTTCTGGGTTGAAGAAGTCGATGCCCGCGCCCTGGCCCTTCCACCAGACGGTGACCTCGCCGTCGTTGACGAAGTACTTGTTGTTCTTTCCCTCGCCGAAGTTCGGCGCGCCGCCCAGGTACGCGTCGCCGCCGGGCTCGCCGTCGAACGACTGGGTGTTCACCATCGCGGTGATCCACGTCACCGTGCGCACGCCCTTGGCGCGGAAGTCGGCCACCATCTCGGCGAACTTCGGGTACCGGGTCTCGTTGGGAATGTACGAGTTGTAGTTGGTTTCCCACGGGCTATCGATGACGAGCACGCCGACCGGGATGTCGCGCGCCAGGAAGCCGTCGATGAACTCGCGCGAGTCGGCTCCAGTCGAGATGTCTTTCGAGATCCATGGAGCGAACGCCCACCGTGGAGTGAACCGCGGCGGCTCGGGCGCCTCGTCCACCACCGCGGTCTGCGGCAGCTCGAGCGTGCCCAGCGGCTGGGGAGCGCAGGCGAGAAGGGTGAGCCAGGGGAAGAGTCGCCGCATGTCTCATGACCTAACCCAGAAGGGTGGGCCCCTTCACCTTTGAGGCCCCTCGGATTTCTAAGTGGTGAGGCGGCGATCGATCGCGTCGGCCGCGCGCAGGGCCAACGCCATGATCGTCAGCTGCGGGTTCACCCCCAGCGAGCCCGGCATCACCGAGCCGTCGCTGATGAAGAGGTTGTGCACGTCGTGCGTCTCGTGGGTCGGGTCGATGACCGACGTGTGCGGGTCCTTGCCCATGCGGCACGTCCCCAGCGGGTGGTACGCGGTGACGTCCAGCTGCCGCGCGGTGAGCTTCGCCGCCTCGAGCTTCTCGACGTCCTTCAATGACCGCAGCGTCTCGTGGCCTGCGACGGCGGGGTGCACCTGCTTTGCTCCCGCGGCGAAGAAGACGCGCGCGAGGATGCCCAGGCCCCGCTGAATCAGCGCCTGGTCGTGGTCGTTCAACCAGTACGTCATCAGTGGCGCGCCATCGAGGCCGGGACGCACGCGTCCGCGCGAGGTGTCCTTCACCATGAACCCAAACCCGAACGACTTGTCGAACTGCTCGAGCGCCGCGATGTACGAGGGGCCGAAGCCCGTCATCGCCACCCCGGTGAGTTCCAGCGGCACCGTGCTGCCTTCGAACATCAGGCCTTCGGCAGTGAAGTGATCGATCGCGTAGCCCTGCGGCACGGTGCGTGAAGGGTTGATGGCCTGGTCGAAGAGGCCGACGGCTCCCGACGCAGGGTGAATCGAGAGGTTCCGGCCGACCATGCCCGAGGTGCCGCAGAGCCCGTTCTTCTCGAGCAGCAGCGGGGTGTGAATGCTGCCGCAGGCGAGCACGACGACCTTTGCTCGCACCGTGCGCCCACCGCCTTCGACGCCGACGGCGCGCTCGTTCTCGACCCGCACTTTCGTGACTTCGAAGCCGGTCACCAGCTGCGCGCCGCGTGCGAGCGCCCGCGGCACGTACGAGATGTTGGTGCTGCGCTTGGCGTCGGTGGGGCACCCGAAGCAGCACAAGCCCTGGCCATCACACTCCGGGGCGTTTCGCTTCAGCGGGTGGTGCGAGTAGCCAAGGGCCTCGCAGCCTTTGGCGATCAGCGACGCTGGAGCGCCCATCGCCTTCGAGGTGTTCGCGCCGACGCCGAGCTCCTTCTCGACCTCGAGGTAGTACGGGTCGAGCGACTCCTGGGTCAGCTCGGTGAGGCCGAACTCGTCGTGCCAGGCGCTCAGCGTCTTGTCGGGCACGCGGAAGCAGGTGCCCGAGTTGATGAGCGTCGTGCCGCCCACCCCCTTGCCGAGCGGAATGGGAATGAAGTGGTTGCCGACCGCGCCGGTGAGGCTGTTGTTCCGGTACAACTTCTTGAGCATGTCCACGGGGCGGCCCGTGAAGTCGCCCCGCGTGAAGTGCTCGCCTTCTTCCAGCATCAGCACCGCGTGTCCGGCTTCGGCGAGCTTCGCGGCCAGCGGCGCTCCGCCGGCGCCAGTCCCGACGATGACCACGTCGCATTCCAGCGTCTCGCCCGGCGGCAGGTCGGAAGCCTTCATCACCTGGTCGTGCCACCGCGCCCGCTCTTTCTGCTTCGGCGGGTCGACGATGTAGCGGCACCCCAGCGCGGCGTAGACGGAAGGGTCGTCGAGGAACCCGAGCTTCAGCGGTGACAGCAGCGCGCGCACCATCAGCCGCGTCGCCTCGTTGCCGTGCAGCGCCTCGAGTACGCGCAGCCGCTTGCCCAGCGGAAGCGTCGAGAACCGGCCGCCGAAGCGCAGCAGTCCGCCGGTCTCTAAAGTCCACAGCATCGCGCGGTACCCGTTGCCGAGCTTGAAGGGCAGCGCCTGCAGCACGCCTTCGCACCGGTCGAGCGCCCCGTCAGACATGCCTGGCAGCAGCTGGCCGGGAGGCAGCGCAGCGCCGGCCAACGCGCGCAACACGCTCCGTTCGGGCCCACTCAAAAAACTCACTTCGCCATCGCCTCGCGCTCGAGCAGGCGGCGCTTCACGTCGAGCGCCAGCCGCGGCTTGGCGTTGAAAGGCAGCCACGACGCGACGAACGTGCCGAGCTCGCGCACGTCGAAGAACATCTGGCCGCGCGCGACGGTGTCGCCTTCCCTCGTCTTCAGCACCACCTCCATCGCGGTCATCGACTTCACCGGCGCGAAAAAGCGGGGCGTCTTCCTGCCCTCGAGCACGTACTGGCCGAACTCGACGCAGTAGGTGAGGGCGCGGGGGATGTCGACGACCAGCGAGCCCGTCGCAGGCACGGCAGCTCCGTACTTTCCGGCGCGCATGATTCCCTTGAGCGACGTGTGCCGATCTTTCAGGAACTGGCGCAGGTGGTCGGCGTGCGCATGAACCTCGAACTCGATCTTCGTTTCGCTGCCGTCCTCGGCCTTCAGCGTGCCGCGCATCGTTTCGACGAATCCGACGTTCATGGGAGCTCCTTCAAAGCGGTGGCGGCGTGGCCGCGCATGGCGGAACCGGCGCCGGCAGCGTCGCGCGCGCGAATGGCGGCGACGGCCTGCTGGTGGTGAACGGGGTCGAAAACGCCGCGCGCGTAGAGGCCGGCGAAGCCGTCTTTGCCGTTGAGGTACACGTCGCGCACCACGTTCGAGAAGAGGCCGAGCACGCGGTTGCCCGAGATGCGAACGAGCTCCTGGTAGAAGTCGTAGTCGAGCACCTGCAGCGTCGCGGGCTTCGCCTTTGCGTCCGACAACTGGTGCACCAGTGCCTCGAGCTTCTCGACGTCGGCCGCGTCTGCATTTCGCGCGGCCTGCTCTGCACACCAGCCGAGCAGCATCCCGCGAATGCCGTGGAGGTCCTCGAGGATGCCGGGGTCGACCTTGCCGCCGAGCTCGACGAGGTGGGGCAGGAGCTCGAGGCCGGCGCCCATCAGGAAGTCAGAAACGCGGGTCGCTCCGCCGTGGCGAATCTTGACCAGGCCCCACGTCTCGAGCTTGCCCATCGCTTCGCGAATGCTCGATCGGTTGACGTCGTACTGCTCGGCCAGTTCCCGCTCGGATGGCAGGGCGTCCCCTGGGCGAAGGCGGCCCCCGACGATCGCCGCACGAAGCTTCACGGCGATCTTGTCTGCGATGCGTTCGGGGCGTTTCGACATAACTGGTCCGACCAGTTAGCACGATTTGACGGCGGGGCGAAATAGGAGGAAACGAAGGGCCATGAATGCACCCTCTGCCGCCCCTTCGAGTCCCACGCAGCAGGCGTACGACCGGCTGCGTTCGGCGTATCGCGCGAACCCATTTCCGACGCGGCAGCAGCGGGAAGATCTGCTCGAGCGGCTCGAGCGGATGATGCGCGTCCACCAGGAAGCGTTCGTCGACGCGATCAACGCCGACTTCCTCGGGCGGTCGCGGCACGAGACGCTGCTGGCCGATGTGCTGGTGACGTTGGGGGGCGTGCAGGAAGCGCGGAAGAACGTCGGCGAGTGGATGGCGCGCAAACCGGTGCGGCCGAAGTGGTGGTTCCTGCCATCGACCTCGTACATCGAGTACCTGCCGAGGGGCGTGGTGGGCATCATCGCTCCGTGGAACTACCCGGTGGATCTCGCGCTCGGCCCGCTGTCCGGCGCGCTGGCCGCCGGGAACCGGGCGATCATCAAGCCGTCCGAGTTGACGCCGCGCACGTCGGAAGCGATCGCGCGCGCGGTGCGGGACACTTTCACTGCCGATGAAGTCGCGGTGGTCGAAGGCGGCGCCGAGGTGGCCCGCGAGCTCACCGGGCTTCCGCTCGACCACCTGCTCTTCACCGGCTCGACGCACGTCGGCCGCATGGTCGCGCAAGCGGCGGCGCTGAACCTGACGTCGACCACGCTCGAGCTGGGCGGCAAGTCACCGACGCTGATTCACCCCGACTACCCGATGGCGAAGGCGGCCGAGCGGATCGCAATCGGCAAGCTCTTCAACGCGGGCCAGACCTGCATCGCGCCCGACTACGTGCTGGTGAAGCAGGGCAGCGAGCAGGCCTTCGCGACGGCGTTCAAGGCGGTGGTGGCGCGGCTGTACCCGGACCTCGCGACGAGCCCCGATTACACGTCGATCGCGAACCCGAAGGCGTACGAACGGCTGAAGGGGCTGATCGCAGACGCCGAGTCAAAAGGAGCGAAGATCGAGCCGCTGGCCGTCCTCCCCGAGCAGACGAAGAGCCGGAAGTTCGCTCCGACGCTGGTGTTCAACGCGACGGACGAGATGAAGCTGATGAAGGAAGAGATCTTCGGGCCGATTCTGCCGGTGAAGACTTACGCGTCGGTCGATGAGGCGCTGGCGTACGTGAACAACCACCCGCGCCCGCTGGCCTTCTATTACTTCGACGACAACACGCGGCGCGCCAACGACGTGCTCAAGCGCACCATCTCGGGCGGCGCGTGCATCAACGACACGCTGCTCCACTTCGCGCAGGAAGATCTGCCGTTCGGCGGCGTCGGCGACAGCGGTGTCGGCGCGTACCACGGCGTCACGGGCTTCCAGACGTTCTCACATGCGCGCGGCGTCTACGTGTCGAGTGGGCTCAGCCAGGTCGGCAAGCTGCAGGCGCCCCCATACGGGAAGCTGCTCGAGCGCGCGATCGCCTTCCTGATGAGATGAGCGCCGCCGGCGTCAAAGCAGCGCTCAAGAAGCTGGGCGACCCGACGAAGGCGAAGGGCGGCGCGGCGTTCTTCAAGACGGGCAAGGGGCAGTACGGCGAGGGCGATGTGTTCCTCGGCATCACGGTGCCCGACCAACGGCGGGTCGCGAAGCAGTTCCGGACGTTGGGGTTTGGCGAGCTCGAGAAGCTGCTCGGCTCGAAGATTCACGAAGAACGGCTCACGGCGCTCGCGGTGCTGGTCGACCAGTACGAACTCGGCGCCGAGAAAGAGGTGTTCGACTTCTACGTCGCGCACCTCGCCGGCGTTAACAACTGGGACCTCGTCGATTTATCGGCGCACCAGATTGTGGGCGACTACCTGCTGAAGCGCGACCGCAGGTTGCTGTTCAAGTTGGCGAAGTCGCGCGTGCTGTGGGAACGGCGGGTCGCGATCGTGGCCACGTACGCGTTCATCCGCGCAGGTGAGTCGAAGACGACCTTCGAGATTGCCGATCTGTTGCTCGAGGACGCGCACGACCTGATCCACAAGGCCACCGGGTGGATGCTTCGCGAGGTTGGAAAGCGGGTCAGCGAGGACGCGCTGCGCGAGTACCTCGAGAAGCGGGTGTCGCAACTTCCGCGCACGGCGCTTCGGTACGCAATCGAACGGTTTCCCCCAGATGAACGCAAGGAGTGGCTCGCCCGGCCGTGAGTGCCCGGCGCGAGCCGATACACAGAAGTCTGAGAGCGACGGGTCGAATCCTTCGCTGCGCGATGTTCGATCTCCTTCGATCGAATGGGTTTCGAGGCTACCCCTCCGCCAGCCCAGGGGGCAGAGGCGAGTGAAGGTTTGCACCAGGAAGGTTGGCCGCGTCGACGGCGACGCGCTCTTGACCCGCTTGAACATAGACATCTGAGATCGTCTGGCCGTCTGCGGTGCTGATGATGAAATGCACCACACCCACAAAGCGAACGGATCCCGGCTCGCTGGCGAACAGCCCGTGCGCAACTCGCTCTGCCGCTTCCAGCATCCGCCACGTCCCCACGGCGTCGTAGGAGAACTCGACGCTGTGAAGCTCACCCACACTGGCCGCAAGCCTCTCGAAGTCGCCCACCACTTCGATTTCGAGCGAACTCGACCCGTGGCGCACGATCGCCAGGGCTCCAACCGCGGTCGGCGCGGGCAGTCGCTCGATCACGATGCTCAATTCCTTGCTCCTGTGGCTAATCGGCTGAGCCGAGCAGCGACTTCTTGTCGCCCGACGCGTCGATGGCGGTAGCACGCGTCCTTCTATCCCATCCACTCCCACAACCTTGTCCACGTCGGTAAAGCCGAACGGCGGCGACTGACCGGCGCACAGCCGGGCCTTGCAGCAGAACCTGCTTCTGCGTCGCTGCTTGTTCCTGCGCCCAGGCTTTTCAGTTTCCGGTGGGCTCGACGAGGGCCGTGGTGCTCAGCCCGCCATCGGGCTCGATGCGCCACAGCTCGTACGGCGACGACGGCGCGCCCGCATCAGAATCGAAGTTCAGCTTGCCGCTGGCGCCTTCGACATCGATCGGCGTCTTCGCCTGCATCGCCGCGACAGCGCCGGTGAAGTTGCCGGGAGCGAGCGAGAAGGGCGCCCCCATCGACACGTTCTTCATGCCGTCGACCATTCGGGGGCCGGTGATGGCACCGCCGCCGTTCGAGGCCCAGGCCGCAGACAGCATCAGCAGGTACATCGCGTCGTAGCTGTGCGAGGTGAACGAGAAGCTCGTCGGGTCGGCCGAGTACTTGGTGATGAAGCGATCGCGGAAGGACGGAAAGGTCGAGCCTGCTCCCTGCGCCGGGGCCGTGCCGAAGCTGCCGGCGAGCTCGGGCAGTGTCTCCGTCGTGAGCAGCGCGGGATCCTTGGCGCTGTCTGAGAACAACCACCGGTGACCGCTGGCGCGGTTCAGCGCCGCCTTCGTCTTCGCGAGCGTGACGATGTTCCGCAGGTCAGGCGGGAAGCCCACCACCATCGTCAGCGCGGGAGCGAAAGCGTTCAGATCATTCACCGCCTGCGTGATGTCGTCGTTCAGCTCGTAGAACACTTCCTTCACCTGGAACCGCGCCGGCAGCCGCGCACGCAGGCCGGCCGACAGCCCCTGCCCGTAGGTGGTGTTCACGTAGGCGATGCCGATGCGCGTGTCGGCCGTGCCCGCATCCCCGGTGACGGGAAACGTCGTCTGGATGAGATCCGCCATCACGCGCGCCTGCAGCGAGTCAGACGGAGCCGTGCGCCAGACGAGCTGCTTGTTGCTCTGAAAAGTGCCGATCAGCTCGGGCGAAGTCGACGTCGCGCTGATCACCATCACGTCCCTCGACGCCGCCACGTTCGTGATCGCGATCGTCTGCCCCGAGCCCGACGTCACCACAGCGGGCACCTTCAGCTCGGTCGCCAGCCACTCGACCTGCTGCTTCGCCAGCGCGTCGTCACCCCCCGTGTTGCAGAAGAGCAGCGCGAACTTCCGCCCCTTGATTCCGTCGCGCAGGTTGCCTTCTTCGATGGCGAGCGCGAGCGCGTTGAGGCCCTGCTGTTCCGACTGGTCGATCGTGCCGCCGCCATCGGGCGCGCTCGACAGCGGCAGCGTCGCCGCGAAGATCACCCGGTCGGCCGAGGCGAACTCACCTGTCTGCCGCTTGCAGCCCGCGGTGAGGTTGATGCAGTACGACTCGACGCACGCCTGGGTGTCTTTGCAGTCGACGTCCGTCTTGCACTCAGTGAAGCCAGTGGCGGTGGTGAGGCTGCACGAGGTGAGCGCCAACAACGAGACAGCAACCCAGCGCATCAGAAGCTCCCCTGCAGTCCAGCATAGGCGCCACCTGGCGCCGGCGACAGCACGACCTCGACCGACTTTGGCGGGGCCGACCCACCTTTCGGCCAGACGATGATCGCGACGATCGCGGCAGCCGCGGCGCCGACGTAGCTGACGTCGGCAATCAGGGCGCGCGTCTTCGTCTCGCGCTCCAGGCGCTTCTTGTCGCCGACCGTGGTCGCCGCCTGGAAGCTCGACTTGCTCGAGCCCGACAAGACACCGAAGGCGATGCCAGTGCCGAGGGCGGCCACCGCGACCGCCGCGACCGTGACGCCGGCAACGAGCCGCGTGCTCGACTTGCTCTGGGCGTCGGCTGCAGCCGCTTTCTCGCGTGCCTCGTACTGTTCCTTCTGCCGCCGGGACTTCTCGGCCTCGGCGTCCGCGCGTTCCTTCGCGGTCTTCGCCTCGTCTTCCAGCCGCTTCTTCTCGGCATCGTTCACCTGGCTCGTCGCCTCGTCTTTAGCGACCAGCGTGCGCAGACGATCCATCGCCAGGTTCGCCTTCTTCACCAGCCCCGGGTCGACCCCTTCCTGCCCGACAAACTGGCGGTAGTAGTCGAGGGCAATCTTGAGCTCGCCCGCCTGGTCGTACGCGCGCCCGATGTTGTAGAGCAGCACGCCCGCCGGCTCGAGGTCGTACGCCTTCTTCAGTGCCTCGGCGGCCTCGCGGTACTTGTTATCTTTGTAGAGCCGGTCGCCTTCCTTCACCAGCGCGCTGGCCTTCGGGTTGGCGGCGTGAGCCTGCGAAAAACAGAACAGCAGCCCCAGGACTGCTGCCGGAATCAGACGGCGGCTGCGCATGCGCGCGACCCTACCTTGCGCCGCCCAGCGGAGCGAGAAAGGCGTAAACACCGGTACGACCTCTTTGAAAGGGAGCACACATGCAGCTCGGGATGATTGGTCTGGGGCGAATGGGCGCCAACATGGTTCGCCGCCTGACGCGGGGCGGTCACACGTGCACCGTCTACGACCGCAGCGCCGACGCGGTGGCGGCCCTCGCAAGAGAAGGTGCCACCGGTGCGACGTCGCTCGCCGACTTCGTACAAAAGCTACAGAAGCCGCGGACGCTGTGCCTGATGGTTCCAGCCGCAGTGGTCGACGCGTCGATCGAAGAGCTGATTCCGTTGCTCGAGAAGGGCGACACGATCATCGACGGCGGCAACTCGCATTACCACGACGACATTTCTCGGGCGAAGCGGCTCGCCGGCCTCGGCCTGCACTACCTCGACATGGGCACCAGCGGCGGCGTGTTCGGGCTCGACCGCGGCTACTGTCTGATGATCGGCGGCGAGGCGGACGTGGTGAAGCGGCTGGATCCGATCTTCGTGACGCTCGCTCCCGGCAAGGGCTCGATCGCGCCGACACCGGGCCGCGAGAAGCTGGGAGGCACGGCCGAACTCGGCTACCTGCACTGCGGCCCCGCCGGCGCTGGGCACTTCGTGAAGATGATTCACAACGGCATCGAGTACGGGCTGATGGCGGCGTTCGGCGAAGGCTTGAACATCTTGAAGAAGGCGAACATCGGCAAGGCGCACCACGAGAAGGACGCCGAGACGACGCCGCTGCGCAACCCCGAGCACTACCAGTACGACTTCGACCTCGGCTCAATCACCGAGCTCTGGCGGCGCGGCTCTGTGATTTCTTCCTGGCTGCTCGACCTCACCGCCGCTGCCTTCGTGAGCCAGCCGAACCTCGAGAGCTTCGCCGGCAAAGTGTCAGATTCGGGTGAGGGCCGGTGGACGATCGCCGCCGCCAACGACGAAGCAGTTCCCGCGCACGTGCTGACTGCCGCCCTGTTCGAACGCTTCGCCTCGCGCGGGGAAGACGAGTTTCAGAACAAGGTGCTGTCGGCGATGCGGTTCGGCTTCGGCGGCCACACGGAGAAGAAGTGAAGCGCCACCACTCGGACGCGCTGGTGTTCTTCGGCGCCACGGGCGACCTCGCCTTCAAGAAGATCTTCCCCGCGCTTCAGGCCCTGGCGCGCAACGGCAGGCTCGACTTCCCGGTCGTCGGTGTCGGCCGGTCGGGCATCAACCGCGAGCAGTTCGTCGAGCACGCAAGGAAGAGCGTCAGCGAGAACGGCGGCCTCGACGAGAAGGCGTTTCCGAAGCTCTCTGAAAAGCTGCACTACGTCGACGGCGACTACCACGCGCAGGAAACGTTCACCAAGATCAAGGAGGCGCTGGGCACCGCGAAGCGCCCCGCCCATTACCTCGCGATTCCCCCGAGCATGTTCCCCGTGGTGGTCGACCACCTCGCGAAAGCGGGACTCACCGAGAACGGTCGCGTCATCGTCGAGAAGCCCTTCGGCCGCGACCTAGCCTCGGCGAAAGAGCTGAACGCGGTGCTCCACCAGAGCTTCCCGGAAGAGTCGGTGTTCCGCATCGACCACTACCTCGGCAAGGAAGCGGTGCAGAACATCCTCTACTTCCGCTTCGCCAACGCCTTCCTCGAGCCGATCTTCAACCGGCAGTACGTCGAGAGCGTGCAGATCACCCTCGCCGAAAATTTCGGAGTGAAAGGCCGCGGCAAGTTCTACGAAGAGACTGGCGTCATTCGCGACGTCATCCAGAACCACCTGCTGCAGGTGATCAGCTACCTGGCGATGGAAGCCCCGTCGTCGACCTACGCGGAGGCGATTCGCGACGAGCAGGCCAAGGTGCTGAAGAACGTGCGCCCGATCGACCCGAAGGGGCTGGTGCGCGGGCAGTTCGAGGGCTACCGGAACGAGGAAGGCGTGCCGAAGGACTCGCACATGGGCACTTACGCGGCGCTGAAGCTGCGCGTCGACTCGTGGCGGTGGGACGGCGTGCCTTTCTACGTGCGCGCCGGTAAGTGCCTGGCGAAGACGATGACTGAGGTGTTTGTCGAGCTCAAGGCCGCGCCGCAGGTGGTGTTCAGCGAGAAGGTCGCCCCGAACGAGCACAACTACCTGCGGTTTCAGCTGAGCCCCACTGTGGTGATTGCGATGGGCGCGCGTGCCAAGGCGGCGGGCGAGGGGATGACTGGGCGCCCGGTGGAGCTGAGCGTGGTCGACGACGCGAAGGGCCCGAAGGCGATGGATGCGTACGAACGGCTTTTGGGTGACGCGATGGACGGCGACGCGACGCTGTTCGCGCGCCAGGACGTGGTCGAGGCGGCGTGGGCGATTGTCGACCCCGTCATTCACGGCCCGTCGCCGCTCTACTTCTACAAGCCGGGCACCTGGGGCCCGGTCGAAGCCGACAAGCTGGTCGAGGACGTCGGAGGGTGGAACACGCAATGAAGATCATCACCGCTGCCGACCTGAAAGAGCTGGTCGAGCTCGTCGAGGGCGCGCTGATCGACGCGATCGAGATGACGTGGCACACGCCCTTCACCCTCGCGCTGTCGGGCGGCAACACGCCGAAGCTGCTCTACCAGTCGCTGGCGATGACTCCGTTGATCGAATGGCCGAAGGTCGAGCTCTTCTTTGGCGATGAACGGGCGGTGCCGCCCGAGCACCCCGACTCGAACTTCGGAATGGTGAAGGCCGCGCTGCTGGATCACCTCGGGAAGGGAAAGGTGACCGCCCACGCAATGCCGGCCGAGCAGGGCGAAGCGACGTCGTACGAGAGCCTGATTCGCGCGCGGGTGAAGGAACAGAGAGACGGCGTGCCAGTGCTCGACCTGGTGCTGTTGGGCATCGGCAACGACGGCCACACGGCGTCGCTGTTCCCCGGCTCGCCTGCGCTGAACGAGACGACGCGGCTGGTGGCGATGAACCCCGAGCCGCGCCGAATGACCTTCACGTTGCCGCTGATCAACAAGGCGAAGCGGGTCTGGGTCCTCGCTGGCCCCGACAAGAAAGACATCGTCGCGAAGACGATGGGGAAGCCGGGCGACCTGCCGATTCAGCGCTTGCGGCCCGAAGGCGAGCTGGTGTGGTGGGTCGTGGGCTGACGCAGCGTGAAGTACGAGACCTCGGGGCGGGAACCCAGGCGAAGGGCCGCTCCGCCGATGCCGTAGCCCAGGCCTCGGTTCACGTAGAGGAAGTTGCCGTTCACCTCGTGCATGCCGCGCACGTACGGCTGGCCGAGGCGATGGAACACCTTGCTCGTCAGCCGGCCGAGCTCGATCTGCCCGCCATGCGTGTGGCCTGACAAACAAAGCAGCCCCGCATTCTTCGGCAGCTTCCGCACCGTCGGCGGCATGTGGGTCAGCACGAGCCGCGAGCCCTTCGTCGGCAGCCCCGCGAAGGCGGCCACCACGTCGTCATGGCCGGACCTTTCGTCGTCGACCCCGATGATGTGCAGCGGCGCGCCCTTCACCTCGAACACCGCGTGCTCGTTTCTGAGCACTGTGCAGCCGACGCGTTGCAGGTGCATCGCCACGCCGCTCGCGTCGACCCAATGGTCGTGGTTTCCGAGCACCGCGAAGACAGGCGCGATCAGGCCGCCGAGCAGGTGCGAGATTCTCGGCACTGGGCGCATCGAGTTGGTGACGTAGTCGCCGGTGAGGACCACCAGGTCGACCTTCGCCTTGTTCACCGCTTCGACGGCCGCGCGAATGCGGGCTGCCGGGGTCGAGAGGCCGATGTGAATGTCAGACAGCTGCGCGATGCGCAGGCCGTCGTGGCGCTGGTGCAGCCCTTTGCTCTGAAACTCGGTGTGCGTCTCTTCGAAGTACGTGCGGCGCCGGTGCGTGCTGCGCACCATCATCGCGGCGGAGGCTGCGATTCCTGCGAGCAGCACGGCGTTGCTCATGGGTCCGTAACGCGGCGTCCGAACCATCCATTCCGACCAACAGGGCTTGATTGTCATGGTTCGAACACTGCCGAACCGATGGGTCTGCCTCGGGGCCGCCAGAAGGGATTTCGTGTGGCTAAGTCACTGGAACAAGGGGGCGGAAAAGAATCGAAAAATCGATGTCGATCCGGACAGGGCCCAGGCGGATCTGCTTCGGCGCGCATCGCGGTTTTCGGAATCTGCCGACGCGTACCGGGCCGCACTCGCGCTGGTGAAGATTGCGCGCGAGCGGGCCTACCTGCAAAAGCGCCTCGACGACGTCAGTCGAGCCGCGACAGCAACAGCTGGCGATTGAGCTCGAGCGCCTTCGGCAGCCGGTCGCCGAACTGCTGGAAGAACTCTGTCTGCGACTCGAGCTCGGTGCGCCACTCGCCCTCGTTGATCGCGAGCGCGGCGTCGACCTGCTCGGGCGGGATGTCGAGCCCCGACAAGTCGATGTGGCCGGCCTTCGGAACCCAGCCGAACAGCGACTCGTGGCCACCGACCGTGCCGTGGGCGCGATCGACGATCCACTTGAGGACGCGCATGTTGTCGCCGTAGCCGGGCCAGAGGAACTTGCCGTCTGCCCCCTTCCGGAACCAGTTCACGCAGAAGATCTTCGGGGGGAAGACCATGCGTTTCTGCATCTGCAGCCAGTGCTGGAAGTAGTCGCCCATGTTGTAGCCACAGAAGGGCAGCATCGCCATCGGGTCACGGCGGACGATGCCCGTCTTGCCCGTCGCGGCGGCGGTGGTCTCGGACGCGAGCGTCGCGGCCAGGTACACGCCGTGACGCCAGTTGAACGACTGCATCACGAGGGGAATCGTGGTGCTGCGGCGGCCTCCGAAGATGAGCGCCGAGATCGGCACCCCCTGGGGATCATTCACGTGCGTCGACAGCATCGGGTTGTTGCTGGCGGGGGCCGTGAAGCGGCTGTTCGGGTGCGCGGCCTTCTCGGCGCTTCCCTTCTTCCAGGGGTTGCCCTTCCAGTCGGTGAGCTCTTCCGGAACCTCGCCGTCCATGCCTTCCCACCAGACTTCGCCGTTCTTGGTGACGGCGACGTTGGTGAAGATGGTGTCTTTCGCGATGCACTTCATCGCGTTCGGGTTGCTTGCCCAGTTGGTGCCCGGCGCGACGCCGAAGTACCCGTTCTCGGGGTTCACGGCCCACAGGCGGCCGTCGCTGCCGACGCGCAGCCACGCGATGTCGTCGCCGACGGTGAACACCTTCCACCCAGTGAAGCGCTTGGGCGGAATCATCATCGCGAAGTTGGTCTTGCCGCACGCGCTGGGAAATGCCGCCGCGACGTACGTCTTCTGCCCTTCCGGGTTCTCGACGCCGAGGATCAGCATGTGCTCGGCCAGCCAACCTTCTTTCTGGCCGAGGTAGCTGCCGATGCGAAGGGCGAGGCACTTCTTGCCGAGCAGCGCGTTGCCGCCGTAGCCCGAGCCGAAGCTCCAGATCGTGTTGTCTTCGGGGAAGTGGCAGATGAACCGGCGGTCAGGGTTCAGGTCGCCCGTGCAGTGCAGGCCACGGTTGAAGTCGTCCTTGTCGCCCAGCGTGTCCAGGGCCTGCTTGCCCATGCGGGTCATGATCCGCATGTTCAGCGCCACGTACACTGAGTCGGTCAGCTCGATGCCGACCTTGCTGTGCTCGCTGCCAAGCGGCCCCATCACGTACGAGACCACGTACATGGTGCGGCCCTTCATCGAGCCCGTGAAGAGCCCGGTGAGCTTGGCGTACGCCTCGTCGGGCGCCATCCAGTTGTTGGTCGGGCCCGCGAGGTCTTTCGTCTTCGAGCAGATGAAGGTGAGCTGCTCGACCCGCGCGACATCGTTCGGGTTCGAGCGGTGAAGGTAGCTGTTCGGGTGCTTCGTCGGGTTCAAGGGAATCAGAATCCCCTTCGACACCGCGAGCTCCGTCAGCTGCTTCTTCTCTTCTTCACTGCCGTCGAGCCAGACGACGTTGTCGGGCTGGCACATCTTCGACATCTGCTCGACCCAGGTGAGCAGATGCTTGTTCGTGGTGAGGTTCTGGTTTGCCATAGGGGCCGCGTACTGAAGCAAATGCACGTGCCCGGTCAAGCAAGACTGCGCCTACAGCGCCTTGGAAATTAGCGCAGTTAATAGACCGACGCGCCGTAGCCGCTGCTCTTGAACGACTGCACCTTCATCGCCTTGGTGTTGGCCGACCGGGCTTCCGGCGCGGCCGCGGCGGGGGCGGTGGTGAGGCCGAAGAACTCCTTGTTCTGGGCGCGGTCGTTGTCGAGCTCGCCGCCTGCGAACGGCGCCACGTCGTCGAACAGAAGCTCATTCTTCTTCAGCTCTTCGGTGGCGCGCCTGCCATCGCCCTTCTCGAGGAAGCCCGCGGCACGGCGGTAGTTCATCGCCGATTGCGCGCGGGTGGCGGCGACCACGGCGTCCTTGTCGCGGCGCGACTGGGCGAGAGACGAATCCGCGGTGACCAGCGCGGCCAGCTTCAGCGCGGCGTCGGCGCCCTGGCCGGCGAGCACGTCGCTGTAGTTGAGCTTCATCGCCGCGACGTCGACGGCCTGGTTCGCCAGGCCCGGCGCCTGGACGCTGACGCGCACCACCAGCTTCTCGACCTGACGGGCGGAAAAGTCGGGCATCGGAATCACCACGGTGCTGCCGTTGCTCGTCGCGGGGCGGCCCAGCACCTCACCGAAGCGAACGCCCGCGGGAAGCGTGAGCTGCAGGGTGACGTCGCGGGCCACCAGGGCCCCGGCCTGGGCGAGGTCGCGGGCGAAGATGCCGGCGATGGCGGTCGAGTCCTGCAGGAACGCATAGCTGCCGCCGCCCACTTCGGCGAGCCGCTGCATCAGGTCTTCGTTGAAGTCGATGCCGACGCCGATGCTCGTCACCGTCGTGCCGTCCTGGTGGAAGCGCTGCGCCAGCTTGGCGAGCGCCGCGGGCGAGGTGATGCCGACCGTCGGCTGCCCGTCGGAAAGAAGAATGAGGCGGTTCACCGAGAAGTCTGAACGGCCCTTGTCGAGCTGCGCTTTGCCGGCGGTGAGGCCGTCTGAGATGTTGGTGCCGCCCTCGTCCTGGATGCGCGAGATGAACGACTTGAGGCGGCGCTTGTTGTCGGGGGTGACGAAGGTGCCGGGAAAGACGACGACGTCACTGCCGTAGTGGACGACGGACAACCGATCGGTCGCTTCCAGCTGATCCACCAGCGCCAGCGCGGCCTGGCGGGCATGCCGAATCTTCGCCCCCGACATCGACCCCGAACGGTCGATGACCACCGAGAGGTTCACCGGGGCGCGCGTGGCACCCGGCACGTCGACGGCGCTGACGTCGACGCTCAGGAAGACGTCCGACGTTCCCGGGGTGACGTAGGGGTGCGAGAGCCTGCCCGTCAGAGTGAGCGAGCCCGGCGTCGACTTGAGGTCCGGCCCGGGCGGCGGCGCCGGGTCCTGCCCGGCGACCTTCACCGGCTCGACGACGGGAGCCGGCGGAGCCGCGGTCGGCCCGGGAAGCTTCACCACCAGCGCCACCAGCCCGAGGGCAGCAGCAATCACCAGAAATGTCGTCGTTCGGTTCATGGGTCGAGGTGAAACGGGCGACCCCTACAGAAGATCTCTTCAATAAAATCGCCAGCAGTGGCGGGGTATAAGCGCGCTTAAAGTGGCCGAGAAAGACGAGCTGGGCGGGACCCTTCCGAGCGTGCTCGCCCGGAAAACAGGCCCGTCGACCGAGACCGCGCCAGGGGAAGAGCTGCCCTTCGAGCCGGCCGGGCGCTTCCTACCCCTGGGCGAGAACGGCGCCGAGAAGGAGCTCGGCCGCGGAGGCCTGGGCCGCGTGCTGCTGACCCGCGACGCGCACCTCGAGCGCGACGTCGCCGTCAAGCAGATGCTGCCCGAGCTCTCGCAGCGCGGCGACTCGTACGCCACCGCGATCGCCGAGCGCTTCCTGCGCGAGGCCCGCATCACCGCGCAGCTCGAGCACCCGGGCATCGTCCCCGTCTACGAGCTCGGAAAGCGAAACGACGGCTCGCTGTACTACGCGATGAAGCGGGTGCAGGGCCGCACGCTCGCCGACGCGCTCGATGGCTGCGCGTCGCTGGAAGAACGCCTGAGCCTGATGCCGCACCTGCTCGACGTGGTGCAGACGGTGGCGTTCGCCCACTCGCGCGGGGTCATTCACCGCGACCTCAAGCCAGACAACGTGATGGTCGGCTCCTTCGGCCAGACGCAGGTCGTCGACTGGGGCCTCGCCCGCGCGCAGGGAGTGACCGACGTTCCGCTGCGCGTCGACGGCAGCACCCCCGGGACGACGCTCGGCGATCGCCCCAGCACCCTGGGGCAAGGCGCAGCCCGCACCGCGAGCCAGACGATGGCCGGCCAGGCGATGGGCACGCCCCGGTACATGAGCCCTGAGCAGGCGCACGGCAAGGTCGAGCACATGGACGCGCAGAGCGACGTCTGGTCGCTGGGCGTGATGCTCTTCCAGCTGCTCACCGGCCGCACGCCGTTCGAGGGGAAGACGAACGCCGAGCTGCTCGCCGCGGTGACGACCTCGCCCGTGCCCGACATTGCTGCAGAAGAAAGAAAGGCGCCCCCCGAGCTGATTGCCGTGACGATGAAGGCGCTCGAGCGCGATCGAGCGAAGCGGTTCGCCTCGGCGGTCGAGCTGGCCGAGGCGCTGAACCTCGCGCTCGGTGTGCATGTGGATCGCAAGCGGCCGAAGGGGCTGTTGATCGCGGTCGGTGCGCTGGCGCTGGGCCTTTGCGTCTCGCTGCTGCTCTGGTGGGGGGCTCAACGGGCCGCGGACCGTGCGATCGAGTTGGGCGACAGGGCAGCCGAAGGTTCTCGCGCGGTGCTGGCCAAGGTCGTGGCCGAGCGCGCGCAGGCGGCGTGGGACGAAGGCGACGTCGTCGGTGCGGCGGCGCGGGTCGAAGAGGCAAAGGCGCTGGCCGATGTTCCGCTGGGGCGGGGCGTGGCGGCGCTGACGCGGCTCTCTGGGGTTCCGCGACGGGCGTGGTCGGTGGTGGTGCCAAATGGGTGTGCAGCGATCGCGGCGCGGGGTGACCTCGTCGCGTGCGCGACGCTGGGCGGCGTGACGATCTACGACGCAGACGGGAAAGAGACGGCCGTGCTGCCCTGTGGCCCCGGCTGGCAGCAGGCCGTGGTGTTCGCGGACGACGACGTGCTCGTCACGGGCGGGGACGACCGCACCCTTCGCGCGTGGAATCCGCGGACGAAGCAGCAAATCGCCAGCGTTCCACTTCCCGCGCAGCCGCTGTCGATCGCAGCCGCTGAAGACGGGCTCACCCTCTACGCGGGCCTTCGCGATGGCGAAGTGCGCAGCTGGAAGCGCGACACCCCAGAGACGCTGCGGGTGGCGAAGCACGATGGGCCGGTGAGGTCGCTGGCGGCAGGCTCCGCGCTCGCGTCCAGCGGCCGCGATGGCGTGCGCGTCTTCGAGCCGGGCAGGGAACCCGTCATCAAGCTCGATCGTCCGGTGACGGCGATGCGGTGGACGCCGGCGGGACTCGTGGTCGGGCTCGAACGGAACCTGTTTCTGGTGAACGAAGCGGGGGCTCCGAAGTGGGTGGGGCACCTCGACGATGTGACTGCGCTCGCGTCGACGCGCACGTGGCCGTTGGTCTCGGGCAGCGCCGACGGCACCGTTCGGGCGTGGGTCCAGGGCCGGCCAGTGGCGCGGCTGTCTGGCTTCGGCTCGGGGATCACCGCGCTCGCGGCGGATCCTTCGAACCCCGATGGGCCTGACCTGTACCTCGCGACGAAGGGCCGATCGCTGGAGGCGTGGCAGTGGCCCGCCGACGGCCGCGCGCCGGTGCTGCCCGAGCTCGGGATGGAGCCCACGTCTGCCGCGATGGCGCCCGATGGCACAGTGGTGATCGGCTTCCGCGACGCGAAGGTGATGCGGCTGGTTGGCGCGCGGAATGCGCTCGCCGTTTCAGGAGCGGCCCATTCCCTTCCCGTCACCGCCGTTGCTACCTCCGCGCACGTCGCGATCTCAGGCAGCGATGACGGGCAGGTGCTCACCTGGGGCGACGACGCGAAGGCGCGCGTGCTCGAGCAGTCGGAAGGGAAGGTGCGCGCGGTCGCGGTGTCGGACGATGGGCTGCGCGCGGCGTGGAGCACGGACGACGGCACCTTCGTGTTGTGGAGCCTCGAGTTCGGCCGCGAGATCTTTCGCGAGAAGGACACGCTGGTGAACGCGCTCGCTTTCGGCGGCTCGACACTCGCGATCGGGCGCGCGGACAAGTACGTCTCACTCGTCGAAGCGGCGACGGGGAAGCAGCTCCGCCGCCTCGAAGGCCACGACGGCGCGATTGGCGCTCTTCGCTTCAGCCCCGATGGCAAGACGCTGGCTTCGGGGGGGGATGACCGGCGGGTGACCTTGTGGAACGTCGCAACCGGCGTCGCGAACGCCCAGTTGGTGGCTTCGACCGATGGCGTCGGAGCGCTCGCTTTCAGCCGCGACGGCCAGTGGATCGCGGCGGGCGCCGACGATGGCGCGGTCTACGTCTGGAGCACCGGGTCGGCCGCTCTACATGTCGAGCTCCGCCTGCACGCCGGTGACGTGCTCGCGCTTGGCTTCGATGAAGCGGGTCGCCTGGGCGTCGCTGGCTCGGATCGCACGGTACGCTGGTTGACCGTCGAGTAGTCTGCGGCGCATGCGCGCACTCCGCTTCGCTGCACTCGCCTTCCTCGTGGGCTGCGGCGGCGCCATCACCTCTCCGCCTGACGCTGCGATTCCCGACAGCGGCGTGGACGCGGGTCCAGTGGATGCCGGAGCCGATGCGGGCTTCGATGCGGGCAAGCCCGACGTCGGCACCGAAGGCGACGGCGACTTCATGGTGATGCCGCCGTTCACCACGCAGCCCGACCTCACCGACCAGGGCAACCCGAAGGGGAAGTTCTTCAACTTCACGATGGACTCGACGAAGTCGAGCATCTTCGACGGCGGCGACCCGACGCTGAACCCCGCGAAGCCGCGCCTGCTCACCCGGAACATCCGGGTGTACGTGCCGGCGAAGTACGTCGATGGGACGAAGGCGCCGATTCTGGTGATTCAAGATGGGCCGGGGCCGATCAACGAGATCGCCTTCGCGCTCGACAACCTCACCATTGCGACCAACCCGGCGCGGAAGATTCCTCCGTTCATCGCAATCGGGGTGCAGAACGGCGGCAACGACGCGCAGGGCAGCGAGCGCGGCCTCGAGTACGACACGCTGTCCGACCGTTACGCCCGCTTCATCGAGCTCGAGGTGCTGCCGGCCGTGCTGAGCAACCCAGCGATCAAAGCGGCGTATCCGAACCTCGGCTTCACCGACGATCCCGAAGGGCGCGCCGCGTACGGCTGCAGCTCGGGCGCCGCGGCCGCGTACACGATGGCCTGGTTCCGCCCCGACCTCTTCCGCCGCGTCGTCAGCTACTCGGGCACCTTCGTCGCGCAGCAGAACAGCGGCCAGCCCGAGTCGCCCATCTACCCGCTGGGCGCGTGGGAATACCACTCGAGCCTCCAGCTGATCACCAACTCGCCCGTGAAGCCGCTTCGCGCCTTCCTCAACGTGAACGAGCTCGACAATGGCTACAGCGCGCCCGAGAGCGGCCACCACAACTGGGTGATGGCGAACAACCGCATGTCGGCGGCGCTGCTCGCGAAGGGCTACCACCGGCGGTACGTGCTCGCGAAGACGCTGGGTCACTGCGCAAGCGAGGCGTATCGAGCGACGCTCGCCGATGCGCTGATCTGGGTCTGGCGCGGCTACCCGTAGATCTTGAGCAGCTTCGTCGCCGCGGCTTCCCACGTGAACGCCGCCGCGCGCGCCTGGCCCTTCTTGCCCAGCGCTTTTCGTGCTGCTGGATCTTCGAGCAGGCGCAGCAGCTCGAACGCGAGCCCGTGGTCGTCGGCGGGGTCAACCTTCACCGCCGCGTCGCCGCAGATTTCCGGCAGCGAGCCGGCGTTCGAGACGATGGTCGGCACGCCCAGGTGCATCGCTTCCAGCGGCGGCAGGCCGAAGCCTTCGTAGCGTGAGGGAAAGACGAAGACGCCCGCCCGACGCATCAGCGCGTAGAAGACCGGGTCGGCGAGGTAGCCGAGCATCCGGACGTCGAGCCCGCGCGCTCTGGCCGCGTGCACCTCGCGCTCGAGTTCGTCGCTGCCGAACCAGGGCTGGCCGGCGATCACCAGCGTCGGGTGGTGGCCTGCGGCGCGAAGGCGATCGCACGCCTGCACCACGAGGCCCACGTTCTTTCTCGCGTCGAGCGCGCCGGCGTAGAGAAAGAAGGTAGGCGGCAGGCCCAGCGCGTCGAGGTACTGCACGGTGGTGCGATCAGGCTTCGCGACCGCTTCGACGTGGTCGACGCCGTTGTGCACCGTGTGAACCCGTGCGGGGTCGGCGTCGAAGTGCTGGAGCAGGCTCGTTCGCGTCGTGTCGCTGACGCACACCACCGCGTCGGCGACCTTGAGGCTTCGCGCGAGCCAGAGCCGAAACTGCCAACGGAACGCGGTCGACACGGTGTCCGGCAGCAGCATCGGGATCAGGTCGTGCACGGTGAGCACCAGCTTCACGCCGGCGATCTTCTGCAGCGGCAGGTTGAAGTTGCTCACCGCGTGAAAGACGTCGGGCACTTCCCTGACGAGCAGCTTCGGCGCCTGCTCGAGGAAGAAGCGGGTGCGCGACATGCGGCGCCGCGGGAACTCGCCGGATCTGGCGGCGCCCCAGCGTTCGACTTTCGCTCCCTTCGCGGTCAGCGCGGCGTGCAGCGCGCGCGTGTAGAGGCCGATGCCGGTGGTCGGCTCGTCCCACAACGACGCGTCCATCGCGATTCGCACGCGGGGCTTATAGGCGCGGTTGCCCTACATGGCCCCCCTTGAAACACGTTGCGGGAAGCGACGATGGTTCGCGCCCCCATGAGCCCTGAACGCCGCGCGCACACCCGTCATCCGGTTCGCATCCTGGTTCAGCACCACGAGAAGACGGACGCTCCGTACGAGGTCGACTACGCGTCGGACTTGTCGAAGGCGGGCCTGTTCATCGCGACGCACAACGTGGCGCCGCTGGGGAGCACGATTCATGTGCAGTTTGCACCGGCGAAGGACGCCCGCATGGTCGAGGCGTTCTGCCGCGTCGCGCGGGTGACGCCGACGGGCCTGGGTGCAGAGTTTCTGCAGATGGACCCGACGAGCGTGGCGCTGCTGGACGGCGTGCTCGACACCTTCGACGGCTCCTTCATTCAGGCGCGCAGCGCAGAGCTTCGCCTGTCCTGAGCGCAGTCGTAGTAGTTAGCCGGGCCGATGGAAGTTCATCAGCTCCTGGCGAATTTCACCTTAGGCGACGCGATGGGTCAGGCCGCGGTCGGATTCCAGGCGCTGCTGCGCCGGCTGGGGCTCTCAGGTCAGCTCTACGCGGGCGAGGTGGCTTCAGACCTTCGATCGCTGGTGAAGCCCGCGTCGCAGCTTCGGCCTGCGCGCGGCGACCTCGTCCTCTACCACCACGGCATCGCGTCCGAGTGGGCCGGACGGTTGATGCACCTCGACTGCCGGCGCGGCGTCGTGTTTCACAACATCACCCCGGCGCGGTTCTACGCGGGCACGCGGCTCGAGGAGGCGTTGAACTCCGGGCGCGCACAGCTCGCGGCGCTGGCCGACTCGGTCGAGCTGTCGATCGGCGTGTCCGACCTGAACGTGGCTGAGTTGCGCGAAGCCGGGCATCGCAACGTGCACCTGGTTCCGTTGTTCGTGGAAGAAGCACGGTTCGACGCGGACCAGGCCGCCGGCGGGCTCGAGGCGGGAGCGCCCATCGTTCTCTCGGTGAGCCGCGTCGTCGCGCACAAGCGGGTCGAGGATCTACTGTCACTTCACGCCGAGCTGCTCAGGTTGCGGCCGGCGTCGCGGTTGGTCGTGGTCGGCGGCTACGCGGAAGGGCAGCAGGCGTTCGTGCGGCTGCAGGCGCGCGCCGCGGCGCTGGGGCGGGTCGACTTCCTCGGCAAGGTCTCGCACGGAGAGCTCGTCGCCGCGTACCGGCAGGCGGATGTCTACGTGTCGATGAGCGAGCATGAAGGGTTCGGCGTGCCGTTGATCGAGGCGATGGCGGCGGATCTTCCGGTGCTCGCGTTCGGAGCCGCAGCGGTGCCGTGGACGATGGGCGGCGCGGGCGTGGTGTTCGACACGAAGCACTTCGCGGCGTTGGCTGAACTCGTGGTCGCGGTCACCGAAGACGACGCGATGCGGAGGAAGATCATCGAAGGTCAGCAGCGGCGCGTCGCGGCGCTGTCGGCGCAGGCCAGCGAGGCGGCGCTGAAGGTCGCGCTCGGCGTTCATCGCGAGCCCAGTCGAGGGATTGGCAGGCGAGACACCCGCCCGTCGGTGGCGATCGTGGTGCAGCGCTTCGGCGAAGAGATCACCGGCGGAGCAGAGTCGCACGCACGGCAGGTCGCACTGCAGCTGGCGGCCGAGATGGACGTGACGGTGCTGACGACCTGCGCGACGGATCACCTGACGTGGGCGAACACGCTGGTGGAAGGCGCCGAGCGCGATGGCCCGCTGCGGGTGCAACGCTTTCGTTCTGAGGCGCCGCGGCAGATGCGCGCGTTCAACCGGTTGTCGGACGACGTTCTGAGCCGACCGAACGATCGCGTCACCGAAGAGCACTGGATCGCGGAACAGGGCCCGCGGGCGCCGTCGCTGCTGCGCGCGATCGCCGAGTCGCGCGAAGCGTACGACGCGTTCATCTTCTTCACCTACCTCTACGCGCCGACAGCCTGGGGCGTGCCGTTGGTGGGGGCCAAGGCGCTGGTGGTGCCGACGGCACACGATGAGCCGCCGTTTCGCTTCGAAGCGTTCAGCGACGTGTTCGAACGGCCGCAGGTCCTGATGTGCAACACGCTGGAAGAGCAGCAGCTGATTCAGCAGCGCTTCCCGAATGCGGCGCGCAGCCGAATCGTCGGCGTGGGCATCGAGCCGCCTGAGGCGCTCGACCGCAACGCCTTCGCTAAGAAGCACGGGCTGCGCGGGCCGTACCTCATGTACGTGGGCCGGCAGGAAACGGGGAAGGGGCTGAAGGAGCTCGTCGAACACCACCGGGGGCTCGTCAACGCGTTCCACGACGCTCCGACGCTGGTCCTCGCAGGAGGCGGAGCGCTGGATCTTGGCGGGGGTGAGCGCGTCCGTGTGCTCGGGCGAATCAGCGAGGAAGACAAGTGGAATGGGTTGGCGGGGGCGATGGCGGCGGTCGCTCCGTCGCGGTTCGAGAGTCTGTCGTTGCTGGCGCTCGAGGCGTTCGCGGTGGGCACGCCGCTGCTGGCGAACGCGGACTCGAGCGTGCTCGCGGGGCACGTCGCGCGCAGCGGCGCCGGAGCGACCTGGCATTCCTCTGAGAGCTACGTCGAGGCCGTGCGGGCGCTGGGCGGGGCGCAGCTTCGCGACCAGGCGCTGAAATACGCGGGCGCCTTCCGCTGGCCGAAAGTGGTAGCCGCGTTCCGCGAAGAGATTCAGCGCATCCGGAAGGCGAAATGAAACTGCTCGGCAAAGACATCTCGGCCGCACGGCTGATGCAGGAAATCCAGGGACGCCTCGCTGAACGCGGGCTCGGCGGAGCCGAAGAGGACTCTGATCGGCCCGAAGGCGTCGAGTCCCGGGTCGACCCCCTGGCGTTCAACCTCGAGGCGATGGCCGAGCACAGCGACCCGACCCGCGCGCTGCCGATTGAGACGCACCGCGGCGGCGTCGGCGGGCGCGCCGTCGTGCTCGCGAAGCGCGCCTTCCGGGCCACGTGCCAGATGTTCATCAACGAGGCGCTCGGCCGGCAGCAGGTGTTCAACGGCCACGTACGTGACTCGTACGCGCAGCTTTCGGCGGAAGTGAAGCGGCTCGGTGCGCGTGTCGCGGAGCTCGAGGCCACGAAGAAGCCCCGCGTCATCAAGCCGGCTGCGCGTGCTCCTGCGGTGAAGAAGGGGCGGGCGAAGAAGAAGAAGTAGGCGCGGATCTAAGGCCGTAGACTCGCGCAGATGGCGAACCTGCTGCTGGTGATGCTGGCCCTCGGAGCGACGAAGAATGTCTCTACCGCCGCAGAGCTGCAGGCGGCGATCGGTTCGGCAGTCGCGGGCGACGAGATCGTGCTCGCCGACGGTACCTACGACTTCACAGCAAGTCCAAGTTGCAACGCGTCCGGCACCGCGACGCTGCCGATCACCGTCCGCGCGACGAACCGCCTCAAGGCGCGGGTCCGGCTCAACACGGTCGAGGGGTTCAAGGTGAATGGGTCGCACTGGCGTTTCGACGGCCTCGATGTCGTGGGCACCTGTCCGGTCGACAAAGACTGTGAGCACGCATTTCACGTCACCGGGCGCGCGACGGGGTTTCAGTTGTTGCGATCGCGGGTCGCCGACTTCAACGCCCAGCTGAAGGTGAACGCGAGCCCGGCGGCCGATGGCGGCTACGACATTCCGAACCAGGGGTTGATCGAGGGCAACGAGATCTTCGACTCCCACCCGCGCAATACCGGCAATCCGACCACGAAGCTCAACATCGACACGGGCGACGACTGGGTGATCCGCGGCAACTTCATTCACGACTTCCACAAAGGGCAGGGGGACAATATTAGCTACGGGTTGTTCTTGAAGAGCGGCAGCAACCGTGGCCTCGTCGAACGCAACCTCGTCATCTGCACCTACGACCTCACCACCGGCGGCGCGCGCATCGGGATCTCGTTCGGCGGCGGCGGCACCGGCAACCAGTTCTGTGCTCCCGCCTTCAACGTCGCGGTGCCGTGCAGCGTCGAGCACACCGATGGCGTGATGCGGAACAACCTGATCGCGAGCTGCTCGGACGTGGGCATCTATTTGAATCGCGCGAAGAACACGAAGGTGCTCCACAACACGCTGGTCGCGACGGGCGGCGTCGACTTCCGATTCGACACGACCAGCGGTGAAGCGTCGGGCAACGTGCTGGCGTCGATCATTCGGTCGCGCAACGACGGCGGGCTCACGCTCGGCTCGAACCTGACGGGGCGATCGCCCAGTGAGTTCGCGGGCTGGTACGCGGCGCCGCTGCGCGGAGATTTCCGGATCAACGGCGATGTGTCGGCGTTGATCGGCAAGGTTCCGGCACGCGCGGATGTGCCGAACGACTACTGCGCGCGCGCGCGGCCCGCCGCCGGGAACGTGGCGTTCGGGGCGCTCGAACACTCGCTGGGAAGCTGCGCGACGACGTTCACGACCGACGGGGGCACCGGCGCGGGAGGGGGCGCTGGTTCGGGAGGCGGCACCGCAGCCGGCGGTGGCCTCGGCGCGGGCGGTGGCCCCGGCGCGGGCGTCGGTGGCGGAGTCGGGACGGGCGGCGGAACCGGAACGGGCGGCGGAACCGGAGCGGGCGGCGGAGATCAGACGACGGGGGGCTGCAGCTGCAGCAGCGGCGGAGAGCTGACGTTGATTGCAGCGGGTCTGCTCGCGTTGGTGCGGCGGAGAAGAACAAAGCGCTGAGGTCGATGCGAGCGCAGACGGGTGACGTTCCGGCCCGGCCGGCGCTGCTGGCGTACGTCTCCGCTCCCAGCAGTGGGCTTCGCCAACGCACACGATTCGGGTTCGCTCCGCCGCGTTGGATCTGGCCAATTGGACGATCAGTCTCCGATCGTTCAGACCCTCCCCGCGTTCGAGTACTTGCTCATTGGATTTTCCCCCGTGGGTTCGCCGACTTGGAAATCCGACCCGGCCCCCGCCTCCCCGCAGTGCAACGATCGCTCCGGAGCACGTGCGTACCGACGGTCCGACGGTCCGACGGTCCGACGGTCCGACGCACCGACGCACCGACGCACCGACGCACCGACGCACCGACGGACGTCACTTGGGGTCGTGGGCCCGCGGGTCTCCCGCGCGGGGGGGGGGGGCGCCGGCCAGATTCTCGCGTTTCTCGGGCGGCTGGGCGTTACTGCATGCCCCATGCGCAAGCTCATCATTCTCATCGCCGGTGCCCTGGTCGCGACTGCGGCGCTCGCGCAGGGCGACGCGGGTCGGCAGTTCGGGCATGTCGTGGGACTGCCTTCGATCTGGCCCAGCCCGCATGACGCCGGGAACAGCGCCAGCAACAAGCCTGACGCCGGCTCACTGTCGATTCAGTGGTGATCGTTCAGCCGCGCTGACCCAACGCGTCGCCCAGCACCCGCCCGATCGGAGCCACCAGCCGTTCGACCTTCTCAGCCGAGATCGGCGACTCTCCGAACGGCACGAACGGTTCCGCCAGCAGCCCGCGATTCAACTCCACGCACAGCACCTGATCCGCGTGCGCCTTTGCATAGAACAGCCCCATCGTCGACGGGTGCAGGTGGTACGTCGCGTTCTCCTCCGCGACGATTCCCGCTTCCAGGTACGCCGCTCGCAACGCCGAGCACAGATGCGGCGCCGACTTAAAGCTCCCGTCGGGAGTCGCGCTGATCAAATCCACTGCCGGCCGATCAGGCCACTTCGCGTAGACCTCGGGCACGTACGCTGCGTGCAGCGCTTCCACGATGCTCGCATCCGTCTTCTCGACGCTCACCGACTTCGGCGCAAACGAGTGCAGCTGCAACGCGAGCCCGTTCGCCTTCCCGCACACCGCCGCGTACGCCGCGCTCACCACCGCGTGGTAGACGCTGTGCATCACGATCAGCATCGACGCATCGCCCGCATTCCCGATGTAGCCAGGCACCGCCGGCGTCATCCCGTCGACCAGCTTCCCGCCCGTCGCCTTTGTGATCACCCGGTTCGTGTCGATGAATGTTCGCGGAATCAGGCACCGCGCCACCACCACGCCGAAGCCGTACGCGCTCAAAGACCGACCGAGCCACTGCGCCCCTTCTGGCGCTCCGATGTCCGTGTTCACGTAGAAGAAGTGGTCGAGCTGCGCCGGCAACTCGCTCTTCAACCGCCGCGACAACATCGCGTAGTCGGACGTGCGGGTCGCTCCGTGCGGCACTTCAATCAACAGCCAGCCGCGCGGCGTTGACGCCGGCCGATGCACCTCGATGTCACAGACCCCATCGACGGAGCTCAGCGTGCTGTCGAGGTCGAGCATCAGGCGTACTCGATGCGAATCGTCTCGATGATCGTCTTCACCGCCGCCTTCACCACTTCCGTGTCGGGGTGGCGCACGATCACGTAGCCATCGCCCTCGTAGTGGTCCGACTTCGGCTGGCCGACCTTCGGCAGCTTCGACTTCACCACCAGCTTTCCGACGCGCGCGTTCGCTTCCTTCGCGCCCGTGACCCGGCGCACGCGCCCGCTGCCGATGCCGCGCAGGTAGGCACAACCCACCGAGTACTTCCGTTCGAAAGGACCGTCGAACGCGTTGTCTGCCACCGCCCGCGCCCACGCCTTGTACATGTCAGCGTCGTGCGCGAAGCCCATCATCTCGACGAAGTTCGCGCCGGGTGGACGCGCGGCAATTTCACCGATCGCCAGTGAGCCGTCTTCGCGGCGGAACCATTCCATGTGCGTAAAGCCCGTGCCGAGGCCCAGGGCCTTGATCGCCTTCCGCCCCATGATTCGCGCGTCGTCGAGGTCCGGCGTCAACACGCGCGGCAGAATCACCGCCCACTGAATCCACGCGTTCTCGGTGACCTCGAGCGGCCCCGGGAAGTAGCGCGACACGTTCTCGAACATCACCTTGCCCTTCACCGTGATGGTGTCGAAGCAGTACTCGCGGCCCTTCAAGAATTCTTCGGCCAGCGTCGGGTTCTGCATGGTGGGATGCACGGCATCGATCGCGCCCTTCAGCTCTTCGAGCGTCCGGATGCGCCACGTCGCCTTGCAGCCCGCTCCCGCCGGCGGCTTCAGCACGATCGGCAGGCCCACCTTCTGGATGAAGGCCACCGCGTCGGCGAGCGACGCAATCAGCTGATGCCGTGCGCAGGGCAGGTCGGCCGCCCGCAGCGCGTCCTTCATCCGCGCCTTGTCGCGGAACAAGTCCGCCGTCTTCGGGTCCGTGCCTGGAATTCCGAAGTGCTCGCGCACCTCGGCCAGCGGCACCTGCAGCGGCTCGAGCACGCCCACCACCTGGTGCAGGCCGCCGTACTTCTTGCGCACCTTCTCAGTCGCGATCACCAGTTGCCGCGGGTCGAGCGCATCGGTGACATGCACGAAGTCGGCGAACGGCGCTGCCGCTTCACCGCGGGGCTCTTTCTGCACCAGGCCGATCAGGCGAACGCCCTTCAGCTCGGCGTACGAGCGGGCAAAACGCATACTGGCTTCGGCGGGGTAGGGGGCGACGAAGACGACGGTTCTCATGAATCAAGACCTAGCCCTAAGACTTGGGCCGAGTCGAGCCAGGACATCGCGCTATTCTGAAAGGCCCATGAACGTCGTGTTCCTCGCTCCGCAGTACCCGCCGGAAATGCAGCAGTACACCCGCGGTCTCGCCGAGGTCGGCGCCAACGTACTCGGTGTCGGCGATGCGCCTCGCGCGGGCCTGCCGGTGAGCTTGAAGCCGCACCTCGCCGACTACCTGCAGGTGCCGCGCATCATGGACGAGAATGACGTCATCGAGCGCGTCGGCGGCTGGCTGCGCGGCAAGCGCGTCGACCACATCATCAGCAACTGGGAGCCGCTGCAGATCCTCGCCGCCCGACTGCGCGAGAAGTTCGGCATTCCCGGCATGTCCGTCGACACCGTCACCGGCTTTCGCGACAAGCAGCTGATGAAGGAACGCGTCAAGGCGGCCGGCCTGCGCGTGCCGCATTCCTTCCGCGTTCGCACCGAGGCCGAGACGCGCGCCGCGGCCGAGAAGATCGGCTTCCCTCTCATTCTGAAGCCCATCTCGGGCGCCGGCAGCGCGGACACGTACAAGGTCTCGTCAGCGGCTGAGTTCGAGCAGGTGCTGAAGGTGATGCGGCACGTCACCGAGGCCAGCTGCGAGGAATTCATTCAGGGCGAAGAGTTCACCTACGACACCATCTGTGTCGGAGGCGTGCCGCTGTACGAGAACTGCGCCGCGTACCTGCCGCCGCCGCTGATCGCGCGAAGCAACGAGTGGATCAGCCCAGTCATCATCACCGTGCGCGACCTGAGCCGGCAGCGGCAGGGCATCCAGCTGGGCCGCAAGGTGCTCAAGGCGCTGAACATGGGCGACGGCTTCACGCACATGGAGTGGTTCCTGACCCCGAAAGGCGAGGCTGTCTTCGGCGAAATCGGCTGTCGTCCCGGCGGAGCGCACCTCGTCGATCAGATGAACTACACCGGCGACGTCGACCTCTTTCGCGAGTGGGCGCGCGTCGTCTGCTGGCACGCGTTCGAGGGTTCGACCGAACGGAAATACAACGCCGGCATCATCTTCAAGCGGGCCCTGGGGCAGGGGAAGATCACCCGCATCACGGGCCTGAACGACTACCTGAAGCGCTTCGGCCACTGGGTGGTGGAAGAGCAGCTGCTGCGCCCCGGCACCCAGCGCCGCAACTGGAAGAACACCCTGCTGTCTGACGGCCACGTGATGGTGCGCCACCCCGACTGGGACGAGGCGCACAAGATGGCCTTCGCTGCGGCGACGGACATCACGATGTACGCTGGCGGATGAAGACCTAACCCTTCAGCTTCTGCTCGAGCAGGTCGCCAGAGATCTTGAGGAAGTTCTCTTCGGTGACGACGCCCACGAGCCGCCCGTTCTGCAGCACGGGCAGGCAGCCGATTCGGTATCGGCGCATCAGCTGAATCGCCTCGAGCGTCGAGGTCTCGGGCGTGACGGTGATGACGTCGGCCTTCATGATTTCCGAGACGGCGGCATCTTTCGTCGCTCCGCCCATGGTGAGGAAGCGCAGCACCTGGCGGTACGAGACGAGGCCGATGAGCTTGTGGTTCTTGTCTTCGACGGGGACATGGCGAATGCGTTCCCACCCCATCAGGTTCGCCACCAGGTCGACGGCGTCGTCGGCGTGAACCGTGAACAGGTCGGTGGTCATGTGCTGATCCACCCGCATGTAGTTGTGGCTCAGCGTGCTGGCCTCGTCGAGGCGCGCGCGTTCCCACTCGGAAACGGGACGCAGAGACGCTTGCCGCTGCACCGTCGCGGCGACCAGCGCGTTCTGCCTTTCACCCATCGACCCCTTGTCCTTCATCGCCTGCAGCGACGAGAGGAACCACCGCGAGCCCGTGCGGCCGGTGCGCACGCGTTCGTCGATGGTGCCGATGTACCGCTTGATGTCGCCCTCATCGACGCCCTGGCGCCTCAGGCCTGCTTCCGCCGCGGGAATGAGCTCGTCGAGCACCAGCTTCGAGGCCAGCGTCTCGCGGCCATCGAGCCAGCTGAAGTGGGCGCCGAGGCCTTCACGCGCCGCCGCGTAGAAGTTGCCCTGCGCGTGATCGAAGTCGATGTGCCTGGTGATGTCTTCGTACTGGTGGCTGAGCTCGACCATCAGCCCGCACCAGAAGGCCGCGTTGGCGACCTCGTCGATGACGCTCGGGCCCGACGGCATCACGCGGTTCTCGATGCGCAGGTGCGGCTTGCCGTCGATGATTCCGTAGCAGGCGCGGTTCCACCGGTAGATGGTGCCGTTGTGAAGGCGCAGCGCCTTGAGCTGCGGGGCCTTGCCCTGGTTCAAGACCGCCTGGGGGTCTTCGTCGAGGTCCGTGCCGACCAACGTGCGGAAGCGGGTGATGTCTTCCTTGAAGATCTCGATGATCGACTTATCGACGAAGCGGCTGCCGAAGGTAACGCGGGCCGACTGGTCTCGCGCGTGCTGCGTCTTGCTGCGAGTGTCCACCGCCTGCTGGAACAGCGCGATGCGCGTCTCGTACCAGAGCCTTTTTCCGAACAACAGCGGCGAGTTCGTCGCGGTTGACAGCAGCGGGCCGGCGAGGACCTGGGCGAGGTTGTACTGGCGGGCGAACTGATCGGCGTCGACCTGCAGGTGCACCTGGAAGGACGAGTTGCACGCCTCGACCATCACCGAGTCGTGCGCGATGACGAGCTCGTCGAGGCCCTTGATCGAAAACTCGAAGTCGCCCCCACGAAGTTCCTGCACCGCTTTCGACAGGGCGAGGTACCGCGGGCTCGGCACCATGTTCGACATCCCGAGGTCCGACTTGCGAATGGTCGGAAGGATGCCGGTCATCACCACGTGGTAGTTCAGCTCTTCAGCGGCCTTGCGGCTCTTCTCGACCAGCGTCACGATCTGCTGCTCCATCTTCGCGAAGCCGTCAGTCTTGAAGTCCTGCGGATCCGCGTTCATCTCGATCTGAAAGGCGCCCAGCTCGGTGGTGAAGTGCGGGTCTTTGAGCTTGTCGAGCAGCGGCAGCACGCCGGCCACTGGCTGAAAGGCCTTGTCGGTGATGAAGAGCTCGAGCTCGGCGCCGATGCGCTTCACGCCCTTCTCGAAGCGCCCTTCTTCCAGCATCCTTTCCAGCGCCCGTAGGTCGGCCAGCAGCGCCCGCATGAAGTCGCGGCGGCTCTTGCCCTCGTGCCCATCGGACGGCACGTCTTTATGCGAACGCGTGTTCTCGGCCAAAACGACCCCCTGAACGGAAGATCAAAGCACGAATGCGGGACTCAGCGGACGAGGAGTTCCTGCACGTACTTCGGCAGCATCGCCCGCCAGGTCACCCAGTCATGGGGCGTTTCCTTGCCCCAGCTGTCGACCCGGTTCGGGATTCCTTGCCTTCCGAGGGCCCGGGCCATCGCCCAGGACTCTGAAATGTCTTCGGCTTTTCCTTCTCCCGAGGCCATCAGGATGAAGCAGGTGCGCAGCTTCTCGAGGTGCGGCCCTGCCAGGGTGGGGACGAAATGAACAGGGGACGAGACCCAGTAGTCGTCGACGAAGTGGTCGGTGCCGAAGAAGCGGCGCAGGTCGTAGGTGCCCGACATGGCGATCGCCTTGCTGAAGACGTCGGGAAAGCGGCAGACGGCGGCGACGGCGTGGAAGGCTCCGATCGAGGCCCCGGCCGAGACGATCTCGATGCCCGGGTTGCCGCAGTCCTTGCGAATCGCGGGCACCACCTCGTGCCTCACGTACTGGTGAAACTGGTTCAAGAGCCACTGCCGGTGTTGCGGCGAGCCTTCCTGTTCGACCATCGCGCGGCCGGCGACGCTGTCGCAAGAGTAGACCTTGATCTTCCCCGCCTCGATGAACGGAGCGAGCACCTGCATCATCAGGAACCTTTCCACCTCTTCCGCGTCGCCGCCGGCCGTGGGGAACAGCAGCACCGGCGTGCCGAAGTGGCCCCAGCGCGCCAGGGTCGCCTCGCGCTGCAGACGCTTCGAGAACCATCGTCCGGTCATCTTCACTTCTTCACCGCCGCTTTCGGGGTTTCCTGGTCAGCGCGCCACGCCTGGATCCGCTTGAAGAAGAGCTCGGTGAAGGGCTCGACCTCGTGGGCGGGGAACAGCGCGGTCACCTTCTTGCGAATCGCTTCCTTCGCCGCGTCGGTCGCAAAGAATTCCCACGCGACCTCGTCGACGTTGGCCAGGTGCGTGCCGGCGAACTCTTCGAACTGATCGGCCTCGAGCCGCTGGCGCGCGAGCTCGCCGTAACGGTCGAGCTTCTCGGCGTAGGGCAGGGGCAACCGCGCGATGTCGTAGAAGGGTTCCCAGTCGAACGCCTTGCGCATCTTCCGCTTGGTGGTGGCGCAGTAAATCGACCACTTCAGGTACGCCTTCACCATCCACGGGAAGTGGTAGTGCAGCGAGGTCACCTGCGAGTCGGGGCACGGGTTGGCAAAGTCGATCGGGTACCAGACGCCCTCCTTGCGAAGCGCCTCGCACGAGTTGAACTCCCAACCGAAGAACGCGTTGATGGTCAGGGTCGTGTCGCGAAGGACCTTCAAGTCAGCGTCCGAGACGAAGTTGCGCTGCATCGTGTAGCGGTCGTGCAGCGGCGCGTCGGGGTCGTAGAGCACCGAGGTCGTCTGCGGCCCGAAGCCGATGGTGCGCACGAAGCGGTCATACGGCTCGACGGCCTTCTGCAGATGCATCAGCGCCTTGCCCGATTCTTCGTAGGCCTTGCGCAGCGCCGCCTCGTCCTTGATCCGGCTGACGCCCTTCCACCCGCCGCCGTCGTACGGCTTCATGAACATCGGGTAGCCTATCTTCCTGCCGACCTCGCCGAGGTCGAACAGCTTCGCGTACTGGCGCAGCGTCACCTTGAGGTCGGGCAGCTCTTCGTACGACTTCGGGGGCACCATCCACGTCTCGGGAATCGGCATGCCCAGCGCCGTCATCGCGGCGTAGCTGGTGTGCTTTTCCATCGACTGCACGGCCCACGGGTTGTTGAAGACGTAGAGCCCGTCCATCAACACGCCCTTCTTGATCCACTCGCGGGTCGAGCCGTACCAGTGGGTGAGGCGGTCGACGACGACGTCGTACTTTACCGCCTGCTTCATCGCGAAGGGCTCGATGGTGACGCGCTCGACCTTGAAGTCGACGGTGTCTCCCTTCCACGGAATGCGCAGCTTCAGCCGCTTCATGATCTCTTCGAAGCAGATGGGCCAACAGATGTCGGCGCCCAGCGACAGGCCGATGTTTCGAGTGACAGACGCCACGTTCAATGCCCCCTTGAAGACTTCATTCGTAGACCATCATCAGTGGACCCGGGAAAAGCCACGACAGCCCTTCACGCAGGCGATCGCGCCAGTTTTCCCAGTTGTGACCATCGCGCGCCTCGACGTACTTGAGCTCGATGCCGGTCGCTTGCAGCATCGGCACCAGCGATCGGTTTTCGTAGATCAGCGACTCGTGCATGCCGCAGCTGACGAACATCTTTTCCGCCATCAGCACTGGCGCGGCGCGGAACGTGTTCATGAAAGAGATGATCGGTTCGAACAGCGGCCCGCGCTTGTTCTGGGTGCCGATGTCGTTGAAGGCGAAGCTTCCCGACTGCAGCAGCAGCCGCCCGTAGAACCCGGGGTAACGGCAGGCGGTGGTGAGCGAAGCGACCGCTCCGAAGCTTGCGCCCATCAGCGCGCGGGTGCGCGAAGTGCCGATCAATGGGAGTCGCGCCTCGAGGTCGGGAATCACTTCCTCGGTGACGAACTTCGCGTGGCGTGGGTCGTCGGCGTACTCGCCCAGGCGGTTGGGTGAGCTGCTGAAGGCGACGATCATCTGGGGGATCTCGAGCCGGTGAATCAGGTTGTCGAGCACGATCTTCAGGTTCGCGAACCGCATGTAGTCGTGGCCATCGTGCACGAAGAGCAGCGGGTAGCGCCGCGTCTTCCGGTACCGCGCGGGCAGGTAGACGTTGAGGTGGCGAACCTCGTTGAAGACGGTGCTCTTCACCACCCAGTCTTCCATTGCGCCGGCGCGCGCTTCGGGGTCGGGGTTGGCCCACTCGGGCACCTCGTAGCCTTCACCGTGCGCCACCGAGTTCGCGCCGAAAGGATCTCGCGCGCGAAACGGGTTCAGCGGATCCTCGATCCAGTGGCCCTTACCCTCGAGGACGACCTCGAGCTTGTACTCGACGCGCGATCGCGGCGGGATGTCGAGGGTCAGGTGCCAGAAGTCGGTGTTGTCGATGCGGTGCAGGTTCTGTGAGTTGGGCAGGCCGTAGACCCAGCTCTTGAGGTGCACCGCTTCGGCGTTGCCGCGAAAGACGAACGTGACCTTGCCGCCCTCGACGATCGGGAAGACGCGACCTTTCATGAACGCGTCAATCGCCGCGCGGTCGGGCTTGCTGGCTTTGAGCGTGTCGACGGCGAGCGTCATGACGTCCACACGGGCGTTACCGTGCCGTCGGCCTTGAGCCACTGCGTGCCCACCGCCCCGAACCACTTCTTCTTGTCGAACATCACGTACTCGCCGTGATCGAAGGCGATGCACCGGTTGGGGACGTTGCGGCGCGCGAGCCAGCCGACCCGCAGCGGGTTGTCGAGCTGAAGGCGCATCTTCGGGTTCGGCAGCGGAAGAATGCCGTGGTGAAGCCCGAGGCCTTCGTCCATCACCTCGCTCACGCCGCGGCCCTGCGGAGGGCTCTCGTGAAAGAGGACGACCTGTTCGCCGGTGACCATCGCTCCGCCGGACCAGGCGATGAGAATCTGGTTGTCGAGCAGCTCGGCGATGCCGAACATACGCAGGCGATTCAACAGCACGGCGACGTGGCCGCCCGCGATGACGAGCACCTTCGTGCTGCGAAGAATGTTGGCGATTTCCTCGCGGTGCTTCGCGATCGATTCCCGCTCGTTCTGCTTCGCCAGGTGCTCGAACTCTTCGCGCGCTTCGCGGCAGTGCTTCAAGTGCGCCAGGTCGCAGTTGCGAATGCTCTCGATCGAGACGCGCGCTTCGTCTTCCTCGTACGCGCTGCCCGCCGCAAGCCGAGCGATGTCGAGCGCTGCGTCACCGAAGCGGTTGATGCGGTACCGGTAGTATTCCTGCCGCTGGCGCAGGTGATCCTGCTTGGCGCGGTGAAGCTTCCGGTACTCCAGGTCGCTGGTGAACACCTGCTCGCCGCGCTTGTAGAGGTTCAGGTTCAACGTCTTCTTGCCCAACAGCTCGTGAAGCTCGGCGTCCTGGTCTTCGCGTTCCTGCCAGCCGGCCGTGACCAGCGCGACCCGCGCATCCAGCGCCAGCGCCTGCACCACCGTCTTCACCGACGACACGACGTGTTGGGGGCCCAGCAATGCTCCTTTCATCGCGCGCGAACCTTCACCGTCTGACCCACGGCATCCAGCATGCGGCGCAGCTCGTCGTAGTCCGGGTGCTTGAAGCGCATCCACGCGTTCGCCATGTAGCCGGCCGAGACGCCCTGCGTCGGGGTGCCTGCTGGCGGCAGGTGCGCGTCGATCATCCAGTTGCCGAACGCCTGCTCGATGCGGCCCAGGCCGTCGTAGCCGGTGATGTGGCCGTCGCACTCGGGACGCAGCGCGATGATGCCGGTCGCGAACCGCCGCGACAGCTTTGCGCCCGGCCGGTGATGAACCAGCGCCATCGCCCACTCGCGGTAGAGGTCGACGTCGTTGGCGACGTTGTAGAGATCCCACGCGCGCACGCCGGGAGGCCGGCAGCCGATCTCTGAAAACTTCAGGCCCTTCGGCCCCGAGAACCATTCCATGTGCGTCGCGGTGGTGCCGAGGTCGAGCAACTGGATGACCTTCTGGCCCATCGCGCGCACCTCCTCGTAGGCGGGAGCGGAATCGATGCGGTTGGTGGTGATGAACTGGGGGGAAATCCACCGCGTCCGCATCGCCTCGAGCACGTTCGGGTAATAGTGCGTCGCGAAGTCGTGGACGACGCGGCCGTTGACGGAAATCGTGTCGTAGAAGCCTTCGTGCCCTTCGATGAACTCTTCGACCGCGCACGAACGGCCCTGGTCGACGCCCAGCGCCTTCGCCGCGCCGGGGATCTCGGCCATCGACGTGATGCGCGAAGTGCCCGCCGCGCCCGCGCCATCGCGCGGCTTCAAGATCAGCGGGAAGCCAACCTCTTTCGCGAAGGCGATGATCTCTTCCACCGACGACGCGGCGGTCGACTGCGCGCAGGGAATGCCGCCCTTGCGCAGCAGCTCTTTCATCGACGGCTTGTCGCGGCACAGCCAGGCCGACTTCGCTGACGTACCGCGGATGCCCAGCGCGTCGCGCACGTGCGCGGTCGGCATGATGTGGGCCTCGACCACGGCTTCGATGCGGTCGATGCGGTGCCGGCCGTGAATGAAGCGGGCGGCTTTCAGCACCGCTTCTTCGTTCACCACTGAGTCGACCTGCTCATAGTGGGTCAGCTGGCCCTTGAGCTCGCCCGACAGCGATTCTTTGCTGCCTTCGCCGATGGCGGTGACGGTGGCGCCGACTTCCTTCAGCGCGCGAACGAAGTGGCGCTGGTTGGCAGGGAAGCGAGGCTCGATGAACACGACGTGCATCGCGCTTCTATAAGCCAAACCTGCCCCCCTTCAGGACGCGAAATGGGCGATCGTGGCGGCGGTGACTCGCGTGTTTCCGTTCTTGACGGCGCTGCTGGCGACGGTTGCGTCGGCGCACGATGCCAGCGTCGAGATCGACGGCAGCGCGACGACGGCGACCTCGAACAATCCGCGCGTGGGGAGCCTGGGCGTGACGGCGGGCGGCGGGCTGGATCTGGCGGACGACTGGACCCTGTGGGCGACGCTCGGCTACCGGCGCGATCTCGCTACCCGCGCAGCGGGGGTGAGCGCCAGCGGCGGCAACCTCTTCCAGCTCTCTGGTGGAGCGATGTGGTTCGGCTCGTATTTCTCAGCGCTGCTCAGCGTCAGCTACTCGCCCCCCGCGCAGATCCGCAGCGCCGTCACGGTGCCGTTTACGAACAAGCAGACGGGGCAGACCAGCGCCGTCGAGGCCGTCGTCCTCAACGGCACCAGCAGCGTCGGCTTCACCGCAGGCGGGGGCTTGAGGCTCGGCAGCTTCTCTTCCTTCGCGTCGCTGTTTCTGCTGCAGGCGAACGCGCTGCACTACGACCTGACTCAGCAGTACCAGCTGCCGTCGACGCCACGCGGGCGAGCGTTCAGCGCTTACTGCCAGAACAACCCGGGCGTCCCTGCTTGCAGCCTCTTGAACGACGGCCTGCACTCCGAGTTCTGGCAGGTGCAGCTGAACGCCAGCTACACGGCGACGGTTCGCGACGACCTCGACGTGGGTCTCGACGGCGCCCTGTACCTCTACGACACCGACCCGGCGAAGGTCGGCTACTTCTCGGTGGCGGTGCTGGGGCGGACAGTGGAGGTCGGAAGCGGGTCGGCGATCGCTCCGTTGTTGGGGACGCTGAAGCCCTTCGTCGCGTACCGGTGGAAGCGCTGGTCGATGAAGGCCTCGTACCAGTTTGGGGTCTACGCGGCGGGTGAAGGCCTGAGCCACGTGGTGGCGCTGCGGCCGGCGTTCAAGTTGACGGATTCAGTGAAGCTGACGCTGTCGTTGGTGGCGCAGGGCGACTTCGGCAAGGTCGGGACGACCTACGGCGCGACCGCGATACTCGGCGCGATGTGGGTGGTGGACTGAGCCCGACGAAGCATGGGCATCGCCCAAAAGCACGTGATCGCCTGCCGGCGGCGCGCGGGACCCGAACGTCGCATCTTTCAGCGGTACGTCGCGCGCGGCTCTTCCGGATCAACCGGGCTCTCAGACCTTCTCGTTCTGCTTCGCGAGCGCGTGGACGCGGGCGTCGCGTTCAGGCTGCCGGCGCGCGTTGTAGCGGGCGATCAGGTCGTGCTTCTTGGCCACGACGTCGAGAGGCGGTGCGGGCGATTCGGAAACGATCGAGCACTCGTTGACCCACTCGTAGAGCGCGATGGATCGCACGAGCAGCCTGTCTTCCTCACCATTGCTGGGACCTTCGGCGAAGCGGACTTCCTGCTGGCGCTTGAGCAACCGGAAGTGCTCGGGCGCCACCGTGCCGAGCCGGCGTTCGAGCTCGGCCAGCACCTCGCGGTCACGCATCATCATCAAGTCGCGAACCTCGGTCTCGTCGATCGGGTACAGCTGATCGGTGCGATCGAAGTAGATGAGGTTGGTGGCGTAGAGGTGCCCCCACGCGCAGTAGTCGCAGCCGTTGAAGAACGACGAGAAGGCGGCGAGCAGGTGGGCGAGCTCGTTGCCGAACTTCTTCTCGAGGTCGGCGTAGCCCTGGGACGTGGCCCGCGCGAACTTGAAGAAGCCCGTCACGCCATGCTGCCGCATAATTTCTTCATCGAAGCTGACCGCGTAGCCCAGCGTCACGCCGGCAAACTTCCGCATCACCCAGATCAAGAAACGCTCGACGACGTTCAGCTTCCGCTGCTTCGACAAGACTGGCTTCATCGCATCACCGTCCGTTTTGCCGCGACGCTCTCGCGCTGCTCGTTAGAGGTCAGCCACGCCTCGGCCTGCGGCATCGTCGCCACCGCCTTGCCGACGGGATCACTGGCCAGGTGCATCACCCACAGCGCCATGCCGCGGAACACCGCGCGCTCGTCGAGCCACGCCGTGCGGCGGCCACCGCGGCTTAGCGTCCTCTGCAGCTCGACCAGCTCGGCCTTCGCCGCTTCGGGACACGCCGTGACCGCCGACGTATCGACGAGCACCTGTTTGATGGATGGCGTCAGCGACTTCGTGACGACCGCCGCCTCGCGAAGCACCGCCTCGCGATCGAGCAGCCCCACCCACCGCACGCAGAGGCGTGCTCCTTCGACCCGGTATTTTTCGACCTCTGGCATGGAAGCCACCCTGAATACGGCCAGCCGTCCGCTGCGGCAAGAATCCGTTCGCGCCATTTGTCAATGCGGGAGTGCGGGTTGTTCGTTTGCGGTGAAAAACCACATTCGGCGCGCTTTCGGCTGACCGCGCATCGCCTTGAATCCATTGGTTTCGCGTCAACGATTTGACGTGGGCCGAAGAACGGGGTGGTCTTCGCGGCGGCAGACACAGAGCAGAACGGCCAAACGCGTTCTGATGGAGAGGGGTGGGTCGCACGGGTCGAGATGTTCCGTGCGGGACTCTTCGGGCCAGCCTGGGTCGCAGTCCAGCCGCTGTGCGCGGGGCATGTCGCCTCACGCATTCAAGGGGGTAGCACATCATGAGAGTCATCTCGTTGGTCGCCTGCGTCGCCGCTTCGGCCGCGCTGGCCCAGACGATTCCAATCGTGCCGGTGCCAAAAGCATCGGGTCGCAGCAACATCGAGCAGCGCTACGTCTACGCACCGCCCGACAAAGGCTCGTTTACGGTCGACATGCAGCGCGGCGTGGGAGCGCCGGGCGAGGTCCTCGTCGCAGAGCCCGTGATGTGCCAGCCCGACGCGAAGGCGGGCTTGAAGGTGAAGTACGACAAGTCGAAGAACGAGGTGAAGCTCATCGCTGACTTCCACAAGTCACTGCCGTATCGCATGGCCTACACGCGCCCCGTCGACGTCTCGACGCCGTACAACCAGTTCCCTGTCTCGATCACCGACGCACGGTGGCAGATCTGGTTCGTCGGCCGGCAGTTCAGCTTCGAGTCGACCTTCTATTACTCGGCGACGACGCTGCAGCTGCTGGGCAACGAGGAAGAATTTCCGGGGGGCCCACCGCCCAGCTCGATTCCGGTCAAGGTGCCAGTGATTCACATGTTTGGGACGCCGATCTTCGAGGGCCAGCCGAACGGCAGCGGCCACATCGAGTTCACCTTCCGCTACGACATGATGCTCGACGACCGCGGCGCCGGTGGCACGTACGCGGCGTTTCTTCCTTTCAACCTCTGCAAGCCCGATGCGTACGGCACCTGGTACCTGAACGGCGGCCTGCCGGCGGCCAAGGCTCTCAACTTCGACCAGGTGCTCGACAGCATCTGGCAGGGTTACGGCATCGGTTTCGCGATGAGCCTCGAGCCGCTGGTGAAGCCTGCGTACCTGAACAGCCGCGACAACACGATGATTGGCTGGGGGGGCGCATACCCGGCCGAACTGCCGAAGGGCGTCTCGTTCAACACCACCGGTGGGTTCCTCGAGCCAGCCACGACGTGCGAGACGCGAATCGCTCCGAGCTGGCCGGCTGCATACTTCAACATTTGTGGACAGTGAGGGGAGCCACCATGAAAACGAAAACACTCTTCAGTGCTGTGCTGCTGGTGTCGTCGATGTCTCTTGCGCAGGTGCAGTCTTCGGTCGTGGGTGGCCCGATTCCCGGGCTGAATCCCGCACAGCTCGCGCTCTTCAATGCGGGCAAGGCGGCCTACGAGCATGACTTCACCGTCTCACAGGGCCTGGGTCCCACCTTCAACCAGACGGCGTGCGCGACCTGCCACGCGTTTCCCGTCACGGGCGGAGGTGAGCAGACGACGACGAACAACGTCACCCACTTCATGATCAACAACGAGAACAACTACATGCCCGCGCTCGAGCAGGGTGGCCCCGTCATCCAGAAGTTGAGCATCCAGTCGCTGCCCGGCGGAGCGTCCTGCAACATCCAGGGCGAGACGCTTCCCCTGCTGCCGAAGATCACGACCAGCAACCGTCACACGCCGCCCATCTTCGGCTTCGGTCTGCTCGACGCCGTCAGTGACGAGGACATTCGCGACTACGAAGGTCCGAAGCCGTGGAAGGCGCCGGGCGTCGCGGGCGCAGCGAACTGGGGCAGCGAGATGCAGGCCCTCATCCGACTGCAGGCGTTCACCTTCGACGTCACGAGGCGCATGCCGTCGGGGCCGCCGCGCGTGGGTCGCTTCGGTTGGAAGGCGCAGACGGGCACGCTCTTTCAGTTCACCGAAGAGCCCTTCAACATCGAGCTCGGGGTGACGACGCCCTTCTTCCCGCGCGAGAACACGCCAGACGGGGCGGCGATTCCGGCCGGGTGTGACCTCGCTCCGAAGCCCAACGATCAGCAGAGCGCCAGCTCGCTTCCGCTGTTCCACTTCCAGGCGCTGGTGGGGCCGCCGCCGCGCAAGCCGCTGACGGGCAACGCCATCTTCGGAGGCTTCGTCTTCCACGCGATTGGCTGCGCCGACTGCCACCGCCCGCTGATGAAGACCGTGAAGGACTACTACATGCCAGTCGCCGGAGGCGCGGCGATGCGGGTCGACGCCCTGTCGAACAAGGTGCTCGCGCCGTACAGCGACTTGCTGCTGCACGACATGGGTCCGGGCCTGCAGGACGGCCGGGTGATGGGACGCGGCGGCCCGCGGTTCTGGCGCACCACGCCGCTGTGGGGGGCTCGCTTCAAGGCGCGCTACCTGCACGACGGCTCGGCGGCGACCCTCGACGAGGCGACGGAGCGCCATGGCGGGGAAGCCCAGCGCTCGACGGACCTCTACAATGCGCTGAGCCCGTCACAGGAAGCGGCGCTGTTCGCGTTCATCAACTCGCTCTAAGCGTCAAGTGCCAGCGTCGCGGGACAAGCCTCCCGCGCGCTGCATCAACAGGCGGGCCTTGCCGGGATCCTGCGGCAGGCCCTTGCCGAAGTTGTAGGCCATGCCGAGCTCAGCGCAGGCACCGGCGATTCCCGCGGTGCACGCGCGCTGCAGCAGGGCTTCGCCTTCTTCCGGGGCCGACTTCCCGAGCCGGCCGTCGAGAAGCGATGAGCCGAGCCGATGACAAGACGGCTGGGAGCCGGCGTCGCACGCATCGGCGAGCAGGTCGTGCGCGCGGACGCCTGCGTCGGAGCCCGGCGACAAGGTGAACAGCTGCTCGCACGCCAGCGCCACGCCCTTGTCGCAGGCCGCGGGAAGCAGCGTGGCGGCGCGGGCGAGCAGGGCGTCACGTTCTCTCGGCTCCAACCCGGCGGCACCGAGGCACGACGAGCCGCTGCCGAGCTGGCAGCCCCGGGCGAGCAGCTTCCTTACTTCTTCGGCATGGCCGGGCGTTTCCATCAACCGGCGCGCGGTGTCGAAGCAGGCGTCGGCGTCTCCGGACTCGCACGAAGGCGCGGCCGGCGCGGGCTTCTTGCAGCCAGAGAGAAGAACCAGCAGCGCGAGGGCGAGCCTCATAGCTTTCGGTACAGCGTCTCGTAGGCGGCGACCTGGTGGTCCCACGAGAAGTCCTGCGCCATGCCGTTCTGCTGCAGGCGCCGGTAGGGGGTGCGCTGCTTGTACGTCTTCAGCGCTTCCGACACGGCCCAGTAGAGGCCGAAGGAATCGTAGGTCTCGAAGACGATGCCGGTGCCTTCGGCGGTGCGCGGGTTCCAGAGCTCGACGGTGTCGGCGAGGCCGCCCGTCTTCCGCACGATGGGCACCGTGCCGTACTTGAGGCTGTACATCTGGTTGAGGCCGCACGGCTCGTAGCGCGAGGGCATCAGAAAGAAGTCCGAGCCGGCTTCAATCCAGTGCGCCATCTCGTTGTCGAAGGCGTTGTTGAACCTCACCTGGTGCGGAAACTGTTCCTGCAGCTGGCGGAACATCCGCTCGAAGTGGCGTTCGCCGCTGCCGGTGACGATCAGCTGAAAGCGTTCGCGCTGAAGAAGGCGGGGCAGGGCGCCGGGGAAGAGGTCGAACCCCTTCTGGCCGGCGAGCCGCGAGACGATGCCGATCAACGGCACGTCGGGAATCGATGGCAGCTTCGCGCGGGCGAGCAGCGCCTGCTTGCACCGCTCTTTTCCTTCGAGCGACTCCGGGCCGAAGCGCACCGGAATCAGCTTGTCCGCTTGAGGGCTCCACTCTTCGTAGTCGACGCCGTTGAGGATGCCCTGCACCGCGGCGCCGCGTCCGCGCAGCACGCCGTCGAGGCCCACGCCGTACTCCGCGCCGCGAATCTCGCGCGCGTAAGTGGGGCTGACCGTGGTGATCGCGTTCGCGTAGAGGATGCCGTGCAGCAGGAAGTTCACCCGGCCCTCGCGCAGCTGATCCTGGTGGAGCAGGTGCTGCGAGTCCCACAGGCCCAGGTCGCCGACGATGCTCGAGGGGAACATGCCCTGGTAGTTCAGGTTGTGAATCGTCAGCACCGTCTTCGTGCGGCCGAAGATCTGCTGATCCCACGCGAAGCGCGTTCGCAGCAGCAGGGGCACCATCGCCGTCTGCCAGTCGTTGCAGTGAACGACGTCGGGCGCGAACCGCATGCGCTGGGCGCACTCGAGCGCGGCGCAGTTCAGCACCAGGAAACGCAGGTGCTCGTCGCCGTCGTGGCTGTAGATGCTCGGCCGGTCGTACAGCGCTGGGCAGTGAACGAAGAAGACCTCGAGCGTCGAGCCCGGCAGCGTCGCCGCGAAGATCGAGACGTCGAAGCTGCGCGGGCCGACGTGAATCTTCAGGCCGCGCAGCGAATCGACGCGGCGAAAGGTGTGCTTCTTCGGGTCGATGCGTGCGTACAGCGGCAGGAAGACGCGAACGTCGTGGCCGTGCCGGTGCAGCGTGCGCGGCAGCGCGGCCGACACGTCGCCGAGGCCGCCCGTCTTTGCGAAAGGCGCGACCTCGGAGCTCAGGAAGAGGATGTTCATGGCGGCGGTGCGGTGACCTCGATCTCGACGGGACTGCTCGCGTTGCCGAACCACGCCACCATCTCGTGGACCAGCCGGAAAGAGAACGCGTACTTCCCCGGCTCGGCCGGAGCGGCTACCTCGAAAGGAATCTCGACCTCTTCCCCCGGCTTCACCGCCCGCGGCAGCTGCACCCGGTTCATCCCCCAGGTGGTGCTGTCGCGCGGGGCCTGCGAGCCAAGGCGGAAGTTCTGCGCGGGGTCCCAGGTCTCTTCGCCGATGTTCTTGAACTTCAGCGTCACGCTGGCGCGCTGGCCGGCGATCAAGCTCGTGGGCACCTGCTGGGCGATGAACTTCGACTTCGCCGGGCCTTCCTGCAGGCCGACCTTCGCCCAGCAGACCTTCTTCGTGATTTTCTTCTCGTTCACCCACGCCTGCGCCGCGCGCGCCAGCGCCTGTTCGTGCCCTGGTGAGTGAATCACCGGGTCGCCCAGCGGGTAACCCGCAGGGCTCTGGCCCGAGTAGCCGTTGAGGGTGGGAATGCCGCGGCTCAGCGCCACCAGCATCGCGTCGAGCTGGTACTTCCAGTACGGGCCGCGCGCGTCGATGGGGCTGAAGAAGAAGACCTCGCAGTCCGCCGGAATCGCGGCCGAGATTTCTTCGAGGTCGACGGTCTGGTCTTTCTTGCTGAACGCGGGAGTCGTCTCGCCCTGCTCGATGACGCTGGCGAGGCCCAGCAGCACGCCGAGCACCGCGAGCTTCGAGCCCATCGCGCGCAGGTGGTGAATCGCGATGGCGGTGAACATCGAGACGCCAATCAAATAGAGAAGGGCTACCCGGGCGACCCCGCGAATGGCCTTCGCTCCGGGGAAGTAGCCCCAGATGTACTTCCAGGCAGTGAAGCCTTCCGGGTAGTCGCCCCAGAGCGTGGTGAACGCGAAGAGCAGCACCAGAACCATTCCCACGAACGCCAGCGCGCGATCCCTTCGCGAGAAGTACATGCCCACGAAGCACAGCAGGCTCGTCACGATGCCGAAGCCGATGCGCTGCTCGTGCGACATCACGATCTTCTGGAACATCGGAAACTTCTCGAGCCCTGCGTACCACCAGCTGTACGGGCCGAAGTGCAGCCACGCGCGCGGCTCGGGAATCATCGTCAGCGCTTCTTCGAACGGCCGCCCGCCGAACTCTTCGGCCGTGCCTGCGTAACGCAAGCCCACTGGCAGCAGCAGCGTCAGACACACGGCCGACAGCAGCGCGATGGTGAACGGGTGGCTCTTCAGCACGAACCAGATGCGCTCGCGGCCGTCGCGGTAGAGCAGCCCGATGCCGCCCGCGACCGCGAGGCCGAAGATGAGGAACCAGCCCAGGTAGATGCCGACGAGGATCTGCCAGGTCACTGAAGCGAAGAGCACCACCAGCCAGAAGGTGCGCTGCCTCTCGGTCAGCGCTTTGAAGTCGACCGCCAGCCGCCAGCACGCGTGCACCGCCCAGATTGAAAAGAACTGGGGAAACAGCTGGTAGTGCATTGTCTGGTTGATGCGCATGCCGGCGAACGCGAACAGCGCGGCCGCCGCCGAGGCCGCGAAGCCGTCGACCTTCAGACACCGCCGAAAGAAGTAGTACGCCGCGGTGAAGTTCAGCGCGCCGAGCGTCATCACCCACAGCTGGAACGCGGTCGCGACATCGAAGCCAAGGATTCGCCACGGCGCGTAGAACGGCACCCCGCCAAACATGTTCTCGGACCACGCGAGGTGGCCTTCGACCGGGTAGAAGAACGGAGGGCTCCACAGCTCGGCGTGGGCGGGGTTTCGAAGCACCCACTGCCAGGTGTGCTCGAGCATGAAGTTGACGAAGCGCGTGTCGCCCCAGTCGAACTGAATGAAACCCAGCCCGTCTTTCATCATCGGGTGGTGCGCCATCACCAACCCACCGGCACAGAAGATGACGGGGACCAACCAGGGAGGGAGCTTCGGCATGGGCCGGCGGCTTTTAGGCTGGTCCCGAGTCGCTTGCACGCGTGCCGACACCCCGGTAGGTCGCACCCACATGCTTTGCATCGCCGTCGTCGGAGCGGGCCACTGGGGTCCCAACCTCATCCGCAATTTCCATTCGGCCCCGGCGAGCCGCGTCAAGCATGTCGTCGACACCCGGCCGCAGCGCCTCGAAGCGTTGAAGGTGAAGTTCCCGGACGTGGCGATGGCGGGCGATGTCGAGGCGGTGCTCGCCGACCCGGAAGTCGATGCGGTGGTGATCGCGACCCCGACCAGCACCCACTTCGCGCTGTGCCGCGAGGCCTTGAATGCTGGCAAGCACGTGCTGGTCGAGAAGCCGATGGCGTCGCGGCTCGAGGACGCCGAAGCGCTGGATGACCTGGCGAAGAAGAAGGGCCTGGTGCTGATGGTTGGCCACGTCTTTCTCTTCAACCCCGCGGTGCGCGAGGTGAAGCAGCGCATCGACTCGGGGGACCTCGGCCGCTTGTATTACCTGTCGATGGAAAGGACGAACCTGGGGCCGATTCGCGTCGACGTGGACGCCGCGTGGGATCTGGCCGCCCACGACATCAGCATCGTCGACCACTGGCTGGGCGCGCAGGCGGTCAGCGTCTCGGCCGTCGGCGGCACCTACATCAACTCAGGCGTGCCCGACGTCGTCTTCGCGACGCTGAAGTACCCGAACGGCGTGCTGGTGAACCTGAAGGCCAGCTGGCTGAACCCGCGCAAGGGCCGCGACATCACGGTCGTCGGCGACCGGCGGATGTTGACGTTCGACGACACGAACCTCGAAGCGCCGATTCGCCTCTACGACCGCGGCGTCACCGACGAGAAGGTGGGTGGCATCGTCGATACCTTCGCGGGGTTCCGCGCGTCAGTGCGCGAGGGCGAGATCACGGTTCCGAAGGTTGCCGCTGGCGAGCCACTGAAGGCCGAGTGCGCGCATTTTCTCGAGTGCGTGAACGAAGGGAAGACGCCCATCACCGACGCCGCGCTTGGGATTCGCGTGGTGCGCGCGCTCGAGGCGATCACGCGTTCGATCGAAGGTGGCGGGCGCGAAGAGAGGGTGGCGTGATTCCCCTCGTCGACCTCGCGGCCAACTTCCAGCCGCTGGAGAAGGAAATCAAAGAAGGGTGGGATCGCGTCCTCGCCAGGACTGCGTTCATCCTCGGGCCCGACGTGACGGACTTCGAGTCCGAGTACGCCGCGTTCCTGGGCGTGAAGCACTGCATCGCGGTCGCCAACGGCACCGACGCGCTCGAGCTCTGCGTGCGCGCGGCGGGCCTCGAGGCAGGCGACGAGGTGCTGGTGCCGGCGAACAGCTTCATCGCCACGGCGCTGGCGGTCGCGCGCGCGGGCTGCACGGTGAAGTTCGTCGACTGCGATGCGGACCACCTGATCGACCTCGCGTCGTGCGTGAAGCAGGTCGGCCCGAAGACGAAGGCGATCTTCCCGGTGCACCTGTTCGGGCAGGTGGCGAACATGGCTGCGGTGTCGGCTTTCGCTCTCGAGCACGGCCTGGTGGTGCTCGAGGACGCAGCGCAGGCGCAGGGCGCGTCGCAGCACGGAAAGATGGCCGGCACCTTTGGCGCCTCGGCGGGCACCAGCTTCTACCCGGGCAAGAACCTGGGCGCGTATGGGGACGCTGGAGCGATCACCACCGACGACGACGCGACCGCAAAGAAGCTGCGCGCGCTGCGCAACTACGGCAGCGAGGTGAAGTACTTCCACCCCGAACCCGGCTTCAACAGCCGCCTCGACACGCTGCAGGCGGTGGTGCTGCGCGCGAAGCTGAAGCGGCTCGCCACGTACAACGATCAGCGCCGCGCCGCGGCCGAGCGCTACCACGCACTGCTCGACGGCCTGGCGACGCTGCCACGCGAAGTCCCGGGCAACCGCCACATCTGGCACATCTACGCCATTCAGGTTCCGGCCGACCGCCGCGACGCGGTGATGAAGTCGATGCAGGAACATGGGGTCGGCGTGGGCGTTCACTACCCCGTGCCGATTCACCTGCAGGGCGCTTTTCCCGGCCACGCCAAAGGCGATTTCCCGATGGCCGAGCGCGCGGCCGCCCAGATGATCTCTTTGCCCCTCTACCCCGAGCTCACGGCGGCCCAGCAGGAACAGGTGGCCGCCGCCCTAAAGAAGGCGCTGACCTGATGCTGAAGAACCTCAAAGAGCTGTACCAGTACCGCGCGCTGCTCTGGAGCCTGACCGTGCGCGAGCTCAAGGCCCGGTACCGCGCTTCGGTGCTCGGCTTTCTGTGGACCTTTCTGAACCCCACCCTGAGCATGCTGGTCTACGCTTTCGTCTTCGGCTTCCTGCTGAAAAGCGGGCAGCCGGCGTACCCATACTTCCTCTTCATCGCGCTGCTGCCGTGGATCTTCTTCTCGACTTCCATCGGCGCGGGCGCGAGCAGCGTGTCCGACCGGCGCGACCTGCTGACCAAGGTTCACTTCCCCGCCCAGGTGCTGCCCGCGACGGTGGTCGCGACGAACCTGCTCAACTACCTGCTCTCGCTGCCGCTGTTGATCCTGCTGGGCATGCTCTACGGGCAGTGGCCGACCTGGCACGTGGTGCTCTTCTTCCCGCTGGTGATCGTGCAGACGATTCTCATTCTCGGGATCACGTACCTCGTGTCGGCCTTCAACGTCGCGCTGCGCGACCTGCAGCACATCGTGCTCAACGTGATGCAGATGATGTTCTTCCTCACGCCGATCGTCTGGTCGATGTCGTCGGTGCCGGCCGACTACCAGCAGGTCGTGCTCTACGCGAACCCGATGGCCGCTCTCGTCGATGCGTACCGTTCGATCTTCTACCTGCACGCCTGGCCCGACCCGAAGCCCCTGCTCGCGGTGACCGTCATCTCGCTGGTGGTGATGTGGCTCAGCGCGGGCGTCTTCGAACGCCGGCGTGAAGAGTTCGCGGAGCTGGTGTGAGCCAGAACGCCTTCGTCCTCAAAGGGGTGGTGAAGCGCTTCAAGAAGCGCGTCATCCGCCGCGAATACACGACGCTGAAGACGGAGCTCGTGCGCATCCTCACCGGCAAGCGCAAGGCGCTCGAACCGTGGAACTACATCGAGGCGCTGAAGGGCGTGGACCTCGTGGTGCCGAAGGGCAGCACCATCGGCATCGTTGGCCGCAACGGCTCGGGCAAGAGCACGCTGCTGAAGCTGATGACGGGCATCTACACGCCCACCGAAGGCACGATCGAGGTCGCAGGCCGCATCTCGGCCCTGCTGGATCTCGGCGCCGGCTTCCACCCCGACTTCACGGGCCGTGAGAACATCCTCATCAACGGCATCATCCTCGGGATGACGCGCGCCGAAGTGAAGGCGCAGATGGAAACGATCATCGCCTTTGCCGAGCTCGGCGACTTCATCGACGAGCAGGTGCGCACGTACAGCAGCGGCATGTTCATGCGCCTGGCCTTCGCGGTGGCGACGCACGTGAACCCCGAGATCCTGATCATCGACGAGATCCTCGCCGTCGGTGACGAGCACTTTCAGCGCAAGTCCTTCGCAAAGATGACGGAGTTCAAGCAGAGCGGGAAGACGATCATCCTCGTCACCCACGACCTCGGCACCGTCAGCCGCTGGTGTGACCTCGCCGCGTGGATCGACGGCGGCGTCATTCGGATGCTCGGCCCGCCGGCCGAGGTGATCGAAGCGTACCGGCAGGCCGTGACCGCTGCCGAAGCGCAGACCGCCGAGACGGGCAGCTCGGCGTTGTCGGCGCCAGGGCTCGCGCTTCCCGAGGCGGCGCCGGCGCCCGTTGCTCTGACGCAGCTCACCGCGGTCGCGCTGTTCGATGCAGCGGGCCACGAGACGGCGGCGATTGCCTCGGACGCGGGCCTCGACGTGTCGGTGACGTGGGGGTCAGTCGAGGCTCCTCTCGAACTCACCGTTGCGCTGGTCAGTGCGGGGTCGGTTCTTTTTTCCACGACCACCGGGGTCACGGGCGTCAGCCACGCGCGGCTGAGCATCTCTCGTCTCGGAATTTGCGAAGGCGAGTACCAGGTGACGGCGGCGATTCACTCGCCCGGCGTCGGCGCGGCCGAGACGGTGAAGCGTCCGCTGACCATCACCGTCGATGCGCCCGGCGTCGGCCTGCTGCGCCCCGTGCACGTGTGGGCCCCGCGATGAGCGGGCAGACGGCGGCGGATCTT
>Ga0209181_10000022_pt1 | contig 221614 bp, 182 predicted proteins | sample MAT05_FD_187208 | JGI IMG/M metagenome (GOLD analysis project Ga0209181, IMG submission 187208) | Freshwater microbial communities from Lake Fryxell liftoff mats and glacier meltwater in Antarctica - MAT-05 (SPAdes) (version 2) | ecosystem: Environmental > Aquatic > Freshwater > Ice > Liftoff...
CGCCCGCGCGCGGGTGGTGGCGCTGTTCGACCCCAACACCTTCGAAGAGTTTGGCGCGCTGGCGTCGCACAACGGCGAAACGCTGGAGGAGGAAGATCCGACCAAGCCGACCCCGGCCGACGGCGTGCTGACGGGCATCGGAGAGATCGACGGTCGGCCGGTGGCAGCGGTCGTCTACGACTTCACTGTCTATGGCGGCAGCATCGGCGAGGTGGGCGAGCGCAAGGTGACGCGGCTTCGTGACCTGGCGCTGAAGAACCGGCTGCCGCTGGTGTGGCTGATCGACTCGGGCGGCGCGCGGCTCGACGCAGGCTCGGGCGTGGATCCGCGTCGCATCGCCGGCTTCGCCGACACGGGCTACCTCTTTCGCGAGCAGGTGACGTTGTCGGGCGTCGTGCCCCAGGTCGCGGCCATGGTCGGCCCCGGAGCGGCCGGCACCGCCTACATCCCCGGCCTCGCCGACTTCGTGCCGATGGTGAAGGGCACGAGCTCGATTGCGATTGGCGGCCCTTACCTGGTGGAGTCCGTCGTCGGCGAAAAGGTCACCGAAGAAGAGCTGGGCGGCAGCAAGGTGCACAACGAGATCTCGGGCGTCGCCGACGCCGAGTATGTGGACGACCCCACCTGCATCGCGGCGATTCGCGAGTACCTGTCGTTCTTTCCTTCGAGCTGCGACGACCTGCCGCCGCGAAAGGTGTGCACCGACCCGGCCGACCGCCGCGATGAAGAGCTGCTGAAGATCGTGCCCGAGAATCCGCGGCAGGCCTTCGACATGCACAAGGTGATCTCGAGCCTCGTCGATGATCGGAAGTTCTTCCCGATGAAGCCCCGCTGGGCGCGCAACCTGAGCACCGGCCTCGCGCGCATCGACGGCTACCCGATTGGCATCGTCGCCAACAACTCGATGTTCTACGGCGGCATTCTCGACGTGAACACGTCGGACAAGGCGGCGCGCTTCATCAACCTCTGCGACGCCTTCAACATCCCCCTGCTCTTCCTGCAAGACGTGCCTGGCTTCATGGTCGGCACGAAGGTCGAACAGGCGGGCATCATTCGCCACGGCGCGAAGATGCTCTACGCGGTGAGCTCGGCGACGGTGCCGAAGTTCACCGTCGTGATCCGCAAAGGCTACGGCGCCGGCTACTACGTGATGAACGGGCGCGCGTTCGAGCCCGACCTGCTGGTCGCGTGGCCCCAGGCAGAGATCGGCGTGATGGGCCCGGAAGGCATGGTCTCGATCGCCGCGCGAAAGCTGCTGCAAGGCGTGGAAGATCCGGCTGCGCGCGAGGCGATGAAGAAGGAAATGTCGGCGCAGCTGCGGGCGCACATCAGCATCTACCGCACGGCCGCGATGGGCATGATCGACGACGTCATCGACCCGCGGGACACCCGGCGAAGCCTGGCCCGGGCCCTGAAGCGCACGCGGAACAAGCGGGTCGAGCGCCCCCACCGCCGCCGCGAGATCTCACCGGTTTAGCGCGCGGAAGAAGACGTCGAAGAGGCCCGTCGCCACGGCGAGGGCCAGCACGGCGAGGCCGACGAGGACTCCGACCAGCAGGCCCCACGGCCGCTTCGGGGCGGCGTACTTGTCGACGAGCTCGCGCCGGCTGCCCGGCGGGAGCATCGCCAGCTGCGTCAGCGATTTGCCGAAGGGGATGTTCAGCGCCGCGCGCCCGTTCACCGCCCAGCCGCTGCCTTCGAGCATCGGGCCGACCACGCGCTTCCGCAGCTTCATCGCCGCGAGCAGCATCGAGGGCCCCGAGACGAGCAGCATCGCGCCGGCGATGGCCAGGGGCATCTGCCAGAACTTGAGGCCCAGGAAGCCGGTGAGCACGGCAGCGATCGCAGAGCCGATCAGGCCGACCGCGAGGCCCACGGCAGCGAACACGCCGGCGAACTTCGCGACATCGAACGGCGTGGCTTCCTTCTTCAGCGCCGTCGCGGCAGTGCCCGTCGCGACGTCGTGACTCTCTTTGTCTTTCGCAGCGGCGAAGCCGTTGATCTGATCTTCGACGAACTTCGCGATGCGTTTGTACGGTGACCAGAACGCCTGGAGGACTGAGATCGGGTTGTCGATGATCTTGGTGATCGTCGCGTCCCAATCGCGGCCCCGGCGGTCGTAGAAGACGCCGTTTCGGCCCACCAGCAGGTAGTCGCTGTCGCCGTTGGTGAAGGCGGCGACGATCGTCATCTTCTCGGGGCTGCCCTTGCGGGTCAGGTCGCAGTACGCGAGGTACGCCATCGACGCGGCAGCGTGAACGGCGTGCTTCCCGGTGTCCTCGACCTGCAGGCACAGGTCGCAGCTGCGCGCGTCGAGGTACAGCGTGCCGGCCTGGAAGGTCGCCTTTGCTTTGTGGGTGTAGAAGTCGCGGAAGGCGACGAAGTTGTTCAGGAAGGTCGCGAGGTCCCGGTAGTAGTGGGTGAGCTTGTCGACCGAAGTGATCGCCAGCAGCTGCGGCTCGAGCACCATGTCTTTCTTTATCAGTGCTTCGATGCCGGCGCGCATCGCCGGGGTGGTCAGCTCTTTGAGCCTCAGGACCCCCAGCGCGTGCACCGAACCTTCGGGCCGGGTCGAGTTCCACGCCTCCTGCGCCGCCAGCTTCTGCCCGATCGTTTCCCACTCGGCGAAGATCAGCGAGGCCTTCGCGCCGAGCATCGGCTTCACGCAGGCGTCGCGGAACTTCGCGATGCGGCCCGCCCAGGCAGGGTTGAGGCCTTCGTTCAGCGGAAGAATGCGGGTGGCGTCGATGCGGGCGATCGGCAGCCCGGCGACCTCTTTGCTCGCGGGCGAAAGATCCTTGGCGGCCAGCGCCAGGTACTCGCCGTCCGACGCGTTCAGCGACTTCGCGGCGTTCGGATCCATCGCGGCCAGCGCACCACGCGCGAAGAAGTCGTCGACCTTCGCCTTCACCGCTTTGTACGCGTCGAAGCCGGCGGCGTCAGAGTTCGCAGTGGCGCTGTTGGCCCAATCGAGAAAGAGGCCCGCGTCCTTGTAGAACCCGTCGAGCCTGGCGCGGCTGACGCCGTCGAGGCCTGACAGATCTTTCACCGAGCCCACCGCGGTCATGATGTCGCGCAGCGCCTGGGCGGTGGCGATGTCACCTTCAGCGGCCTCGGGCGGAATCACCCCGTCACCGTTGAAGAGCGTCTTCCCGAAGATCTTCACCGTGTCGCTGATGTCGGCGGGCGTGATGTGGGTCGCGTCTGCCTTGCCGAGGTTCATCAGCAGCTGCTTCGCCGAGTCGAACAGCAGCCTCCCTTCGTCGATGGCGACGTTGATCGCATTCAGGGGCAGCGAGGCGTGCCCATTCGCGAGATCGTCGGCGTTCTTCAGCATCTTCGCCGCCCAGACGGACGCCGCGATCACCTCGGGCACCCGGATGCGGCCATCTTTGTCCTGGTCGAGCAGGTCGAGGGTGTGGGGGTCGAACTCGAGGCCGCGGGTCGGGCAGCTCAGCGCCACCCAGAGCTTCGGGTCGAGCTCACCGAGGTGTTTGAAGTCTTCGCCGGTGTCGAGTCGAACCTGGTCGAAGCCGCCTGCACGGAAGAACCGCCAATGGTGGGCCATGGGCCGGCCCGTGTATCACGTGAGCCGCAGCAGGACGCGCGCCTCTTGCGGAGAAGCGAGCACCCGCCCCTTCGCCTTAGCGCGCTTCGCGGCCTCGGCCACCAGCTCGTAGTTGCCTTTCGCGAGCACACCCTTCGACAGGTAGATGTTGTCTTCGAGACCCACGCGCGCGTTGCCGCCACGCTCGGCCGAGAGCTCGACGAAGGGTAGCTGGTGCCGGCCCATCGCGGCGCACGTCCACGTCGAGCCCGGGGGCACGTAGCCGCGCAGGAAATCGAGGGCCTCGGGCCGGGCCGCCATCGCGCCGCCGACGCCGAGCACGAAGTCGAAGTGCGCGGGGAAGCCGATGAAGCCTTCTTTCTCAAGCGCGAAGGCCTCGTCGACCATGCCCGCGTCGAAGCACTCGAGCTCGGGCTTGATCCTCAAAGCCTTGATGCGGGTCGCGATGTCGCGAATCAGCGGGCGCGGGTTCCAGAACACGTCGTTGCCGAAGTTCACGGTGCCGGTCGACAGCGTGGCCATGTCGGGGCGATCAGCGCCGGTCAGCGCGAGGCCGCCGCAGCGTTCATCGACGTTCATGCCCACCGCGCCGCCGGTGGACACCTGGATGAGGACGTCGCACTTCTTTCGAATCGCCCGAATCGCGGCGCGGAAGAGCTCGGTGTCCTGGCTGGGCTTGCCGTCGGGGGTGCGGACGTGAATGTGAACCATCGCGGCCCCGGCTTCGCGGCACTTCGCGGCGTCCTCGGCGATCTCTTCGGCGGTGATGGGCAGCGCGGGCGTCTGCTCGCGGGTCGTCTCTGCGCCGACCATCGCGGCGGTGATCACCATCGGCGAATGCGCACTCACGCCTTGGACCCCCGCTGTTTTTCCAGGGGCGTCACGCAGGTGCCCTTCGCCCGGCAGACCAGAATCGGCGGCTCGAGGACCTCGCACGCCGAGTCATTGATCTGCGGAGCAGCCCTGATCACCTTCCGCGCCTCGAAGCGCATCTGCCGGCTCGTCTTGCCGACCTTCACGATCTCGCCTTCGGCCTCGATGTAGTCGCCCGCATAGACAGGGGCCATGAACTCGACCAGGTCGTACGCGCGGAAGAGGCCTTCGTCACCGTCCAGGCGGATCAAGAGCTCGGTGGCCACGTCACCGAAGAGGCCGAGCATCCGCGCGCCGTCAACCAGGTTCCCGCCGTAGTGCGCGTCGTGGTTTCCCATGCGCACGCGCAGGGTCGCCTTCAACACCGGGGGCTGCGTTACGGGCTGCTCGTCACTCAAGTGGGCTCTCCTTCCCAGTGGGTTCCGCGATCTTCCTTGCCCATGCGCTGCAGCACCTGGTGCACGACGAAGTTCGCCACGTCCGACGGCCTGGTGCCAGGGCCGAAGCCCGCGTCGAAGCCGAGCTCGATCGCCAGCTTATGATCCACGCGGGGTCCGCCCAGCAGCAGCGTCATCTTCTTGTGAATGCCTGCCTTCTTCGCTTCCTCGATGAAGGCGCGCGAGTTGTCCTTGTGCACGTCGCGCTGGGTGACGACCTGGCTCACCAGAATCGCGTCGGCGTTCTTTTCCTTCGCGCGGCGAATCAGCTCGGCGTTGGGCACCTGGCTGCCGAGGTTGAACGCCTCGAACCACGGGTAGCGCTCGAGGCCGTAGTCGCCGGCGAAGCCCTTCATGTTGAGGATCGCGTCGATGCCGACGGTGTGCGTGTCGGTGCCGGTGCAGGCGCCAAAGACGACGACGCGGCGGGCCACCTGGTCTTCGATCAGCTTGTTGAGCTCGGTGTAGCCGAGCTTCTTGATCACGAGCTCGGGGACGTCGATCTCGGCGTAGTCGATGGCGATCGCGGTGTGCACGTAGGCGATGAAGAACGTGAAGTTCTCGGACGCGCGTTCGGCGGCGGCGACCTTCACGTCGGTGAAGCCCATCTTCGTGCAGAAGACCTGGGCCGCTTCCTTTGCCTTTTCCGACAGCGGCACCGGCAGCGTGAAAGAGATCTGAATCACGCCGTCGTCGCGGCGGTCACCGTAGGGGCGAATGAGTTGGCGGCTCATGGCATCACTTCCCGTAGGCGATCGAGCTGACGACCGCCTTGAGCACCGGCCCGTACCGGCCCGACTTCGAGCTGACCGAGGTCATCGTCAACACCCACTTCGTGATCCCGTTGCAGCCGACAGTGGTGACCGTGGTGACCTTGTTGGCGTCCGTCTTCTCGGCGTCGGCTTGGCTGCCGAGGTAGTCGGTGGTGACCTTGCGCACGGCAGGCTGGGCGCCGACGACCGTGCGTTCCCACCCCTCTTTTCCCATGCTCTCGTGAAGCTTCTCGACCAGCTGGTCGATGCATTCCTGCGGCGTGCGCTTCGGGTCCACGGGCCACACCGAGATCTCGAGATCAGCTTCGCTGCCGGGGCTCCACTTGCGGCCGACATCGGTGGGGGCCGCCTGCCATTCCATCGGGGCCTTCAACGTGAGGCCATTGATCTTGGTGGACTTCAACGCGTCCGAGCCTGACAGCAGCAGCGCAGTGGTGAGGATCAAGGCGTTCATCTGGCCTCCAGCATCTCGAGAAACGGGTTGAAGTAGTCGGGCGCCTTTTCGATCACGCCCTCGAGGCCTTTGCCACCCGTCTCGGTGCGCTTCACGTCGCCGAACCGGCCCTTGCCGATCGCCGCGACCATGCCGTCGCGCTGACACTCTTCCAGCAGGTTCAGCGCCTCGCCAAAGACGAAGCGGGCGCGGTTGGCGATCTTGCCGTCTTCTCGCACCACAAACTCGTCGTCGATGCCGCGCGCCGCGCGATGAATGTACGCGGCCGACTTCAGCGCGACGTACCGGTCGGCCAGCAGCGGCGTGTGCATCGCCTCGGTCATCATCCCCAGCAGCTGAATGCCCTGGTTCGTCCACACCGCGACGAGGTCGGCCATCACGTCGTACGCGTGGCTGAAGAAGATGTCGGTCTCTTTGTGCTTGGTCGGCGGCATGTACTTCAGCGGCGCGTCGGGGAAGCAGCGGCGCACGAGCATCGCCTGCGAGAGCTCGAGCAGAAGCGTCTCTTCGCGGTACGGGTCGATTTCGTAGCTGTGGCCGAGGCCGAGCTGCGCGTCTTTCAAGCCAGCGCGGCGGGCGAAGCACTCGTTGATGAACTGGCTCGCGATGACGGTGTGCGCGGCGTCGTACGCGTCGGCGGTGGTGATGTAGTTGTCTTCGCCGGTGTTGATGATGATGCCGGCCATCGCGCAGATGCGCCGCGAGAAGTACTGATCGATGAAGGTGCGGCGCATGTTGATGTCGCGGAAGAGGATCCCGTACATCGCGTCGTTGAGAAGCATGTCGAGCCTTTCCCACGCGGCGGCGAAGGCGATCTCGGCCATGCAGAGGCCCGACGAATAGTTGGTGAGCTGAATGTAGCGCTTCAGCTTGCGGGACTCTTCGTCCAGCGCCTCGCGCATGATTCTGAAGTTTTCCTGGGTGGCGTAGGTGCCGCCGTAGCCTTCGGTGGTGGCGCCGTGGGGCACGAAGTCCAGCAGCGACTGTGCGGTCGAACGGATAACCGCGATCACGTCGGCGCCCGCCTGGGCTGCGGCGCGTGCCTGCTCGACGTCGTCGAAGATGTTGCCAGTCGCGACGATCACGTACTTGTGCGGCGTCGGCGACATCGGAAACTCTTCGCGCAGCGACTGGCGCTGCTCGACTCGGCGCTTCAACTCTTCCATCGCGTGCCGCGCCTCGGCCCGCACTTCGTCCTTGAGCCGCGCCTCGTCGGCCGCCGGCAGGGGCTGCAGCTTTTCCAGCGGAGCGGCCGTCAGCCTTTCCACCGCGTCCAGCGGGCTCTGCGCCCCCATGTGAAGCGCGCGGCCGTACCAATAGGCAGCGCCCTTATCGAGCACCTTTGCCGCATGAAGGCGGTCGACCATCAGGTTGACCAGCGGAGCGCCCATCGACCCGACGCCGTCGACCCCGAACCACCTCAGCACGGTGCGTTCGACGCTGACGGTGGTGTTGCGGTCGATGAGTGAGAAGATCGGGTCGGTGATGTCTTGCGCCAACTTGCGGGCGCGGGCGATCTGCTCGTCTGAGATGAACGGGCCTGGCATCGCCCACGTATACCCCCGGCCGGGCGCGGCTGGGAGTTTGCCGTCGACCCCGCCTGTCTCGGCAGCTGTCTCTTTACGGGTAGTGTGCGCGCCATGCGTCTTCTTCTGATGGCCGTCGCGGTGGTGCTCACGGGCTGTGGCGACATCGTGGCCGGCCCGCCGAGACAACCGCCCCCGAAGGCGAGCACCGCGCCCGTGCGCGCCGTCGAGCTGTCGGGCGGCACCCTCGCCATCGCCAGCGGCGGCCGCTTCGCCGCGGTGTCCGACCCCGAGCACGATCGCCTCTGGATCGTCGACCTCAGCAGCGGCGCACTGCACGGCAAAGTTCAGCTGCCCGAAGGGAGCCAGCCCCAGCGCATCGTCGAAGACGGCGCCGGCAAGCTTCGGGTCGCGTTGCGCGGCCTGGGCCAGGTCGCGACCGTCTCACCCAGCCAGCTCTCGGTGCTCGACGTGGCCGACGCGTGCCCCGAAGTTCGCGGCCTCACCTGGAACAAAGAAATGCAGGCGCTGCAGGTTGCCTGCGCGGGCGGGGAGCTCGTCACGCTGAAGGGCAGCATTCGCAGTGTGCTCAAGCCGGCAGCCGACCTGCGCGACGTCGTCCAGGCGAAGGGCAAGACGTGGGTGTCGACCTTCCGCGCTGCCCAGCTGATGCAGGTGTCGGCGACCGGCACTGTCGACGCGACCGTCACCCTTCCCTCGGTCGCGCTGCCGTCGGCCGATGGAAAGCCGGCCGCTTTCGTGCCCGCGGTGGCGTGGCGCACGGTCGTCACCCCAGGCGGCCAGGTGGTGACGGTGCACCAGCGTGAAGTCGAGGGGGACATCGGGGCGATTCAGGTGCCGAACGCTCCGCCCGCGCGGGCGTACTACGCGAACGTCTGCAACTCGGGCATCGTGCGCAGCACCGTCAGCCTCACCGACGAAGGCAAGGTCACAGGCTCGTTCGACATCGCGGGCGTGTTGCCGATCGACATCGCGGTGTCGCCCGACGGCACCGAGCTCGCTGTCGCGCAGCCGGGCTCGGGCTTCGTGCAGCGGATCCAGCTGGGCGCCAACACCGTGGGCATCTCTGGCGGAGGCCTGTGCGCACCGTCGAGCCGCGACGTCTCTCAGCTGGGCGAGGTGACGGGCGTCGCCTACACGCCGCAGAGCGACCTGATCGTTCATACCCGCACCCCGATGGCGATCTGGGTGCTCGGCCGCAATGACGGCGCGCCGACACAGCAGCAGATTCTGCTCACGGGCGACTCGGTGAATTCCAAAGGGCACACCCTCTTCCACCAGGCGGCGGGCGCGTCGCAGGCGATTTCCTGCGCGTCGTGCCACCCCGAAGGCGGCGACGACGGCCACGTCTGGCGGCTGCTGCACAAGGACGTGCGCACGCAGAGCCTCGCGGGCGGCGTGGTCGAGACGGCGCCCTTCCACTGGAATGGGCAGCTGGCGTCGGTGCAGGACGTGGTGACCGAGACTTTCGTCGGGCGCATGGGCGGCTCGGCCCCGACGGCCGAAGTCGTCGCCGCGTTGTCCGACTGGATGGGCGGCATTCCGCAGCGGAAGGTGGTGGCGTCGGCCCCGCAGGCGAGCCTCGAGCTGGGCCTGCACCTCTTCACCGACGCGAAGGTCGGCTGCAGCAGCTGTCACTCAGGGGAACGCTTCACCAACAACTTGACCGTCGACGTCGGCACAGGCGGCGAGTTCCAGGTGCCCTCGCTGCGCGGCGTCTCGCTGCGCGGCCCCTGGATGCACGACGGCTGCGCGAAGACGTTGAAAGACAGGTTCTCGGAGTGCGGCGGCAAGGCACACGGCGACGTCAGCCACCTCGCGAACGAAGAGCTCGACGCGCTCGTCGCGTACCTTCAGACGCTCTAGACGTACTTCTCTTCGAAGAGCTTCTTGAGCTTCGGCTCACTGCGCAACAGCTCGAGGGTCAGGTCGGCGTGGCCCGGCACGTAGCCGTTGCCGATGATCATCGTCACGTCTTTGCCGACGCCCTCGGCGCCCAACGCGGCGGTGGTGAAGCTGGTCGCCATCGAGAAGAGGATCACGGTGCCGCCCTGCGCGACGCTCAGGATGCTCGCCATCTCGGTGTTGGGCACGGAGGCGACGTTGACGACGAGGTCGGCCAGCCTTCCGTTCGTCGCCTTCGCCACCAGCTCCATCACTTCGAGGCCCTTCGTGGCGTCGACGACGATCGTCTCGTCACAGAGGCCCAGGGCTTTGAGCGCGTCGAGCGCTTTGGCTGAGATGTCGATCGCCAACAGCCGGCCAGTGCCTCTCAAGTTCCGGCGGGCCTGGGCGAGGCACAGCGCGCCGCTCTTTCCGGCGCCGAGCATCGCGACCGTCATGCCTGGCTTCACGTGGCGGGCGATCAGCGCGGGCGCTCCGGCGACGTCGAGCGCGGCGAGGCTGAGCGTGTCGGGAAGATCCGACGGCAGCTTCGCGTAGATGCCGCTGGCGAAGAGAATCGCGGTGCCTTCGATGTCGACCCGATCGATCTCGGCGCGCACGGCCTTCACCTTCGTGATGATCAGCGGCGTGAGGGTGAGGCTCACCAGCGTCGCGATGCGGTCGCCGGCCTTCAAGCTCGCCGCGTCGGGGTGCAGCGGCGAGACTTCGCGCACCCGGCCGATCAGCATCCCGCCCGAGCCGGTGACGGGGTTCACCATCTTCCCGCGCTCGAGCACGATGCCGGTGATCGCCTCAGAGATCTTCTCGACGTCGCCGCCCGCGGCCTCTTTGAGCTGCTTGAAAGACGCGGCGTCGACGTTGAGGCTCTCGACGTCGATCAGCACTTCGCCGTCGCGCAGAGGCAGCGACGGGTCGAGCTTCTTCGCGCGCTGAGGGAGCACGCCCTTCTCGCCCACCACCCGGTGCAGACCATAGGCATCCATGGGCGGCTTCTACAGCTACGGCAGGAGGAGAAACAGCCCGACCACCACCGCCGTGGCTGCCAGGGCCCGCAGGTAGATGCCGCGGGCCTTCTTCCGGAAAGCGGCGCGCTCGGCAGGATCCGTCACCGCCACGCCCGACGCGCGGGTCTCGCCCATCACCTTCACGTTCGAGGCGACGAAGGCGACGCAGGTGTGGGCGCCCGCTTGAAGAAAGCCCATCGCGGCGAAGAGGGCGGGGATCGCCAGCAGCAGCCGCCACGGCCACGCGGCGTGCGTCTCGAGCAGGGCCGCTGCAGCGAGCAGCGTAAGGGCAGAGCAGACGACACCGACCTGGTTGCGCTTCTTGCGCTCGACCGGGCCGATGTTCTCGCAGACGGTCGCGGGTGCTTCGGTCAGAACGTGTACTTGACGCGCAGAACGAAGTGCAGCGGGTGCATCAGGTTCGCGCCGCCGATGATCATCCGGTAGCCGGCATCGAGGCCGATGGTGAAGTGGTCCATGTTGGTCGCGTACTCGACGCTGGCCGCGACGCCGACGTGCGCGCCACCGTTGAAGTCGGCCTGCGGAGGAGGATCCAGCAGCGTGTAGCCGAAGAGCAGCTTGCCGCCGACGTAGAAGCGCTCGTACAGGCTGACCAGCAGGCCGGCGCTGCCGCCGAGGAAGGTCATCGTGAAGTTGTCCGACTGCAGACACTCGCCCGCTTTCGTCAGGCCCGCGTGGCAGTTGGCCGCGTTGGCGCCGATGCCAACCGACAGCTGAATCGGAAGCGCGAACTTCTCGTTCTCACCGAACGCAAACTGGTAGCCGGCGCCCAGCTGAAGAAAGGTCTGGAGGTTGCTGTAGCCGTTGTCGCCGCCGACGGTGAAGAGGCCACCGATGCCGACGTCGGTGAAGAAGCCGCGGCGAACCTTCAGCGGCACGCCTTCAGGCGGCGTCGCCGCGTGCGCAAGGACGGGGGCCAACACCAGACTCAGAACGACGAGAAGCTTCCGCAAGTTTCACTCCTGTACGGCGGCCGAAAGGCGCGGCACCTTACTCAGGGAACTGCCGAACTCAACTCCAAAAACACAAACGGCGCGGACCTTTAAGAGGGCCGCGCCGCTTTGCTGATCACGCCGTCTTCGGTTCGGGGCGCTACTCTTCGCCGCCCTCGTCGCTGCCGGCTGGCTTGAAGATCCAGGGAAAGGTGACCGAGACGACGCCGCCGCCCTGGGGCTCGGGGAACTTCCACCGGCGGATGCGCGAGAGCATGCAGTTCTCGGCGTTGCTGTTGTTGAGCGAGGTCTCAGCGACGCTGGCGTCGGCCACTGCGCCGGCCGGGTCGATGGTGAAGGCGACGGCAACCTTGCCCGACAGATCCGCGTTCTTCTGCAGCTCCTGCTCGAAGCAGAACTTGATCTCGTTCTGGTGACGCTTGATCACCTTGGCGATCACGTCCTTTGAGAGCCCGCCGACGACCGTGGTCTTGCCGGGGATGACGCGGGTGGTGTCCTTGCCGCGACCGCCGAGGTCGATCGAGCCGTTGCCGCCGCTGCCGCGACCGCCACCCTTGGTGCCGAGGCCGCCGAGGCCGAGCCCCGTGCCGCCACCGCCCGAGCCGCTGCCGCGCGAGCCGAGGCCGCCGACGCCGTGCGCATCGCCGAGGCCAGCCCCACCCTGCAGACCGCCGAGGGCGTTGTTGATGCCGGTGCCGAGGCCGCCGGGGCCGAAGACGTTCGACGCCGCGCCGTTGCCGGCGAGCGCGCCGAGGAGGCCCGCCGTCTGGATCTTCTTGCGGTCTTCTTCGCGCTTGTTCGCGTCGACGACCGGAGCGCCCTTCTTCGAGGGGTCGGCGTCCTTCTTCTTCTCGTCTTTCTTGCCGAACTTCCCTTCGTCGTCCTTCGGCTTCGCGCCTTCCTTGATGCCCGAGAGATCTTTCAGCTTCTTGATCTCGACCTTCTTCTCGGCGCGCACCAGCATCTTCACGTACTTGCCGGGGTTCGCGAAGATGTCGTCGGACGCGCTGCCGTCACCCAGCGGGTTCAGGATCATCGCCGCGACCAGGGCGACGAACGCCATGATGCAGACCGACGCGATCTTGAAGAAGGTGAAGTCAGAGTCTTCGAGCGTGTTGACGCTGAGCGCCGAGCTCGGCCGCACGTAGCGAAGAATGAAGGCGACGCTCTCGAAGCTGACCTGCGCACGGTCATGAAGCCCGAGCTCGATCGCATCGGCCCGCACGCCACCTTCGGCGCCGCGCAGCTTGCCTTCGCTCTTCAGCTGCTCCTTCGTCTTGTGCGAGTCGTTGTTCGTAGAGAGCACCAGCCCCGCATCGGCCGGAACGTTGATGACCGTGGTCGAGCCCTTCGCAGTGGCGAGGTTGAACAGCTGGCCCACGCCGCCCGAGAACACGTTGAACTTCGCGCCCGCGCCCTCACCGATCGTCACCGGGACGCCGTCGGCGAAGTGCTGAACGTTGATCAGGGTGTCGCCCCACAGCAGCGCGACCTGAAGGACCTTCGAGTCTTCGGCAGGCGTCGCGTCGGCCGGCAGCGGCTCGGTGAAGAGCACGGCAGCGTTGCGGCCCGTGCCCGCGAGCGCGCGCGGCGGAACCGGAGGGGCCTTCTTCTCGACCTTCACTTCTTCCTTCGCCACGACGGCGACGGGAGCAACCGGGGGAGGCGCCGACGGGGCCGGGCCTGAGCCGTTGAGCTCGTTGTTGAAGACCACCTTCACCTGCGAGCCGCCGACCATCAGCTGATCGCCCGATGCGAGGGTGACGGGATCCTTGATCGCCTGATCCTTGAACCTGGTGCCGTGCTCGCTGCCGAGATCGATGGCCGTCACGATGCCCGACTTCTCGACCTTGAGCATGAAGTGAAGGTTCGAGACGCGCGGGTCGGTGATCTTGACCGCGGCGCCAGCGCCCGAGCCGACGATGACGCTCTCAAGATCGGAGGTGGATTCGGACACCGTCCCGTCAGGGCTGGTGATCTGCAGGGTGATCGAGGTCTTTTTTGCCATGGGTTTCGCGGTGCTCTTAGAGGTTGTCGACCGACTTCTGCAGCTCGGGCACGAAGTTGTCGCGCACCTTGATCAGGCTCTTGAAGCTCGTCTTCTTCTTCGAGATTGCGTAGCTGCCTTCTGGCTTGGTGAGATCGCCTTCGACGGCGACGTCAGTGAAGTCGATGACCGTCTTCTTGCGGAAGACCGTCTTGTCCGCTTCCTGAACCACGGTGGTCTTGCCCTGGGCAAACACCGGGGCAGCGACCGCGAAAGCAACGAGGATGACCAGGCGTTTCATGAACGACACCTCCATGGATTCACTGACACCCCGGAACAACTCGAGGTTCCGGGTAAAAAGTGGGCGGAAACTAGACGCATCTCAAGGTCGTTGTCACTCCCACCCTGGGTGATTTCCTACACCTCTAACGACCTCTACTTCTTGGGCGCGGGAGCCGGGGCGGGCGCAGGGGCCGGAGCCGCCGCACCTTCAGGGGCCGGGGCGGCACCTTCTTCCTTCGCTGCCTCGTCAGTCACCTTGTCGAGCATCGAAGGGCCGGTGTTGGCCTTCGGCTTCTCTTTGGGCTTGTCGGCGGGGGCCGGCGCGGGGGCACCCGACTTCTGCATCGCGGCGATGCCCTTGAGCTTGGCGTCGATCAGCTGCTGATCCTGCGTCGAGGTGCCTGGCAGACCCTTGCACTTCTCGAGGAAGGGAACCGCCCGGTCGAACCCCGACTTCTCGACCGCGTACGCCCAGCCGGCGCCGCAGATCGCATCGGGCTGGTCGGCCTTGAGCGCGAGGACCTTCTCGAACGCCTGGCCGGCGAGCGCGCCCTTCTTCGGGTCGCGGCCCTTCTGCCCGTCGAGCGCCCAGGCGTAGGCGAGGAAGCCGTCGTACGACGTCGGATCCAGCGAGGTCGCCTTGGCGAACGAGCGTTCGGCATTCTCGTAGTCGCGATACGACAGCGCCATCGCGCCGATGTTCACGTGGCCAGGGGCGAACTTGTCGTTCAGCTGCACCGACTTCTGGAACTGGCCGAGCGCGAGGCGGCGTTCGTCGATCTTCAAATAGATCATGCCGAGGTTGTTGTAGACGCCCGGATCCTTGTCATCGAGCTTCTTGGCGTTCGCGCTGATGAACTCGGCCAGCTTGTAGTTGCCCTGGTCGTAGTAGATGAGCGACAGGTTCTTGTAGGCGTCGGCGTTGTCCTTGGTGCGGGCCAGCACGCGGCGCGCGGTCAGCTCGGCCTTGTCGAACTTCTTCGCCAGCCGGTACGCGACGGTGAGGTTGTTCAACAGCGCCACGTCGAACTCGGCGCCCGGGGCCTTCAGCGCCTCTTCGTACAGGGTGATCGCCTTCTCGAACTTGTCCTGCAGGCGGTAGATGCGGCCCAGGTTGAGCAGCGTCTTCCGGTGGTTCGGGTCGAGCTTGTACGCCGCCTCGTAGTGCTTCTCGGCCTCGGCCAGCTTGCTCTGCCGTTCGGCGACGACGCCTGAGTTGTAGTGCGCCGAGACCAGCGTCGGCTGCTTCTCGGCGAGCTTGCCGAAGGTGGCCTTCGCCTCGTCGAGCTTGTTCGCGTCGAACTCGGCGAGGCCCTGGTCGAACAGCTCCTGCGCCGTCTTCTCTTTCGGAGGAGGCGGCGGCTTGTTTACGTCTTCGACCGGCTTGACGACTTCCTGGGTCGTCGTGCAGGCGGCGAGCGTGCCGAGGGCGAGGGCAACGAGGGCGGCTTTGAGGATCTTCATGGTGGGTTACCCTGCTCCCGGCGCAGGCGCGGTCGCGTTGGTCGGCGTCACAGGCTTGCCGACTTCCTTGGTGGGGGGCGCAGCCTTCGGCTCGGGCACAGGCGCAGCGGCTTCCTGGATCCCCGCCGACTTTTCCATCGCCGCAGTGGCGAAGAACTCGGCGCCGCGGAAGGGAACCTCACGCACCTTCGCGTAGAGGCCGGGGCGGTACTTGTTGATCTTGTCCTGCGCCATGATCGTCCACTCGTTGTAGATCGACAGCTCGTAGCTCTTCACCAGCGCCTTCTCGAGGCCTTCGATCGCCTTCTCTTCAAGGGGGAAGGCCTTGTTCTCGAGCTCGCCGCGGTACATCGACAGCTGGTCTTCATCGAGGCCCTTCGGATCCGGAGAGTCGAGGAAGTTCTGCGCCAGGTCGCCGTACGCGAGGCCGATGCGGGTCAGCGAAGCGATGCCGTACTCGCCCGAGCCGATCGCCAGCACTTCCGTGTACGCCTTCTCGACTTCGACGATCTTCTTCGTCTTGGCGACCAGGTCGTTCTTCAGGGTCGCCAGCTTGTTGAACTTGATGTCGGTGTACGCCTTCCACATCGGCTCGAGCAGGTAGAACCGCGTGTGCGCGTAGGCGGCCATCGCACGGTCGTTCTTCTTCTCTTCTGCGGTGAGCTTCGGGTAGGCGGCGGTGATTTCCTTCGCCAGCTTGTCCATTTCGACCGGGTTCTTCAGCGTGCGGTAGATGAGGAACTGGCGGTACTTCGCATCGAGACGCGTGGTCTCGGTGACCCGCTTGTCCTTCGCGTAGGTGACGAGGAAGTTGTCGTACGCCTTCAGCGCGTCCGGAAGCTTCTTGTCCTTCTCGTAGATGAGCGCGAGGTTGTACGAGATCTTCGGAACGTCTTCCTTGTCCTTGAAGCGCGCGATGTAGCGGTTGTAGGCGTTGATCGCCTTGTCCGACTTGCCCACGCCTTCCCACCAGAGGCCCGCGTTGAACTGCGAGTCGGCGATGTGGGTTTCGGCTTCCTTCACCTGGGCGTCACGCTCCTTCTGCTTCTCGGGCGTGAGCTTCACGGGCGCGGCAGGCTTGGCGGCGACGACGGCCTTCTCGCCCTTCGCCAGCGGCTTGCTCTTGTTGGCCTTGGCTTCCTTTTCCTTGGCCTCTTTTTCCTTCTTCAGCAGGTCCTTGATGTTGTCGATGTTGATCGCCTTCGGACCCGCGGCGGTGTCGTAGGTCTCGATGAAGTCTTCGTACATCGCCGCCGACTTCTCGAAGTTCGCCGTCTTCTCGTAGAAGTAGGCCAGCGCGTACTTGACCTTGAGGTCAAAGATCGTCGCCGGGTACTCCTTCAAGACGCGCTCGCCCGACTCGATGCCGCGATCGATCTCGTTCGCGTCCTGGAAGATGATCATCGAGTAGGTCAGCGCGCGGTCGGCGTTCTCGGACTTCGGGAACTCGGCGACGAACTTGAGGAACTCTTCCGCGGCCTTCTTCGGGTTCTTCTCTTTCTTGAAGATGACTTCGTCGACGTACTTGTACTGGCTGCCTTCGACGACGCCCATCGCCCGCTTGGTGAAGTCAGTGCCCGGCTTGGCGAGCTTCTTGTTGCCGACGAACTGGCGGCTCAGCTTGTTGAGCTCGAACCACTCGCTCTTCTCGTCGAGCACCGACATCGAGAGGTCGGCCGCGTCGAGCGAGCGCTTCTCTTCCGGGTACTTCAAGATCATCTCGCCGAAGCGCTTGGCGGCTTCGAGGAACTGGTTCTTGTCGTAGTAGAGAACGGCGGCCGTGTAGCCGACCTCGATCTCGTCCTGGTTCTTCGGGTACAGCGAGTTGTAGGTGTCGCAAGCGGCGATCAGCTGCTTCTCGAAGTTGGTCAGCGGCTTCTCGACGAGCTCCTTTGCGTCGCGGCGCTTCTCGACCTTCGCCACCTTGTTGATGTTCTCTTTCTTCTGCTTCTCATCGATCTTCTGGCCGTCCTTCAGCTCGGTCTTCTGCGTCACGCCGCGCTCGATGTTGATGAGCTTCGTGTAGGCGAGGATCGCGTTGTACGACGAGCTCTGGCGGTACTTCTCGTTCGAGACCGCCTTGGCCTCTTCGCGGTTCGGAATCTTGAAGTTGGCGAGCTCCTGGTACTGCTTCGCCGCGGGCTCCCACTCTTCCAGCGCCCAGAGAATCTCCGCGTAGAAGAACTTCAGGTTGAAGGCCTGGTCAGAGACGAAGTTCTCGTCATCTGCGCTGGCGAACGCGTCGACATACTGCTTGTAGATGTCGCGCGCGAGCTTGTAGGTCTCGACCTGCTTCGTCTTCTGCGCTTCCTGGTGGTACTCGGTGACCGTCGTGCGCATGCCTTCTTCGGCGACGTTGAAGCCGTTGCGGAGCACTTCCTTCTTTGACTCGTTCGCCTTCCACCAGGTGCTGCCCGGGCGGTAGAGCTCAGCCATCTTCTTCGTCTCGGCCTTGACGTTCTCACGCTGACGCAGCCCCTCGTAGCTCTTGATCACCGCCTGCTGAAAGTCGGGAGCCGCTTCGGCCACCGGGTTGTCGTTCAGCAGCAGCCGGAAGGTCTTGATCGCGTTGTCGTGGTGGCCTGCGTCGGCCAGCTGGAAAGCGAGGCGGCTGGTCAGGCTGATCTGCTTCTTCTTGCCGGCGTGCGCCTTGTAGTAGGCGATCGCGTCGTCGGCTCGGTTCAGCTGCACGAACATCAGCACCGAGTCGTTCAGCGCTTCGTTCTTCAGGTCGGTGAACTGCTTGCCCTGCTTCTCGGCGTAGTCGATCACTTCCTGCAGCTTCTTCAGCGCCTTCTCGTGATCGCCCGTATTGAAGTCGCACCAGGCCAGCTTGTAGAGGGCGTACGACTTGATCTTCGGGTTTGACGACGCGTACGCGCGCTCGTACATCTCTTTCGCCTTCGTCAGGTTGTTGGCGACGTCGAAGTAGTGGTTGCCGAGCTGAACGTAGGTGTCGGGCACGAACTTGCTGCCCGGGTAGTTCTTGATCAGCTCTTCGTAGCGCTTGACCGCGAGATCCTTCTTGCCGATCTCGTACTGGTTGTAGCCCAGCGAGAAGAGCACCTCGTCTTTGCGCTCGTACGCGGGGTACTCGCGAAGAATGGTCTCGTACAGACGCATCGTTTCCGACCGGTAGAGCTCGGACTCACGGTGGTCTTCCTTCGCGTCGGCGATCTTTTCGCCCTTGTTGCGCGAGTCGTCGACCTTCTTCTCGTCGTCCTGGTACTTCCTCATTTCCTTCACGTAGAGGAACTTGGACTTTTCCCAGTAGAGCTCAGAGAGCTGGAAGAGCAGGTCGGCCTTCTGCGGCGAGCCTTCCTCGATCTTCGGGATGATGCGCTTCAGAGAATCGATCTGCGATTCGCGCTTCTGGTCGACGATCGCGTCCTTCTCGGCGTCTTCGAGCTTGGGCAGCGAGTCTTTGAGCGCGGCAGGCCCACGGCGCTCTTTCTTGCGCTCTTCGGCCTTCTTGTCGGCTGTCGACAGGGGTGCAGCGGCCGCTGCTCCGGCGACGCCCTTCTTGGCGTCCTTCTTCTTGGCTGCAGCCTGAGCAAACGCGTTGCCCGAGAGCAACAGCGCGAACACCACGGAAAGAATCCGCACCTTCATTGATCGACTCCGCTTCAAGGAAAAATCGCGCGGACCCTACAACAGAGGTCCGAGCGAAGAAAAGTCTGGCCGCCTCTCAGCTCCGCGGGGTCGCGGGAGCTTCGGCACAGAGCGAAAACGGCCCGCCGTCGCCCGACAACACCAGGCACCCCCGGCTTATTCTCTGAACCCGAACCCCCTCGAGGCCGAGGCGATCGTCGACATGGACGAGCACGATCTCGCCCTTCTCGCCCTCGACCACCGCCAGCTCGCCGCGGGTCTCGATCACGAGCAGCTTACCCACGGGCATCGACGCAAACGCGTGGTGTTCCTCGTGGTTGACGGGGGCCGCCGCGTGGGCGAGCCCGGTCACCAGCAAGGCGGCGAGCAGCTGCTTCACTCCTTCACACCGGGGCAGCCGCGCTTCAGGGTGTACTGGTAGAAGCCGATCTCGTCGCGCCAGAACTCGCCCTGGAACTTCCAATAGTTCCAGTTCTCGGCGGGCATCTTCGGGCGGTACAGGGTCTGGCTGCGGAGCATGCGGGCCTGGTCGACGCCAGCCTCGGCCAGCTCCTTCTCGGCCTTCGACACTTCGAAGCGGATGATTTCCGCCTGGTCGCCGAAGCCCTTCACGTTGCGGTAGGCCTCAGCGAGGCGGTTCTTCGAGAACTGGCCGGCGACCTGCTCGAGCAGGCCACGGTTCTGGTCAAGGTAGGTGACGAGCTCGTTCGACAGCTTGGCCGCGCGCCAGCCCTGGTTGTCCTCGATCTTCTTCTTCTCGGCGTCGATCTGCCGGAGCATCGTGAACACGCCGAGCATGCGCTCGTTTGATCTCACCCAGTTCAAGACGGGGACGGGGATCTTCGCGTCGCGGGCGTCGATCATCTTGAAGTAGACGTTCGGATCCGTTTCCGTGTTCTCGACCAGCGGCCGCAGCTGCTCGGCCATCGGGGCGTAGAGCTCGTCGTAGGCGGCGAGCGCCGTCTTCGACTCTTCGTAGAGGCAGCTGAAGTAGTAGGTGGTGCTCTTCAAGATCCACGACTCGGGCTGGAAGGCGCCTGAGAACTGCGGCGCGTGAAGGGCCTGCAGCGAGCCGAGGGCCCCGCCGAGATCGTCATTCTGAAAACGGGCAAAGCCGTTCTCGAACAGCGCCTGGTCCCAGTAGATCGAGAAGCGCGGGATCTTCTCGTACGCGTCGACGGCCTTCTGGTACTCGCCGGCGCCGTAGTACGTGCGGCCGAGGCCGAGCAGCGAGAGCTGCTGGGTGATCACGAGATCCTTCTGCTTGCCGTCCTTGAGCGCGATCACCTTCTCGAACGCCTCGACCGCCGGCGCCGTCTGCGAGCCACCCGGGTAGCGCGGGTCGACCAGCGTGATGCCGAGCATGTACTGGCTCTTCGCGTACACCGCGCTCTCGGGCGGCACCGCCTCGAGGAAGTTCTTCGCCTCGTCGTACTTGCTGCGGCGGAAGGAGATGGTGCCGATGAGGTAGTTGATGCGCGAGAGCACCTCGAGCGGCAGCGTCGCCCACTCATCCGAGTAGTTGATGTTGAGCAGGTTGGGGATCAGGTACTGATCACCCAGCACCTCCTGCACGTTGACGAGGCCTTCGACGCTCTTCAGGTAGAAGGGGTGGGTCTTGCCGGCCTTCAAAATCGCCGCGTAGTAGACGAAGGCGGTGACGGGCAGGCCCTTCTTCGCGAAGGAGGCAGCGAGGTAGTACTCGGACTTCGCCCGGACGTCGGGGTCGGTGGCCGAGTTGTTGACCTCGTAGAACAGCTGGGCCGACGCGTCGAAGTCGCTGTTGTTGTAGGCCGAGAGGGCCTTCGTATAGAGCGCGGCGTCCTGGGCGAAGCTGGCCACCGGCACCAGCAGCGCGAGAGTCAGAGCAATAGAGCGGAGCATGGGTGGGTGGGCTCTTTAGAAGATGAAGGAAAAGCCGAGGTACAGGCCGAGGTTGTTGAGCACGTCGGACGAAATCGGCGGCTTGACGAGGTTGTTGGCCAGCGGAACATCGAGCGAGCGGTCGACGCCCGTCTGGGGGTTCTTGCCTTCGAAGGTCGACACGTTGCAGCTCGACGACACGTTCGCCGAGCTCGGCTTCATGCCCATGTCGAGCTTCGCGTTCATCGCGCGCAGGTCGCTGCTGTTGCAGCCGTTCACGCTGTCGGCGCGCGCGGTGTAGACGACATCGCGGAACTCGAGGCGCACCGCGAAGTGCTTGCCGATCTGCAGGCGAAAACCACCGCCGAGGCCACCGAGGAAGCGAAGGCCCGTGTCACCGTAGGTCGCCGGACCCGCCGTGTTCGAGGGCTTGAGTTGGTGGCGGGTGCCACCGACGCCGAGGCTGCCGTTGAGTACGACCGAGAAGTGGGCCAGGGTCTCAGAGAAGATGGCGAACTTGCCGTAGAACGGGGTCACTTCGACGCCGGCCATCGCGCCCCAGGTGTTGAGCAGCGAGGTCGCGGCCTGTGCTTCCGACCGCACCTTCTCGATCAGCTCGCCGTTGAACGCCGACTCTTCGGCGTACGCGTTGTAGTAGCCCGAAATCTGAAAGCCGAAGTTTTCCTGCAGGTGGAAGACGTACGCGGCGCCCACCCCATAGTGCAGAGTGAACTTGCCGTTAATCTGCAGCTGCACCGGGAAGAGGATGATCTCGTGCCGGTAGGCGTCGGCGTGGGTCTTCTCTTCGACGATGTGAACGGCGACGTTCGGGTTGTAGAGCGGAGCGCCCGAGACGAGCTTCTGCGCGTCGGCGTTGCTGGCGGTGGGGGTGGCGCTGACGGCGCCCATCGCCGCGGGGGCCGGCTCTTTCTTCTCATCAGGCTTGGCGGCCGGAGCAGGCGTCGCGCTGGGCGTCGCGCCAGGCGTCGGGTCTTCTTCCTCGTCGTCGTCCTTCGGGGTCGTCTGTGCGATCGGCGCGTCCGAGGGCATCATCAGCGGCGCTTCGTACGCCACCGCGACGGTCGACCAGAGCAGGGCTGCAAACAGGATCATCGTTCTCATGGGTGCGTTTTCCGGTTCAGAAGATGAACGTGTAGCCAATGTCGATCTGGACGAGGTTCGTGATGCCGGGTGAGACCTCGGTGCCGTTGCCCGTCGGGTTGCTCGGGATCAACGCTGCCGCGCGGTTGAAGTCCTTCAGGTACGAATCGATCCAGCTCCAGTCGCGGAACTCGAGGCGAACCGCGTGGTTGTTGGTGACGAAGAAGCGAAAGCCTGCGGCCAAAGAGACCAGCGGGCTCGCCTTGCTCTCGCTGAGGAACTGCTGGCAGCCGTTCTTCGTGGTGCCCGTGTTGGGGTCTCTCACCGGGCCTTCCTTGTTGCAGACCATCACTGAGCTGCGATCCATCATCGCGACGCCGCCGCCGACCCACAGGTAGAACTGAAAGTGAACGGGCAGCTCGGCGAGCAGGCCCAGCTTTCCGTAGATCGGCTGCCAGCGAAGGCCAACGATCGCGTTGAACTTCATTTCCCACATGTCCGACAGGTCGGTGGCGTTCTGAATCGCGGTCTTCGACTGAGCGAAGAACTTGTTGCCGACGTCGGTGGCAAGGCTCGTGTGCCCCGAGATCGCGTAGCCGACGCGGAGCTCGACGGCGAGGCTGTCGAGGAAGTTGTAGCCGGCCGACACATTGAGGTTCGTGTGGTCGGTGAGGCGCGAGAGCATCGAGAAGCCGAGGTTTGCGCCGAACTCGAAGCGGCCCTGGACGTTGTAGAGGCGATTACGAACCACCACCTTCTCGACGAGCTCCTCGCCAGACGCCTGCTGCGCCCAGGAAGCTGGCGCGGTCACCGCGAGAAGAAGCAAACCAAAATTCCGAAGGGTCTTCATAGGAGTCGTCACGGACAGCTGTTCTGGAAGGTGGCCTGAACGTCGTAGCAAATCTCGACAGCACTCAAGGACTCCGGCACCGAGGTGCCGTCAAAGCGGATCACGTTGCGAAGCGAGGTGCCGTCGCACTTCACGTACTGCGGCTGGTTGGCGGTCTGGTTCAGATTCACGTCGAGCTTCCTGGCGCAGCGGCCCGACCGGCACAGCTGGCCCATCGGGCAGTTGCCGTCGACCTGGCAGGTGGCCGCGGTCGAAGTCGAGACGTAGAGCTCGACGCCCGTCGCCCTGCCCTGCATCGGCCGCAGATCCGGCCCGCGCAGCATCCGGAACTCCTTGCGAAGGCCCGACGCGGCGTAGCCGAGTGAAGCGAGCGCGCCGCTGAAAGACGTGCCGCCGTCGGTCGAGTCCGACTCGCAGATGCTGACCGCGACGCCGCCCGTGTCGGCCGCGACCTTCAGGTAGCGCGAGCCGAAGTAGCCGACCTCGATGCCACTGCCCGGCAGCGCGGCGTTGGTGCCCGACTTGGGGCAAGGCGCACCCGAGGTCGAACGGCAGCAGCCGATGTGCTGCACGAGATCGCCGAACTGCGCCGGCACGCCCGCGTCGGCATCGCCATCGACGGCGACGACCGCGGCGAGCGCGACGAGATCCTGGTTGCCGTAGCCCTTGTACGTCTCGAGGAAGCGCGTGAAGTACGCGGTCGAGCCATACGCGCTCGCCCCGCCCAGCGCGTTGTCGGCGGCGCAGCGACAGCCCGGGTCAGCCGTACACACGATCTGGCTGACGAGGGGGTTGCACGAGGAATCGTCTTCGTCGCTGACGACGATCACGTAGAGCGCCGCGTCCGAACGAATGAACTTCTCGGCCGTCGAGGTCGACAGGTTCAAAGGGTTGGTGAGCGCCAGGTAGGTGGCGAGCAGGCCGCGTTCCTGCGCGCTGCCGGTGGTGCCGACCAGGGACATCTGGCCGAAGGCCTGGATGGCGCTGGTGGTCGCCCCGGAGACCATCGGGCTGGTGTTGCACAGCGTGCCGCCGGCGAGCTGGGGAACACAGGCGATGTGATCGGCCGTCAATGCGCCCAGCGTCCACGGCCGCAGCGCGCCGCGCGTCGCGGGATCATCGGTGTCGGTGGTGGCGACGGCGATGTGGAAGTCGATCGGCGGGTTCGCGGTGACGAGCTGGTTGATGAAGCCCTGGAAGCTCGCGGCCAGCCGCGCCTGCTTGGGGGCCATCGAGCCCGAGCTGTCGACGACCCACAAGATGTCGACCTTGCGCACGGACAGCTGCTGAAACACGTCGCACTGGCGGGGGGTGTTGATCGCGAAGTTGGTGTTGTCTTTGGTCGGGTCGACCAGCACCTTGGGAGCGCCGGTGTCGACCTGCGCGGTGCCCGGGACGACGACGAAAGGCTCGACGACGGCGCGTGTGCGCGTGCGGTCCTGACACGCGGGAAGCGTGCTCAGTGTCAGAATGAGAAAAAGAGCCCGTCTCGCCATTTTGAGCCGCGCGTGCCTAACACAGCAACCGGCCGTGCGGACAACGCTTTTGTCGCCTATCTCAGAGAGTTCGGCACGCAGACCCGCACCGACTGTTCAGTGACATCGCGAACCGTCTCGCACGCCCATTCAGCCGGGCATTCACCGTCGGTCATGCAGCTCAACGTACAAATCGGCCCTGAGTCTTTGCGGATACACAGCCCGCTTGCGCAGGCTGCCGGCCCAAACGCGCAGTCGGCGCCGGCTTCGCCCCCACCTTCGGGGAAGCAGACATCGACGACGCCTGATGCATTCGGCAACGACGCCTTGCGGCAGGTGAAGCCCGACGGGCAGGCCGCAAGGTTCGCGCAGGTGACGCTGCAGACCCGGGCGGTGCCGAGGTCGAGGCAGGTGCCCGTCTGGCAGGGCGATCGGCCGGGGGTGCAGTCATCACCGAACAGCCCACCCAGCGGAGCGCAGACCCCGGCCCCCGACTTCGGCCCCGTCGCGGTGCGCTTGTCGTCTGAGCAGTCGTAGCCTTCGGTGCCCGACTCGCAGCAGCGGTACCGGGTGTCGCCGCACTGGCTGTCGGTGGTGCAGGGCAGGCTGCAAAGCGAGGTGTTGCCGGCCTTGAGGCAGACGCCGGCGACGCAATCGGCCGCTCCATTCTTGAGGCAGTTGTCGCCGAGCCGGCCGAGGCCCGACTTGCAGGTGCCGCGCTGGGGCAGGCAGTAGCTCTTCATCTCGCCGCCGGTGTCAGCGACCTTGTTGCAGACGAAACCAGGGCCGAAGCTGCGCACGCAGGCCGCGTCATCGGCGCACGGCGACGCGCAGAAGGCCTCGCCCTTGAAGGGGCAGCTGGGGCAGTTGTTCACGATGCAGCGGTTCTCGGGGTGCGAGCCCTTGCGGCAGTCGTCGTTGTCGATGCACGGCGCGCACTCGCGGCCGTCGGTGGCGCCCTGGCAGGTCTGCGACGCGCACGTCTTGCCCAGACCGCACTGCCGAAGCTGGGTGATCTCGTCGGTCGGGGCTGCGTTGCAGTAGTTGGCGCAGGTGTTGGAGTTCGGGACACACTGAAACGGCCCCTTCACGTCGGGGTTGGTGCTCTGGCCCAGGTTGGTGCACGAGAAGCCGGTGGGGCACTCGGGGTTCTGGGCGCTCTGAAGCTTCTCTGGCTCGCAGCCGGGGGTCGGGCAGAGGTTCTTGGCCGGGTTGCAGTCACGGCCGCAGAAGGTCTCGCCCGAGACGACGTTGCGGACGCAGACGTCGAAGGCGCCACCGCACTCCGCGTCGCCGTTGCACGCGGCGCAGAGCTCCTTGCCGAAGTTGCACGACTCGGTGACAGGCACGCACTGCCGAACCGTGGCCATGTCCTTGCCGGCGGGAATCTCTTTGCAGTTGAAGCCCTGGGGGCACGCGTCGGCCGCACCGCAGGGGCCGGTGCAGAACTGTTCACCCGAGCCGATCGCCGAGAAGCAGGCGCCGCCTAAGGGGCACTGCAGCGCGTCCTGGCAGGGCGAGCAGAGCGTGCGGCTGACCTTGATGTAGCAATTCCCAGTGGCCGCGTTGCAGCTGTGGCCGGCCGGGCAGTCGACGTCGAGCTTGCAGCCATCCAGCGGCTTGCAGACCTTGCCGAAGCGGCCAGCGGCCTGGCAGAGGAAGTCCGTCGGGCACTCGCTGTCGTTGGCGCAGGTGCTGGTGCAGAACCCGGACTTCGAGTCGAGCCCCACGCAGAGGCCGTCGGCGCAGAGCGCGCTGCCGGTGGCTCCGGTGGGATCGCAGTTGCTGCCGATGGGCAACGGCTGGGGGCCGCTCGACCCGCATCCGCAGGTGAACGCCACAACCAACGCTGCCCAAAGGCTTCTGCGCACGGGGGCGACTTACTTCTTGCCGGCCTTGTGGGCGGCGCGGGTCGCGACCTTCACCGACGGGCGCACGATCAGCATGCCGTTGTTGTGGCCGGCGACGCCGCCCTTCACCAGCAGCAGACCCTTGTCGGCGATCACGTCGACGACTTCCAGGTTCTGGGTGGTGTTGTTCTCGACGCCGTAGTGACCCGGCAGCTTCTTGTTCGGGTAGACGCGACCCGGCGTCTTGCGCTGTCCGATCGCGCCCGGGTGACGGCGGTACTCGTGCGTACCGTGGGTCTGGCCGAAGCCGCGGAAGTTCCAGCGCTTCATCACGCCCTGGGTGCCGCGGCCCTTGGTCACGCCCGTGACGTCGACCAGCTCGCCCTTGGTGAACAGGTCAGACTTCACTGCGTCGCCCAGGTTGAACTTGGCGGCCTCTTCGGCGTCGACGCGGAATTCCTTCTGGAACTTACGGGGCGCAGCGCCCGCCTTCTTGAAGTGGCCAATCTGCGCCTTGCTGAGGCGCTTCTCTTTCACTTCGCCCCAGCCGAGGGTGATCGCCGAGTACTTGTCTTTCTCGAGGGTGCGCTTGCCGACGACGATGCAGCTGTTCACGTCGATCACGGTGACGGGGACGGCCATGCCTTCCTCGTTGAACACCGACGTCATGCCAACCTTGATACCGATAACGCCTTTCATGTGGCTTCCTTGTGTCTCTCGCACTTGGCGTTTGCCAGCGGTGCGGCCCGGGTGATCCGGAGGGGCGCGGCTCGTAGCAGCGCCCTGCCCCCGAAGTCAACGAACGCGGGCAGGAGGCATCAAGCCGTCGGCCAGCACCAGCCGCACGTCCCACAGACAATCTTTCTCCGCGCTGGCGACGGGCTCGAGCTTCCCGACCCAGGCGAGGCCCGACAGATCGGCCGCGGCCTCTTCGGCGCCCTTCTTCGCGCGGGCTTCTTCGCGGGTGCAGTACTCGAGGCGGGTGGTCTTCACGTCGTCGGCGAGCTTGCTGCCCCACCAGACGATGGTGCTGTTGCGGCCCTTGTTCTTGTCGATCAGGGTGTCGAGCACGAAGCCGACGCTGTTGGCCTTGGCGTTCTTCGAGAGCAGCTCGACGCCGATGCGCTTCTCACAGCCGAGGTAGTGGCAGTAGTAGCTGCCGCTGGGCAGCATCGAGTCGGCGGGCGCCTTCACCAGCAGCGATCGTTCAGCGGCGGCGGTGACGGTTGCTTTGTACGGCTTGTTCAGTTCCTTGCACGCGGGGCCCTTGCAGCTGGCGATCTTCACTTCGACCGCGTCATCGGTCAGCCCCCAGGTTCCCTTCAGCACGGTGTTGCCCTTCGCCTTGTCGATCTTTTCGGCGTGGTACTTCCCGTGGCTCTCGAAGGCGACGTAGCCGTCGGCGTTTCCGATTTCAGCGCCGTCGATTAGTTCCTGCGCAGTCGGCACAGCAGAGAAGACGGCGGCGGTCAGCAGGGTCGTCAGCATGGGCTCTCGCGTTTGGGTATGACAGCGAACTTCAGGTAGTTGACCCACGCAATGCCCGTGTAGCTGACGGGCACGTAGCGGAAGCCGCGCTTGATCAGGAACCACGCGCAGGCGGCAGCGAAACCGCCAGACATCAGGCCGGGGCCCATGGCTGAGGTGAAGGCCGACGGCACGATGTGGCGGTAGAGGAGATCAGGGGCGTGGAAGTAGCGGTGCGCGTGGCGGGCGAAGGCGCGCTTGCTCGCCGAGTAGATCCTCAGGTCTTCGCTGAACGCCGGGTGGCACTCGATCTCGCTGCCCACCGCCCAGACCTCGGGAGGCACCAGGCCCTTTCGGTGCGCGCGGAAGCGTTCGATCAAGCCGACGAAGGAGTCGCAGTTGGCTTCCATCGCCCCCGTGACCTTGCTGCCGTGCGCGAGAATCAGGATATCGGCGGTGGAAAGATCGGCGGTCGCGAAGGCTACGCGCGCGAGCGCGGTGACGGTGGCGCCTTCTTGCTCGAGCAGGGCTTTGAGCGGCGCGCCGAAAGCGCCTGACGCTCCTGTGAGCACGACGTGGCGGCCGGCGATCTGGCAGCCGGTGCCGAAGAGGCGATCGAAGGCGGTGGTGACGGAACCGAAATAGCGTTCAGGGAAGACGTGGTGCAGCGAGTGGTACGGCAAGCCGACGAAGACGGAGCCCAGCGGCGCAGAGAGCGACGTCTGCGCGCGGTGGTTGCTGTCTTTTCCTTTGAGCACGACGCCGACCGCGAAGACGAAGGTGAAGATCGCGAGCGTCGCGAAGACGGCCTCAGGCGGAAGAAAGAAGAAGCCTGCGCAGGTGCCGGCCAGCTGGGCCAACAGCTCGCCAGCGCGGTGGCGCCAGAAGTTGGGGCCAATGAGGCGATCGTCGAAGGTGAGTGAGCGATCAAGGAAGGCGTGGTGCGTCTGGTGAAACGCGCCGAGGAAGCGCAGCGCGGGTACGGACGAACGGTAGGCCGCGTGAAGCGCCCAGTGAATCGCGTCGAAGACGAAGGTGGCGCCCAGGTAGAGAATGAAGGCCTGGAGGATCCAGGTGAGCGCCGTCGTCACGGTCGGTTCTCGTAGCCCCGTTCGACGTTCGGTTCAAATGCTGTACAACCTCGAGGGCATGCCGGGATTTCTCGAGTCATTCGTCAGCTGGGCCAACGAGCGCGTCGCCCAGGCAGAGCCGCACGAGTCGGTGGATGGGCTGCCCGGCCAGGGCGAGCTCGAGCTGGGTGGGCGCCGCGTGCTCAACGCCGACAGCACGGACCTGCTGGGCTTGAGCGCCGACCCGCGCGTGAAGGAAGCGGCGCAGGCGGCGACGCGGAAGTTTGGAGCGCAGGGCACTCCGCGCATGAAGCCGTTGCACGAGCTCGAAGAAAGGCTCGCTTCTTTCCTCGGCCGCGAGTCGGCCGTCGTGACGCCCGGCTTCGAGTCGGCGCTGTTCCCGGTCGTCGAAGGCGCGGACCACGTGCTCACGGATGCGCGCAGCGACTTTGCCGAGCGCGAGTTCCTTCATGCGATCGCCGCGCGCAGCTCGCGGTTTCGCGACACGGAAGATCTCGAAGCCCTGCTCAATGCCGAGCTTCAGACGCCGACCCTGATCGCCGTCGGAGCCGTGCACCCGTACGAAGGCGACCTGGCCGCCCTGCCCCGCATCGCCGAGCTCGCCGCGAAATCGAAGGCCGGCCTGGTGGTCGACGAGTCGCTGTCGCTGGGGCTGATGGGCAGCTCAGGCGCCGGAGCGGTGGAGCACTTCGGGCTGACGGATCAAATCACGCTGACGTTGGCCTCGCTGGGCGGAGCCCTGGGCTCGCGAGGCTGGATGATCGCCGGCCCGCGCGCGGTGATCGACTTCGTGCGCGATCACCTCGACGAGAACGCCTGCATCTCGCCACCTGCTGCTGCGGCGGCGCTGAAGGCGCTCGAGATTCTGCAGAGCGAGCCGCAGCGCCGCACCCGCGCGTGGGAGCTCGCCTTTCGGCTTCACACGGGGCTGCGCCAGCTCGGCTTCGACACCGGGCCCTCGGTGACGGCGCGGATCCCGGTGTGGATTGGCGACGAAGTGCGGTGCGAACGGCTCGCGCGTGTGCTGCTCGAGACGGGAGCGAGGGTCCGCGCCGTGCCCCTTCGTGGCCGCGCGCGGCTGCTGCTCACCCTGCAGGCGACGCACACGGACGCGCAGGTCGACCAACTGCTCGAGCTGCTCGAGAAGCATGGCCGGCGCATCGGCGTGCTCGATGGGCCGCGGCGCGTGGATGCGGAAGCGGTGCACCTGGCCCGGCCGGGCAACTTCGTGACGCGGTCGGTGTGCGGGGCGCACTGGGACGAGGCGCCCGTCGCGCCGGTGCCTCAGGAAGCGTCGGTGCTCTCGAACCTGGCGCAGCTGCCGTCGCGGGCGATGTCGGGGAACTTCTTCGACACGGTCGAGCGGTTGACCTGGCGAGCCGCCAACCTGGGCAGCCGGGACTTGAGGAACCTGTGGCAGCGGCGAAAGTCGCTGCGCGGTCTGTTCCAGCGCTGACTACTTCACGCCGACAGCGGCGACGTCGGCCTGCTTCGCGTCGGCTAACTTCTTCTCGAGCTTCTCGCGCTTGGCTTTGAGGGTGCTGAGCAGCCCGTCGATGCCCTTGTTGTTGATGAGGACCTTGAACTGATCCTGGTAGGCCTCGACCAGCGAGACGGTGTCGGTGACGACGTCGTAGATCTTCCAGGGGCTCTTCTCGTCGCGGCGGTAGAGCTTGTAGTCGACGGGGAAGCGGTCGTTGTTCATCACCAGCGTGGTGCCGACGACGGCTTCATTGCCGTCGACCTTCTCTTTGCCGTACTCGGTGACCAGCTTGCCCTTCCCTTCCGTCTGGGCCTTCGAGGCGTAGGAGGCGCGGAGCAGGACCTTCATCGTCTGCGCGAAGTCGGCCTGCTGGGCGGGCTTCAGCCTTTCCCAATCTTTGCCGAGGGCGCGGCGGGCGAGCTCGCCGAAGTCGAGGAAGTCGTCGGCGCGGGCGGCCAGCTTTTCCTGCGCATCGGGCGCCGCGGCGATCTTCTGAGCTTCCGCGTTTCCGTTCTTGACCACTTCCAGCGGCGTCGACGAGGCGATGATCGTCAGTGCGAGCAAGTGGGCAATCATGAGGCGCCTTAACGCACAGCCTCCTGCCGAAATTCAACCAAGGTGGGAAATTTTCGAACCGCCTGAGACCGCCGATGACGAACCGGTGAAGTGGCCGGCTGAATCTCTTGCGGTAGGGTGCGTCGCATGCGCGTGCGACTACTCCTGGCAGTGGCGGTGTTGTGTGGCGGCAGCGTGCTGGCAGCTGAACCGAAGAAGGTGAAGGGCGAGAAGCTCGACCTGGGTCTGCCGAAGACCTTCAACGCCCTTCCGACGGGCGAGAATATGGAAAAGCCGAAGGAGAAGTCGGCGCAGCAGGTGCCCACCACCACTTCGGCGAGCGCCGAGTACGCGGTGGTGCGCGTGATTCACGGGAAGACTTTCGTGCGGTCGCCCGAGGGCGCGAAGCCGTCGGCGCCCTTCGACGCGGTGCCGACGGAAGGCAACCCGCCGATGACCGAGAAGTTCTCGACGGTGATCCGGGTGCGGTGCACGCAGAAGACGAACGCGCCGATCGACGTGGTGATCCTCGACCCGCGCAACGACACGCTGATGGAAGCGTCGGGCGAGATCTACTTCCGCGGCCAGAAGGAAATGGAGGTCGACTACACGGTCGATTGGGAGCGCACGCAGCTTCCGCGAGGGGCCGGCGCGTACCAGGTGCTGGTGCGGGTTGCGGGGGCGCCGCTGGGCACTTTCCCACTCAAGATCGCAGAGCCACCTGCGAAGAAGTGAAGTAAGAGGCCGCCCATGGCCTACACCGAACGCGTCAAACAGATCCTTTCGTGGTACCCGTCAGACAGCCCCGGCACCAAGACCAACCTCGCGCGCCTGTTGAACAGCGGCACCCTCGCGGGCACTGGCAAGCTGGTGATTCTGCCGGTCGACCAGGGCTTCGAGCATGGCCCCGCGCGCAGCTTCGCGCCGAACCCGGCCGGCTACGACCCCGACTACCACGCGCAGTTGGCGATCGACTCGGGCTGTAACGCGTACGCGGCCCCGCTGGGCTTCCTCGAGGCTGTCGCGGGCAAGCTGCAGGGCGAGATTCCGCTGATCCTGAAGCTGAACAACTCGGACTCGCTGGCGAAGGTCGGCGACCCGTGCTCCGCGCTCACCGGCAGCGTGAAGGACGCGGTGCGGTTGGGCTGCGTGGCGATTGGCTACACGATCTACCCGGGGTCGTCGCAGCGGAACCAGATGTACCAGGATCTTCGCGATCTGATCGCCGAGGCGAAGACGTACAGCTTGCCGACCGTGCTGTGGGCGTACCCGCGCGGCAGCGGGATGTCGAAGGAAGGCGAGCAGGCGATCGACGTGATCGCCTACGCCGCGCAGATCTCGGCGCAGCTGGGTGCGCACGTGATCAAGGTGAAGCCCCCGAACGGGCACCTCGAGCAGGCCGAGGCGAAGAAGGTGTTCGAGAAGTTCAACATTCCGATCAAGACGATGGCCGAGCGCGTTCAGCACGTGATGCAGAGCGCGTTCAACGGCAAGCGCATCGTGATCTTCTCGGGTGGCGAGGCGAAGGAAACGGCCGCGCTGCTGGAAGAGATCAAGGGCATCAAGGACGGTGGCGGCATGGGCTCGATCATGGGCCGCAACGCCTTCCAGCGTCCGCGCGACGAAGCGATCAAGTTGCTCAAAGACGTGATGAACGTTTTCAAGTCGTAGCCGTCTTCGATGAACCCACCCGCAGTTCTTCTTTTTTCAAGGAAATTAAACTCCATGCACCGGACCATCGTTTCAATCGCCGCGCTTCTCTGCGTGAGCGCTTTCGCCGCAGCTCCTGCGGATGCCCCGACCAAGCCGGGAGCTCCGGCAGCGGCACCTGCCGCCGCTCCGCTGAGCGCCGACGACACCAAGAAGGTGATGTACGCGGTGGGCGCGTCGATCGGTAAGAGCCTCGCCAACGACTTCTCGCCGTCTGCGGCCGAGATGGACGAGCTGATGAAGGGCCTGAAGGACGCGGCGCAGGGCAAGCCGCCGGCCGTGAAGCCGGAAGAGATGATGCCGAAGATTCAGCAACTGGTGACGGCCCGCCGCGAGGCCCGCGGCAAGATCGAGAAGACGAAGGGCGACGAGTTCCTCGTCAAGGCCGCGAAGGAAAAGGGCGCCGAGAAGACGGCGAGCGGCCTGATCTACACGTCGACGAAGGCTGGCACGGGCGCGGCCCCGCTGGCGACTGACACGGTCACCGTGCACTACAAGGGCACGCTCACCGACGGCACCGAGTTCGACAGCAGCTACAAGCGCAACGCGCCGATCGACTTCCCCTTGAACGGCGTCATCAAGTGCTGGACGGAAGGCGTCGCCAAGATGAAGGTCGGCGGCAAGGCGAAGCTCGTGTGCCCCAGCGACATCGCGTACGGCGAGCGCGGGTCGCCCCCCGTCATCCCCCCGAACTCGGTGCTGACCTTCGAGGTCGAGCTCCTCGCGATCAAGGCGAAGGAAGCGACGCCTCCGCCGCCGATGGGCAAGTAAGAGAAGTTTCGTTGGGATGATTCAACGCCTCCCAGGCTTCGCGTCCGGGGGGCGTTTTTGTTTGCCGCGCCGTCGGCTACAGCGACTCGAGCGGCCATCACGGTTCCATGCGGAGTCCCTCCAAGCGCCAGGTAGCTCGACCCGTCGAACGAGCGGTGCGAGCCGGTGGTCGGCATTCCGGGGGTGCAACCGAAACGACGAAGGGCCTCGGCGACTGACCGAGGCCCTTCAGTTTGAAACCAGTGGAGCCAGTCGGGATCGAACCGACGACCTCCTGAATGCCATTCAGGCGCTCTCCCAGCTGAGCTATGACCCCGGGTGCTACGGCGCTGCGGTTATTATCGTTTCTTCGGTTGTGACGCCACTGCCGATTTGGCCGCCGTCGACTTCTTGAGGCGGTTGGCGATCTCGTTACCCTCGGCGAGCAGATCATTGATGCTCGCGTTCTGCTCTTGAATCTTCCGGGTCACGGTTTCCAGCGACTTCATCACCTGGCCGAAAGAAGAGTTCAGCTGCAGCTTGCCCTTCGACACCTGGGCCCAGACGGCTTCGCCGAGGTCGCGGAAGGCGCGATCGAGATCCCGATCGAGCATGTTCTGGGAGACCTTGGCCTGGGCGAGGCTCGCCATGTGCTCGACCTGGCGGCGCAGGTCCGTCACCTGGCCCTGGGCGGCTTCCCAGGCGGCCTGAATCTCTCGAATCTTGTCGGCTTGCGGGTTGGGCGTCATTGGCCGCACGCGAGTACTAAGTCACTGCCGCTTCGTCAACCGCGCGCCGAAGAACCCGCCGCCATCCACCTGGTGCGGCCAGACGCGCAACAGCTCGCCGTCGACCTGCCATGACGGGTGGCGCTTGATGAAGGCCGCGACCACCGCCTCGTTCTCTTCGTTGAGCACCGAGCAGGTGCCGTAGACGATCACGCAGTCGTCGCGAACGCCCTTGACCACCTCGTCGAGGATCTTCGACTGGGTCGCGACCAGCTCTTCGACCTTCTTCCACTGCAGCTTCCACTTCTGATCAGGCTCCCGGCCCAGCGTCCCACTGCCACTGCATGGGGCGTCGATCAGCACCACGTCGGCGTCCTTGAGACGCACCGTGTCGGGGAAGCTTAAGTTCTTCACCCCCAGCTCTCTCGCGCGGCGGCGGCCTTCTTCGAGGCGTGATCGCTTTGCGTCGGTGGCGATCACCCTGCCCGTCGGCCCGACCAGATCTGCCAAGGCGAAGCTCTTGCCGCCCGCGCCGGCGCACCAGTCGATGACGGTGGCCCCCACGCGAGGGGCGCAGAGCCGGGCCAGCTGCTGGCTGCCGAGCTCCATCACCTGCAGCCGGCGCGACTTCATCGGCTTCGACTCGAAGATCGCGCGGCCGTCGTCGGTGAGCCGAATCGAGTCGTCCACCGGGCCCGCCTCGACCTCGATGCCTTCGGCCTTCAGCTTGCCGAGGATCTCTTCCCGCGTGCCGGGCGGGCGCGCGCGGAGCCAGATGATCGGATCCCGGTTGAGCGAAGCGAGGACGGCGTCGAGGTCGCCTTCGGGAGCCGACCGCGCGATCGCCTGGGCGAGCCAGTTGGGAAACGAGTGAAGCGTCGCCGACCTTTCCAGCGGGTCGGAAGGCAGCGGCGGCTCGAGGGTCTCGAGCACGCCGGACAACAGCGCGTCGGGAATCGAGCGCGGACGAAGTGGCCCGGGCAGCGCGACCTCGAACAGCGTGCGCTCGGCCGAGGCCTTGGTGAGGTGCCGGCGCCAGAGCGTGTAGCGAAGGATCGCCAGGTCGCCTTCGAGCTTGAAGCCCGAGGGCGCGTGGCCGTGCGCCTTGGCGAGCAGGTCGATCAGGCGCTGGTGGCGCGAGAGCTCGCGGGCGGCCCAGGCGGCGAACCGGCGTTCTTTGCCGCCCAGCTTTTCTTCGTTTGCCAGCGCTTCGCTGATCGCGGCGCGCAGCGGGCGGCCGTCGATGACTTCTCTGTGCGCCTTGATCGCAGTGGCAGCTGCGGGCCGGGACGGGCGGCCTTCGACGTCGCCGAACCCGGCTGGCTCCATGCCATGGCTCGTAGCCCATCGATTCACGGGGGTGAACTGCGCGTTCACCGCGCTGCCCCGCAATCGCTGGTCACCGCTGGGGCGAGGCGTTGGCAACAAGGGTGCACCAGCCACCCACCATGGGAATCGACTCTGTCTCTGGCAGCGCACCGAAGGCTCCTCCTCCGCCCGTGACAACCGCACCGCCCGTGACAGCGCCTCCAGCTCCGGTCGTTGCGGAGCCAATCGTCGCCAAGCCTGCGTCGGAAGGCTTCGACGCGCCGAAAAAGAAGCCGATCTCGGTCAGTGGCCGGTATGCCGCTCCGCCTGCCGTGATGTCCGATCGAACGGATCTAAAGGATCTGGTGGCTTCCCAGCGGACACTGGCGAACGCAGGGGCAAGCCCCACCGCCGACGCGAAGAAGGCCGAGATGCCGTATGCACCGCGCTACGAAGACGTGAAGTCCGGCAAGTCGGCGATTCAGCCCGGCACGCAAGGCCCCGCGGTAAAGAAGGTGCAGGACGAGCTGGCGATGGCTGGCTACGACGTGCCGAGCGACGGGAAGTTCGACGACAAGACGAAGGCGGCAGTGCGCGAGTACCAGGCGGCGCACGGCCTCAAGCCCGACTTCAACCACCCGGCGGGCTGGGTCGACCCGAAGACGCTGAACACGCTCGAGACAGACATGGCGGCACGACGGGCGGCGGCCGCAGCGCAGCCGTCAGGGCCCGATCGCAAGACGGTGGTCGACGTCGCGCGGAGCCCTGGCTTCAACAAGCTGAACAACTCGGAAAGGGAACAGCTGCTGAAGACGCTGAGCAGTCGGGACGCTGAGGGAGCCCTCGCGCGCAGCGAGGTGCACCGGCTGGTGCTCGACAAGGGCTACCAGACGGAAACGCCCGACGCGCAGGCCGCATCGCTGAAGGACTTCGTGACCCGCGGCGGTCACGTGCCTGGAAATAGCCTGGCTCCAGACGGGACGTACGCGAACCGGGCCGTGCCGCACAGCGTCGCGCTCAAGGATGACCTGGGAAAGGGGTGGCAGGTGCACGAGCTCACAATCGACAACCGGAAGATCCCAATCAACCTCGAGAGCACCGGAAAGAACGGGGCGACGTCCGTGGAAGAAGCCGCAAAGGCGATCGCGTCGCTGCCCAAAGCCGACCGAGACCGAATCAAGTCGGTGATGATCACCGACCAAAACCACAACAAAGGCGCCGATACCCTCGCCGTGGCAAATACGAAGACGGGCAACGTCACCTTCTTCAACAACCCTGCGAACCACAACCCCGACACGCTCGCTTCGACCTTGCAGCACGAGGTCGGCCACCTCAAATCGAACGAGGCTTTCGGGCCGGACGGCGATCCGAAGTGGAAGACCTGGGAGAAAGCGATTGCCGACGATGGTCTGCCGCCGTCGCGCTACGCGCGCGCCAACCCCGACGAGGATTTCTCCGAGACGTACGCGCTCTACAAGCGGGTGAAGGGCACGCCCGACGAAGCGGCGGCCCGAGCGAAGTACCCGGCGCGCTTCAAGGCGCTCGACGACATCGGCGACTGAACGCGGTCTTCATCGTCGTTTGCCTTCATCCTCTGGCTTCTCCAGCGGCCTGCTCCCTCTTCGGCGCTTGCTTATTGCTGGGCGCGCGGCGCGGGCGCCTGGGGTCTCATTTCGGCGAAGGCAGGGCAAGAGAGCGAGACCGTGACGGCAAGAATCAATTCCACGTCCCGCTCCTGGTGGCCCCGAGGCGACGATCATCGCCGAGTTCGCGAAGAAGCGTGTTCGGCCACTGTGACGCAGGGAGCCGGCGAGGGCGGCGAACACGCCTCGAATAACGGCCCACGCCGAGCAGGTTGTGCGCTATCGGCACGGCGCAATGCGCCACTTCGCCCTGCTCGCCCTTCTGTTCGCCACGTCCTGCGTGAAACGGATCCCGCCCGAGAGGCTCGAGCTGTGGATGGCGCGCAGCGAGTCGGCGTGGACGGCGATGAAGGACGACGGCCAGCCGGTGCCGTCAATCGACAGGCCCTTCGTGCAGGCTGGCATGGGCACGTCGAAGTCGATCGTCTTCGTGGTGGTGCCGGGCGTGTCGGGAGCGGTACCGACGCTCTTGAAGCTGGAGTCGATCGACGACGGCCGGGTCGCTGCGGCGGCGTACACGGCGAACGAGCAGCGCGTCGGCGACACGCGCCGGCTCGAGCTGGGTGGGCTGCAGCCCAACTCGCGGTACCGCGCCACCTTCAAGGCGGGCGACGAAGAAATGATCGCGGAATCGCGCACGGCTCCCGAGAAGTCAGAGGCGACCAGCGTGCTGCTGGCCAGCTGCAACGAGCCCTGGAGCCACGCGCGGCCCGACAAGGTCACCGCCGGTGTCGCCGCGTCGCCCGTGACTGCGCTTCGCAACCTCGACCTGCGGGCCCGTGGCCTGATGCCCGTCGAGCTGAGCCGCACCGGCGAGAGCTTGAAGTTCGATCGCCCCTCGTTTCTTCTCGCGCTGGGTGACCAGGCCTACGTCGATGCCGAGCCGCTTGAACCGGGCTCGCTGGCGCTCTTCGGAGGGCCGCGCTCTGACGCGCTGCGCGTCGAGGCAAGTACGAAGTGGGCCGAGGCGCTGCGGCGCATCTACCGGATGCACTTCCTCGTCCCAAGCTTTCACCGGACGCTGTCGAGCCTGCCGTCGGCAATGGTCTGGGACGATCACGAGATCCGCGATGGGTGGGGCAGCCAGCGCGACGAACAAGGCTTCCTGCCGAACAGCGGCGACCCGTGGCTCGACTACTTCTCTGCGGCGCGTGAAGCGACGTGGGCCTTCGAGGTGGCGCGCAACCCCAACGCCGGCGGCGCGGCGGTGACGGCTTTCGACCCGAGCCTTGACCGCGAGCTCGACACGTCTTTCTCCTGGGGCGATCGCCTGCAGGTGTTCCTGCTCGACACGCGAACCGCGCGGGGCCGGCCCGAAGGACGCGTGATGTCGGACGCGCAGCTGCAGCGGGTCAACGCGTGGCTTCTGCCGTGCGGTGTTCAGCCCAGCGTGTTTCTGCTGGGCATCCCCGTGCCGCTGTCGGTGGATCACGAGAACGTGATCAGCACCGCGGGCAAGACGCTGGCGTCCGAGCTGGACGACGACATCAACGACGGCTGGTGGGCGACGGGGCCGGCGATCGCGACGCGCGAACGGTTGGAGACGGCGATCATCGAGCACTCGGGCCGCTGCCCGGACGACCGGGTGATCCTCGTCAGCGGCGACGTTCACGAGTCCGGGCTTATCGCGCTGTCTCGCGGGGGCAGGACGTTCGCGTACGAGGTCATCTCTTCCGGGATCGCGAGCATGGTGTTCGACGGCCCGCTGTCGCGCGCGTTTCTCGCGGCGCGCACCGAGTACCTCGCCAAGAGCGACACGGGCGTCGTCTACAGCGGCATCGGCCGGGTCTCGACGGGCTCTGCTTTCGCCGAGCTCTTCTTCGAGTTCCCCGACAAGGGGTCTCCGAAGGCGCGCGTGCTCTTCTATTCGTCGTCGGCGGGGACGACCTTGACCAACCTCGGCACCACCCTGGGCGGCACGACGTGGAAGGCCGACACGACGGGCGTGGTGCAGCTGAGCGCGGGCGGGCAGATTACCGGGCCGGCGATCGAGCTGGACTACGGCATCGCTCCGCCGAGATCTTCGGACTACCAGCTGACGCCGGCGGTGACCCGCTGTTCGGCCGAGGCTTTGATTTCGGATCTGGCCACCGACTGGTCGACGGTGTTCGCCACGCCGCGCGCCTGCCGGTAAAAAACCAGGCCGCGTGGCCCGGAAATGCTGGGGTAATTCCCGAGGAATCGTCCAGCGCCTTGCCAATTGCAGCAGAGGCGGCCGGCGAAGCCTCACCGACAATCCAGCATGTCCTACCAAATTCGCCGTGGAGACACCCTTGGCCAGCTGGCCGCCCGGTTCCACACGACGGTGAAGGCGCTGGCGAACCTCAACGGGATCAAGAACGTCGACCTGATCTACGCGGGCGCGCAGCTGCGGATCCCCGACGGGTTCGATCGTCCGAGCAAGGGCGGGAAGCCGTCGTCGAGCGGCGGCGGTTCGAGCCCCGCTCCGACAGGCCAGACGCAGGGGCCTTCGGGGCCGGCTCCGACGGGCAAGGGCGCGGGCGTGACGGAAGCCCAGCTGCTCAGGATCATGCCGAACCTCGGCTCGGAGAAGGCGCGCCAGTACCTGCCCTTCTTGAACCAGGCGATGGCCGAACAGGGCATCACCACCGAGCCGCGAAAGGAGATGTTCCTCGCGCAGCTCGCGCACGAGTCGGGCGGCCTTCGCTACATGGAAGAGATCGCGTCGGGCGCGGCGTACGAGGGCCGCAAGGACCTGGGCAACACGCAGCCGGGCGACGGCCGCCGCTACAAGGGCCGGGGTCCGATTCAGCTGACCGGCCGCGCGAACTACCGCGAGGTGGGCAAGGCGCTGGGGCTGGATCTCGAACGGCACCCGGAGATCGCGGCGCGCCCCGAAGTCGGCTTCCGCATCGCGGCGTACTTCTGGAAGTCGCGCGGCCTGAACGCGCTGGCCGACCAGGGCAACTTCCGCGAAGTCACCCGCCGCATCAACGGGGGCTACAACGGCCTGGCGGATCGCGAGCTGTACTGGGCCCGCGCACGCGCAGCGATCTGAGGTCGCCTCGGAATCGGCGCGACTGTCGCAGCGAGAAGGAAAGCTGCCGAAGCAGCCGGCTTTCAGTCGAGCAGGTGTTCGTCGATCAGGCATTCGCTCGAGATTCCGATTTCGTCCTGAAAGTGAATCTGCCCGAGGACCTTGCGATCGTCCCAGTCACCACTGGCGGACTCTTGCCGCGTCTGTGGCCGGGAGTGATCGTGGTTGTCATGCTCCCTCATTGAGCAAGGCGCAGGCCCGCCGACGTCCACAGCGATTGTGCGCGGTTGCCCACCGGCCGTAGGCTGCGCCCTTGTCGGGTCGAGCCGACAACCGACATCCCATCGTGCGCGGCCGATTTTTCACAACAAATGCATGGTTCTGGGTCCCTGATTCGACCCAGTTACCGCACCAGCGGCGCGCGCCGACTTCTCTGACGTGAACATCGAACTCATTGGACTGACGGCCCTGTTCGCGGCCGGCCTCATCCTGGCGTTGCTATTTCTGCGCTCGCGCGCGAAGCGGGAAGAACGCGACGCGGCGACGCTGGCCCAGGCAAAGGCTGAAAATCGGCACCTCCCGTCGACCCTTCACCCCGTCATCGATCCAGACATCTGCATGGGCAGCCTCTCGTGCCTGAAGGTCTGCCCCGAGGGCGACATTCTGGGCGTCATCGACGGCAAGGCAGCGCTGATCGACGCGTCTGCGTGCATCGGCCACGGCAAGTGCGCCAGCGAGTGTCCAGTCGACGCGATCAAGCTCGTCTTCGGCACCAGCGAGCGCGGGCAAGACCTGCCCGAGGTCGACGAGTACTTTCAGACGAACCGCCCCGGCCTGCACATCGTCGGAGAGCTGGGCGGCATGGGCCTCATCAAGAACGCGCTCACCCAGGGCCTGCAGGTCGCGACGCACCTGAAGGGCGCCCTGCAGGGGACGAAGACGCTGAAGGGTCAGGTCGACGTCGCCATCGTCGGCGCCGGCCCCGCCGGGCTCGCCACGGCGCTCGGCCTCAAGAAGGAAGGCATCGCCTTCCGCGTGCTCGAGCAGGACACGGTGGGCGGCACGGTCGCCCACTACCCGCGGCAGAAAGTGGTGATGACCGAGAAGGTGGTGCTGCCCTTCGTCGGCAAGTTCGGGCGCGAGCTGATCTCGAAGGAACAGCTGATCGCCGGGTGGAAGCACGCCATCGCGACCGCCAAGCTGAAGATCGAAGAAGGCGTCGCGGTGACGGGGGTGTCGGGGCAAGACGGTGGGTTTCTCGTCACCACCAACAAGGGCATCGTCAGCGCGAAGAAGGTCGTGCTGGCGATTGGGCGGCGCGGCACGCCCCGGAAGCTCGGCGTCCCCGGCGAAGATCTGCCCAACGTCACCTACCGGCTGATCGACCCCCAACAGTACGAAGGGTCGAAGGTGCTGATCGTCGGCGGCAGCGACTCGGCGCTCGAGGCGGCGATGATGATCGCCGAAGAGACCGACGCCAAGGTGACCTTGAGCTATCGGCAGGAAGCGTTTGGCCGCGGACGCGAAGCCAACAAGCGCAAGTTCAAGGAGCTGGTCGAGGCAGGCAAGATTCGCGCGCTGATGCAGTCGAAGGTGCTGGAAGTGAGCCCGACGTGGGTGAAGCTCGAGTACCAGGGCCGCACCGGGAAGATGTCGAACGACTTCGTCATCGCCTGCCTCGGTGGCGAGCTGCCGGCCGAGTTCCTGAAGAACAGCGGCGTGACGATGCGGCGGCTGCACGGCGAAGAGCTCGTGGCGCGCGCCGGCCGCGGCAGCGCCAAGCGCACCGAGCTCGAGAAGTCGCAGCGCCGCTTCGCCCAGGTCCTCTTCGTGATCGGCGCCACCATCGTCCTGCTGTTGACGCTGAAGGGGTGGACCTACTACCGGCTGCCCGCAGCAGACCGCGTGAAGGATGTGGCGCACGCTGCCCTGAGGCCGTCCGGCGTCTGGGGCCACGGCGTCGGCATCGTCGCGACCCTCTTCATGATGTCGAACTTCCTCTACGCCGCGCGCAAGCGCTGGCAGTCGCTGACCTCCGTGGGCGACATCCGCAAGTGGCTAACTTTCCACCAGTTCGTCGGCTTCATGAGCCCGCTGGTGATCGCGTTTCACGCGACCTTCAAGAGCAACAACGCCCTCGCGTCGGCGACCACGCTCTCGCTGGCGGTCGTGGTCGCCACTGGCGTGGTCGGCCGCTTCTTTCTCAGGCTGATCCCGACGGTCGAAGGAAAGACCAGCTCGAAGGGCGAGGTGATCGCCCGCTGGGAAAAGATGAAGGCGCGGATGTCAGAAAAGATCGAAGACAAGACCGAGATCACCGACGTTCGGAAGGTGAAGGACGTGCTTTCCCTCGCCACCGACGCCGTCGGCACGTCGCTGCTCAAGTTCCTGGTGACGATGCCTTTTCGACAGGCGCGCGATCGCTTCGCGCTCGGTGCGCTGGCAGTCGAGTTCCCGTCGAGCGCGCACTACCGCGAGTTCAAGCACTCGTTCGCAGAGCTGCGCGAGCTACAGAGCCAGGCCACGTTCTACTCGGCGCTGCGAAAGCTGATGTCGGCGTGGCGGGTGTTCCACGTCGTCCTCGCCATTCTGCTGGTGGTGATGATCACGGCCCACATCGGCGTCTCGCTGTACCTCGGCTACACGTGGATCGCGAAGTGAGGTTCGCAGCGGTCGCGCTCGCACTGACCGCCAGCGCGGCCGCCGCCGACATCTTCTCGCCCGGCGACCTCGCGAAGGCCCACTCGAGCCTCGAGGGCATCTCGCAGTGCACCAAGTGCCACCCGCCCGGAGGCCAGCTGTCGCAAGAGCGCTGCCTCGACTGCCACCTCGAGCTGAAGCCCCGGGTCGAGAAGGGGCTCGGTTTCCACGGCCACATCGCCAGCGACAAGCGCGCCTGCGAGACGTGCCACGCGGATCACCGCGGCCGGGCTTTCGAGATGATCGACTGGGGCACAGGCGGAAAGAAGGGCTTCGACCACAAGCGCACGGCGTGGCCGCTGGAAGGGAAGCATGCGCCGCTCGCGTGCGACGATTGCCACCAGCGCCGCCGCATCCTGAGCGCCACCATCTTGAAGCTGCTCGAGAAGAACCCCGACCGGAGAACCCAGCTCGGGGTGAGCAAGGAATGCCGCGGCTGCCACTTCGACGACCACCGGGCCCAGGTCGGCGAAGACTGCGCGGCCTGCCACGACGCCAAGGCGTGGAAGCCCGCGCCCGACTTCGATCACGCCGAGACGGACTACCCGCTGAAGGGCAAGCACGTGAAGGTGAAGTGCGGCGGCTGCCACCCGACCCTCAAGGACGACGGCACGCCGAAGTCCGCGTTCCCGGCGCCGGTGTCTGAAACGTTTCTCAAATTCAGCCCCATCGACAGCCGCACCTGTACGGACTGCCACAAAGACTTCCACGACGGGAAGCTGGGGCCGCGGTGCCAGACCTGCCACACCGTCGAGGGCTGGAAGATCATCCGCAACGCTGGCGCCGAGCGCGCCTTCCACGACAAGACGCGCTACCCGCTGAAGGGCGAGCACCTGGACGTCGATTGCAAGTCGTGCCACGGCCCGTTTCCCGGCCAGCGGGCGAAGTTCAAGGGCCTGAAGTTCGATCAGTGCACCGCCTGCCACGCCGACGCACACGAAGGCCAGCTGGCCGACCCCAGGACCAGGGCCCTTCCCGACTGTGAGGGCTGCCATTCGGTCGACGGGTTCAAGCCTGCGCGGTACACGACGATCGAGCACCAGAAAACGCGCTTCCCGCTCGAAGGGGCGCACCAGGTGGCCCCGTGCAACCTGTGCCACCTGAAGACCCCCGCCCTGCTCGACCGCGTGCCGAAGGCGCTGCGGCAGGAGCTCAAGAAGAAGAAGCGGCCCGAGCTCTTCAGCTCGATCGCGTTCGAGACGAAGGTTGCGCTCGACCGCTGCGACAGCTGCCACGCCGACGTGCACCAGGGCCAGCTCGACGCGAAGCCCTGCCACAGCTGCCACCAGCCGGCCTCGTTCAAGAAGGTGGCGCTCAACCACGATCGCGACACCCGGTACCCGCTGACGGGGAAGCACGCCGCGCTCGCGTGCACGAAGTGCCACGGCGCACCTTCGCCCGACAAGCCCGTGCAGTACCGGCCGCTGGCGATGACCTGCGCAGGCTGCCACGCCGATGTGCATGTGGGTCAGCTGGCCCAGAAGCCGGGCACGCCCACCGACTGCGAGCAGTGCCACGACACGAAGGAATGGAAGCAGACGAAGTTCGTGCACGCGCCGCCGTTCACCGAGTACCTGCTCGACGGAAAGCACGCCCAGGTGTCGTGTGAGGGCTGCCACAAGAAGGTGGCTGTCGGGCAGGGCCTCACTGCCGTGCGCTACGTGCCGCTGCCTTCGACCTGCGAGGGCTGCCACTCGGACTTTCACCAGGGCGCGTTCGAGGGGTTCGAGCCTTGAGGGCGCTGCTGCTGCTCGCGCTGTTGACCGCGGCGCCCGCGAAGGCGCCCAGGCCCGCTCCGAGGCGGGCGGCGGCCGACGCGGGCGTGGCGGCGCCCGATGCGCCACGAGCGGCGGCGTTGAAACCTTCGCCCCAAAGCCACGGCGCGATGGCGGGCACGAAGTGCGGCGCGTGTCACATCACCGCAGCGTGGACGGACGTCCGCTTCAACCACGACCGCACGGGCTTCCCCCTGCTGGGGGCGCACACCGCGACCGCGTGCAAGGGCTGCCATGGCGACGACTTTCAGCGGCCATTGCCGACGACCTGCAGCGGCTGCCACCGCGACGTGCACGCAGGCGACCTGGGGATGCGCTGCGAGGGGTGCCACGACTCGGCCTCGTGGGCCTCGAAGTTCGAGGCCGACGCGCACCGGCGCACCGCGTTTCCGCTGGTGGGCGCGCACGCCGCCCTGCCGTGCACCGAGTGCCACGGGCAGGCGTCGGCGCGGAAGTTCTCGCGGGCGGCGGTCGAGTGCATCGCGTGCCACCAGGCCGACGTCGATCGAACGCGGGGCACGGCCATCGACCATGCGGCGCTCGGGTTCACCGACAGCTGCCGCAGCTGCCACCAGGCCTATCGCTTCAAGCCGGCGCTGTTCCCCGATCACGACCGGCGCTGCTACCTCGTCTCGGTGGGCGCGCACGCGGGTATTCCCTGCCTCGGGTGCCACGATGGGTTTCCCCCGACGCCTGCTCCAGCGGGCACCTGCAGCACGCGCACCATTGCCTGCACCGCCTGCCATTCGTGCACTGGGCCCGGCGGGGCAACGGCCACCGACGCCCGCCACGCCCCGCCCGCGACGCTCGCGGCGGTGCCCGGGTACGCGTGCGCCGAGCGGCGTTGCTACGGGTGCCACAAAGAGGTGACGGGGCCTTGAGAGCCGCGGCGCTGATCGCGGTGCTGATCGCTTCGGCGGGGCTGGCAAAGCCAAGGCCTGCCGCCAGGGTTCCCCGTGCGCGGACGACCAGCGTGAAGCCCGACCCCGTGGTGGCGAGCCCGCAGGGCCCGGGGCGGGTGACGTTTGCCACCGCGACCACGGCGTACGTCGATCGCGGAACCGCAGACGGCGTGAAGATCGGCGCCGGGCTCACCGTGACGCGCGCAGGGCGGTTGGTGGGGCGTTGCACGATCACCGCCGCCTCGGATCGCTGGGCGACCTGCGCGGTCGAAGGCATGAAGGCCGGCGACAAGGTCGCGATCGACCGCGTCGCCGAGAAGCCTGCGGCAGTTCTGGCTGCGGTGCCCGACGCCGAGGCGCTGCGGGCGCAGCGGGAAGCGCTCGAGGCCCAGCCTCTGGCGGTGGTTGAGTTCGGGCGCGGCGCGGGCGGCCTGCTCAGCGCCGATCGCCGTTTGGCGGCGGTCGCGATCTCGCACACCAGCTGGTTCGACTTCACCGCGGCCCGGCGCCCGTTCGACGTGCAGCGCGTCGACGTCGGCGTCTACGACGTGCAGATCTGGCGAGGGCTTCACGCTTCGGCGGATCTGACGGTGCTCAACTACAGCCGGCGTCCGGGAGACCACCGCACGGTGCAGGGCGGCACGGTGCTGCTCGTGCGGCAGCTGGAGCTCTCGTTTCACACCCCATCCGTGCCCTGGATCGCCCAGGTGGGCCGCACGTGGACCCGGCACACGCCAGGGCTGTTGATGGTCGACGGCGCGCAGGCTGCGTGGCGCAACGCAAACAGCTCGCTCGAGGTCGGCGCGTACGGGGGCCTGCTGCCCGAGCCCGTGGGGCTGGGAGTGACGACGCGGCGTTGGGGAGCCGGGGCCTATGCCTATGGGCGGATCACCTCGGGCTCATCCGTGGTGCAGCTCGAGGGGCGCGCGGGCTGGGCGTCGGCGGCGAGCGTTCCAGGTCGCCTCGAGCTTGCAGGCGCCGTGGACGCCTGGCTCACCCGCACCTTCGACGCGCACCTCTCGTTCGAGCTCGGCCTGCTCGCGGCGACGGCAGTGGGCTTCGTCGACGCCGCGCGGCTCGACTTTGGGTGGCGCCCGAGCGAGCGGGTACGGGTCTTCGCGTCTGGCCGGTACCAGGGCACGGTTGCGTCTGACGTGCTCGAGCTCGGCGTCGCCGCACCTGGCGGCCACCGGGCCGTGCGCGGTGAGGCGGGGGCGACGGTCGAGTTGGCGCCCCCCCTGTGGCTCGCCGTCAGCGGCGGCCTCGCCGACGACCTGTCGACCGGCCTCTTGCAGGCCTCGTTCGGCCCGGAGCTGACCCTGCCGCGGCTGCTGCCCGCGACGGCGCTGACGCTGGGCTACCGCGAGGAGCTCGGCTGGCTGCGCGGACGCAGCGGGTGGGCGCAGGCGACGGTGACGCCCGGGTCAAGGTTGCGGGTGCTGCTGCGCGGCGGCTGGTTCCAGCAGCAGAGCGAGCCCGGCGACGAAGGGCTCGCCGGCCACGAGGTCAGCGGAGCGCTGATGGTGGACCTCTCGATCACGCGGTGGCTTTGGCTGCGTGGCACGGTGGCCGGCCGCGGCCAGCTGGGCAGCGCCGACCGGGGGGATGGCGCTCCGGCGAACCTCAACGCGATGATTCAGGCAGGCGGGCAGCTGTGAGCTGCCTGCTTTCAGGGCGGCCCACCGACCTCATCAGGATGCCCATGATCCGGAAACCCACATTGTGGCTGTTGTGCGTCTTCCTGGCGGCGTCGTGCTCTTCGAACAGCGGGGGCAACCGGCCCCCGACGCCGATCACGGACAAGAACCACACCTTCTTCCCGATCACTCCGGGCAGCACCCATGCGCTCGACCGGCAGGGCCTCGCCATCGATGGGCCGATGACCTGCGAGAGCTGCCACCCGACGACGCTGCCGGGCGGAGAGGCGGACGCGGGAGTCGGGTTCGATCAGCCCCAGTGCATCAACTGCCACACCCACGAGAAGCCGATCACTGATCGCCTGCACCAGCGCGAGCCCCTGTATTCGTTCAACACCCGGGCGCCGGGCGCAGGCAGCCCGCAGAAGGGCTGTCTGAACTGCCACCCGGCAGGTGAGGCGATGGCGTACGACCACTTCGGCATCACCAACCAGTGCGCCGAGTGCCACGACATCGGCACCGCGTTCGCGGCGTTGCCGAAGCCGAACTTCACCCACCCGAACGTCGGCGCGTCCGACTGCGGCGGCTGCCACGTCACCACGACCTGGCTGGACGCGGGTCTGGCGCCAAACGACGCGCACGATCCGGCGCGTGACGTGACGGTCACCGCCCTGCAGCCGACGTGGGCCGGCACGTCGATCACCCGCGTCACGCCGCAGACACAGGTGCTGCCGATGATGATGAACCACTCGACGCTTCAGGTGCCGGCGGCGACGCTTTCGGCCTGCGGCAATTGCCATCAGGGCGCTGGCGAAGGCGCGTACTACCCGGGTTCGCTGCACTCGGCGCTCGCCAACCTCGATGGCGGCGTTCAGCCGTCCCAGTGCAACGAGTGTCACAAGCCTTCGATGCCCACGGGCTTCATCGGGCCTACCGCCACCGCACCCGCGCGTACTCCGGCCAGCGGCGAGATGAGGCATGAAGCGGTCGCGTGGCTCAATGGCGCCCCTGGCGCCGCGAAGCTCGCTGCGTTCGACTGCGCGGTGTGCCACGCGCCCCCCGACGAGCTGACCGCGTCGACGTGGGCCAACGACCGCACCCGAGCTGGCGCGCCGGCGAAGTTCCACGCTGCGCTGCGCACCGCGGGCAAGCCGCCGGTGGGCTCGTGCATCGACTGCCACGCGAACACCCGGCCCAACGGCGTGGTCACGGTTGCGCCGCTGAACATCGCGTTCGACCACGACGACCCGACGGCGCAGGGCGATTGCCAGAGCTGCCATGCGGCGAGCGCAGCCACGAACGCCTCGTGGGCGGGCGGCGTGTTCCACCCGGCAGGCTCGGCTGCACCGGCAACTTGCCTGCCCTGCCACGCGGCCGAACGCCCGGCGACGACGGCCGGGTGGATCAAGCCCAACTTCAGCGCTTCGCCTTTCGACTACGGCACCAACAGCGCGGGCATCGAGCACGGCGCCGGCCTCGATTGTGCGACGTGTCATGCGAACCCCGGCACCGGCGCCTGGGGCGGGACGCAGAACTGGGCAGGAGGCGCCTTCACGCACGGGCCGGCCACGCTGTCGGCGAGCACCTGCAGCCAGTGCCACACGACGCAGCGGCCGGATCTGCTGCCTGGGCTGGACGCGGGCACAGCCGCCACGCTGATCGGCTTCGACCACGCCGCAAACGGCACGGGCGATTGCTTCGGCTGCCATCAGGCGACGGTCACCGCCAACGCCTACGTCAACCTCTACAACCCGGCGACCGGCAAGCTGCCGAACGGCGACTGGAAGGGCGGGCAGCTGTACCCGGGCTCGGTGCTCGCGAGCTCGCCGGCGCAGAAGATTCAGGTGACGAGCTACGCGCTGACGAAGTCGGGGTCGATGATCACCGGCCTCACCTCGAGCAACGTGACGCTGTTCAACGCGATGCTGCATACGTCGTCGGTGCTGCCAGCGGCGCTCAACGCCGGCCCGAGCAATGCGCCCGAGTACACGAAGTGTTGGCACTGCCACACCAACACGAACGGCGTGGTGACGGCGTACAGCAACGGCAAGTACCACGCGTCGCTGACCAACTACCGCGCGACGCCCACCGGCGCCGTGGTTCCCTTCGGGCAGCCCACGAACCAGTGCCTCGACTGCCACGCGCAGATGCGCCCCCCGGGCATCGTCGAGAAGGCGGCGTCGACGCTCCAGCCGATGGATCACGGACAGGCGCTGGCGCAGATCGAGTGCGCGACGTGCCACCGCAGCCCGGGCACGAGCTGGGCCGACGGCGCCTACCACCCGAACCTCGGGGCGGCCGCCCCGGCCGACTGCACGGTGTGTCACTACCCGTTGATGGCAGACGCACCGAAGGCGGACGTGGCGGTGGCGACGACGTTCTCGATGAAGCACCGATCGCCGCAGATCACCTTCCAGGCTTGCCAGAACTGCCATTCTGCGGCGTTGGCGAAGGCAACGACGGCGCCCCTCGCGGCGCCGCTGTGGAAGACGGGCAACTACCACCCGGCGCTCACGGCGCAGCCCGCCGCGTGTGTCGACTGTCATGCCATCTCGGATCCGACGACCTTCACTGCCAGCAGCGTGCAGTACCCGCTGCTCGCCGGAGCCACCGCGACGAACAAGCAGCAGTACATGAACCACGCGTCGGGCGCCGTGGCGGGCAAGGACTGTGTGACGTGCCACGCAAGCGACGCGAAGAAGGTGGGCGCGGCGTGGAGCAAGGCCACCTCATTCCACGCCGCGGTGACGAACCCGGCGACCTGCCGTGAGTGCCACGGCACGACGAACGGCGGCGGCGCGGTGATCGGCACCAACAACAACCTGCCGCTGGGGCTGACCACCACCACGACCGTGACCACCGCGAGCGCGGCCACCGGCGTGTCGGGCGTGCGCGATCAGATAAGCCACGCGGACCTCAACGTCAGCGGCCGCGACTGCGCGGCATGCCACACGCAGAAAGGGCCGTCGTCTGCCGCGGGTCTGCAGGGCAAAGAATGGGCGCAGGCGAAGTTCCACGTGAACTTCAACGGCACGACGCCACTGATCTCGAACGGCACGACCGCGCGGTGCAGCACCTGCCACCTCAATGTGAAGCCGGGCGCAGGCTACACACTGCAGAACCACAGCGCCTACACCGCGGCCTCGGGCACCACCGACTGCAGCGCGTGCCATTCGTATCCGGGGACTGGCACCGTCGCCGCGGGCAACTGGCTCGGCGCGGTGGGGGGCGTGCCGACGTTCATCCCTGTGGGCGGCTTCACGATCCCCGTGCCGCCGGCCACCACCGCGACCGTGCAGTCGGGGATCGCGAACCTGCCCCACCCCACCGTCGGAGTGCAGGCCTGCACGGCGTGTCACACCACAGCGGCGGGCGGGAAGAACGCGATTGGCTACGACCACAAGTCGACGCTGATCAACGCCAACTGCAACTCGTGTCACGAGACGGGGAGCAACCTGATCGGCACCCCGTGGAACAACTCGACCACCACCGCGGGCGGGGCGGGCGACACCCGGCCGTACACGATCAACTCGCTGGTTCCGACTTTCAAGAACAACAACAAGTCGCTGGCCAACAACAAGCACTTCTTCCCCATCAATTGCTACGAGTGCCACCGCGCGCCCACCACGGGCAACGCACTGGTGACGACGGGCGCCGCGTACACCGCGGTGTGGAGGTTCAAGCACTCGGAGGGTGCACCGATGACCAAGCCCTCGACCTGCAACACCTGCCACAACTTCGGGATCCCGAAGTAGCGCCAAGGTTCAGGACTTCTTGAAGAGCCGCTGCACGACGACGAAGAACAGCGGCACGAAGAAGAGCCCCAGCAGCGTGCCGAGGATCATGCCACCCAGCACGCCGGTGCCGATCGCGCGCTGGGCCCCTGAGCCGGCGCCGGTGGCGATCGCCAGGGGCAACACGCCGAGGCCGAACGCCAGCGACGTCATCAGAATCGGGCGAAGGCGCGAACGGACGGCGGCGAGCGTGCCGTCGATCAGCTCCATGCCCTTCTCGACGTTCTATTTCGCGAACTCGACGATCAGAATCGCGTTCTTGCTCGAGAGCCCGACCGTCGTGAGCATGGCGACCTGGAAATACACGTCGCGCGCTCCATGCCGCGAAGCATGCTCGCCAGCACGGTGCCCAGGATCCCCAGCGGAGCGACGAGGAGCACCGACGTCGGAATCGACCAGCTCTCGTAAATCGCGGCCAGACACAGAAAGACGATCAGCAGCGACAGCGTGTAGAGCAGCGGCGTCTGCGCACCGGCCGCACGCTCTTGAAAAGACTGCCCTGTCCACTCCAGGTTCATGCTGCCGGGCAGCTTCGCCACCAGCCTCTCGACCTCCATCATCGCGTCACCCGAGCTGACGCCGGGCGCCCGCTGGCCGTTGATCTCCATCGCGGGCACGCCGTCGTAGCGCTCGAGCCGCGGCGAGCCAGAGCCCCAACGCGAGCTGGCGAAGCTGCTGAACGGAACCATCTCGCCTTCGCGGTTGCGCACCGACCAGCGGTTGAAGTCTTCACCCGGCCACGGTCGATGAAGTCGTCGATGTACTGCCCGCCCCACGCGGTCGAGAGCGCGGCGTTGATGTCGGCGGATGACAGCCCGAAGGCACCCGCCCTTGCGGCGTCGATGTCGATGCGGAACTGCGGCGTGTCTTCCTGCCCGTTGGGGCGGACGTTCGCGAGGAGCTTGCTCTGCGCGGCCTCACCGAGGAACTGATCGCGCGCGGCGGTGAGCGCCTCGGGCCCTGCCCGCGGATGTCCTTCAAATAGAAGACGAAGCCCGTCGAGTTGCCGAGCTCGGGCACCCATGAAGCGCATGCGGCGCGAAAGAATTCCACGCACCGCCTTCTGGTAGCCGCTGTTGCCCTGATCGAACTTGCGGTTGAACCAGCCGAAGAAGCCTGTCTCTTTCGCGTGGTGGCCTTTCGGAATTGGCTTCAGCATCGTCGCGCAGAGCGCGGGCGTGAGGATCACGGCGACCAGCACCGAGAGCGCCATCGACGCGACGATGGTGGCCGAGAATTGGCGGTAGATGAAGCCGGTCGCTCCGTCGAGGAAGGCCATCGGGATGAAGACTGCCGAGAGGACGAGGCCGATGCCGACGAGCGCTCCGGTGATCTGATCCATCGACTTGCGCGTCGCTTCCAGCGGCGACAGGCCTTCTTCTGCCATCAAGCGTTCGACGTTCTCGACCACGACGATCGCGTCGTCGACCAGCAGGCCGATGGCGAGCACCATCACGAATCACGAGGATCAAGAACGGCGTCGGGCCGGGTCAGGTCATTTCCGACGCGACGTCACGGCTGACCTATCGAAGGGGTGCTCGAGGCCCTGATGCGCGCAGGCAGAGTCCCGCAACGGTGAAGGTCTACGAAGGCGCGGTGGTGCTCTGCTCGGCGCCTTGCGCCGGCGGCGCTTTCGTCTGTACTGCGTCGACCCTGACCGACGGCCCGCACGCGCTGGTGGTTCGCCAGATCGACGCCGCTGGCAACGTCAGCGTCGCGACCGACGCGGTCAACCTCACCATCGACACCCTCGCCCCGCTCGATCCCGCGGTCACCGCGCCTGTTGCCGGTTCGTCCACGTCGGACACCACCCCCGCGGTGGCCGGCACCTGCGAGACCAACGCGACGGTGAAGGTCTACGAGGGCGTCACCCTGCTGTGCACGACGGTCTGCACGGGTGGCATCTTCAGCTGCGACAGCGCGCTGCTCAGCGACGCAAGCCACACCCTCGTCGCCCGGCAAACGGACCCCGCGAGCAACGTCAGCCCGATCAGCGCAGGGCACACCTTCATCGTCGACAGCACTCTGCCCGACGCTCCGGTGATCCTCTCGCCGACCTTTGCCTTCACCTCTGACGCGGCCCCGACGGTGTCGGGCAGCTGCGAGACGGGCGCGACGGTCAAGGTCTACGACTCCGCAACGGCAGTCTGCACCACCCCCTGCGTCGCAGGCGCCTTCAGCTGCGTCGTTACGACGCTGTCGGAAGGGGTCCACACCCTGGTGGCCCGCCAGAGCGACGTCGCCGGCAACCCGTCGAGCAACAGCAACGCGAAGCTGTTCACCGTCGACCACACCGCCCCCACGGCGGCAGTGATTCTCTCGCCGCTGGAAGGCGCGTCGACCTCTGAGACTGCGCCGTCGTTGGCCGGCCGCTGCGAGCCCTTCGCGAACGTGAAGGTGATGGAAGGGGTCTCCGTGCTCTGCGACCTCACCTGCCAGGCAAGCGGCTTGTTCATCTGCGATCTGCCGGTGCTCGCCGCCGGCCCGCACACGATGGTCGTGCAGCAGACTGACCAGGCCAACAATACGGCCCCGGCAAGCCAGCCGCGCAGCTTCTCTATCGACACTGCGTCTCCGGGTGCGGCGAGCATGATGTCGCCGAGGGCCGGTGCGTCCTTGAAGTCGTCGACCCCGGCCTTCTCCGGCAGCTGCGAGACCGGCGCGATGGTGAGCGTGTACGAAGGCACCACGCGGCTTTGCGAAGCGCTGTGCTCAGCGGGCGCGTACGTCTGCACCAGCCTGACCCTGGCCGATGGCATCCACACGGTCACAGTCAAGCAGGTGGACTCGGCGGGCAACGCGAGCACCAGCACGGCGAGCCGGTCGTTCGTGATCGACACCGTGGCTCCTGAGGCGGTGGTGATCGCCACCCCGGCGCAGGCGGCAGTGATCAACGCGTCGGTGGTGACCGTGTCGGGCAGCTGCGAGAGCCAGGCGATGGTCAGTGTCCACGAAGGCGCAGCGCTGCGGTGCGAGAGCGCGTGCGTCGCAGGCCAGTTCAGCTGCGACACCGAGCCGCTGACGGACGGCACCCATGTGCTGGTGGCCCAGCAGACGGATGCGGCGGGCAACGCGAGCCCCGACACTGCTCCGCGGACGTTCAGGGTCGACACCGGGGCTCCGGGCGCGCCGATGGTCCTGGCGCCGGTGGAAGGCGCCCAGCTGTCGGACGCCCAGCCGAGCATCTCGGGCACTTGCGAGACGGGCGCCTCGGTGCGCGTCTTCGAAGGGACGACGGGGCTCTGCGTGACGACCTGCGTGAACGGGGTGTTCAGCTGCTCAGCCTTGCTGAGCCAGGGCAAACACACGGTGATCGCGAAGCAGACGGATGTCGCGGGCAACCTCAGCGCGGCCAGCGCGGCGCGCAGCTTCACGGTCGACACCCTGGCCCCCGCTACCCCGGTGGTCAGCTCGCCAGCCAGCGCAGCGCAGAACTTCGACTCGAGCACGGTGTTCGCGGGCAGCGCTGAGCCGGGCAGCACGGTGACGGTCACTGTCAATGGGAACACGGCCTGCAGCGCAGTGTCCGACGCGCAGGGCCGGTGGACCTGCACCGCGACGCTCAGCTCGGGAAGCCAGTCGGTGACTGCCATCGCGGTCGACCTGGCGAGCAACGCCTCGAGCAACTCCGCGCCGGTGCTCTACAACCAGATGATCGCGATTGTGGCCCCGGCGATCACCTCGCCCGCCAACGGAACCACCGAGGCGAATGGTCCCCAGATCACCGTCGCTGGTACGGCACAGGCAGGCAGCGTGGTGGTGATTCGCGACGACAACGGCGTCGAAGTCTGCACGGCGACCGCAGATCAGACCGGACACTTCGAGTGCACCGGGACGACGTCAGGAGGACAACGCACGCTCACCGCCACCTCGACCTTCAAGGGCTTCAAGAGCGAGTCGCAGCCCTCGGCCACCAAGGTGCTCACCGGATCCTCGTTCTCAGGCGGCGGCTGCTCTGCGGCGCCGACGAACGGGCCGAACTGGATGCTGCTCTTCGCCGCCGCGCTGTTCCTGGCCCGGAAGGCCACGGCCTCGAAGAAGCGCGTCGTGCCGGCGCGCATCAAATAGCGAGAAAGGTCTACGACTCCGGGCCGGCGCTGCTGTCATCAGCGGCGCTCCCCGGGGTCTAAAGGGTGGTCGGCAGCGGTTGAGGAGGAGGCGGCGGCGAGGCCCCCTGGTCGAGCGCTGCTTTGCAGTGAGTACGAGTCAGTCGAAAGGCGCGGTCGGAGCCGTGGTTCCAGGCTGCGGTGCTGTTGGCAACAACTTCGGAGGCGGGGCAGTTGGTTTCGAGAGCAAGGCGCGTCACCACGACCTGGAGCAGCGCACGCTCTCCTGAGTCTTTGGTCTCGGCACACTTCGCGCCGACGATCGTCAGGTCCCGCCTCACGCTGTCGATCGTTGGAGTGCAAACGAACGATCGTCCCCCGTTGACAGCGGTCATCTCATCGCGAAGCTCTTTGCCCGACCGCGAGACCCTGCGTGTCGTTGGCAGGGCAACCGGTGAGCTGCGCAACTTCCTGAGCGGCGAACACCGCGCCCAGTGGTGGGCGTTGCGGCGCTCGGGGCCAGCCGCTGCAGGCCGCGATTCTTCGGCTATTCAGTGGCGCTCCCCGGACTCGAACCGGGACGCGGGGTCAGCCGCAGCGGATTTTGAGTCCGCCTCGTCTACCAGTTTCGACAGAGCGCCTTGAGGGTCGGCTATACAACAGGTCAGCGGGGGGAGGACGACGAAGATGCACGTCGTCTGACTTTGTTGGTAAAGCCGCGCGGCCATGATCAACCTCGTGCTCTCACTCACCATCGGCCTCGGCATCGCGCTGTTGATTCGGCTCGGCTTCGACTTCCCGTGGGTTGCCGCCATCATCCCCGGCACCATCGGCTTCATTGCCGCCTTCATCCTCCTCGGCCGCCGGATCTTCGTGAAGATCCAGGCGATCAACAGCGAAGTGCAGAAAGAGCTGCAAGCGATGCCGCCCAACCCGCGCGAGCAGAAGCTCAAGATCGAAAAGGCGGTGAAGCTGCTCCAGACCGCTCTCGCCTTCGAGCGGTGGCAGTTCCTCGTCGGCGCCGAGATTCACGGCCAGATCGGCATCATCAAGTACATGGTGAAGGACACCGAGGGCGCCCTGCCCGAGCTCGCGAAGGCGAACCCGCGCAACTACCTCGCCCAGGCGATGCTCGGCGCCCTCGCCTTTCAGCGAAAGGACTACCCCGCGATGGAAAAGCGGTTCGAGAACGCTGTCAGCCACGGGAAGAAGGAAGGCCTGATGTGGGCCGCGTACGCGTGGTGCCTGCTGCAGATCAAAGAGAAGGACAAGGCGATCAAAGTCTTCGCCCGCGCCGTCGCGCAGAACCCTTCCGACGAGAAGCTCAAGGGCGCGCTCACCGCGCTGCAGAACGACAAGAAGCTCAAGATGAAGGCGTGGGAGCCCGGGTGGTGGCAGCTGGGCCTCGAAGCGCCTCCGATGCAGCAGCCCGTCTTCGCGGGCGGCGGCCGGCAGATGCGATTTCGCCGCTGATCGACGATGGACGAGACGCCCTCCGAGCAGCTGGGGAAGTACACCCTCGATCGGCGAATCGCGTACGGAGGAATGGCCGAGATCTTTCTCGCCACCGACGACCTCGGCCGGCAATGCGTGATCAAGCGCATGCTGCCGAACCTGCAGGTCGACTCACAGTTCGCCCGCATGTTCCTCGACGAGGCCAAGCTCGTCGTTCAGCTCAACCACCCGCAGATCGCGCAGGTCTACGACTTCGGCGAGGACAAGGGCGTGCTGTACCTCGCGATGGAGTGGGTCGACGGCACCAACCTTCGCGCCATCGTGAAGGACTTCGCACGGCGCAACATCAAGATCCCCGTCGAGTACTGCGCCCGGCTCGTCTCGCAGGCCGCGCTGGCCCTCGGCTACGCGCACCGTGCCTCGGGCATCGACGGCAAGCCGCTGAAGATCATCCACCGCGATGTCAGCCCGCAGAACATCCTGCTCGGCCACAAGGGCCAGGTGAAGCTGATCGACTTCGGCGTCGCGAAGGCCACCTCGGCCACGCAGCACACCGAAGTCGGAATGATCAAAGGCAAGTTCGCGTACATGTCGCCCGAGCAGCTGCGCGGCAGCCCGCTGGACGGCCGCAGCGACATCTTCGGCCTCGGCCTCGTCATGTACGAGCTGCTCGCCGCCGAACGCGCCGTGCCCGGGTCGACCGAAGCAGAGATTGCCCAGAACGCGCTGACGATGCGCTTCCCGCCCATCGAGCAGAAGCGCCCCGACCTGCCGGGAGCGCTGAAGGCGATTCTCGGCCGCGCCCTCGCGAAAGACCGCGCCCGTCGGTACGAAACTGCCGACGAGATGGCGGCCGAGCTCGAGGCGTTCATCGCTCCGCGCATGCCGAAGCTGTCGGGCGCCGAGTTGGCGAAGCTGATCCCTCTCGAGCCGGGCCTCACGAAAGACTCCGGCAGCCAGGCGCCGATCGCCGTGAACGACAGGCACAGCGCGAACGCCCCGACGATTCCGACCCGCAACGCCGTCGCCGCCACCGAGCAGGTACCCGGCCTTCGCCGCGAAGGGTTCGACCCGAAGCCGGCGGTCGACCCGCCCTCGTCCAGTGGCTCGCTTCCCAGCTCGCAGTTCTGGAACCCGGGCGCATGGGAAAACGTGGCGAAGACGGTGGTCAACCCTCCCGGCCTGGTGCCGAAGCCACTGAACAGCCCGAAGCCCTTCGGCCGCCAGGCAGCCGACCCGTCGATCTTCGCGCACACCGAGCTCACCCACCGCGACCCGATTCAGAAGGCGCCCAGCCGGCTCAAGTGGTTCCTGCTCGCGATTCTGGTCGGCTTCGGCCTGGCCGCGGTGGCCTGGCGCTTCCTTCAGTAGGCGGCGCCGAGGTTCCACGGCGGCTCGAGAAACACCGCCCCCGCCTCTTTCCGGAACCAGGTCAGCTGCCGCTTCGCGTAGTGGCGGGTGCGCTGGGCCGCGGTGGCAATCGCCTCGTCGATCGCCAGGCGGCCTTCGACCACCGCGAGCGCCTCGACGTAGCCGACGCTGCGCATCGCCGCCGCCTCGCGATACCCCTGCCCGACCAGCGCCTTCACTTCGTCCAGTAGCCCGCCATCGAACATCGCCTTCGTTCGCGCGTTGATCGCCGCGTACAGCGACTCGCGCGGCGGCGACAGCACCCACAGCTTGAACGGGTATCGATCGGCCGCGAACGCGTGCTCGGCGCGGTGAAGCGACGCGGCCTTGCCCGACAGCTGGTGGATCTCGAGCGCGCGGATGATGCGCACCCGGTCTCTCACCGGAAGCTTCGCGGCGCTGGCGGCGTCGACCTCGGCCAGCCTCGCGTGCAGCGTGGCGTCGTCATCGACCTCGAGCCGTGCGCGCAGCGCAGCATCGGTGGCGACCGCCGCGACGACGCCGTGAAGAAGAATGCGCAGGTAGAGCCCGGTGCCGCCGACCACGATCGCGCGCTTCCCCCGCGCGTGGATGTCAGAAATCGCGGCGTCGGCCATCGACTGGTACCGCGCGGCAGAGAACGCCTCGTGGGGGTCGACGACGGAAATGAGGTGGTGCGGAACCTCGGCGAGCTCGGCCGCGCTGGGCTTGGCGGTGCCGACGTCGAAGTGCCGGTAGACCTGCTGCGAGTCGGCCCCGACGATCTCTGCGCCCCACTGCTTTGCCAGCGCGAGCGCGAGGCCGGACTTCCCCGACGCGGTGGGCCCGGCGATGACCGTCAGCGTCACTTGATCTTCAGCGCTTCCTTCACTTCGGTGTCGAGCAGCGCCCCTGACTCGTCGCTGTAGCCGCGGTGCACAGAGAGCACAGTGCCGTCGCTGCGAACCATGAACAGCGAAGGCAGCGGGCTCTGCGTGCCCAGCCAGCGGCGCGCGACGAGGTTGAAGCGATCCTTCAGCACCGGGAAGGTGACCTTGTTGGTGGCGATCAGCTCGTCGATGATCTTCTGGCCCGCGGGCTCGGTGTCGATGCTGACCATCATCACCCGCAGCCCTTGCGCCGCGTACTTCTCGTGAAGCGCCTGCAGCACGGGCATCTCTTTTTTGCAGGGCGCGCAGAAGCTGGCCATGAACGACAGCAGCACCACCTTCGCCTCTTTGTCCGGAGCGTCGGCGCCCAGGTACTTGTCGAGGCCGACGACGGTCGCTCCAACGGCCTTCGAGTTGTAGACGGGCAGGCGGAAGGCGGGCGCGGGCTTGCCCTTCGCGGCCAGCTCGTCTTCCGCGAGCGCCGGGGCAGCGACCAGCAGCGACACTGCAATCAGGGTCCGGATCATGGGGTTCCTCACGACGGCTGCGTCAGGTGCGCGGAGAGCTCGTCCAGCGAGACTTCTTTCTCGACGCGGTCAGACAGGCGCTTGAGCTTCGCCTTCCGTTCGGAAAGCTCGCGCGCGCCCAGCACCAGCACGTGCTGCGCCTTGACGTGCTCGGCCCGCTTGAACTGCGCCTGCATCGAGCCCGCGCGGGCGTCGATGTCGACCCGCAGCCCGTCGTGGCGAAGCTTCGTGGCGAGCTTCAGCGCCTCGTCTCTTGCTGCCGCGTCCATCGGCAAGATGAAGAGCACTGGACCTTCCGCGGCGCCTTTCTCACCCAGGCAGATCACCAGGCGATCGAGCCCCATCGCCCAGCCGACCGCCGGGATCTTCGGGCCGCCCAGCTGCTCAATCAGACGATCGTACCGGCCGCCACCACCCACGGTGCTCGCGGTGCCGAGCTTGTCGGACCTGGCGATCAGCTCGAAGGCCGTGCGGGTGTAGTAGTCGAGCCCGCGCACGAGCCGCGGGTTGATGGTGAAGGGCACGCCCAGCAGCGTGAGCAGCCGCTGCACCTCGTCGAAGTGCGCCTTGCTGGCGTCGTCGAGCACGTCGAGCATCACCGGCGCCTGGGCGATCAGATCCTTCAGCGCCTCTTCCTTGCTGTCGAGCAGGCGAATCGGGTTCAGCGCCAGCGTCGACTTCGCGTCTTCCGACATCTTGTCGGCGTGCGGGGCGAAGTGGGCCTTCAGCTTCTCGAGGTACGCCGGACGCGTCGTCTCGTCGCCCAGCGAGTTGATCTCGAGCCGCACGTCGGTGAGTCCGAGGCGCTCGATGAAATGAACGGCGAGCTCCATCACCTCGGCGTCCTGCGCGGCCTGCGGCGGCCCGTAGACCTCGACGCCCAGCTGCCAGAACTGCCGGGTGCGGCCCGTCTTCATCCGCTCGTACCGGAACATCTGACCCAGGTAATACCAGCGGGTGACCGGCTCTTTCTGGTGCAGCGAGTGCTCGAGGTACGCGCGCGCCGCCGGGGCCGTGCCTTCGGGCCGCATCGCGATGTCGCGGCTGCCCTTGTCGAGGAAGTTGTACATCTCTTTCCCGACGATCTCTGAGGTCTCGCCGACGCTGCGCTTGAACAGGTCGGTGTCTTCGACAATCGGCGTGCGGAGCTCGGCGTACCCGTACCGCGCCATCGTCTCGTGTGCGATCTTCTCGAGGTAGTGCCAGGTGTCGATCGCCGGGGGCAGCAGGTCGTGCATGCCCTTCACGCTGCTGTACTTGCTGCTCACAGCACCCGCCCGATGCGTTCACCGAGCTTGACGACGACGTCAGGCGACAGCTTCTTGTCCCACGCGATCTTCCCCTTCTCGAAGAGGAGGATCACGGTCGAGCCCATCTCGAACATGCCGAGCTCGCCACCGCGGGCGACCGGAATCGGGCGCTCGTACCTGTGCGACCGCGCGGGCTCGCCGGTGTGGGTGAGAATCGCGTCGTAGGTGGCGTGGATGCGAGACACGCAGGTCGCTCCGACGGCGACGACGGCGACACGGCCCAGCGCGGTCTGCAGGTAGGTGACCAGGCGTTCGTTGATCGCGAAGAGCGCGTCGGTTGAGTTCACCGAGGCCGGGTTCACGGGCCAGAACTCGCCGGGCAGGTACGTGTAGCCGGTGATCTCGCCCGCGATCGGCGTGTGGATCCGGTGGTAGTCCTTCGGCGCCAGGTAGATGGTCGCGAACGAGCCGTCTTCGAAGGTCTTCGCTTCCTTCTCGTCGCCCAGCAGCTTGCCGACAGGCCACGTGATGCCTTTCGCCTGCAGGCATTCGCCGACGAAGACGTCACCAAGCTGGGAGATCGCGCCGTCGACAGGCGAGACGATGGCGTCCTTGCTCGCGTCGATGGTGCGCGCGCCGGGCTTCAGGCGCCGGGTGAAGAACTGCCCCAGCGTCGCGTAGTCCTCGATCTTCCCTTCGGCTTCGTCGAGGTTGATGCGGTAGCGCTCGGCGAAGACGCGAATCGCGGCGTGGTGCATCGAGGCGGGCACGGGCAGGCGGGTCGCCATCCCCACCACGTTCGACAGCGCCGACTTCGGCACCAGCCGCATCAGGGTCATGAAGGTCTGCGGTTCCATCAGGGTACCGGACCACCATCGACGAGGGTGGTGATCGTGTTGAGGGCCGCCTTCGGCATCTGGAAGAGAACCTTTCCGGACGCGATGAGGAGCACGTTGCTGGGGGTGAAAGTGGGCAGGCGGCTCTTGCACGAGAGGCTCTCGTTGAGCTCGAAGCCCTCGGTTTCGGTGGTGCCGCCGTCGGGCCCGAACATCGTCACCTGGCCGCGCGAAGTCATGCACCCGGGGAACTTCACCTGCAGCGCGGAGAAGTCGGCGCCCTGGCGCAGCTCGTTGGCTGCAGCGTCGGGCGCTGCGACTTCCAGCGCGGGCCGCTGCTCGACGGGAGGCGGGTTGTTGAAGGCGGGGAACACGACGGGGGCCGCTGGCCTGGCCGGGTCGACCTTGTTGTTCGCAGCGACGCGCGCGCGTTCGGCGGCGATCTTCGCGGTGAGCGCCTGGGCAGCGGCGAAGTCGCGGCTCTTCTCGGGCACGCGGCCCAGCTGCGCGACGAGCGCGTCCATCTCGGGGCGGGCAAAGGCGTCGTCGCCGTGCACGGCGAGCAGCGTGGAGTAGCGGTTGGAGGCTTCGGCGTAGTCTGGCGACGGCAGCGGCTTGCGGCAGCCACTGCTCAGGGTCAGGAGCGCGAACGAAAGAAGAAGGGATCGGGCCATTTCCCCAGCTCCTTAGCCCCGTTTGCCATCAAACGCCGAGGAAGAGCCGCTTGCCGAAGTTCAGCGCGAGATCGGCGTCGAAGATGCGCTGGGCCGAGGCCTCGATGTCGTACTCGACCCGCAGGTACTCGACGGTGCGGGCGTCGGTGTCGCAGATCACGAAGCACGCGCGGTTGTCGTAGTCGCGGGGCTGGCCGACCGAGCCGACCGAAATGATGTACTTGTAGCCTTTGCGAATGCCGAACTTCTGGGCGACGACGTCGTTCACCTCGCCGTTGCCGATCGCGAAGGCTTTGCAGAGGTGGCTGTGCCCGATGAACGTGACCTCGGGCAGGTCGACCGCGTGGGGCATCAGCTCGCGGGCCTGCTCGAGCGCGAAGATGTACTCGTAGGATCGCGGCTCGATGGGCGAACCGTGGCTGAAGCCGACGTCGCCGATGCGGTAGGTGTACGGCAGGCTGCGCAGCCAGCCGAGGTTCTCGTCGGTGATCACGTTGGCCGACCAGTCGAGCGCGTGGCGGGCAGCGTCGTAGTAGAACGAGTAGTCCATTCGGCCGGCGACGGCGGCGTCATGGTTGCCCAGCAGCGTGACCTCGGCGCTCTGGCGCACCATCTCGCAGCAGGGGTTGGGCGAGGCGCCGTAGCCGACGATGTCGCCCAGTGAGACGAGGCGATCGACCTTCTGGTGATCGATGACCTTCATCACCTCGGTGAGGGCTTCGACGTTCGAGTGGATGTCGGAAATGATCGCGATCCGCAAAGTCAGCTCCCGTTCTTGCCGTTCCTGGCTGCGCTCTGCTCGACTTCTACAAGCTTCCGAATCTGCTGGGCGCGGCCGTCGTCGACGTCGACGAACATCAGCCCCATCCCCGGCGGGCCTTCCGAGCCTTCGTCGCTGCGGGCCCATACCACTTCGGCAGACGCCTGAATGTTGGTGTCGCCGAAACGAACCATCGTTCGCGAGCCCCGCTCGAGCGGCGTGCTGGTTCGGAGGAACAAACCGCCCTCGCTGAGGTTTCCAATGCGGGCGTAGACGGTCACGTTCTCGCCCTCACACCAGCAACGCAACCGCGAGGGCACCCGCCCGAATCTTCTGTTGTCTTCACCCAAGCCCTGCCCTCCGGTCCGCAAGTCGATCACCTGCGAGATCCCCCCGGGTGGCACCAAAACAATTCGAAGCAAACCGTCGAAAACGCTCAAAATCGTAGAGAGCCCAGACGCACCCCGTCAAGGTGAGCCTGAGGCGCAGTTCGTCTACATGCGGTGACGGCGTAAGCGGGCTACTGTGGCCGGCCCATGCGAAAGGCGCGGATCATCTGCACGTTGGGCCCCTCGTCGGACTCCGAAGCGATGATCGAAGGCCTGGTGCTGGGCGGCATGGACGTCGCGCGACTCAACTTTTCGCACGGAACGCACGCAGAGCATGGGGCGCGGATCGCCCGGCTTCGAAAAGTGGCGAACCGCACCGGACGGCAGGTGGCGATTTTGCAGGACATCCAGGGGCCGAAGATTCGCCTCGGGCAGTTTCTGGGTGGGCAGGCGGTGGTCGCCGACGGCGCGCGCGTGACGGTGACGACCCGCAAGGTGCTGGGGACGCAGATCCTGATTCCGACGCCAGTGCCGAGCCTGCCCAAAGACGTGAAGGCGGGCGATCCGATTCTTCTCGACGACGGCCGGGTGCGGCTGCGGGTGCTGAAGGTGAAGGGGCAAGACGTGCTGTGCGACGTCGAGGTGGGCGGCAAGCTGAAGGACCACAAGGGCCTCAACCTGCCGGGCTGCGCAGTGTCGGTGCCGACGATCACGCGCAAAGACCTCGAGGACCTCAAGTTCGGGCAGGACGCCGGGGTCGACTACGTCGCGCTGTCTTTCGTGCGCACCGCGGCGGACATTCACCGCGCGCGCGCCTACGTGGCGAAGCTGAAGACGCCGCTGATCGCGAAGATCGAGAAGCCGCAGGCGGTCGACGCGCTGGAAGAGATCGCCGAAGCCGCCGACGGGATCATGGTCGCGCGCGGCGACCTGGGGGTCGAGATGGCGCTGGAGAAGCTGCCGGCGCTCCAGAAGTGGATGGTGAAGCGTACCAACGAGCGCGGGGGCATCGTGATCGTCGCCACCGAGATGCTCGAGAGCATGGTGACGAACATCCGCCCCACCCGCGCCGAGGTGTCGGACGTGGCGAACGCGATTCTCGATGGCGCCGACGCGGTGATGCTCTCGGGCGAGACGGCGGCCGGCAAGTATCCGCTGGAAGCGGTGCGGACGATGGCGACGATCGTCAGAGAGACCGAGAAGGGCCTGGTGCCGCGGCCGAGCCCCTTCACGTCCACCGACGACATCTCGACGGGCGTAGCGGTGGCGGCGGTGGAAGCGGCCGATCGGCTGAAGGACGCGGTGATCGTCGCCTTCACCGAGTCCGGCTACACGGCGAAGCTGATCAGCGAGCTGCGGCCGACGGTGAAGCTGCTGGCGCTGACCCCGCACCTGCACATCGTGCGGCGCATGGCGCTGTACTGGGGAGTCACCGCGCGGAAGACGGCCCGGCTGGCGTCCACCGAGGCGATGGTGAAGCAGGTGCGAAGGCTGCTGCTCGCAGAGAAGCTCGCCAAACCCGGAGCCCCGATCGTGATCGTCGCCGGCGTCCCCTTGAACCAACCGGGCTTCACCAACCTGATCACGGTGATCCAGCTCTGATGCCCACCGAGGTCCGCCCCGTTCGGTACCGCGTCGAGCTCTTCGGCCTGCTGAAGCTGGGCGACGCCGAAGGCACGAAGGTGCGCGTGCTCGACTTGTCCGAGACGGGCGCCTTCATCGAGAGGCCGGTGCTGCCCGAGCCGGACGACGAGCCGCAAGAGGGCGACGCCGTCACGCTCACCCTCGCCTTCCCCGGCATCGGCAAGTGGCGCGCGAAGGCGCGGGTGACCCGCCTGGGCAACAGCCTGCTCGAGCTCAAGCGCCCGAAGGCCGTGCACGTCACGGTGATGCGCGAAGGCTTCGGGCTCGAGTTCGAAGGCCTCGATGACGAGTCGCTGGAACAGCTGAGAGACTTTTTAGAGCTCGTCGACCAGCGCTAAGCAAACTCGTAGATCTTCTCGATCGCGATGTTCCGGTAGCGGTCGGCCTTCAGCGCGCGTCGGGCGCAGTCGGCGAGAAACCCGGCCGGGTCGGCAAGGCCCTTCTTCTTGCGGCGCTTCACTTCCTTCAAGATCGACGGCACTGCGTTGCGCGGGTGCCAGGTGAAGGCGGCCGAGAACCAGAAATGCCCGCCGAACGGAATCAGCCGCGCCTCGAGCACGTCGCCCTTCGTCAGGCCCGCCAGCTGGCGGCGTTCGGTGACCTGGAAGTCGAGGCCGGTGAAGAGCTCTCGCAACATCACCGAGCCCTTCGCCAGCTTCCGCACTTCGAAGAGGCCGTGCACAGTCTCAGTGAAAGCGCGGAAAGCGGCGGCGCGTTCGGGAGGGCCTTCCTGCAGCACCTTGCCGTAGAGCTCGGCCGCGGGAGTCAGCCCCGCTTCGCGCGGACGATCGAAGAGAAAGAACTCGAGCAGCGCCGACATGCGCGCCTCGAACTGCTTGTCGTCCTCGAAGATCTCGCCGGTGCGCTCGAAGAACTCTTTGCGCGCGACGACCAGCTCGTCTTTGCGCGCTTCGGGCGTGGCGAAGGCGACGAGCTCGTCGAGGTACGGCTGAAACGAAGCCGCTTCGGTCATGCCGACTTCGCCATCAGATCGGCAAACCGCTGGAACAGGTAGCGCGCATCGTGGGGGCCGGGCGACGACTCGGGGTGGTACTGCACCGAGAAGGCGCGCGCGTCAGGCACTGCGAGCCCTTCGACCGTCTGATCATTCAAGTTGATGTGGGTGACGATCGCCTTCTTGCCCAGCGTCTTGTCGTCGACCGCAAAGCCGTGGTTCTGGGCAGTGATCTCGACCTTGCCCGTGGCGAGATCCTTCACCGGCTGGTTGCCGCCGCGGTGGCCGAACTTCATCTTGTAGGTCTTCGCGCCCAGAGCGAGCGCGAGGATCTGGTGACCCAGGCAGATGCCGAACACAGGCACCTTGCCCAGCAGCTCGGCGACCGTCTTGTCGGCGCCGACGACCGCCGCGGGGTCTCCGGGGCCGTTGGTCAGGAACACGCCGTCGGGCTTGCGCGCGAGGATCTGCGCCGCCGTCGTCTGCGCGGGCACGACCGTCACGTGGCAGCCGACGTCGCAGAGGAACTGGATCATCGCCGACTTGAGGCCGTAGTCGATCGCCACCACCCTGTACTTCCCGGTGGTCTGCCCGCCCGGCGTGCCGGTGAGGGGATCCGGCGTGCAGCGCGTCCATTCTTGCGGCGCTTTGATCGAGATCCCGGTCGCCAGATCCAGGCCTTCCATGCCGGGCGCCTTCGCCGCCTTCTCGACCAGCGCCTTTTCCGAGGTGCCGTCGGTCGAGATGATGCCCATCTGCGAGCCGTGCGTGCGCAGGTGGCGAACCAGCTGCCGCGTATCGAGGCCCTGGATGCCGGGAATCCCCCAGCGCACCAGGTACTGATCCAGCGACTCTTGAGACCGCCAGTTCGACGCCTCGGACAGCGCGCGAACGACGAGGCCGACCGCGTGGGGCTTCGAAGATTCCTGATCGTCGGCGTTCGTGCCGACGTTGCCGATGTGCGGATACGAGAAGGTGAGGATCTGACCGACGTACGAAGGGTCGGTGATGATCTCCTGGTAGCCGTACATCGAGGTGTTGAACACCACTTCGCCGGTCGTCTCTTTCGCGGCACCGAAGGCCTGGCCCTTGAAGACCGTGCCGTCTGCGAGGGCGAGGATCGCGTCTTTCATCGTGTGGCTCCGGTAAAGCGGACTTCACCGCCGATCAAGGTGTAACGCACCCGGGCGTAAGCGGGGTCGACGATCGTCAGGTCGGCGCGGGTGTTGGTGGCCAGCGTGCCGCCCTCGAGATCGAGGATCTCTGCCGGGCCGGTGGAGAAGAGCCGCACGAGCAACGACGGCTCGAGCTTCAGGGCCGCGACGCGCTGGAAGGCGTGCGCCAGGCTCTCGATGCCGGGGGCGCTCTGGTCGAAGGGGTGCTCGCGATCGACCGGGTCGACCCGCTGATGGTCGCTGGCGATCGCCCCGATGGTGCCATCGCGAACGGCGGCGACGAGGGCGGCGACGTCGGCGGCGGGGCGAAGCGGAGGCCAGACGCGCGCTTCCATCGCATAGCCGCGGGCCGCTTCGTCGGTGAGGGTCAGGTGGTGCGGCGTGGCGTCAGCGGTGACGGCGAGCCCACGGGCCTGGGCGTCCTTCACCAGCCGCACGCTTCCGGCGCAGGTGAGGTGCGAGAAGTGAAGGCGGCCGCCCTGCTCTTCCAGCAACGCGAGGTCGCGCGCGACGACGCTGACTTCGGCCGAAGGAGGAACCGAGGGCAGCCCGAGCCAGGTGGCGACGAAGCCTTCGCCCAGCACGCCGCGGCCCGACAGCGAAGGGTCTTCCGCGTGCACCATCACCGGGATCTTCAGCGGCCGCGAGTACTGCAGCGCGCGCCGCATCAGCCCGCCGCGAACAATCGGCCGGCTGCCGTTCGACAGGCAGACGGTGTCGGCCGCGACCTCGCCGAGCTCTTCGCCTTCGACATTCTTCGTCAGGGCCCCGGCGCGAAGCACGCGCACGTGCGGGCTCACGAGGGCCTCCGAATCGGGTGAGGAAACCAGCGTCGTGTAGCCACCCTCGAGCGCGTCCTGCAGATCCGCCTGGTCGCGCACCACGCAGCGCAGATCGATGAAGCCCGGCAGCACCCACAGGCCCTTCACGTCCAGCGCCTCGACGTTGCCGGCCGGCTGCCCCGGGGCGATCACTTCCGCCACCCGCCCTTCGCGAATCACCAGGTCGGCCGGGCGATCGATCTTCTGCTTCGGGTCGATGACGCGCCCGCCGCGCAGCACCAGCGTCGTCATGACACCGTCTCGAGAATCGCTTTGCGCACCGCGACGCCGTTCTCGACCTGCTCGAGGATCACGCTCTGCAGCCCATCGGCCACTTCAGGCGCCAGCTCGAGCCCACGATTGACGGGCCCCGGGTGAAGCACCAGCGCTCCGGCCTTGAGGCCCGCGGCACGTTCACTGGTCAGGCCCCAGCGGCGGTGGTACTCGCGCTCAGAGGGAAACAGGGCCTCGGTCTGCCGCTCGCGCTGGACGCGAAGCATCATCACCGCGTCGCACCCGTCGATCGCTTCGTCGAGGGAGGTGGTGACCTTCGCTCCCAACCGGCCGACTTCTGCGGGAAGCAGCGTGGCGGGGCCGCAGAGCACGACCTGGGCGCCCAGCGTCCGCAGACAGTAGAGGTTGCTGCGCGCGACGCGGCTGTGAAGCACGTCGCCGACGATCGCGACCTTCTTCCCCGACAGTGATCCGCCCCACCGGCGGCGCAGCGTGAACGCGTCCAACAGCCCCTGCGACGGGTGCTCGTGCTGGCCATCGCCGGCGTTGATCACGGCGCACTTCACCGCGCGCGCGACGAGCTCGGCGGCGCCGCTGCTGGGGTGGCGAACGACGAGCACGGCCGGCCCCATCGCGGCGAGGTTGCGAACCGTGTCGAGCAGCGACTCGCCCTTCGACGCCGACGAGCCCGCCACCGTCCAGTTGAGGACGTGGGCCCCCAGGGCGGCAGCGGCGATCTCGAAAGAGCTGCGCGTGCGCGTCGACGGCTCGAAGAACAGGTTGCCGACGACCTTGCCCGAGAGGCGGCGTTCGCTGGCGCGGCCGTCACGAAAGGCTTCTGCTCGCGAAAGGATCGCCTCGATCTCGGCGCGAGGCATCCCTTCGATTGCGAGCAGGTGGCGCATCAGGACGACTGGAGGGGAACCGGACCTTCCTTCATCACCCGGAAGGGCACCATCTTGATCTTCTTCAGCGGCTTCAACGACACTTTGCGCTGGTACTGAATGGTGATCGTGATCCGCTTCGTCACGTCGTCGCGCGAGATGGTGAAGTTTTCGTCGGTGAGCCCGAGGCCGCCCTTTTCGCTGGTGACGCCGAACTCATCGGTCTCTTCGTGCTTGCCCAGCGTCGAGAGGTTGAGCTGGTTCTTCATGATGCTGATCAGGGTCGCGTCGTCCTTGCGGCCCGACTCGTTGTAAGCGCCTTCGACCGCGTCCCGAACGTCGATGTTGTCGAGGTAGACGCCCGAGAAGGTGACGACCCACCAGATGCCGTACGCGATGGCACCGAGGATCACGACCCCGATCAGGTTCACTTTTCCGCTGGGTCGCACGAGGCGCTGAGCTACCAACTGCTTCGCCCGAGCGTCAAGGATTCCCCGCATGGGGCACGCGGGCGAGCCGACGGCCCATTAGCGCAGAGGCTCGGTGCCGCACATCGTCACCGGCAGGAAGAAGCGATCGGTGCGAAGGCCGGTGCCGCCGAAGACGCTCGAGAACAGGCCGCCGTGGCCGAGCGCGAGCCAGATCACCATCGCCTTGCCCTTGATCGAGCCGTACGGAACGAACTCGACCTGGCTGCTCATGCCGAGGCCGTAGCGGCTGTCTTCGCTGTTGTCGCGGTTGTCGCCCATCACGAACACGGCCTTCTCGGGCACGGTGATCGGGTTGCCGCCAAAGACGCGCGAGGCTTCGTGGTGAAGCGTGTAGTGCGGCACGCCGTCGAGGGTCTCGCGGGCCAGCACCGAGTAGTTCGGGTTCCAGTTGGTGCTCGGGCCCTGATCCCAGCTCTCGTAGCTCTCGGCCTCGATGGTGCGCGGCAACTCGACGCCGTTGATCTTCACCGACCGGCCTTCGATCTCGATGTGATCGCCAGGGATGCCGACGATGCGCTTCACGAAGTCCTTGTCGGGCTGCACCGGGTTGTTGAAGACGATCACGTCACCGCGGCGCGGGGCGCGCACGATCTGAAACGGCACGAAGTTCGTGAACGGAATGCGGACGCCGTAGATGAACTTGTTCACGAAGATCTGATCGCCGATCTCCAGCGTGGGGATCATCGAGCCAGACGGAATCTTGAAAGGCTCGAGCAGCACGCTGCGAATCAGCAGCGCGACCATCAGCGCCTTCACGAAGCCCGAGCCGAAGTCGAACACCCCGCCCTTGCGCTGCGTCTTGAAGTGCTTGTCGACCGCCGCGTCGAGCAGATCGGTGGCGTTGCGAAGCGCGCCCGCGTCGCTGCCGACCATCGCGTCGTGAAGCTGGCTCTGCAAGCCGTCGAGCTCTTCCTTCGCCTTGTCTCGCGGCGGGTATTTCTTCTTCAGCCCGTCGAGCTCGTCCGTCAGCTCTTCGGCCACGTGCCGGGCTCCGCGAAGCTCTTTGAAGGGCTTCCACACCGTGCGCATGCCGACGAGCACCGCCCACGCAACGAGGCAGATGAACCCGAACCCTTTGAGCAGCGGCTGCAGCCACAGGTAGCTGCACACCGAGTTCTCTTCGATCAGCAGGTAGACGGCGAACGCGAGGCCGAAGACGGTGACGGGCGCCCAGAGGCTGTAGGCGCGCTCGACCCACCTCACCTTCTTCAGCTGCTGCGCAGTGGCGGCCATCTACTCGTCCGACTTCAGCACCGCGAGGAAGGCTTCCTGCGGGAGCTCGACCGTGCCGACCGTCTTCATCCGCTTCTTGCCCTCTTTCTGCTTCTCGAGGAGCTTGCGCTTGCGGCTGATGTCGCCGCCGTAGCACTTGGCGAGCACGTTCTTCCGCATCGCCGACACGGTCTCGCGGCTGATCACCTTCGAGCCGATGGCGGCCTGAATCGCGACCTCGAACATCTGCTTCTCGATCACGCTCTTGAGCCGGGTGCAGACGTCTTTGCCACGCTGATACGCACGATCGCGGTGGACGACGATCGCGAGCGCGTCGACGGATTCCCCGTTGAGAAGGATGTCGAGCTTCACCAGGTCAGACTCCTGGAAGCCGGCCAGCTCGTAGTCCAGCGAGGCGTAGCCGCGCGAAAGGCTCTTCATCTTGTCGAAGAAGTCGAACACCACTTCGGCCATCGGCATTTCGTAGACGAGCTTCACGCGCGTGCCCGAGCTGCCCAGGTACTCGATGCCCTTCTGCACGCCGCGGCGTTCCTGGCAGAGCTTCAACATCGCCCCCAGGTACTCGTTGGGCACGTGGATGTTGCAGGTGAGGAAGGGCTCTTCGAGGTGCTCGATGTTCTGAACCGGCGGCATCTTCGCGGGGTTGTCGATCGCGAACCATTCGCCCGAATGCGGGAAGACCCGGTAGACCACCGACGGCGCCGTGGTGATGAGGTTCAGGTTGTACTCGCGCTCGAGGCGCTCCTGAACGATTTCCATGTGCAGCAGGCCGAGGTAGCCGCAGCGGTAGCCGAAGCCGAGCGCGGTCGAGCTCTCGGGCTCGTAGGTGAAGGCCGAGTCGTTGAGCTGCAGCTTCGCCAGGGCGTCGCGCAGGTTCTCGTAGTCCGCCGCGTCGACCGGGAAGATGCCCGAGAAGACCATCGGCTTGACTTCCTTGAAGCCCGGAAACGGCGACGCGCACGGGCGCAGCTCTTCGGTGATGGTGTCGCCGACCTTCGCGTCGACGAGCTCCTTCACGTTCGCGACCAGAATTCCCACTTCGCCGGCCATCAGCGACTTCACCGGCTGCGTCCACGGCGCGAAGACGCCCAGTTCCTGCACTTCGAACTTCTTCTGGCTGTGCCAGAGGCGAATGCTCTGGGTGAGGCTCAGCGTGCCTTCGAAGACGCGCACGAGCATCACGACGCCGCGGTAATTGTCGTACCAGCTGTCGAACACCAGGGCCTTCAGGGGGCCAGCCGGGTCGCCCGTGGGCGCCGGAATCTGGGTCGCGATCGCCTCGAGGATCTCCATCACGCCCGTGCCTTCTTTGGCGGATGCGGGCACGGCGTTGCTGCCGCTGATGCCGATCACGTCTTCGATCTCGGCGCGGGTGCGTTCGACGTCGGCCGACGGCAGGTCGATCTTGTTGATCACGGGGATGATCGCGAGGTCGTGCTCGACCGCCATGTACACGTTGGCCAGCGTCTGGGCCTCGACGCCCTGGGTCGCATCGATCACCAGCAGCGCGCCTTCACAGGCGGCAAGCGATCGGCTGACCTCGTACGCGAAGTCGACGTGTCCGGGCGTGTCGATCAGGTTGTAGATGTACTTCTTGCCGTCTTTGGCAGTGAAGTTCATCCGCACGGTCTGCGCTTTGATCGTGATCCCGCGCTCGCGCTCGAGATCCATGTTGTCGAGGAACTGGGCCTGCTTGTCGCGGGCGTGAAGGGTGCCTGTCTTCTCGAGCAAGCGATCGGCAAGGGTCGACTTGCCATGATCGATGTGGGCGATGATCGAAAAATTACGGATGTGCGCGTTCTCGGCCGGCATGAAGTCGCGGGCTCGTAGCATTAACCCCTTTACCCCGCTACCCTCGGCGAACACCGATCACTCCCGAGGGGGAACCCATGCTTCGCTTCACCGTCGCCGCTTGCCTGCTGGCTTCTGCCGTTGCTGTTGCCCAGGACGCGGGCGCTGCTGCGCCCCTGCCTCCGCCGCCCGCCGACGAGGTGCGCCGCGTGCTCGACTTCTATTTCAACGGCAAGGATCGCGGCCCCGTGCTCGTCGAGCTGAAGGCGTGCCTCAAGGTCGACCAGACGAAAGACAGCGCGACGAAGTTCGAGTGCCTCGAAGAGGTGAAGGGCCCGGTGAAGGTGAACACCACCGTGCACGGCTGGATGACGTGGTTCCTGCCCAAGGGCTCGCTGTACGAAGACGTCACGATGCAGTTCGCGCACGAAGGCACGGTGCGCAGCACGATCGACGTGAAGCTCGATCAGGAAATGCGGGCCCGCACCTGGCGGCAGCAGGCCCTGACGAAGAAGGGCAAGTGGACGATCACCGTGATGCGCGGCGCCGCGGTGCTGGGGACGACCACCGTCACCGTCGAGTGATCGCCCGCCGTCGCCACAGCCCGATCGACGCGGCCAGCAGCGAGCCAACCAGCGCGAGCGCAGCCCAGGCCAGCGTCCTGCCGGCGGCGCTCGAAGGGGCTTCGCTGCGAAAGCTGTCGAGGCTCTCGGCGAACACTTTTTCCAGCGACTCGAACCGGCCGCTGGGCGCCGTGAAGGTGACGACGAGGTGGCGGCCTTCCCCCGGGAAAGCAGCCACCAGCACCTTGCGCAGCTGGCTTCCCTGCCGCACCGAGCCCAACACCCGCACGTGGGGAGCAGCAGCGCCCGCAAGCTCGGCCCTTTCCATCGCCAGCTTCAACCCCAGCTCGTTGTTGAAGTGGTGCACCGCGGCGGCCGACAGCTCGTCGCGCGCGCCGGGGCCCACAGCGAAGGGCGCCTCGACGACGCCGACGAGCATCGAGGCCGCCTCTTCGCTGTCGGAATCGACGAGCGCGGCGGCGAGCCAGCGCGGGGCATTAGGCGAGGTGGCGATCGCGCCGACGCGGCTGCCATTGAAGAGATCCATTCGGGCCATGCGGAAGCCGCGCGGCGGGCGAATCGTGAACCCGCCCTGCTTCAGCGCAGCCCCCAGCGCGGGTTCCAGCGGCTTCGCCGGGCCATCGGCCAGCAGCAGCACCACCACCATCCACGCGCGAAGCATCGGCGCCGAAGGTTAGATGACTGCGGACGAACGCGACACGCTGGAGGCAAAAGGCGATCGGGCGATGCGCCGCGGCGAGCTGTCGGCGGCGCTGGGCTACTTCCAGCAGCTCGTCGTCGCTTTCCCCAACGACCGCACGCTGGCCGAGAAGCTGTCGAACCTGCGCGAGAACCTGCAGCCGATGGAGCTCACCTCGGCGAAGAGCCGCTTCGTGCCGGATCCTTCGGCGCCGCGGCCCGGCACGTCGTCGCCGCTCGATGCGGCCGAAGCTCTCGCGGCGCGCGGCGACTATGCCGGCGCGATCGCGGCATACCGGCAGGCGCTGGCCGCGAAGCCCGACAGCCAGCTCTTGAAAGAGCGCCTCGCCGAGCTCTTCAACCTGCTGCAGTCGCAGCCGCCCCGAAAGGCGCCGCTGCGCACCGCCGAGTCCTTGATGGAACAGTGGCTCGAACGCATCGCCGCGCGGCGAAAGCGGTAGCGGTCAGAGCCCCGGGCTGGCCGAGAGGAAGAGCACGTACTGCTTCCCATCGCCCGGCCCCTTCTCGATCTCGCACGTCGCGACCGCGGTGACCCACGTCGGATCGTCGCCGGTGGGATCGCGAAGCAGCGCGAAAGGCGCGCCGATGGCCAGGGTCGACGAGATCACCGAGTTGCCGTGCCCGAGCCCCGTCATCGCGACGACGAGATCCGCGCGGTCGTCGGGATCATCGCCCATCGTGCAGACGCGGGTCGCCTTCGCCCGCGCCAGCGCTTCGAGTTCGAAGTCGGCGTTCGGCTGCTTCCCCTGCTCGGCCCGCACCTCGGCGAGGCGCGCTTTCAGCTTCGCGGTTTGAACCTCGGAGCTGAACCCTTCGGGCTCGGCCCCTTCTGTCGTGTCGACGAAGAGGTTAACGGTCGTCAGCGTCTTCTTCGTCGACGGCTCGCTGAAGTCGAGGTGGTACCGGCCCGGTTCGGTCGGCGCGGTCAGCTCGAAAGAGAACCCACCGTCAGGCCCGAGCGGAACATCGACGTGGTGGTCGGCTCCGGCCGCGAAGTAGGCGAGGCGCAGCGTCTTCGCGGGCACCGTGACACGCCCATTGATCGGCACCATCGACCCGGCGGCAACGCGGCGGGGCATCGCCGTGAGCTCGACGCGCCGGCTCGCGATCACCACGGCCTGGCCGAGGCTGCCCACCGACGTGTCCCCGCGAAAAATCCCATAGGACAGCGGCCCGGTGAGCTTCTGCAGCGTGAGCTCAGCCGCCTTCGCCTCGAGCGTCAGATCATTGTCGAGCTCCTTCGCGTTGCGGTGCGCGGTCTGCTCCCAGACGCGCGCGTGCTCCAGTCTTCCCGGCACGCCGACCCGCCACAGCACCCACTGCATCCGGTTGGCTGGCACCACCTCTCGCTTCGCCGTGTACTGCTCGACCTGCACCTGCGCCGCGCGGTCGAGCCGCGGGTCGTGCGTGAGCCGCTCGCGCAGGGCCGGAATCAGCGCTGCCTCGTACGTCGCGCGCATCGCCGCCGCGTCCGCGTCGCCCGACTCGGGCGCGTGGCTGTCGTAGTCGGCCGCAGGCGCTTCCAGCGCCGCGCGCGCTCCCGCCGCCAGCTGTCGCTTCGGCGTCGAAGCACAGCCGAACAAGCCCAATGCGAACAGTCCGATCAAAATCACGCGCATAGGCCACAAACTAACCAAGGTACGACCGAAACCGACCTCGAAATGGGGACATGAACAAATCCAGACGACCCTGTCGGGGAAACCCTTTTTTCATTGACGCCAATGTCATAGCCTTGGGTCGCGCTGTGACGGCTGCGCCTTACCTCTCTCGACTTCGAACGGAACCCCAACCATGCGACTTGGAGTGCTGACCGGCGGTGGCGATTGCCCGGGCTTGAACCCGTTGATTCGCGCCGTGGTGAGGCGCGGCGTGCTCGAGTTCAAGCACGAGTTCGTCGGCATCGAGAATGGCTACGAGGGCCTGATGGAGCCCGAGATGGCGTCGCCGCTGACCATGGATCACACCCGGGGAATTCTGGGGAAAGGCGGCACCATTCTGGGCACCTCAAACAAAGCGAACCCTTTCCAGTACGCGCGCAAAGAGCACGGGAAGTGGGTCGAGCGCGATTGTTCGGCGCAGGCGCTCGCCCGGTACCAGGAACTGAAGCTCGACGGGCTGGTGGCGATTGGCGGCGACGGCACGCTGTCGATCGCGCACCGCTTGGGCACCCTCGGGATGAACGTCGTCGGCTGCCCGAAGACGATCGACAACGACTTGAGCGGCACCGACCAGACGTTCGGCTTCGACACCGCCCGGATGATCGTCACCGAGGCGATCGACCGCCTGCACACCACCGCCGAGTCGCACGACCGCGTGATGGTGGTCGAGATCATGGGCCGCCACGCCGGCTTCCTCACCCTCGACGGCGGCATCGCTGGTGGCGCAGACGTGATCCTGATTCCCGAGATCCCCTATTCGCTCGATTCGGTGGTCGCGAAGATCAGGCGGCGCGGCAGCCGCAAGCGCAGCTTCACGATCATCGCGATCAGCGAAGGCGCGTACCCTAAGGGTGGCAGCGAATCGGTCGTCCAGAAGGCGGAAGACGTGCCCGGCCGCGGCGTCGTCCGGCTCGGCGGCGCGGGAAAAATCCTCGCCGATGATCTCGCCCACCACATCGAGGCCGAGATTCGCGTCACCGTGCTCGGCCACCTGCAGCGCGGCGGCGGCCCCACCGCGGCCGATCGCCTGCTCGCCACCCAGTACGGCTGCAAGGTGCTCGACTTGGTGCGCGACGGCCAGTGGGACCACATGGTCGCGCTGCGCAACTCGCGGATCATCAGCGTGCCGCTTTCCGAGTCGAAGAAGGAGCGCCGCGTCGACCCGATGGGCGAGACCGTCATCTTCGCCAAGAGCATGGGCGTGAGCTTCGGCGACTGATGTCACTGGTCGGCCGCCAGATTGGTCGGTACCGGATCCTGGAACAGCTGGGCCAGGGCGGCATGTCCGTCGTCTACAAGGGCCTCGACACCGCGCTCGATCGCGAGGTCGCGGTCAAGGTGCTGCACCCGCATCTGGCCGGCCGCGATGAGTCGCGAAAGCGGCTCGCGCGCGAAGCCAAAGCGGTGGCCCGGCTTCACCACCCGAACATCCTCGAGGTGTTCGACTTCGCCAGCGCCGACGATCAAGACGCGTACATCGTCACCGAGTACATCCGCGGGAAGACGCTGCGGCAGTTCCTCAGTGAAGAGTCGCTGGATCCGCCGGAGGTCGCGGCGATGGTGGTCCACGAGATCGCCTCTGCGCTGGCCCACGCGCACGACAGCGGCGTGATTCACCGCGATCTCAAGCCCGAGAACGTGATGCTTCGCGACGACGGCGTGCTGAAGCTGATGGACTTCGGGATCGCGAAGATTCTCGACCGCGACGAGAAGATGACGATGACGGGCGCCCTGGTCGGCTCGCCCGCGCACATGGCGCCCGAGATCATCGAAGGCGAAGAGGCGGGCCCCGAGGCCGACGTCTTCTCGCTGGGGACGATGCTGTACCTCTTCGCTACCGGCCGCCTGCCCTTCACCGCCGCCAACACCACCGCGACGCTGAAGAAGATCCTCGACTGTGCCTACGAAGATCCCCGCCAGGTGGTGCCGACCGTCAGTGACGAGCTGGCCGACATCATCGCGATGTGCCTCGTGCGCCAGCCGAGCCAGCGCCTGACGAACGCCGGGAAGTTGAAGGACAAGCTGGCCGCGTACCTGTCGGACCTGGGGCTCACCCGCGTGCACGAAGAGCTGCCGCGGTTCTTCTCGAACCCCGGCGGCTACCGCAAAGAGCTGACGCCTCGAATGACGGGCGCGTTGCTCAAGCGCAGCGAGCAGCTGATCGCCGACAAGCGTTCGGCCAAGGCGCTGGCGTCGCTCAACCACGTGCTCGCCCTCGACCCGGGCAACGCGCAGGCGCTGGCGCTGCTCACCCAGCTGAAGGCGACGAAGGCGCGGGCGCAGCGGCAGAAGGGCCTGATGCGCGGCGTGTTCGCGACGGGCTCGGTGTTCGTGATCGCGATGGGGGTGTGGAAGGGCGTCGCGGTGGCGCGGCAGGTCGACGACTTCCGGCCGCCGCTGCTGCAGCTGCCAACCGACGTGGTGCTGGCGGCGTCTGTCTTCCCGCCGCCCCCGGCTTTGCCGGTGAAGGTCGAGCCGCTGGCGATGATGCCGGTGCCGGACCTCGAGGCGAAGACCGACCTCCCGAAGCCGCTGAACCTGGGGAAGCCAGAGAAGAAGGTGCTGCCTGCTGGGCCCGAGCTGGTGAGGGTCACCGTGAAGGTGCGCCCCTTCGGCTACCTGTCCGTCGACGGAGCGGCCCGGTCGCGAGAACAGCTGACGATGTTCGAGCTCAACCTGCCGGTGGGGAAGCACACCTTCACCGTCACCTGCGAAGAGCACTGCGAGCCGGCCGGGCGTTCGACCCAGTTCACCGCGCAGCAGGGCGTGGCCAACGAGCTGTGGGTTAACCCGCCGCTGAAGCCGTCGCTGGTCACCTTCGATGGTTTTCCGGAAGAGGCGATCGTCCGCATCGGCGCCGAGCAGCGCACCGTCGGCCAGGCGCGCGCGAATCCCTTCCGCATCCAGTCGCCGCCCGAAGGGTCGCGAGAACAGCGGCACCTCGTCACCTACGAAGTGACCCAGGACGGGCAGGCGGTGCAGCGAGACACCGTGCCCGTGATCGCAGGCAAGGCGCTGGTGATCGAAAGGAAGGCAAGAACGCAATGAGGGGTTGGGGGGGGGCGTTGATTGTCTGGCTCTTCGCGTCCGCAGCGCTGGCGCAGGCGATCGTCCCCGATCGCGAGCTCGAGATCGTTCGCCAGAACTTCGACGCCGGCAACTACCGCGAAGCGCTGAACCGGGCGCGCAACGCGATGGAGATCGCCAACTTCAACGACGTGCAGCGGGTCGAGTTGCACAAGTACGCCGGCGTGTCGGCCTTCAACCTGGGCGAGGTGCCCGGCGCCGAAAAGCACTTCCTCGCGCTGCTGCAGATGAACCCCGACTACGTGCTGGATCCGTTCGCCTACCCGCCGCCGGCGATTCGCCTCTTCGAAGACGTGAAGAAGAAGAACGCCGACAGCTTGAACATGATTCGCCAGCAGATCGCGTTGCGCGAAGAGCAACTGCGGCGCGAGGCGGTCGAGCGAGAGAAGGTGCGGGTGCTGGCCGAAGAGGCGCGCCGCCGGCTCGAGTCGCAGGCGCAGGAAATCACCGTGCGCACCATCGAGCACCGCGCCTTCATGGTGAACTTCATTCCCTTCGGCGCCGGGCAGTTTCAGCAGGGCCGCACGGGCTTCGCGGTGATGTTCGCGTCGATCGAGGCGGTGCTGGCGATCACCAGCATGGCGGCCTTCTTTGCGATCGAGCAGCTCTACGAGAACAAGACGTACACGTACACCGATCGCATCGTCCCCTTCTCTTTCACCGTCCGGGGGATCCCCAAGGCGCTGAAGAACACCTCGGACAACCTGAAGATCCTGAAATACGCCTCGGGCGGCGCCTTCTACGCCGTCTGGGCGGTGGGAGTGGCCGACGCGCTGGTTCACCACGAAGACGAGGTGGTGACGACCGAGCTCAAACGGCTCGCGCCGGCCTCGAAGGCTGCGCTGCCGAAGCTCTTCCTCTTTCCTACCGCCGGCGGCCTCGGTGCCGGCTTCAGTCTGAACTTCTAAGGAGTCAAGCCCATGGCCAGCCTCACAGTGCGCACGCCCGACGGGAAGCTTCGCACCGTCAACCTGCTCAAGCGGATCACCAGCATCGGCCGCGGCGGCGACAACGACGTGCAGCTCGAAGACGCCTCGGTGCCCGACTCGGCGCTGCACATCATGTTCGACGGCAGCCGCTACCAGCTGGGCGGCACGACCGAGTTTCAGGTCAACGGCAAGAAGCGCGACGAGCACCTGCTGATCGCCAACGACGTGATCAAGGTGGGCGGCAGCGAGCTGACGTTCGGCACGGCGGCGAGCCCCCTCGCCCAGCCGGCGCTCACCTCGTCGCGTTCGGTGCGCGACGAATCGGGCAACCCTGACGCGAACACCTCGGAAGTGCCGGGAGTGCCCGGCCGCGAGCTGGCCGCGCTGCGCCGGTTGACCGCCTTCAGCCACAAGCTGCTCGACACGTACGATCTGCCCCGCATTCTTGAGAGCCTGATGGACGAGGTGATCGAGGTCACCCGCGCCGACAAGGGCTTCTTGATTCTGATGGAAGGCAGCAACCCCCAGGTGCGCGTCGCGCGGAACATCCTCAAAGAGAACCTGGAAGATGCCGAAGGCCGGGTGTCCGACTCGATCGTGAAGAAGGTCGTGCAGTCGATGAAGCCGCTGATCATCTCGGACGCGCTCGACGACCCCGAGTTCAACGCGTCGGAATCGGTGGTGAACCTGAAGCTGCTGTCGGTGATGTGCGCGCCGCTGATGTACCGCGGCGATCTGTTCGGGATGCTCTACGTCGGCAACGACCGGCTGGTGAACCGCTTCGAGCAGAAGAGCCTCGACACGCTGACCATCTTTTCCGCCCAGGCGTCGCTGCTTCTGCAGAACGCGATGCTGGTCAATGATCTCAAGGTCGAGAACCTCGAGCTGAAGAAGAAGGCCGAAGAACAGCAGTACGGCGAGATCATCGGCGCGTGCCCGGGCATGCGCGACGTCTACAAGCGCATCGACAAGATCGCGCCCACCGACATCTCGGTGCTGATCGCCGGCGAGACGGGCACCGGCAAAGAGCTGATCGCGCGCGAGCTTCACAACCGCAGCCCGCGCAACAAGGGCCCCTTCATCACCATCAACTGCGGCGCGATTCCCGAGAACCTTCTGGAAAGCGAGCTCTTCGGCCACGTGAAGGGCGCCTTCACCGGAGCGGTGGCCACCAAGCAGGGCAAGTTCCAGGCGGCGATTGGCGGCACGCTGTTCCTCGACGAGATCGGCGAGATGCCGCTGCAGCTGCAGGTGAAGCTGCTGCGCGCCCTGCAGGAAAAGATCGTCTACAAGGTCGGCGACAACCGCGGCGAGCTGGTCGACATCCGCGTCGTCGCCGCGAGCAACCGGACCCTGGAAGACGAAGTGAAGAAGGGCCAGTTCCGCGAAGACCTCTTCTTCCGCATCAACGTCGTCACGCTAAAGCTGCCGCCGCTGCGCGATCGCGGCGACGACCTGCAGCTGCTCGCGACCTGGTTCCTCAAGCGCTACGGCAAGGACTTCAACTCGAAGGCCCGCGGCTTCACCGCTGCGTGCGCGGTGGCGATGCGCAAGTACCCCTGGCCCGGCAACATTCGCGAGCTGGAGAACCGGTTGAAGAAAGCAGTCGTGCTCGCCGACAAGCCGCAGCTGTCGCCTGAGGATCTCGACCTGCGGCCCGAGAACTTCGACCCCATCCTCCCGTTGGCCCAGGCCCGCGAAGAATGGCAGAAGGACTACATCAACAAAGTCCTCGACCGGAACGGCGGCAACCGCACCAAGACCGCCAAAGACCTTGGCGTCGACCCCCGCACCATTTTCCGCCACCTCGAGAAACTTGAAGGTGAGAAGGGCGACCCATCTATGCCACCAGAGACAGAGTACGAAGAGGCTTGACGTATTTTAAGCCAATGAAACTACTCGACATGCGCGACCTTGACGTCATGGCCGGCCGATTGCTTTGGGGTGCTGTGGCTGCCTTGCTGGTGCAAGGCTGTCTGATTCCCCAGGACGACCCCGTGCTGCCAGACCTGCCTCAGAAGAAGAACACGACGCCGAAGCTGGTGGCCGAATCGGCAAGGCCCAAAATGCGTGGGTTCAACATTCGACTCGGCGCTGGCTGCGACTGCCTGACCTGTCTGGAGCGCCCCTTCGAAATCGTGGTGGAAGATCCTGATCTCGGCGACGTGGTGTCGACGCGGTGGTTCGTGGACGACGACGGGAAGTTCCTGTCGGTGCCGCTGAATGGCACTGGCTTGGGCTCGAGCTCGGAAAAGCGCGGCATCGCGCGCCCGGTCAACCAGCTCTACACGATGACCAACCTTCGCGTCTCCGGCACCCACGACGTCACCGTGGTGGTGGCTGACCGCCAGTTTCCGGCCGAAGGCATCGAAATGACCAAGGAGTTGATCCCTCTGCCCGATGGCGGCTCGGTCGAATACCTCACCAGCACCAGCCAATACACCTGGCAGGTCTTCACCGATTTGACCCCATGCAACTGCGGATGCTGACCCACGCTTCACGCCTGCTCCCTGCCCTGCTGCTGCTGGGGCTGGCACGCTGCGCGCTTTCGCCCTCTCAGCCCTACGTACCGCCGTGCGCGGAAGACTCCGACTGCGGCGAGAACGAGATCTGCTTCCCGCTGCAGGGCTGCGGCGACCCGGGCGGCGGGCTGGTGGTCGAAGTGCAGGGCAACACCCGTCTGGGCCAGCTGGCGCAGGACTTTCAGATCGTCGATGGCGGCTTCAAGACGTCGAACTCTTTCGAGATCGCACCGGCGCGCGTCGCGGGCGAGTTCGTGCGCGACGGCCTCAACTATTCGAGCGCGGTGACGGTGCGGCTGCGCGGCAGCAGCGATCTAATCCCCGCCGTCGTCCGCACCTACCAGGACACCTTCATCAAGCCCGAGCGTGGCACGTACTCGCTTCCCGTCGGCGCAGGCACCTTCACCGTCACTGCCGAAACGGCCGACCAGTCGGTGCCGCCCGTGATGGCCGAGGTCAGCGTGAAGCCCGGCGCCAGCGCAGCCCTGAGCTTCTCTTTCCCGGCGCAGGCCGACACCCTGGTCGTCGCGGGCCGGCTGCTCAAGCGCGTCGAGTCCGGCGCGAGCCCCGAGATTCCGGTGGGCCAGGCGATGGACATCCAGGCCTTCGAGAGCGTGACCCGGCGGCCGCTGTCGCAGCGCGTGCCGGTGACCAGCGAGGGCGACTTCGTCCTCTTCGTCTCGCCCGACGCGAAGCAGTCGCAGGCCTTCGACGTGACGGCGACGCCCCGCGTGCCGGGCACCCTGGTGCCGTCGAAGACCTTCAGGCTCGCCGTGCCACTGGAGCCCCTGATTCGCCTGCAGCTGGGCGAGTTCGGCGACCCGCTGCCGCAGCTGCCGGGCTTCGTGAAGACGACGGGTGGCGAGCCCGTGGCCTTCGCGCTGGTGTCGCTCGAAGGCCTCGTGGGTGGCGGCGGCACCTTCCAGTCGAAGGCGGTGCTGACCGACGCGAAGGGCCAGTTCCGCGTCGACCTGCTGCCCAGCTCGGTCGACGGTGCTTATGCGCTCACCGTCGTGCCTCCTCCGAACGGAGCGGCCGGCGTGACCCAGGCCACCGCGCGCGCCCTCGTCGGCCCGCCCGGCCTGCCGCGCCTCGAGGTCACCAGCACGATGGACGCGACGGTTACCTGCCCCGACAAGATCTCGGTGATCGGCACGGTGCTTCGCCCCGACGGCACCGTCGCGATGACGGGAACCCGGGTGGTGGCAAGGGCGCTCGAGCGGCTGAAGGACGCTCCGAAGCTGCCGCTTCCGTCGGGCGAGAGCGAGGTCTTCACCGACGAATCGGGCCGCTTCCGGATCGAGCTCGACCCCGCCGTCTACCAGCTCGACTTCATCCCCGGCGAAGACCTGCCGCGCACCACCCGCGTCGTCGAGGTCCGGCTGACGGCCTCAGAGTCGCTGGACGCCGGCACGCCTTCCCGCACTGTCGACACCAGGGAATCGATCCTTCGCAAGGGCCGCAAGGTGACCGGTACGATCAGCGCGCCCAACGCCAACACCGGCGTGATGCAGACGGTCGAGAACGCGACGGTGCGCTACTTCCGGGTCAGCTCGGTGCGCGGGGTCCCGACGTCGCTGCTGCTGGGCGAGTCGGTGACCGACGCGATGGGTGGCTACCAGATCGTGCTGCCGACGAAGTGAGTCGCTAAGGCTTGTAGGCGTTCAGGTCGGCGCGCAGCGCATCGAGCGTGGGCCCGACTTCGCCGGCGAACTGCACCGCGTTCGTCGTGTACAAATCCATCACCGTATCGAGCTCTTTGTAGATCCGCTTCAGCGGCACGCGATCAGCGCCATCGCCTCCGCAGCGGCTCGCGGCGGCGTTGTGCCGGGTCAGCCACTCGAGGCGGAAGGCCGTCCAGTCGACGTCGACGCGGCGCACCGAGCCACCGTCGTTCGGGTCCGACAGCGAGTTGCGGCGGTGGTCGAGCTCGGCCCACAGCGCCCGGGCGACCGCGACACAGGCGTCGGCCTCCATCAGCGCGTTGCTGGCCGGCGGCTTCTCGGGCGTCATCGCCAGCGTCGAACGCACCACGTTGATCGTGATCGCCAACGAGAAGGCGACCGCGAAGAAGATGTAGAGGCCCCACGCCAGCCCGCGGTAGGGCCGGTAACGGCGCTTTTCTTCAGGGCTCAGCGGCGCGGACATGGCGCTAGTTGGTCTTGGCGGGAACCGCGGCAGGCGCTGCGGCCGGCGCTGCGGGAGCCGCCGGATCCTTGCGCGACAGCCGACTCCGGAAGGAGCCCGAGAACTCGCTGCTCGGGTAGGTGTTCACTGCGTCGCGCGCCGTCTCGGCCGCCTTGTCGCGCTGCCCGCTGGCGTCCAGCGCCTGCACCAGCATCAGCATCGCGTAGTCGCGGTTCTTCGCCCGCTTGTCGCCGGCGATGTAACGCTGCAGGTAGGGCACCGCTTCGTCGGCCTTGCGCGTCTGGATGAGCGCGTTGCCGAGGAAGTACGACGCGTCGACCGCGTCCTCTTCGACCGGGTTCATCGCCATGAAGCGCGTGAGCTCGGTGACGGTGGCCGGGTAGTCCTGCCGGCGGAAGGCCGACTTGCCGCGCTCGAGGAAAGCGGCGCCGACTTCTTTGCGCAGCAGCGTCGCCCGGTCGGCCAGCACTGCGCGCGCGAAAGGCGACAGCTTCGTCTGGTCGACCTTCGCCAGCGCATCGATGCCCTTGAGGCGATCGTCACCCTGCCCCTGGCTCATCAGCTTGTAGACCTCGTTCGCGGTGCGCTCGTTGGCGGCGAGCGTCGCGTCGGCGGCCTTCAGCTGGTCGATTTGCGCCGAGAGCTCTTTGACCTGCTTCTCGAAGCGCTCGCGGTCGGCACCGGCCGACGCAGTCTTTGCGTTCGAGATCGCGATCGCGCCGGCGACGCAGAGGCCGGCGAAGACCACGTACGCCACCGCCGACGAGATCCACTGGCGGCGTTGAAAGTCTTCCTGGCGCTTGCCGACGAGCTTGAGCTCGGCGTGAAGCGTCTTCAGCTGGTTGTCCGTCTTGATGACGAGGTTTCTTCCCTCGATCACTTCCCTGCGGATTTCTTCGAGGCCCTTGTCGGCCAGCTCGTTCGCCATGGGTCGCTCTTACAACATGCCGCCCAGAGGATCCTTGGGACCTGCGGGAATAAAGTAGGTCAGCGACAGCGCCACCCACAGCCCACCGCCGTCGATGGTGGCGATCTCGGGCACGTCGCCGCGGGTCGCCAGCAGGTAGCGCGCATCCAGCCCCACCGCCCACCGGCTCGAGAAGCGCACCGCGAAGCCCGCATTGATCGAGTACGCGGTGTTCAGGCGTTCGGCGTTCTGTACCGACTTGCTCGTCACGAAAGACAGCATCGGCCCCAGCTGAATGCCGACGTACGGGACGAGGCCGCGAAAAGGGAAGTCCATCTTCGTGAAGCGCACGCCCAGCAGCGCGCCGTAAGTGGTCGAGGTGAAGGTGCCGTAGCCCTGCACGCGGAAGCTCTCGAACCCCACCAGCGCGTCGATGGTCGCCTCGATCCAATCCAGCGGGGCGTAGCCGAAGCTCGCCGCGAAGCCTGGGCCGCCGGGCATGCCGCCCTCGACGGGGTGGCCGAGCTTCGCCGCGCGCGCCATGAACTCGCCGTTGAAGGTGTAGCGGTAGCCCGCCTGAATCGCGACGCGGCCCATGCCCTGCACCGTGCGTTGCTCCGAATCTTCCTGCGCCGCGGCGGCCGAAGCCGCCAAGAACGCGGCCACAACAAGAGCGCGGATCACCACGTCTTCCAGCCGTCGGGCACCGGGCGTGGCGTCGCGACCGGGCGAACCGGCGCCCCGCGCGCGACGAAAGGCACCACCGGAGGGACGTGCGGCGGCGGCGGAGTGACGGGCGCAGGCCGCGGCGCGACCCTCAGCGGCTCCCGGGGAGGCGGCGCCGACGCGGCGGCGGCCTTCTCTTCCAGCAGCTTCACGTACATCTTCATTTCCGCCAGCGCCTGTTCCTTCTCCATCAGGCGGCGGAACAGCTCGACCCGGCGTTCCTTCTCATCCATCAGCTCGGAGTGGAGTTGCATCAACGACGCCATCGCCTTCTCGGCGTAGCCGACGGGCACAGCCTGGGACACAGCGGCGAGGGCGAGTTCGTTTTGAGGGTTCATTTCTTGAAAGCGATGGTGAGGAAGGTGGTCTTCGGCCCGAGGGCGCAAGCGACGAAGCAACGCAACAGGCAGCGCGGGCCGAACTCGCGCCAAATCAACCTCGAGTTCTTCAAGACGTCGCGGCCGGTGATGACTCCGAGCATGGTGCCCCCGTGCGCTACAGCGGTGTCGCAGACGGTAGCAGCGCGCGGCGATCGGTCAATTTTCCGTGCCGGCGAGCAGCTCGAGCAGCGGCACCTCGCGGACGACGACCTTCGGGTGAAGGCAGCAGGCGGTGAAGTCGGCGTCGTCGAGGCGCTTGAGCAGCGCGTGGGCCTCTTCGTGGGTGAAGGGCCGCACCTGAGCCGCCGCCGCATGGCTGGCGATGAGGCTGAGCGCTTTGGGCAGATCGTCCAGTGCAGGCGCGAGGTCGATGAGCAGCTGCCGCAGGTCGGCCGCCTCGAGCATCGCGGGCAGGGACGAGACGGTGACCGTGTTGCCGCCGAAGGGCTCGACGTGGAGGCCCAGCTCGGCCAGCACCTCGGCGCCGTCGGTGACGAGGCCGAGCTCGGGCTGCGGCAGCTCGACGGTGGAAGAGAAGAGCGTCGGCTGGGTGTCGCGCAGCTGGTGAAGAAAGACGCGCTCCATCGCCGACCGGGGGTCGATCACCACCAGCGTTCCGCCCGGCGCCTCGCAGACCCACAGCCGCTGGGCGAGCCCACCGATGAAGCGCAGCCGCCCGAAGTAGCCGGGGGGCGGCGCCTCGTTGATGCCCGGCCGCGCCTGCCCGAAAGACAGCCCGAGCCCTGGCGGCGTCTCGAGGAAAGCGGCAGGTGTCTGCGCGCGGGCGAGGAACCGATCAACCGCCTGCGCGTAGTGCGCCTCGTCGGGCACCGCCGCAGCATCGCCCTGCCGCCACGGAGCGCCCTTCAGCGCCTTCGAGATCCCGGCGATCAGCGCTTCCTGAACTCCGCGCGGGTCGGCGAACCGCACCTCGAGCTTCTGCGGGTGCACGTTGACGTCGACCTGCGACGGGTCGAGCTCGATGAACAGCACGGCCACGGGCTGGCGGCCGGGCGGCAGAGACTCCTGAAACGCGCGCTGCACCGCGAAGTTCACCCCGCGATCGCGAATGTAGCGGCGGTTGACGAAGGTGTAGAGGCCGCGCGCGTTCGACTGGGTGAACTCGGGCGAGGCGACGTGGCCGCTGATCTTCACCCCGAGCCGGGCCTCGGCCACCGCGAGCAGATGGGGGTGCACCTCGGCGCCCAGCGCGGCGGCGATGCGTTCGGCCGGATCCTCGACCGCGGCTGGAGCGGCCAGCAGCGCCCGCCCGTCGTGCGACAGAAAGAACCCGACCTCGGGGTGGGCCAGCGCGAGACGGATCATCGCCTCTTCGCAGTGCACCAGCTCGGTCTGCTCGCGCTTCAAGAACTTCCGCCGTGCGGGGACATTGAAGAACAGATCTTCCACTTCGATCCGCGTCCCGTGCGCAGCGGCCGCTTCCACCTGGCGCAGCGGGCCGCCGCCGTCGATCTCGATGCGCACTCCGACGGCTGCGTCTTGTTCAGACGTGTGGAGCACGAACTTCGACACCGACGCGATCGCCGGCAGCGCCTCACCGCGGAACCCCTTGGTGAAGATCTGAAAGAGCCCCGCCGCGTCGACCAGCTTGCTGGTGGCGTGGCGCTCCAGTGCGAGCACCGCCTCGGAAGGCGACATGCCGACGCCGTCGTCGATCACCCGGATCAGCTGCAGCCCGCCACCCGAGAGCTCGACGTGGATGTTGGTGGCGCCCGCGTCGACGGAGTTCTCGGCCAGCTCTTTCACGACCGAGGCCGGCCGTTCGACGACCTCGCCCGCTGCAATCTGGTTGATGAGCTCTGGCGAGAGAACCCGAATGCGTCCCATGGCGTCTGGTTGAGGTTACACTCGCCGCCCCCTTAAAGATGAGCACTCTTCCTCTCACCAACGCCGTTGCACCCCGCGTGCTGCTCGAGCGCCTCGCCGCCAACGTCGGGCGGGTGGTGCTCGGCAAGCCGCAGCAGACGAAGCTCGCGATCACCACCCTCGCCGCCCGTGGCCACCTGCTGCTCGAAGACGTGCCGGGGGTGGGGAAGACGACGCTGGCCGAGGGGCTCGCGCGATCGCTGGCGCTGTCTTTCGCGCGCATCCAGTTCACCGCTGACCTGCTGCCCAGCGACATCCTCGGGGTGCAGATCTTCCGCGCCGCCGACGCGAGCTTCGACTTCCGCCCCGGCCCGTTGTTTCACCACCTGGTGCTCGCCGACGAGCTCAACCGCGCGCCGCCGCGCACCCAGTCGGCGCTGCTCGAGGCGATGGGCCAGGGCCAGGTCAGCATCGACGGCGTGACGCATCTTCTGCCCGCGCCGTTCACGGTGATCGCGACCCAGAACCCCATCGATCTCTCGGGCACCTACCCTCTGCCCGACTCGCAGCTCGACCGTTTCCTGATGCGGATCTCGCTGGGGCATCTGTCGCCCGAGGTCGAGTCGCAGCTGCTGCAGACCCGTCGCGCGGATCCACTCGCGGGGATGATGCCCGTCGCCTCGCGGCACGATCTCTCCCAGGTCCAGAGCGCCGCCGACGCGGTGAAGGTCGACGCGGCAGTGGCGGACTACGCGGTGCGGCTGTCAGGAGCCACGCGTGAGCATCACGAGATCGAAAGAGGCGCCTCGACGCGCGCGGTGCTGTCGCTGATGGCGGCCGCGCGCGCGTGGGCGCTGTGGGACGACCGCGATTTCGCGACGCCGGGCGATGTCAGAACCGTGCTCGCTCCGGCGCTGTCACACCGGTTGCTGCTCAAGAGCGCGGTGCAGGGCACCTTCAGCCGCGACGAAGCGGCGCACCTGCTCGAAGAGATCGCCCGGAAGATCCCCGTCCCCAGGTAGGCATGTTTCGACGCTTGCGATCGCGGTGGAAGCTGCCGCGCACGATGATCATCACCCGGGTGGGCCGCACCTACCTGGTGATCACGATGGGGGTGGGCCTCGGCGCCCTGAACACCGGCAACAACCTGCTGTACCTGGTGCTCGGATTCCTGCTGAGCCTGATCGTCGCGTCGGGCGTGTTGTCCGAGCGCAGCCTTCGCCACCTGCGCATTCGCCGCGTGCTGCCGGGCTCGGCGTCGGCGGGCGAGCCCTTCGCGATGCGGTACCAGGTGCGGCGCACGTCGGGCAGAAGCTTCGCGTTGGAGCTCGCCGAAGAGAACTCGCAGGTCGCGGGCATGGTGTGGATCCCGACCGTCGCGCAGGAAGAAGTGACGGTGCGCGCCGACTGTGTGGCGGCGAGGCGTGGGCCGTTGAAGCTCAAAGGCCTCAAGGTCACGACGACCTTCCCTCTGGGGCTCTTCGCCAAGACGCGCGTGCTCGACATCGAAGACCAGCTGCTCATCTACCCCCGGCGCGGGTTCGTCTGCGACGAGCCGTCGGAACGCGAAGGGCGGCTGCTCGGCGATGGCGGCAACCCGCGGCGGCGCGACGGCACCGGCGATGTGCTGGGCCTGCGCGAGCTGAGCCCCGGCGAAGACGCACGCCGCGTGCACTGGCTGAAGAGCGCGACCGCGGGGAAGTTGCTGAAGGTCGAACGCGAGCGCGAAGACACGCGGCAGTTCATGCTCGACGTCGACGAGGATCTGACGGGCGAAGCGCTGGAAGCGCGGTGTGAAGAGGCGGCGGCGCTGAGTCAGCGGCTGCTGCTGCGCGGTCACGAGGTCGGCCTCGACACGGGCACGATGCGCCTGCGTCCCGCCAGTGGCCCGGGCCAGGAAAGGCGGCTCTTGTCGGCCCTGGCCTGGGTCGGCCACGAAGAGGCGGGCACTTGATCGCGACCCGCCGCACGCGCACCCGCCTGCTGCTTCGCGATGGAGCCGCTCTGTCGGCCTTCGGTTCCGTCGCGCTCTCGGGGGCGGTGCCCGTCTGGGCGATGCTCGCGTTCTTCATCGCCTTTGCGATCTCGATCGCCAACTTCCGCCCGTTGTCGGGGCGCACCGTCTGGTCGGTGGTGGTGCTGCTGCTCGCGGCGCTCTTGATCTTCGGCTCGGTGTTTCGCGGGGGGCTCGACCTCGTCGTCGCCGCTTGCAGCTTCGCCACGCTGGTCACCGCGCATCGCCTGTTGTCCGAGCCCACGGCCAGCACCGATCACCAGGTGCACCTGACCAGCCTGCTCACCCTCGCGGGCGGCGCGGCGCTGACGGGCGAACTCTGGTTCGCGGCCTGCCTCGCAGCGTTCGCAATCACCTCGACGCTGTCGATCGGGCTGCTCGTGCTCGAAGGCCCGGTGCGCATCGAGGGCGATCTGCCCGTTCGGCCCGCGCTGCAGCGGCTGAGCCTGGGCGTCGGCCTCGCGCTGGTGGGCGGCGTCCTCTTCTTCGTCCTCTTCCCCCGCCTCTCGTGGAACTTTGCCGCGCGGCGATCGACCCCCGGCTTCGGCGGCACCACCGGCATGTCGGATCGCGTGCGGCTGGGCGGCGGCGGCGACATCAAGACCAGCCCCCGCATCGTGATGCGCGCGCGCATCAGCCCCGACCCGAGGGTCGACAACCTCGATCAGTATTGGGTCGGCCGCACCTTCGACACGTTCGATGGCCGCGAGTGGAAGGGCAACGGCGTCGAGCAGAGGGCCCGCGGGCAGGTGTTCCTCGAAGACGGCCAGCAGGGCATGGTGCAGCAGCAGATCGAGCTGTTGCCCGCCTACGGCGCGCGCACGCTGGTCGGCCTTCAGACGCCGGTGATGTTCAACAACGCGGTGATGCTGCAGACGTCCGGCAGCCAGCGCACGGGCCTGGTGCGGCTCGAAGACGAAGAGGTGCACTTCGCCGACGGCGCCAACAGCTACACGTACACCGCCTTCAGCCGTCCCAGCGGCAAGTACAGCGGCGAGAAAGAGCTGACCGACGTCGCGCGCTACACCCGGCTGCCCGAGACGGTGAGCCCCGAGGTGGCGAAGCTCGCGGCCCGCGTGGTGGGCAACGAGCGCAACCCCTTCCTGGCAGGCACGAAGCTCGCCGACCACTTGCGCAGCAACTACGGCTACACGCTCGAGCTGCCCGGCGAGGTGGCCGACCCGCTGGCCGACTTCCTCTTCACTCGCAAAGAAGGCCACTGCGAGCACTTCGCGACGGCGCTGGCGGTGATGCTCCGCACGCAGGGCTTCGCGGCGCGGGTGGCGGCAGGCTTCTTCGGCGGCGAGCGCGTCGGGGCGCTGTACGTGGTCCGGGCCGGTGACGCCCACGCGTGGACCCAGGTCTTCGTGCCGGGCCGCGGCTGGGAGACGATCGACGCGACGCCGGACGCCGCGCGAAGCACGCAGGCGATGCTCGCCTTGCAGTGGCTGACGTCGACATACGAGGCGCTGGAAGACTGGTGGCGGGCGCGCGTCGTCGACTACTCGTTTCAGGATCAACTGGCGATCGCCCGCGCGCTGGTTCGGCCTCCGCGCGGCGCCGCGAATGACGACGCCCCCAGCGCCGCGCCTACCGCTTCGGTTCCGCCGTTGCGCGCCTTCGTCGCGGCGGCGCTCGCAGGCCTGGTCATCTTCTTCGTGACCCGACGCGTGATGCGCAGCGCCGTCGCGAGGCCCCACCCAGCCGCCAACTTCCTCGAGCAGCTCGAAAGGGCGCTGCGGCGGGCAGGCATCGCCCGGCTCGACGGAGAAGCGATCGAACAGCTGGCGGCGCGGCTGGCGTCGTCGTCGCACCCCCTCGCTCCGGCCGTGACGAAGGCGACCCGCGCCTACCTCTTCGCGCGCTTTGGAGGGAAGCCGGTCGCATCCGAAGAACGCGGAAGGCTATTGGCCGCGATTCGCCCCGCCACCTGACCACCGGGTGGGGCTAAGTTTCAGGGCCCGTGTTCCTCCGCCTCGTCGAGATGCTGCTGCCGGTGCGCAGGGGTGAAGGCCGGCTGACGCTGGCGCTGTTCCTCCACAGCTTCTTCGCGGTCGGCGCGTTTCTCACCGGGCGAACGGTGCGCGACACGTTGTTCCTGCAGTACGGCGACAAAGAACAACTGGCGTGGATGTACGTGTTCTCGGCGATCGCGGTCACGGCGTCGGGGCTGCTCTACGGGAAGCTGGCGATTCGGGTTCGCCGCGATCGCATGGCCGTCGGTACCGCGGCGCTCTTCTCGGTGATGTTCGCGGGCTTCTGGTTCGTCGAGAAGAGCCACAGCACCTGGCTGTACACGGCGCTCTACGTCTACGTCGAAGTGATGGGCGCGCTGGCGCTGGTGCAGTTCTGGACGCTGGCGAACGAGCTCTTCAACGCGCGAGAAGCCAAGCGGCTGTACGGCCTGATCGGCGCTGGCGGCACTGCGGCCAACATCGTCGCGGGACTTCTCGGGGCGAAGATCGCGACCACCTTCGGCGCCCCTGCCCTGCTGCTCTTCTGCACCGTGCTGCTCGTCGGCACCGGAGCGGCCAGCTTCGCCGGCGGCACCCTGGGCAAGCAGCGGCTTTTCGCAAAGGCGGCCAGTGGAAAGCCGAGCGCCGCCAAGCGCACGGGTGGAGCCGCGAAGGTGATGGCGTCTGGCCACCTGCGCACGGTCGCGATGCTCGCCGCGGTCACTTTCTTCACCACCACCCTGGTCGACTTCCAGTTCAAGGTGATCGCGAACCAGACCTTCAAGACCAACGAGCTGGCGGCCTTCTTCAGCTACTTCAGCGCGGTGATCGGCGTGCTCGCGTTGGGCCTGCAGCTGTTCGGCACGAGCAAGCTGCTGAACCGCGCCGGAGTGGTGGGCTCGCTGGCGGTGCTTCCCCTGTCGCTCGCCCTCGGCAACTCGGCGCTGTTGCTGTTCGGGGCGTTGTGGGCGGCGTCGATCGCGAAAGGCGGCGACACGCTGTTCCGTTATTCGATCAACGACGCCACGACGCAGATCCTCTACCTGCCGGTGCCGTCGCAGGCGCGCGTGCAGGCAAAGGCGTTCATCGACGGCGTGATCAAGCCGTGCGCGATCGGCCTCGCCGGCCTCACCCTCGCTGCCTACAAGGCATGGTTCGGTGGCGCGCCAAGGATGGTCGCGTTCCTTTCGCTGGCCCTCACCGCGCTCTGGATCGCGGTCGTGCTGAAGCTGCGCGCGCACTACATCAAATCACTTCAGGACAACCTGAAGAGCCGGCGCCTCGACCTCGAGTCGGCCCGCTACAAGGTGATCGACGGTTCGACGAACAACGTGCTGGTGAAGGCGTTGGAGAGCACGGATCCGCGCGAAGTCCTGAACGCGCTGCTGCTCCTGCCGCACCTCGAGAACATCCAGCTGGATCACCGGGTCGAGCTCCTGCTCGAGCACCCGTCGCCCGAGATCCGCACCGCCGCCTGCGAGTACTACGCGCGCCGCCAGACGATGCGGTTCGCCAACTCGGTGTTCCGTCGCTTCGAAGATCCCGACCCCGGCGTTCGCGCGTCGGCCGTCGACGCCTTCTGCGCCATCGGTCGCGACAAGGCCGTGCGCAGCGTGCGCCCCTTCCTCGCCGACCCAGATCCGCGCATCCGCAGCGCCGCGGTCACCGGCATGATCAAGTACGGCGGACTCGACGGCGTCCTCGTCGCGGCCGAGGCGCTGAAGGCGCTGATCGACAACCCGATTGCGGTGATGCGCGAGCACGCGGCGCAAGTGCTGGGCGCGGTCGGGGTGAAGAACTTCTACCAGCCGGTGCTGCAGCTGATGAACGACCCCGACCCGCGCGTGCGCCGCCACGCGATCAACGCCGCGGGTGTCTTGAAGAGCCCCGAGTTCGTCATTCCTTTGATCTACCGGACGCAGTCGATCGAGACCACGCGCGAGGCCGTCACCGCCCTCACCGCCTACGGGTCGAGCGTGATCCCCACCTTGTCGAAGGTGCTCTCGAACTCACTGGAAGACCCCGCGATTCGCCGCGCCGTCTCGCGCGTGCTGGGCCGGCTGGGCACCACCGAGTCCGTCGACGTCATCACCCGCTATCTCGAAGAGCCCGACGAAGAGCTGCGTGCCCGCATGTACAAGGCGCTCGCCCGCGCGGTGAAGGGCCGGCGGTTGTTGCTGGTCGACCGCAAGCCCGTCGAACAGGCGCTGGAAAGCGAGCTCGAGCGCGCGTACGTGACGCTGACCCAGGCCGAGACGCTGGGCCTGACGCTGGGCCCCAATGCGGACACCCCGCGGTCAGGAGAGCCCGCCGCCCGCGCGCTGCTCGCGTCGGCGATGGTCGAGAAGGTCAGCCAGATCGAGCGCCGCATCTTCCTGCTGCTGGCGGTGCTCTTCCCCGACGCCGACATGGAACAGATTCACGCGGGCATTCACGACGCGGCAGCGCAGGACGCTCCGCGGCGAAGGGCGAACGCGGTCGAGCTGCTCGACAACCTGCTGGGCCGCGAGCTCAAGCGCCGGTTCCTGCCGCTGCTGGACGACCTGCCCCGCGTCGATCGCTTGAAGCTCGTCGCGGGCCTGTACGAGCTGCCAAAGAAGGAACCGCGCCAGGTGCTGATCGATCTGTGCCGCGACGAGACGGCGTGGGTGCGGGCGTGTGCCGTGTGGTGCCTTTCGCTGGTGGGCGAGCCGCCGCCCGAGCTGAACGACATGATGGCGCACAGCTCGGGCGACAGCAGCGCGGTGGTGCGCGAGATCAGCCTGGTGGTGCTCGATTCCCGTTCGCCTGAAAGGGCGTGGGAGATCGCCGAGAAGCGGCTGCGCGACGAGGCCCCGGTGGTTCGCCGGCAGGCGGCGTTGATCAGCTCGCGGCGGGCGGCACAGACGCCGGGCTGAACGCGGTGTACAGAATCCACGCGCCGATGATCAGGAACAAGAAGCCGGCCGCGCGCTGAAGCGTTCGCGGTGAAACCACCCGGGTGATCGCCTCACCTGCGAAGACGGCGATCGCGCTGGTGCAGACCAGCGCCCCCGCTGAGCCGAGGAACACCACCCAGCGCGAGCTGCCCGAGGCCGCGAACGAGAGGGTGGCCAGCTGGGTCTTGTCTCCGAGCTCGGCGATGAAGACAGCGGCAAAGGTGGTCGCGAGGAGTTTCCAGTCCATACCCTTCCCTACCGTATTAGCGTCGCCCGCGGCCCGATGATCTCCACCGTCGAGAAGGTTCTTTTCCTGAAGTCGATCGATCTGTTCTCACAGATCCCCGGGGAAGACCTGGCGCAGGTGGCGCTGATTTCCCAGGAAGAGAACCGCGAGCAGGGCGACGAAATCTTCGCCGAAGGTGAGGCCGGCGACGCGCTGTACCTGGTCATCGACGGCAAGGTCCGGGTCCACAAGGCCGACCGCGTGATCGCCGAGCTGGGCGAGCGCGAGTGCTTCGGCGAGATGGCGATTCTCGATGCCGCCCCGCGTTCGGCCACCGTCACGTCACTGACTGAAACGGCCCTGCTCAAGATCACCCGGGAAGACTTCCAGGACATCATGAGCGAGAAGCCCGAGATCGCGATGGGGATCATCAAGGTGCTGACCCGCAGGTTGCGTGACGCCATCCGCTGAAAAGCGGTAAAGCGCCGCCCCATGTCAGAGACCCCGCAGTCAACGACCTCGACCGAAGCGACCCCCGCCGGGCACAGCTTCAAACCCTACATTCCTGCATCGGCGAACCTGGCCGAGCTGGGCGTGGTGCCGCTGATCACGGGCACCCTGCTCGGCATGGTGTTCGGCGCTTCGTCGCTGTACCTGGTGCTCAAGGTCGGGCTGACGGTCAGCGCGTCGATTCCGGTCGCCGTCATCTCGATTGCCCTCTTCCGCGTGCTCTCGAAGTTCGGCGTGCGGAACCGGACGATTCTCGAGAACAACATCGTGCAGACGGCAGGGTCGGCGGGCGAGTCGATTGCCTTCGGCGTCGGCGTGACGATGCCGGCGATCATGATCCTGGGCTTCGACCTCGAGTTCACCCGGGTCGCGCTGGTGGCGGTGCTGGGTGGCCTGCTCGGGATTCTGATGATGATCCCCCTGCGGCGCGCGCTGATCGTCGAACAGCACGGCATCCTCAAGTACCCCGAAGGCACGGCCTGCGCGGAAGTGCTGAAGGCGGGCGCGTCGGACGAGTCGCGGGCAGCCGCGGCGCAGAGCGACACTGGCGCGGTCGAAGTCAGCGGCGGCAAGACCATCTTTGCCGGCTTCGCGATTGGCCTCCTCTACAAGACGGCGATGTCGGCCTTCAAACTCTGGAAGGAAGTGCCCGAGAAGATCTTCGGCGCCCCATTGAAGAGCGGCTCGATCGCCTCCGAGATCTCTCCCGAGCTGCTCGGCGTCGGCTACATCATCGGCCCGCGCATCGCGGCAGTGATGTGCGCGGGCGGCGTGCTCGCCTACCTCGTGCTGATTCCGGCGATCGCCTTCTTCGGTGAAGGGAACCTGCTGCCCGTCGCTCCGGGCTCGATTCCGATTGGGCAGATGGGCCCTGACGAGATTCGCGGCGCGTACGTGCTCTACATCGGCGCGGGCGCTGTGGCGGCGGGCGGCATCATCAGCCTCGGTCGCGCGCTGCCCACCATCTGGCAGGGCCTTCGCGGCGGACTCGTCGACCTCGGCGTCATCGGCAAGAAGTCGTCGGCCCCGGCCGCGAACGCAGGCCTTCGCACCGACCGCGACCTGTCGATCAAGTTCGTGGTGATCGGCCTCGTCATCCTGCTGGCTGCGATCGTGATCGCCCCCCCGCTGCACATGAACATCGGCGGCGCGCTGCTGATCGTCATCTTCGGCTTCATCTTCGTCACCGTCAGCTCGCGCCTCACCGGCGAAATCGGCTCGTCGTCGAACCCGATTTCCGGAATGACGGTCGCCACGCTGCTGCTGACGTGCGCGATCTTCCTCATCATCGGGTGGACGGGGCCGAGCTACTACGTCACCGCCCTCTCGGTCGGAGCCATCGTCTGCATCGCGGCCTCCAACGGCGGCACCACCTCGCAGGACTTGAAGACGGGCTTCCTCATCGGCGCCACCCCGCGCCACCAGCAGGTCGCCATTCTCATCGGAGCGCTGGCTTCCGCCCTCGCCCTCGGCCCCATTCTGTTGAAGCTCAACGAGGCGGCCACCGTCTACGTCACCCCGGTGAGCTTCGAGCACGTCGCCGAGCCGGTGCCGCTGGCTGAAGATCGCTATGCCGCCCTGCCCCTGTACGAGGGCGACATGCCGATGGAAAAGGCCGAGTACCGCCTCGTTCAGTTCAAGGAGCAGGAAGGCGAGCTGCTTCCCGGCGAGTACCTGGTCGACCCGAAGACGAAGGCCCCGGTGATGGTGATTCGCCGCACGTTCGGCAAGGACCTTCGCACCGATGTCTCGCAGCTGACGAAGAAGGAAAAGCTCCTGGGCCCCCAGGGCGACGCGGACCCCCGTGAGCTCTTCGTCTGGCAGAAGCCCGACGCCGTCAACGGCCCGGCCGGTAAGTACCTGGTCGACGAGACGGGCGCTGCCGCGTACCTGATCGACCCGGGCATTAACGGCATCCACCGCGAGCGCCCCGACGGCTCGAAGGTCACCAAGTTCAACGCGCCGAAGGCGACCCTGATGTCGTACATCATCAAGGGCATCCTCAACCGGCAGCTGCCGTGGGGCCTGGTGCTGCTGGGCGTGATGATCGCGCTCACGCTCGAGATGGCTGGCATTCCCTCGCTGGCCTTCGCGGTCGGCGTCTACCTGCCGCTGTCCTCGTCGACGCCCATCTTCGCGGGCGGCATGGTGCGCTGGCTGGTCGACCTCTACGTCCGCAAGAAGCACGCGGGCCGCAAGCTCACCGAAGAAGAGCTCACGGCCGAAGGCGACAAGAGCCCTGGCGTGCTGCTCGCGTCTGGCTACATCGCCGGAGGTGCCATCGCCGGCATCGTGATCGCCTTCATGGCCGGCGTCTTGAGCAACACCAACCGCGCGCTCGAAGAGTGGGCGTCGGCCCATAACCCGTTCTTCAAGGGCCAGAGCAGCGACCTGCTGTCGATGGTGCCCTTCCTGCTGATCTCGGTCGTCTTGCTGGCCGTCGGCCGCGAGATGTTGCTCAAGCCGAGCACCGGCCCGGCGAAGAAGTAGGCGGTCGGGTAGGATGCTGGCCCCCATGCCGGCACAGCAGTCTGAAGCAACAGCGGTGATCGCCAAGCCACCGGGCCCCGACCCGATGGAGAACCCTGAGATCCGCAAGCAGGTGGAAGCCGCCCGTACGGTGCTCTTCCACATCTCGAAGGGCATCAAGCAGATCGGCATGTACCGGCATGCCGAGGCGAAGTTCCCCGAGTTCCTGCAGAAGGCGGCCGATGCGCTGACCGCGTACAACGCCACCTACGGGTCCCTGACGCTCAAGGTCGACCTCACGAACTTCCTCGTCCACAAGGTCGAGCTATTCCCCGAGGCGTCCGAGATTCCGTACAAGTTCTTCAAAGACGGCATTCGTCAGCTGATCTTCCGCGACGGCTGCACCTGCGAAGAGCTCGTCACCTTCACCCTGATCAGCCTGTCGGACCCTGATCGCGGGGCCGACGACTTGAACGCGCAGCTGTGGCGCGCGCAGCTGCCGCACTTCGAATTCATCATGGTCGAAGGCTTCAAGATGGATGAGTTCGGCGAGGAAGAGATCCAGGTCGAGGTCGACAAGGTGGTCGACTACCTGCAGCGCCGCCTTCGCGCCGAGTCCGACGACTACCTGCGCTTTGCCCGCGTGAGTGAAGATGACTTGAACGCCCAGCTGGATGGCGTCGAGCAGATGCGCGGCGTGGTCGTCACGGGCGTCACCGCCGACGCAGCAATGAAGGCCCGGCTGCAGAAAGACATCTTCGACGAAGAGAACTCGCGCCTCTTCCCGAAGCTCATCAGCGCCGTCTTCCAGGTGGTCGAGGCCGGCGTCGACAACCCGAAGCTGCTCGAAGACATGTTCGTGCAGCTGCTCGACGCAATGCTGCTGCAGGAAGACTTCGGCACGATTGGCCAGGTGGTGCTGAAGCTGCGCGCGATGGAACAGCGGGCTGGCAAGGACTCGGCCATCTCGCTGCTGCTGCAGTCTTTTCAGATGAAGATGGGCGAAGAGCAGCGCCTGTCTCGCATTGGCGACGTGCTCAAGAACGCGAAGCCGAAGAACAGCGCCGACATCGTGCGCTACCTCACGGGCCTCGACGACGCGGTGGTGCCGACGCTGCTGTCAGTGCTCGAGAGCCTCGAGTTGGCCGAGAACCGCGCCCTGTTGAGCGACGTGCTCACCACCTACGCAAAGGCGCTGCCCGAGCCTTTCGTGAATCGCCTCAAGTCCGACCGTCCGCAGACGGTGCGCGACATGATCTACATCCTCGACAAGTCGAACCACCCGGACAAGCTGCGCTTCTTCGCCGACTCGCTGCGAAGCCCGAACCTGGCGATCCGCCTCGAGGTGATGGGGATCATCGCCCGCGGCCGCACCGGCGACGCGCGCAAGCTCATCAGCTCGTGCCTCGACGACGGCAACGTGCAGGTGCGAATCCAGGCGGCGCGCGTGCTGCCCGAGTTCGATCGCGAGAAGGCGTACCTCGATCTGCTCAAGGTGGTGAGAGAGCCCGCCTTCGCGAAGAAGCAGCCGAACGAGCGCGAGGCCTTCTACGCCGCGCTGGGCAGCACCGGCGTCGCCGGCGCGATCAGCTACTTCCAGACGATCCTCTCGGCCAAGGGTGGCCTCTTCAACAAGCAGAAGGTCGTCGAAGACAAGCTGCTGGCCGTCGCGGGCATGGCCGGCGCGTGCACGATTCAGACGTACAAGTTCCTTCAGGAAGTGACGGCCGACACCAGCCAGCCCCCGGAAGTCATCCACGCCGCGAAGATGGCGGGGCTGCGCACGAAGAAGATCCTCTTCGGCGACGCGCGCGAGGGCTGAACCCATGGCCGACAACCTTCAGATCACTGGCGCACAAGACGAGAACGTCGACACCTTCGGCCGCGAGCACAACGAGAAGCTGCAGGGCCTGGCCCGCACGCTGATCTCGGGCCTCTACATGCTGGTGCGGTCGGTAAAGATGTACGACCCCGACAACGCCGTCTTCGCGAAGCCGCTGGCGCAGCTGGAAGAAACGATGAACCACATCATCCGCCGCGACGGGAAGCTCGACCTCGTGGGCGTGAAGCAGTCGTTCTACATCAACGGCATGTTGGTCAAGGTCGACATGGCCGCGCTCGACAACGTGAAGTTTTTGCTCGACGAGATGCGCGCGAAGGACGTCGGCGGCTTCACGCTGCTGCGCCCGGTGCAGATGGCCGAGCTGAAGAACTTCGTCTGGATCTTCTCGAAGGAACAGAACGACGAGGCGAACGAAGACGGCACCGAGGGTCGGAAGCTCGTCTCGATGAAGCTCGCGAAGTACAGCAAGCTCAAAGAGAAGATCGAGAACGACAAGGACGAGTCGGAGGCGCGCATCGATCGCAAGAAGTACGCGCTGACTGTCTACGGCCGCGCGATCTTCTTCATCCGCAAGTACCTCGACTCGCTGAAGACCGAGAACCCGCTGAACACCAGCAAGAGCCTGCGGTTGATCCAGGACTTCGTCGACATCTCGTTCGACCAGCGCACGCACTTCCTCGGGCTCACCACCACGCACAACGAGGCAGAGTACCTCGCGTACCACCACGTCAACGTGTGCCTGATGGCGATCGTCTTCGGCAGCGAGCTCGGGCTCACCAAGCCGCAGCTTCGCGACTTGGGCTACATCGCGCTCTTCTTCGACGCCGGCATGGGCACGATTCCCGAGGCGCTGGTGTCGAAGCGCGGCGGGCTGACCGCGGAAGAGAAGGCCCTGGTGCAGCGGGCCCCGCTGGTGGCGGTGCGCCACATCTTGAAAGAGAAGGCGATCAACCGGTCGACCCTGATGCGGGTGGTGACGACCTTCGAGTTCAAGGTCGACTTCGGCACGGCCGTGCGCGACAGCCAGGGCAACATCCAGATGATCATCCCCAAGGCGAACCTGGGCCTCTACGCGCGCCTCGTCGCCATCTGCGCGACCTACGACGCCCTCACCTCGAAGCGCCCCTACCGCGACGCCTACGGCCCCGAGGTCGCGCTGATGCTGATGTGGACGGAGATGAGGAACAAGTTCGACCCGGACCTGCTGAAGGTCTTCATGCGGGTGATGGCGATTCAGCCAATCAAGGTGCTCACCAAGCGCCAGCAGACCGCTGGCATCTCACTCAGCGGCTTTTAGGAGCTTCTCGGCAGCGACGAAGTCTTTCGGGGGCTTTGCCTCGAAGCTCAGTTGCTTGCCCGTCTTCGGGTGCGGGAAGGCCAGCTTCCACGCGTGAAGCGCCTGGCGGGCGATCAGCTGCGGCAGCGACTTGCGCGAGCTGCCGTACAGCGCGTCGCCCAGCAGCGAGAAGCCGGCTTCGGCGAAGTGCACCCGGATCTGATGCGTGCGGCCCGTTTCGAGAAGGATCTCGACCTTCGCCCCCTTCGCGTACTGCGCCCGGGTGATGAAGTGGGTCACGGCTTCCTTTCCGGTCTTCACCTTGCCCGAGAACTTCTGCCGCTGGCGCGGGTGCCGCCCGTACAGCGTGCGAAAGGTGCCTTTGTCCGGCGGCGCGCCGTGCACCAGGGCCAGGTACGTCTTCTCGACGGTGCGCGCCTTGAAAAACGCCTGCAGCGCGGCGAGCGCGGCGTCGGTCTTCGCGACCACCAGCAGGCCCGACGTGTCCTTGTCGAGGCGGTGCACGATGCCAGGCCGCAGCTCGCCCCCGATGCCGGCGAGGTCGTCGACGTGGAACAGCAGCGCGTTCACGAGCGTGCCGTCGGGGTTGCCGGCGCCGGGGTGCACGACCATGCCAGCGGCCTTGTCGATGACGATCAGGTGCTTGTCCTGGAAGACGACCTTCAGCGGCAGGTCTTCCGCCTCGAGCGCGATCGGCGCCGCCTCGGGCAGCACGACTTCGACTTCTTCGCCGCCTCTCAGGCGCATCGCGACGTGCACCGGCTGACCATCGACCGTGACGTGCCCCTGCTCGATCAGCGCCTTCAGCCGCGAGCGGCTGAGGTCTGGCAGCACCGAGGCGAGGTGTTGATCGATTCGAGCGCCCCGCCCCTGCACAGCGACCACCAGGCGCGTCACCAGATCTTCGACTTCACGTGCCCCTTCGGGCGAATGACGATGTCGCAGATGGCGCGATCAAAGAAGTTGGTGCGGGTGAAGATCTCTTGCGAGACGCGGGTCTTGAAGAGCTCGCGGCCTTCTTCGATCTCATCCTTCAGCGCCTCGAACAGGTTGTCGTGTTCGATGCCCTTGATGATCTTCTGCTCGTTATAGAGCGAGATGTCAGAGGCGATTGCCCGGGCCAGCCGCATTGCCTTCATTCTTTCTTCGTCGGTCATCGAAGCCCGCATTCTTCAGGTCACGGCCCCCTCAGGTCAACCTTTCGAACGGTTCCGTTCGACGAGCGACAGGTAGCTACGGGAGACGCGAAGGCCGTCGAGCCGCAGCTCTTTGGCGAGGGACATCAGGATCCCGCGCAGGTAGACGGTTGTAGGTAACGCCGCGTAGCGGTCGGCCTCGACGTTCTCGAGGTGCTTGGCGCCGATGCGGGTGCGGTCGGCCACCGCGGCCAGGGTCATGCCCAGCGACATCCGCACCTGCCGCAGCAGCTCGCCGTTGAACTCGGCGTCTGCCGGAATGTCGGGGGCCTTTGGACGATCAGCGCCCGGCACCACCGGAGCCTTCGGGCTCGGCCGGGGCGCGATCAGAAGGGCGGACTCTTCTGACAGCCGTTCGGCCTCTGCCGGCGCCGGAGGGGCCGAGGGCGCAGGGGGCGGCGGGGGCGGCTCTTCGACCACGACTGGCCGGGGCGTGACGGGCGGCAGTGGGGGCGACGCGACCGGCTGGGTCCCCGCGGACGACGGCTCGGCCCAGCTGAAAGCGATGCGCGGATGCGTGGACGCGATCGATTGATCAGCCCCGCGCAACAGTTCGCCCATCTCGAGCTGGCTGACGGGGGCCTCTTCACTGACTTCTTCGCGCGGCGGCAGCCCGAGCTCCTCGTCGTACATACCGCGGAGCTCGTCGTCGGTGAGCACCTCCATCGCCTCGCGCAGCCGCTTGCGAAGCGCCCCCGCCGAGCTGGCGTTCGCGAGCCCGTAGAGCGCGACCTGATCGTCCGCGTACATCCGGTTCAGGCGTTCCCACGCAGCGCGGATCTCACCCGCGGTGGCCGAGACCGAGATCTCGAGCAGCTCGTAGTAGGTCTGGGCGGCGAACGGCTTCACTTGTTCAATGCAAGCAGGTTTTCGGCAAGACGCATCAAACCAAGTGAAGCGGCGCTCGAAGGAGCAGCGGTCAGCACGGCCTGCCGCGCCCTCACCGCCTTCCAGACTGCGTCGTCGTGGCTCACCGCCCCCAGATAGCCCAGCTCGAGCCCGAAGAACTTCTTCCAGGCCGAGGCGACGGTCGGGCCGATGTCGTAGTCCGGCCGGGTGCGCGCCTGGTTCACCACCAGCCACGGGTGAAAACCGCCCAGCAGCAGCTCGAGCTGGTTCGCGCCTTCGGCGTTGTGGGGCCTCAAGCGCGCGATCAGATCCCACGGGGTGCGCGCCGAGGGGTCCCGCCCGCCCAGCACCTGCGACAAGGCCTCGGCCACCGACGCATCGGCCAGGCCCTGCATTCGCCGGAAGAAGGCCGTCTTGATGAACCGGTACGCGTTCTCGATCGACGTCGGCTCGGGCAGCAGCACGACGAGGCCGATGTCGGCGGCGAGAAAGAAGTCGAGGACGTTGAAGGCAGTGCCGGCGCCGAGATCGAGGATCACGTAGTCGACGTCCAACGCGCGCAGGTGGCGCAGCAGGCGAGCCTTCTGGGCGTGCTTGGGGTTCGCGGCGTCGAGCCCGTCGTGCGCTCCGGCGATCAGGCCCAGGCGTTCGACGCCTCCGCTCACGATCGTGTCTTCGAGCCGCGCGACGCGGTTGTTGATGAAGTCCGACAGCGACACCGACGGCTGGCCTACGCCGAGGCAGGTGTGAAGGTTCGCTCCGCCGAGGTCAGCGTCGAGCATGACGACGGATGATCCCCGGTTCGCGAGGGCGATGCCCAGGTTCGCCGAGACCAGCGACTTGCCGATGCCGCCTTTTCCACCGCCGATCGCTACCACCTTGCGGGCGCGGGCCTTGCCGGGCACGAGCGCGCGCGGCCGCGGAAATGCGATCACCTTCTGGGCTTCGTCGCTCAGGCGCTCACTCCTCGTTCAGCTCGACGTTCCAATAGGACGCGTCGGCGAGCGAGAGAAAAGGCAGCCACTCGCGGTAGCTGGTCTTCGTCGCTGCGCCCCTGAAGAAAGGCGTCCACCGCGGTCGACCGGGTACCCGAATCAGCTTCATCCGCGCCTGCTCAGGCGTGCGACCACCCTTCTTCAGGTTGCAGTCGATGCACGAGCACACGATGTTCTCCCACGAAGTGCGGCCACCCAGCGTCCGCGGGATCACGTGATCGAGGTTCAGCAACGCGCGATCGAGGTGGGCGCCGCAGTACTGGCAGGTGTCGTGGTCGCGCGCGTAGATGTTGAGCCGCGAGAAGCGCACCCTGCCCGTCGGCAGATGCTCGAACGCCGACAGCACCACCACCCGAGGCACTCGAATCGTGCTGCTGATGGTGGAGATCGATTCATGGTTGCGCGACGACAGCGCCGACCAACTGGCGAAATCATAGAGGCGGTAGTGGCTGTCGATCGCCCGGGCGAGGCCTGAGTACAGCAGCATGAAGGCGCGGCGCACCGACGTGACGTGCACCGGCTGGTAGTTGCGGTTGAGGACGAGGACTGCGGTGTTCAACATGGTCAGGCTCCACCCACCGCAGCCGCCACGGCCCTGGCGACCCACGGCACCTCATCGTCACGCAAGCAGCGGACGTCGAGCAACAGCAGGCCATCGGCGATCCGCGCCACCACCGGCGGCTCGGCCTGCCTCAGCGCGTGATGAAGCGCTTCCGCCTGGGGTCCCCGCACCGCGCAGGCGAAAGACGGCAGGGCCGCCAGCGGCATCGACCCGCCTCCCACCTGCCCCGTCGTCTGCACGATCTTCGCGTCGACCTTCTGCGCCGCGAGCTGGTCGAGCAGCACCATCGCCCGCGCCTCGAGCACCGCGGGCGTCTGCTTCAGCAGCGCCCGGGCCGGCAGCAGATCTTCCGTGCCGGCGCGGTAAGACTCCATCGTCGCCTCGAGCGCCGCGACGGTGAGCTTGTCGACCCGCAGCGCGCGGTTCAGCGGGTGCTTCTTCAAACGCGCAATCACCGCCTTCCTGCCGACCAGGATCCCCGCCTGCGGCCCGCCCAGCAGCTTGTCGCCCGAGAACGCGACCAGATCGGCGCCCGCGGCGATCACCGACGACACCGTCGGCTCCGGAGTGAGCCCTTCGGCGTGAAGCGCGGTGACGGCCCCCGAGCCGAGGTCGACAAACAATGGAATGCCCTTCGCCTTGCCCAGGCCGGCGAGCTCTTTGGTCGACGCGTCCTCGGTGAAGCCAACCACGGCGAAGTTGCTGCGGTGCACCTTTACGAGCAGGCCCGTGTCCGGCCCCAGCGCGGCCTCGAAGTCGGCGAGCCGGGTGCGATTGGTGGTGCCGACCTCAATCATCCGCGCGCCCGACTGGCGCATCACGTCGGGAATCCGGAAGCCGCCGCCAATCTCGACCAGCTCGCCGCGTGAGACGATCGCCTCCTTCCCCTGCGCCAGCGCGGCGAACGCCAGCAGCACCGCCGCGGCGCAGTTGTTCACCACCAACGCGTCTTCGGCGCCCGTCGCCGCGCAAAGCAGGCCGACCACTGGCTGGTACCGGCTGCCGCGTTCGCCGCCCTCCAGCTCGAGCTCGAGGTTGCTGTAGCCCGCGGCCACCTCAGCGATGCGTGAGATCGCGGCCGGGCTGAGCGGCGCGCGGCCCAGGTTGGTGTGCAGCACCACGCCCGTCGCGTTAATCACCTTGCGCAGGTTCGGTTTCTCGATCGCCGCCAGCGCCCGCTTCACGTCTGCCTCGTCGAAGCCATTCGTGCTGCCCGCGATCAACCGCAGCCGCGCCCGATCGACGGCTGTTCGCAGCGCCTCGACGATCAACGGACGTGGCGTCGCGGCGACCAGATCGGCAAGCGACGGCCGACCGAGCAGCTCGTCGATCGAGGGCAGCGTTCGCAGCATGCGGTTGCGGTCATCCACGGCTTCGAAGAGTAGCCCAACCCTGCCCACTCCCAATTTCAGCGGTCGTGACGCCCCCTCTCGGTGAGCGCGCGAATCACCTGCTCGGGGTCGGCCGCCTCGGTCATCGCCTCGGCCTCCCGGTCGACCCGGTTCCGCACCGACGGCAGATCGCGCCGCAGCTCTTCCAGCAGCCCAATCACCTTGGCGATCTTGCTCTCGGCGAGCAGGTTCACCTGCAGATCGAGGTGGGCCCGGCGTTCGGCCAGCACCCCCTGCCGGCGCTGCGCGATCAAGATCACGATTGTCGTCAGCAACGACGTGGCGGTGACGAAGCCCTGCAGCCAGAAGAAGGGCGGCTCATCCAGCGGCGACGGGGTCGTCTCGTTCCAGATCACCCACCCGGCCAGCAGCGCGAGGTAGACCGCGAGGAAGAGCGGCCGGCCGATCAGCTCGACCACCCGATCGACGCCGCGTTGTCCCGCAGGCATCTCGTGCTCGGCGTTCTCGTACAGCGTCGCGACCGCCTCGACGTTTTCGTAGATTGCCCGTTTCGAGTCTGGAGGCACCCGACAGGCTAACCGCAGTGCACGAAAAAAACGGGCGCGATTCCGGCCACGTTTGCCGAAACCGCGCCCGCCAGACTGTTTTGGGTCTTCCGATGCAAGACACCCAGGTCCTGTGAAGCGTGGACCAGCATCGAGCGCATGCCCCCTGGGTCAGCTCACTCTGCCAGGGAAGCACACCACTTCTGTCGGCCTCGGATGACCCGCGCGCCGACAGAAGGCCTTCTTCAGCCCTCGTCCAGCTCGCCGTGCCAGTAGGTCATGTCACGCAGCCAGTTCTTCCAGCTGTGCGGCATTCCTTTTTCCCACATGAAGGTCAGCCGCAACGTGTCCGGCAGCTTCGCCGGCTTCACGGGACGAACCGAGAGCTTCATTCGCGCCTGCTCGGGCGTACGTCCGCCCTTCGACTGGTTGCAGGGCACGCAGGCGATCACAATGTTGTCCCACCCGGTTCGCCCGCCTTGCGCTCGGGGAACCACGTGGTCGTAGGTCGCCTCCGCTCTCGTGATCTTCCGCGCGCAGTACTGGCACTTGCCAGAGTCCCGGGCGTAGACGTTCTCACGGCTGAAACGGATGACGGGCTTGCGGCGCTTGAGCATGCGGAGGAAGCGCACGACCGAAGGCATCCGCACCTCGAAGGTCACCGAGCGGATCGTCTTGTCGTCGTACTCCTCGACCACTTCCACCTTGCCCGAGAAGAGCAGCGAGATGGCGCGCTGCCAGGTCACCCGGGCAACAGGCTCGTACGTCGCGTTCAGTACAAGTGTTTCCATTCGCTCCTCCTTTGCTTAACGCTGCATTCTACCGGCGCCATGCCGGTAGGCACATCGGCTGCCGCCTTTTGACGTTGGACCCTTTCAAACCCTGATTATTCGCTGCTGAAACGAAGGGGAGTGGACCTGGGGGGAATCGAACCCCCGTCTCCGGTATGCGAAACCAGCATTCTCCCTCTGAACCACAGGCCCAGATTCGACACCAAAGCCCCCAGCCGGACTCGAACCGGCACCCCCGGTTTACGAAACCGGTGCTCCTCCGCCTGAGCCTTGGGGGCGTGCTTGCATTCTCAGAAAGACGAGACCGCGCTGCGTGTTCAGACGGAAGGTCAGCAGACGCCTGACGGGCTTGTTAGGGGTCGCGCCCCATGAACGTCCGATCGATCCTCTTTCCGCCGGCGCCGTCGACGCGTGGCTCGCTGGGCCTGCTGATTCTTCGAGCCGTCGCCGGCGGCTCGATGATGACCCACGGCTGGGGAAAGATTCAGAACCCGTTTCACTGGCTGGACAAGGCCGACAGCCCGCCACCGGCGATCCTCCAGGCGCTGGCCGCGACCGCTGAGTTCTTCGGAGGCCTGGGCCTCGTCGTCGGTGCGCTGACCGTGATCGCGTCCTTTGGCATCGTCAGCACGATGGTCGTCGCGATCAACCTGCACGTCGGCAAGGGCGACCCCTACGGCAAGTGGGAGCTCGCGGCGCTGTACCTCGCGATCGCTTTCACGCTGCTGCTGACCGGGCCGGGCAAGCTCTCGATCGACGCGCTGATTCAGCGGCGCGCGGCGGCGGGTCGTCCCTCGGCAACCGGCGGGTAGAGCAGCTGGTAGGTGTTGTAGCTGCGCAGCACCCGCTTCACGTAGCCACGCGTCTCGGTGAGTGGAATCTCTTCGACCCACTCGTCGATCGCGGCCGAGGGGTTCGCGTTGCGCCAGCGCCGCACTGCACCCTCGCCCGCGTTGTAGCTGGCGACCGCGTAGTGCTTCACGCCCTTCGCGCGCCTTAGCAGGTCGGCCAGGTATCTGCCGCCGATCTGCAAATTCAGCTCGGGCTCGAGCAGCTCTTCGACGGTCGGCCGCTTGAGCTTCAGCTTCATCGCCACCTCGGCCGCCGTCGCCGGCATCAGCTGCGTCAGGCCCAGCGCGCCGGCCCACGAACGCACCTTCGGATCCAGCGCGCTCTCTTCGCGCATCAGCGCCTGGAGCAGGTTGGGATCCAGCTTGTCGGCCGCCTCAGCCGCCTTCTCGACCTCGGCGCGGAAGGCATTCGGGTACGCGATGGTGAACAGCGCCTTCGTCTCGGCGTTGATCGGCTGCCCCAGGTCACGCCGCAGCCAGATGCGCGCCAGCCCGTGCGCCTCGCGTTCCTTCCCCGCCAGCGACAAGACGTGCACCATCAGGCGCAGCGAGTCGACCGTCAGCGCGGTGCGGTCGATGGCGAGGATCTCGCTGGGCACCAGGTCGCCGAAACCCAGGCGCAGCAGCTCGACCGCGGTCTGGAAGTTCTGATCTTTCGCCACCGGCCCCGCGAAGAGCGGAAACGGATCTGACGCCTGCGTGCCCAGCGGCGCCGCGAGCAAAGCAGCGGCGCGCGCCGGGTCGGCCTCGCTCAAGCGTTCGCGCGCCGACAAGCCGTAGAAAGTGGTCGGGTGCTCGCGGGCGATCTTCTCGTACAGCGCCAGCGCCGCTTCCGGGTCTTCTTCGAGCCGCGCGCGCCAGTACAGCGCCCGTTCGACCTCGTAGCTGTCTTCGGCGTTGGCGAACCTCTCGACGATCGCGTCGAGCGTGACGTTGGCGCCGTGCAGATCGTTGGCGCGCCGCAGGATCCAGAAGCGCTTGAAAAGAGACTCGGCGACGAAGTCACCTGAGGGGTAGCGCTCAACCACGTCGGCGAGCAGCTTCATTCCCTTGTCCTGCTCGCCTTCCTTGAAACGCTGTTCGGCCGCTGAGAACAGCGAGTCATCGGCGTACGCGTGGGCCGGATAATCGCGGGCCAGCAGTTCGTAGGTCGCGGCCGAACTCGACGGTTCGACGATGCCGCGCGAGAACCCGAGAATGAAGAGCGCCCGGGCGCGAAGGTCGGCGGCGGCGGTGCACTTCTTCACCACGCCGCTGAGCAGCTCGACCGCCTTGGCGTGGTTGCGCTGCTTCCGCTGGCCTTTGCCGAGGGCGAAGTGGGCGCGGCAGGCGACGGGGTCGGGGAGCTTCAATGCGCCAACCATCGGCTCGAGGATCGCGATCCCCAGCGCGTTGCGGTGGGCGTCGATGAGGCCTTCGGCGCGAATCACCTTCTGCTCGGCGGAAGCGGGCGGCGGGGTGGCCATGCGCGCCTCGGCCTTCACGGCCTGCGGCGACATCGGGTGGGCCGACCAGATCTTGAGCAGCGTCTCGCGCTCGGCCTTGTCGTCTTTCTTTGCGGCGTAGACGTCGGCCAGGGCGAGCAGCGCATCGGCCCCGAGGTCACGGCCCCACGGCGGAGCGGGACGATCGACGAACTCGGCGACGGCGGCCTTCGCTCCGACCAGGTCACGAAGGAAGCGGCGGGCGCGGGCCAGGCCAATGCGGGCGTCGGCGTACTGGCGCGACCCGCGGCTCACCTGCTCGTAGATCTTGGCGGCCGCTTCGAAGTTCCGCTGGCCCTCGTAGCCCCACGCGGCTTGCAGCAGGCAGCGATCGCGCATCTGCGGGTAGACCGCGGCCAGCGCCTCGAACTCTTTTGCTGCGGTGGCGAAATCGCCCGTGCGGATCGCGATCGACGCGCGCAGGTAGCGCACGGGCGGCGCGTCACCTTCGCCGTCGAGAAGCTTGCTGGCCTTGTCGAGGCGGCCTTCGTCGAAGGCCCACTTCGCCCCGGCGAGGCGGCCGTACTGAAAATACCCAGCCAGATCCGCGCGCTCGACCTTCGGCCCGCGATCGATCGGCGTCTGGCGAACGACAGGGGAAGGGAACGCGGGGTTCTGCACCCGGACGTAACCGGGATCCGCGTCCTCGGGCGGCTCGGGCTCTTCGGCGGCGCCGGTGAGGGCGGAAATCAGGGCAAACAGGGCAACGGGCTTCATGGTGCGTGCGGGGGTGATCTTCACACACATCGGCCGGGGGCTACACTAAGCCACCACCGCCGATGGACATCCGCACCCAGAGCGCGCTTCTCGCGTCGATCGTCGGCCTCGCCCTGGGGGTCTCTGTCCTCTTGCGGGCCCAGCGGCCCCGGGTGCTGACCCAGTTCGGCGCCTTCGCCCTGTCAGTGGGCGCCTTCTACCTGACGAAGTTCCTCGAAGGCCTCTTCCCCTGGGACGACGGCACCCTCTCGGGCCGCCTCATCCTCGGAGCGACGATCGTCACTGGCGCCATCGTCCCCTCGACGGCGCTGAGCTTCTTCCTCGAGTTCCTTAACTTCAGCCCGCGCGCTGCCCGCTACGGCCGGCGGATGTCGTTCTTTTCGGTGGTGTTCGGGCTCACGGTCGGGGCTTCTCCGCTTGCCGAAGTCCTCTGGGCGCGGGTGGCGGTCTCGGTCTGGGTGCTGCTGGCGCTGACGTTCTCGGTCTCGCTCGTGCTCGGCCGAATGCGATCGGCCGAATCGAAGATCGATCGCGCGCGGCTGGCGTACCTGGCGATTGGCGCCGGCGCGACGATCATGTTCACGGGGCTCGATTTCCTCGGGCGCTTCGACGTCCCCTTCCCTTCCCTCGGGCCGATCGTCTCGACGCTGTACCTGTTCCTGCTGTCGCAGACATTGCTGCGGTTGCGGTTGATGGATCTTCACGAGCTGCTAGGGAAGATCGCGTCGCAGACGTTTCTCGCGATCATCCTCGCGGCGGTCTTCGTGGTGCTGACGGCCTGGGTCGACGGCAACAAGTCGCTGTTCATCTTCAACACGATCGTGGCTGCGTTCGTGATGCTGATTCTGCTCGAGCCGGTGCGCGAGAAGGTCGAAGAACGGGTCGTCGCCCTCTTCTTCCGCGAACGCTTCGACTTCCTGTTGCAAACGCGGCAGCTGCAGCAGCGCACGGCGAACGTGATCGATGTGGCAGAGCTTTCGGCGCGGCTGCTCGACGGCCTCAATGAGACGCGGCGGGTGACGCACGCAAGCATCTACCTGCTGGCGGAAGATCGGCCGGGCTTCCGGTTGCTCGACAGCCGGGGCCCGCAGCCGGCGCTGTTCCTCGACGCAGGCACGGCGCGGTCGCTGCTGGGGCGCACCGAAAAGGCGCAGCTGCTCGAGACGGTCGAACGGCGGGCGATCGAGCTGCGGCAGCAGCCGACGGATCTGAAACGGACGCGCGAAGAAATCAAACGGTTGAACGACGTGCGCGCGGCGATGCAGCTGATGAAGGCGGGCATCACGGTGCCGCTGGTAGGCAACGACCGCGTGATCGGGTTCCTGAACCTGTGGGACGAGCGCGTGCCCGAAGCCTTCGCTTCGGATGAGATTGCCTTGATCCTCCAGCTGGCCGAACGGCTGGCGACGGTGGTCGAGAACTCGAAGCTGTACGAACGGATGCGCGAGCGCGATCGCCTCGCGGCGCTGGGTGAAATGTCGGCCGGTCTGGCGCACGAGATCCGCAACCCCCTGGGGGCGATCAAGGGCGCGGCGCAGTGCCTCGATCCACGGCGGCTGCCGGGCGAAGACGGCGAGTTCCTCGAGGTGATCGTCGAAGAAGTGAATCGGCTGAACGGCGTGGTGACCGCGTTCCTCGACTACTCCCGCCCGCTGAAGCAGAGCTTCGGCGTGACCGATCTGAACGAGGTCGTCACGCGCACGGTGCGGCTGATTCAGAACGACTTCCCCGCGAACATCTCGCTGACCGTGGAGCTCGGCGATGCGCTGAACAAGATCGATGGCGACGCCGAGCAGCTGAAGCAGGTGCTGATCAACCTGGTGCAGAACGCGCGGCAGGCGCTGGGCGACAAGAAGGGCGAGATCGTGATCCGGACGTTGAAGCCCGAGAGGTTCGGCGAACTCCGTGGCGCCGAGTTCGTCGAGATCGACGTCAGCGACAACGGGCCTGGCATTCCCAACGATCAGCAGCTGCACATCTTCGTGCCGTTCTTCACCACCAAGTCGAAGGGCACCGGGCTCGGGCTCGCGATCTGCCAGCGCATCGTGAAGAACCACGGCGGGTCGATTGCAGTGCAGAGCAAGGTCGGTGAAGGGACCACTTTCGTCGTCCGGCTCCCCACCCTGCCGACCGAAGCGCCAATGGCCGAGACGCCGCTGCCCGATGGGACGCCGCTGCCAGGCTCGATCAACCCGCCGGTCTTGAAAGACGAGCCCTCGCGGCAGTCGCGGAAGGACAAAAAGAAGCGGAAGACCGCGTAGCGTCGCCGCCTGGGCGTTACAGCGTGATCGCCCGCCGCCGCACCGAGAACTGCAGCGTCTCAGCCCCGCGCCGAATCGTTAGCTGCACCACCGACCCAGCCGGCCCGACGATCTGCTTCACCACGCCCTCGAGGTTCCCGCCAACGACGACGGGCCGCCCATCGATCGCCACCAACACATCGCCGTTCTGAATTCCGGCCGTCTCTGCCGGGCTGTTCTCGTAGACCTGCGCGATCCACGCGCGATCCTTATCGCCGGACAGCTGCATGCCCACGCCTTCGTACTCGGTGAGCCGATCGCTGACCGGGGCCGGAGTGCCCGGGTTCATCAGCACCTCGACGCGCGCCACGCCATCGCGCGTCGCCGGGGCCGCCACCCAGGTGGTCGCGTACGCCGGGTGCCGCACCTCGATCGTCGCGGGCAGCGCCACGGCCTGCGCATAGAACTCCCCGTTGCCGTCTGTCTGCCCCGCCTTCGCCCGCCCCAGGTTCCGGAACTGCTGACCAGGCGGGCCACTGGTGCGGATGATCGTGATCGTGGCTCCGCGAATCGGCAGCCGCGACGCCGCATCGCGCACCGAGCCGCGCACGGGACCCGCGGGCTGCATCGACAGCCTCACCTCGGCCTCGACGCCGCGCACCTCGACCGTCGCCGCCGCCGCATCCGCGTAGCCTTCGGCTTGCGCCTCGACCCGCCAGACGCCTGCGGGCAGATCGAGCGAGAAGATGCCGGTCGGGCTCAGCACCGGGAATCTGCGCACGAGGCCGCCGGACTGCGGCACCAGCGTGAGCGCGAAGTCGGAAATCGATCCGCCGCGGTCGTCCACGACCGCCACCTTCAGCCGCCCGCGCGCGAGCCGCAGCACGAGATCCGTCGCGCCCGCGCTCGTCCGGGCCGCTGCGCTGCCCTGCTCGCCTTCCGCTTCCACGAGCAATACACCCGACGCGACGCCCTCAAACTTGAAGGTACCCTTGTCGTCGGTGAGCGTGTCAGCGGCCGCGCCGGCCCAGTCACCCGAGCGCCACCGCACGCGAACGCCTGCCTGCGCCGGCTCGACGCGGCCAACGAGCACCGCGCTGCCCGAGATGTCGACAATCCACTCGAGGCCTTCGCCGCTCTGCTCGAAGGGCCCCGTCTGCGTCGTCAGCGTCCCGCGACGCACCTGCACCAGGTAGCTGCCCACCGGCACTCGCTCGAAATGAAACCGGCCGTCGGCGACGCTGTTCGTGACCGCGATCACTTCGGACGTGCGCGAGTCGAAGAGCGTCAGCGACGCGCCCTGCAACCCCTTGCCGTCGAGCCGCACCTGCCCATCGGCGCTCAGCGTCTCGCCCGCTTCGAGATCGATGCCGGTGCGATCCTCACCCGCCTCGAGCCGCAGCCGCGGGCCCTGAATCCGCGTGCCGTCCGCGAGCTGCCCCACCACTCGCACCAGCCCGTGCGCCGCCTCCAGCTTCCACGTCCCATCCGCCTTCGAGGACACGGGGCCATGGCTGCTGCCGACGCGCGCGCCGACGAGCCGTTCGGCCCATACCTGCGCGCCCGCCATCGCCTTGCCCTGTTGGTGAACGCTGCCCGAAATCGTGCTCGCCGGATCCAGCGAGATCTCGAGCCCGGTGTGCGGCCGTACCGACTCGAGCGACAGCCACTCGACCCGTGACAGGTGCCCCTTCGCGCTCGCCTCGATCCACGTCTGGCCTGCGGGCAAGCCGTGCAGCGTGAAGCGCCCGTTGCCGTCGGTGATGCCGGCGCCGCCCGAAGTGATCACGGAAGCGCCGGGAAGCGGCTGGCGCGTCTGGCTGCTCACCACCCGGCCCGCGACCACGGCGCTCGGCACCAGCTCGAGCACCACGCCGGTGCGCCGTTCGCCCGGAGCCAGCATCAACGGGCCGATCAACTTCGAGGCATCGTCGGCCAGCGCCGCCGACAGCCACGCTTCGCCCGCGTTGATGCCTTCGAACGAGAACTGCCCGCCCTCACTGGTCTGCACCACCAGCGGCACGACCTCGCGCAGCGTGACGCGCGCTCCGACGACAGGCACGCCTTTGCGCATCACCGTGCCCGACAGCTGCGCCTTCTCGACGATCTGCATTGGTGGCACAGCGACCTCGACCGGCTTCGGCTTCACCACCACCGGCGCTGGCGCAGGCAGCGGCACTGGCTCGTCGGGAGCCAGCAGCCACCACATCAGGCTGAGGGCCAGGCAAAACCCGGCCAACATGTAAGCGAGGCGCTTCACGCCCCTGCATTTCTACTTCTTTGTGGGGTTCAGTGGCTCGTCCTCGTCCAGGATCAGCATCTCGTCGAGCAGCTCTTCGTCTTTCTGCTCTTCGTCGATGTCGAGCTCGAACACCTCGAGCTCCACCCCGGGGACGATCGGGGGGGTCGACGGCCTGGGGGGCGGCGCAGGCGCCGGCGGCTTCTTCACAGGCACAGTCACGGCTTTCTTCACCAGCGCCACCCGGCCGATCGCCGACGTGTTGGCCGGGCTCGTCGCCTTCTTCTTGATCGCCGCGAGCTCGAGATCCTGTGCCTGGACCCGCTTCATCAGCGCTTCGAGGCGGGCGTCGCGATCGACCACGGCTTCCTGCGACATCGCGAGCTCAGCGGCGAGGTCGCCGTTGCCAGGCGCGTAGGTGGGCTCGGCGGGCTGAAGCTTCTCGAGGCGTTCGACCTCGTTCGACAAGCGCTCACGCTCGGCCTCGAGCATCTGCGACTCGGCGCGGAGCTCGACCACCTCTTCCTTGAGGCGCGGCAGGTCACTGGCTGCAGTGCGAACGTGCTGGTAGTTGTCCTGCAGCTCGCCGTACCTGGCGCGCAGGGCGAGCAGCAGCTCTTCGGCCTGGCGGCGGGCGCCGAGGGCGAGCTCGAGATCGGACGTCGACCCCTGGGCCGAGCCGCGAACGGCAGACAGCTCGGACTCGAGGGCCTGCGAACGATCGCGCGCACGGGCGAGCTCTTCATCGGCACCGCGGCGTTCGTCCCTCGCTCGGGTGAGCGCGTCTTCGGCCTCGCGCTGGGCGGCCAGCGTCTTCTGCAGCTCGGCGTCGACCTCGTCCTTTGCGAGCCTGAGGCGGGGCACTTCGGCTTCGAGCTCGTCGCGGCGCGACTGGGCCTTTGGCAGCTCGGCCTCGGCAGCGGCGAGCTTCTCGCGAAGGCGGGCGAGCTCCTGATCGGCCTGGGTGCGCGCCTCGGCCATCGCCTGGCTCTCCCCGCCGGCGATCGCCGAAGACGCGCGCAGTGCGGCGAGCTCTTCGCGGGTCTTGTCGAGCTCCTTCTGGATGCCGAGCTTGCCGGACTGGTGGCCGCGGGCTTCCGACTGGGCGCGCTCGACGGTGCCACGCCAGCGATCGCGATCTTCCTTCGTCGCGTTGAGCTGTTCTTTGAGCGCATCGGCTTCGGCGCGCTGCTGCTCGGAGGCTTCGGCCACTGACTTCTGGCTCTCGGCCGAACGGTGGTCGAGCTCGGTGCGGTGCGCGGCGTCGCGGGCCTCGAGCTCGCTGCGGTGTGCGGCGGCGGCTTCATCGAGGGCGCGGCGCTGGGCGACGGCGACCTCTTCGGCGGCGCGCTGGGTGATCGTCTCGCGTTCGGCCAGCTGCTGCTGGTGCTCGACCTTGCGGTTCTCGAGCTCCTTCTCGGCCGCGGCGCGTTCCTGGGCGATCGCTTCTTCGAGCGCGACGTACTTTGCCGACGCCTCTTCGCGCGCGCGCACCAGCGTCGGAGCAGCCGCCTTCAGCGCGGTCGACTCGGCCTGCACCTGTGCCAGCTCGGTGGCGGCGGTCTCGAGCTCGCGCGCGGCTTCCTCGCGCTTCGTTTGCTGCTCGGCCAGCTCGACGCGACCCGCTTCGAGCCGATCGTTGGTTGAACGGAGCTCCTCTTCCAGCGCGCCGATGCGCTCCCGGCTCGCGTCGCGCTCGGCCTGGGTCGCCTCGCGAAGCGCCTGCTCGGCGTGGCGGGCGTCGACGCCTTCGGCAACTTCCGCCGTGAGGTGGGCGACCTCGCCTTCGGCGAAGACGACCTTCTCTTCGAGCTTCGTCGCGTGCGCCTTCTGCGCGGCCAGGTGCTCGAGAGCGGCGGCGTACTCGGTATTCCGTGCGGCCAGCTGCGCGCGAAGCTGCTCGAGTTCGGTGCGCAGCGAGTCACGGGCTGCCTGGAGCTCGGCGAGAGCGGCGGTCTTCTGTTCCGCATCGGTCAGCAGCTCGGTGCGCGACCGTTCGACCTCCGAGCGCGCGGTGTCGAGCATCGCGCGCAGCTCGTCCCGGGCCAGAAGCTGCAGCTGGAGCTCGGTCGCCTGCGCGGAGGCGATCGCAGTGTGTTCGGCAGCGATCGATTCCACGGCGGCGGCATGCTCGGCACGCGCGCGTTCGAGCCCGGTTGACGCAGCTTCCGCAGCGGCCGCGTTCGCTTCGGCCGCTGCCCTGCTTTCGTCGATCAGCCGCTGTCGATCGGCCACCAGGGCCTCTGCGTCGCTTCGCAGCTGCTGCAGAGCGGCCTCTTGTGCTTGTGAAGCGGCCGCCTGCTCTTCTCGGAACCGCTGAAGCGCCTCGCCCGTCGCGCCCTGCTCTTCCCGCGCCCGCGCGAGCTCCGTCAGATGGGCGTCGTCGGCCGCGATCTGCGCGTCGCGCGCCTTCTGCAGCTCGGCGGCATGCGCTTCAACCGCAGCGGCGCGTTCGTCTCGAATGCGCGCCAGCTCGGCAGCATGCGCTTCAGCCGCGGTGGTTTCGGCGTCTGCGGCCTTCGCCAGCTCGGCAGCGTGGGCTTCGTCCGCCGCCAACTGCGCATCGCGGATCTTCGCGAGCTCGGCGACCTGGGCGTCACGCGCGCGCTCAAGCTCGGCCGCGTGGGCCTCGTCGGCCACGCGCTTCGCGTCGACCTGCGCCTGAAGCTCGGCTGCGTTCGCCTCGTCGGCCGCGCGCTTCGCTTCGACCTGCGCCTGAAGCTCGGCTGCGTGCGCCTCGTCGGCCGCTCGCTTCGTTTCGACCTGCGCCTGCAGCTCGGCTGCGTGCGCCTCGTCGGCCGCGCGCTGATCGTCCTTGAGGCGCTGGAGCACCGCCGCGCTGGCCTCGAGCGCCACGCGCTGTTCCTCGCGCAGCCGATCGATCGCGGCCGTGCTGCCTTCGGCGACCGAGCGCTGTTCCTGGCGGACCTGGTCGAGATCGGCGGCCGCCTGCTCGAGCTTCTGTCGGTGTTCTTCGCGAAGCGCGTCGAGGGTCGCCTGCCCCTGGCGCAGCAGCTCTTCCAGCGACTCCTTCTGCTTTTCGGCCTCGGCACCGGCGGCCTGCAGCGAGACAACCGAGGCCTGCCGCTGATTCGATTCGGCTTCGGCAGCCGCGAGCAGCGCCTTGAACTCACCGAGGTCGACTTCGAGCGCGTTGCCGTGGGCTTCTTCGTCGACGAGCTCGGCGCGAACCTGGCGCAGGTCGGCGATCAGCAGATCGCGTTCGGCGGTGAGCGTCTCGAGCTGCCGCGTCAGCGCCTCAACCCGTTCCTGAAGCAGCTTCTCGGCGTCCGTGCCGCGCGCCAACGCTTCGGCTGCCTCGGCGGTGAGCCGTTCGATCTTCCGATCGAGGGTGCCGATCTGGGCCTGGGCTTGAAGCAGCGCTCCGCCGACTTCGTCGATGCGGTGGGTGAAGCGCGCCCGCTCGCCAGCAAACGACTCGGCCTGCTTCGCCGCGGTCTGCTCAGAGATCTGCAGCGACCCGATGAGCGCGGCCTCTCGTGCCTCGAGCTCCTTGACGCGCGTCTCCAGCGCTCCGGCCTGCCCGGCGATCGAGGTCCGGTGGGTCTCGAACTCGGCGGTTTTCTCGGCCAGCGCATCGTGGGCCTCGAGCAGCGTCCGCGATTCCTCGGTGAGACGAAGCACCTGGTGGCGGGTGTCGGCGAGCGCAACCTCTGCCTGCTCGCGAGCGCTGCGTTCGGCGCCGATTGCAGTGCTGAGATCGCCTTCGAGGCGGCGGTACCGCGCAGTCTCGGCTTCTTTCGAGGCTTCGGCGGCGGCGACCTGTTCGCTCAGCGCCTCGACGTTGGCCTGGGTGTTGGCGAGGCGCTGTTCGAGCTCCTGCGCCATGCCGCGCCAGGTGCGTTCGGAGCCAGCGAGCACTTCGATGTCGCGCGCGAGGCGGTTCGAGGCGGCCTTCGCTTCCTGAAGCTCGGTCTCGTGGCCGGGCTTTTCTCCTTCGAGCCGCGCCACCTCGGCCTGTGCGATCGCGAGCTCTGACTCGGTGCGCGAGAGCTCGTTCTCGAACTTCTGGCGGCTCTGCGCCTCGAGCTCGATCGATCGCAGCGCCGAGAGCCGTTCACCCTCTTTCCGTTCTAGCAGGGCCTGCGTCTCGCCCGAGCGCGTGCGCATCGCGGCCAGCTGACCCTCGAGCACTTCGATCGCCGACACTGCTTCGCTGCGCAGCTCGGCCAGCTTCACCTCGCGCTCGCGGGCGGTGGCGAGCTCGCGCTCGCGGGCGCCCAGCGTCTCGACGACGCGGTCGGCCTGGAGTCGGGTCCGTTCGAGCTCGACGCGCCCGTTGGCCAGCTCGTCCTGCAGATGACCATGCTGCTCGTAAGCGGCGGTGAGGCGGGTGCGCGCGTCTTCGAGCTGGCTGACGATCTCTTCACGGCGCGAGCGTTCGAGGCGGGCGATTTCCTGCGCGGCGATCGCTTCGACCGCGGCGTCCTTCTGGGCCCGGGCCTGCGCTTCAGACTCGGCGCGCGACGCGTGCACGCGGCCTTCGGCGTCCTGCGCCCTCTCGCGTGCGACACCGAGCTCGGCTTCGAGGCGGCGAATGCGGTTGGCCAGCTCGTCCTGCACCTCGAGCGCCTTCGGCTTCTTCGCGACCTCTTCGAGCTGAACCGTAAGCCGCGCGACGGCTTCGCGGGTGTCGAGCAGCTGTTCTTTCGCGGCCTTAAGATCTTCTTCGCGAAGGCCGATGTCTTTCTTGGAACGTTCGAGCAGCTCCTTCATCCGCTCGGTGCGTTCCTGCCATTCCCGCGCGCGGCGAGCGGCGTCTTCGAGCTTTCCACTGGTGAACGCCAGGGGCTCGGGCGGCAGCTGCACCCAGGTGGGGTCGACGGCGCGCACGGCCTCGGCCCCTGCGATCGCGACGAAGTAGGCCGCCTCGGTCGCCTCGGCCAGCGAGCCATCGACCTGCAGCCCATCGCCGCGCTCGAAGGCCAGCTGGTAGCCGAGCACGGGGCTCTGGGTGGCGACCTCGACAGAAGGGAAATGGGTCGAGAGCGCGTCGAGCAGCTGGCCCCACGTCGGCGGCGGGTCGCCCTCTTCGGCCTCCATCACCATCGACAGCGCGAGGCCCGCTGGGTTGCGAAGGCCGCCGATGAGAATGCCGCCGCGCGAGAGCAGGCGGGTGAGCTCGCGCAATAGCTCGGGCGCGCGCACGTAGGGCGCAAGGTCTGCCACCATCAACACATCGAAGCTGCCGCCCTCGAGATCGTCGAAGACGTTGGCGCGGTAGCGCAGGCCCTGCGTCGCGTAAGCCTTGTTCGCGGCTTCGACGGCGGGCAGATCGAGATCGCACGCGAGCACGGTGCGCGCCCCGCGGGTCAGCAGGAATCGTGCGGACTCTCCGCGGGTTGACGCAACGGCCCCGATCTCGAGGACGCGGCGCCGGGCGTAGAGCCCTTCCGCGAAGACGTACCTTGGCAAAAGCTCGGACAACCCGAGCCGCTTGAACGTGGTAGCCAACTGGAACCCGAATATAGGGCCGAATGTTCGAGCCCCAATGAAAGTGGCGAACCCATGAACGCAAACCCCTCCTTCGGCAGCCGGGCGATGACCTTCCTCAAGCGGCTGATCTTGACCAGCCTGGTGCTGGGCTTGGCGGGGGCGACTGGGTTTCTCCTCTCGCAGATCAACGCGAAGACTTTCAGCCTCGAGAACCGCGACGGGAAGCTGGTGGTGCTGAAAGGTCGGATGCTTCCAGTGGGAGCGGACCCCTGGCAGCCCGCGGACGCCGCCCTGGCCGACGCGTATGCGCCAATCGAGCTCGAAGGCACCTCGCCGATGGGCGTCGTCAACGTGAAGTACGAAGATCGCGACTCGCTGGATCGCGCGCTCTTCAACGTGCTCGAGAACCTGGCGCGCCCGCGGGTAAATTCGGACGACCCGAAGTTGTTGGACCAGGGCCTGTACTACCTGCGCCGCGCCGACAAGCTGTCGGGCCTGGGCGACGAGCAGCGGCTGTCGCTGAAGCAGATGAGATCGGACGTGGCGTTCTACACGGCACGGAAGCGGCTCGAAGACGGCCAGCGCCAGATCGAGGAAGCACTGGCGCAGCTGAAGCTGGCGTCGGGCCTCGAGAGCAAGCACAGCCGCGCGGCGAACCAGATGATCAGCGCGGTGGAGCCTGAAGCCAAGGCGCTGGCCGAAGCCCTGCGGCGCGCGATCAACACCTTGTCAGCGCCGGCTCCCGAGTTGGTGCGCCCGCCTTCCCCGCTGCCGCCTGTGGCCTCCGTCGTCGCAACGCCCGACGCAGGGAGCTGAGCTCCAGCCAGTTCGACCCGCTGTCCGAAGGCCAGGGTGAATTTCGACCTCCAGCGGCTGGCGGCGCTCCCCGACCATTCGATCGAATTCGATCGAAGATTCGTGACGCGTTGCGGCGAGGTGTCATGGAGCCACCTAACGCAACGCACTGCGGCACAAAACGAGGAGGCGCTTAGGGGCAACCTCCTGCCAACTCAGCGCTTTCAATGTTCGATCGAATTCGATCGAACTGCCTTGCGGGTCGGCCCCAGTGGGAGTGGCTTTCCGAAACGGGCCCCCCCCAGTGACGGCGCAGAAGTCGCTCTCGGGATGAACGGGCTCAGGCGGGCCCTGCTTCACTTCCCCTTCATCACTCCGATGAAGGGCAGGTTGCGGAACTTCTCGTCGAAATCCAGCCCGTAGCCGACGACGAACTTGTCTTCGATGACGAAGCCTTTGTAGTCGATGGCGACCTTGGTGCGGGCGCGCGAGGGCTTCTCGAGCAGGGTGCAGATGCGCAGCGACGCCGGGTGCCGCGCCGCCAGGTTCTCGAGCAGGAACTTCATCGTCAGGCCGGTATCGATGATGTCTTCGACGATCAGCAGGTGCTTGCCGGCCATCGGCTTGGTGACGTCGGACGTGATCCGCACTTCGCCCGTGGTCTCGACGCCGCCCTGGTACGACGAGACCCCCAGGAACTCGACAGTGAGCGGCAGATCGATCGCCCGCGCGAGGTCGGTGGTGAAGAAGACGCTGCCCTTGAGGATCCCGAGCAGCGTGAGCTCTTTGCCGGCGTAGTCCATTGAGATCTGCGCGCCGAGCTCGCGCACGCGGGCGGCCACGGTGGCCCCGTCGATCATCACGTTGACGTCAGAATCGTAGAAGGCCATCTGCGAGCTCCAGTTCAGACGTACGCGTTGTTCATCACTTCGCCCATGCCGCCGCCGCCGGGGACGATGTACTGCCGATCGTCGAGGCCGCGTTCTTTGTCCCAGAGCTCGCCCGGCACCGTGTCGAACACCTCGGGCGGAGACATGCCGCGGTCGAGCCGCAGCGCGTAGATCTGCGCGTCTGGGTGATCCTTCGTCATGCGCCGCAGGTACTCGGGGGTGACGATCAGGTGCACGCAGATCACCTTGCGCATCTTCCCGGCCACCTTCTTCTTGTACATGTCGATCGCCGTCGACAGCGAGCCGCCCGTCGCACCCATCGGATCTGGAAAGACGACGAACGCGTCGTCGACGTCGCCGCCGATCTTCGAGCCGCCGATGTTGCTGCCGACCACCTGCTCGGAGTTGTCGAGCATGCGGCTCATGATGATGTGGTCCTGACGCACGAGCCGCGGAGTCAGAATCGTGTTCAGCAGATCGAAGGTCACCTGCGACGGCAGCGTGCCCGCGCGCGCGATGTTCACGCTGATCGCCCGGATCTCGTCGTCGATCACCTCGCCCTGGTAGATGCCCTTCGGGGTGTGGTCGATCATGCGGGTCGGAATCGCCACCGACTTGCGCGGGAACTCCTGGTTCACCGCCATCGTGATCAGGTCCGTGTAGAGCACGGCGACGAGGCGGTTCACCTGGGGCTGAATGGTCTCTTTCGAGCAGAGCGTCGCCAACAGAGACAGCAGGTAGGGGTTGCCGACCAGGTGCACCTGCGGGCCGTACCTGTGTTCCTGCTCGTTCAACCGGTACGGCACCTTCTCGTAGAGCGCGTCACGCATGGGGGATCACTTGAAGAGCTCGAGGTTCTGCGGCGGCGTCGCCTCGGTCGGGTTGGGGGTGTGGCACTTGCGGCAGCGCGCTTCGTACGCTCCGGCGGCGCCGACGACGACGCGTTCCTCACGGGCGAGCAGGCGCTGGGTCCGGTTCGCGGGGTTGCCGCAGACGACGCAGATCGCGAGCTCCTTGGTGATGTACTCGCTGATCGCCAGCAGCGCCGGCATCGGCTCGAAGGGCTTGCCCTGGTAGTCCTGATCGAGCCCGGCGCAGATCACGCGAATGCCGCGCGTCGCGAGGCTCTCGATGATCGGCACCACATCGGGCCCGAGGAACTGCACCTCGTCGATGCCCACCACCTCGGTGTCGGGCAGCAGGAACTGCAGTATTTCCTGTGCGTGGTCGATGGGCGTGCTGAAGAGCTTCAGCTGCGAGTGGCTGACCACCGCCGACTCGTCGTACCGGTTGTCGATCTTCGGCTTGAACACCTGCACGCGCTGCTTGCCGTAGACGGCGCGCTTCACGCGGCGAATCAGCTCTTCCGTCTTGCCCGAGAACATCGAGCCACAGATCACTTCGATCCAGCCGATCTCTTTGGGGAACTGGTGCACGGGGGTCGGCTCAGTGGTCGAGGTCGAGCAGCTTCTCGAGCGTGCGGGCGTCCGCGTCGGGGAACTTGTAGCTGGCGGTCTCGGCGAGCGTGACCCAGCGGTGATCGTTGACCTTCTGGTGGCTCGGCTCGCCCTGCTTCTTCAGCTTGCAGAGGAACACGCGAAAATCGACCTCGTAGTCGGGGTAGACGTGGTGGGTCGAAATCGCCTGCTCGCCGACCTCGACCTCGAGCTCCAGCCGTTCTTTCAGCTCGCGAATCAGGCCATCGACATCGAGCTCGCCTTCCATCACGCGGCCACCGGGGAATTCCCACAGCAGCGGCAACGACGCGTTCTTCGAGCGTTGCGTGATCAGGTACCGGCCGGGCTCGCGCTCGAGCATGGCTCCCACGACCCGAATCTGGCGGCGCGTCGTCATTTGGGCGCTCGCGCGTAGCACTTCCGAGGTTGCGTCGCTACAGGCCGTACAAATGGTGCGCCTGCAGGTAGCCGAGCACCGCCCGGGGCACGAGGTCGTGGGGCAGCTGCTTCGAGTCGAGGCGCCTGCGAATCTCGGTCGAGCTCACCTCAGCCAGCGGAGGCCCGACGGCGCGCGGGTCGGGATACCCGGCGCGATGAAGAACCGTCACGTCGACCAGGCCCTGGATGCGATCCCACGATTTCCAGCTCGGCAGGTCATGAAGAATGTCCGAGCCGAGCACGAGGCGGAACCGAGTCCCTGGGTGCTTCGGCAGCAGGTACTCGAGCGTGTCGATGGTGCGGCCGCCCTCGCCCACTTCTTTCTCGATCTCGCTAACCTGCAGCCACGGCCCCAGGTCTTCCGCCATCGCACGGCACATCGCGACGCGGTGCCCGAAGCCTTCCAGCGGCTTGCCGAACGGGTGGTGGTAGGCCGGCATCAGCCACACTTCGTCGACGGGCAGCGAGCCCCGAACGTAGAGCGCGGCCATCAGGTGCCCGAAGTGCGGCGGGTTGAAGCTGCCGCCCATCAGCGCCACCTGCTTCATTTGACCGAGACCTTCTTCTTCGCCTGCAGCTGGAGCAGTTGGCCTTCGATCACCGTCTCGCCGGCGAGCGTGAAGGCCGAGTACTTCAAGTTCTTCTCGACGAACTCGAGCAGGCCGACGGTGGGGCGATCACCCTTGAGGCTGCCGGGCGTGAGGAAATACCGGGGCCCGATCTGCACCACCTTTGGATCCTTCTCGTTGCCGTGCACCAGCAGCGCGGCGTTCAGCATGTCTTCCTTGTCGAGATCGTTCTTGTCGTGGACGACGCAGCACAGGGTGTCGCCCAGCATGTCCATCGCTTTCCGGGGGCACTTCGGGTCCTGGTACTGCAGGCTGCCCTTCTCGGGCGTGCGGATCACGCGGTCGGCCATGCGACGCAGCTCTTCGTTGGTGCGCGAGAGCTCGTATGCATTGCCGAAGGCGGCCGGGCGATCGAGCTGATCGGCTTCGGCAAGGTAGTTCGAGATGTCGGCGAGAAAGTCGAGGTTCGAATAATCGGTGAGCGCGCGCGCTTCGTCGCGCTTCCACTTCACCCACTCGTCGAGATCGCCGTACCGGCCGCCCGCGAAGAGAAACCGCCGGGCCCCTTTGCCGGAAAGAAAGCGAATCGCCGCATCGAGCGCGTTCAGATCGCCATCGCTGTCCGAGAAGATCCCGATCGCGGTCGGCATGGCCCCCCCCTACCCGTACAGCAAAACCTGCGAACGCATTGAATGAAAGGTCTTCAGCTGCGCATCGAACCCGCGCACGAGCTCGGCCAGCGGCAGCCCCGCCTCGATGCCTTCCCGCACCTGCGCGGTGCCACAGAGCAGGTCGAATGCCGGCACCTTGTCGACGAACTCGTACGCGTCGGCGCGCCACTGGAACTTGCCCCCCGACAGGGCGCGCGCCGTCTGCCACACCGCGAGCCCGGTGAGCAACGGCTGAAACGCGTGGCGGTCGGTGACGTGAATAAAAGCGCCCTCGCACGACTGGCCGGTGAACTTGTCGAAGGTCGGCGTGAAGGCGACCGGGCGGAACTTCACTCCGGGAAGCTTCAGCGACTGCAGCTGCGCGGCGACGGCGGAACCGTCGAGCCAGGGTGCTCCGAACTGCTCGAAGGGCCGGCAGGTGCCCCGCCCTTCGGACACATTGGTGCCTTCGCCCTGGCACATGCCTGGGTAGACGAGCGCGGTGTCGGGGGTCGGCATGTTCGGCGACGGCGAGATGAACGGCAGGCCGGTGTCGCCAAAGTACTGCTCGCGCTTCCACCCTTCGCACGGCACCACGGTCAGCTCGCAGCCGAAGCCTTGCTGCTGGTTGAACAGCTGCGCCAGCTCACCAACGGTCATCCCGTGCCGGTTCGGAATCGGGTACAGCCCGACGAAGCTCTCGAAGCCCGCGTTGACGACGTTGCCTTCCGTCTGCAGCCCACCAATCGGGTTCGGGCGATCGAGCACGTAGAAAGGCAGCTTCGCTTTCGCGGCCGCCTTCATCGCCAGCGCCATCGTGTAGACGTACGTGTAGTAGCGGCTGCCGACGTCCTGGATGTCGAACACCAGCGCGTCGACGCCCGCCAGCTGCTCGGGCTTCGGGCTCAGCGAGTCGAACGTCGAGCCGTAGAGGCTGTACACGGGCACGTGCGTGTGGCGATCGCGGGCGACCTCACCGACGGGCACCATGTACTGCGCCTCGCCGCGAATGCCGTGCTCGGGGCCGAAGAGCGCGGCCAGCTTCCCGGCCTTGTGCAGCAGGTCGGCAAGGTGGCGAAAGGAGGCGTCGACGCTGGTGGGGTTGACGATCGCTGCGACGCGGCTGCCCTTCAGCGCGGTGAACCCGTCGCGCACCCACGCATCGAGGCCGGTGCGGATCACTTTCCCTTCTTCGCCGAACCGAGCTCGAACTCGAACACCGGCTCTCGCTTCTGCTTCGGGTACACCGCGTCGTTCAGCGCGAAGTAGACGTGGGCGGTCAGCAGCGGATCGCCGACCGTGTCGTTCAACACGTCGACGCTCTCGACCTCACCCGTCGCCTTCACCCGGACGCGGATCTTCAGGTCGCCGGCCAGCGCCGGCTTCGCCTTCTTCCGTTCGAGGTAGAAGTCGTTCAGGCCCTTGGCGACCGCGTTGTAGATCGCGTCGACGCTGCCCTTCGGCGGCTTCGCCGGCAGCTTCAATTTCTTCTCGAGCTCGGCGCGCTCGGCCTTTGCCGTCGTCGCGGCCTCACCTTCCATCGCGCTCGCGGTGCGGTAGGCGGCCAGCGAATCGAAGTACGCCTCGCGCTTGCTGCGAAGCCGGGCCAGCTGCAGGTGCGGCGCGGCATTCTTCGGGTCTCGCTCGATCGCCTCGAGCAGGTGCCCTTCGGCGACCTCGGCGTTGCCCTTTGCTTCCGCGAGCTCGGCGAGCCGCAGGCTCGGAGCGGGATCGTCCTTCTCCACCGACGCATGCACCTGCAGCGTCCGCTCTTCGCCGTCGGCGTCTTTGAGCTCGCGGTAGAGCGCCTCGAGCCGCACCAACACCTCGGCGTTCGGAGCGGCGACGCGCAACCACCGTTCGTACTCCTTCGCCGCTTCGGCCTTGTTGCCTTCGTCGAAGCGCAGGTCAGCGAGGATCTTGCGCACCTCGGGGTCCTTCGGCTGCAGCTCGGCCAGGCGCGTCGCCGTGCCCGCCGCCGCCTTCGCGTCCTTCGCGTCGCGCTGGATCTTGAGCAGCGCCTGCAGCACCGAGGGCTGATCGGGCCAACCCTTGATCGCCTTGTCGAGCTCGGCCTTCGCGTCGGCCGCCTTGCCCGCCTGCAGCAGCGTGAGGCCAAGCCCGGCGCGCGCGCGCGGGTCGTCGTAGATCGCAAGCGAGGAGCGGAACTTCGCCTCGGCGTCGGGCAGGTCGCCTTTGATCAGCGCGAGCTCGCCGAGGCCGACGATCGCGGCGGAAAACTTCGAGTCGCCTTTGAGGATCAGCTCGTACTCGGCCTTCGCCTGGTCCCGCATCTTCCACGCGGTGTACGTGCGGCCCATGCCGAGGTGCACCCAGGGGTTGTCGGGGTTGAGCGCGGCGACCGCCTTCAGCTGGTTCCACGCGTCGTCCGAGGGCAGCACGACCCACGCGAGGTAGACGCGAAGCAGGATGTCATTGGGGCGGTTTCGGGCCTGGTCCTGGTACTTCAGGCGAAGGTCGTCGCCCTTGCCACGCAGGGCGCCGCTCTCGATCGCGCGCAGCTCGGTGAGCACCTGCGGAGGCGGCGGCAACGGAGGAGGCGCACTGACGATCGCAGCGACAAGCAAAGAGAGCATGGGGACCTCAAACCATACTCAAGGATCAACGCCCCGAGCGCTGGAGTTCCCTGAGTTTTCGGGGTGGGGGCTCGATCGCCGCCCTCACCTTCTGCGCCGCCGCTTTCTGCCCGGTGCGCTCGTAGAGCTCGGCCAGGCGCCGCCCGCCGATCGCCCGCGACGGCGGGGTCTCGAAGACCTTTCTCAGCTGGGCCTCGGCTTCCTTCACGGCGCCCGACCTCTCGGCGGCGACGGCCAGCTGCAGGCGGGCGGCGACCACGGTCGGCTGGGCCTTCACGAAGGCGCGGTAGCCTTCAGCAGCGGCGGCGAAGTCTCCTGCGGCCAGCTGAAGGCCGGCGAGGCGGAAGCGGGCGTCGTCGTAGTCGGGGCGCAGCGCGAGGGCGACGCCGTAGGCCGCCATCGCGGCCGGCGAGTCGCGGCGCTCTTCCATCAACATCCCCCACAGGTAGTGGCCGCGCGCGTTCTCGGGGTTGAAGGACCTGGCGGCCTCGAGGTGCGCCTCGGCCAGGAAGAGCCCTTCGCCGCGCTTGAGCCGCAGCCGGGCGTCTTCGAGGCGGGGCAGGATCCAGTCGGGGTGCTGGATGATCAGCGCGTCGAGGGCAGCCAGCGCTGCCGCCTCGTTCGTCGGCTCCAGGGCGAGCGCCTGCTGCAGCCGCGCGGGGTCCGGAACAGCGCTGAGCGCGATCGCCCACCACAGGGCTGCAGTCGACATTGCGAAAACTGATAACAGGGTTCGCGGAGACTTTGGACATGGCGACGAATCGGCTGCTGCTTTCGGTGGTGCTCCTGGGGCTCGGCTGTTCGACGCCTCCGCTGACGAACCCCTTCTCGGGCCTGCAGTCGGGCGTCTGCACCCAGGACTCCGAGTGCGACATCGGTCGCTGCCCGAACGCGTGCAGCCTGGGCTGGCCGTCGTGCGGCTATCCGCAGGCGTTCTCGCGCACCGACATCTTGCGAAAGTGCCCGTGCGCCGAGACGCCTTCGAAAGACGGGTGCGCCGCGCCCGAGGTCGGCGCCTGCGGGCCGATGCCCGAGTGCGCGCGGCCCGGTGACATCGACAAGCTGCGCGCCCGCTGCGTCGGCGGCACCTGCGTCGCGCGCTTCACCGACGGCGGCACGGTGCCGTGACTTTCGAGGAGGCGCTCGGCGAGCTGGGGATCACCGCGGCTGCGGACGCGCAGACAGCGCGGCGCGCGTACCTGAAGCTCATCAAGGTTCGCAAACCCGAGACCGACCCCGAAGGTTTCCAGCGCGCCCGCCGCGCCTACGAACGCATCACGGCGCAGCTCGATCGCGGCGAGCCGCAGCCTGTGTCGACCTCGGTGCTTGCCGCACCTGCGGGCACCGAGCCGACGACGATCGACGGGTTCCGTGCCGAGCTGGCAGCGATGCCGCCAGGCGCGTCGGTGGAGACGCCGATCGCGATTGCGCGGCGGGCGATCGCAGCGCTTCCGGACGAAGAGGAGCCGGTTCACTGGCTGTTGCATGCCCTCGTCGACGCAGATCGAAGGGATGAGGCGATTTCTGCGCTGCGTGCAAGCCGTTCGCGATTTCCAGCGCTGCTGCTCGACCTGGCGTTGCGATTTCCGGCGGTGCTGACGGAGGACGAGGTTCGCGATGTCGCAGCGAAGGCCACGCCGCCGATGCTGTGACGAATGGTCGAAGAGCTGTACGCGCTGGACGAAGGGGCCGGTGCGGCAGCGATGGCGATGGCGGCGTTCGAAGCGCAGACGCGGACGCCCGACGCAGTTCCGCCTCCGCCCGACTGGTTCGCGATCCTGGTCTTGAGCCTTCACATCGCGGGTGCTCCCGCGGCGGCGCGCCAGGTGTCCGAGCGGTACCTCGTCTGGCTGAAAGCCGCCGACCTGATGGACGCATTCGAGAAGGAAGGCGTCGGCTCGCTGTGGCCGCTGATCCGCGCGCTCGGCGAGCTGCCTGACGATCTGCCGCGCATGGTCCGCGCCCCGCTGGCCCGCACGCTTCTCGATGGCGACGACCGGCCCCTGCTCGAAACCTTCTGCCGATTCGCGGAGCACGATCCGGCTGCGGCGCTCTCTGCCCGCAACGTTCTCGTCGAGAAGAGTCCGCTGCTGACCCGCACCTTCAGGCTTCCAGTCGAATCGCTGGGCGGCAGGGCACAGATGCCCGACGAGAAGACGCCCGCGTACTACGCGAAGGCCGCCGCGATCATCGCCGCCGCCTCGGTCGCGATCTACTTCGCGTTGATGGGTTGGGGCGCGTTGCTCAGCAAACCCGAGATCCAGCGGCCGCGGGAGCCCAGTTCCCTCGCGAAGAAGGTGGGGAAGGTTTGCCAGGAAGCGCCCGACGAAGCTGCCGCGTCCTGCCGTCTCTTCCTGATGGCTGCCGAAGCGATTGACGATGACGGCTGCGCTCCCGACGTGCATTCGAAGTTTCGCCGGGCAATGGACTCGCTGATTCTCCTCAGGAGGACTCCCGGCACCGCGCCTGGCTTCATCAGCGGTGAGCTCTCCCAGTTGAGCGATGGCCCGCTTCGAGGCGCAATACGGCAAGGGAATCCGCGACGATCGCCGGGCCTGCGCGCGGCTGAAGGTGGCGGCCGAGTCGGCGCGGCACACGTTGAGCGAGCAGGCGTCAACCACCGTCTACCTGCCGGGCCTCGCGGTCGGAAGGTCGATCGTTCCCTTCAAGACCGAGCTCCGCGGCGACGCGCTCGAGGCGTCGTGGGCGCCGCTGATGGCGCGGCTGAGGAAGCCGATCGAGGTCGCGATGGGCGACGCGCGGGTCACCGCCGGCAAACTCGACGCGATCCTCCTCGTCGGTGGAGCGACCCGGATGCCGCGGGCGGGGTCGCTGACGCCCGAGCTGCTCGAAGCCGCCCGCGCGAGAATGGCCGGCTTGAAGCTGCACCCGCGGGACTCCCTGCCGAACGCGACGGCCCTGGCGCGGGCCGAAGCGCTGTTCGTCGAGCTCACCGGAGACCTGCGGTTGCGACTGGCAGACGAGATCGCCGTCTTCCGTGCGGTGCTCGAGCAGCAGCGCACGGGTGAGATCGCCGAGGCCCGGGCCACCCTCAACGGGCTGACCCAGGCCTTCAAGACCCAGCGGTAGGCACGAAATTTGTCAGGCGGCCAAGCAGCGCGCCGTCCTCGCGTGCGCGTTAGAAACTGGCTACACCCGCCCCGTTCATGGACTTGTCAGACTCGACATTACAGGCGCTGCGCTTCGAAGAAGTGCGAGCCGCGCTCGCGGGCCGGACGCGCACGGAAGCGGGCAAGGCGCGCGCGCAAAAACGCGGCTTCTTGCCGGGCCGGGTCGAGGTGCTCGAGTCGCTGTCGCTGACGGCCGAGGCGCGGCTCCTTCGACTCGAGCCGCTGATGCTGCCCCTCGGCGGCCTGACCGAGATTCGCCCGTCGCTGGAACGCGCGGCGAAAGGCGCCCTGCTCGAGCCGCGAGAGCTGATGGCGATTACCCACGCGCTGTTCGCCTTCGAGCGGACCAGTGACGCGCTCACCTCGCGCAGAGACCGCCTGCCGGGCCTGAACGCGATCGGCAAGGCGCTGCCGGATCTCGAGTCGCTGGGCACCCGGCTCGAACGTTCGCTCGAGCCCAGCGGAGAGATCTCGGATCGCGCGAGCACCGCGCTCAAAGAAGCGCGCGACCACTCCCGGGGCCTGCACCGCACGATCAAGGCGCGGCTCGACAAGCTGCTGCACGACGAGAAGTTCGCCGCCAACCTGCGCGAGGGCTACTTCAGCGTCCGCAACGAAAGGTACGTGGTGCCCGTGCTCGCCAGCTCGCGCGCCGAGATTCCCGGCATCGTCCACAACGCCAGCCAGTCGGGCCAGACCTTGTTCGTCGAGCCCACCGAGATGATCGGCCTCGGCAACGACCTCGCGATCGCGCAGTCGCTGGTGCTGGAGGAAGAACGCAAGGTCCTCGCCGAGCTCTCGTTTCAGGTCGGCAAGGCGTCAGGGCAGATCGCTGGCGGCATCGAAGCGACCGCGCAGCTCGACGAGCTCGAGGCCGCCGCGGGGCTCAGCGAGGCGTTGAACGCGTCGGCCCCCGACCTTCAGCCGGCCGACGGGACGCTGGAGCTCAAGGGCCTGCGCCACCCGCTGCTCGTCCTCAAGGGCCAGGACGTGATCGCCAACGATCTCGAGCTTCGCGATCAGACCCGCGCGCTGGTCGTGTCGGGCCCGAACGCCGGCGGCAAGACGGTGACGCTGACCGCCACCGGACTCTCGGCGCTGATGGTTCGCGCCGGCCTGCCGATCGCCGCGGACCCCGGCTCGAAGCTTCCACTCTTCAACGCCGTGCACTCGGCCATCGGCGACGCGCAGGATCTGGAAGCCGGCCTGTCGACCTTCAGCGCCCACGTCTCGACCCTGCGCGACATCATCAAGACGTCGCGCCGTGGAAGCCTCGTGCTGGTTGACGAAATCGCCGCCGACACGGATCCCCGCGAAGGCGCTGCGATCGCCGTCGCCGTGCTCGAAGATCTGCTCGAGAAGGGCGCGATGGTGCTGGTGACCACGCACCTCGAAGAGCTCAAGGCGCTCGCCCACCTCGACGAACGCTTCGTCAACGCGCGCGTCGGCTTCGACTCGCGAAAGATGGCGCCGACCTACCGCCTGCAGCTGGGCGCCGCCGGAGCGTCCTCCGCGATCGACATCGCCCGCCGCGTCGGCCTGCCCGAGACGATCTGCGTCCGCGCGACCTCGCTGGCCCAGAACGCCGGCGGCGCGCTGTCGAAGGCGCTGTCGGCCGCGGAAGACGAGCGCCGCAAATACCTCGAACAATCCGACGCGGCGACCCGCGATGCGGACGAGGCCAAACGCCTGCGCGAGCAGCTCGAGTCCGAGCGCGCCGACTTCGCCCGGACGAGAAAAGAGGAAGAGCTGAAGTTCCGCAACGCCCTGCGCGCCGAGCTCGAGTTCGCCCGCACCCAGCTTCGTGAGCTGCAAGCCGCGTTGACCGCGAAGGAGTCACCGAAGGCCGCCGAGAAGGCGAGCGCCGAGCTGACCCTGCGCATCAACGAGCAGACCGTGGCCGAACGCGAAGGCCGGCTCGAGCTGTCAGGTCAGGGGCCGGCCGCTCCGCTTGAGCTGAAGGTCGGCGCCCGGGTGCACCACAAAGGCTTCGATGCCGACGTCGAGATCCTCGAGCTCGACGGCACCCACGCCCTGGTCGCGGCCGGCGCGCTGAAGACCCGCGTCCCCGTCACCCAGCTCGGCCCGCCGCACAAGGGCAAGCCGGCAGCTCCGAAAGCCTTCCCGTCGAGCTCGGCCTCGAAGCAGCAGGCGCAGCTGGACAAGGCGGCGAAGTCGGCCGCGGGGACGCCGGTGCAGGCCGCTCCGAAGGTCGACGTGCGCGGGTTGCGCGGCGACGAGATGGTGCGCGAGGTCGAAGGCTTCCTCGATCGCCTCTCGCGCACCGGCGACGAGGCGGCCATCGTCCTTCACGGCCACGGCACCGGCGCGCTGAAGTCGATGCTGCGCGAGTACCTGGGCGCTTCGCCGTACGTGAAGACGTTTCGCGGGGGCGAGTCCCACGAAGGCGGCGACGGCGTGACCGTCGTCATCCTTCGATAGAAACTACCGGCGCTTCTTCCCGCCGAACCCGCCCTTCGTCGCCTTCTTTCCACCCGACGGGCGGCCGTGCGACGGGCCGAACTTCTTGCCACCGCCGCGCGAAGCCGCCGCGCGCAGCTTCTCGAACCCTGCCCGTCCACCACCGCCCGCGTTGCCGCGGGGACGATCGCCCGGCTTGCGCTCGCGGCCCTGGCCTTCACTGCCCTTGCGCGGCCCGAAAGGCAGGGGGGTGAGCAGCTCGAGATCCACCTGGCGGCGCTTGAAGTTGATCGAGTCGACCCTGATCTGCACCTTCATGCCGACCTTCACGAACCGGCCATCACCGAAGTAGATCCGCAGCGTCGTGGGGTCGAACTCGGCCCCCTCGCCCACCGTCTCGCTGCGCACGAGACCTTCCAGGTAGAGGCCGTCGAGCTCGACGAAAAAGCCGAAGTCGGTGAGCGCGGCGACCGTGCCGCCCATTTCTTCGCCGACGTGATCCTTCATCATCAGGCAGCTGTAGAAGCCGAGCACCTCGCGCTCGACCTGCATCGCTGCCCGCTCGCGTTCTGACGCCTGCACCGACAGCGCCTCGAGCCTCTCTCTTTCTGCATCCAGCGCCGGGCCTGCGCGCCGGGCCGGGTGCTTCCACGCCGCCTTCAGCAGCCGGTGAACGAGCAAGTCCGGGTAGCGCCGAATCGGCGAGGTGAAGTGCAGGTAGTCGGCCGCCCCCAGGCCGTAGTGGCCGAGGTTCTTCGACGAGTACACCGCCTGCATCATCGACCGCAGCAGCACCTGGTTCAGCGCGCGCTGCTCGGGGTGGCCGATCAGCTGGGTCAGCATCTCGTTCAGCTCCTGGCTCGTCGGTTCGACGGCCTTCGCGCTCTTCACCTTCACGCCGAAGACGCCGGCCAGCGACTGGAACATCGCCACCTTGTCCTCGTCGGGCGGGGCGTGGAACCGGTTCACCGTCGGCAGGCCTTTGAGGCGGAACCACTTCCCGACCGCTTCGTTCGCCGCGAGCATGCACTCTTCGACGAGGCGGTGGCTCTCGAGCCGTTCACGCCGCACCATGCGCTTCGGCTGGCCGTCGGCCTCGAGCTCGATCTTCGACTCGGGCAGATCGAAGTCGATCGCGCCGCGCGTCAGCCGCATCGCCGTCAGCGTCTTCGCCAGCGTGTTGGCGCGAACGAAGAGATCCTTCAGCTCGGTGCGGCCCGGCACCTGCTCGCCGTTGAGCACCGCGTGGACTTCTTCGTACGTGCAGCGCGCGCGGCTCTTCATCACCGCCGGGTACACCTGCGTCTCGTGCGTCTCGCCCGTCTTGTCGATCTGCATGTCGGCCACCATGCAGAGGCGATCTTCGTCGGGCTTCAGCGAGCAGATGCCGTTCGACAACCGCTCGGGGAGCATCGGCAGTACGCGGCCGGGCAGGTAGACGCTGGTCGCGCGGCGCAGGCCCTCGGCGTCCAGGGCGCTGCCTTCCTTCACGTAGTGCGAGACGTCGGCGATCGCGACCACCAGCCGCCAGCCATCGCCCTTCGGCTCGACGTAGATCGCGTCGTCGAAGTCGCGCGCGTCTTCGCCGTCGATCGTGACCAGCGACATCGACCGCAGATCACGGCGGCCCTCACTGCCGGCCTCCGCTTCGCTGACGGTGAGCTCGATGCCGTCCGCTTCGTCCATCACCTCGGGGGGGAACTCGTCGTGGAAGCCCTTCGCGTAGGCCAGCGCCAGCACTTCGACCGAACGATCGCCGGGGCGACCGAGGCTGCCCGCAACTTCACCCGTCAGCTGCGTGCGCTCGCGCAACAGCTGCGCGCCGATGCCGAGCCGCACCTTCACCGCGTCGCCAGGGCGCGCGATCTGCGTCTTCGGAACCTTGATCGAGCCCAGCGAGCCATCGCTGGGAGTGACCCACGCTTCCGTGCCGCGCTCGTCGTAGGTGCCGACGACCATCTGGCGCAGCCGCTGATGCACCTTGAGAATCCGGCCGATGTTGCGGCCATTGCGCCCGATCGAAACCTCGACCTCGACGCGATCACCGTCAATCGCCCGCTTCGCCTCTTCCGGCGGAAGGAAGACATTGTCGCCCTTCGCGTCCGACGGATGCACGAACCCGAAACCGTCGGGGTGAACGTGAAGCGTGCCGACCATCGCGTTGTTTCTTTGGGGAGGGAGCGGAACCACCTGGTCGACCTTCACCACCTTCTTCTCTGCGTGCTGCACCTGCGACTTCCTTTCGTGCTTCGTCACCTTCTCTGCGATCCTCTCAACCTTTTTCTTGTTCTCGGCGGGCGGAATTGGCCCGATCAACGCGTACATCTTTCCTTCCTGATCTAACTGCCCTTCTTGAAGCATGCGCGCCAGGACGCGCTTCAGCACCGATTGCTGACCTGCAGACAACGAAAGGGCCCGGCCCAATTCCTTCAGGCCAAGCGGACGCCCCGCGGAGGCAAACACCTCGCGGACCTGCGCACTGTCGATTTTCACTAGAAGTAGACCGTCGCCCCAACGCCGGGCGTGAATAAGAGGAGCCCGATCGTGCCGGATCTGAAATTGATCGGCAGCGCGAAAAGGGCCCGGACGTTCATCGAGAAGTACTGCGAAAAGAAATACTCGCCGCCGCCGCCCGCGTTCACCACCAGCGCGAAGTCGTCGTTCTTGTCGGTGAGCAATTTGCCGAAGCCGACCTGCGCGGTGACGAAAGGCCGCACCGAGTCGGTCGTCTTGCGGAACATCAGATCAGCGCCCGCTGCGATCGTGAAACCGACGCTGGTGTTCTGCGGGTATTGGGGAAAGCTGGCGGCCGCTCCAGCGTCGAGCGTCAGCTTGAGCAGGTCGGTGATGAAGAAGCCGACCCCGACCGCTGCAGTGGGCAGGTTCGGAGACGGCGAACCGAAGAAGGTGGCGCGGATGCCGAGCGTGCCTGCTCCGGCCGACAGCTGCGTCGACGCCAGAGCCGCCGCGACAGGGCGGGTGGGCACCACCCTGGCGGGCGCCGCCTCGACCGGTGCCGGCGCAGTCTCCGCCGGCTGAATCTCTGAACCGATTTCCTGCGCGAACGCCGATGTCGCAAGCACCGCCGACACCAGCGCCCAGCGAATCACGGGCCTTCCCCCGGCTTCACTGTCACGGTCAGCTTGTACGTCTTCTGAACCTGGGTCGGGTTGAAGACCTTGGCGAGGAAGAAGTCGACGTCGTGAACGCCCGGGTTGCGCGGCGTGAAGAAGAATTCACGCATCGCCGCACCACCCGGCCTGAGCTCGAAGTTGGCTTCGCGCAGCGACACCCGCTTGGCCAGCGTGGGCTCGACGGCCCAGGTGTAACCGGCGCGCTCGGGCAGCCGAACCGACAGGCCGCTGTTGAGGCGCACTTCGATCGCACCCTTCTCACCGCGCGCGTCGACGTTCTTCAATTCCATTCCGTCGCGCATCACCGGCCGCACATCCAGCGGACGCGGCTCGCACGTCTCGACCATCACGTTGCCGCCCCAGCCCGAGGTCTTTTCGACCACGCCCGTGAGGTACATCGTGCCGCCGACGTGCTTCTTGATGCCCTTCGCGTTCTTGCCCTGCAGCAGGAAGCTGACCTGCTGGCGCGTGCCGCCGTTCGAGACGACGAGGAAGAAGTCTTCTCCCGTCATTTCCAAAGTGCCGCGCATCGACGCGAAGCCCTTCATGCCCGCGCCCATGCCCGCGTTGCAGACCTGCTCGGTCTCGCCAGGAGACAGGTATTTGAGCTTGATCTCGGGCTCGACCGGAACTTCGGTGACCTCGAGCTCGGGCTTCTTCGCCGAGTACTTGCGGACCTCGACGATGCCACCGTGGTTGTTGGTGCGGCGGATGAGGCCGTTCACCGAGACCTTGTGGTCGACGTAGGCCGGCAGCACTTCCTGATCGGGCCCCTGCAAGAGGAAGAACAGCTCGCGTTTGTCGCGGCCGATCACCTCGAGGTACGGGAAGCCAAGGTGGACGAACATCCGCCCCTTCAGCGAGCCCTCTCCCTGGACGCCACGACCAGTGCCGACCGAGAGGATCTGTTCCATCTCGCGCTTGGTCAGCGGCTCGACCGGCGGCGGCAACTTCGACGCGCGCGGCAGCTGCTTGTCGGGCAACGGGCCAAGGAAGACGCCGTCACGCCGGGGCGCAGACATCGCGGGCTCCGGCACCTTCTTGACGTCGGCTGGCTTGCCCTTCGCGTCGACCTTCGCCGCCTTCTCGGGCTTCGCCAGCACGGTTTTATCCGCGGTCTTCACCGCGGCCTTTTCGGGTTTTGGCGGCGGTGGCGCTTTCGCGACCTTCGCAGGTTTGAGCGGAGCCTTGGCCTTCACCACCTTCGGCGGCTTGACGGCCTTCGACTTCGCGGGCTTGTTCTTCGGGGACTTCGTGGCCTTCTTATCCTTCGCCAACGCGTCGCCTCTTTTGTAAAAGGGAGCGGTCCCTTACGACCTTCCGGGGCACCTTGTCAATCGACATTCCCGAGTGATTCGGGCAACTTCCGCGATCATGGCGTTATTGAGTGTCGAAGAGGCGCTGAAAACCATCCTCTCGGGGGTGGCGGCGCTGCCCGAAGAAACGGTGGCGATTGAAGCGGCCCTGGGCCGGGCAATCGCCAAAACCGTTGTGGCTGCGCGGACTTTGCCCCCCTGGGACAACTCCGCGATGGATGGGTTCGCCCTGAGGAGCGCGGACGCAGTCGCTCCAGCTGCCCGCCTCGAGGTGGTCGATCGGATCTTCGCCGGCGACCTGCCGAAAAAAGCGATCGGCCCGGGCCAGTGCGCGCAGATCATGACCGGCGCGCCCCTGCCACCCGGCGCCGACGCGGTGCTGATGCAGGAAAAGGTCGTCTCGACGAACGGGTTTGTCGTGCTCCAGGAAGCCGTACCAAAGGGCAACGCCGTTCGACGCGCGGGGGAAGACACGCGAAAGGGCGAGATCCTGCTCGCCGAGGGCACGGTGATCGGAATCCCCGAAGCCGGGCTTTTGTGGTCGCAGGGCTTCTCGACTGTCACGGTTCGTCGGCGGCCCCGGGTCGCGATCGCGTCGACGGGAGACGAGCTGTGCCCGATTGGTGAAACGCCGGGCGAGAGGATCTTCGACACCAACTCTCCGTCACTGGCGGTCGCCGTGCGCCGCGCCGGTGGAGACCCGACGCTGCTCGGCCTTGCCCGCGATCGCCTCGATGAGGTGAAGGCGCTTTTTGCGAAGGGCCTCGACTACGACGTGCTGATCACCAGCGCCGGAGCGTCCGTCGGTGAACGCGACTTCGCCAAAGACGCGCTCGAAGCGATTGGGGTCACGATGGACTTCTGGAAGGTGGCGATGAAACCGGGCAAGCCGCTGGCAGTCGGCCGCCGCGGCTCGACCCACGTCTTCGGCCTCCCCGGCAACCCCACCAGCTCGCTGGTCACGTTCGAGCTCTTCGTGCGCCCCGCCCTTCGCGCGCTGCAGGGCCTGCCTTCGGAGGTTCCGACCCTCGGCGGCCGCATCGCCACGCCCTTCAAGAAGGCACCCGGCCTGCGCCACCACGTCCGCGCCACCGTTGCCCACCGCGACGGCGAGCTCTGGGCCACGCCGCTGGCCACCCAGAGCTCAGGCGCGCTGACCTCGGCGGCCACGGCCACCCACCTCATTTCCGTGCCCCCAGAGACCACTTCTCTGGCCGTCGGCGACCGAATCACACTGATTCCAGTGAGTTGGAGTTGGCTGTGAAACCTCTGTTCAACTTGCGTATCTATTGAGCGGCCCGTAATTCATGAGCAGAGGGTCCTCTTTTCGATGAACGACACCAGAATGCTGCCCACGAAGAAGCCCTCGTCTCATCTCGAGCGCTACTCGGAAGCCAACCTGCCCACCGCGCGGGGGACCTTCAAAATCATCGTCTTCCGCGACAAGCGAAACGATCGCGAGCACGTCGCGATGGTGCGTGGCGACGTCACCAACCACCAGGGTGTGCCGGTGCGCATCCACTCCGAATGCCTCACCAGCGAAGTCTTCGGCAGCCTGAAGTGCGACTGCCGCGCCCAGCTCGATCGCGCCCTCGACTTCATCGCGCAGCACCCGTGCGGCGTTGTCATCTACCTGCGCCAGGAAGGCCGCGGCATCGGGCTCGGCAACAAGATCAAGGCGTACGCGCTTCAAGAGCAGGGGTACGACACCGTCGAGGCCAACCTGAAGCTCGGCTTTCCCGACGACCTGCGCCGCTACGACATCGCGTCCGAGATGCTGCGCAGCCTCGGCGTCCAGTCGGTCGACCTGATCACCAACAACCCGCTGAAGATCGCCGGGCTCGTCGACGAAGGCATTCCCGTGCAGCGCCGCATCCCCTCGCGCACGCTCTCGACGCCGATCAACATCGAGTACCTGAAGACAAAGCGCGACCGATCTGGCCACCTTTTGGACCTGGAAGAGACGCCCCTGAACGCGACCTCGAAGACGGGCGGCAAGGCCGGCTGAGCCACACAATTCGCTATCGCCCTCTGGCCGGCCCCCTTAACCTACGACGCCCTGTGAGCGCGTCGCCGAGGAAGGCTCGGAAACCAGCCAAGAAGGGACCCGTCGGCCTCAGCGTTCGGTGCTGGGGGGTTCGGGGTTCGATCCCCGCTCCGGGTGAATCGACGAAGAAGTACGGCGGCAACACGCCCTGCGTCGAGATTCGGGCGGGCGAGCATCGGCTGATCTTCGACCTCGGCACGGGCGCCCGCGTGCTCGGCGAAGAGAATGCCGGCAAGCCGATGAACGGACACATCTTCTGCACGCACTACCACTACGACCACCTGCAGGGCCTGCCGTTCTTCGGCCCGGTGTTCGACCCGCGAAGCCATTTCACCGTGATGGGTCCGACCCGCAACGGGCGCACCGTAAAAGAGGTGCTCTTCGGGCAGATGCAGCAGCCCTACTTCCCCGTCACTGCCGAAATGGTGTTCCGCGCGCAGATGCACTACGCGCCGTTCGCGGAAGGCGACCGGTACCCCATCGGCGAAGCCCTCGTCACCGCGCTCGAGCTGAACCACCCGGGCGGCAACCTCTGCTACCGCGTCGACTACAAAGGCAAGGCGATCGTCTTCGCCACCGATCACGAGCACGGCACGGATCGCGACGGCCAGCTCGAGAAGTTCGCCCACGGCGCCGACGTGATCATCTACGACGCGATGTACTCGGAAGACGAGTACCGCGGCCGCGGCGGGGGCGCTCCGAAGGTTGGCTGGGGCCACTCGACCTGGCAGCACGCGGCGCGCATGGCCGACAACGCGGAAGTGAAGCAGCTGGTGCTCTTTCACCACGACGCCACCCGCACCGACGCCGACCTCGAGAAGGTGGTGCGCCAGGTTCGCAAGCTTCGCCCCGACGCGATCGCCGCCCGTGAAGGGCAGACGATCTCGCTGTAGCCCGCCCCGCCTACTTCCCGCCGGTCGCGACGGTCAGCACGTGCCCCTGTGAATACGCGGTGAACTCGGGCGCGTACATCGACTGAAGCGTCGCCGGGCCCACTCGGAAGGTGCCGCCCAGGTTCGCGCGCACGCGGTACTTGAACGTGTACTGACCGGCGGGGAGGTTCTCGAAGAAGAAGTTGGTGCCCGAGTCGCGGTACTCCTCGTACCAGCTGAGGCCAAGATCCCACCTGTAGCGGGACACCGCGCCTTCCGGCTCGAAGCCCGCGCCGCGCGGATCGCGAAGGTGCACGTACTCCGCCTGCGCCCGCGCCTTGATCGACAGCTGCACCTCGAGCTCGTCGCCCGGCTCGAGCTTCGCTCCGTCGGTCAGGGGCTGCAGCGTCGTCTCCTTTCCCGTCTTCAGCCGCTTGAAGTACGTGCGCGAGACCTGGAACAGATCGCCCCGCGCTTCTGTGGGCAGCTTGTCAGTCGAGAAGTGCCAGGTCGCCGACGCGAACTGGAAGCCCTTCGTCGTCTTCGACACGGTCACCGTCGACATCGTCTTGCCGTCGATCTGCGGCCCCGGCACCACCAGCTGGTTCTTTTTGCCGGTGTACTCGTCAGGCGCGAACTCGAACTTCTTCTGAATCGGCCCGATGCTCACCAGCGACTCTTCGCGAATCCCCAGCGTCTTCTCGGACTGCATGTATTTCACCAGCGAGTAGATGACCTCGGCCGTGGCGCGGGTCGATTTCCACTGGTTCAGCTTCTTGTTGATGAGCAACCACTGCACGAGGCCGTCGCGGCGCGTGTCTTTCGGAGACAGCTCGGTCAACGCGCGCAGGGCAAAGGCGTGCGACTCGATGGTGTCGTTGTACCAGAGCCAGGCGCGATCCTCGGGCTGCCAGAAGGTGCCGTCGTCCTGGGTGGTCTTCGCCGAATCCATCACGCTGTCGAACACCAGCTTCGCGTCGGCCGGCCGCTTCATTCGCTGCAGCGTCAGCGCCAGGTAGCCCTTCAGGTAGGGCGAGTGCTTCTTCCAGTGCCTGAAGCTGAACTCGAGCATCTGCCTGCGTTCATCCGCAGAGAAAGCAGCGTTCGTCCAGCTCTCGTCCGGGTAGCTCGACGCGACGTAGTTGAGGAAGGTGACGAACTCCCAGCAGCCATTGAGCGCCATGCACGCCTTCCAGCTGCCACGGTACTCCGACGCGAGGTACTGCCAGGCGCGCTGCACCACGTCCTTCGGCACGTCGACCTTGAACTCGGCCGCCTTCGCGAAGCCGTGCGCCAGGTAGAGCGTGATGTACGGCGACGGAGGCCCGCCCGCGAACCAAGGGAAGCCACCCCCCGACGTCTGCGCCTTGCGTAGCTTGGTCAACGCCGACGCCTGCTCGGCACTGACGACCTTCGGGTCGAGCATGTTGATGAAGTCCTGATCGGCCGCCCCGCCCTTCGACGCCATCACCCACGGCGATTCCTCGAGAGTCAGCTTCCGGTTCGGATCCATCGCGTCGAAGGTCTCGAGCGGCGTGGTGCGCTTCACAAAGCCCGCGGCCATCTTTGCCACCGCCGGGTGATCGCGGAACACGCTGCCGACGATGCCGGACGAGACGAACCGGTTCATCGTCTGCTCGGTGCACTCGTACGGGTAGCGCGCCAGGTAGGGCAGCGCCTGCAGGACGGTGAAGAACAGCTGGGCGTCGACGGTGACCACCAGTTGCTCGTTGATGCGCGACGGATCATCGTTCTTCGCCAGGTCGGCGAAGGTCATCTTCCGTTCCTGCGCGTCGCGCAGGGTGACGAACTTCGACTGCGCGAGGTGCATGCGCGAGGGCAGCAGGGGCATCGGCCGCAGCTCGCCATCGCTGAAGTCACCCGACTTCGCCACCACGCGAATCGCCACCGTGCCCACCCGTTTCGGAGCGACGATCGGGAAGGTCAAGCTCGCCCCCTCGCCCGCCTTGACCGAGAACGGCTGCGGACCTGTGTTCATCAGCGAGAACTCTTTGCTCAAGTCCGCGTTCGTGTCGGGGTCGAAGATCTCGAACATGAGCTCGCCCTTCAGCTCGGACTTCGAGGCGTTGTTCACCACCACCTTGATTGCGGCCGCGTCGCCCTCGCGAAGGAAGCGCGGCAGGTACGGCCGCACCATCAACTCCTTCACCGACTTCGCCTGCGTCTTGGTCGAGCCGCCGCGAAGATCCTTGGTCATCGCGTGCGCCCACACATTCCACGCCGTCACCGAGTCCGGCACCTGGAACTCGAAGGACGCCGTGCCCTTCGCGTCAGTGATCAGCTGGGGAATGAAGAACGCGGTTTCGGCGAAGTTGCTGCGCACCTCGACCGCCTTGCTTTCTTCCCCGCCGACCTTGTTCGCGGCCTGCGCCATTGTTTGAGCGGCGGGTTTCGCCTTCTCAGATTTCTCGGGCGGCGCCATCGGGGGAGGCGCAGGGGCTGCTGCCCCTTCGACCGCCATCTCGGCTGAGGCCATTGAATCGGACTTCGACTCGGATCTCGCCATCCGCCGCGTCTCAGCTGCGTACCCGCCACCGCCCGTCCCGCGGCCACGCAGGCCCATGCCGCCCACGCCGTACGACTCGAAGAAGACGAGCTGGTCGGCGCGCAGCTGCGGGTAGCCCGGCAGCGTGAACCAGTTGTTGTACGAGAGCCACATCGGGCCCGCGGTGTTCAGCGAGTGCGTGAGCCACGGCACGCCCGTGCGGCTCGCGTACAGCGAGATCACGTTCGGCGGCGAGTGAGGGCCGAACAGATCCAGCGACTGGTCGAACATGTAAGCCAGCACTTCGGCAGCGCCCGCCTCCAGCGCCTTGCCGTTGGCCTTCACCGAGACAGTGAAGGTCTCTTTCTGGCCAGGCCGCAGCGTGTCGCGGAAGGTGCTGAACGACAGGTCGAGCTGCTTGTTGTCCCACGGCACGAAGATCGAGCTCTGGAACTGCAGCAACTGCCAGTCGCGCACCGCGAGCACCTGCACCGAGAAGCCGCCGCGATCTTCCGCGGTCACCGGGCGCTCGTAGAACGAACCGTCTTTGCCGCCCGTCACCACCTTGCGATCGACGCGCTTGCCGCCGCGGTACACCTCGATCACCACCGGCTGGTTCTCGAAGCCCGAGCCCACCAGGAACCGCGCCGTCTGCCCGACCTTTACGCTCGTCTTCTCGGTCAGCAGCAGCGCCGGCAGCTTCAGCTCGAACTTTCCGCCCGCGACCAGGAAGTCCAGCGAGGTCTCGAACTTCTCGCCCGCCTCGTCTTTCGTCTCGTACTTGAACCGGTACGCGCCCGCCTTCAGCTTGCCCAGTGACGACACCGCCACGCCCTTGTCGTCGTGGGTGAGCTCGCCCGCCGCGACCTGCGCCCCTTCCTTCCAGGTGCGCACCGTCTGCATCCACGACCAGCCCTGGCCCCACCGCGGCTTCATCGAGTCGCCCGCGCTGCGGTACGCGTCGGTCTTCTCTTCCACTGGGCTGCGCGCAATCGGCTCGTCCGACGGCATCACCGTGCCGCCCAAAGCGGTGAGCACCACCACCTTGAAGCTGCCCTTGCCTGCGCGCGGGTTGCCGTCGAGATCCGTGCGGCTGCTGGTGACCTTTGCGTCGGTCGAGTCGCGAAGAAACTCGCCGTCGATGCTCGACCGCGCTTCGACCGACACCAGGCCCAGCCGGGTCGTCTTCGTCGCCGACCGCGTCTCGCCGCCCTCGTCGGTGAGATCCGCGTCGACCTGGTACCGGTACGTCACGTCGCGCGCGAGCTTCGGATCTGCCTCGGGCGTGAAGGTGACTTCGAAAGTTCCGTCGGGCTTCACCGCGCTCGTGCCGCTGGCGACGACCTGCGCGCGCGACGCGGGCGGGTTCCAGCCCCACCAGCCCCACCACCACGGCCACTGCGGCGTGCGCTGCACCCGCCACTTCACCTGGCCCGACGTCACCGGCAACCCGAAGTAGTAGCGCGCCTCGCCCTTCAGGCTGGCGGCCGCGTTCAACTTCAGCGCCTTGCCCGTGTCTTTGAGCTCGACGCTGAAAGTGGGCCGCTTGTACTCCTCGACCCGCACGTAGGAAGTGCCGCCGTTGGTCTGCAGCGACCACTGGCCCAGCAGGCGCCCGGTGGGAATCACGAACTCACCCGCGGCCGAGCCGAAGCCATTGGTCTTGATCTTCTTCGTCTCGACCACCTGGTGGTTCGGGTCCATCAGGCTGACCGTCACCTCCTTGTTCGCAGACGTCTGGTAGTCGGTGCGGTCGGCGTTGCCGTGGTACGCGACCACTTTCCAGAGCAGCTTCTGCTGCGGCCGGTAGACGCTGCGGTCGGTGTAGATCAGCGAGGCGTCGAACTCGGAAGTCGTGCCCGCGTAGAAGCCGATGCTCTGGTTCTCGAGTACCTCGTCTTTGCCCTTCTTTGCGACGACGAAGAACTGGCGATCGTTCGGCCGCTTTTCCTTGCCGAACTTCACGCTGCCCTCGGCGTTGGTCAGCAGGCCCTCTTCCTTGCGGCGCTTGCTGTCGTAGCGGTAGCTCCAGAGCTCGACGGTGACGCCGGGCAGTGGTGTACCAGTGGCGCCGTCGGTGATGGTGATGTCCAGCGACGTCTCGGCGGTGTGGCGAACCACCATCACCAGCCTGGTGACGACGAAGTTCACCGCCATCAGCCGGTTCGCGGTGTCGCTGAAGTCTTCGCGCGCGGAAGCGACGACCACCCACAGGCCCGCGTCCTTCATCGGAGGCGTCACGTAGGTGCGGTGCGACTTGAAGTCAGGCGTCGGCGGCAGCGCGACCTTGAAGCTGTGGCCCGCCGGCTTGCCCATCAACGCCTTCACCTCGTTGTTCGACGGCAGCATCTGGTAGTCGCTGCGGCCGGTGACGAACGAGATGAGGTCGAGCCGGTACGCGCGGAAGTACAGCGTCGGCACGTTGCGGGCGCTGACCTCGATCGATCGCTTTCCCGCTCCATCCGACTCCATCGACGTGATCGAGTAGTCGGGCGACTCGATGGTCGCGACGATGGACGCGCACCGCTGGCCGCCGATGCTCTTCGGGTACGCCTTTGCTCCTTCGGCGGCGATCGCGCGTGCCTTCACCAGGTCGCCTGCAGTGCGCGTCAGCTCAGCCAGCACTGCGCGGGCCTGGGCCGACCACGGCAAGTCCTTCACGCCGTCGAGGCGCGCCTCGAGCTCGGCGCGAACCAGCTCCCGCGGCTCGGCATCGGTGTACGCGTTGTGAAGCGCCTGCAGCCTTTCGATGCGCGCGTTCAAGGCTGCCTCGCGCTCGCCCTTCTTCGCGTGCCAGGCCTCGAGGTCGTCGTGCAGCGCCATCGCCTGCGCCAGCGGGTGGACCTCGCCCGTCTGCACGGCGTTGCCCTTGACCAGCGCCTTCAAGTCGAGCCGGAACAGATCGTTCGACTGTTCGGGGGTCCACGATGTCGAGTTCACCAGCGCCTGCGCCCAGAGGTACGTCACTGCGTCGCGCAACGTCGGGCGGATGCCGGCCGGGTAGTCGTTGGCGGTGAAGTACTCGGCGAGCGCGGCGATCGGCTTGGTGCCCAGCGCTTCGCGGTTCTTCCAGACCTCTCCGTACGCGCGGTGCATCTCGGCGTACAGCTGGCCCGCCGTCCACTGCTTCAGGTCGACGACGCCCCTGGTGTCGACCTTCTCTCTGGTGCGAATCTCCCAGCTGTATTGCATTGCGTAACGCCAGATCGCGTTCGCGTAATAGAGGTTCACCGCGTCTTGGCCGAGCTGACCTTTGGGCCAGGGCTCTTCGCGCAGCCGCTTCACTGCGGTCTCGTAGCCGCCCAGCGAGATCCGCAGCTGGGTCACCTTGATCAGCGCGCGCGCGTGCTCCAGCTCGTCGCCGCCCGCCTTCGCCGCGGTGAGCCGCTTCTCGGCTTCGACCGCAGCCGCCTCCAGCTTCTGTTCGGAAACGAGCTTGTCGATCTGGGCCCAGGACGGCGTCTGTCCGAGCAGCGAAAGCGTCAGCAGGAGTGGGGTCATGGCGCGCGCACCTTAGACCCCGCTGCGTGCCCGATGGTTTCGTTTTACCGGTAGCCCTGGGCCTGCAGCGCGAACAGGTGCGCGTACCGGCCCTTCATCGCCAGCAGCTCTTCGTGGCTGCCGAGCTCGAGAAGCTTTCCGTGCTCGAGCACTGCGATGCGGTCGGCCATGCGCACGGTCGAGAAGCGGTGCGAGATGATGATCGCGCTGCGGTCTTTCGCGAGCCGCTTGAACCGATCGAACAAGGCGACCTCGGCCTCGGCGTCGATGGACGCCGTGGGTTCGTCGAGAATCAGGATCTGCGCGTCGCGCATGAAGGCGCGGGCGATGGCGAGCTTCTGCCACTGCCCGCCCGACAGCTCGTGGCCCTTCTCGAACCAGCCGCCGAGCACCGTGTCGTACTTCTGCGGCAGCGACTCGACGAGCTCACCGGCGCCGCCGTCTTCCGCCGCGCGCTTCACCACGTCGGGCTCGCCGAGCCGGCCGACATCGCCGAGCCCGATGTTCTCGCCTGCGCTGAACTGGTACCGCACGAAGTCCTGGAACACCGCGCCGAAGCGCTGCCGCAGATCCTTCACCTCGAAGTCGCGCAGGTCGACGCCGCCGTAGAGAATCTCGCCTTCCGACGGCTCGTAGAGGCGCATCAGCAGCTTCACCAGGGTCGACTTGCCGGCGCCGTTCTCGCCCACCAGGGCCAGCTTCTCGCCGGGCCCGAGGGTCAGCGTCAGATCCTTCAGCGCCCAGCCATCGCGGCCCGGGTACCTGAAAGAGACGTTGCGGAACTCGATCGCGTGCTGGCCGGGCGACACCGTCTTCGCGGGCAGCGTTCGCGGCTGCTCGGCGTCAGTGGGCAGCGCGAGAAACAGAAACAGGTTCGACATGAAGAGGGCGTCTTCGTACATGCCCGCCACCGACGACAGCACCGCCTCGAAGGCCGACTGCCCCTGGCGGAACACCGCGAGGCCGAGGGTCAAGTCGCCCAGCGAGATGTCGCCCCGCGCCGCGCGCGCCGCCACCGACACGTAGCAGGCGTAGAACGCAGCCAGCGAGATGGCGCCGAAGAGCGTGCCGAGCAGCAGCCGCTTCACCGCGAGCCTTCGATCTTCTTTCAGGAACTTCGAAAAGAGCCCGCGGAACCGGCCCAGCACCATCGGACCCAGGTCGTAGAGCTTCACCTCTTTGACGTGCGAGTCGCGGGTCAGGATCCACTCGAGGTAGTTGAGCTTGCGGCCTTCCGGCGCGCGCCACGACGACAGCCTGAACGCCTCGCCCGACAGCCGCGTCTCGGCGATGAAAGCGGGAATCGCCGCCACGACCAGAAGGATCGCTGCCCACCACGCGACGCCCAGCAACAGCACCGCGAAGGTGGCCAGGGTGATGCCGTTCTTGATCACGTTCACCAGCGCCATCGCCAGCGACAGCGGCCGCAGCGACGCCTCGCGGCGCGCGTTCTGCAGCACGTCGTAGGTCTTCGAGTCTTCGAAGTGCTTGAGCTCGAGCGTCAGCGACTTCTCGAGAATCTGCTCGTTGATGAGGTTGCCGAGGTTCACCCGCAGGAGCTCGCGCGTGAACCCGGCGAGCCGGCCGACCGCGAGGGTGGCGACGGCGAGCCCGAGCTCCCAGGCGACGTACTTGAACACCAGGGCCTGGTCGGCTTCCGAGTGCGACTTCGCCGCGTGCACCACCGCGTCGATGATCAGCTTCCCGACGTAGGCGAGCGCAGCGGGGAAGAGCGCCTGCACCAAGGTCATCGCCCCCAGCAGCAGCGCGCTGGCCCGGTCGGCCTGCCAGACCAGGCGCAAGGTCTTCGGCAGCTGCTTCAGCAGGTCGCGGGTCGAGATCCGTACTTTCTCTTTGGGTGAAGCCATGGGCGCAGCCATCTCTAACCCGTGCGGGGCCTCACTTGCGGCGGAGGCCGACCAGGTAGACCTCCATGCTCGCCCCGCGCGTCGCTTCGGGGCGAACCACCTTCACGTCGTCGTACAGCGCCCGCACTTCGTCACGAAAAGACTCGAAGTCGCTGCCCATGAAGAGCTTCGCCACGAAGTGCCCGCCAGTTCTGCCGCGCGTCTGCGAGACCTCGAGCGCCTTGCCCGCCAGCCGGATGCTGCGCGCTACGTCGGTGGTCCGTGTTCCGGTCGTCTTCGGCGCGAGGTCCGAGGCCACCACGTCGAAGACTCCGTCGTAGAGCTTCAAGAGCTCGGCATCGAAGTTGTCGGCGAGCACGTCGAGCACCGCGGTCTTCACGTTCGGCTTTCCGAGCGGGCGAATCGCTGCGAGGTCGACGCCAATCACCGTGCCCGTGCTGCCCACCGCCGCGAGGATGATCTGCAGAAACCCACCCGGAGCGGCGCCCATGTCCAGCACCGCCTGCCCCTTCTTGAAGATCGAGAAGCGCTTCGCGATCTCGTCGATCTTGAAGGCCGACCGCGCGCGCAAGCCTTCGGCGTGGGCCTTTTTGAAGAAGTGGTCTTTCGGCTTGTAGGCCTTGCTCTGGCTCATCAGTCCAACGGGTTATGGGGCCGCGGCCTTCACTTCGCCCAGCTCGCCCGAAAGGTCATCTCCGTTCGCGGCGTTCTTCACCTTCTCGAACAGGCGCAGGTAGCGCGTGACTGCGAAGTCCTTCGCCTTCTCCGGCTTGATGTTGGCGGCCGACGACGCGCCGATCAGCCCCTGGAACACGCGGGCCTTGGGGTTCGCCTTGTCCATCGCCCAGACCTGAACGCTCGAGACGACGGGGCAGGCCGAGACGGCAGTGGCAGCGGCGATCGACGCTTCCACCGGCAGCACCTCGGGCTTCTCGTTCATCCACTGCACGTAGGCGACGCCGTGCTCTTCGGTCAGGTCAGCCTCGATTTTTCCCAGCCGGCCCTTGAGCTCGGTGGCGTCCAGCGCTTCGTGCAGGTTCTTCTCGCAGAGCGCCTTCAGGTCACCGGCCTCGTCGCCCTTGGCGATCACTGCGCTCAAGTCTTTCACCTTGAACTTGGCGTCTTTGGCGATCGCGGCGACGCGCGCATCGGGCTTCATCTTCTGCACCCGGGGATCTTCGAGCGCGACCTTGTAGTGCTTGTACATCTTGAACTCGTCGCGCGTCAGCGGCAGCGGCTCGGCCGCGAAGGCAGAGAAAGTCAGGGCACAGGGAACCAGCAGGGCAAGGCGAGCCGAAACCATCGAGGTGAAGCCTCCGTGAAAGAGTCGCGTTATACCGAAACCCCATGCCCGGCTGTGGAAGGTGCGGTGCAAAGCTTGAGATCGTGGGCGGCACCGTGGGGCGTCACGAGACGTGCCGCCACTGCGACGCCGAGCTGCACGCCTGCATTCATTGCCGCCACTACGATGAGACGGTGGCCAAGGCCTGCAAAGAGCCTTTCGCCGAAGTCCCCGTCGACAAGGAAGACGCCAACTTCTGTGACCTCTTCCAGATCGGCGAGGGCCGCGAAGGCGTCGCGGCAAAGAAAGAAGAGCTGCTGTCGGCCGCGGAAGCGCTGTTCAGGAAGAAATAGGCCCGCGACGGCGACGAAGCAGCCCGAGCAGCGCCAGGCCCGCGAGCATCCCTTCGGCCGCCGAGCACCCTGACTTCGCCGACGGCCCGGGGTCGGCGCAGGACACGGGCAGGCACCCTGCCCCTTCGGCGCACAGCGACTCGCCGCACTGGCCGTCGTTCGGCGTCTCGAAGGTGACCTCGATCGACTGGTCGGCGAGCACGCGGATGCCCGAGATCGAAAAGCCCGACTTTTCGCCCGAGTAGAAGTTGCTCGAGAGCACCTTGTGGGTGGCGCTCAGCGGGGTGTGGCCGTCTTCGGGCGACAGCGCGTCGCCCTCGAGAAACAGATCGCTTGCGAAGTCGGGCTTCTTGTTCTGCTCGACCTCGAACAGCCCGTCGGCCTGCACCCAGCGAATGTAGGGGTGCCAGGGGTCACAGTTGACACAGGTGAGGATGCGGTCGACGAACCGGCCTTCTTCGCCGCGCAGCTGCTTCAGCTTGCGGTCGACGTGAAAGACCGCGAGCCCCCGGGTGAAGACGCCGCGATCGAACCGGCCGTCGGGCCCGCGGTTCTCGACCAGGAAATACTCGTCGCCGGTGCCCAGCCGCCAGACCTCGCCGCTGGTCTCAGCCGGCTTCACCACCACCCGCTGCTTCCCCGACACCTGGTGCCAGTTGCCCCATCGCAGCCGCCACCGCGTCTCGGCGTCAGGCAGCGGCACGGCCGAGTCGTACTGCCACGATCCCATCCACGTCAGGTTGAGGCCGGCGTACTGGCCCGACTCGTCGTAGAGATCCGTGAGCCCCAGCAGGTGCCCGAACTCGTGGATCATCACCCACGCGTCCGACTTCCCCGCGATCGCCACGTGCGGAATCTTCACCCCGTCGACCACCAGCGGGCCGCCCATGCCGCCATTGAGGTTGTCGTCGCGGTTGAAGTAGCCGAACGGGAAAGCGATGCCGCCGAAAGGCACATTCGCGAGCAACATCACGCCGTCGGCCCAACCATCGGGCACGTTGCGCTTCCCGTTCACGTCGAACTTCGAGAAGTCGGTGCCCTGCGCTTTCGCGCGCTTCACCGCCTCGCGAATCATGTCCATGCCGGCGGTGAAGGCGTTGATGTCGCCGCGCGGAATCTCGCACTTGGGGAACGTTGCCGCGGGCAGCGGGCAGGTGTCGAACACCACCTTCTGCGCGATCGTCACGTGCGGCTGGTACCGCCCCAGCGACGCAGTGCGGTAGTAGTCGACGAACCCGCCGGTGAAGTCGGGCCCGAAGAAGGCCTGCAGCCCCGGAATGTCGAGTTCGGGGAACCCCTTTACTTCGACCGGGATGAGCACGATCTCAGCCGGGCCCAGCGAGGGGACCTTGTGCGGCCCGACGTCCTCGCGAATCACGAAGTGATCCATGAAGTCCGCCCGCGCCGCGGCGGCCGGAATCAACAGACACAGCATCACCAGGCGTCTCACCCTTCAGACCATGCCCCAGATCCGGGCCGCAGAGAGAGCCGCTTCAGCGGGTCCCGCATGGGACCCGCAGGCGAACGCGCGGCCCGATCAATCCTGCCGCAGAGAGAGCCGCTTCAGCGGGTCCCGCATGGGACCCGCAGGCGAACGCGCGGCCCGATCAATCCTGCCGCAGAGAGAGCCGCTTCAGCGGGTCCCGCATGGGACCCGCAGGCGAACGCGCGGCCCGATCAATCCTGCCGCAGAGAGAGCCGCTTCAGCGGGTCCCGCATGGGACCCGCAGGCGAACGCGCGGCCCGATCAACTCAGAAGCCCGACAGCTTGCTGATGATTTCCTTCATGATCTCGGACGTGCCGCCGCCGATGGTAATCAGGCGGATGTCGCGCCACGCGCGCGCGATGTCGGTCTCTTCGATGTAGCCCATGCCGCCGTAGAACTGCTGGCAGTCGTACGCGACGCGCTGGGCCAGATCGCCGGCGACGAGCTTCGCCATCGAGATCTCCTTCACGGGCGATTCCTTCGCCTCGAAGAGCTCGACCGCGTGGTACGTGAGCCGCTTCGCCGCTTCGATCAGCGACATCAGCTCGACGAACTTGTGGCGCCACACCTGGAACTTGATCAGCGGCCGGCCGAAAGCTTCACGCTCGTGGCCGTAGGCGATCGCGCCCTTCACCATCTCTTCCATCGCGGCGACAGCGGTGATTGACGCGGTCAAGCGCTCGCCCTGGAAGTTCGTCATCACGTGGTAGAAACCTTCGTTCTCTTCGCCCAGCAGGTACCGCACCGGCACCTTGCAGTCTTCGAAGAAGAGAATCGCGGTGTCCGACGAGAGGTTGCCGATCTTGTCGAGCTTCTTGCTGACCGAGAACCCCTTCACGTCGGTGGGGAAGGTCAACAGCGAGACGCCGCCATAGCCGGCGGGGCCGGTGCGCACGGCGAGGGTGATGAAGTCAGCGCGCGTGCCGTTGGTGATCCACATCTTCGAGCCGTTGATGACGTAGTCGTCGCCGACGCGCTTCGCGGTCGTCTTCACGTTCGCCACGTCGCTGCCCGCGCCCGGCTCGCTGACGCCCAGCGCCGCGATGCGATCGCCCGCGAGCGCCGGAGCCAGGAACTCGCGCTTCTGCTCGTCGGTGCCGATCTCGTTGATGATCGGGGTCGCCATCTGGCTCTGCACCAGCAGCGCCATGTTCACGCCCGCGTTGTGCGAGTGCGCGATCGCTTCGCAGAAGGCCGTCACGTACCAGTAGTCGAGCCCGCTGCCGCCGTACTTCGGATCGTGGTTGATGCCCAGGAACCCGAGCTCACCCGCCTGCTTGAAGACTTCCCGCGGAAAGATGCCCGCGCGATCCCACTCGAGGGCGTGCGGGGCGAGCTCCTTCTCGACCCAGGTGCGAACCGACTTCCGGAAGGCTTCGTGCTCGGCGGTGAAGAACTTCGACATGGCGTGTCGCTCCAGTTTGGAAACCGCGTCAGATTGATTCTGAAGTCAATACAGGACGAAGGCAGAAAGCACAACGCCCCCGTTCCGGGTGGGAACGAGGGCGTCGGTGCTTCGAAGGCCTGAAAAAACTAGAGCTGCGGCTGGCAGAACCCGTAGCCCGTCGGAGCGCCGCTGATCTGGACGCACAGGTTGGCTTTGGGAACCTGAATGCAGCCGGCGGCTCCGACCGCGACGTCGCAGTAAGGGCGGCAGATGCCGGCCTGGCCGAGCGCGAGGCCCGTGCAGTTCAGCGAGCGCGGCGGGTTGGCCCCGAGGCACGCCGTGGCGGTGAGGCAGGCGGCCTCTTCGAGCTTCGTGTCGGTGGCCGCCGAGCAGTACGCCGCCGGGGTCGCCGCAGTAGGGTCGAAGTAACAGAAGGTACCGGTGGCGCAGTCAGGCGCGCGCACGTCGCACGGCTTCCTGCAGGACTTCTGCTGGGGGTTGCTGACGCAGATCTCGGCGAGGTCGGTGCCCATCATCGGCTTGCAGAGCTGGCCGTTGAAACCGCCGCACTTGCACAACCCGTCTTCGGGGTCGCAGCTGGTGCCGCCCGCGCAGCTTCGGGTGCCGCCGTCAGCCGTGGCGCACTGCGCGCCGCCCTGGCACTTGGCCGGGGGGCCGAGGGCGCAGATCTGAACCGGGCTGCACACTGGGCCACCGGGGCCGCCGCACTTGCACTGACCGTCAACAGGATCGCAGGTGGTGCCGCCGCCGCAGGTGACGCCCGTGCAGGCGCTGCCCGGCTTGCAGACGCGCGCAGTGTCCTGGCAGCTGCCGCCATCGCCGCCCGCAGGGCACGCGCAGGCTTCACCGCTCTGGCAGATGGCGCCATTGCACTTGCAGTAGCCGTCCATCGGGTCACAAACGGTGGTGCCAGCGCACTTCACGCCCGAGCACACGTCTTTGATGCAGGTCTTCGCGCCGTTGCCCCCCGAGATCGAGCAGAACTGGCCGGGCATGCACTCGACCTGGGCGCACTTGCAGCGGCCCGTGCTGTTGTCGCAGGTCTGGTTCCTGCCGCAGGCGATCGCGTTGCAGTTCAGCACCGGCACGCAGGCCTTCGCGTTCGGGTTGCAGACCTCGTTGGCGCCGCAGATGGTGCCGCCCGTGCCACCGCAGCGGCACTGGCCGTCGATGACGTCGCAGCTGGTGCCGGGCTTGTCGTTGCAGTCGACCGCCGCGCACCGGGTCGGCGCGCACGAGTTCGCCGCACCGTCACACACGAAGCCCGTGGGGCAGACGACGCCGCCGCGGCCGCCGCACTTGCACTCGCCATCGGTGGGGTCGCAGACGAGGCCGGACTTCGCCGTGTCGCAGTCGATGTTCCGAGAGGTGCAGAGGTCCTTGCTGCCACCGCAGGACGAGGCGAAGAGGCCGAAGCCGAAACCGACAGCGGCGGCCAGGAGAAGGGTTTTCTTGATCATGACTTTCAAAGGTTCCGAAAAGAGGTTCGAAGAGGGCTCAAGCGCGCCGGCGGCGCAACAGCGCCAGACCCGCGAGCCAGAGGAGGCCAATCGCTGCAGGGTCGGAGGCCGCGCAACCGCAGCCGCCCTTGGGCTCGAGCGAGTAATCGCTGCGAACCTTGATTGAGAGGCTGCGCACGTCCTGTCGGCCGCTGTCATCGGCGACCTTCACGAGGAACGCGTAGTTGCCGGGCTCGCCCGTGGGAGTGCCGCTGATGGTGCCGTCGGCGCTGAGCACGAACCCCGGAGGCAGCTTCTGCTTCGGGTCCGTCACCGCGCAGGCGAACATACCGGGGCTGGTGGCCTGCTTGACGCAGGGCTCGCTGAACGTGACCGTCGCCGCCGCGCCGCCGTTGTGGCCGATTCTCGTGGGCTGGTAGTCGTGGCTGAGGAAGGCATCGGGCAGCGCCGTGGTGGTGATGGCGAGGCCTTCGATGTAGCTGACACGCAGCATCAGCTGGGTGAAGTCTTCAGCGCCGACGCTGTCGACGACCTTCAGGGTCAGCAGGTAGAGGCCGGCCAGCTTCGGGGTGCCGCGCAGGTAGTCGACGCCGTTGCCGCCGTCTTCGATGCGCAGGCCGAATGCGGCAGGGAGCAACGCGCTGCTCAGCGCATCCTTGCCGTTGCCGATCGAGGTGCCGTCCTGCTCGGTGACGTTCTCGGCCAGCTGCTGGAAGCGCACGATCGCCCAGTCGTAGCCGGGCTTCCCGCCCACGGCCTGCAGGGCTTGCAGGTAGGACTGCTTGATGTAGCCGGTAGAGAGCCCTGCGGTGGCGATGTGCAGCGTCGCCGGGGGCACGACCTTGAGCTTCAAGTCCTTCGAAGCCGAGGTGCCCGCAGAGTCGGTGCAGACGACGCCGAAGAGGAAGTCACCGCCCTCGTTCGCGCGGCCTTCGATCTGCCCTTCGGGCGACAGCGCCAGCGTCGACGGCAGCCGGTTGTCGGGCTTCAGCGTCCAGATGTACGGGGGCTTGCCGCCCACCGCGACCAGCGAAGCCGCGTAGGCGCGAGAGAACTCGGCGGCCGGAAGATCCTGGTCGACGACCGCCAGCGGCAGCGTGCCAGTGGTGATCATCAATGAGAGCGAAGCCGTCGCCATCGCGCCGCCGCTGGTGGCCTTCGCATCGAAAGCGAAGGTGCCCGAGACAGCCGGAGTGCCCTGCAGATCGCCCGACGTCGACAGCGACAGCCCCGGAGGCAGCGTGCCCGCGGTGATCGACCAGGCGTACGTGCCGTTGCCGCCCGTCGCCTTGAGGCGCAAGCCGTACGGCGCGTACTGCGTGGCGGCGGGAAGCGTGGTGGTGAGAATCGACAGCTGGCCCGTCGAGACCAGAATCGGCTGGGCGGCGGTGACGCAGTTGTTGACCTGGGTGATCTCGGTGATTCCGAACTCGGGCGTCGCTGCGGGGTCGTAGTTCACGCACACGCCCAGCCAGTACTCGCGCGCGACCAGCGTCGCAGGCAGCGTGAGCATGTCGGAAACAGGGCTGGTGGCGCCGGCGGCCAGCGCCGTCACCGAGCCGATGGGCGAGAGCTTCACGTCGGAAATCGTGACCACCGCGTTGTCCGAGATGAACCAGGTGTATTTGAAAGCTCCTGCCGCGGCGTTGCCGACGTTCTTCAGCACCGCATCGCCGGCGATCGTGCCGCCGGGAGCGCCCGTGGTGGGGCTGGTGACGCTGCTGACGATCAGGTCGGCCGTGGGCGCGCCGATGTTCATCTGCGCCGGCGTGCCGGTGTTGTTGAGCTCGCTCTGCTCGACGATGGTGTTGTCGGGGTCGACGCGGGCGATGACGAAGTAGTTGCCCGAGGTGATCGCCGCCGGAATCGGAGCGGTGGCGCTGACCTGCGCTTCGGCGCCCGGGTTGAGGCTGATCGGCAGCGAGTCGCCGATGGCGGTGTCGGTGGCCTCGTAGGTCGCGTTGGCCGACAGGTAGAAGCGCACGATGACGTTGGCGGTCGCGCGGCCACCGACGTTCTTCACCACCGCGCCCGCGCGGTACGCGACGCCCGTGTAGCCCGTCTGATCGCCGGTGACAGAGCCGACGGTGAGGTCAGGAGGAAGGAAGAAGTCGATCGCCTGATCCTTCGGAAAGGAGGCAGGCGAGCAGGTACCCGAGAGGTTGGTGGTGCACGAGAGCGCCGCGATGCCGACATTGGTCGCGCCTTGAATGCCCACTGAGGCGCTGCCGAGCGCAGGCGTGCCAACGCCATAGACGAAGCGCACCTGACCGGTGGTCTCGTAGAGGATGACCTGGAAGCTGAACTTGGCGGCGACGCTGGTGGTCGAGAGCTGGTTCCACTCGAACACCTGGTAACGGTTCGGCGAGGCGCCGAAGGTCTGGTGCCGCATGTTCGAGCCCATCGGAATCACCATTATGTCCCACCAGGGCGCCATGTAGGTGATCGGGTAGCTGTTCGTCGAGGTCTGGGTGTGGGGGATGCCGAGGTTCGATGAGGTGAAGGCGTTGCCGGCGACCAGCAGGTAGCCGTACTGCGACATCGACACCGACGACACTGGCGCGCCGAAGTACGAGAAGGGGAACGGGACGGTGATCGGCGTGCCCGTGGTGACGGGCGTACCAGAGGCGATCGGCGCGTAGGTGACGGCGTTGGGGCCCGACACCTGGTAGGCCTGTGCGAGCGCTGTGGCCGGAACCATCGCCGCCATTGCCGCTGCGGCAAGGGCGCCCTTTCTGAAGCTCAGCCTCCGCATCGCCATCGGAACCAGCAGGGCCAGGATCCACAGGCTGCTGAAAGTGTCACCGCTGCTGCTGCAACCGCCAACCTTCACTTCACGCTTCACTTCCATAGAGAACGCTCCAAGACCCGTGGCGCCCGTTGCATCGGTCGCCTCGACCACGAAATTGTAGGTTCCTTCCGCGTTGTCCAGCGGAAGAGTACCGGTGACCTTGCCATCGGCGGACATCGTCAGGCCTGGCGGCAGCTGGCCCGAATAGATCACGAACTTCGGCGACGCCTGAGTCGCCGCAGTGATCGAGAAATTAATCGCATCGCCCGGCTTCGACGTCTGGGGGATTCCAACCGCAGACAGCTTGAACCGCGCCGGAGTGATCCGGATCATGAACTCGGCGGTGTCGTTGCGGCCCTTCGCGTCTTCGACACTGAGGCTGAAAGTGAAGGTTCCTGCGCGCAGCGGCTTGCCTTCGATCACCGCGACATCCCCGGCCGGGTTGAACATCAGGCCGTCGGGAAGCTCGCCCTGGCGGGTCCACGTCAGCGGCTTCTGCATCGCCGAGATGAGCGTCATGTCGGCGTTCGCGATCGCGATGTCGGTCAAGTAGTTCTCACCCACGAGGCCGGACGACAGCTGAAGGTTGCGGAAGAGAATCGAGCCCGGGGCGATGACGCGAATCGACAGCGTCTTTTGCGCGGTGGTGCCCAGGGAGTCCTTCACCTCAAGGGTGATGTTGTTGGCGCCGTCGACGAGCCCTACCTTCGGGTTGCCGGTGATCAGGCCGGCCGCGGTGAGGGTCAGGTTCTGCGGTAACACGCCGCTGGCCAGCCGCCACTGGTAGGGCTTCACGCCGCCCGCCGCGCCCAGCGAGAACTCGTACTTCTGGGCTGGGGTGTTGATCACCGCCGGCACCGAGCTGGTGGTGATCTCGACCTGGGTGGTGGTCGGCAGCACGCGCAGCACGAGGCGAGACTGGGCATCGCGGCCGCTGTTGGTGACGGTGACAGTGAGGCCGACAACCGCCGGAGCGTTGGGCGCTCCGGTGAGCAGCCCGTCGGCGCTGAGGCCCATGCCCATCGGCAGCGCGCCCTGGGCAGCATCGAGCGCCCACGTCGAGGCCCCACCCTGCTCGCCCAGCGCGACCAGGCGGTAGCTATAGGGGCGATCGACGATCGCGTCCGGCAGCTGCGTGGTTGCGATGCGAAGGCTTGAGGCGGCGACGGCCACCGAGGCTGAGGCAAACGCGTTGTTCGTCTCGTCTGTCTCGGCGACCACGTTGGTCGTGTCGATGATCACGCCCAGGTAGTAGGTGCCCGCAGACATCGACGCGGGCAGCTTCACCAGCTCGGTCTGGGTGTCGGCGGCGCCGATCGCAAGCGTGGTGGTGCCTTCGATCGACGTCGCCGCGCCCTTCACGATCTGCAGGGGCACGTCATCGGCGGTGATGATCTGGTTCGCCGACGCGAAGTACCGGTACTTCACTTCGGGCGCGTTGACGTTGCCGATGTTCTTCAGCGTGCGAAGCACGGGCATGATCTCGCCCACGGCGCCGCTGGCGGCCGCTTCGACCCGCGTCACGGTGAGGTCGGCGGCGGGCGCGCGCAGCTGCACGACGCCCGTGATGACGAGGTTGTTGTTCACCTCGTTGAGCTCGGTCACCGCGCTGGTCGAGTCGACGATGATGAAGAGGTAATAGTTCCCGGTGGGGAAGGTCTTCATCGCCGCGTCCTTGAGCGGCATCGTGAAGGGGATGTCGACGAGCACCGACGCGCCCTGGGCGACCAGCGGCACGACCTGCTCGACCACGATGGTGTCCGACAGCAGCGAGAGCGTCGCATCGGTCGAGACGACGACGCCGACCTTGAAGTTGATGCCGTTGGCCCCGCCGATGTTGTCGATCTTCACCGACGCGCGCGCGGGCTCACCGAAGTAGCCGACGCGGGTCGGGGCGCCGGTGATCGGGTCGAGGAAGTCGGTGCCGGTGTTGACGAGGTCGGCCTGCTTCATCGTCACCTTGGTGCCCGAGGCGACGACGTTGTTCGTCTCGCTGGCTTCCGAGATCGCGTTGGCCGGGTCGATTTGCAGCAGGTAGAACCAGTCGCCGCCGGGCACGTTGCCAGGCACGGTGATGCTCAGGTTGTCGTCGACCGTCTGGCCGCCAGTGATCGCCTGGGTGCCGGTGAAGAGCACGTAGTCGCTGGCCTCGAACACATTGTTGTTCGACAGGAGGATGCGGAAGGTGACGGTGCCCGCGGGGTCTGTGCCCTGGTTGAACCACTTGGCGTTGACGGTGATCACGTTACCGGGGCCGCTGTTGGCCGGGCCCGAGACGGCGGTGGCGACGAGGTCGAGGCCGCTGACAAAGTAGCTGGCGGTGCTGCCGACGTTGTTCGTCTCGGAGGCTTCGGCGACGACGTTGGTCGTGTCGGCCTCGACGATCACGTAGTACTGGCCAGGAGGCGGAGGCGTAGACGTGGTGCCGACGCCAGTGGCGCTCGCGGCGGCGGTCGGGCTGCCTGCACCGCCGAGCGTGATGTTGGCGGGCGAGGTGTAGATGAGAATCGACCCCACGTTCTTCTGCGGCTGGGTCGAGAGGTACGCCTTCCAGGCGAAGGGCGCGGCGCCAGTGGCGTTCTGCCCGTAGTTCTGGAAGGTCGGGTTGACGGTGACGCTGATGTTGCTGGCGCCACCACCCGTGAGGTTCGCGATGTTCACCGCGGCGACCGCGATGTCCGGCTGCACCGGCTGGCCGATGGTGAAGAGCGTGTTGGCCGGCCAGTTGGTCTCGGTGCAATCGCTGGAACCGATCGAGCAGTTGAGGTGGTGGCCGCCCATGCTGCCGGTCGCGTTTTCCCAGCCTGCGGTGCCGAACGAGACGGGGCCCGAGATGGGGCCGTAATGAATGGTGAAGAGGCCTGAAGCGGTCAGCGTGACCTTGTACGTGTAGAGGATCGAGCTGAAGAACGGGCCCCAGTTGGCCCACTCGATCTCGATCTGCCCGGCCGACTGCTTCGACTTCAGCGTGCCGGAAGCCGAGCCGTCCATGTCCTGCCACCAGCCCGCGATGATGTTGTGAACGGGCACGCCGTTGCCGTTGTCGCGCAGCGGGTTGGGAATACCGTCGCCGCTGGTGCAGATGACGCCGATCGAGCAAGGGGTCGAGCTGCCAAACATCAGGAAGCCGTTCGAGTCGACGTGCACCGACGTGAAGTTCTGGCCGTAGTACGGAAACGTGAAGCCCAGCGGGATGCTCGCGTAGCCCTCGTCTGCCGCAGGATAGGTGCCGAAGGAGTCGCGCGCCAACAGCGGCACGTTGGTGCCGCCCGTCATCGGCACGTAGGCCTGGGTCTGGCTGTTGACGGTATAGACCTGGGCGGAGGCAAGCGCGGCAGACAACCCGACGCAAAGCGCCAGGAGCTTGGAGATCGAAGGCTTCGTCATTTTGGTTTTTCCTAATGGCCGCCGATTCATTTCGGCCAAAACGAATCGGCGGCGCAACGACGGCGAGCTGTCAGGGAATGCAGGCGACGAAATACGTGATCGTCAGCGTCTTGCCGGGCTCAGGGACGAAGAGCGGCTCGAAGTTCACCGAGTTGCCCGTGGAGTCGTACGTCCACACCTGGGCACCGCGGCTGTCGACCGGATCCAGCGCAACGCCATCGATCTTGACTTGAATCGTCTTGCCCGCCGTGAGGTCAGGCGTCGAGGTGAGGAAGAAGTTGGTGCGGTAACCGAAGGCGTTCTTGCCGATCTGCTCGAGCGCCTTGCTCCAGTCGGGGGTGCAGATTTCTTCCTTCACGCCGTTGGTGGCAACGACCGCCGCGAGGCTGCGGGGACCCGTTGTGTCGTAGCTGCAACCGGCCGGTTCCGAAGGCAGGTAAGGGCCGATGCTGTTGTACGAAAACAGCGTCGCCTGCTGCGCCCCTTTGATGTTGAGCAGTTGGTTTACGTAGAAAGCGACCGGCTGGGGCGACTGATCATCGGCGTCGGAAACGGCGACGACGGCGAGCACGGCGTCCGAGCGAAGCAGGCCGGCGTTGTCGCTGGTGATCAGCGGCGCGGTGAGCGCGGCAACGGCCGGCTGCAGCGAGAGCTCGGTGCCGCTGCCGTTGGTGCCGAGGTTCACCTTCGCCTTGAACTTGTTCTCGACGTCGACCGTCGTCGGGCGAAGGACCTTCGGGTTGCTCGCATCGCCGAGGATCCGGCCCTGCTCACCGCCCGAGTCCATGTCGGTGCTGGTGACCGCGATCTGGTAGTCGACCTGCGCCGACGTCGCGTACTTGATGAAGGACGAGAAGTTCACCGACAGCGCCACCTGCTTGTCGAACATCGAGCACGAGTTGTCGATCACGATCAGGATGTCTGCCTTCGGCTTGCTGTCCTGCTTGAAGGTGTCGGTGTTCAGCCCCATCGTGTCGCCGGCACCGGCCAGCGTGATGATGTAGTCGACGGCCGAACCGTTCTGCATCACCTTGATCAGGAAGGCACCGTTGTCCGTGCCGAAGTTGATCGGGTGGTACTTCATGCTGAACGTGACGGGAGCCGCGCCAGGAGACAGCACGGTGTTCGGCGAGATGCCGGCCGTGTTGACCGCGATGAACTCGGGGCAAGGCGAGGTGCCTGGGCAGTTCGCGCCGCCGGCAGGCTCACCCGCGGGCGAGACCATGCTGTAGCTGGTGATCGTCACCGCTGAGGTGCAGGTGTTGTAGATGGTGAAGGTGCGGGTCGCGCTGCTGCAGTCCTTCTGCACGGTGCCGAAGTTGAGGTCGTCCGGCGTGATGGTGAGGCAGCTGGCCGCGATCGCCGCGTTCAGCGCCACGACGCCTTCCGGCTTGGTCGGGTTGCTGATGCTGAAGGAAACCGAGCCCGTCGCCGCGGTGACCGCGGTCGGCACGGTGCCCTGCGGCCACGCACGAACGGCAACCGAGAGAACCTGGCCCGGCTGCAGCTCCTTGTCGAACAGCGCGCCAGCGGGCAGCGAGAAGATGATGTTCGTCGGTGCCTTGAGATCGAGGTTCGAGATGAGGCAGAGGTCGCCCGCGTTCTGACCCTTGTTGCGGATGGTGAAGGTCAGGTCTTTGTAGTCGGGCGGCGTGACGAGGCCGAAGTTCAGGTTCAGCGGCGAGACCTCGTAGTCGCAAGGCGGGAGGACGATCGACTCGGCGTTGATCGTGACGGTGAACTTGGGCTCGTCGGGGTCGTTCGAGAAGATGTCGACTTCCCACACCTTCGTGCCGGTGCCGGTCGGGGTGATGCGCACGGGGACGTCGAGCAGCGCCTTCACGCCCGAGGCCTCGAGGCCGATCGCCTGATCATACGAGCCGATGCTCGGCAGGTTGGTGCACATGCCGTTCGCCAGCACTTCCCCGACGCAGAGCTCGCCGACGGTGGCGGTGTTGCCGGTGACGCCGGCCTTCACGCGCACTTCCCAGAAGACCGTGCCGGTGCCCATCGCGCCGAGGTGCAGGTTCGCCTTCGGATCCGGCGGGGTCGGCTTGGTGCCGACGTTCTGCACGGTCATCTTGCGGTTCACGTAGCTGTTGGCGCCCGCGAAGTACGCGACGCGGCCGAAGTTCAGGTTGGCCGGCTTCAAGTCGATGTCAGGACCACCGCCGTAGCCTTTGAGCTGCTCAATGCCGGCGGGCTGCTTGATGAGGGAGGTGGTGAAGTCGAGCCGCGCGTTGCGGGGCCCGAGCAGTGTGGGCTTGAAGGTGACGGTGACCTTGACGGTGCCGGGCATGAGCGCGCTGTTGGCGTCGCGGGTGGCCGCGGGAACTTCGACCGGGCCCGCGCTGGCAAGCTTGTAGTCGCCGGTGCTGGGGACGAGGTTGTTGAGGGTGACGGGCTTGAGGCCCAGGTTGCTGAAGGTGACGTCGCCGGTGACCGCGAGGCCCGGGGTGACGTAGCCGAGGTCGAGCGGGTTCGGGGCCCAGGTCAGCACGGCGTCGACGCCGGTGCCGATGAGCTTGACGACCTTGTCGGGGCAGCCATCGAGGCGGCGCATCGTGACGCGGGCCAGGTAGTCCTTCACTTCAGTGGGCGCGAAGGTCAGCGTCACCGTCTTCTCCTGGCCGGCCTTCAGGCTGACGTCACCGGTGGGCGAGTCGGGGCTGAACTTGAAAGCCATGTCGTCGCCAGAGTTGCTGGTGACGGCGCCGATGAAGGCGACGGCGTCGATCGGGCGGGTGTTCTTGATCTTGGTGGCGATGTCGAAGGTGTCGCCCTTCGAGACTGCGCCGAAGTCGAGGGTGGTGGGCAGCTCGCACTCACCAGAGACCGAGGTGGCCTTGATGGTGATGGTGCCGGTCTCTGCGCCGATGGCGGTGTTGCTCGCGCGCAGCAGCAGCTTGACCTCGTGGGGCACGGTGAGTGCCGTGTCGGTAGGAGAGTCGAAGGTCACCACGTACTCGGCCACTTCGCCGGCGCCGAGCTCGCGCGTCTCGAACGCGATGTCGAACACGACCGGGGCCGGGTCACCGACGCCGCCGATCTTGGTGTTGTCTGCGCCGGCCGTCTTCTCGAGGGTCTCGAGGAAGAGCGCACCTGCACCGTTGTTCTTCACGATGAGCTTGAGGGTTGCCTTCTTGCCCATCGGCACCTGGCCGAAGTCGTAGGTGGCGTCCGTACCGGACATCGTCGAACCGCCGACGTCGTACTGAATCGAGATCTCGCCGCTCTTGACCGCCGGCTGCTGGCCGCCGCAACGGCACCCGCTGACCACCAGTGAAAATGCAGCAAGCAACAACGCAGGGCGCAGCATGGACGGCTGGATCATGGGGGGTCCTCTTACTCGGGTGCCCGTCGGCTGGCGGGCGGTCAAAAGCTTTGAAAAGTGGGGCAATGTGCCTAACCCAGCGATTCTGGTCAAGCACCTACCCCTGCGCACGGCATCCTACACTTCAGGTACTTGTCGCACTGACCTGCTCGAGAGTTGCGGATGTCAACCCGCATTCCTTTCTACGGGAGGCAGGCAACGAAGTAGGTGAGGGTCAACGTCTTGCCGGGTTCGGGCACGAAGAGGGGCTCGAAATTCACCGAATTGTTGATCGGGTCGTAGTGCCAGATCAGTGAGCCCAGCACATCGACCTCGTCCAGCTGCTGGCCGTCGAGCTTGACGACGATCGTCTTCCCGCCCGACAGGTCAGGCGACGCGTTGAGAAAGAAGTTGGTGCGGTAGCCGAAGGCGTTCTTGCCGATCTGCTCGAGCGACTTGCTCCAGTCGGGGGTGCAAATCTCTTCCTTCACGCCGGCGGTGGCGCCGACGGCGAGCTGAAGGCGGCCTCCCCCACCCGGCCCGTCGTACGAGCAGCCGGGGGGCTCGGAAGGCAGGTACGGGCCAACGGCGTTGAAGCTGAACATCGTCGCTCGCTGCACACCTTTGACGCTGAGCAGCTGGTTCACGTAGTAGCTGACGGGCTGGGGCGACTGATCGTCAGCGTCGGTGATCGCGACCACGGCCAGCACCGCATCGGCGCGAAGCAGGCCCGCGTTGTCGGAAGTGATGAGCGGCGCCGTGAGCGCTGCGACCGCGGGAAGCAGATCCTGCTCGGCGCCGCTGCCCAGCGTGCCCAGCGAGACCTTCTGCTTGAACTTGAGCTCGACGTCGGGCGTCGTGGGCTTGAGCACCTTCGGGTTGTTGGCGTCGCCGACGATGCGGCCGCCTTCGACCACCATGTCCGTGGTGGTGACGGCGATCTGGTAGTCGACCTGCGCGGTGTTCGCGTACTTGATGAAGCTCGCGAAGTTCACCGACAGCGCCTGCTGCTTGTCGGACATCGAGCAGCTGTTGTCGATTACGAGCAGGATGTCGGCCTTTGGCTTGGTGTCCTGGGTGAAGGTGTCGGTGTTGAGGCCCTGGGTGTCGCCGGTGCCCGTGAGCGTGACGAGGTAGTCGACGACCTGCGCGTTCTGGGTCACCTTGATCAGGAAGACGCCGTAGTCGGTGCCGAGGTTCAACGGGCGGTACTTGAGGCTGAAGGTGACGGGCGTCGCGCCGGGCTGCACCATCGTCATCGGCGCGATGCCGCTGGTGTCGACGGGGATGAACTCGGGGCACGCGGTGGCGCCTGGGCAGTTGGTCGAGCCGCCAGGTTCACCCGCAGGGGCGACCATCGCGAAGCTCTCGATCTTCACCGCGTTCGGGCAGGTGTTGTAGACGGTGAAAGATCGCGTCGCGCTGTTGCAGTCTTTCTTCACCGTGCCGAAGTTGAGGTCGTCGGGCGAGATGGTGAGGCAGCTGGTGCCGATGGTCGCGCTCAATGCCACGAGCCCCTCGGGTTTGGCCGGGTTGCTGATGCTGAAGGCGACGGTGCCCATCACGTTGGTGAGCGTCGCGGGTACGACCCCCTGCGGCCAGCCGCGGACGATGACGGTGCGGGTCGCGCCTGGCTGAAGCTCTTCGTCGAACACGGCCCCCTGCGGCAGCGAGAAGATGGGGTCGCTGCCGATCTTGAGGTCGAGGCTCGAGATCAGACAGAGATCGCCGGGCAGCTGGCCGCGGTTGCGGATCTGGAAAGACAGATCTTTGTAGTCGGGCGGCGTGACGAGGCCGAAGCTCAGCGTCGTCGGGGTGATCTCGTAGTCGCAGGGCGGCAGCACGATCGACGTCGCGCGAATGGTGACGATGAAGTCGGGCTCGTCGGCATCGTCGGAATGGATCACGACCTCCCATTCCTTCAGGCCGCCGTTGACGCTGTCGGCAGGCGTGACGCGCACGGGCACCTCGAGCAGCGCCTTCAGGCCCGCCGCCTCGATGCCGACCAGCGGGTCGTACGCGCCAGACGTCGGCTTGTTGGTGCAGGTGGTGCCCAAAAGCTCGCCGACACAGATCTCGGCAAGGGTCGCGGTGTTGCCCGCCACGTTCGGCTTCACCCGCACGTCCCAGTAGACGAGGCCGTTGCCGTTGGCGCCGAGGTGGAGGTTGGCCTTCGCGTCGGGCGGCGTCGGCCGGGTGCCGACGTTCTGGATGACGAGCTTTCGGGTGACGTAGGCTGCGGGGCTCGCGCCAGCGAAGTACGCGACGCGGCCGAAGTTGAGCAGCGGCGGCTTCACGTCGATGTCGGGGCCGCCGCCGTAGCCCTTGAGCAGCTGGATTCCCGACGCCTGCTTCGGCAAGTCGGTGTCGAAGTCGAGGCGGCCGGGGCGCGGGCCGAGCAGCGTGGGCTTGAAGGCGACCTTCAGCTTCGTCGAGCTGGCGACGAGCGCGCCCATGGCGTCGCGCACGCCTGCCTTCACCACCACGGGCGCGGGGGTGAGGACCTTGAAGTCGGCCTTGTCGGTGCGCAGGTTGGTGAGGGTGACGTCCTTCAGCCCCAGGTTGCTGAAAGTCATCTCGGCTGTCGTCTGCTGCAACGGAGCGACGTACCCGAGGTCGAGCGGGTTCGGCGCCCAGGTGAGCACGGTGTCGACGCCGGTGCCGATCAGCTTGATCGTCTTCTCGGGGCAGCCGTCGAGGCGGCGCATGGTGACGCGCGCGACGTACTCCTTCACCTCGGTCGGGCCGAAGACGAGGGTCACGACTTTTTCCTGCGCGACCTTCAGGCCGACCTCGCCCTTCGGAGATTCGGGGGTGAAGATGAAGACCTTGTCGTCGCCTGAGTTGCTGGTGGCGTCGCCGACGAAAGCGAAGCCGTCGGTGGGCCGCGTGTTCTTGAGCTTCACCGACAGCGGGTAGTTGTCGCCTCGCGCGACGGCGCCGAAGTCGAGGGTATCGGGCAGCTCGCACTCGCCCGACACGCTGACGCCCTTCAAGACGATGGTCGCGGACTCTTTGCCGAGCTCGGTGTTGCTGGCGCGGAGGGTCAGCGTCGCTTCGTGCGGCACGCTGTTCTGCGCGGGGTCGGTGGGCGAGTCGAAGTCGAGGTCGAGCTGTGCGGTCTCGCCGGGGCCGATCTCGCGGGGCGCGAAGCCGACGATGAAGACGGGGTTCAAGGCGCTGGCGTCGCCGATCTTCACCGCTTCGCCGCTGGCCTTCGTGAGGGTGTCGAGGAAGAGCGCGCCGCCCCCTGCGTTGCGAATCTCGATCTTCGACGACACCTTCCTGCCCATCGGCACCTGGCCGAAGTCGTAGGTGCCGGTGTTCGAACTGGTCATCGACACGCCGTCGACGGAGTAGACGATGGCGATCTCGCCCGGCTTGTTCTCGACCGTCGTGGGCACACAGCGACAGCCGGGCACGACGAGCAGCGCAGAGCAGACCAGCAGTAGCCAGGAGGAAGCGCGCAGCATCGTGATGACCTCGTGAAACGAAAGGGACTGCCGGCCGGTGCTTTGTGTTGATTCGATCTGCGGGGCGTTGTCAAACCTCACCCCACGGTAAGCTTGAGCACTCCAGAGACCACGTACGCCGAAAGAAGCACGGCCGCGAAGGCGAGCTTGAAGCTGCTCGACGCGAAGGGCTTCAAGCTCGCGAACGCCCGGCTGTTCACTTTTCTGTTGGCGGCGGGGCTCGCGATCGCCACCGTGTTCGGGAAGCTGCCGGGCTGGGGTTTTCTGGCGGCGATCGTTTCGATGGCGATCTACGCAGTGCTGGCGGTGCGGCACGCGAAGGTGATTCGCGAAGAGCGCACGTCGAAGACGGTGCTGCTGCTGAACGAGCGCGGGCTGCAGCGGCTGGCGGGGAAGTGGCGCGAGTTCCCGGCCCAGGGCGAGAAGTACCGCGTGGACGGGCACCTGTACGCGGGCGACCTCGACGTGTTCGGGCACGGCTCGCTGTTCCAACGGCTCGACGAGACCAGCACCCAGGCGGGCGAGAAGCTGCTGGCGGGCTGGCTGTCGGCTCCGGCGAAGACCGCAGGCGAAGTGGAAGAGAGGCAGCGCGCGCTGAAGGAGCTCGCGCCGCTGATCGACTTCCGGCAGCGGCTGGTGAGTGAGACGCGGCAGGTGGTCGCCCAGAAGGCCGACCCGTCGCGCTTCATTCGCTGGGTCGAGAATGGGTCGTCGATCGCGTCGCTGAAGTGGGCGTTCGCGCTGGCGCACATTCTGCCCCTGGTGACCTTCGGTTTGTGGGTCGGCGCCGAGCTGAAGCTGCTGCTGGACTGGGTGCCGTACGTCGGGCTCGGTTTGCAGATAGCGATCGTGGTGGTGACGTCGCCGAAGCTTGCCGAGATGTACGCGCAGCTGGCGATGGGCGAGCAGGGCTTCGTGCAGTTCGAGCACACGTTCGAGGCGATCGACGCCCAGGGCTTCACCGACCCCTTGCTCGCGCGGCTCAAGGCGGGGCTCGCGACCGGGGGCCCGCCGGTGTCGCAGCGGCTGAAGAGGTTCGAACGGCTGCATGGCTTCGCGTCGCTGAAGACCGCGAAGGAAGTGCACTGGATCGTCAACGCCCTGCTGCTGTGGGATCTGCACTTTCTCTTCCGCATCGAGCGGTGGCGCAGCGAGCTCGGCACGGGCGTTCGCGGCTGGTTCGATTCGCTGGCCCAGCTAGAAGCGCTGTCTTCGCTGGCCACCTGGGCCTACGAGAACCCGGCCTATGCGTGGCCGGAAGTCGACGAAGGCCCGGTGCACTTCGAGGCGAAACAGCTGGGCCACCCGTTGCTCGACAAGCCGGTGCGAAACGACGTGGCGCTGGAAGGCCCGGGCACGGCGCTGGTGATCACCGGCTCGAACATGTCGGGCAAGACGACGCTGATGCGGTCGATGGGGCTCAACACGGTGATCGCGTTGGCGGGCCTACCGGTCTGCGCGGACGCACTGAAGGTCAGCGTGGTGCAGGTGCTGACCAGCATGCGGGTGAAGGACTCGCTGGAGCGCGGCGTCTCGTATTTCTACGCCGAGGTACAGCGGATCAAGGCGGTGCTGGACGTGGCGAAGGCGAACCCGAAGCGGACGTTTTTTCTGCTGGACGAGCTGCTGATGGGGACCAACACCCGCGAACGTCAGATCGCCTCGCGAGAGCTGATGAAGATGCTGCTCTCGACCGGAGCCGCAGGCGCGCTGACGACGCACGACCTCTCGCTCACCGAGCTGCAGGCGTACCCGGGCGTGCGCGTGCGCAACGTGCACTTCCGTGATGAAGAGAAGAACGGGAACATGACCTTCGACTACGTGCTGCGCGAAGGCGTGGTCGAGACGACGAACGCGCTGGAAGTGCTGCGCCGCGCGGGCGTCGAGATCCCCCTGTAGCGGCTACCCGGACGGCCGGGGGCTCGGGGGCGTCAGCTCGGGCTGGATGCCGGCGGCCGACAGCTTGGGCTCGATGCGCACCAGCTGCACCCGGGGGCCGTCGATCTTCGCGACCGAGATCCGGTAGTCCTCGAGTACCCAGACGTCGCCGACGACGGGCACACGGCCAAGCTTCGCCATCAGGTAGCCAGCGATGGTGGTGATCTCGGTCTTGTCGACGTCGAACTCGACCTCGAGCGTGTCTTCGAGATCGTCGAGCTGCACGGTGCCGGGCAGCTCCAATCGTCCACCGGGCAGCGTGCGCATCGGTTCGACCTTGCGGCCCAGCTTGGCGATGTTCCCGACCAGCTCGGCGACGACGTCGCTGATGGTGACCATGCCCGAGGTGCCGCCGTGCTCGTCGACGACGATCGCGACCTGCTTGTGGCGGCGGCGGAACTCGGTCAGCAGCTGCTCGAGGGTGACGTTCTCGGGCACGAACAGCACCGGGCGCTGCACCTGCGAGATCGACTTGAGCTCGCCGCGCGAGAGAAGGAACAGCAGATCTTTGACGTTGACCAGCCCTTCGACGGTGTCGAGCCCGCCGCGGACGACGGGCAACCACGTGTGGCCCGCGCTTCGGGCGGCCTGCAGGTTGTCTTCCATCGACGCCTCGAGATCGAGGTACTTCATCTGCGTGCGCGGCACGAGCACCTGGCGCGCCGTCTTCTCCATCATCGACAGCGCGCGCTCGAGCAGCTCGGCGCGCGAGCTGTCGATCGCTCCGGCCTGCACTGAGTTCGCAAAGATGAGGCGCAGCTCGTCTTCATGAAGGACCTCGTGCTCTTCCCCACCCTGCTTGAGCCCGAACAGCTGCAGCACGAGCCGGGTGCCGAAGTTGAGGACCCAGATGACGGGGAACCCGGCGACGTAGAAGACGCGCATCGGCCAGGCGAGCATGGTCGAGGTGCGTTCGGCGCTGCGAATCGCGATCGTCTTCGGCACCTGCTCGCCGAGCACGATGTGAAGGAAGGTGATCGTGCCGAAGGTGAGCACCAGCGACACGGTCTTCGCGATCGCGTGGGCCTGCTCGCTGTCGGGAGTGATCCTGGCGAGGCCGGCCTCGATCAGATGGCCAAAGGCAGGCTCGCCGACCCAACCCAGCGCCAGCGACGCGAGGGTGATGCCGACCTGGCAGGCCGAGAGCCAGGCATCGAGCTTGTTGCGCATCGCCAGGGCCTGCGCGGCGCCGGGGCGCTTCTGTTCGACCAGCGCCTCGAGCTGTGTCGGGCGCACCTTGACGAGCGCGAACTCGACCGCCACGAAGAAGGCGTTGAGCAGGACGAGAACGAAAGCAAAGCCTAAGGCTGCGAATTGCACGGTCTTAGAAGAGCGCCTCGAACTCGGGATCCGCCTTCAGCGAATCGAACATCGGGTCGGTGGCGAGCCACGCCTGCACCTTGGCCTTGTCGAGCACCACGGCGCGCTTCAGCTGATCCAGCGCTTCGCGCGGGCGGCCCCACAGCGCGTAGAGGGCGCCCATGTTGTAGGTCAGCAGCAAGTCTTCTGGGCTCAGGGTGCGGGCCTTTTCGTAGGCACGCTCGGCTTCGGCGTAGAAGCCCTTCTGCGCGTAGCAGATGCCGAGGTCGAGGTTGGCTTCGAAGTTGTCGGGCTCGAGGCGAACGACTTCCTTGAGCTGCGCGATCGCCGCCCGGTAGTCGCCTTCGTCCATCTGCAGCGCGGCGAGCTCGTGGCGGGGAAAGGCGTCGGCGGGCTCGAGCTCGATCGCGGTGCCGAGCTCTTTGACGGCTTCGTCGACGCGGCCGACGTCGGCCCAGGTGAGCCCGAGGTTCAGGTGGGCGTCGGGGTACTCGGGGTCGAGCTCGATCGCTTCCTTGTACTCGGCGATGGCGAAGTCGGTGCCGTGGGTCGAGAGGAAGCACGCCAGGTTGTAGTGGGCGGTGGCGCTGTCGGGCTCGAGGTTCAGCGCGGTGAGGTACTCGGCCAGCGCCTCGCGGTAGAGCTTCTTTTCGGCGTAGACGGTGGCGAGGTTGTCGTGGGCGTGGGCGGAGTTGGGGTCGAGGTCGATCGCCTTCTTGAACTCTTTGATCGCCTCGTCGAGCCAGCCGCGATCGGCGAGCTCGATGCCGCGCGAGTTGTGCTCGTCGGACGCTGCGATGCTGTCTTTTTCCCTCGCCATGGCCGCCAACGCGCATTAGCAGATCAGGGCGGTAGAGTCCCCCCGCATGTGGTCACTGATCGCGGCAGCTCCGGTGGTGTCATTGCTCTTCGGCGGCGATGTGACGCTGGGGTTCCACTATGAGGAGTACTTTGACGAGCAGGTGAAGAAGGGTCGAAGCCGCGACGAGATGTTCGCCCACGGGTTCCTGAAGGTGAGACCGCTGGCCGAGAAGGCCGACCTCTTCATCGTGAACCTCGAGTGCCCTTTCACGCTGGAGGGCGAGAAGATCCCCAAGAACTTCAACTTCCGCGCGCGACCGGAGTTCGTGGCGTCGCTGCAGGCAGGCAGCGTCGACGTGGTGAGCCTCGCGAACAACCACTTGATGGATTACGGCGCGGGCGGGCTGACGGACACGCAAAGCACGCTCGACGCCGCGAAGATCGTGCACTTCGGCGCGGGGGCGACGCTTAAGGCTTCGCGCGCTCCGGCGATCGTGACGGTGAAGGGAGTGAGGCTGGCCTTCCTCGGCTACTTCTTCCTGGGCGATCGAAACATCGAGCCGAAAGAGGTGATCGCCACCGAGTCGACGCCAGGCGTCGCGGGCCACCACACCGACCTCGAGCTGATGAAGACGTGGGTGGTGGAAGACATCAAGGCGGCGCGCACGAAGGCCGACCTGGTGATTCCGTTCTTTCATTGGGGCAGGGAAGGAAAGACATCGCCCGAGCCCTACCAGCTCGAGCTGGCGCACGTGGCGATCGACGCCGGAGCGGCCGCGGTCATCGGCAGCCACCCCCACGTGCTGCAGGGCATCGAGCTCTACAACGGGCGCCCGATCATCTACTCGCTGGGCAACTTCGTCTTCGGTGGCAACTGGGACCCGCGCGACAAGCGCACCGCGATGGTGAAGATGGAGGTCGACGCCCGCGGGGTTCGCAAGACGACGGTGATTCCCGCCTTCTCGGACAAGTTCCCCGAAGTGCCTATTCAGCCCTACCCCGCCGAAGGCGACGCGGCCGAGGCCGTGCTCAACCACCTCGCAGAGATCTCCAAACAGTTCAAGACGACGCTGCCGCAGCTCAAAGGCCGGTCGCTGCCGAAGGACGCGGGGAACTGACGGCACGTCAGGCGCAGAAAGGCGACGGCCCGAGGTCAATCGAGCCGCCGCGGGATGAGGCTGGTACCGACTGCTTAGTACTTGCCCTTCGCCTTGCGCGCGCGAACGCGGCGGCGCTTCAGCACGCTGCGCTTCACCTTGGCGCGGTTCTTCAGCTTCTTCTTGCTGCGATTGCTCTTCACTGGCCGGGCCATTGTGTTGGTTCCTTGCGTAGGTGGACCCTCGTCGAATACACGCCCCCGTCGTGATCGACAAGCTGGAAGAAGTCGAGCGGCGGTTCGATCGACTCACCGCCGAGATGAGCAACCCGGCCGTGTACGCCGACTCTGGCCGGTACCAGAAGATCGCCAAAGAGCGGTCGGGCATCGAGAGGCTCGTCGAAAAGTACCGGCTGTGGCGCAAGGTCGGCGACGACCTGAGGCAGGCGGAAGAGTGGCTGAACGGCAGCGACGCGGACCTTCGCCAGATGGCGAAGGAAGAGCTGCCTGCCCTTCGGACCCAGCGCGACGGGCTCGAGGAAGAGCTGAAAATGCTGTTGATTCCGAAGGATCCGAACGACGAGAAGAACGTCATCATCGAGATCCGCGGTGGCGCCGGTGGCGACGAGGCCGCGCTCTTCGCCGAAGAAGTGATGGGCATGTACCTGCGCTTCGCCGCCAAGAAGGGCTGGGCGGCCGACCTGCTGGATGTGTCGCAGGGCAACCAGGGCGGCGTGAAGGACGCGACGCTCACGGTGTCCGGCAACGCGGTGTACTCGCAGATGAAGTACGAGTCGGGGGTGCACCGGGTCCAGCGGGTGCCGGCCACCGAGACGCAAGGCCGAATTCATACGTCGACCATCACCGTCGCCGTGATGCCCGAAGCCGAGGAAGTCGACGTGCAGATCAACCCCAATGACATCGAGATGACCGTCGCGCGGTCGACAGGCGCCGGCGGGCAGAGCGTCAACACCACCAACTCTGCCGTCGTGCTCACCCACAAGCCCAGCGGCATCGTCGTGAAGTGCCAGCAGGAAAAGAGCCAGCTGAAGAACCGGGCGATGGCGCTGCGCGTGCTGCGGTCGCGGCTGTACGAGGCCGAGCAGGAACGCATTCGCAGCGAGCGCGACAACCTTCGCAAGGGCCAGGTCGGCACCGGCGATCGCAGCGAGAAGATCCGCACCTACAACTTCCCGCAAGACCGGCTCACCGATCACCGCATCGGGCTGACCCGCCACAACCTGCCCGCGGTGATGGGCGGAGATCTGGAAGACGTCGTCAGCGCGTGCCGCACCTTCTTCCAGGCCGAGGCGCTGAAGAACGACAAAGACCGGCCGGACAAGGACAGGGCTTAAGTGACCGACGAGGTCTGGACGATTCGCAAGGTCCTCACCTGGACCACGCAGCGGTTCGAGAAGCAGGACATCGACGCCCCACGCCTCACCGCTGAACAGCTGCTGGCCCACACGCTGAAGCTCGATCGCGTGAAGCTGTTCATGGAGCTCGATCGCCCGTTGCAGAAGGACGAGCTGGGCGAGTTCCGCGGGCTGATTCAGCGCCGGATGCAGTACGAGCCGACCCAGTACCTCACCGGCTTCAAGGACTTCTACAACCGGCGCTTCAGCGTCGACGCGCGGGTGCTGATCCCCCGCCCTGAAACCGAGCTGCTGGTGGACGCGGTGCTGCAGCTGTTGCCGAAGGACGTGCCGACGCGCGTGCTCGACCTGTGCACGGGCAGCGGCTGCATCGGGGTGACGGTGGCGGCTGAGAGGCCGCAGGCGTCGGTGTGGGTGACGGACCTGTCGCCGGGCGCGTGCGAGCTGGCGTCGGCGAACGCCGAGAAGCATGAGGTCGCGGGCCGGGTGTCGGTGCTCAAGGGCGACTTGTTCGCGGCGATTCCTGCGGGAGCGAAGTTCGACGTCGTGGTGTCGAACCCGCCGTACGTGAAGCGCGGCGATCTGCCCGGCCTGCAGAAGGAAGTGACGAAGGAGCCGCGCGAGGCGCTGGATGGTGGCCCCGACGGGCTCGACTTCTACCGCCGCATCGCTGCCGGCGCCCACGCAGCGCTGAAGCGTGGCGGTTGGCTTGCATTGGAGATCGGAGATGAACAGGGTGACGCAGTGAAGGCAGAGCTGACGCGGGCGGGTTACCTCGCGGTGCGGGTGGAAAAGGATCTGGCGCGGCTCGATCGCCTCGCTTTTGCTCAGGAGCCCGCCGCCCATGGATGAGATCGTCGTGATCGGAAACGGCCCGCTGAAAGGCGAGACCTTCGCCTCGGGCGCCAAGAACGCAGCGCTGCCGATTCTCGCCTCGTCGCTGCTGGCCGAGGGCCGCCACACCTTCCGCAACGTGCCCGGCCTCGCCGACGTCGCGACGATGCTGAAGGTGTTGCGCATGATGGGCTGCGACGCCGAACGGCTGACCGGGAAGAAGAAGTACGTCTGTGAGATCGAGGTCGGCCCGAAGGTGATTCCCGAGGCGCCGTACGACCTGGTGAAGACGATGCGCGCGTCGGTGCTCGTGCTCGGCCCACTGGTCGCCCGCTGGGGCCGCGCGCGGGTGTCGATGCCGGGTGGCTGCGCGATTGGCGCCCGCCCGATCGACCAACACCTCAAAGGCCTGAAGGCGCTGGGCGCCGAGATCGAGCTGACGGAAGGCTACGTCGAGGCCCGCGCGAAGCGGCTCAAGGGCGGCACGATCACCTTCGACATGATCACCGTCACCGGCACCGAGAACGTGATGATGGCGGCGGTGCTCGCGAAGGGCCGGACGGTGATCGAGAACGCCGCGCGCGAGCCCGAAGTCGAAGAGCTGGCGCGGGTGCTGAACAAGATGGGTGCCCACGTCACCGGCGCGGGCAGCGACATCATCACCATCGATGGCGTCGACACGCTGAAGCCAGTGGACCACGCGATCATCCCCGACCGCATCGAGGCAGGCACGCTGCTGGTGGCGGCGGCGATCACCGGCGGCGACGTGTTGGTGAAGCACGCGGTGCCCGAGCACCTGGAGCAGGTGATCGCGAAGCTGCGCGAGGCCGGTTGCAAGGTGATCGCCGAGCCTGAAGGCATTCGCTGCATCGGCCCGACGCGCGTGAAGGCTGTGGACATCAAGACGCAGGAACACCCGGGCTTTCCCACCGACATGCAGGCGCAGCTGATGGCGCTGCTGTCGACGGCGAACGGCACGTCGGTGATCACCGAGAACATCTTCGAGAACCGCTTCATGCACGTCGCCGAGCTGCTGCGCATGGGCGCCGACATTCAGGTGAACGGCGCGACGGCGGTGGTGAGAGGCAGGCCTAAGCTGTCGGGCGCTCCGGTGATGGCCACCGACCTTCGGGCGTCGGCCTCGCTGGTGCTCGCGGGCCTGAAGGCCGAAGGGACGACCACCGTGGGGCGCGTCTACCACCTCGATCGCGGCTACGAGCAGCTCGAGAAGAAGCTGCGCGGCCTCGGAGCAAACATCAAGCGAGTCAAGGCCTGACGCATTACCCATGTGAGACAAATGGGAGGTTGCAGTTCACTTTCCCGCAGCCGTACCATTTCAAAACACCCTCACAGGAGCTGGATAGAACCCCATGGATTGCCCGAGCTGCGACGTCGAGATGGTTGATCTCCAGAAAGATGGAGACGACCACCCGCTTCGCAAGTGCGGTGAGTGCGGCGGGCTTTGGATTGACGTCTCGGATCTGAACCGCGTTCTGCTTCACAACAACTCTGCTGGGCTCGAGAGCCTGGGCGGGCGGGTGAACGCCGAGGCCGACTGCGGGCAGTGCCGCGACTGCTTGGTGGATCTGGTCCGGGTCGAGGGTGGCGATCGCAACCACCCGGTCAGCTACGACACCTGCGAGTCCTGCGGCGGCGTCTTCCTCGAGTCCGAGTTCAAGGACGCCAGCGACTTCAAGCAGGCCTTGCAAGAGATCGTCACTTTCTTCCAGGCGTTCTCGAACCCCAAGAAGAAGAAGGCGATCTAGGGCTTCTGGCAGTTACGGCACGCTGCGGAACACGCCCTTGAAGTCTTCCGGCACCTCGCCTTCGAAGCTGAAGGTGAAGCCGGCCTTCGAGCCCTTCTTGTTCTCGTCGCGGCTGTACTTCATCGACACCTTGCCCTTGGTGCCGGTGAGCTCGAGGACGATCTTGGTCGGCGACGCCTCGTAGGTGCCTTCGACGACCTTCTCTTTCCCGGTCTTCGTGTCGTACGGCTCGTAGCTGTAGCGGAAGGTGCCGTCGAAGTGGAACGAGAGGAACCGGTCGGGCGTGCCGTCGAAGCCGGCGTACCAGGTGCCGAGCAGCGGCGCGTGGTTCTTGTCGTACTTGAGCTTGGTGGTGAGCCAGCTGCCATCCAGCGGCTTGCCGTCGCTGATGAAGATCACGTCGGTCAGGCACACCGGCTGGTCGAGATCGTCGGCCGGGTAGTGGTCGAGGACCTCGATGGTGAAGCGGCTGCCTTCCAGCGGCGGGTTGAAGGTGATCGTCTGCTGGCCGCGCTGGTCGTCGATGGTGAACGCCTGCGTCGACTTGCCGCCCTTGATCGACAGCTTCTTTGCCCGGGAAAACGTCTGAAAGGTGTTCTCGTCGAAGTTGTTGCCGGTGGTGACGCGGATCTCGTCGATGCGGGTGCTGCCCTTGAAGCCGAAGCTCAGCAGCTCGCCCAGGGGATCGCTGGTGGGGCTGCACCACGCCGTTGCGTCGCGGCCGTCGAGAAGGTTCAGCGGCTGGTAGAGCGTCGGCCGCGAGTCCCGCTTGAAGTAGCCGCTGGCCTGCGCGTAACCGATCGGAGCGGCGGCCGCTGCCGGCAACGCCAACAGCCCGGCCAGCCCTCCTGCGATGCGCGAGGTGAGTTTCATGTCTGGATGATGCCCCTTGCGGTGGCGGCAAGGAAGATTTCCCTCCTTGCCAGGTTCAGTGTTCGTGGCATGTACCGCGCCCATGAGAAGGCTGACCGTCGCAGGGGTGCTCGCATTCATCGTTGGCGGTTGCAGCTGTGACAAATCGACGGGGGTCGACGCCGGCCCGGTAGACGCGGGCCCGCTGGTGATGGCCGAGAAGGAGCCGAACGATCGCCCCGACAGCGCCCTCGAGCTCTCGGGCAGCGCGTGGGTCGAGGCGAACCTGGGCGCGGATCCCGCGAAGCCGGACGAAGACTGGTACGTGCTCAAGTCCGCCCTGCCCCGCACGGTCGAGCTGACGGTGACGAGCCCTCCTGGCGCCGACGTGGTGCTCGAGGTGATGGACGAGACGCGCACGTCGCTGGCGCTGATCAACGCCGAGGGTCCCGGGAAGACCGAGCGACTGCCGAACCTCGACGTCTCGGGCAAGGCCTTCGTGCGCGTGCTGGCCGCGAAGAAGGGCGCCGGCGGCGCGTACACGCTGACCGCGATCTTCAAAGAACGGCAGCCGGGCTTCGAGCTCGAGCCGAATGATCGCCGCGTCGACGCCACCGCCGTGCCGCTGGGCGCCGCGCTGTCGGGCTTCGTCGCCCACCCCAACGATCAAGACTGGTTCCGCTTCGAGCTGCCCACCACCGGACTTCCCGTCGAAGACGCCGCGGGGATCTTCGAGGCCGACGGGGGTGAGGTCATCGACGCAGGCGAGGCGCCCGTGGTCGATGCCGGCCCGGCGAAAGAAGTGCCGCGGCTCGCGCTGCGCATCGAGGTCTCGCCCATCGACGGCGTCGGGTACGACGTGCAGGTGCTCACCGAAGCCGAGGCAGTGCTCTTCTCGGCGAAGTCGAAAGACGGGTCGGGCTTGAGCCTTCGCAACGTCGGCGTCCGCGAAACAGATCGCGTCATCTACGTGGTGGTGAAGCCTTCGTGGCAGGGCACGGGCAAGGACGCGAAGCGCGGCTTCAGCACGGGCACCTACTACACGCTCACCGTCGCGCAGGAAGAGGCGGGAGCGAGCAGCGAGTTCGAGCCGAACGATGATCTCGCGCATGCGACGCCGCTGACTGGTGGAGGCTACCGCGAAGGCTTCTTGTCGTCGAAGGGCGACCTCGACTGCTTCAAGGTCGAGACCGACGGCCCGTCGCTGGTGAACGTGGTCGTCACCGGCGTCGAGAAAATCGACCTCGTGCTGAGCGCGTTGAAGGTCGGCGAGAAGGGTGACGAGGTGGTGCTGAAGGCGAACGACGGCGCAGTGAAAGAGCCCGAGATGCTCAACAACGTCGCCTGCGACAACGTCTGCTACTTCCGCGTCGAAGCAGCCGCGCGAAAGGTCGACGGCAAGTGGGTGAAGGACGACGAGAACGGCGAGATGTCGTACCGGATCTCGCCCACCGTGGTCGCTGACGACGGCTCTCAGGAAAGAGAGCCAAACCAGACGGTCGAGACGGCGATGCCAGTGAAGCTTTCCGCTCCGGTGCGCGGCACCGTGTTTCCGAAGAAGGACGTCGACTATTTCCTCGTCGACCTCTCGACCCGGCCGGTGAAGACGCCGCTGCGCGCGACGGTGACGGGGATCCTGAAGGTCGACGTCGGCCTCTACGTGCACCGCATCGAAGACGACGGGAAGCTGACGCTGGTGCAGACGTCCGACGGAGCGAAGGGCGACAAGGCCGAGAACGTGCGCTTCACCGCCGAGCCGGGCCGCTACATCTTCGAGGTGCGTGACTCGAAGAGCCGCGACGCCAACTTCCAGGACTTCTACCAGCTGACGATCGACGAAGCCTCTGAGTGAGTCAGTAGACGGCCTGCGACAGGCCAACCCCGCCTGCGCCCGCGGCCGAGCTGCCACCACCGCCCGCAATCCCCAGCGCGTACGTCGTCGCCGCGTCTGCCGTCCACGTCGAGCCGCCCGCGCGAACCACCGCCAGCACCGGGCCGCCGCCGCCCGCGCCGCCGGCTCCACCTGAACCACCGTTGCCGCCGCGGCCGCCCTTCGCGCCGTTGCTGCCGTCGTCCTGCTCGCCGCTGCCGCCGTACTCGTTGCCCGAGCCGTTCGACGCGACGCCGCCGTTGCCGGCCAGCCCGCCACCGCCACCACTGCCGCCGTTGCCACCTGCGCCGCCGTTGCCAGTCGTCACGGTGACGCCGTTCGCGGTGACGGTCGACGCGTAGAGGAAGATGCCAATCGACGCGCCGCCCGAGAAGCCGCGAAGCCCGCCGCCGCCACCGCAGCCACCTGCGCCGCCGCCCCCGCCACCGCCGCCGTAGCTGTTGCAGCTGTTGTCGCCGCCCCCCCCGCCGCCCCCGCCACCGCCGCCGTTGCCATCGAACCCTGCGAAGCCGCCGCTGGCGAGGGCGACGACGTAGCCGAACGAGCTGAGCGTGCCGACACCGCCCGCCGAGATGCCCGCGGTGCCAGGAGCGCCCGCCGCCCCCGCGCCTCCCACGTACGGCGCGCCGAGGTTGAAGACGTTGCCGAGGCGCGGAGGGACACCGGATCCGCCCAGCGTGCCGCCGACCGCCGTGCCACCGACGCCGCCCGTCGTGCCGCCATTCGCGGCGAAGCCACCCCGCCCGCCCGTGCGGCCGCAGGCGCTGGTCCCTCCGAAGCCGCCGCCCGGTTGGGAGCAGCCAGAACAGAAGCCGCCTGAGTTTTCACAGCCAGGGTTGCCGACGAGGCCGTTCGAGCCCGCGCCTCCCGTCGAGCCTACCGCGCCGCCGGTGCCCGCCGTGCCGTTGCCCGCGCGGATCTGCACCCCTTCAAGCGTGACGTTGGTGGCGACGCGAATCACCGCTCCATAGGCGGTGGCCGACGAGCCGGCGGGAGTCGTGCCATTGAAGGTCATCAGCTGCACGGTGACGTTGCCGACGTTCTCGATCAGCAGCGGCGAGTTGACGTTGACGACGTTCGCGGTGCTGCGGCCCCAGATGCCCGCCGCAAAGCCGCCGTAGAGCCCCACGTTGGACGGCATCGAGACCTGGGTTGCGTAGTTGCCCTGCGAGACGAGCACGTCACGTTTGCCCTGAAAAGTGGCGGCGGTGAGGCCGGCTTGAATGGTGGCCTTCGGCTGCTGCCGCGTGCCGGGGTTCGCGTCGTTGCCGGCGGCCGAGACGAAGATCGAGTTGGCCGCTTCGCCGTCGAGGCCGTCGCAGTTGCTGTCGACGAAAGCGAGATCCGGAAAGTCGGTGGTCGAGGTGACGGTGCAGGCGTACTCGCAGCCGTTGGCGGTGTTGCCGTCGAGGTTCACGAAGCCCGGCTGGCACTGCAGCGTGCACGTGCCGGCGGCGCAGCTGCCCGTCGAGCCTGGTCCGCCGCAGCCCGCGCCGCAGCCGCCGCAGTGCTGCAGGCTGGTGTCGGTGTTCGTCTCGCAGCCGTCGGACGCCATCGTGTTGCAGTTCGCGAAGGGCGCCGTGCAGCTGCCGACGCCGCAGACGCCGTTGGTGCACGACGGGGTGCCATTGGGTGCAGCGCAGACGTTGCCGCACTGGCCGCAGTTCGTGATCGAGATCTGCTTGTTGAAGCCATCGTCGACGGTGCCGTCGCAGTCGTCGTCCTTCTCGTTGCAGACCTCGAGCCCTGCATCGCCCTGCACGCAAGTCTGCAGGACGCCTTCGATGCAGTTGGCGGTGATGCGCTGGCACTCGCCGACGCCGCAGGTGGTCTGCCCCAGGTCTTCGTCTTTGAGCATGTCGCAGTCGTCGTCGAGGCCGTTGCAGGTCTCTTTCGCGGGCACCGCAGCGCCGCACATGCTGAAGCCCGTCTGCTCGCAGGTCTGCACGCCGATGCAGAGGCCGAAGGGGTTCGATTTTTCGCAAGGCACCGTCTGGCCGAGGTTGTTGGGGGTGCAGCCGCAGCTGTTGCTGGTGGGCTGGCACTGGACCCCGACCTGGTTTCCCTGCAGATCGAACCCCATCTCGCAGCGGAAGCCCGACGGACACTTCGAGTCAAAGGAGCAGTCGCGGCCGCAGAACTTCGCTGCGCCGATGGCGAGGCATTCGTCGGCAGGGTACGGGCAGTCGGCGCTGGTCTGACAGGGCTTGCAGAGGCCCTCGCGCTCGGGGACGCAGGCGTGCTTACCGAGCTCCAGCGAGGCGCAGACCTCGTTGGCGGCGCAGCCGTCGGCGCACTTCTGGGCACAGGTTCGGGTGGTGGCGTCGGGCAGCTTCGCGCAGAGAATCGAGGTGCACTCGGCGTCCGTCTCGCAGGGCTCGCCACGGTCTTTGGGCTTCGTCGCAGGGCCGCCGCACTGGCAGGCCGCCAGGGTCACGGACACCAGGCACAGCAGGGAGGTTGCGCGCACGGTGTACAGACCGGCACGGAGTTTATGCCGAAAGCCGGCATTCACGTTAAGAGCAGGCCATGGACTTCGAGCAGGAAATCCAGCGCCTGAAGAAAGAGCTGAACGCGGTCATCCTGGCGCACTACTACCAGGAGAGCGAAATCCAGGACGTGGCCGACTTCGTGGGCGACAGCCTCGCGCTCGCGCAGATGGCCGAGCAGACCACCGCGGACGTGATCGTGTTCTGCGGCGTTCACTTCATGGCCGAGACGGCGAAGATCTTGAACCCCGGCAAGCTGGTGCTGCTGCCCGACTTGAAGGCCGGCTGCTCGCTGTCGGATCGCTGCCCGCCGGATCAGTTCTCGGCCTTCAAGGCGAAGCACCCGAACGCTTTCGTCGTCACCTACGTGAACTCGTCGGCCGCGGTGAAGGCGATGAGCGACGTCATCTGCACCAGCAGCAACGCGGTGAAGATCGTCAATCGCATCCCGAAGGATCGCGAGATCATCTTTGCGCCCGACCAGCACCTCGGCCGCTACGTCAGCAAGCAGACGGGCCGCGAGATGATCTTGTGGCCGGGCAGCTGCATGGTTCACGAGATCTTCAGCGAGAAGCGGCTGGTGCAGCTGAAGGTCGCGCACCCCGATGCCGAAGTGGTGGCCCACCCCGAGTGCGAAGAGGCGGTGCTGCGCCACGCCGACTTCATCGGCAGCACGAAGCAGCTGCTCGACCGCACCGCCACCAGCGACAAGCAGGCCTTCATCGTGGTGACCGAGGCGGGAATTCTTCACCAGATGCAAGCGCGGTCGCCGAACAAGACCTTCATTCCGGCGCCGCCCGACAACGGCTGTGCGTGCAACGAGTGTCCGCACATGAGATTGAACACCATGGAAAAGCTGTACCTGTGCATGAAGAACAAGACGCCGCGCCTCGAGATGCACCCGGGCCTCGCGCAGGCGTCGCTGGCCCCGCTGAAGCGCATGCTGGAGTGGAGCTGATGATTCGCTTCTTCGCCGCACCGCAGTGGGAGCTGGGCAAGCCGAGCGCCGAGACGCTGGAGCCGGTGAACTTCGAAGCCGAGCTGATCGCCGAAGCCTTCAAGCGCTCGGAGTACCGGGGCGAACGCCCGTTGGACAAGGCGAAGAAGGTGCTCGAGAACCCGAAGGGGCCGCCGATCTTCGCGCAGCCTCCGAACGATCTGCCCGCCCTGCTGCGCCTGGCTGACCAGCTGACGACGCTCGCGCGACAGGACGCCGGTGAAAGGGCCCGCGTCTGGCGCTGCGAGTGTGGCACCCGGTACGCCGTGCCGGTGGCGCTGCTGCGGCCGGTGTCGATCAAGTGCGAACGCTGTGGCCGCACGCTGGAGCTCGATGTGACGGCGAGCCTGGGCGACGACCAGCTGGTCGAGCCTTTTCAAGGCCGGGTGAACGCGACCCGCAAGAGCCTGTCGGATTTCTTCCGCGAGGCGATGGCGCGCGGTTGGCCGGTGCTGGTCTCCGCGACTTAGCAGCCGATGCGCCGAGCCACGTTGGACATTCTGCGCTGCCCGCGTTGCGAGAACGGCCAGCTCGTGCCCGAAGACGCGATCTCTTCGCCGCGGTTGATCTTCGGGCCGGTGCGCTGCGGCACCTGCGGCGCGCGCTTCCCGGTGGGCGAAGGCATGATCGACCTCGTCGGCGATCGCGTGCGGCCGCAGGGCCTGCAGGGCGCGCTCGAGACGCCGTGGGTGGCGCGCAGCTACGAACGCTACGTGCGGCCATCGCTGGAGCTCTTCTTGTCGCGCGGCCAGTTCGATCGCGACAGCGAGTATCTGATCTACCGATCGCTGCTGGGCAAGCCCACGGGTCCGCTGGTCGACCTCGGCTGCGGCACGGGGCTCTTCGCGCGGCGGCTGATGCGCGACCTCGAGGCGCAGGTGGTGGGCGTCGACGTGAGCCAGGCGATGCTGGAAGAGGCCATTGCCCAGGCACGAGAGGCCGCGGTGGCGATCGACTTCGTCCGCGCCGAAGTGCCCTCGCTTCCCTTCCAGAGCGGCTCAGTGGCCGCGATCCTTCAGGTTGGCTCGGTGCACTTCATTCGCGACCTGCGATCACTGCTGTCCGAGATCGCGCGGGTGCTCACCCCAGGCGGCCGCTACGTCGCGAGCCACACCCTGGTGCCGCCCCTGCTCGGGCCCTTCCACGCCGCGGCCGGTGTGCATCCGCGCAGCGAGAGGTTGTTGCGCGACGCGACAGAGGCTGCAGGCCTGGTGCGTTTCGAGCGGGTGAAGGTGGCGCAGGTGGTGATGTTCAAGGTCGAGCGACCCTGAACGGGGCGTCAGATGAAGACGCCGCCGGTCGCGTCGAGGCGAGCGGTGTTCGGCAGCTTCGTGTCCTGCGGCTTGAAAGACTCGAACATGCGGGCGTTGTTCTTGTGCTGGCCGCACTTCGGGCACTTGCAGGTGCCTTTCTTACAGGTGCAGTCTGCCGCGCTGCCGCACGCGCAGGTCGCGTTCAGCTGGAGCTGGTCGGCCAGCGCCGCGCCCGGGGTGCCCGTTGCCAGCGCCGCAGACGAAAAGAGCATCGCTGAGGTGGTGACTGCCTTGATGAGAGACGAGGTAGGCATGGGCTCCTTGGGGTAAGGCGATGCGCCACATACCTCAAAAAGCGGGCGTTTGTAAAACCAATGGGGGATTAAGGCCCTTCGTGGACGGCAGGAACCTCGATCGCTGGGTGGTGGTGGTGGCGCTGTGCTTCGGCGTTGCGCCGCTGTGGGCCTCCCATGCGCTGCCGCTGGTTGACCTGCCGCAGCACCTGCACCTCATCTCGGTGCTGCACCGCCTGGACGACGCGAGCACGCTGTTCCCCGAGTTCTTCGCGCGGCGCCCGCAGCTGACGCCGTACCTTGGCTACTACTACTCGGTGAGCCTGCTGAACTGGCTGTTCCCGCTGGAGCTGGCGAACCGCATCTTCCTGTCGGCGTACGTCGCCGGGCTGCCGCTGTCGCTGATGTTCCTGTTGAAGAGCTTGAAGCGGCCCGCGTGGCCGGCGCTGCTCGCGATTCCCTTCGCGTACGGCGACAGCTTCGCGTGGGGCTTCGTCAACTACTGCTCGGCGCTGCCGTTGGCGTTCCTCACCTGCGGGCTGTTCGCGCGAACGGTGTTCGATCAGCCGAAGCGGAAGACGTGGGGCATCGGGCTCGCGGTCGCGCTGTCGGCGGTGCTGCTGTTTCACGTGCAGGTCTTCATCTGGCTCGCCTTCGCCTTGCCGCTGCTGCTGGTGATGACGCGGGCTCCTGAAGATGGAAGCGGGTGGAACGCGCGACTCCAGGCGAGGGTGCCCGCGCTGGTCGGCGTGGTGCCGGCGGTGCTGCTCTTCTTCATCTGGTTCGGGGGAAGGTTCGGCGAGCCGGAAGAGATCGCGCCGGGGCAGCCGTGGAAGTCGTGGGGCCCGGTGCTGTCGCCGCAGAACCTGTCGTTCAAGACGTACGAGCAGAACAAGGCCGAGCTGATTCCGGTGCTCAGCGGCATGCTGCGCGACCAGGGCGATGCCTTCGCGGTGAACCTCACCCTGGTGCTGGCGGGCCTCGCGGTGCTTGCGGCGCTGGTCACCGGCCGCGAGGTGAAAGAAGCCCTCGTCGAGCGGTGGCGAATCGTCGGCCTGGCTGCGATTGCGCTGATCCTCTACTTCGCCCTGCCCTTCGATATCCGCGGGTACATGTATTACCTGAACACGCGCTACGCCCACCTCGCGGCGGCGCTGATCGTCTGCGTGGTGCCGCCGCTGAAGCCGAAGTTCGCGCGGGTCGGGCTCTTCGCGGGAGCCATCGTCGCGATCGCCACCGCGATGCCGCTGTGGAAGGGATTCAAGGCGTTCGATCAGGAAGCGCAGGCGGTGGCCCAGCTGGCGGCGTACGCGTCAGAGAAGCCGCGGGTGATGGGGCTCATCTACAACACGGGCTCGGCGTCGATGACGCACCCGGTGTGGCTGCACGCGTCGACGGTGATCGCGCGCGAGCGCGGTGGGATCACGAACTTCACCTTCGCGGTCACTCCGCACTCGCCGGTGATGTACCGCGAAGGGAAAGTGCCCCCGACTTTCGCCTCGGAATGGCGGCCCGACACGATGGACTGGGCGAGCCAGGGTGCGGCGTACGATCACTTCCTCATTCGGGGCGCCCCACCCGACCGTGTGCTCGGCGCGCAGCTCGCCAGCGGCCAGCTGAAGGTCGCCGCCCAGGCCCAGGACTTCTGGCTCGTCACCCGCGGCAACGCCCGGTAAGGAATCACTTATGGATCCCCTGAAGCTGTCAGCGGCCGACGTCGAGAAGCTCCCCGAAGCGCAGGCGCTCGAGGTGCTGGCAGCGCACGTGAAGGCGAAGCAAACGGAAGTGCCCGAGGCGCTCGCCGGCTCGGCGTCGAAGCCACTGGCCCGCGCGGCGAAGAAGGCGCTGTACCAGCTGCGTTCCAGCGGAGTCGCGGTGGCCGAGCCCGTCGCCGCGGCTGGCGCGCAGCCCGACTTGAAGACGGCGCCTTCCGAGCTCGACGGCCTTCTCTCGCCTGTGCTGGGCACTGGCGAACGGATGCTCTTCTTCGGCCGCCCGACGCGCGGCGGCGGGGTCGAGTTCTTCCAGTGCGTGCTTCACGACGAGTACGGCGTGCAGCAGCTCGATCGCGCGGAGACGAACCGTTCGCGCTACCGCCGCCAGCAGCGCGAGATCGTTTCCAGCGGCCAGGTGATCGAGATTCCGCTGTCGCGCGTGCTCGACGAGCTGGGCCAGTACTGGGGCCAGAACCTGCGCGCGAAGAACGGGCTGCCCACGTCGGCGCACCAGAACCTTCGCGACCTGAAGGTTGTGATCAACGAGGCGCTGCTCGAGATCCCGAAGCCGCAAGGTGGCGATGAAGAGCTGACCACGAAGTCGGCATCGCTTCACGACGAGGTCGAGATCCAATCGTGGCTGCCGGCCGAGACGCAGATCGCCGCGCTGGGTGCCGAGCTCGACGTGCTGAGATCTGCCGGGGCGCCCACCGCGATGATCGAGGCGAAGGTGAGGACGCTGGCGAAGGCCTACTTCACCGAAGCGGTGCGCGAGCTGTACGCGCGGCGGCTGTGGCGCATGGGTGAGTTCTTCGAGAAGACCGGGCGCACCCTGGCAAGCCACCTCGCGCGCGCACAGGCCCGGCGGTTGTTTCACGAGGGCGACCTGGGCGGCTTCGGGGTCCAGCTGTTCCAGAAGGTCGTCGACCTTTCCGAGCACGCAGGGCCCAAGCGGCCTTCTCTCGGGGCTCCTCGCTAGTACGACAGTTCAAGAAGTCCGTGCCCCGATCGGAGGTCGAGCCGCCCCAGTGGCAAGGCGAACGACCGAGGCGCACTTTCTGTGCGCCGCAGAAAGTTCAACGCAGCCAATGGGGATGGGGCGGCGTCCCAGCGGTGCACGAACTTCTGAACTGTCGTACTAGTTCTTGCAGCTCAGCGGGATCACCTGGCCGTCGGCCTTGTTGTGCTCGACGGTGACCGAGGTGTTGATCGCATCCCCCCCGCGGCGACCCTTCTTCGGGCAGCGGTACATGAGGGTGAAGCTGCCGGGGAACAATGGGTACGGCTTGTTGGGCTGAAACGACGTGTTGTCGTGAACGATCGTCGTCCCCGTCGGAGCAGCGAACCGCACCATCGTCTTCCCCGAGTCCGTCAGCTGCGTCGGCGCTTCGGGCGGCAGATCGTCCGAGCCTTCGATGCGCCCCGCGTCGCTGCCCATCACGGGCTGCGGTTTGCGTTCGGGGCGCGCCCAGAGAATCAGCAGCAGCCCGAGAATGAGCACGGCCAGAAACGCGAAGACCGCGATTAGCCACGGCTTGCGAACGAGCAGCGCGTCATTGGCGGGCGGAGGCGTCGACTTGCGGCGCACCACCGGCTTGATGTCGGGCTCCGAGTTCGCCCGGAAATCCATCGTCGATTCTTCGTCGGCAGCGTCGTACGAGACGGCGTCGTCGCCGTCGGCGAAAGTGTCCGACGCAGACGGCCCCGCGCGCGTCTCTTCGGCGGGCATCGGGTTCGCCGGGTTGCTGCGGAGGTTCGATGGCCGCGCGCCGTTGGTCGAAGGCTCCTCAGGCAGGTACGACGGCACGGGAGGCGGCGGCCTTTCGCGATCCCGCTCGTAAGAAGGCATGTCGCGGCTCCGCCGGATGACGGCGGGCGGGGGTGGCTGAGCGGGCAGCTCGGCCGGGGTGAGCTCGACCAGCGAGTCTCCTGTCTGCAGCCGGCCCGACTGGCTGATCGCGGTGGCTTCGATCGACTCGACGGGCGGGGCCGACATGCGCGGCGACGCCAGCAGCGGCACGGTGTTCTCGCCTTCACCCACGTCGGTCACCGCAGGCCCGGGCTGCGACTGCCGCGACGGCGTGTTCGGCACGGTGATGATCGACGGCTGCGGCGGCCGGCCACCCAACGCGCGCGCAATGTCGGCGGGCCTGACCGTCTGGGTGCGGTTCTCGGCCAGCGCCGGGGCGGTGAGCGTGCCCGACTCGGGCGTCGGCCGGCGGCCCACCGACGGGTGCACAGCGTCTTCGATCAGCGCGGTCACGATCGGCTTGGTGGTCTCTTCGTTGATGTTCTTGAAGGGCCCCAGCGGCACCGTCGGGCTCGAGCTGCTGCGCGGGGGCACGGCCACCGCAGGCGCCGTCGGCACGCCTTCCGTGATGCGGCGCTTCGGCGTGCCTTCGACGGTGGTGCGTTCGCTGCGCGCGTTGGGAGGAATGAAGATCGAGGTGCGTTCTTCCTGATCGCCGAAGAGCTTGTCGACGTAGTCGACGACCGTGCTGAGCGTGGTAGGCGCTTCCTTGCGAAGCCACGCCTCGAGATCCGCGTGCACTTCGCCCGCCTGCTGGTAGCGCCGGCTGCGGTCTTTGAGCAGGCACCGCATGATGATGCGCGACAGCTCGACGGGGTAACCATTCTGGGTCAGGTGGGGCGGCGGCGGGTCTTCGGCGCGGATCGCGTAGATCACGGCCTCGGTGGTCGGCTTGTAGAACGGGCTCTTCCCGGTGGTGACCTCGTAGAGCATCGTGCCGATCGCAAAGAGGTCGGCGCGGTGATCGATGCGGTCTTGAGAGAGCTGCTCTGGCGAGAGGTAGAGGAACTTGCCCTTGATGACGCCGGGCTTGCTGCGTTCCATGAAGCTGGTGGCCTTGGCGATGCCGAAGTCGACCAGCTTCACTTCGCCGCGGTAGCCGACCATCAGGTTCTGCGGGCTGACGTCGCGGTGGATGATGCCCAGCGGCTTGCCGTCGCTGCCCGTCTTGTTGTGCGCGTAGTGAAGGCCTTCACAGAGCCGCGCGGTGAGCCAGGCGGCGATGTCGGGCGGCACCACCGACGCGCGCTTCTGTTCCTGCTGAAGAATCTTGCGCAGGTCGACGCCTTCGATGAACTCCATCGCGATGAAGATCGAGCCCTCGAGCTGCCCGAGCTCGTGCATCTGGATGATGTACGGGTGGTGCAGCTGGGCCGCGATGCGCGCCTCGTCGAGGAACATGCGCACGAACTCGGTCTCTTGCGCGAGGTACGGCAGGATCCGCTTGATGACGACCAGCGTGTCGGTGGCGGGATCCTTCGCGAGGTAGAGCTCCGCCATTCCGCCGACGGCCAGCCGCTTGAGCAGCAGATACTTCCCGAAGGGAACCGCGTTTTGAGGACCAGTCGTCAATACTTGTAGAAGCCCTCGCCGGACTTCTTCCCAAGCATACCTGCGCGCACCATTTTCTTGAGCAGCTGGGGCGGGCGAAAGGTGGGAGAGCCGAGCTCGGCGTAGAGGTACTCGGCAATGGCGAGACGAATGTCGAGCCCGACGAGATCTCCGAGCTTCAGGGGACCCATCGGGTAGCCGTAGCCGAGCTCCATCGCGCGGTCGATGTCTTCGGCCGAGGCGACTCCTTCTTCCAGCATGCGAATGGCTTCGAGACCGACCGCGACCCCGAGGCGCGTCGACGCGAAGCCCGGCGAGTCCTTCACCACCACCAGCTGCTTGCCGATCTTCTCGCCGAAGGCACGGGCGGCGGCGATCGCGGCGTCCGACGTCTGGTAGGCCCGCACGATCTCGAGCAGCTTCATCAGGTGCACGGGGTTGAAGAAGTGCATGCCGACGACGCGCTGCGGGTTCGTCGCCGACGCAGCGATCTCGGTCAGCGACAGTGAGCTGGTGTTGCTGGCGAGCAGGGCGTCGGGCGCGCAGATGGCCGAGAGCTCCCTGAAGATCTTCTGCTTCAAGTCCATCTTTTCGGGCACCGCTTCGATCACCAGCTGGCACGGCGCGAGGTCGGCCAGAGAGGCGGTCGCGGTGATTCGCTTCATCGCGGCGTCGCGATCTTCCGCAGTCACCTTCTTCTTCTCGACCCCGACGTCGAGGTTCTTCCGGATCTTGTCGACGCCCGTCTGCGCGAGCGCCGCGGTGATGTCGTAGAGGAAAACGGAGTAGCCCGCCGTCGCGCAAACCTGCGCGATGCCGTGGCCCATGGTGCCGGCGCCGAGGACGCCGACGTGGGTGATTGTGTTCATGGTTTGAATGGCCCCGGCGCGACGGTAGCAGCGCGCGCCAGAGAGGGGCTGGCTTTTTGGGCTGGCTCACTTACTCGGCCGGGCCCGGTTCAAAAACGCAGTCATCCGGTCGCGCTTTTCGGGCGAGTCGAACAACAGCGCCTGGCCGAGGCGTTCAACCGACTGGGCGCTCTCGCCGCGGGCCAGCGTGTTCAACGACACCTTCGCCACCTGCACTGCGAGGGGAGCGTTTTTCGCGATCATCGCGGCGAGCTCGAACGCAGAGGACAGCGCGTCAATGTCGACGAGCCGTTCGAACATCCCCCACCCGTTTGCTTCCTCTGCGTCGACGATGCGGCCAGTGAAGACGAGCTCTTTTGCGCGGCCAAGGCCCACCAGCCGGGGCAGGCGCCAGGTGCCACCCGCCGCCGGGTAGATGCCCAACGTGACCTCAGGCAGCCCAATCTTCGCTTTGCGCGACGCGACGCGAAGGTCGCACGCCAGCGCGAGCTCGAGCCCGCCCCCCAGCGCAAACCCATCGATTGCCGCGATCGTCGGCCGCGGAAAATCTTCGAGCTTCTGAAACAGGTTCTGGTTCACTCCCCAGAAGCCTTCCCGGTGCGTTCGCTCGCGCAGCTCGGCGATGTCGGCGCCGCCCGCAAAAGCCTTGCCGCCCGCCCCCGACAGCACCACGCACTTCACCGCGTCTTCGACCGCCCAGGCATCGAGCTGGGTGTGAAGCGCGTTGATCATCTCGACGTTGATCGCGTTGCGCACCTCGGGCCGGTTGAGCTCGAGGTGCCCGACGCCGTCGGGACGTATGGTGACGTTGAGAATCACAGCCCTGCGTCGTACACGCCGACCAGCTCGGTGCAGTCAGCCGGGTACAGCACGTAGGTGTAGTCGTTGGTCGTGCCGGGGACGACGCCCTTGTTGCGGCGATCGGTGGTGGCGGCGCAGTTGGTTCCGCCGTCCTCGCACTGGGCGTGTGAGTAGGTGTCGTAGACGGCGGTGATGCCGTTGGGGAACACGACGCTGCCGCCGTCGAGCACCATCTTCCGGTAGTCGCAGCGCACCGTGAGACCGCCATCTGACTGGATGCGATCGAAGGTGTTGAAGTTGTTCACCAGGATCCCGCCCGTCACTTCGAAGCCGAAGTACGTGTTGTCGGTGGTGTCGAGCGAGATGCGCTTCATCGCCATCGGGCTCGGGTTGGTGATCGCCAGCGGGCCCGGGACGAAGACGCGCACGGCCTGGAAGTCGGGGTTCGGGCGGTTGTTGCCCATCATCGAGTCACCGAAGCCGGCCGGCGCCATCGGGGCCGACAGCGGCGTGCCCGCGTCGACGAGCGTGATCTTAATCGGAGCGGCCGGGTTGTAGAACGTGTTGTCGGACTTGCGGCAGCTGAACTGACTCTTGAGCGTGAGCCGGTACGCGATGCGATCGGTGAACTGCGACTGGCGAAAGGTGTACCCCTCGATGTCGACGACATCGCCAACCTTGAACTCGTACTGCGCGGGGACGCTGGGGTCCTGGAAGACCTTGTCGACGTAAATCGCCTGCTTCGGGTTGCCCGGCTCGGCGACCCAGAACTGCGCCGAGTAGTCGCCCTGCCCGCCCTTGAAGTTGTTCGCGAACGACGTGATCACCACGTTCTTCAAGGTGACCTTCTCGCTGCAGAACGGCGCGCCCTTGATCGCCGACACCGTGGTGCCGCCGTCGTAGGTGAAGCTGCTGCCGCCGCCGCCCGCGCCACCCGACCCGCCCGTGCCGCCGCCCGTCATCTGGGTTCCGCCGCCGGCGCCCGTGCCTCCGCCGGCGCCCGTGCCGCCGCCGGTGCCCGTGCCGCCGCCGGTGCCCGTGCCTCCGCCGCCGCCGGTCGACCCGCGGGGGCCACACGCGACGGAAACAGACAAGACTGCGACTGCTGCGAACAACGAGAGCGAGCGAAGCTGCATTGGGGACTTCTCCTGTGGATTTTCGACCTGCGGCCTCTTACAAGCGCGCGCCATTGGCAGCAAGCCACGCAAAGGTGACGATCATGAAAGCGGTTGGTTTCTCACGTCACGGCGGCCCCGAGGTCCTCGAACAGCTCGAGCTGCCGGTGCCCGAGCCGAAAGCGCGGGAAGTGCGGATCAAAGTGAAGGCCGTCGCGCTGAACCACCTCGATGTGTGGACGCGCAAGGGCTGGCCCGGGCTCAAGCTGCAGCTGCCCCACGTGCTCGGCAGCGACATCGCCGGCGTCGTCGACGCAGCGGGCTCGGAAGTGACCGACGTCGCTGCGGGGCTCGAGGTGGTGGTGAACCCGGGCATCTCGTGCGGCGCGTGCGAGCGCTGCCTGCGCGGCGAAGACAACCTGTGCCGCACCTACCGGATCCTCGGCGAGCATCTGCCGGGCGGCTACGCCGAGTACGTCTGCGTGCCGCGGCAGAACATCCTTCCGAAGCCGAAGGGCATGCCTTTCGAACAGGCCGCGTGTTTGCCGCTGACGTTCCTGACCGCGTGGACGATGCTGGTTCGCCGCGCGCAGCTGGTCGCGGGCGAGACGGTGCTGATCCAGGCCGGCGGGTCGGGCGTGGGCAGCGCGGGGATCCAGATCGCGAAGCTGCTGGGCGCAAAGGTCATCGCCACGGGCTCGACCGACGCGAAGCTGCAGAAGGCGAAGGAGCTCGGCGCGGATCACCTGATCAACTACACGACCCACGACTTCGTCGAAGAAGTGAAGCGGCTCACGAACAAGAAGCTGGTCGACGTCGTGTTCGAGCACGTCGGCGGTGAGACCTTCGAGAAGAGCATCAACTGCCTTCCCTACGGCGGCCGCCTCGTCACCTGCGGAGCGACCAGCGGCAACGAGGTGAAGCTCAACCTCACCGTGCTCTTCTACAAGCGCATCTCGCTGCTGGGCTCGACCATGGGCAGCAAGGGTGACCTCTTCCGCATCCTGCAGCTGGTGGAAGACGGGAAGCTGAAGCCGGTGCTCGACCGCACGCTGCCGCTCGAGCAGGCGGCCGATGCGCACCAGTTGCTCAGCAACCGCCAGAGCTTTGGAAACGTCGTCCTCACCGTGAGCTGACCCCATGCCCAACGTTTTCATCGTCGATGCCGTGCGAACCCCGATCGGCAAGCACAACGGCTCGCTGCGATCCGTTCGCGCCGACGACCTCGCGGCGATCGCGATTCGCGCGTTGATGCAGCGCACCGGCGTCGAAGGCGCCACGGTCGACGAGGTCTATTTCGGCTGCGCGAACCAGGCGGGCGAAGACAACCGCAACGTGGCGCGCATGGCGTTGCTGTTGGCGGGGCTCCCCGAGTCGGTGCCGGCGGCGACGGTGAACCGCCTGTGCGGCAGCGGGCTCGAGGCGCTGATCAACGGCGCGCGGATGATCCAGGCGGGCGAGGCCGAGATCGTGGTCGCGGGTGGCGTGGAGTCGATGACGCGCGCGCCGTGGTCGATGCCGAAGCCGGCCGAGGGTTTCCCGACCGGCAAGCTCGAGGCCTTCGACACGTCGCTGGGCTGGCGGTACCCGAACCCGAAGCTCGCCGCGCTCTTCCCGCTGGAACAGATGGGCGAGACGGCCGAGAACGTCGCCGAGCAGTGGAAGATTTCGCGCGCGGATCAAGATGCGTTCGCGCTCGCCTCGCACCAGAAGGCCGTTGCGGCGCAGAAAGAAGGAAGGTTCGCGGCCGAGCTCGTGCCGGTCGAGATCGCGCAGAAGAAGGGGCCTGCGGTGGTGGTGTCGACCGACGAAGGCCCGCGCGCAGACTCGACGATCGAGAAGCTCGGCACACTGAAGGCCGCATTTCGCGAAGGCGGCACGGTGACGGCGGGAAATTCGTCGACGCTGAACGACGGCGCTTCGGCGGTGCTGCTGATGTCGGAAGCCGCGCTGGCGAAGTACGGCAAGGCGCCGCTGGCGCGCTACGTCTGCAGTGGCACTGCTGGCGTGAGCCCACGCGTGATGGGCGTGGGCCCGGTGCCCGCATCGAAGAAGGCGTTGCAGCGCGCGGGGTGGTCGGCCGCGCAGCTGGACTTGATCGAGCTCAACGAAGCGTTCGCTGCGCAGTCGCTGGCGTGCTTGCGAGATCTGCAGCTCGACCCGACAAAGGTGAACGTCAACGGCGGAGCGATCGCCCTGGGTCACCCGCTCGGCTCCAGCGGCGCGCGGATTGTCGCGACGCTGCTTCACGCGATGAAGGCGCGCGGCGCGAAGAAGGGACTTGCGACGATGTGCATCGGCGTCGGCCAGGGCATCGCCGCCACCTTCGAGTCGGCCTCGTGAAGCACCCTTTCTTCCATCACCTGAAGGCGCCGCTGCACATCAGCCACCGAGGCGGCGCAGCGTTGATGCCCGAGAACACCCTGCCCGCTTTCGAGGCGGCGGCGCGGCTGTGGCGCACCGACATGCTCGAGCTCGACATTCAAGCGACGAAGGACGGCGAGCTCGTCGTCGCGCACGATCTGACCGTCGACCGCTGCACCGATGCCACGGGTCCCGTTTCTTCATTCACCTGGGCCGAGCTGCAGCAGCTCGACGCGGCGTACCGGTTCTCACCGAACGAAGGCGACACGTTTCCGATGCGCGGCGCGGGCGTGAAGATCCCGAAGCTGTCCGAAGTGCTGCGGCTCTTCCCGAAGCTGCGCTTCAACATCGAGCTGAAGAGCGCGGACGCCCTGCCCGGGTTCGTGGATCTCGTTCGCAAAGAGAACGCAGTGAACCGGATCTGCGCGGGCAGCGAGCACGACGCGATCGCTTTCGAGCTCGCGAAGGCGATGCCCGAGGCGCTGCTGTTCTACCCGCGCGACGCGCTGGCGGCGTTCATCCTGCCGATGAAAGGCGGCGAGCCGCCGGTCGATGACGCGCGCTTCACGGTGCTCGACATGCCGCTGCACTTTCAGGGCGTGCGGCTGTTCGACGCGGCGCTGCGCGATGAAGCGGCCAGGCGCGGCAAGTGGATCAACGTGTGGACGATTGACGATCCGTTCGAGATGCGCGAGGTGATCGCCGAAGGCGTCGGCGGCGTGATGACCGACCGCCCAGATCTGCTCCGCGACGTGATGAACCGGAAGCCGGTTTGAGCCTCACTGCACCCGCTGCAGCGCTTCCATCATCCGCACCACACCGTCGACCGAGTTGATCGCCTGGTGGTGCTTCAGCGCGAGCTTGTAGGCCTCTTTCGCCTCGGTGTTCAGCTGCAGCGCCTCGAACGATCTGCCCAGCGCCTCGCGATCGGCGACGCGGTTCGGATCAAGGTTCAGCACCTGCTTCGTCAGCGCCACAGCCTTGAGGAAGAACCCATCGCGCGCGTACAGTCGCCCGGCCTGGGAAAACGCCTCGGCGGCCGCGATGTCGTCGTGCGATTTCTGCAAGAGATGTCCCAACTTCTGCCAGAGCACGACGTCGTCCGGATGAACGGCGACCTGGACGCGAAGCATCTCGATCTGCCGCCTCAATTACAGGCGGACGAGGGTGGCGACTTCGGTGCCGCCTTGAAGCCGCACCACGACGCGCGCTTGCTGGCCCTGCACGCGTGACGCGGGGCCGAGATCGAACTCGAGGCCCTCGGCGGTGGAAGTGGAAGGCCGCGCAACTTCGGGAGCGTCGGCGAGGTACACGGCCGCGGTTGAGAAACGGTCTTTGCGCTGGGGTTGCACCACCAGCTGGACGCGTTCTTTGCGGCGAAAGAGCAGGACCTTGAACTCGGTGCGCTCGGCGACGAGCTCGCCCCGGCCGGGCTCGATGCGGGTCGGCACACCGCGATCAATCGGAATGACGTTTTCCGGCGGGGCGGGGTCCGACAGCTCTTCGATGGCGCGCTCACCTTCAGCGAGCGCGGCCATGGCGCGGGCGAACTCGGGGTTCGATTTGCTCGCAGCGGCGATCGACGCGCGCTCGGCGGGGCTCGCGAGGCCCAGGTCGTACCGGAAGAGCTCGTCGTAGCTCACAGGGCGGCGGCGCTCTTGCGTCACGTCGCGGTGGGCTTCGGCTTCGGCGCCACTGAAGGCCCGCTCGCCTTCTCCACCCAGCGCGGCGACCAGGCCGTCATCACTGGTCTCACTGCGCGCTGTAAACCACCAGGCCTTCGACCGAGCCTCGGGATCCAACATCCCCGCCTCGGCCCGTCTACCTGCATTCAGCGGGGTCAACCAGGCAGCGCGGTGGGCGAGCGCCTTGTCGATCTTCTGTACTGCGGCCGAGAGCCGCGCGTGAATCTCGGCGGCGTCTTTGCGGCCTTGCTGCGCCAGGTGTTGCACTGCACAAAGCGCGGACTCCATGCGATCTCGAGCGAAGAGCCCCTGCATCGCCCACCCCGTCCACGTGCTGCCGTCGTCGGAGGTGTCGGGCAGCGCCGCCTCTACCGCCTCGTCTGCCGCGCGCTTCAACCGCGACTTGAGGTCATCGACGCTCACCGCCTCACCCCAGGACTTCAGCCCTCCGCCGGGTACGAGCGCGAGGGTCGACTGCAGCACCGCCAGATCGAATGGAATCGCCTGGGTTCGACGGAGCAGATCGCCGGCCGCTTCGAGCACCCGCCCGATGACCGGCGCGGGATCCCCTGGCCGCTTCGGAGACTCGAGCTCGCCTTTCAGCGATGACAGCTCGTCGATGCGGGAAGTGTAGCGAGCGGCGGCGTTGTCATTCGGGTTCATGCTGCTCCTCCTGGCTCCTCACTTCGAGGAGGTACAGTTTCAGGTACGCCTGCGCGCGGCTGACGCGCTTGTACGAGTTCACGACGGTGATGCCGAGGATGCGGGCGACCTCGTTGTGATCGTCCATGTCCTGGTGGTGGTACAGGTCCCAGGCGCCCGCTTCGTTCGGGTGCTCGTCCTGCAGCCGCCGGAAAGCGACCCAGTATTCCTCGTGCGCTTCGCTGGCCGACGCCTTCGCCTCGGACGCCGAGATCGAACGCGCGACTTCGTGCGCGGGCTCTGCCGACTCGTCTTCACCGTCGCGCGGCCCCTGGGCGAGATCCTCGCGCTGCCGGCGGTACCGGTCGATCGCGCAGTGCTTCACGATGCGCAGAAAGAAGGTCTTCGGAGAGGCTGCCTTTCCGGGCACCTGCTCCGACACTCCGCGAAACTGATCGAGGCCTCTGCTGAGGAACTTGCCGACGGCGTCCTGGAAGACTTCGCCAGCGTCGTCCGGAGACCCCCTCATGAACGCCCCTTGAACGCGGCGCACGACGGTTGCCGAAGGAGCTCGCCACCTCTCGACGAGCTCACCCAGCGGTTGATTGAAGGATTCGCCCTTCGCCCTACGGGAAGAAATCTCGGCGAACAGCTCGTCGTCGGTGAGCATGGTCGGGGGTGGGGCACCATACCTTTTGCTTCACGAAGCGACCCTTGAAATCCTGACGGCGCCCTAAAAAAGCGCTTCCGAGGTCAGGATTTTGAAGGAAGCCGCGTCTCGATTTTCCGTTGGGCAAGCGCAGCTGGTTTGCCCCACGAACTGAAGCACCCGGCCGCCGATGCCCTACACGCTCTGGTTGACCTTCGGGTCCAATGGTTCGAATCCACAAACATGGCTTCGGCACTCGGGTGTTCCAGTTCGTGAAGCAGTTCAGGCGCTTCCGCGGTTCGAATCCAGCAATCCCCGTTCATGGGGATTTCGCCCAATGGACAGGGCACTCGTCTTCGGAACGAGCTTCACCACGCGGCTTGCGCACTCGGGCGTGAAATTCTTTAAGAGGCGGGCGTGATGCGCAGGACGATTGTGATCGGCGACCTGCACGGTTGCTACGACGAGGCGGTGGAGCTCTTGAGCTCCCTGCAAGCCACGTCTTCGGATCGCGTCATCTTCGCAGGTGACCTGATCGACCGCGGGCCCAAGCCGCGCGAGTGCGTCGAGCTGGCGATGCAGCACGAGTCGCTGCTGGGGAACCACGAAGAGCGCCACCTGAGGCAGCGCCTGGTGCCGGGCATTTTTCTTTCCGACGATCATCAAGCCACGAAGGACGCGCTGGGCGATCGGCACTACACCTACCTGCGATCGCTGCCGACGTTCCTTCGCCTGCCCGAGCACAACGCGGCCATCGTCCACGCTGGCGCGTTTCCGGGCGTACCGCTGGAACAGCAAGAGCAGCGCCACCTTCTTCACATTCAGAGCATCAAGCCCCCCGGGAAGAAGAGCCTCTGGCCTTCGAAGGCACCGGCCGACTACACGTTCTGGGCGAGCCACTGGCACGGACCCGAGCGGTTGATCTTCGGCCACACTGTGCTCTCGGCTCCGCTGGTGCTCCCCTTCGCGGTCGGCATCGACACGGGCGCTGTCTTCGGCCGCGGCCTCACCGCGGTCGTGCTGCCCGAGTGGCGCGTGGTGACGATTCCGACCAGGGACCATTCGGAAGGCCGCCACCAGCGCATCGGCAAGTACCCGATTCACGGCGACGTGACGGCGTACAGCTAGACACTAGACGAGCAGCCGCGGCACCCGCGCTCCGAGACTGCAGAGCACTTCGTAGTGAAGCGTCTGCGCGAGCTCGGCCAGCTCTTCGGCCGGAATGCGGTCGTCGCCCTGCCCACCCAGGATCACCACCTCGTCACCGACCTTCACGCCGGCGATGTCGGTGACGTCGACCATGCACATGTCCATCGTCACCCGGCCCACCACCGGCGCGCGCCGCCCGTGCACCAGCACCGAAGCCCGACCCGAGTAGAGCCGCGAGTAGCCGTCGGCGTACCCAATCGGCAGGGTCGCGATCTGGCTGTTCCGCGAGGCCACCCAGGTGCCGCCGTAGGACACCGCGGTGCCCGTCTTGATCTGCTTGAGGTGCATCACGCCCGACTTCCACGTCACCACCGGGTGCAGGTCGGCCTTTCCGCCCAGCCACGCATCGGGGAGCAGGCCGTAGAGAAGAAGGCCGGGGCGCACGAGGTTGATGTCGAGCCCGTCGTTCACGTCGTGCAGGCCGAGCAGCCCCGCCGAGTTCGACAGGTGGCGGAAGCGCGGGTTGAAGCCGGCGTCACGCACCCGGGCGAGCCCTTCGCGAAACGCCGCGTGCTGCTGCCCGGTGAGCGGGCTGTGCTCGACGTCCGCGTTTGCGAAATGAGACAGGAAGCCTTCCAGTGAGATCGAGCCGCGCGCGCCGCGAAGCAACGTGAGGAACTCGGGCAGCTCTTCCCGCTGCACCCCGAGCCGGCTCATCCCGGTGTCGAGCTTGAGGTGTGCCGTGGCTGGTTGGCCATGCTTCTGGGCCGCGGCGACGAGGCCGTCGATGTGCTCCCGGCGAAACAGCGTCGGGGTCAGCTTGTGCTCGACCATCAGCTGGTAGCCGCCGTCGTAAGAGCCGCCCATCACCAGAATCGGGGCCTTCACCCCGCCCGACCGCAGCTCGACGCCTTCTTCCACCAGGGCGACGCCCAGCATCGCCACCCCTTCCGCTTCGAGCACGCGGGCCACCTGCAGCGCCCCGTGGCCGTACGCGTTCGCCTTCACCACCGCCATCACCTCGGCAGGAGCGGCCAGCGCAGTCGCCACCTTCAGGTTGTGCCGCAGCGCCGACGCCGAGACCTCGGCCCGGGTGGGGCGAATGCAGTTGTCGAGGGCGCGGCGGCGGGGAATGTCGAAGCTCATGGGGGTGTCCAGCCAGCCGCGAATTGGGTCCAGATACAGGCAGACGTTCGATTCGGAAAGGTGGTAGAGCAAATTTCAAACCATGCCTACGACGCACAAGACCGGTGGCGAAGTCGACGCTTTCTGCAGCAAGTGCAACCTGAACCTCGCGCACACGATCATCGCGATGGTCGGCTCGAAGATCGTCAGGGTGAAGTGCAACACCTGCACGAATGAGCATGTCTTCCGTGGCATCCAGACCACGATGCAGGCGAACTCGTTCACCAAGCCGCGCAAGTCGACCCGCATGTCGGCGGCCGACAAGGTGGTGATCGGCTTCCAGGAACGCATCGAGGGCAAGGACGCCAACAAGGCGCGCACCTACTCCCCGAAAGACACCTACTCGATGGATGAGCTGGTGAATCACCCGACCTTCGGCCTCGGCATCGTCAGCGACGTCCGCCTGGACAAGGTGACGATTCACTTCAAGGCCGACGAGAAGACCCTGGTTCACGGCCGCAGCAGCGGCAACGTGGCGAAGCCCGAGTTCAACTCGCTGCACCCCACCACCTCGTCACGTCCCGTGGCGAAGCCGGCGGAAGAAGCGCCTGCGCCTACGGTCGAAGAGTAGCTTCCCGCAGCAGTCCGAGCCGGCGCAGCTTGTACAGCGCCTTCAGGGTGTCGAGCTCGCGCTGTTGGCTCGCGAGGACGACGGTGCTCACGTCCCAGCGGCCGTTGATCAGGGCGGCGATCTGCCGTTCTTCCTGTCGCAGTGGCAACAGCAGCGTCGGGTCGGGCTCCATCGCAATCACCGTCAGCGGCGGCAGCTCACGGTAGAGCTCGGCCAGGTGCTCGCGCTCGACCATTCGGGCGAACTCGCGCACCCGGCGATCTGACGGGTCGCTGTGGAGCAGCGCCGAGAAGACGAGTCCGGCCGCCTCGAACTGCCGCTCGCGGAGCAGAATGGCTCCCTTCTCGAGCATGTCGGCCACTGGGTCTGCCTCGAGGGCCCCGGCGCCTTCCACCTCGACCAGGCCCAATCGCAGCAGCTCGTAGACGCCGCGCGCGACCATGCCGCGCTGGAGCCCCAGCACCAGGCGCAACCTTCCTAAGTTCATTCCACCCGGCGTCGAGCACGCGTGCAGCAGCACCTGCTGCAGCGCGCCCCGCCCCGCCGTCACCGCCGAAGTCGACCGCACCACCATCGAGTCCAGCGGCAGCACGCGCTCGACGTCGGTCGCCTCGTCGAGCCAGCGCAGCGACTCGAAGAGCGCGTGGCGCAGCGGCACCTGGATCGCCACCCACTCGTCCTCGCCGCGATCGGGATCTTCCGACCAGTGGAAGCGGCCCGCGCCGGCCTGGCTCTGATCGGCGATCGCGCCGTACAGCTCTTCGGTGGCGAGTTCTCGCAGCGCGGCGAGGTTCGTCTCGGCGCCCGAGGTGAGGGCGCGCATCAGCTGCTGGCCGTCGGCGATTCCGCCCTGCTCGATCGCCCGGGCCATGCGTTCCCACAGTGCGGGGCTGGCCGTGGCGACGACGTGGCCCTCGACGATGAACAGCTTGCGGTCACCGGCTTCCCACTGAAGCTGCAGCGCTCCCGTCTTGCGCGACGCGTCGAGCCACTGAAGAAGCTCGGGGAGTGGATAGCTGGAGACGTCGCCGTGAAAGGCCATCGCGCGGCTTGAAAGGTTACAGTGGGATTCCTTGCGCGTCGCACTTCTCTTCATCGACGGCGTCGGAATCGGCTCGCGCGCCTCGCCCCACAACCCGCTGACCCGTGGCGACTTCCTCGTCTCGCGCTTTGACGACGGCACGGGCACGGCGCTTCCCGACGGCGGCACGTGGACCGCGGCCGACACCACCTTCGGCATCGAAGGCCGGCCGCAAAGCTCGTCGAACCAGTCGGCGATCTACACCGGGCTGGCGGCGCCGAAGATCATCGGCGAGCACACGCTGGGCTACCCTGACTCGCGCTTGATCGAGCTGATCAACGCGCACTCGGTCGTGAAGCAGCTGGCGGCGAGGGGAAAGCGATCGACCTTCGCCAACGCGTACCCCGCCGCAGTGCTGGATCACATGGGGATCCCGCGCCGCGGGTCGAAGGGCCCCGACGTCGAGCTCTCGCCCGAGCTCAAGCGCCGCATTCGGGCGTCGGCGAGCGCGCTGGCGATGGCGGCCGGCGCAGTGCCCCTTCGCACCTTCGACGATGCGCGCGAGGGGAAGGGGCTGACCCACGACATCGACGGCTCGTCGGCGCAGGCGCGCGGGCTCGATGTGCCCAGGCCGTCACCCGAGGAAGCGGCGCGGATCTTCTGGGGCCTGGCCGAAGACTTCACGCTCTTCGAGCACTACCTCGCCGACGAGGCGGGGCACGCGCGCGACGTGGACGCAGCGGTCAAGGCGCTGACGACCTTCGATCTCTTCGCCCGCGCCGTGGTGGCGCAGCGGCCGGCTGGCGCGCAGGTCTTCATCTGCAGCGACCACGGCAACGTCGAAGATCTCTCGACCCGGAACCACACCCTCAAGCCGGTACCGGTGCTGGCCTTCGGCCCGCAGGACGCCAGCCGGATTCACGACGTCGCCGACGTGGGTCGCGAGATCGTCCGCCTCGCGGGCGCCGAAGAATGAGCCGGGTCGCGCTCGCCGCCCTGCTCTGCCTGGCGCCGGGCTGCCTGTTTCCGCTGGCCGGCCTCAGCACGCGGAGCACGGTGAAGACCGAGGCTGGCGACGTGCAGATCATCGCGTCGCCTGCCGAGCCCGTCGAACAGCAGCGGGTGGAGCGCGCGGTGAACGCGGCCACGAAGCACCTGCTTCGCTGGGGAAAGCTCGAGGTGCCGGTGACGCTCTACCTGCTGCCGTCGCACCTGCGCCTCACCAGCGCGATCAACGGCTTCGGGTTCGACTGGCTTCGCGCGTGGGCGCAATACGACGTCGTCTACCTGCAGTCGCCCGCGACGTGGGGCTGGCTGGTCACCGACGGCGAGGTCGACGAGCTCTTACTGCACGAGCTCACCCACTGCGTGATGTACCAACGCATCGGCGACGCCACGAGCTGGAACACGAAAGAGGTTCCGGTGTGGTTTCGCGAAGGCATGGCGACGTGGACGGCAAACCAGGCGTACAAGTTTCCGAGCCTCGAAGATCTGGCGCGCTTCTACGACAAGAACCCGGACCTCGACCCGATGCTGAACCCGGCGCCGATGTACCGGGACGACAGCGCAATCGTCTACGCCGCGGCCCACCACGGCTTCACCTTCTTCGTGCGGCGCATGGGCCAGCAGTCGGTGCACCGCCTGCTCGACGCGATGCATGGCGGCCAGCGCTTCCCCGCGGCGTTTCTTGCCGTCACCGGCATCTCCGCCGAAGCGTTCGCCCGCGAGTTCCGGCGCTACATCCAGTGGCGCGGCTTCCGCGGCATCGGGAAGCCGAAGAGCGGGTTGGGCCGCTGAGGCTTAGCGGGTGTGCACGTAGTCAGACATTCGATCCCAGCTGACGCCGAACTCGCGCCGGTAGGCCTCAGTGCCCGGGGTGCGCAGCTCGGCGTCGGGGATCCACGCCGTCCTCCCGGACGAAGGATCTGAGACCAGGTAGCTGCGATCGGCGCCGGTGCCGCGCACGTCGGTGGCGAGCAGCAGATGGCCTTGCGTTCCGGCGGCGTCACTGACGCGAATGCCGACATCATCGCCCCGCGTGATTCGGCGGGCCATGTCGTCCGACTGGTGGGCCGACAACCCCGACGAGGGAACCGAGGTCGAGGTGTATCGTCCGTGCGCGGCGCTTCCGGCGATGCGGGTGAGCGCGTCTTCAGCGACCATGCCGCGGCTGCGCGGCGCGGCGAGCTGGGCCCGAATCGCTGCAATGTCTTCGCGGGTCGGGGCGCCGCCGCTGCGGGCCCGCAGGGTGTTCAGGTCGACCGCGGCCTGGGCGAGCTCGGTGGTGCCGCGGGTCGTGCCGCGAAGGTACGTGCCGATTCGGTGCCGTTCTTCGGGCGAGGTGTGGGCGGTCTCGAGCGCGGTGCCGAGGCGGCCGACGGCGTCGCGGCTGGCCTCGGTCGCTTCGAGAGAGACGGCCCTGCCGCGGCCGGCCTCGAGGGTTCGTCGCTGCTCTTCGGCGATCGAGCCCGAGGTGGACGGTGACGAGAGCCCTTCGCGATGCAGGGTGCGCGCGTAGACCGGGTCGAGCTCGGCCCGCTCCATCTGGGCGACGGTCGGGGCGCACGAGTCGGTGTAGCGCTGGTTGAGCCCGTCGTTGGTGCCCGAGGTGTCGCCAGGGTGGGTGGGGTGCTCTGGATCCGTCGCCGAGGTGCTGCGGGTGCTGTCGAGGTCGAGCGCGGTGGTGGTGGCAATCAGCTCTTCGCGCGGCAGCCCCCGAACGTCGGCGGCGAACCCTCGAACCTCTTCAAGGGCAGAATCGCCCGCGGCGCCCCGGCGGCTGAGCGCCGGCGCGCGGGCAGCCACGGCGTCGAGGATCAGCGCGCGCTCGGCCTGGGGATCCGCCTGCGGCGACGCGGCGTGCGAAGTGCCCGCCTGCGAGAGCATCGTCGAGACCTCGTCGTAGCGGGCCCGCGGCATCTGGACGAGGGCATCGGCGGCGGTGGTCGCCTGGTGCACCCCAAGCACGCCTTCGGTGCCTCGCGCGTCCGACGTACGCGACTCGGAGACTCCGCGCACGAGCGCTTCGCGAATGTCAGGCGTGAGCCGGCGGGCTGCCTCAGGGCTCGCGGCCGCCCTTCGCGCCAGCGCGTCGTAGGCCTGCACGGCGCGCGCCCCATTCGGCCCGGTGGCGGCGCGCTCGAGCATCGCGCGTTCCCGCGGCTGATCGGCCTCGGGGAGGCGATCGATGCGGCCAAGGACCCGGCGCGACACCGCCGCGTCGGTGCCACAACGGCTCAGCGTGCCCTCGAGGTGGCCGCGGGCTTCGACGCGCGCGGCGGGCCCGGCTTCGAACGTCGACCCTGACGGGTGTCCGGTGCCAACCCCGGCCGCCGGAGGCGGAGGCGTCGCCCGGGTGGCGACCGGAGGCGGCGGGCGCGACGTTGCCAGAGGAAGGGTGGAGTGCGGCCTGGACGAGAGTGCGGTGGTTCCCATGGCGGGAGGCTGTGCGAGGCGGGTGCCAGCCGACCCGTGCAGTGTTCACCGTCGGTTGCGCGATCGGGGTGTGGCTGCCGGGGTCACAGGCGGGAGCCCACGGTTCACAGCGCGCGGGCCCTGGCGACTTTCAGTCGTTCGTCACTGGGCCGCTGAAGGGCTGGGCAGCAGCGGGGGGCGATCTTTTCCTTCGAGGGCGCGCTGCAGCTCGATTTCCTGCAGGAGCGTCGCGGGCGCCACCGCCGACACGGGCACCATGCCGCTCTCGGCGCCGCAGTAGCCGTTGAAGACGCCGGAAGTCGTGCCAGTGGCCATCACGCGGTTGATCGACGATAGCGGCGTGCCGACGATCTCGACGCCGCGCACCAGCGACTCTTTTCCGTCGCGCACGTCGACCCGGTACACCATGCGCGGGATCCCCTTGAACGCCTGGTAGCCGTACGTCGAGGTGTTGGTGTTGCCGCCGGCGATGTCGCGGATGATCAGGCCGTACGGTTTGCCCTGCCGCTTTGCCTCGGCGATCAGCATCTTCTTCAGCTCGGCGTCGCTGACGGCCTTCTTCGATTCGACGACCAGGTTCGCCATGCGCGCCACTGGCTTGCGGTTGCCCTGGCTGCGGCCGTGCCCGTTGCTCTGGCTGAACCCTTCGACCGGGCGCCGCGACAGCAGGTAGTTGCGAAGGATCCCGTTCTCGACCAGCGGCACCCGCTGCCCGCGCACGCCTTCTTCGTCGAACAGATAGAAGCCGTTGAGCTGCACTGCCCCGCGCGCGCGGAGCGTCGGGTCGTCGTAGATGCTCAGGAAGGAAGGCAGCACCTGCTTGCCGACCTGGCCGCGAAAGGTCTTCCCCTCGGCATCGCCGTCTTGCCTTTCGCCCTCGAGGCGGTGGCCAATGGCCTCATGAAAGAGGACTCCGGCGGCGTCGGGCTCGAGCAGCGCGGGGCCAGTGTACGGGTCGATGGCCGGAGCGCTTCGCAGCGCCAGCAGCTCGCTGACCATCGTCGCCGCCGCGGCGCGGAGCTTCTCGTCGTCGGGCAGCTGGCTTTCCAGCGGCGCGTAGAAGTTCCTCGAGCTCTCGAGCAGCTGGCCGTCGGTGGCGCGGGTGAAGCCCGACACGTGGAAGCCGAACATCAACTCTTCGGTGACGATGCGGGTGCCTTCGGTGCTGACGAAGTACCGCACCACCTTGTCGGCGGTGAAGCGCACCTCGGAGTCGAAGATTTCCTTGTTCGCCGCGACCACGCCCGACAGCTCGCGGGTCAGCTTGCGCCAGCGATCGCGGGTGACCTCGAAGGGAATCTTCGCGCCCAGGTGCACGGTCGGCGCTTCCTTCGAGAAGCTGGGCGCCCGCTTCGGATCTTCGACGGTGTAGACGTCGTCGCCCTTCTTCTTGAGGAAGTTGAAGAGCGCGAGCTTGTACTTCTCGTCGGTGATGAGCCACAGCGCGGTGCGAAGCGCAGCCGGGTGATCGTCGAAGGGTGCGTTCTTCCGGGTGATGTAGCTGTTGCCCTTCATCGAGAAGCTGAAGTCCAGCTCGTCGCTAATCGAGCTGTCGTACGCGTAGCTGCCGACGCGCGCATCGACGAAGAGCTTCCGATCGCGCCAGCTCTGGTCGACGAAGAGCGCTCCATAGCGGGCGGTGATCTCGGTCTGGTCGTAGTCCTTGAGCTGGTAGCTGAGGAAATAGGGCGGCTTGTTGTCGTTGAGCTTCAGCTGGTCGCGGTTTCTTTGAAGCTCGACCACCATCGCGTCGAGCAGATCCTCACGAACATCGGCCGGCGGTTTGGCCGCGATCGCGGCAGCGACAATCAAAGAGAGCATGGGCGCCGCGGACACTACTCGCTACGAGGGCGTGCCCCAGTCGACGATCTTCCAGCCCTTCTTGCCCGCGAGGCGCCGCAGCCGCGGATCCGGGTTCACCGCCACCGGCTGCCCCACCACCTCGAGCACCGGCAGATCACTGTACGAATCGGTGTAGAAGGCGCAGTCGAGCAACTTCACCTGGTGCCGATCGGCCTCGGCCTGGGCATGCAGCAGCTTGCCTTCGCCGTAGCAGATGGGGCCAACGGTTCGCCCGGTGAGCAGGCCCTGGGGGTCGACCTCGAGCCGGTTGCACAGCGTGCCGTCCAGCGCGAGCTCCTGGCTCACCAGCTCGGCGAGAAAGTGAGACGAAGCGGTCAGCAGCACGACGCGATCGCCCGAGGCGCGGTGCGACTTGAGGGCGTCGATACCGCCGGGCCGAAAGAGCGTGCGCACCTGGCGCTGGTAGAAGCTCTCGGTGCGGGCGATCAGGTCAGACGCGTGCAGGCCCTGCGCGGTGCCGATGGCCCGGGTGGCGAGGGTGAGGCCGCCCAGGCCCAGCTGGTAGCGCGCGAGCCAGACGGCGGCCTTGACGGCGCTGCGTTTCGACAGCTGGCCGAGCGCGACCTCGCGGCGGATCCACAGCTTGCCGCTGTTCGCGGCGAGCAGGGTCAGGTCGAGATCGAAGAACGCAATCGCCACGCACCCACCATAACGGCGATGCCGAGCGTTTGGAGCGGTTGCTTGGGTCGTGCTACTTCGTCGCGCATGTCGCTCAAAGTCCGGTACTTCGCCGTCGGCGCGCTGCTTGGTCTGGTTCTCTCGGCAGCGCCCTCTTGTGGCAGCACCGGCGGCAAGCCGCAGTGCAAGGCGTCGAACTGTGCCGGCTGTTGCGACAAGAACCTTGAGTGTCAGCTGGGCACCGAGACCTTTGCGTGTGGCGCGAAGGCCGAGCTCTGCAGCGAGTGCGGGTCGACCCTGAGCTGCGTCGAGGCCAAATGCGTGGGCAGCGCAGGCACAGGCGGCGGCACGGGGGGCGTCGGGGGCGGTAAGGGTGGCGCAGGCGGCGCGGGCGGCGGGTCGACCTGCGGCAGCTGCTCGGGCTGTTGCTCGACCGACGGGTTCTGCCGCGGAGGGATCACGAATCAGCAGTGTGGCAAGTCGGGCCAGGCGTGCGCGCCCTGCGCGACGAGCCTTTCTTGCCAGTCGGGCTCTTGCGCAGCGGTGACCTGCACCACGGGCTGCAAGGACGCGGCGGGGGCTTGTCTTTCGGGCACGGACAACGGCGCGTGCGGCGTCGCGGGCGCCAGCTGCACGGCCTGTGCGGCGGGCTTGATCTGCACCAACGGCGCGTGCGCGGCCCAGTGCAACGCGACCACGTGCGCCTCGGGTTGCTGTGACGGGAACAGCTGTGTCGGGCAGCCGACGGTGGCGAAGTGCGGCATCAACGGCGGCGCCTGCTCGGTGTGCGCGGGAACCCAGGTCTGCGCAGGGGGCCTCTGCCAGTCAGGCGCGGGCGGCGGAGCGGGCGGCAGCGGAGGCGTCGGTGGCGGCGGAAACCCGGGCGTGGGCGGAGGCGGTTCGTCGGGCAGCTGTTCGGCGCTGAGCTGCCTCGACGGCTGCTGCAACGGCAACACGTGCATGCCGGGCACGTCGAAATCGGCCTGCGGCCTGCTGGGGGCCTCGTGCAAGAGCTGCGGGCTTGCCTGTCTGCTGCAGAACTGCGTCCCGTAACCGCGCTTTTTCTGGATCAGAAGGGTCGATTTCTTCGCGCGGTGGCGCCGCTATTTCCGATCAGGCCCGGGCAAAAATTTGCGGGCCTTGGCCGGAAGATCAGGATGCCGCGCCATGACGCCATCTACCGCAACCGTGAGCGCAACCTTCTTCTTCATCACCGACACGCGATCGACTGATCGCATCGAAGCGCAGCCGACGCAGGCCACCACCAGCAGCAATGATCGGCGGTGGAAGTACGCGGTCAGTTCACGCAAAGCATCTTGATGTCGATCAGCTGATCGTCCGCGCGGCGCTTGCACGTGGGCGAGAAGTAGACCTTTCCACCCTCGTACTTCTCGATGCCGCCGTTCGACTTCGTGCAGAGCTGGGTGGTGTTGTCCTTCCGCTTCAAGTTGATCTGCATCATCCGGACGTCGGGCACGTTGTTGACCTCGATCGTCTGGGTGACGTTGGCGAGCCCGGCGATCAGCAGCAGCGTCTCGCGGTAGCTGGCGCGGCAGATCGAGTCGAGGTTGATCAGGGTCGGGTCGAACATCTCGGCCATCTTCCGGTGGCGGTAGCCCGGCTCGTTCGAGGTCGGGCAGTCGATGTTCCGCACCTGGCCGCCTTCGACCACGGACATCGCCGCCTTGTTCATCCGCGCGACCGGGGCGATCACTGTCCAGATCACCTCGCGGGTGTTGCCGTCGGAGTCCTTGAGCTCTTCGGTGAAGATGCGGTGGTACTCCGAGACGGTAGAAAGGCTGGTGGCCTTGTCGCCGCAGTAGTCGACGAGGGGGTTTTCGCCGACGGTCACCACCGAAGGAAGGCGGCGGCCATCAGGGCCGGCTTTGGCGATCTCGCTGCAGTCGTCTTCGTCGGTGAGGATCACGACCAGCAGCCGGGCGCCGTCGCGAAGGAAGCCGCCGTTGCCGCCGTTGGCGAGCGCTATCTTGTCGAGGTCCTTGAGCGCCAGCCGCATCGCCTCGAAGGGGGTTTCCTGCCCCGAGCCCTTCGTGCCCAGCTGAACGAGCCGCGCGAACTTGGACACGAGGTCCGGATCATTGCCGTTGAGCACGCGCTCGGTGCCGGTGCCGATCAAGACGCCGCCATCGGGATCTGCGTCGGGCACGGGCTGCAGCCGGCCAGACTCGCTCGGGTATTCCTTGTTGAAGTCGATGCCGCCGCTGAAGGTGTGCTGGTAGACGCTGGTGGTGATCACCCCGATGTTGAAGTCCTGGGTGACGCCGCCGCCCTTCTTCAGCTCGTCGATGAAGGCGGTGAGCTCGCGGGCCACGCCTTCTTGTTCCTCTTTCATCGAGCTCGAGTTGTCGATCACGAACAACACGTCGAGCTTCTGCGGCTCGGGCACCAGGGCATTGAGCACGCACGAGCTGGGAATGGTACCGCCGTCACCGATTCCAGGCGGGACGCAGCCGAAGCAGCCGGAGCAGCTGCTGGCGAGCGCGAGCATCGCCGCGGCGAGGAGGTGACTGGGGGGCTTCGTCATGGGGAACACCTTCTGGCGGTAACGGCCTGCGCCCATTGTGCCCTACCCGTACGGGCGGGTCGAAAACTGAGAAAAACAATGGGTTGCAGGTGATCTTTTCGTTGCTACCCTATGGAGCATGTCCGACGAAAAAAAGAAGGGTGCTGCTGCCGCGCAAGCGATGGCGGCCCCGATGAGCCCCCCCGGCCTGATCAACAAGGAGGACATTCCGCAAGTCCTCCCGATCTTGCCACTTCGGAACTCGGTCTTCTTTCCCGGAGGCGTGCTGCCATTGGCCGTCGGCCGGCAGAAAACGATCGCGCTGATCAAAGACGCGGTTCGCGATGATCAGGTGATTGGCGTGGTCACCCAGCGCAAGGCGGAAGAGGAAGATCCGGGCGCGGCTGATCTGTACTCGATGGGCACCGTCGCCCGCATCGTGAAGCTGCTCAAGATGGGCGAAGACAACTACTCGCTCGTCGTGCAGGGGCTGGCGCGCTTCCGCGTGCTCGATCTTGTCCAGGAAGCTCCGTACCTCAAGGCGCGCGTCGACGCCGTCGAAGACAAGACTGCGGCCGAGAACGTCGAGGTCGAGGCGCTGGGCATCAACCTGAAGAAGCTGGCGCGCGAAGTGATCGAGCTGATGCCCGAGCTCCCGGCGGCGGCGACCGAGCTGGTCGAGTCGATCACCCACCCGGGCCACCTGGCAGATCTGATCGCGGCCAACGTCGACGTCCCGATCGAAGAGAAGCAGGCGGTGCTCGAGACAGTCGATCTCAAGGCGCGGATGAAGCTCGTGCTCGAGCTGCTGAACCGCAAGCGCGAGATCCTGAAGCTCTCGAACAAGATCGACAGCGCCGTGAAGGGCGAGATGTCGAAGACCCAGCGCGAGTACTACCTGCGCCAGCAGCTGAAGGCGATCAAGGAAGAGCTGGGCGAGATGGGCGAAGAAGAGGAGGAGCTCGACGAGCTCGCCGAACGCCTGAAGAAGGCGGGCCTGCCGCCCGAGGTCGAGAAGGTCGCGAACAAGGAACTGAACCGGCTGAAGACGATTCCCGCCGCGTCCAGCGAGTACACCGTCGCCCGCACCTACCTCGACTGGATCGCAGACCTGCCGTGGAGCAAGCAGAGCGAAGACAACCTGGACATCGACAATGCGCGGAAGATCCTCGACTCGGATCACCACGGCATTCAGAAGGTGAAGAAGCGAATCCTCGAGTACCTGGCCGTGCGGAAGCTGAAGAACGACATGCGCGGCCCGATTCTCTGCCTGGTCGGCCCCCCGGGCGTCGGTAAGACGTCGCTGGGTCAGTCGATCGCCAGGGCGGTGAACCGCAAGTTCGTACGCCTCTCGTTGGGCGGCGTGCGCGACGAAGCGGAAATTCGCGGTCACCGGCGCACCTACGTCGGCGCCCTGCCCGGCCGCTTCATCCAGTCGATGAAGAAGGCAGGCACGCGGAACCCGGTGATGATGCTGGACGAAATCGACAAGCTCGGTGCGGACTTCAGGGGCGACCCGTCGTCGGCGCTGCTCGAGGTCCTCGACCCGGAACAGAACAACACGTTCGCGGATCACTACCTCGACGTCGCTTTCGATCTCTCGAAGGTGCTCTTCATCGCCACGGCGAACCAGCTGGACCCTATTCCCGGGCCACTGCGTGACCGCATGGAGATCATCGAGCTCTCTGGCTACACCTTCGACGAGAAGGAGATGATCGCGCGGACGCACCTCATCCCGAAGCAGCTGAAAGAGCACGGCCTGGCCGCGGTAGATCAGCTGGTGATCGAAGACAAGGCGCTGCAGCTGCTGCTATCGGCGTACACCCGGGAAGCCGGCGTGCGCTCGCTCGAACGGCGCATCGCGGACCTCTGCCGTGCGGTGGCGGTCGACTTCGCCTCGGGCAAGACGGACAAGCAGACGATTACGCCCGAACGCGTGATCGAGATCCTCGGGCCTGAACGGTACTACTCGGAAGTCGCCGAGCGCACCGAGACCCCGGGAGTCGCGACGGGCCTGGCCTGGACGGCAGCCGGCGGCGATCTGCTCTTCATCGAGTGCACGAAGATGCAGGGCAAGGGTGGCCTGACCCTCACCGGTCAGCTGGGCGACGTGATGAAGGAGTCTGCCCAGGCCGCGCTGTCGTACCTGCGCGCGAACGCCGAACGGCTGGGGATCAACCCGCTCTTCCTCGAGAAGACGGACATCCACCTGCACTTCCCAGCCGGCTCGATTCCGAAAGACGGCCCCAGCGCCGGCGTGACGATTCTGACCGCGCTCACGTCGCTGATGACGGGCATCCGGGTGCGCAGTGATACGGCAATGACGGGTGAGGCCACGCTGCGTGGGCTCGTGCTTCCCGTCGGTGGCATCAAGGAAAAGGTCCTCGCTGCCCACCGCGCCGGCATCAAGCGCATCGTGCTCCCTGAGCGCTGCCGCAAGGACATGGTCGACGTCCCCGAGCAGGCCAAGAAGGACATGGAGTTCTTCTTCGTCACCAAGATGGACGAGGTGTTGAACCTGACCCTCGAGACGTCGCCGTGGAAGGCGGCTCCGGCGGCGACGGAAGAGCCGAAGGCCGAGATCCGGGCCTGAGCGGAAAAACAGTTTGAAGTGAAGCGGGCCGGTTCTCGAAAGAGGGCCGGCCCGTTGTCTTTGTTGCGGAGCGTCAGACGACGGTGCGGAAGTAGGCGATCGTCTTCCGAAGGCCTTCGTCCAGCGACGTGCGGGGCTCCCAGCCGAGCAAGGTGCGGGCGCGGGTGATGTCGGGCTTTCGCTGCCTGGGGTCGTCTTTGGGCAGCGGCGCGAAGGTCAACTTCCCACCCGTGCCGGCGGCTTTTCGCACCGCCTCGGCGAACTGGAGCATCGTCAGCTCGACAGGGTTGCCGATGTTGACGGGCTCGGTGACGTTCGAGAGCGCGAGGCGGACGAAGCCGTCGACCTCGTCGTCGACGTAGCAGAAGGCGCGCGTCTGGGAGCCGTCGCCAAAGAGGGTGAAGTCCTGCCCGCGCAACGCCTGGCTGACGAAGGCGGGCACGACGCGGCCGTCGTTGAGCCGCATGCGCGGGCCGTAGGTGTTGAAGATTCGGACGATGCGGGTCTGCACGCCGCGCTTGCGGTTGAAGGCCGAGACGAGGGCCTCGCCGTAGCGCTTGGCTTCGTCGTAGACAGCGCGCGGGCCGATGGAGTTGACGTTGCCCAGGTAGCCTTCGGGCTGCGGGTGCACCAGCGGGTCGCCGTAGATTTCCGATGTCGACGCCTGGAAGAAGACGGCCTTCTTCTCTTCGGCGAGCTCGAGCCCGCACTGCGTGCCCAGCGAGCCGACGCGCATCGTCTCGAGCCACAGGGTGTCGTAGTCGAAGGGTGAGGCAGGCGAGGCGAGGTTGAAGACGTAGTCGACGGCGCCGGCGACTTTCAGCGGAAGGCAGACGTCGTGGGCTTGAAAGTCGAAGCGGGCGTTGTTGCGAACGGACGCGTGGTTGGCTTCGGCGCCGGTGCAGAGGTTGTCGATGCAGAGGACGTGGGCAGCGCCGTCTGCGAGCAGGCGTTCGCACAGGTGCGAGCCTAAGAATCCGGCCCCGCCCATCACCACCACCCGCTTGCCTTCCATCGTGCCCATTGAGGCGCCGCCTATAGCGGGATTCTCAGAGGTCGTCGAAGGTCGACTGCCCGGGCAGCTGGGTTTTGTATTTCTCGAGGATCAGGTCGATGCCCTGACGAATGTATTCAGCGACCGGGACCTTGGTCTTCGCGTTCAGCGCCTTGAGCAGTTCGTTCTGCTCGGGCGTGATGTAGATGGTGGTGCTGATCTTCTTGCGCGGCATGGACGTATGTGACGGTATGTCGAGTGTCACGGAGGTCAAAAAATGAGACGGATCGCGGTACTTCTCAGCTTCGCGCTGGTGGCGTGCTCTTCGAGCAAAGACGCACAGAAAGGCGACGGCAAGACCACGGATGAAGGCGGCTCGACCGGTGGCGGCAGCATCCACCAGAAGGTCCAGGGCAACGAGAAGGTCACCGAGTTCGATCTCAACGGCGACAAGCGGCCAGACGTCTGGACCTTCACCGTGCCGGGCAAGACACCCGACGGGAAGGACTACGACCGCATCTCGCGCAAAGAGCTGGACCTGAATTGGGACGGCAAGGTCGACGTGGCGCGCGCCTACGATGAGAAAGAGCAGATCGTGAAGGAAGCGCTCGACCTCGATTTCGACGGGAAGATCGACCAGGTGAACTTCTACGAGAAGGGCGTCATCGTCCGGAAGGAATCGGACCTCTCGTCATCGGGCAAGCCGTCTCTGTGGAAGTTCTACGAGAAGGGCAAGCTCGTCCGGAAAGAACGCGACACCAACGGCGATGGCCGCGTCGACTACTGGGAGTACTGGGAAGGCGACCAGGTCGATCGCGTCGGTGAGGATCTCGACGGCGACGGCAACGTCGACAAGTGGACGAAGAACCCGAACAGCGAGAGCTAGGTTTTGGGGCGGCGGAGGCGGCTCATCCCTCGACTTCTCTCGGGATGAACGGGGCGCTGCTCAGCCAGTTGCAGCTAGTTGGCGCCCGTCACGATTGCGTCGATTGACGTCTCGCGCTTGAAGTCGGTGAGGTAGCGGCCGGCGGCGTCGCGGGTCGGGAAGCGGCCCATGCGGACGCGGTACCAGGTGCCCTTCGCGGGAATCGTGGCCTCGACGATGAATGGGGCGTAGCCCTTGTCGCGAAGGTTGGCGGCGAAGCGATCGGCCTCGGCGCGATCCTGGAATGCGGACAGCTGCAGGGTGAAGTTCCCGTCGGGAGCGGTCTCGGGCTTCGGCTCGGGCTTCTGGGCGCGGGCGATCGCGTCGCGCAGGGCGCCGGCGTCTTCGTTGATGCGGGTCGGCACGGCCTCGACCTTCGGCTTCGCCTCGACGACGGGAATCTCGAAGGGCTTCTGGGGGACGATGACGGGCTCGGCCGCCGCGACTGCCACCGGAGCGGCCACCACGGGCTTCGGCGCTTCGATCGGCTTGGCCTCGACCATCGGCTCGGGGCGCTTGGTCAGCTCGTCCTGGAAGGTCAGCGAGGCGTCTTTCTTCTGCATCGAGTCCATCGCGGCAGCGCGCTGATCGAGGGCGCTGAGCAGATCGGGCGCGGCGTGGGCCGCGGGATCGTCGGCCACGAGCTTCTTGCCGACCACGACTCCGAGGGCGAAGACGGCGCCGACCACGATCAACGCTCCGACCGTCATGCTCACGATCTGGCGGTTGTCGAGCGACAGCTCGTACTTTTCTTTCATCCGGTGTGCGTCACGCATCTTTTGGTCTGGGCCCTTGAACTTTTGGTGAAGCGAAGAACCGGACGGTAGCGCGATGTTTCACACCGTCAACTTCACGCCGATTATCCGCCGTCTCCGCCATCGGCTCCGCCGTCGAGGCCCGCATCGGCAGAGCCCGCATCCACACCCGCATCCACACCCGCGTCGACGCCAGCGTCTGGCTTGCCTGCGTCGACTCCGGCATCGAAGCCCGCGTCTGGTTTGCCCGCGTCGACTCCCGCGTCCAGGCCTGCGTCAGTGCGGCCCGCGTCGGTGCCGGCATCGCGGCCGGCGTCGACGACGCCCATTCCTCCGCCAGCGCCCCCTGCCCCGCCTGCCGTGCCTCCGCCACCACCCGAACCGCCCGCTCCTCCGCCGCCGGTGCCGGTCATCATCATGCCGGTGCCGCCGCCGGCGCCCGTCATCATCATCATCATCGTGCCGGCGTCGTAGATGCCGCCGTCGCCCAGGGCCTCGCAGGCGCCAGCGCGGCAGGAGTCGGTGACTTCGCAGCGTTCGCACTTCACGCCGGCGGCGCCGCACTCGAAGAGCCCGGTGCCGGCGAGGCATTCACCGTCTTCGTCGCAGCAGCCGGGACAGTTGGTGGGGGTGCAGTTCTTCGGGCTGACGCCGCAGTTGCTGGTCGTGAGCAGGAAGGCGAAGGCCAGGCCGAGTTTGCCGCGCATCGCCGAAGTTTTACCTCAGACTGACGTCCATCGGGCCATCGAGCTCGACCAGGGTTCCGCCGCCGAGGTCGAGCGTGGCTTCCGCTCCGTCGGGGAGGATCAGGCGAACGGTGCGGCCCAGCGAGTAGGTCTTGTCTTCGGGAAGCGCAGCGGTGGCGAGATCGTCGGTCTCGGCGAAGACGACCTCGTCCTCGACGGTCAACAGGTACGGCCCTTCGCCGAGGTCGCCGGCGTGAACGAAAGGCACGCGCGGGCGCAGGCTGGGCGGCGGCAGCTTGCGGGGCCCATCGAGCGGCGCCGTCTTCATCTTTGCGAAGCCGTTGGGGGTGAAGAACGCGACGAAGTAGTCGCCGCTGGTCGACTCGGGCGCGTCGAGGGCGCTCTCGGGCGTGAACTGGTTGTCGCTGTACCTCGGAGCGACCGTGCGCCGCATCGCTTCGACCTTCTCGAGCTTCCCCGCCACCAGGCGGAACCGCGGAATATTGGTCGACTCGATCTTCGATTCGGTGAGCTCGCCGACGTCGAAGGAGTCGCCCTTCTCGAGGCGGCGCAGCGCGGCACCGAAGCACTCGAGCAGGGCATCGCCCGAGGCGGTGAGGTGATCCGACGGCAGCAGCTTCGCGCCGACGCTCAAGGTGCGTTCTTTCTTGCCGACCGTCATCGTGATCGGAGCTGCCGCCGAGTGAAGGCCGCACACCGGAACTTCGGGTTTCTTCTGACAGCCGACCAGCGCGACGGCGAACACCGCCAGCGCGGCTCTCACGCGATCCACCCGCCGCCGAGCACCGTGGTGCCCTCGTAGAACACGGCCGCCTGGCCAGGGGTGACGGCGCGCGCGGGAAGGTCGAGCTCGACGGCGTAGATGCCGCGCGGCTCTTTCTCGAGGCGGGCGGGCGTGCCGCTGTGGCGGTGGCGAATGCGGACGGTCAGCGGGCGGCCGACGGGGGCCTGGCCTTCGACCCAGTGGGGCCGCAGCAGGTGGAAGCGCTGGCGCTCGGCTTCGACTGCGGGGCCGACGACGACGCGCTGGGTGGCGGAGTCGATGGCCTGAACGTAGAGCGCGTCTGGGGCGCTGACCCGCAGGCCCTTGCGCTGGCCAATGGTGAACTTGTGGACGCCATCGTGCTCGCCGAGGACTTTGCCCTCGCGATCGACGATCTCACCCTTCGGCTGTGGGCCCGCAACCTTCTCGACGAACTTCGCGTAGTCGCTGTCGGGCACGAAGCAGATTTCCATGCTCTCGGGCTTGCTGGACGTGAGCAGGCCGTGGCGTTCGGCGATCGCGCGGACCTCGGCCTTGCTGAGGTGCCCAACAGGAAACGAGAGGTCCTTGAGCTCGTCCTGGCCAAGGGTGAACAAGAAGTACGACTGGTCTTTGGCCTCGTCGGCGCCACGCTCCAGGACATAGTGGCCCGCTTCTTCGCGAATCTGGGCGTAGTGGCCGGTGGCGAGGCGGGCACCGAGGGCGCGGGCGCGCTTGAGCAGGAAGCCGAACTTCACGTCCTGGTTGCAGGCCACGCAGGGGATGGGGGTCCGGCCGTTGAGGTACTGCTGAACGAATGGGCTGACGACGCGATCCTTGAAGAGCTCTTCGACGTTGGCGACGTAGAAGGGGATGTCGAGCTTCTCGGCGACGGCGCGGGCGTCATCGATGTCTTCAGGGCTGCAGCAGCTGCCGCACTGGGCACGCGACTCGTAGCTCCAGACGCGCAAGGTGATGCCAAGGACCTCGTGTCCCTGTTCTTTGAGGAGTGCGGCAGCGGCGGAAGAGTCCACCCCTCCGCTCATGGCAATCACGTAGCGCATGTCGTCTTCGGACCTCTGGAAAGCACGGTTCCTGAAATCTTTTCCACAGGACACCTACATCAAGCGCGGCCGGGGTGCATTTTTGTCACAAGGGGGAAACGGCTGACCGTGGCGTGGAACCCAATGAGATTGCTCATGAATTACAGTTTTTCCACAATGGGGCGGCGAAAATGAGGGCCGCCGAGGGAGGACGACCCGGTTTCCAGCCCCTCCCCTGTTGGAAAAGGTGTGGAGAACCTCAAGGCCTGAAAACGGTGAGCAAAGCGGTCAGGGAATCTGTTGTGTTTTTCGACGGATCCGCCAGCACTTGATCCATCAGGAAGCGGGTCGCCTCGCCCACGATCGGGCCGGGCTTCGCGTCGAGGGCAGTCATGATCTGGGCGCCGTTGAGGGCGAGCTGTTTGGGGATGAGCGGGTCACCGCGCAGCTGCTCGACCCGCAGACGGAGCGCGTCGGTCGAATGGCCAAGCGCCTCGCAAACGGAGAGCTGCTGGTCGAGGGCCTCGAGGCTGGTGTCGCGGATCCAGAGCCGAACGGCCTTGTTGTCGGCGGAATCGGCGGGCGGCTGCTGGTGGGCGACGAGGCCTTCGACGCGCTTGATGGCGTGGGTGGGCAGCTTGAGCCGCTCGAGCGCAGCCAGCGGCTTCGGGGCCCGATGCAGAAGGATCGCGAGCCGGACTTCGAGATCGATCGGAGCCGCGGCGGCCTGCTCGAGCTGACCTGCCTCGGGAAGAAAAGCGCCGAGCAGGCCGGTGGACTTCAGCAGGTGGAGCCCGCGCAGGGCATTGGGCGAGAGGAGGATCTTCTGGAACTCTTCGCGCACGCGCTCGACGGCGACTTTTTGAAAGATGGAGAGCGTGGGCGCGATCGCCGCCTCGGTCTGTGGGTCGAGGGCGAAGTCGAGGACGGTGGCGAAGCGCACGGCGCGAAGGCAGCGAAGGCCGTCTTCGGTGAAGCGTTCGAGCGCGCTCCGGACACAGCGAATCGTCTTCGCCTGCAGGTCGGCCCGCCCACCGAAGGGGTCGACGAGGCGTTGGGTGAAGGGGTCGAGCGCCATCGCGTTGATGGTGAAGTCACGGCGGGCGAGGTCGGCCTCGATGTCGGTGTGGAACTCGACCTTCTCGGGGCGGCGGCCGTCGACGTAGTCGCCTTCGCGGCGGAAGGTGGTCACTTCGATGTGCTCGTCGCCGACGAGGACGGTGACGGTGCCGTGCTGGATGCCGGTGGGGATGACGCGGCGAAAGGCTTGCTGCACCTGGGCGGGAAGCGCGCTGCTGGCGAGGTCGAAGTCTTTGGGCTTCGCGCCGCGCATGATGTCGCGCACGCAGCCCCCGACCAGAAAGGCCTGGTGCCCCGCCGCGTGCAGGGTCCGGACGACCTCGAGGATCGTCTCGGGGATGGCTGAGGAATTCAAAGTGACCCCGGTGCGGATCGAACGCACGACCTACGGTTTAGGAAACCATCGCTCTATCCAACTGAGCTACGGGGTCTGGACCGACGATGGGGGGCTATATCAGCGACGCCACTCGAGCGGCACGGCATCGAAGCTCGCGCGGCGTTCGAGGTCGCGCAGATCTTCTTTGGCGCGTTCGAGGGCGCCCCGGTTGGTTTGCAGGCGCGCCAGGGCACGCTCGTACTCGGGGTTGACAGACTGGATGCAGGTCACGAAAGGGTTGACGACGCCGGGCTGCTGAACTTGACCCACGTAGCCCCGAACTCCGCGGGGCCCGACGTGGACGCGGGCACCGTAGACGACGGGCGGCGCGTAGCCGTACGCAGGGCCGCAGGCGTAGATGGGGCCGACGGGCAGGCCGTTGGGATCTTCGACGCGGCGACGATCGGCGGTGATCTCGTCTTCGAGGGTGCGGAGCTTGTCGCGGGCGCTTCGGAACTGGCCGCGCCAGTACTGCTCGGCGTGGCTGGGGACTGATGGATCCGCCTCGAGCACCTGCTGCTTCTGCTCGACCGCGACTGGCCGCGCGGCGACGACGGGAAGCGGGGGCGCCTTGCCCATCTCTGAAATCGGCTCGCCTTCGGTGGCGAAGACGGTGGCGCCCTGGGGGATGGAGGCCGGGTTATCGGTGTAGTGCGTGGTGCCGGCTTTATCGACCCAGCGGTAGACGGACTGGGCGAACGCGGGCGTGGCGACCAGGAGCAGGACGAGAGCGCGAATCATTCGAAGAGCAGTCTACGGCTTCCGGCTGGAGAATATTCAAGGCGTCAGGGAGTGGACGAGGAGCTGCTGGACGCCGACCCAGAGGAGCAGGGCGAGGCCAGCGACGAGCGACGCGATCTCGCTGCCGCGGTCGAGCCGGAAGAGGAGGGTCGCCGCGAGCAGGGTGGAGCACTCCGACGAGTCCGTACAGCAGCACTGTTGCGCGCAGATGATCCCAGGGAACGTCGGCGGGCAGCGCTTCCGGAGCGATCGCGAGCACAAGGCCCCCCCCTGCTCCGCTGACCGCGATGAGCGCATGGAGCAGCCCGAGGAAACGGCAGCAGTGCCTCTCATACGCGCGCATCCGAACTGAATTGGTGCACCCCTGGGGCCTCACCAGGTGTCAGAGAATTCGTACAGATTCCGTGCTGTAAAAGTTGAGGTGCAGAGTGAAGCGAGAAGTGTCGAAAGGGGCCGAGATGAACAACACTTTGTGCCGTGTCGCGGTTCGCGTACCCGGTCTTGATTTCATGGCCGTTGATCGTGGGCTGTGTCGCGCTCGCCTATTTTCCCCAGCCCGCCGACCCGCTGATGCGGAAGGTGCTGGAGGTGGCGGTCTTTCTCACCTGCGCCGTGCCGGTGGTGAGCGCGCTGCTGGTGCTCGAGAAGAAGGTGCCGTTCTGGGCTGACCGCGGGCCGACGCGCGAAGAGAGGCGCAATGATCTGACCCACCTCGGCATGTGCTGGTTCCTCCTGGTGCCGATCGCCCAGGCATTGACGGGCGTGATCGCCTCGGTGCTGCTCGCGCAGCTGGCCGCGACGCTCGGGCCGTCGCTGTGGCCGACGCAGTGGCCGCTGCTCTTCCAGATCGGGCTCGCGGCAGTCGTCGCCGAGTTCTTCCAGTACTGATGCCACCGCTTCGGCCACGAGACGGACCTCGGCTGGCGGCTTCACTCGGTGCACCACGGGCCGCACCACGTGTACTGGCTGAACTCGACGCGCTTCCATGCGTTCGAGCTGATCTTCCGGATGGCGATTCAGACGCTGCCATTGATTCTGCTGGGCTGCACGGCCGAGGTCTTTCTCGTGTACGGCGCGTTCACTTCGATTCATGGTTGGGTGCAGCACTCGAACGTGGCGTACCGCACGCGGCCCTTCGACCTGGTGATGGGCACGTCGGCGAATCACCGGTGGCACCACTCGGTGGACATGGCCGAGGCGAACCACAACTACGGCCTGATCGTGATGTTCTGGGATCACCTGTTCGGCACCTTCCACAGCCCCAGCGAGTACTTCCGCGGCAAGGTCGGCATCGGAGACATGCCGACCTTCCCCGGCACGTACTTCAGCCAGCTGATCGTGCCTTTCCGCTGGAAGAGCCTCGAGCGCACCGGCGCGCCCGAAGTCGAGGACGACGACGGAATGGAAGAGGCGCGAGAGACCGCTTAGCGGACAGCGCGGTACATCGCGCGAACGCTGGTCTCGCGGGAGCTGATGAAGAGCACCGCGCGCAGTGGGTAGTCGGGCAGCGTGATCTCAGCCGCGGCCTGATCTTCAGACTTGCCAGTAAGCTTCGCGGTTCGGACTTCAGTCTCGAGGGCAGTGAGGTAATCGGAGAGGCGCTGAACTCTGGCCCGCGGCATCACTTCGCCGTGGCCGGGGACGACAGCGTCGAACTCGAGCGCCATCACGGTGCGAAGCGTCTGGGCGAGCGTGCACATCGCCGCCGTAGGACGGGTCGAAGTACGGCTCGAGATCGTCGTTGATGAGATCGCCGGCCACGAGCAGGCGGCGGCCGGGGAAGAGCGCGACGAGATCTCCGTCGGTGTGGCCGCTGGTGGTGGCGATCACCCTCACCTCTTCGCCGTCGAGCCGCAGGCGCGCCTCGGAGTCGACGTCGACGATGGGCGCTCGCACGCCCTGGGCTTCGAGGCGGCGACGGGTGTTCGGGTGGACGAGCACCGCGGTGGCGCCAGGGTAAAGGTCGAGCCCGGCGGCGTGATCGGGGTGGGCGTGGGTGAGGACGACGCACCGTGACCGATCAGCGACCCCGGGATGAAGAAGGCGGCGAAGGGTGATGGCGGTGGACGTCAGGCAGGGTTGGTGATGTTACGCTGGCGCGCGTAGCGCGGAGGCAGGCGGTCGACGAGTTCGTGTCGC